>Ga0265797_10000009_pt1 | contig 504557 bp, 465 predicted proteins | sample P2T30metagenome_FD_192433 | JGI IMG/M metagenome (GOLD analysis project Ga0265797, IMG submission 192433) | Plant litter microbial communities from East Loma Ridge, Irvine, California - P2 T30 | ecosystem: Environmental > Terrestrial > Plant litter > Unclassified | place: USA: California...
GCTGCTTCTGCGGCCGTGGACCAAAACGGCGGTCCCCCGGCGCGTCGCCTCAAAGGCAACCCGCCCTCCCTTCATGGCGCCATTTCCCTAACAACGGGCAAACACCGACAATTTATTGATGGTTAACGTTCGATCAACGATACTTTCCGATGCTTTAAGAAACCCGACATATCATCGCCCTTGATTGGGCGATCGGTATGCAAACGCACTATCTAGCCCCTTGTCAGGCCGGCATGACTATGTGCAGGTCAGGCAACCCGTGCATTGATCATTCGTCTTCAGAAGCGAGCCGTTCGGTCATCTCGATCAACGTCCGAGCCGCATTACGGTCGGCCGGGTCCGTGAACGTGATATCCAAATCCGGTGCGGCGCCCAGCGTAAACATCAGGGTCCACAACGCAAAGCGACGCGACCGGTCCTTTTCCAACCCAAGGTCGACTCGCATGTGCTCAAGCCCCGCGGCGAGCGCCACCGGTGGCACGGCGTTCAGGTCGGCGGTGCCGAAATAGCGGCGCATCTGGTCATCGAGGTCCATATGCCCGACCTAACCGATCGCGGCCGGGCCGCAAGAACGACAGCGACGCCGGGGCCGAACGACCGCGCGATTGCTATCGCATGCCGAATCCGGCCGAATGGCGGTTGCCGTCATCGGTCCGGTCACGCCCGGCCAGGACGTTCTCCAGTTCGGTGATCGTATGCGGCACATCGAGATGCTGCCCGCCCAGATACAGGCGAAGTCCTTCGCCTTCCGGCACAGCATGTGTTAATTTATCGATATCAACCAACGCCTTGCCAGCAGGCAACATCTCGATCTGTACGAAGCGCATCGCTGTTCTTCCCGACATCGGACAGCCATTGTGGCGGTCCATCAACAGTCGAACGCCTGCCATCGTCGTATCGCTTCATCAGCTATCATCGCGACATTCATGCATCAGTGCTCAAATTGCATGGCGGCCGATCATATGCCGAGTTGTCGTTGCCGATTGCCTGTGCCTATCATGAGATGAACGATGCCGAAAAGGCACCGACATACAGGAGGAGGATTTCCATGGCCCGCCCACATGTCCATCGCGCCCACATTCTCGGCAGCGCATCGCTGACCGGCCTGATGATCGCACTTGTCTCGCCAATGCCAGCGCTGGCCATGGCAACGCAAGACGCGGCCCGGACTGCACCTGCCCGGCAACCGACGCCACCGCCGGGCGGCGCCGTCCCGGCGAACACCGAAGGACCGACGACCGATCCCAGCGGCAGCGCCGGCAATCCGCAGGCGGTGGCCACGACCGGCGACGGCCCGGACATCATCGTCACCGGCTTCCGGGCCAGCCTGAACAGCGCGCTCAACGCCAAACGCAACGAAACCTCGGCGATCGACGTCATCAAGGCGGAGGATATCGCCGACTTCCCCGACAACAACCTTGCCGAATCGCTCCAGCGCGTGCCCGGCGTGTCGATCAACCGCGTCGGCGGTGAAGGGCGCGCGATCACGGTGCGTGGCCTGTCGGGCAGCTTCACCCGCGTACGCGTGAACGGGATGGAGGCACAGGCGATCTCGGGCGCGACCACCTCCGATCGCGGCATCAACACCGGTCGCGGCTTTGATTTCAACGTGTTCGCGTCCGAGCTGTTCAACAATCTGGTCGTCCGCAAGACCGCCGATGCCGAGACGATCGAGGGATCGCTGGGCGCGACCGTCGACCTGAACGTCGCGCGGCCGTTCGATTACAAGGAACCCACGCTCGTGCTGAGCGCACAGGCGGGCTACAACTCGCTGGCGAAGAACGTCGATCCGAAGCTGACCGGCGTCGCCTCGCGCACCTGGGATACCGGGATCGGCCGGATCGGTGCGCTGGTGTCGGCGGCTTTCAGCAAACGACGCTATTACGAGGACCAGTTCGGGTCGGGTGGCTGGAACCCGGCGACAGCGGATGGCGGCTTCTGTTCGTCGGTCGGGGTGACACCGGTTTCGCCCGCCTTAAACGCGGCGCAGGGCACCGATGCCGCCAATTGCGCGACCGGCGTGGCGCGGCCGGCGGCGGGCGATCCGTTATACGGGCAGGTCAACCGTTCCACCGTCTTCCTGCCGCGCCTGCCGCGCTACGGCCGGTTCAACCACAACCAGCAGCGGCTGGGGGTGACCGGGTCGCTGCAATGGGCGCCGACCGACGGGGTCGAGATCGGCGTCGACGCGTTGTTCTCGGACTTCAAGGTGAAGCGTGAGGAGAACTGGCTGGAAGGTTTCTCCTTCGCGCGTGCGATCGCCTCCCCCAATTTCGGCAAGCCGCAGACCGCGATCCGCGAGGCGGTGCTGCGTCCGGCGGGGACCAGCGGGACGCAGGGCGCCAATTTCGGCCAGCAGGTATCCGATATCGCCTACGGCGTATTCGATGGCGTCGATGTGCGGTCGGATACGCAATATGACCGGTTCCGCAGCAAGTTCAGCCAGTACACGCTGCACGGCAAGTTCGACATCACCGACAATCTGGTCGGCACCGCCCTGCTCGGCATCGCGAAGACCGACTTCAGGCAAAAGGATCAGACGACGTTCCTGTTCGGGCGCAACAACACCCGCCAGACGATCGATTTCCGTGATAGCCGCAACCAGCCGACGATCGGGTTCGGTTTCGACGTGACCGATCCCTCGCAGTTCACACTGGCACCGGGCAGCGCCGAAATCCGCGCCACGCCGTCGACGCTCGATAACAGGAACCGGACGTTCGAATACAACCTCGCGTGGAAATTCGAGGACGGCTTCACGCTGAAGGGCGGCCTTCATTACGACAAGTTCGATTTCCTGAACCGCGTCTATCAGCGTCCCAACAACTTCACGGTACCGACGCTGACCGCCGCCGAACTGGCCGGGCTGACCAAGCTGGTCAAGGATTTCGGCGACGGGATGCGCGACGGCGTATTCCCGACATCATGGGTGGCGATCAACTATGGCGCGTTCGCGCAGCAATATGGCCTCGACGATTATACCGGTGCCTTCGCGCTGATCGAGAATCTCGGCGCGTCGCGACGGGTGCATGAGAAGATCTTCTCCGCCTTCGGTCAGCTCGACTTCGATCTCAATCGCTGGGGCCTGCCGATCCGGGGCAATGCCGGCCTGCGCTATGCCAAGACCGATCTGACCTCGACCGGCTATTCCAGCGGCATCGCCCGGTTCGTAACCGCCGGCAACAAATATGACGACTGGTTGCCGTCGATCAACCTCGTCGGCGACCTGACCTCCAACCTGCTGGTGCGGGCGGCGTTCGCGAAGGTCATCACCCGGCCCGAGCTCGGCTTCCTCAGCCCCGGGGCCAGCGTGACGATCAGCGGCACGCCCAGCGTCAACGGCGGCAATCCCGCACTCGATCCGATCCGCGCCAGCACCTACGACGCGTCGCTGGAATGGTATTTCTCGCGCAACTCGCTGTTGTCCGTCGCGGTCTTCTACAAGGACATCAATTCCTACATCCAGAACCAGGCGCAGCAGCTGACGTTCAACCAGACCGGATTGCCGGTCGAGCTGATCGCCAACAGCGGCCTCGATCCCAACGTCACGCTGTTCACCGTCAACCAGGCGCGCAACACGCCGGGCGGGCCGCTGAAGGGCGTCGAGGTGAATTACCAGCAGGCGTTCAGCTTCCTGCCGGGACCGCTCGCCAATACCGGTGCGCTGTTCAACTACACGCACGTCCAGTCGAAGATCACCTATTTCCTCGCGGCCAGTGCCGCCAACACCACCAAGCGCGATCTGCTCGGCCTGTCGCGCGACGCCTTCAACGCGACCTTATATTACGAAGACAAGAAGGCGAGCGCGCGCATTTCCGGGTCGTATCGCGGGCCGTACATCATCGCCCTGCCCGCCAACAATCCGCTGCAGGATCTGGAGGGGGTCGACAAGAGCCTCGTCTTCGACCTGTCCGCTTCCTATCAGGTGACCGACAAGATCAAGCTGACCTTCGAAGGGCTGAACATCTTCGATCGTTTCTATCGGCAGTTCATCGATTCGACCCGCGACAGCACCTTCGTCTACAGCCACACCGGCCCGCAATTCTATGCGGGGGTGCAGTACCGGTTCTGACGACTGACGGCCATCGGGAGGGGCCCCGCCCTCCCGATGGCCGGAGCCGCGAGAGGCATGGGGCGTTGGGACCGCGTCATACGAAGGAATATCCATGCCGACCCTGCCCATCGAACTCGTGCTGCTCGGCTGGTCGACGATATTGCTGGTCGTCTACATCATGACCCAGGGGCAGATGGCCACCCTTGATCGGGGCCTCGGCTGGAACGCCGGGCCGCGCGACGGCGAGGCGAAGCCGCTGGGGACATTGGCGGGCCGGGCGCAACGGGCGCTGCGCAACTTTCAGGAAACCTATCCCGCCTTCATCGCCCTGGCCCTCGCGCTGGCGGTCAGCGGCCGTGGCGGCGGACTGGGCGCGATCGGGGCGTGGACATGGTTCATCGCGCGGATCGTCTATCTGCCGCTGTACCTGATGGGCGTGCCCTATCTGCGCAGCCTGTGCTGGACGGTATCGGTGCTGGGCCTGATCCTGATGCTCGTTCGATTGCTGTGACCCGGGTCAGACGGGACGGCCGGCGGCGGTCGTCTCGCTGATCGAATGGCGGGGCTGGTCGTCCTGCGTCCGCACGATCGTGTCGAACCGTGTCCCGTCGATGCGGATTTCGTTGAAGGCGGGCGGGCTGTTGCGCACCCGCTTCGACAGGGTGCCCGCCCCGATCATCCGGATCGTCCAGCCCGCGCGGTCGACGGGAACGTCGAACGGATCGTGGACATGGCCCGTCAACACCGCATGGGCACCGGCGGCGGCGAGATCGGCGAGCGCCACGTCGCCCCCTTGCGTCTTGGCGGTGCCCTTCGTCCCGCCTTCGATCAGCGGGTGATGCGCGGCAACGAAGATCAGGTTGCCCGCCGGCGCCTTCTCGATCAACGCCAGCGCGGAGCGGAGCGACCGGGGGCTGACATGCCCCTTCGACCAGTTCCATCGCCACTGTGCCCGCGCCGTGGTCTTGAGCGGGACGATGGTGACGCCGGCCAGTTCCAGCGGCCGCTCGATCATCTTCTCTATCGCGGCATAGCGCGAATAGGGATTGAGGAATCGGCGGATCGGGTCCCAGTAATAGGGGATGTCGTGATTGCCGACTTCCACCGTGACCGGGGCAGCAAGGCTTTTCAGCCAGGCGCCGCCCGCCTCGAACTCGCGCGTGCGGGCGCGCATCGTCAGGTCGCCGGTCATGATGACCGCATCGGGGCGTTCGGCCTCGACGCGTTCCTTGAACCAGGCGATCGCCTGTGGGTCTTCCTTGCCGAAATGGACATCGCTGACGTGGAAAAGAACGGTCATCGTGCCTTCCTTCCCGCTCGGCGCGATGCCGTCAACCCGGCCGGCATCAGGGCAGGTCGGCCAAAGCGGCAGGCTGATGGATCGGACAGCCGTTGAATTGCCCCCGGAATTCGGCGGAATGGGCGTAGGTGTCCTTGCGTGCCCGGTTGACGTTGCCGAGGGGGCGGTGCGCGACGATACCATGCCAGACACTGTAGGACAGCGCATCGTCGACCGCATCGGAGCCGCCATGTTCCCATGATGGTTGCGGCGGCACGTCCAGCGTGGCGACGGTCTGGAACGGGCTGTCTTCCTGCGGCCACTCGCTGGTCGGGTCCTCGACCGGCATCGCGTCCAGATCGCGGTTGAGCTGGACCCGCAATTCCCAGCTGCCGCCCTGTTCGACCAGCACGTCGCGCACCGCCTCGCGCAGGGCATCCGGGCGATCGGTGGTGGAGACGATATCGCCGGTCAGCCGGGTCAGCGCGGGGCTGACCGGTGCCAGCTGGAATTTGGCGATGTGATCGCCGTAGCGGAACGGCGTCTGACTGAAATAGGTCTCGCCGAGTGGATGGACGTTGGCGGCCCCACCCATCTGCTTCAACGTCGCCGATTCCAGTCCGACCGCCTCTAGCGTCGCCTCGAACGCCCGGAGCACGCCGGACAGCAGCTTCTTGCCGCCTTCGGCCTTGTCGGTGGTACCGGCCAGCAGCTTCAGGTTCTTCGAGAACGCCTTGGCGTCGGGCGCGGCGAAGACGGGCGCATTGACCATGATGAAGTCCTGCGTCGCATCGCCTTCCGATCCCGGCAGTCGCTCGCCCGCCACCCCGATCACTTTCAGCGCCAGTCCGCGCGGCAGGCCGATCGAATCGTCGAGGATGTCGCCGGGATTGGTCGAGAGCCGGATGATCGCCTCGTACCGGCCCGGTGAAGCGAACAGTCCCTGCGCCAGTTCAGGTGGCAGACCCGCCGCAACGGTCAGCGTGCCCTTGGCGATGCCATGGGCCTTGGCATGGACCGCGCGGACGGCATGGCCATAATCCTGCGAGGTGGTGTCGAGGATCGACTGGAAGGATTCGTTGAGTTGGCCGATCACCTCGGCCTCATCCGGCTGGACGGTTTCCACCGCGGGATCGAACCGGACCGGGGGATTGAGGGCCATCAGGATTCCTTTCGCTTTCGAAAGGAGTTAACGGCCGCCCCGACCCCGTGTTCCGCGAACCGAAGCAATCGCCGCCGCCGCGTGCTGCCGCCAGCCATCGCCGGTGATGGCCCAGCCGAACCGGTCGTACAGGCACGCGCCCGGCGGGGGCGGCGCGGTGAAATCATGATCGGGGGCGGCGCGCCACCGTTCGACGCGGGGTCGCCAGTCCTCGAACACGCCCGCCTGGCTGGCGTGCGCGGCCAGCGCCGCCTCGATCCGCGCGGCCTCCACCGGGGTAAGCGCGCGGCCATGTTCGGGATGGGCGGCATCGGGCCAGAACTCCGCCCAGATCCGCACGTCGCCGCGCAGGTGATAGCTGGGAAACTCGACCAGCGCCGGTGGCGGATCGAGGCGATCGACCGCCAGCCGCACCGCGCAGGCGACCGCGTCGTGATCGGGATGCCCGCCCTCATAGGCATGGGTCGCCACCATCGCGACGGTGGCCAGTTCGCCGACGAGCCGATCGGCGATCGCGGCGATGCACAGCACGGCATCCTGATCAGCGATGCCATGCCCGATCCTGCGGGGCCGTGCCGCCAGCGCGACCAGCGCGGCATCGACCTCGATCGCCCGCGCCGCCGCATAATCCGCCCGCGTCGCGAAGCCCAAGCGCCGGGCATCGGTCATGTCGCGCGGCGCGCTGTCGGTGACGTGGATCAGCAGCGCATCGTCGGCACGACCGAGCAGCGCGCCGGCAAACAGCGTCTCGTCATCGGCATGGGCGACGACGACCGCGACCGGTTCGGCGATGCGCCCGCCGCCGGCCAGCCGTGCCGCCCATTCGTCCGCCGTCATCGGACGGATACGCCGCCCTTGATGACCGCGACGGGACGTTCGAGGACCCGGACATCGGCGAGCGGATCGCCATCGACCGCGACCAGATCGCCCCAGCGGCCGACCGCGACCTGCCCGACATCGTCGCGGCCCAGCGCCAGCGCGGCATCGCTGGTGGCGCTGCGGATCGCCTCGATCGGGGTCATCCCCCATTCGACCATCTTGGCGAACTGCAACGCATTCTGCCCGGCGGGGAAGACCGCGCCGTTGTCGGTGCCGAACACCATCCTCACCCCGGCGCGGTGGGCGTCGCGGAACGTTTCGCGCTGCTTGCGGCCGATCTGGCGTTCCTTTTCGAGCGACTCCTCATGGACGCCGTTCTTCGCCCCCTCGGCGAGGATATAGTCGTCGTCATAGATATCCATCGAGAACCAGGCGCCGCGCTCTTTGGCGAGCCTGAACGCGGCGGCATCGGCCAGGCTGGCATGTTCGATCGTATCGATGCCCGCGCGCAGCGCCTCCGTGATGCCGGCGGTGCCGTGCGCATGGGCGGCGACCTTCATCCCCAGCAGATGCGCCTCGTCCGCCACCGCCTTCATCTCGTCATAGCTCATCTGCTGGGCGCCGGGCGCATCGGTGCGCGACAGGACGCCGCCGGTGGCGCAAATCTTGATGACCTGCGCGCCGTATTTCTTCTGGGTGCGGACCAGCCGGCGATACCCGTCGACCCCGTCGGCGACGGAAGGGTTGCGGACGCCCTCGAAACTGGGGGGCAGCCCTTCGCTGCCGTCGCAATGCCCGCCGGTCGCGCCCAGCGCATAGCCGGCCGGCACGATGCGGGGACCGGGGACGTAGCCGGCATCGATCGCCTGTTTCAGCCCGACATCGTTGTAATCGGTCGAGCCGACGTTGCGGACGGTGGTGAAGCCCGCCGCCAGCATCGCCCGCGCATTGGCGACGCCCACCGCCTGCCAGAAGCTGTCGGTGTAATCGAGCCGGCGATACCCGCTGATCCGGGCATCGGCATCGAGATGGACGTGCATGTCGATCAGGCCGGGCAGCAGTGTCCTGCCCGGCAGGTCGATCCGCTCCGCCCCCTGCGGGATGACGGGGCGGGCACCGCCCCGGCCGGTGACGGCGGCGATGCGGCCATCGGTGATGACGATCACCGGATCGTCGATCGCCCGCCCCTTGTCGACGTCGATCAGCCGCGCGGCGGTGACCACCACCGTCTTCGCCGACGCCGGTGCGGCCACCGTCGTACCCGCCAGCGCCATCAGCAGCGCCGCCATTTTCCGCGTCATTCGATACCCCTTTGCGATCGCCCGCGATCATGTCGCAGGCGGGGCCGATCGCCAAGCCCCGTGGTCAGGCCATCCAGTCGGCATAGCTTTGCGGCGGCGGCAGGACGATGCGCGCGATCCCGCCAATCGCGATCACCCCGGCCAGCACGGCGATCAGCACGATCCGCCAGCGCCCGCGCCATGGCATCCGCCCCAGCAACGCCAGCGCCAGCGCGGTCGCGATCATTGGCCAGAGATGATAGCGGAGATCGGAGGCGATGCTGATGACGGCGAAGCTGGCTTCCAGCGCCAGCGCCGAGGCCAGCAATGCCCGGGCGATACCCGCGCCGGGACCGGCGATCCGCCAGCCGGCGGCAAGGGTGACGGCCGCAACCACGATCCAGACGACCGGCCATCCCGCCGGCGTCCCCGCGAGCCAGCCGGCCAGCCGTTCCCATTCGGTGGCCGCGCCGCGCGGTTCCGCCAGTCCCAGGTCGTTCGGCTCCGACCCGCCGGGCGGCGCGGCGCCGGGCCAGTGCGCCGGCACCCACCAGCGATCGGTAGAATTGAGATGGGCGAACCGGTGCGACAGATACGCGACCGGATGCGTCGCCGCCGCCAGGGCCAGTTGCCGGTAGAGCGCCCCCGCCGGCTGCCGCCACATCCGCACCGTCGCCGGGCCACAACCGGGGGCGTCGCCCAGCCGATCCCAGAAGAACGGCGTGACGCAGCGATGCGCGACCAGTCCCCTTGCCTCCTGCGTCGTGAACCCCGTCGCGGTCGCATCGGTGCGCGTCGCGATGCCGGCGAGGTCGTAGAATGGCTGGGTCTTCTCCACCCCGCTGCCGGTCGCCCGCAGCAGATGGTGGTTGATGACCGGCGACAGGGCGAGGGTCGCCGCGACGATCGCGACCGCGATGCCGATCCGGCGGACGGGACCGGCGGTGACGGCGAGGCCGGCGATCAGCGGCACGATCGCGAAGACCGCGTTGGCGCGGACCAGCAATGCGTAGAGCAGGATCGTGGCGACGACGAAGCGCACCGGCCACGGCACGGCCCTGCCCCCCAGCCGATACCAGCCGACCAGCCCCAGCGCCGCCACCATCGCGGCGACCGCCTGCGCATCCTTCAGCACCACGCCCTGCCATCCCAGGAACGGCGGCCACCAGCCGATCGCCGCGACCGCCAGCGCCGCCCGTGGACGCCCGTCGCGCAGCAGCGCGGCGGCGATCAGGGCCAGCCCGATCACGTAACCGCCCAGTTGCAGGATCAGCATCGGCCCCGTCCCCGGCCCGACGGTCGCGATCAGGACCGACCAGAGTCTCGCCATGACCGGGGGATGCCAGTCGTCGTAGCGACCGCTCAACGCCTGCGCATATTGCAGCACGCTGTCATATTCGGCGATACCGGGCCAGAACAGCGCGAGCGCGGCAGCGAACGACAGGATCGCGGCGAGCGGGACGAGTCGGCGCGGATCGCGCGTCATGGTGCCGGATCGGACCTGCCGGGACGACGACACCGATCCCCCGAGCGCGGAAAGTCACACCGGAAAGTCACGAAAGTCTCATCCTACAGGGGGTGTTCGTGACCGGTCCCGGTGGCGTCCGGTGGTGGGAAAGAGCGGTCCTGTGTCGATAGCGTGGAGCGGCGGTGTAGGACACCCCCGGTGTGGGGCGGCACGACGTTGCGCCGCGCCGCCCCCCATGATCGTCAGATATGGATCGCCCGGCCGTAGGCGCCCAGCACGCTCTCGTGCATCATCTCGCTCAGGGTCGGATGCGCGAAGACGGTTTCCATCAGTTCCTGCTCGGTCGTCTCCAGCTGGCGCGCGACGACATAGCCCTGGATCAGCTCGGTCACTTCCGCGCCGACCATGTGCGCGCCGAGCAGTTCGCCGGTCTTGGCGTCGAACACGGTCTTCACGAAGCCTTCGGCCTCGCCCAGCGCGATCGCCTTGCCGTTGCCGATGAAGGGGAACTTGCCGACCTTCAGCTCGTAGCCGGCTTCCTTCGCCTTCGCCTCGGTCATCCCGACCGACGCCACCTGCGGGCGCGAATAGGTGCAGCCGGGGATGTTGCCCTTGTCCATCTGGTGCGGGTTGCCGCCGGCGATCTTTTCGACCGCGATCACCCCCTCATGGCTCGCCTTGTGCGCCAGCCACGGTGCGCCGGTGACGTCGCCGATCGCCCAGATGCCGTCGACATTGGTCTGGCCATAGCCGTTGGTCTTGATGTGGCCGCGATCGGTTTCGACGCCCAGCGCCTCCAGCCCGATCTCCTCGGTGTTCGGCACGATGCCGATCGCGACGATGACGTGGCTGAACTCGGTCGTCTCGACCTTGCCGTCCTTACCCTTGATCGATGCCTTCACCGACGATGCGCCCGGCTCGATCTTCTCGACGCCGGCGCCCTTCAGCAAGGTGATGCCCTGCTTGGTCAGCGCCTTGTCCATGAAGGCGGACACTTCCTCGTCCTCGACCGGCAGGATGCGCGGCAGCATCTCGACGATGGTCACTTCCGCGCCCATGTCGTTGTAGAAGCTGGCGAACTCGACACCGATCGCGCCCGATCCGATGACCAGCAGCTTGGTCGGCATCTCGGTCGGCACCATCGCGTGGCGATAGGTCCACACCCGCTTGCCGTCCGCCTTGGCGAAGGGCAGGTCGCGGGCGCGCGCGCCGGTGGCGACGATGATGTTCTTCGCCTCCAGCTCGACGGTCCTGTCGCCCTGCTTGACGGACAGCTTGCCCTTGGCGGTGATCGTGCCGACGCCCTCGTGGACGGCAACCTTGTTCTTCTTCATCAAGCCCTTGACGCCGGCATTCAGCTGGCCCGCCACCTTGCGGCTGCGATCGACGATCTTGCCGAGGTCGAAACCGGGTTTCTCGCAAGACAGGCCGTAGGAATCGGCATGGGTCATGTAATGATAGATTTCCGACGTGCGCAGCAGCGCCTTGGTCGGGATGCAGCCCCAGTTGAGGCAGATGCCGCCCAGCCGCTCGCGCTCGACGATCGCGGTCTTCAGCCCCAGCTGCGCGGCGCGGATCGCGGCGACATAGCCGCCAGGGCCGGAACCGAGGATGATGAGGTCGTAGGTCTCAGCCACGTGGGGTCTTCCTTCTCAGCGTCCGGCGTTCGCCGGCCATTACGGATTGGGGGCGGGATCGACCGCGGGCACGCGCCGCGGCTGGCGATCCTCGCCGATCGCGACGAAGGTGAACTTGGCCTCCGTCACCTTGTAGCTGCGGTCGTCGTGGCGGGCGCGGCGCCAGCTTTCGACCTCGATCGTCATCGACGTGCGGCCGACCTTCGCCAGCGTGGCATAGACCGACACCTCGTCACCGACGACGACCGGGCGGTGGAAGGTCATCCCCTCCACCGCGATCGTGACCGCGCGGCCATGGCTGTGGCGCGACGCGACCGACCCGGCGGCCGAATCCATCATGCTCATCAGCCAGCCGCCGAAGATGTCGCCATAGGGATTGGTATCCGCCGGCATCGCGATCACGCGGACCGCCGGCAACCCTTCGGGCGGCATCTCGTCGGGATGGACGTCCATCGCCGGGATCAGGCGAGCATGCCGAGCGGCCGCTCGACCAGTTCCTTGAACATCTTCATCAGCTCGGCCCCGTCGGCCCCGTCGATCGCGCGGTGATCGAAGCTGCCGGTCGCCGACATGACGGTGGCGACGCCCAGTTCGCCATCGACGATGTAGGGCCGCTTCTCACCCGCGCCGATCGCCAGGATCATGCCCTGCGGCGGATTGATGACCGCCTCGAACTGCTTGATCCCGAACATGCCCATGTTGCTGATCGAGGCGGTGCCGCCCTGGAATTCCTCCGGCTTCAGCTTGTTGTCGCGGGCGCGGGCGGCGAGATCCTTCACCTCGGTCGAGATCGCGGACAGCGACTTGGTGTCGGCCTCCTTCACGATCGGGGTGATGAGGCCCGAGGGCGTCGACACCGCGACCGAGATGTCGGCGCGCTTGAAGGTGACGAGCTGGTCCGGCGTGAACATTACGTTGCACTTCGGCACCGCCATCAGCGACACCGCCAGCGCCTTCACCAGCAGGTCGTTGACCGACAGCTTGACGCCACGGCTTTCCAGCGAGGCGTTCAGTTCGCCGCGCAGCTTCATCAGCGCGTCGAGGCGCACGTCCACCGTCAGGTAGATGTGCGGCACCGTCTGCTTCGATTCGGTCAGGCGGCGCGCGATCGTCTTGCGCATGTTCGACAGCTTGGCCGTCTCGTGCGGGATGTCGGGGATCGCGGCGGGCCTGGGCGCCGATGCGGGGGCCGCGGCGGCGACGGGGGCGTCGGCCGGGGCGGCCTGCGTCGCGGGCTTCGCGCCCGCCTTGGCATTGTCGACGTCCGCCTTGACGATGCGGCCGTTGGGGCCGGAGCCGGACACGGCGGCGAGGTCGAGACCCTTGGCCTCCGCCAGGCGGCGGGCGAGCGGGCTGGCCTTCACGCGGTCGCCTGTACCCTTTGCGGGGGCGGCGTTCGCGGTACCGGCCTTGGCGGGGCCGGCACCGGCGGGGCGGCCATGATCCTCGGCCTGCGTCTCGGTGCGGGGGGCGGCGTCGCCCTCGTTACCCTTGGCGTTGGGATCGGCGGGGTCGGGGCTGCCCTTGAACTGCGTATCGGCGGGCTGCGGCGTTTCCGCCTTCGCGGCCGGCGCGTCGACCGAGGATGCGTCCTCGCCCTCCTCGACCAGGATCGCGATGACGGTGCCGACCTTCACATTGTCGGTACCCTCGGCCACCAGCACCCGGGCGATGACGCCTTCGTCGACCGCTTCGAATTCCATCGTGGCCTTGTCGGTTTCGATCTCGGCCATGATGTCGCCGGACTTGAGGGTGTCACCCTCTTTCACCAGCCATTTGGCCAGCGTGCCCTCTTCCATCGTCGGCGACAGCGCGGGCATCTTGATCTCGATCGGCATGAATGTCCTCGGGCGTTCCGTAACAGGCCGCTTCTCTCGCGCCCCCGCTCGCCCCGGTCAACCCCGCGCGCTTGCATGACCGCCGATCGACCGGCAGACAGGACCCGCAAGGGCAGCGATTGGGGGAGCGCAGATGCGGATATATCTGGTGGTGATCGATGAAAGCCCCGAAGCCGAGATCGCGCTCCGCTTCGCCGCGCGGCGGGCGGTGAAGACCGGCGGCGGCGTGGAGATACTGGCGCTGCTGCCGCCGCAGGAATTCATCGCGTTCGGCGGGGTGCAGGCGACGATCGAGGAGGAGGCGCGCCATCAGGCGGAGGCGCTGGTGGAACGCGCGGCGGGTGCGCTGTTCGTCGAATCGGGGCTGACCCCCGCGATCACCGTGCTGGAGGGCGAAGGGCCGAAGGTGATCCGCGACGCGATCGCCGGCAACGGCCAGATCGCGGCGCTGGTGCTGGGCGCGGCGGCATCGGGCGCGCCGGGGGCGCTGGTCACCGCCTTCACCGGCGCGGACGCGGGGGCGCTGAGGGTGCCGATCATGGTCGTGCCCGGATCGCTCAGCCCGGAGGAGATCGACCGGCTGAGTTGACGCCGGTCCGGTCCTGTCGCCATTTCGTCTTCATATCGCCACGGACCTGTCTTCATTCCGCAACGCCCGCGTCATCGTGAGCGGCCAATGCCCGGAACACTGATCTTCCGGGGAACCTTTCTGCGATGACCGATTTCTTGACGGCTTCCGGCTACGACGATGGTGATATCGACACCAACCGATCCGCCAACCCCCATATGAACGAGCTGATCGCCAGCCGTTATTCGCGGCGGCAGACGCTGCGCGGCGGCCTGTCGGCGATGACGGCGGCGGTGTTCGGGGGCATGTTGCTGACCGGCTGCGACGACGACGAGGGCGGCGACACGGTGACGGTCGGGGCCAGCGGCACCGGCACCGTCACCGCCGGGCGCACCGTGACGCTGACCGGCACCACCAGCGGCGCCGTCGCGAGCAGCGTCGCCTGGACGCAGGTGAGCGGCCCGACCGTGACGCTGGCGAACGCCGCCACCCAGACCGCGAGCTTCACCGCTCCCGGCGTGGCGACGGCGACGCCGCTGGTGTTCCGCTTCACCGCCAACAGCGGCGACGGCACCCCCAGCGTGGCGGACACCACCGTGACGGTGCAGCCGGCGGTGCTGGGCTTCACCGCCGTGCCCAAGAGCCTGGCGGACGTGGTGTCGGTGCCCGAGGGCTATGCCGTCACCGTGCTGTACCGGCTGGGCGATCCGATCGCGTCCGGCGTCGCGGCCTATGCCAATGACGGCACCGACGTGAACTTCGCGCAGCGCGCGGGCGACCATCATGACGGCATGAGCTATTTCGGGCTCGCCGCGACGGGCAATACCCCGGACGCCAACAGCAGCACGCGCGGCCTGCTGGTGATGAACCACGAGAACATCACCGAATCCTACCTCCACCCCAACGGCCCGACCAACCTGTCGAACGGCCCGCGCCCGGCGGCCGAGGCGATCAAGGAGATCGAGGCGCACGGCGTGTCGGTGATCGAGGTATCGCGCAGCACGGCGGGGGCATGGACCTACAACCAGGCATCCGCGCTCAACCGCCGCATCACCCCCAATACGCCGATGGCGTTCAGCGGCCCGGTACGCGGCACGCCGGTGCTTCGTACCCGCCAGTCGCCCGACGGCACCACCGGTCGCGGCACCATCAACAACTGCGCCAACGGCACGATGCCGTGGCACACCTATCTGACCTGCGAAGAGAACTGGGCCGGATACTTCCGCCGTGCGACGGGTGATGCCGCGGCACGCACCGCCGCCGGCCGCGGCAAGGAGAACACCTCGCTGTCGCGTTACGGCATCGGTGAGAACCGCCCGGGCAACTATCTCTGGGCCACCGCGACGCCGACCGATGCCGCCAGCACGGTGTTCGCCCGCTGGAACGCCAGCGTCGTCGCCGGCACGCCGACCGACGGCACCGGCGATTTCAGCCACGAGCCGTTCCAGCTGGGCTGGGTGGTCGAGATCGATCCGTTCGATCCCGCCTCCACCCCGCGCAAGCGCACCGCGCTCGGCCGCATGAACCATGAGGGCTGCGAGATCGGCCGCACCATCGCCGGGGTGAAGCCCGCCTTCTACATGGGCGACGACGCGCAGAACGAATATCTCTACAAGTTCGTCTCCGCGACGCCGTGGTCGGCGGCGGACGCGAACGCCACCAACCGGCTGGCGATCGGCGACAAGTATCTCGACAGCGGCACGCTGTACGTCGCCAGGCTGAACGCGGACGGCAGCGGCCAGTGGCTGCCGCTGGTGTTCGGGCAGAACGGCCTGAACGCCGCGAACACCCGCTACCCCTTCGCCGATCAGGCGGACGTGCTGGTCAACACCCGCCTCGCCGCCGACGTGCTGGGCGCGACGCGGATGGACCGGCCGGAATGGACCGCGGTCAACCCGGCGACGGGCGAGATGTACCTGACGCTGACCAACAACTCGTCGCGGACCACCACGGGCACCAACGCGGTCGATGCCGCCAACCCGCGCGCCTATACCGATCCCAAGGTCGATGGCCGCGGGCCCAGCACCGGCAACGTCAACGGCCATGTCATCCGCCTGCGCGAGGCGGGCGACACATCGGAGGCGACCAGCTTCACCTGGGACATCTACGCCTTCGGCGCGGGCAGCGACCTGGATCCAACCAACATCAACCTGTCGGGGCTGGATGCGACCAACGACTTCTCGTCGCCGGACGGGCTGTGGTTCGGCCTGAACAGCAACGCCACCGGCCAGGGTACGCCGGTGATGTGGATCCAGACCGACGACGGTTCCTATACCGATGTCACCAACTGCATGATGCTGGCCGCGATCCCCGGCACGGTCGGCGACGGCGGCACCCGCTCCGTCACCAGCACGCTGAATGGCACCGCCACGGTGACGACGCGGATCGGCAAGGCACCGGGCGCGACGCTGCGCCGCTTCCTGGTCGGGCCGAAGCAGTGCGAGATCACGGGCATCCATTCCACCCCGGATGGCCGCTCGGTGTTCGTCAACATCCAGCATCCGGGCGAAGGCGGCAGCCCGACCGCGATCAGCAGCAACTGGCCCGCGAACCAGTCCGGTGCGGTGGCCACTCCGGCGCGTCCCCGCTCCGCCACGATCGTCATCACCAAGACGGATGGCGGCCTGATCGGGCTGTAATCGCCATCATCCGATGACGGCGGGAAAGCCGCCCCCTCTCCCCGGCGGAGAGGGGGCGGCTTTTTCGTATCCGGACGACCGACGCGGGACCCGCGCATAAAAAAAAGGGGCCGCGCACCCGGCGGTGCGCGGCCCCTTTCCCTAACCCGCGCGATCAGGCGAAGGCGACGACCGCCCGACGACGGCGGAGTGCCGCGCCCGCCAGACCGAAGCCCGTCAGCATCAGCGCCCAGCTCGCCGGCTCCGGCACCGCCGACACCGGCGCCGCGAGGACCGAGACGTCGTCGATCGCGAGACCGTCATCGGCACCGGTGGCATCCAGATCGACCCAGCGGAACGCGAAGGTCGAACCGGCCGCGATGCCGAGGTTGGCGATCGTCGCGGTGATCGCGGTGCGGTTGGCGACATCGTTGCCGTTGAGCGCGCCCACCGTCGTCGACGTGGAGGGCGAGACGAACGCCAGATCGTCCACCGTGGTCCACGACCCCGTGTCGGGGTTGCCCGCCGCGAGCCGGTACTGGAACGCCAGACCGTCCGTCTGCCGCGGGGTGTCGCCCCGGCGCCACTGTTCACCGGTGTACGACACCGTCAGCGAATCGAGCACCGAGCCCAGTGCGTTGGTGAACAGCGCACCGTAATAGGCCGGCTGGAGATTGCCGCTGGTCACGCTGCCGAGCGCACGTTCCGTGCTGCCGGCCGCGCCGAAACTGTAGACGTTGCCGCCGTTCGCGCTGCCGATGCCGACCGCATAGGTCTGGTTGGCGTTGCTGCCGTTTTCGCTGACCTGCCAGCCGGCGGGCAGGACGCTGCCGGTGGCGCCGGTGCTGGCCAGCGTGTCGAAATTCTGCGTGTAGGCGGTCGCGCCCAGCGCGATCGGCACCGGGCTGGCCGGATAGACGGTGGCACCGGCGGTGCCGGCCAGCGCGGTGCCGGCGAGAGCGACGGCAACCGCCGCAAGACGAATGTTCATGATTACCCCTTTGGTGACACGGCCTTGCGACCGCGATCAAGGTGATTAGACATTAACCGTGACGCTTCGGCGTCACCCGTCTTGATGCGGGTCAGGTCAGCCGAACGGCAGCACCGGCATACCCGACTCGAAGGACAGCAGATATTGCTTGGCGGTCAGGCCACCCGCGAATCCGGTCAGCCGGCCACCGCTGCCGATGACGCGGTGGCACGGCACGACGATCGACAGGGGATTGCGGCCGTTGGCGGCACCGACGGCGCGAACCGCCGCCGGACTGTCGATCTGCGCGGCGATCGCGGCATAGCTGCGCGTCTGGCCGTACGGGATCGTCTGCAAGGCGGTCCATACACGTCGCTGGAACGGCGTACCGTGGAAGGCGAGCGGCAGGTCGAAACGCTGCCGGCGACCGGCGAAAAAGTCGTCCAGCTGGATCGCCGCCATCGCCAACACCGGTTCGTCCGGATGGTCGTGCAACGGTGGCAGGCGGACGCGGCCGGCACGATCGTCCGGCCATAGCACCGCGACCAGATGGCCCCGATCATCGGCGACCAGCGTCAGCGCACCGACCGGGCTGGCGACCGTCCGCGCCGGCAGCGATACCGCCGCCCCGGGACGATCGCCCATCCCGATCACGCGTCGAGGATCGCCGCGATCTGGCCGCCGACCACGTCCATATCCGCCATGCCATCGACCCGGCGGACGAGATCGCGGCTTTCGTAGAACGGCAGGATCGGCGCGGTCTTGGCCCGATATTCCGCCATCCGCGTCGACACCGTTTCGGCATTGTCGTCCGGCCGGCGCTTGAACTCGGTCGACCCGCAGACATCGCAGACGCCTTCGGTCGCCGGCTGCTTGAACCGGTCGTGATAGCCGGTGCCGCAACTGGCGCAGGTGTAACGGCCGACGATCCGCTCGATCAGCGCCGCCTCGTCCACGTCCAGTTCGATGACATAGTCGAGTTGCTGGCCACGTTCGGTGAGCAACAGGTCGAGCGCCTCGGCTTGGGCCGCGGTGCGGGGATAACCGTCGAAGATGGCGCCGCTGGCGACACCCTCGTCCAGCCGTTCCCCGATCAACGCGGAGACGATGGCATCGGATACCAGCTCACCGGCATCCATCACCGCCTTCGCCTGCACGCCGACCGGCGTGCCCGCCTTCACCGCGGCGCGCAGCATGTCACCGGTCGACAGCTGCACCATGCCACGCTCGGCCACCAGACGGGCCGCCTGCGTACCCTTGCCCGCGCCCGGCGGCCCCAACAGGATGATGTTCATTCCGGCTTCTCCCCTGATCCGCCGCGCTCAGCGCAGGCGGCCGCCCTTCAGCTTCGCCTTCTTGATAAGGTCGCCATATTGGTGCGCCAGCAGATGCGACTGGATCTGCGTGACGGTATCCATCGTCACGTTGACCACGATCAGCAGGCTGGTGCCGCCCAGATAGAACGGGATCGACAATGCCGACACCAGATATTCCGGCAACAGGCAGATCACCGTCAGATACGCCGCCCCGATCACCGTGATGCGCGTCAGCACGTAATCGAAATAGTTCTCGGTGTTCTTGCCCGGCCGGATGCCAGGCACGAACCCGCCATAGCGCTTCAGATTGTCCGCCGTCTCTTCCGGATTGAACACCACCGCGGTGTAGAAGAACGAGAAGAAGATGATGCCGGCGGCATAGAGCGCCATGTATACCGGGCTGCCATGCTGGAGCCACTGGTTCAGGCTGATGATGAAATCGCCCCAGGCGCTCTCGCCCGCCACGCGCTGTCCCGCGAACTGCGAGATGGTCAGCGGCATCAGCAGCAGCGACGAGGCGAAGATCGGCGGGATCACGCCCGCCGTGTTGATCTTCAGCGGCAGGTGGCTGCGATCGGCCTGCATCCCGCGCTGCGTCTGCCGCTTGGGATACTGGATCAGGATGCGACGCTGCGCCCGCTCCATGAAGCAGATGAACAGGATCAGGCCGACGACCGCGATGACGATCCCGATCAGCTTGATCGGATCGAGGCTGCCGGTGCGGCCGCCTTCCAGCAGGTTGACCAGCGTGGTCGGCAGATGCGCGACGATGCCCGCCATGATGATGAGCGACACGCCGTTGCCGATGCCGCGGCTGGTGATCTGCTCACCCAGCCACATCAGGAACATCGTACCGCCGATCAGGCTGACGACCGCGTTGATGCGGAACAGCATCCCCGGCTCGATCACCGCCTGTACGCCGTTCGACGCGCCCAGCGCCTCCAGCCCCACGGCGATGAAATAGCCCTGGATCGCGGTCAGCAGCACCGTGCCGTAGCGCGTGTACTGGTTCAGCTTCTTGCGGCCGCTCTCCCCCTCCTTCTTGATCGCGGCGAGCTGCGGCGACAGCGAGGTCGCGAGCTGCACCACGATCGAGGCGGTGATGTACGGCATCACGCCCAGCGCGATCAGCGACATGCGGCTGAGCGCACCGCCGGAAAAGGTGTTGAAGAAATCGAGCACGCCGCCCGTCGTCCGCTGGCTGAGCAGCCCGAGCGCGGTCGGGTCGATCCCCGGCAGCGGCACGAAACTGAGCAGGCGGAACACGATCAGCGCGCCGATCGTGAACCACAGCCGCTTCTTGAGGTCGGTCGCCTTGGCGAACTTCGCCAGGTTGATGCTTTGCGCCATCTGGTCGGCTGCGGATGCCATTCGATCACATGTCCTGGAAACAAGAGCGGCGGGTAAGCGTTCTACCGCCCCCGCCGCTCATATAGTCGTCGTGCGAGGCTTGTCTAACCTCGGCGGACATAATCCGCCCCGGCGATCGCCGGCATCCAGTTCGGGCGGCCCGATGCTGGACCCCGGCACGGGCCGGGACGGAGCATGGGGTTCACGCCTTGAACGACGCCTTGTGCGCCGCGCGCTCCTTGTACTTCACGCCTTTCTTGGCGGCGGCCTTCTCGGCGGCGGGCACGACGTGGATCACGTCGACCTTGCCACCGGCCTTCTCGACCGCCTCGATCGCGCCCTTCGACGCGCCGGCGACGGTGAACGACAGCACGGTGGTCAGTTCGCCCTTGGCGAGCAGACGCACGCCGTCCTTGCCACCACGCGCCAGATTTGCGGCCTTCAGCGCCGCGTGGTCGAGCGTCGCACCGGCTTCGATCTTGCCGGCATCGACCGCCTTCTGGATCGCGCCGAGATTCACCTCGGCATAATCCTTGGCGAAGATGTTGTTGAAGCCACGCTTCGGCAGCCGCATGTGCAGCGGCATCTGGCCGCCTTCGAAGCCGGCGATGGACACGCCCTCGCGGCTCTTCTGGCCCTTCTGGCCGCGCCCGCCGGTCTTGCCCTTGCCCGAGCCGATACCGCGTCCGACGCGGATCTTGGACTTGCGGGCACCCTGGTTGTCGCGGAGTTCGTTGAGCTTCATGATAGGCACTCGCTTTCGCTTTTGTCGCGCTGATGGAAAGAAGAAGGGGGCCGTCTAGCCCCCTTCCCCGTATTTGTCACCGATGAAGAGAGGGCCTTAGCCCTGCACTTCGACCATGTGCTGCACCTTGCGGATCATCCCGCGGACCTCGGGGCTGTCCTGCAGCTCCGAGACCTTGTGCATCTTGTTGAGCCCCAGGCCGATCAGCGTTGCGCGCTGATCGCCGGTGCGACGGATCGGCGATCCGGTCTGCTTGATCTTGATGGTCGCCATCGCCTGTTACTCCACCAGTGCCGCGGCTTCGACCTCGGCGGTCTGTGCCGTAGCACCCGCGCCGCGGCCGAGCAGGTCGGCGATCTTCTTGCCACGACGCTGCGCGACGGACTTGGGCGAGGTCTGGTCGCCCAGTGCCTCGAACGTCGCACGGATCATGTTGTACGGGTTCGACGTGCCCACCGACTTCGTCACCACGTCGGCGACGCCGAGCGATTCGAAGATGGCGCGCATCGGACCACCGGCGATGATGCCGGTGCCCTGCGGCGCCGAGCGCAGCGTCACGCGACCGGCACCGAAGTGGCCGTTGGCGTCGTGATGCAGCGTGCGGCCATCCTTCAGGGGAACGCGGACCATCGCCTTCTTGGCGGCGGCCGTCGCCTTGGAGATGGCTTCCGGCACTTCGCGCGCCTTGCCATGACCGAAGCCGACCCGGCCCTTGCCGTCGCCCACGACGACCAGCGCCGCGAAGCCGAAGCGCTTGCCACCCTTCACCGTCTTCGAGACGCGGTTGATGTGGACCAGCTTCTCGATCAGTTCCTCGCCGCCGTCGTCCGCACCGGGACCGCCACGACCGCGATTGTCGCGACCGCCACGACCGCCATCGCGACCGCCACGGTTGCCGCCGGGACCACCGCCACGGTTGCCACCGGGGCCGCCACGACCGCCACCGGGACCGCCGCGACCGCGACCACCGCCGCCACCGCCCTGATAACCGCCGGTGTTACCCTGCGGCGCGTTGCCCTGCGGCTGTGCGTCCTGCTGCGGAGCGCCTTCAGGCGAACCCGCCTGCTGGTTGTTCTCGTCAGCCATACTCAGAACTCCAATCCGGCTTCGCGCGCGGCTTCGGCCAGCGCCTTCACACGCCCGTGGAACAGGAAGCCGCCACGATCGAACACGACCTGCGTCACGCCGGCCGCCAGTGCCGCTTCCGCGACGCGCTTACCGACCTCGGATGCCGCGGCGACGTTCGCGCCCGACTGGTCACGCGCGGTGAGCGTCGAGGCGGCAGCGACCGTGTGGCCCTGCTTGTCGTCGATCACCTGCGCATAGATGTGCTTGCCGGAGCGATGCACGGAGAGCCGCGGCCGGGTGCCCGAACGCGCGCGCAGCGCGGTGCGGTTGCGCCGACGGCGCTTCTCGAAGAGTGTCATACCCTTGGACATTACTTCTTCTTCCCTTCCTTGCGGAAGATGAACTCGCCGTCGTACTTGATGCCCTTGCCCTTGTACGGCTCGGGCTTGCGCCAGCGACGGATCTCGGCGGCCAGCTGGCCGACCTTCTGCTTGTCGGCGCCCGAAATCTCGATCGTCGTGTTGTCGGGCGTCTTGACCTCAAGACCCTCCGGCACGGCGACATCGACATCGTGGCTGTAGCCGAGCTGCAGCTTCAGGTTGCGGCCCTGTGCCGCGGCACGGTAGCCGACGCCGGTGATGAGCAGCTTCTTGGTAAAGCCCTCGGTCACGCCGGTCACCAGGTTCTGGACCAGCGTGCGCTGCATGCCCCAGAACGCGCGGGCCTGCTTGCTGTCGTTAGCGGGCTGCACCGAAATGCCGCCATCCTCGATTTCGTAGCTGATCTCGTCGCGCATCGCGAGGGTCAGGCTGCCCTTGGGCCCCTTCACCGTCATGCGCTTGCCCTCGATCGAGGCGGTGACGCCTGCCGGTACGGTGACCGGCTTCTTGCCGATACGGCTCATCAGAAGACCTCCGCGAGGACTTCGCCGCCGACATTCTGCTCACGCGCTTCCGCGTCGGACAGAACGCCGTTCGGCGTCGAGACGATGGTGATGCCCAGGCCGTTCATGACCCGCGGCAGCTCCTGCGAACCGGAATAGACCCGGCGGCCGGGCTTCGAGACGCGCGCGACATGCTTGATCGCGGGCTGGCCCTCGAAATACTTGAGCTCGATGCGCACGCCGGCGGCGGGGCCCATCTGCTCTTCGGAATAGCCGCGGATATAGCCTTCGCGCTGCAGCACGTCGAGCACGCGGACGCGCAGCTTGGATGCGGGCGACAGGACGGAGTCCTTCTTCGCGCGCTGGCCGTTGCGGATGCGGGTGAGCAGGTCACCCAGGGGATCGGTCACTGCCATGATAATTCCTTACCAGCTCGACTTCGTGACGCCGGGGATCAGGCCCTTGTTGGCCAGATCGCGCAGCATGATACGGCTGAGCCGGAACTTGCGGTAATAAGCGCGCGAACGGCCGGTCAGTTCGCACCGGTTACGGATGCGCGTCGGGTTCGCATTGCGCGGCAGTTCGGCCATCTTGAGGCGCGCGATGAGACGATCGGTCTCGTCGAGCGACTTGTCGTTGGCCATCGCCTTCAGCTTCGCCAGCTTGGGAGCGTACTGCTTCACCAGTTGCTTGCGACGCTCGTTCTTGTTGATCGAACTCAGTTTCGCCATGGACTTAAGCTCTTCCTTGAAAGCCCTCTCCCGCATCGGGGAGAGGGGGTAGATGTCAGGCCGCCTTCTTCTCTTCGGCGGCTTCCTCGATCGGGAACGGGAACCCGAACAGACGGAGCAGCTCGCGCGCCTCGTCGTCCGTCTTCGCCGTGGTGGTGACGATCACATCCATGCCGCGCACCTTGTCGATGCGGTCATAGTTGATCTCGGGGAAGATGATCTGTTCCTTGATGCCGCAGGCATAATTGCCACGACCATCGAAGCTCTTGGCGTTCAGCCCGCGGAAATCGCGAACGCGCGGCAGGGCGATCGTGATGAAGCGGTCGAGGAACTCGTACATGCGCTCGCGGCGAAGGGTGACCTTCACGCCAATCGGCATGCCCTCACGCAGCTTGAACTGCGCGATCGACTTCTTCGCCTTGGTGATGATGGGCTTCTGGCCCGCGATCAGCTCCATTTCCGAAGCCGCTTGCTCGACGCGCTTCTTGTCCTGCGTCGCTTCGCCAACGCCCATGTTCAGGACGATCTTGTCGAGACGCGGGATTTCGAGGACGTTCTTGTAGCCGAACTTCTCGACCATCGCCTTGACGATGGTTTCCTCGTAGATGCCCTTCATCCGGGGCTTGTAGGCATCAGCCATCGATCTTCTCCCCGGTCTTGACCGCGACGCGGACCTTCTTGCCGTCCTGCGTCTCGAAACGAACGCGCGTCGGCTTGCCGTCGGCAGTCACGTGCGCGACCTTGCTGACGTGCAGCGGCGCCTCGATCTTTTCGAGACCGCCCTGCGGGTTCGCCTGGGTCGGCTTGCGGTGGCGGGTCGCGACGTTCACGCCGCCCACGATCACCTTGCCGTCCTTCGGCATCGACTGCGTCACGGTCCCGGTCTTGCCCTTGTCCTTGCCGGACAGGACGACGACCTGGTCACCCTTCTTGATCTTCGCGGCGGCCATTACAGCACCTCCGGCGCAAGCGAGATGATCTTCATGTGCTTCTTGCCGCGCAGCTCGCGCACGACCGGGCCGAAGATACGGGTGCCGATCGGCTCCTCGTTCTTGTTGACCAGGACGGCGGCGTTGCCGTCGAAGCGGATGGTCGAGCCATCGGCACGGTGGATGTCCTTGGCGGTGCGGACGATGACCGCGCGATGCACGTCACCCTTCTTCACCTTGCCACGGGGTGCTGCTTCCTTGATGCTGACGACGATGACGTCGCCCACGGTAGCCGTGCGACGCTTCGAGCCACCCAGCACCTTGATGCACTGCACCCGCTTCGCGCCGCTGTTGTCAGCGACGTCGAGATTGGATTGCATCTGGATCATCGATCCATATTCCTTCTCGCTATGGGGTGGATTCCGACCCAGCCCCGCCTCAAAAATAACGACCCCCGGCGCGAACTTCAGATGAAGTCCGGCACCAGGGGGAGCGGCCCCTTAACCGCTCCGGTGGCGGAGCGCAAGGGCCCCGCCCGCCGGCTTACGCGTCGACGTCGACCCGGTCGGGCGTCGCGTGCGTGTTGACGCGGTCGAGAACCTTCCACGTCTTCAGCTTGGAGATCGGGGCGACCTCCTCGATGCGGACGGTCTCGCCGGCCTTGTACTCGTTGCCCTCGTCATGGGCATGATACTTTTTCGAACGGCGGATGATCTTGCCGTAGAGCGGGTGCTTCACCTTACGCTCGACGTTCACCACCACGGTCTTGTTGCCCTTGTCGGACACGATCAAGCCGGTCAGCACGCGCTTTGGCATGTGCAGGGGTCCTTACTTGGCCGGCACGGCGGCGGAGCGCTGTGCCTGCATGGTCTTGATGCGGGCGATGTCGCGACGGACCTCGCGAACGCGGCTCGGCTTTTCCAGCTGGTTCGTCGCCGCCTGGAAGCGGAGGTTGAACTGCTCGCGCTTGAGCTGGCCGAGCTGTTCGGACAACTGGTCGTCGCTCTGGCCGTTGAAATCGGTCTTGGCCATTACTCGCCTCCGAGATGCGAGGTGTCGCCGAGGCGGGCGACAACCTTTACCTTGATCGGCAGCTTCATCGCCGCCCGCTCGAACGCCTCAGCGGCGATCTTGCCCTCGACGCCGTCGAGCTCGAACAGAATCCGGCCCGGCTTCACGCGCGCCGCCCAGAATTCCGGCGAACCCTTGCCCGAGCCCATGCGGACTTCGGCGGGCTTGCCCGAGACGGGAACGTCCGGGAAGATGCGGATCCACAAGCGCCCCTGGCGCTTGATGTGACGCGTGATCGCGCGGCGGGCCGCCTCGATCTGGCGCGCGGTGATCCGCTCCGGCTCCATTGCCTTCAGGCCGTAAGACCCGAAGTTCAGCGAGAAGCCGCTCTTGGCGTCGCCGGAAATCTTTCCCTTGAACGCCTTGCGGAACTTTGTCTTTTTCGGTTGCAGCATGTCTGTTCCTGCCCCTTAGCGGCGATCGTCGCGCGCAGGGCGCACGCCGGAAGTCTGGGCCTCCATCATCAGCCGGTCGGTCGCCATCGGGTCATGGCCGAGAATCTCGCCCTTGAAGACCCAGACCTTGACGCCGCAGACCCCGTAGGAGGTGTGCGCCGTGGCTTCCGCATAATCGATGTTGGCGCGCAGCGTGTGCAACGGCACCCGGCCCTCGCGATAGCTCTCGGACCGGGCGATTTCCGCCCCGCCGAGACGGCCACCACAATACACCTTGATGCCGTCGGCACCCAGACGCATCGCGGACTGCACCGCGCGCTTCATCGCGCGGCGGAACGCGATACGGCGCTCCAGCTGGTCGGCGATGCCCTGCGCGACGAGACGCGCATCGACTTCGGGCTTGCGGATCTCGACGATGTTGAGCGAGACGTCGGACGAGGTCATCGCCCCGATCGTCTTGCGCAGCTTCTCGATATCGCCGCCCTTCTTGCCGATGATGACGCCGGGACGCGCCGCGAAGATCGAGATGCGGGCCAGCTTGGCCGGACGCTCGATCACCACCTTGGAGATCGCGGCCTGCGGCAGCGTCTTCATGATGAAGCGGCGGATCTTCAGATCCTCCAGCAGCAGCCGACCATAGTCGGCGCCTTCGGCGAACCAGCGGCTGTCCCAGGTGCGGTTGATCTGCAGCCGCATGCCGATCGGGTTGCTCTTGTGACCCATTATGCTTCTTCCTGCTCGCGCACGACGATGCGCAGACGGCTGAACGGCTTCAGGATGCGCGTCGACTTGCCGCGACCGCGGGTCGCGAAACGCTTCATCGTGATCGACTTGCCGACCGACGCCTCGGCGACGACGAGCGCGTCGACATCGAGGTTGTGGTTGTTCTCGGCATTGGCGATGGCCGAAGCCAGCACCTTGCGTGCGTCGATCGCCATGCCCTTGGTCGAGAAGGCGAGGATGTTAAGCGCATCCGATGCCTTCTTGCCGCGGATGAGACCGGCAACGAGGTTGAGCTTCTGGGCCGAGCCGCGAATCTGCGTACCGACCGACAGTGCTTCCTTGTCGCCAACCCGACGGGGAGCTGCTTGCTTGGACATCAGCGCTTGCCCTTCTTGTCCGCGGCATGGCCGGGGAAATAGCGCGTCGGCGCGAATTCACCCAGCTTCATGCCGACCATATCCTCGTTCACCGTGACGGGAACGAACTTGCGGCCATTGTACACGTTGAACGTAAGTCCCACGAACGACGGCAGGATGGTGGAGCGACGCGACCAGGTCTTGATCGGCGCGCGGCCACCGGAATCCTGCGCGGTTTCGGCCTTCTTGAGAAGGCTCAGTTCGACGAACGGGCCTTTCCAGACTGAACGAGCCATGTGTTAGCCCTTCCTCTTCGTCGAATGACGCGACCGGATAATCATCTTGTCGGTCGACTTGTTGTGACGGGTGCGCGCACCCTTCGTCGGCTTGCCCCACGGGGTGACCGGATGACGGCCGCCCGAGGTCCGGCCTTCACCACCGCCGTGCGGATGGTCGACCGGGTTCTTGGCGACGCCGCGGGTCAGCGGACGCTTGCCCATCCAGCGCGAACGCCCGGCCTTGCCGAGGTTCTGGTTCTGGTTGTCCGGGTTCGACACCGCACCGACCGTCGCCATGCACTCGCCATGGATGTAGCGCTGCTCGCCCGAATTCAGACGAACGATCACCATGCCGCGATCACGACCGACGACCTGCACATAGGTGCCGGCCGAACGAGCGATCTGGCCACCCTTCATCGGCTTCATCTCCACATTGTGGACGATGGTGCCGACCGGGACCTGACCCAATTCCATGGCGTTGCCCGGCTTCACGTCGGTCTTCTTCGCCGCGAGCACCTTGTCACCGACCGCCAGACGCTGGGGTGCGATGATGTAGTTCTGCTCGCCGTCCGCATAGGACACCAGTGCGATGAACGCCGTGCGGTTGGGATCATATTCCAGCCGCTCGACGGTGCCCTCGGAGTCCCACTTGCGACGCTTGAAGTCGATGAAGCGGTACTTCTGCTTGTGACCGCCCGCGATGCCGCGGCTGGTCACATGGCCCTTGTTGTTGCGGCCACCGGTCTTGGACTTGCCCTCGGTGAGCGCCTTGACCGGCTTGCCCTTCCAGAGCTGCGACTTGTCAACCAGGACGAGGCCGCGCTGCGCGGGCGTCGTCGGGTTATATTGCTTGAGCGCCATGGTCTCAGATCCCCGTCGTCACGTCGATCGACTGACCGTCGGCGAGCGTGACGATCGCCTTCTTCATGTCCGACCGCTGGTAGGGCGCACCCTTCCACTTCTTGGTCTTGCCCTTCTGGACGATCGTGTTCACGCCCAGGACCTTCACGTCGAAAAGCGCTTCGACGGCGGCCTTGATCTGCGGCTTGGTCGCGTCGCCCGCGACCTTGAACACGACGGCGTTGTGCTCGGAGAGCAACGTCGCCTTCTCGGTGATGTGCGGCGCGACGATCACGTCGTAATGACGGTTGTCGACAACCTTCTGCGGCTTAGCCATTGAAGCGCGCCTCCAGCTTTTCGACCGCAGCGCGGGTCAGCACCAGCGTGTCGGCCTTGATGATGTCATAGACGTTGGCGCCCACGGCCGGCATCACGTTAACCTCATGCAGGTTGCCCGCGGCCAGTGCGAAGCTGTTCTCGACGATATCGCCGTCGATCACCAGCGCGCGGTTGCCGAAGCCCAGCTTGGCCAGATCGCCCTTCAGCGTCTTGGTCTTGCCGCCTTCGACGGTCAGGCTGTCCATGACGACCAGCGACCCTGCCTTGGCATGGCTCGACAGCGCCATCTTCAGGCCCAGGGCGCGGATCTTCTTGTTGAGACCCGGATTGAAGTCACGGACGCGGGCGCCGTGCGCCTTGCCGCCGCCGATGAAGACGGGCGCGCGACGATCGCCGTGACGGGCGGTGCCGCCGCCCTTCTGGCGGCCGAACTTCTTGCCGGTGCGGGCGACGTCGGCCCGCTCGCGGGTGCCGCGCGCGGTCTCGCGGCGCTTTTCCAACTGCCAGGTGACGACGCGGTGCAGGATGTCGGCGCGCGGATCGAGGCCGAAGACCTCGTCGTTGAGCTCGATGTCCTGCGCGTCGGTACCGGCGAAGGACTTGACGGTGACCTTCACTTCTTAGCCCTCCTGGCCGGTGGTAGCTTCCGGCGCGGGTGCGGCGTCAGCATTGTTCGAATTGGCGACCTTCAGCCCGGCGGGCATCGGGGCGTCGGCATGGCGCGAAACCTTGACCGCGTCCTTGACGAGCAGCCAGCCACCCTTCGAGCCGGGCACGGAGCCCTTCACGAAGATCAGGCCGCGCTCTGCGTCGGTCGACACGATTTCCAGGTTCTGCTGCGTGCGGTTGCGGTCGCCCATGTGGCCGGCCATCTTCTTGTTCTTGAAGACCTTGCCCGGATCCTGACGCTGACCGGTCGAGCCGTGCGAACGGTGCGACACCGACACGCCGTGCGTCGCGCGCAGACCGCCGAAGTTCCAGCGCTTCATCGCGCCGGCAAAGCCCTTACCCTGGGTACGACCCTGGATATCGACATACTGGCCAGCGACGAAATGGTCGGCCGACAGTTCGGCGCCGACGTCGAGGAGGTTGTCCTCGGTGACGCGGAATTCGGCGACGAACGCCTTGGGCTCGACTTCGGCCTTGCCGAAATGGCCACGCTGCGGCTTCGCCACGTTCTTGGCCTTGGCGACGCCTGCGCCAAGCTGGACGGCGGTGTAGCCGTCGGTATCAGTCTCGCGACGGGAAACGACCTGCAGGCCGTCCAGCTGGAGAACGGTGACCGGCACGTGCCGACCGTCATCCTGGAACAGGCGGGTCATCCCCAGTTTCTTCGCGATCACGCCGGTACGCATGATCCACACTCCTCGCAGAGGCACATCCGGACCATTCCGAATGTGCGTGGGGGATATCAGCCGGGCAAATGCCCCGATGATATCCGTCAGCCCGGAAATGCGAAGCGTGCCCCCGTCCCGGGCTGGTCGTCCTTGCGATGAAGCGAGAACGTGACGGGAGACGCTGTCCCGGCGGCAGAAGCCACCGGCGGTATCTCAATTGCCGTAACACCGCAGGACCAAGGTCGACTGCGGTGGAGCGGCGCTTACGCCAACTTGATCTCGACGTCAACGCCGGCGGCGAGGTCGAGCTTCATCAGCGCGTCGACGGTCTGCGGAGTCGGCTGCACGATATCGAGCATCCGCTTGTAGGTGCGGACCTCGAACTGCTCTCGCGACTTCTTGTCGACGTGCGGGCCACGGTTGACCGTGAACTTTTCGATGCGCGTCGGCAGCGGAATCGGACCGCGGATGAGCGCGCCGGTACGGCGTGCAGTGTCGGCGATGTCGCCGGTCGCCTGATCGAGCACGCGATGGTCGAACGCCTTCAGACGAATGCGGATGTTGCTGTCCATGATCCCTACCGATGCGAAAGAGCGGGGCGACTCGCAAGGCCATCATTCCCGCTCACCGGGAACGACGACCGAAGGGCCGCCTCTTGCTGGTTTAAAATCGAATGTCGAAAGGCAGCGGAGAAACCGTCACGCCTCTATTAAAAGCAAAAGGGCGACCCCGGTTCCCCGGAGCCGCCCCTTCCAAGGCTTGCGCCTATATTACTTGGTGATGCCGCTGACAACCCCTGCGCCGACGGTCCGGCCACCCTCGCGGATGGTGAAGCGCTGGCCGACGTCCATGGCGATCGGTGCGATCAGCTTGATGCCGAGCGCGACGTTGTCGCCGGGCATGACCATCTCGGTGCCCTCAGGCAATTCGACGGTGCCGGTCACGTCCGTGGTGCGGAAGTAGAACTGTGGACGGTAGTTGGCGAAGAACGGCGTGTGACGGCCACCCTCGTCCTTCGACAGCACGTACACTTCCGACGCGAAGTCGGTGTGCGGCTTGATCGAACCCGGCTTGCAGAGCACCTGGCCACGCTCGACCTCGTCACGGGCGACGCCGCGGATCAGCGCGCCGACGTTATCGCCGGCCTGGCCCTGGTCGAGCAGCTTGCGGAACATCTCGACGCCGGTGACCGTGGTCTTGCGGACGGTCGGGTGGATACCGACGATCTCGACTTCCTCGCCGACCTTAACGATGCCGGTCTCGACGCGGCCGGTGACGACCGTGCCGCGACCCGAGATCGAGAACACGTCCTCGATCGGCATCATGAACGGCTTGTCGAGCGGACGCTCGGGCTGCGGGATGTAGTCGTCGACGGCGGCCATCAGCTCGATGACGGCGTCCTTGCCGAACTTGTCGTTCGAACCCGACAGCGCGCAGGTCGCCGAACCCTTGATGATGGGGATATCGTCGCCCGGGAACTCGTACGAGCTGAGCAGCTCGCGGATTTCCAGCTCGACCAGCTCGAGGATTTCCTCGTCGTCGACCAGATCGACCTTGTTCATGAACACGACCATCGCCGGCACGCCGACCTGACGTGCGAGCAGGATGTGCTCGCGGGTCTGCGGCATCGGGCCGTCAGTGGCCGACACGACCAGGATCGCGCCGTCCATCTGCGCCGCGCCGGTGATCATGTTCTTCACATAATCGGCGTGGCCCGGGCAATCGACGTGGGCGTAGTGGCGGTTCGTCGTCTCGTACTCGACGTGCGCGGTCGAGATCGTGATGCCGCGCTCACGCTCCTCGGGTGCCTTGTCGATGTTGGCGAAATCGACGGCGGTACCGCCGGTCGTCTCGGCCAGCACCTTGGTGATGGCGGCCGTGAGCGAGGTCTTGCCGTGGTCGACGTGGCCGATGGTGCCGATGTTGAGGTGCGGCTTGTTCCGCTCGAATTTTGCCTTTGCCATTTTCCTACCTTCTGATTCGAATTCGGTGCCGCCGGGGCCACGCGAACGCGGCCCCATAACGGTTGATCGTCGGTTACGCCAGCGCTTAGGCCAGCTTCGCCTTCACTTCGTCGGCGACGTTCGTCGGAACCTCGTCGTAATGCGAGAACTGCATCGAGTATTGCGCACGCCCCTGCGTGAACGAACGCAGCGAGTTCACATAGCCGAACATGTTGGCCAGCGGCACCATCGCCTCGACCGTCTGCGCGTTGCCGCGGCTGTCGGTGCCCTGGATCTGGCCACGACGGCTGTTCATGTCGCCGATCACGTCACCCAGATAATCCTCTGGGGTAACGACTTCGACCTTCATGACCGGCTCGAGCAGCGTGATGCCCGACTTTTGCGCCGCTTCGCGCATCGCGCCACGGGCACAGATTTCGAACGCCAGCGCCGACGAGTCGACGTCGTGGTACGCGCCGTCATACACGACGATCTCGAAATCGATGATCGGGAAGCCGACCAGCGAACCGCTCGCCGCGGTTTCGCGGAAGCCCTTCTCGATCGCGGGCAGATATTCCTTCGGAATGTTGCCGCCCTTGATCTCGTCCTTGAAGATGATCCCCGACCCGCGCTCGCCCGGGGTCAGCTTCACCTTCACGCGGCCGAACTGGCCGGTGCCGCCCGACTGCTTCTTGTGCGTGTAGTCGATGTCGACCGGCTTCTTCAGATACTCGCGGTAGGCTACCTGCGGCGCACCGACGTTCGCCTCGACCTTGAACTCGCGCTTCATGCGGTCGACCAGGATTTCGAGGTGAAGCTCGCCCATGCCCTTGATGATGGTCTGACCCGATTCGGGGTCCGACGACACGCGGAACGACGGGTCCTCGCGCGCGAGACGATTGAGCGCGACGCCCATCTTCTCCTGATCGGCCTTGGTCTTCGGCTCCACCGACAGCTCGATCACCGGCTCCGGGAACTCCATGCGCTCCAGGATGATCGGTGCGTTCTGCGCGCACAGGGTGTCACCCGTGGTGGTGTCCTTGAGGCCCGCCAGTGCGACGATGTCGCCCGCGAAAGCCTCCTGAATGTCCTCACGGCTGTTCGCATGCATCAGCAGCATGCGACCGACCTTTTCCTTCTTGTCCTTCACCGAGTTGGTGACCTGCGACGCGGCTTCGAGCTTGCCCGAATAGATGCGCGCGAACGTCAGGGTGCCGACGAACGGATCGTTCATGATCTTGAAGGCCAGCGCCGAGAACGGCACGTCGTCCGAGGAGGGACGCTCGTCAGGCGTCACGCCGTCGAGCTTCAGACCCTGGATCGCGGGCACGTCGAGCGGGCTGGGCAGATAGTCGACCACGGCGTCGAGCAGAGGCTGTACGCCCTTGTTCTTGAACGCCGAACCGCAAACCACCGGCACGAACGCCATGCTGAGCGTACCCTTGCGGATCAGCTTCTTCAGGTCGGCGACGCTGGGCTCGTTGCCATCGAGATAGGCTTCCATCAGGTCGTCGTCCTGCTCGACGGCCATCTCGATCAGGTCGCTGCGATACTTCGCCGCCTTCTCGGCCATGTCGGCGGGAATGTCCTGATATTCGAACTTCGCGCCCAGCGACTCTTCGAGCCAGATGATCGCGCGGTTCTCGACCAGATCGACCAGGCCCTTGAAGCCGCCTTCCATGCCGATCGGCAGGTACAGGACGGCCGGACGGGCGCCGAGACGCTCGATGATCGAATTGACGCAGAAGTAGAAGTCGGCGCCGGTGCGATCCAGCTTGTTGACGAAGCACATGCGCGGCACGCCGTACTTGTCGGCCTGACGCCACACCGTCTCGGACTGCGGTTCCACACCGGCAACGCCGTCGAAGCACGCGACCGCACCGTCGAGCACGCGCAGCGAACGCTCGACTTCGATCGTGAAGTCGACGTGGCCGGGCGTATCGATGATGTTGATGAGGTGCTCTTCGCCCTTGCCCTCTTCGGCGCGCCACTTGCAGGTGGTAGCAGCCGACGTGATCGTGATCCCGCGCTCCTGCTCCTGCTCCATCCAGTCCATCGTCGCGGTGCCTTCGTGCACTTCGCCGATCTTGTAGGACTTGCCGGTGTAATAAAGGATACGCTCGGTCGTCGTCGTCTTGCCGGCGTCGATGTGGGCCATGATGCCGATGTTGCGGTAACGGTCGAGCGGATGGCTGCGGGCCATGGTCGGTGCTTCCTTAGCGATGTGGGGAGCCAGGCACATGACCGGCTCCCCACGATATAGTCCAGAACGGGGCTGCTTCCAACCCTGTCAGCGCGGCCTTACCAGCGGTAGTGCGAGAAGGCGCGGTTCGCCTCGGCCATCCGGTGGGTATCTTCGCGCTTCTTCACCGCGTTGCCGCGGTTGTTCGAGGCGTCGAGCAGTTCGCCGGACAGGCGGGCGGCCATCGTGTTCTCGCTGCGGTTGCGCGCGGCGGTAATGAGCCAGCGGATCGCCAGCGCCTGCGCCCGCTCCGGGCGGACCTCGACGGGGACCTGATAGGTCGCACCGCCGACGCGGCGCGATCGCACCTCGATGCCCGGCTTGATGTTGTTCAGCGCATCATGGAACACGCCGATCGGCTCGCGCTTGGCGCGCTGCTCGACGGTTTCCATGGCACCGTAGACGATCAGTTCGGCCACGGCCTTCTTGCCGTCCATCATGACCGAATTCATGAACTTCGACAGAACCTCATCACCGTACTTCGGGTCCGGCAGGATGATACGCTTTTCTGGGCGACGACGACGTGCCATTTCAAATTCCTTCTAAACTTCAGCCATGGTGACGAAACGGGTTCGTCGGCTTACTTCGGACGCTTGGCGCCGTACTTGGAACGGGACTGCTTGCGGTCCTTCACACCCTGCGTATCGAGAACGCCGCGCAGGACGTGGTAACGAACGCCGGGAAGATCGCGGACACGACCGCCACGGATCAGGACCACCGAATGCTCCTGCAGGTTGTGGCCTTCACCCGGGATGTAGCTGATGACTTCGCGCTGGTTGGTCAGGCGGACCTTGGCCACCTTGCGCAGTGCCGAGTTCGGCTTCTTCGGGGTCGTCGTGTAGACGCGGGTGCAGACGCCGCGCTTCTGCGGATTCGCTTCCATCGCAGGGACCTTCGACTTGGCCTTCTGCGGATCGCGGCCCTTGCGGACCAGCTGGTTGATCGTGGGCATTGAAGCCTTCACCTTTCAGATGGTTACTTTGCTGGGAGCCATCACGCCGTAGAATACAAAAAGAGCCTGCCAGCGACGCGATCGCGCCACCCGAGGCCCCATTCCATTCCAGCAATGTTCAAGCACCACCGGAGACTGACCCCGATGAGCAGGCGCGGCTATACGCCCCCGTGCCGATACGGTCAACCGTCGCGGCACGTTCGTGGCGGCCCCGCCACATCGGCGCTTGCCGAACCGCGCGGATGCCGGTAATGGCGCGATCCGCACAGGGGTGTAGCTCAGTTGGTTAGAGCGTCGGTCTCCAAAACCGAAGGCCCTCGGTTCGAGTCCGAGCTCCCCTGCCAGCGTTTCCGTGATGCATCGCCACAGGCCGTGCCCGCCGGATCGTTCCAGAACGATATTCTCCTTTTCCGATGCCCTCGCGCCCGTCCGGCTGTTTGACGATTGGCAGGTTGCGCCCTCGCCCGCTGCCATGACGTGCGCCACGGCGATTCACGTACCGGATATAGTCGCACCCGCTATTGCAATCGATTGTTGCAATGCCGGCGAAAACGATGGATAACCGGGACAAAGCATAATCGAGGGGATCGGGCGATGACGACGACGGCAGGGGTTAAGCCAAGGCTGTCGATGGTCCGCATCCTTGAGATGAATCTCGGCTTCCTCGGCCTGCAGTTCAGTTTCGGCCTGCAACAGGGCAACATGACGCCGATCTACAGCTATCTCGGCGCGTCGGAGGCGGCGCTGCCGGTGTTGCAACTGGCGGGGCCGATCACCGGGCTGCTGGTACAGCCGCTGATCGGCGCCCTGAGCGACCGGACCGATTCGCGCTGGGGGCGGCGGACGCCCTATTTCATCTTCGGCGCGCTGCTGTGCGCGCTCGGACTGTTCTTCATGCCGCTCAGTTCGTCGCTGCTGATGGCGGTGTCGATGCTGTGGATCCTCGACGGCGGCAACAACATCACGATGGAGCCGTACCGCGCCTACGTCTCGGACCGGCTGGACGAGAGCCAGCACCAGATCGGCTTCCTGACGCAATCGGCCTTTACCGGACTGGCCCAGATGCTCGCCTTCCTCACGCCATCGTTGCTGGTGTGGTGGGGGATGGATCAGGACTGGGTCGATGCGCACAACATCCCCTACACGGCGCGCATCGCGTTCATGGTCGGGGCGTTCCTGAGCCTGACGACGATCCTGTGGTCGATCTGGCGGGTCCCGGAACTGCCGCTGACATCGGAACAGCGCGCGCATATCGCCGCCCAGCCCACGGGGTTGGGCGCGACGTTGCGGGAGATCGGCGGCGCGATCCGCGACATGCCGGTGGCGATGCGCAAGCTGGCGCTGATGAGCCTGTTCCAGTGGTACGCGATGGCCGCCTACTGGGCCTATGTGATCTATGCCATCGGCCGCTCGGTCTATGGCACCGACGTGCCGACCTCGTCGGGTTTCCATTCCGCCGTGCTGACCAATGGCGAGATGGCGGCCTTCTACAATGGCGTCGCGTTCGTCGCGGCCTTCGCGATGGTGCCGCTGGCCCGGCGGATCGGGGCGGCCAGCCTCCATGCCGCCTGTCTGGTCATCGCCGGCGCGGGAATGCTGTGGCTGCCGCACATCACCGAGAAATGGATGCTGTTCCTGCCGGCGATCGGCGTCGGGCTGGGCTGGGCGAGCATCATGGGCAACCCCTACGTCATCCTCGCCGGATCGATCCCGGCGGAGCGGACCGGGGTGTACATGGGCATCTTCAACATGATGATCGTCATCCCGATGCTGCTGCTCGCGGCCACCCTGCCCTTTTACTACGCGCCGCTGATGAACAGCGATCCGCGCCACGTGCTGACGCTGTGCGGCGTGCTGATGTTCTGTGCCGCCGCGGCGGTGTGGTCGGTGCGGGAACGCAACGCGCAGGGTCTGCCCGTCGGTGCGGTCGCGGAATGAGCATGACACCGACCGATATGATGACGGGAAATTGACGACGATGGCATCCGGTCCGAACGATATGGTGAGCAGCGCCGCCCATTGGTCCCCCGACGCCGCGCGCGGCGCGCACGATCGACCCGCGGCCGCGCTGCCGGTGATCGGCGCGGGCGATATCCGCCCGATCGTGCCGGGCCACGACCTGTGGGATATGTGGCAGATCGCCCGCACCGATGGATCGACCGTGATCGTGGACGGGCGCAGCTGGTGGTTCTTCCTCGCCACCCCGCAGCTCGACGACCCGGAGGCGCGCCACGACCGCGCGCGGATGCGGCTGACCAGCCACGGCGCGGACGGCTGGCGCGATCATGGCTGGGTGTTCGCACCGGGCTTCACGCCGGGCAGTCGCGAATGGTCCGGCTCGGCGGTGCTGGAGGACGACGATGTCACGCTGACGATGTACTTCACCGCGGCCGGCCGCACGGATGGGCCGCCCAGTTTCGAACAGCGCCTGTTCGAGACGCGGGCACGATTCGCGGTGACGGATGGCGAACCCATGCTGGCAGGCTGGACGACCCCGATCGAGTCGGTGGCGGCAGACGGCCATTGGTATGCGGTGGCGGCGGAAGTCGAGGCACCGGCACACGGCATCAAGGGCTTTCGCGATCCCGGCTATTTCCGCGATCCTGCCGATGGCGGCGAATATCTGCTGTTCGTCGGCAATGCGGGATGGACCGATACATGGCCGAACGGCGTCATCGGCGCGGCGCGGCGGGATGACGGCGCATGGACGCTGCGGCCGCCCGTGATCGACGCGCTGGGCGTGAACAGCGAACTGGAACGGCCGCATATCGTGAGGCGGGACGGCCATTATTATCTGTTCTGGTCGACCCAGGCGCGCCGTTTCGCCGAGGGTATCGGGGCGCCGACCGGCCTGTACGGCATGGTCGCGGAAAGCATGACGGGGCCGTGGCGGCCGATCAACGGCAGCGGGCTGGTCGCGGGCAACCCGCCGGCCGAGCCGTATCAGGCCTATTGCTGGTGGGTGACCGGCGAGGGTGAGGTCATCAGCTTCGTCGATTACTGGGGGCTGGACGGCGCGGGCCTGCCGGCGGACCCCGCCGGGCGCCGCGCCCGGTTCGGCGGCACCGCGGCACCATGGTTCCGGCTGGCGTTCGAGGGTGACCGGGTGACGATCGCCGCCTGACCACCCGCCGGCGATCAGGCGGTGTCGCGCTCGATCAGGGTCGGCGTCATCTCCACCGAGGGGGCGTCCTCCCCCGCCATCCGCCGGAACAGCGCATCGACCATCGCCTGCGCGCCGACCACCAGATCCTGCCGCACCGTCGTCAGCCGCGGCACGGTCTGTTCGGCGAGCGGCAGATCGTCGAACCCCGTGATCGCCATCTCCTCGGGCACGCGGACGCCACGATCGACCAACGCGCGGACCGCGCGGATCGCGATCCCGTCCGACGCGGCGGCGATGCCGTCGATATCGCCGATCACCCGGTCGAGATGGCCGGCTATCTCCGCCGCCATGATATCGGAGGCGAGATGCGTATCGAGCTGGACGGGCGGTTCGATGCCGGCCGCCGCCGCCGCGTCCTGCAAGCCAAGATAGCGCTGCTGCAACTCGATCGACCGGATCTCGCCCAGGAAAGCGATCCGCCGGCAACCCCGCGCGATCAGCCGCTCACCGGCCAGCCGCCCGCCCAGCCGGTTGTCCACCCCCACCGCGCAATGGACCTGACCGGGCAGATGGCTGCCCCATGCCACCATGGGCCGGTAATGGCGCGCGACCCGCTCGATCACCTCGAACTGGTCGGACTGGCCGATCAGCAGCACACCGTCGAGAAGCCCCGATTCGACGATCCGTTCCAGCCAGTCCTCGGCATCGGGGATGATGCGCGACAGCATCAGATCATACCCGCTTTCCGTCACCGCATCGGCCAGATGCGCGAGGATCGTCATGAAGAAGGGATCGGACAGATGCTGCCGCCGCTCATGCCCCAGCGGAATGACCACGCCGATCACGTTGGTCCGCTGGGTCCGCAGCCGGCGCGCCATCTGGTTGGGGCGGAAGCCGTGCTGCGCCGCCAGCGCCTGAATCCGCTCGCGCGTTTCCGTGTTGACGATCGACTTGCCCGCCAGAGCGCGCGACACGGTGCCGGCGGAAACGCCGGCGATCCGCGCCAGTTCGCTGATGTTGCGCACGCGGGGCGGGTTGCTCGGAGATAGGTCACTCATAATGTCTTTTCGCCGCCATATATCGGGTTGGCAATGCCGCATCGCGCTGTGGCGGTGGGACGGGACGATGATCGGTCACGAACCGGGCGCCGTCACCCGTTCGCGCCTTACGGCCCGGCGGACACGGACGCCCCCCTCGACAGGCGATCGCACGGTCCGGTCGCCGAGGCGATACGAGGTGCGCCGCAGGTAACGCGGGCCAGCGGCGGTCGCAGCTGTTGCCGCGCCGTCCCGCCAGTGCCGCGGATACCGGGCGTCAGCGCCCCGACGGGGCGGGAGGAAATGTCGCATCCGCGCTCAATCGCCGAACCAGCCGCTGTCGCCACCGATCGGCATCCCCGGGGGAATGGCCGGGACCTTCTGCCGCCTGGCCAGTTCCCGCGCCAGCCGGTCGTCGTCGGCGAGCAATCCGGCCACGTGGCGGCCCCATGCCCCGTCCTCGTCCGTGCCGCCCTTGCCAAGCGTCGCGCCGATCGTGCGCAAGCGGTCGCCCAGCAGCGCGGCGACATCGGGCGAGATCGCCTCGTCCTGCGCCGCATCGGCCATCGACAACAGGGTGCGATAGGCGATGCGCCGGCCCACCGCGTCACGCCGCGCACCGATCGTCGCGGCGGCCAGCCGATCGAGCAGCGTCTCCACCCCCGGCAGGCCGGGATCGCGGCGATGCTGTTCGTACAGCCGCGCCAGCCGCGCCGGAGCCAGCAGCGAATCGAGCGTGATCTGCGCGGCGACATCGGCGGCGACCAACGGGTCGAACGCGGCGGCACCGGCGTTGCGGAACACCTCCTGATCGAACTGCGCGTCGCCGCGCCCGTTCATCGGTGACGACAGCGGCATCACCAGCGCCGCCGGCACCGTCAGCGTTTCCGCCGACAGCGTCGCCAGCAGCGCGTCGATCGCCGTATTCTGCGCGGCGGCGGGCACAGGGATAGGCGCAGGGTGATTGTCGCCCGCCACGGCATAGGCATAATCGATCCCGCCGACGAGCTTGCCGACCGCATCGACATCGTAACGATGGAGCAGCCACACCGGCACGAACTTGCGCCGCAGATCGGACAGCGCCTCCCCCGGCCGCAGCACGCGTGGGCCGAACCGGCCGATCGCCAGCCGCCGTACCGCCAGCATATGGTTGAGCGACGCGACCGGATCGGGGCCATCGTCCCACATGCTGCCCCACGGACTGGGGGTGTCCGACGCGCGCCCGTCGATATCGGTGATGAAGCGCACGCCCTTCGCCTGGATCGCCAGCGCCTTGGTGGCCGCCGCCGCGTCGAGGTCACGCCCCGGTGCGGGATCGGCATAGAGCCAGTCGACGATGAAATCGTCCCACGCGCCGCCACCGGGCGCATAGGCATCGGACAGGTCGATCCGGCCATCGGTCAGTTTGATGCGCGGCCCGGGATAATCCATCACCGTGGTGCGGCCCTGCGTGCTGCCGGCGAAATTGTGCATGAAGCCGATCGCATGACCCACCTCGTGCGCGCCGAGCTGGCGGATACGGTCGAGCGAGACGCGGACCGGATCGCTGGCGCTGCCGCTGTTGCTTTCGCCCGCACCGACCAGCCCTTCGAAGATCGCCATGTCCTGCCGCACGCGCAGCGCGCCGATCACGACATTGCCCTTCACGATCTCACCGGTGCGGGGGTCGGCGATGCCGCCGCCGTAGGACCAGCCGCGCGTCAGCCGGTTCGACCAGTTGACCATGTTGTACCGCACGTCGAGCGGATCGGCCCCCTCGGGCAGGATCTCCGCGCGGAACGCATCGATCAGCCCCGCCTTGTCGAACGCCGCCGCCCAGTAATTCACGCCGTCCTTCAGCGCGGTACGGATTGGCTCGGGCGCGGCGCGATCGATGTAGAAGACGATCGGCTTCTTCACCCGCGACCGTGCGGCGGCGGGATCGACCTTTTCCAGCCGGAACCGGTTGGCGAACTGCTGCACCACGTCCTGCCCCAGCGGGGTGCCATAATCATAATATTGATTGCCCCCCGCCCCCGACCGGATGTCGAACCGGCGCGGCACGAACCCCGGCGCCGGCAGGCGGATGAAACTGTGATGCACGGTGAAGCCCGGCTGGCGCGGATCGGGGGCGATCCGTTCCACCTCGCGCCCCGGCGTGTCGGACTGATAGGTCTGGAGCGCGTCGATCTCGATATTGTCGGGGAAGATCTTCACCGAGGCCGGGTCGGCGGCACTGAGCGCCTCGACCAGCCGGAACCCCTTGCCCGCCGCCGGGCCGGAGTTGAGCGCGTCGGCGATCCCCATGGTGTCGCGGGTCAGGAACGGCGCGAGATCGACCGTCGGCGCGCCGCCCGGATCGGTCGACACGATATCGAGCATCGCGACGATCGTGGTCGGGAAACTGGTCCGTCCGCCCGCCGCGACGCCGGCATCGCCGGTCGCGCGGAACTGATGGTTCTCGAACGTCACCGCCATCTTCTTGCCGATGCGGCGGAACGCGACGATCTGTTCCGGCCCCAGCATCCCGCGATCGAGCCGCAGGTTGGCCGACCCCAGCCCGGTGCGCAGCGACGTGGCGTACAGGAAGCGACCGGACACGCCGTCACCATCGGGTGCGGGCAGCGTGACGAGGATACGCCCCTCGGTCGGCAGCGTCTTCACCGGCAACAGCACCGTCTGCTGCGCCACGACGGGCAGCGAACACCCCGTCAGCAGTATCGCCCCGACCGCCCTGGCCCATATCGTCGCGCGCATCGCCATCCCCTTATGTTGCCGTGCAGCGAAGCCAGCATGGGGGAAGTCGTTGATTACGGCAACATGACCGGATCAAATCACCGCCAGCGGTCGGCGGCGGCGGCATCCGCGTCGCGCGCCTCGACCCAGGCGGCCGATTCGCCGCGTATCTCCCGCTTCCAGAACGGCGCATCGGTCTTCAACCGGTCGATCAGATAGGCGCAGGCATCCAGCGCGGCCCCGCGATGCGGGGCGGCCGCCGCGACGAACACGATCCGCTCGCCCGGGCGCATCGGGCCGACGCGGTGGACGATCGTCACCGCGCCCAGCGACCAGCGCGTGGTCGCCTCCTGTGCCAGCACCGTCAGCGCCGCTTCGGTCGCGCCGGGATAATGTTCCAGTTCTAGCACGTCGACATCGCCTGCCGCCCCGGCATCCGCCCGGACCAGCCCGGTGAAGGTCGCCACCGCCCCGGCACCCGATGCCTGCTCGACCAGCGCCATCTCCGCCGTCAGGTCGATCGGCGCGGGCGCCACGAGGATGCGGATCATCCGCCCGTCACCGGCGGAAAGATCGCCACCTCGCGCGCGCCAGCGATCGGGGCATCGGGCGTCACGAACGCCTGATCCACCGCCGCGCGCAACCGCCCCCGCTCGGCCAGCGCATCGGCATGACCGGCGCTGCGCGTCGCCAGCCAGTCGACCAGTGCCGCGACGGTGGTGACGTCGGCGGGCGGATCGACCAGTTCCTCGCCCGTCCCCACCCGCTCGCGCACCCACGCGAAATAGAGCATCCGTATCGCCATCGCGGTCAGTCCATATGCCTCAGGCCGACGCGCAGATAATCCCAGCCGGTGATCGCGGTCAGCACCGCCGCGCCCCACAACGCCGCCAGCGACACCGGCGCGATCCACCCGACCGAGGGGATCGCCGGCGCCAGGATCAGCCCGCCCAGCGAGACGAGTTGCAGCGTCGTCTTCCATTTCGCCAGCTTCGACACCGGCATCGATACATGCAGCGGGGCGAGGAATTCCCGCAGGCCCGACACCGCGATCTCGCGCAGCAGGATCACCAGCGCCGCGATCAGGTGCAGCCCGGCGATGTCGCGCGTGCCGACCAGCATCAGGATGACCGCGGCCACCATGATCTTGTCCGCGATCGGATCAAGGAACACGCCCAGCCGCGACACCGCGCCGTTGGATCGGGCCAGATAGCCGTCGAAATAATCGGTGATGCCCATCAGGCAATACAGCGCGAACGCGATCGCATAGCCCGCCGCCCATTGCGGCCACCACAACAGGCCCACCAGCAGCGGCACCGCGACGATGCGCGACAGGGTCAGGAGATTGGGCAGCGTCAGCATGCGGTTACCTCCTACCGTGCCAAATCGCCGGCGGGAACCGCTATTAAGAAGATTGGCTTCATCGGCCGGTCTGGGCTAGACCCCCCGCCTGTTCGCCACCACCGAGGCCGCCCGTTGTTATGATAAATGCGCTCGGGCTATTGAGGCAACGTCGCTTCCTGCCCCTGTTCACGACGCAGTTCCTCGGTGCCTTCAACGACAATCTCTTCAAGACGTCGATGGTCCTGTTCGCGACCTATACCGTGTTCAACGATGCCGGACAGGAAGCGAACTTCAACGCGCTGGCGACGGGACTCGGCATCCTCCCCTTTTTCCTGTTGTCGGCACTGGCCGGGCAACTGGCCGACAGTCACGACAAGGCGCGCATCATCCGGCTGGTGAAGACCGCGGAGATCGGGATCATGGCGATTGGATCGGCCGGACTGATCGCCGCGAAGCTGGGACACGTCACCGCCGGCCTGTCGCTGATGCTGGGAGCGGTGCTGCTGCTCGGCATCCATTCCACCTTTTTCGGACCGATCAAATACGCGATCCTGCCGCAGCACCTGCGCCCGTGCGACGTGCTGGGCGGTACCGGGCTGGTCGAGGCGGGGACGTATCTGGCCATCCTGCTGGGCACCGTCACCGCCGGCTTCCTGGTTCGCCTGCCTGTGGGGTGGACGATCGGCGCGGTGATCGGCTTCGCGGTGATCGGGCTGTTCGCCGGCCGGCAGGTTCCCCCTGCCCCGCGTGAGGGGCCGTTGCTGCGCCTGAACTACAACCCCTTCACCGCATCGTGGCGGCTGATCGCGGCGACGCTGCATATCCCCCGACTGTTCCTCGCGATCTGCGCCATCAGCTTCTTCTGGACGATCGCCTCCGTCCTCATCATCGTGTTCCCGCCGCTGGTGAAGAACGTGCTGACCGCCGACGAACAGGTCGCCAGCGCCGCGATCGCGGTGTTTTCGGTCGGCGTCGCGCTCGGTTCCGTCATCATCAACACGATGCTGAAGGGTAATATCTCCGCGCGCTATTCGCCGATGTCGGTGATCGCGATGGGCGGATTCGTCGTCCTGTTCTCGATCCTGTCGCGCAACTGGACGCCGGCGACGGCGGGGCAGCTTTATGGCTGGACGGGATTTCTGGCGCAGCCGGGGGCGATGCCGATCCTGCTCACCCTGCTGGCGATCGCGGTGACGGGGGGGATGTTCGTGGTGCCACTCTACGCTTTCCTGACCACGACGGTCGAACGGGACCAGACCGCGCGCACCGTGGCGGCGAACAACGTCGTCAACGCCGGCGCGATGACGCTCGGCTCAGTCGCGGTGCTGGGCATCACCGCGCTGGGCGCGACGCCGGAGAACATGCTGCTGCTGGTGGCGGGCATGTGTCTGGTCTCTGCCTGGATCGCCCAGCGCCTCCACCGCGCCTGCGACTGAGCGTATATACCCGTTCCTGCCGCTACGGCATGGCTGCCGTGCGAAATGAGCGTTCGCGATGCCAGTGTTAAGTTATTGAAAGTCGGTGGTTGGTAGGGCAGCTTGCCCGCCATGCTGCATCAGGTCGGTGCCTTGCCCTATCGGATCAGGACCGATGGCGCCGCCGAGGTGATGTTGATCACTTCGCGCGATACCCGTCGCTGGGTCGTGCCGAAGGGCCATCCGATCCGCGGCCTCGCCCCCCATATGGCCGCCGCGCAGGAGGCGTGGGAGGAAGCGGGCATACGCGGCCACCCCTGCGCGACGCCGCTGGGTGCGTTCGATTACGTCAAGCGCCGCCGCCGCGGGCCGGTCGATGCGAGGGTCACCGTCTATCCGCTCGCCATGGTCGGGCAGGATGCCGACTGGCCGGAGAAAAGCCAGCGCGATACCCGCTGGTTCGCCCTGATCGATGCCGCCGCGGCGGTGGACGAACCGCAATTGCAGGCGTTGATCGCTGGCTTTCGGCCGCCACCTGCGCCATCGACATTCGCTGAACGAATGCTCCCGGCGATCCGTACCGGGATTAGGAGGCGTTTTCCGATGCTTGGCTGGTTCCAGTCACTGATGCCCAAACAGGGGCGATTCTTCGAACAGTTCGAGGCGCATGCCGCGACGCTGGTCGCCGGCGCGGATGCGCTCGCGCGGCTGCTCCACGGCGATGGCCCGATCGAGACCCAGATCGCCGCGATCGTCGCGCACGAACATGCGGCCGACGACATCACCCGCGACGTGCTCCAGGATGTGCGGCGCGTGTTCGTGACGCCGTTCGACCGCAGCGCGATCATCGAGCTGATCGGGGTGATGGACGATGCGATCGACCAGATGAACCAGACCGCCAGCTCCATCACGCTCTACGAGGTCACCAGCTTCGAGCAGCCGATGCGCGACATGGCGGGCATCATCGTCGAGGCGGCGCGGATCACGGCAGAGGCGATCCCGCTGCTCCGGTCCGTCAACCGCAACGGCGACCGGCTGAACGAGCTGACCGCGCGGATGATCCAGATCGAGGGGCAGGCGGATACGATCCACGAGGGCGGCCTGCGCGCCCTGTTCCAGCAGCATCAGGATCAGCCCATGCAGTTCATCGTCGGGCGCGAGATCTACAGCCATCTGGAACGCGTGGTCGACCGGTTCGAGGATGTCGCCAACGAGATCCAGGGTCTCGTGATCGACCACGCCTGAGGGGGCGCGAACCATGATTTCCATGACCCTGCTGGTGGCGCTGGTCGCCTTCGCGCTGCTGTTCGATTTCCTGAACGGGATGCACGACGCCGCGAACTCGATCGCCACCGTGGTGTCGACGCGCGTCCTGAAGCCGCAATGGGCGGTGGTATGGGCAGCGTCGTTCAATTTCCTCGCGCTGTTCGTGTTCGGCGAGCATGTCGCCAATACAGTGGGCAAGGGCATCGTCGATGCCATGGTCATCGATGCGACGGTGATCTGGGGCGCGCTTTGCGGCGCCGTGTTCTGGAACGTGCTGACCTGGGTGCTGGGCATCCCCTCTTCGTCCAGCCACGCGCTGATCGGCGGCCTGCTGGGCGCGGGTCTGGCCAAGGCGGGGTTCGACGGCATCGTGTGGAGCGGCATCGCCAAGACGGTGGCGGGCATCTTCGTCGCGCCCGCCGTGGGCATGGCGCTGGCGCTGGTACTGGTGCTGGTGGTCGCGTGGACCAGCCTGAAACTGACCCCGATCGGCGTCGACCAGCGGTTCCGCAAACTTCAGCTCGTCTCCGCCGCCGCCTACAGCCTAGGGCATGGCGGCAACGATGCGCAGAAGACGATGGGGATCATCGCGGTGCTGCTCTACAGCCAGGGGAAGCTGGGCGACACCTTCTACGTGCCGTTGTGGGTGGTGCTGTCCTGCTATGGCGCGATCGCGCTCGGCACGATGTCGGGCGGCTGGCGGATCGTCCACACCATGGGTTCCAAGATCACCCGTCTGACGCCGGCGCAAGGGTTCTGCGCGGAGACGGGCGGCGCGATCACGCTGGCGATCGCCAATGTCGGCGGTATCCCGATCTCGACCACCCACACCATCACCGGCGCGATCGTCGGCGTCGGCGCGGCGCGGCGGCTGTCGGCGGTGCGGTGGAACGTCGCCTCCAACATCGTCATCGCGTGGTTCGTCACGTTGCCGGCCGCCGGGTTGATCGGCGCCGCCGTCTATTGGCTGACCCACGCGATCGGATCGATGTAGCGACCATGTTGATTGGCGCTTGCGCCCCTGCCGGCTGCTGGGTATAGGCGCGCCTCCAAGCACCGGCAGGCACCCGAAACGGCGCCCGCCCGGTACTCCGTCGGGGAGTAGCTCAGCCTGGTAGAGCACTGTCTTCGGGAGGCAGGGGCCGGAGGTTCGAATCCTCTCTTCCCGACCATTTACTGACTTACGACGGGCGGCACGCTGGTGCTGCCGTAAGCGGTGACAGCGACGGCTTCGGCTGGTTTGCCTTTAATTTCCTTAGCGGGCCGACATTGGTCTGGCGCAAGCCGTCATTGCGAGCATGGCGAGGCAATCCAGCGCCGGATCAGGACGCTCTGGATTGCCTCGCCATGCTCGCAATGACGGACATCCGGTTCAACCTGATGTCATCCGCCTCCGATTACATTGGTCGCGCCGTTGCCGATGTAGCGGAGCGCACCTGTGAGGTTGCATTGCTACGCTCGCCGGGGGCGGTATCCCGTGCCGCCCGGCCGCGATCCGCCTATTTGCGCCGCCGCAGGCCGAAACGGCGGAACAGCCCGCGCTTCGACAGCGCCTCGAACATCTCCTCCGGCCCTTCGGGGTCGAGCACCTCGTTATCGGCCAGCCATTCCTCGACGGCGGTCAGATCAGGCACCTCATAAGGCACCAGCGTCTTGCCGCGACCACGGAACCGTTCGATCGTCGCGATCAGCGATCCCGTCTCGGCGACCGCCGCCGCCACCTCGACATGCGTCATCCCCAGATGCTCGGCGATCAGGTCGTCGCGGATCGCCAGCACGCGGGCGCGCTCCGCCTCGGTATGCGCCTCGATCGCGAGATCGCATTCGGTGTCGAGCCGGAGCGAACGGTTGTTCATGTTGCTCGATCCCAGCCGGAACACGCGATCGTCCGCGATCAGGATCTTGGCGTGGCAATAGATCGGCGTGCCGCCCGCCGTATAGGGATGGTACATGCGCAACCGCCCGTGCCGGTCGCGACGGCGCAGCGCCTCCATCAGCCGCGCGCGCGCGGTATCCATCGCCAGCGGCTCCAGCCACCCCTGCGCGGTGACGGGGTTGATGATGATGATTTCCGGCCCGTCCGCCTCGTCCAGCCGCCGCGCCACCGCCTCCGCGATCCTGCGCGAGGCGAAATACTGGCTTTCGATATAGAGATGCCGCTCGGCCGAGGCGATCTGCGCCATGAACAGCGCCTCGCTCTCGTGCACCGGTGGCTGGTCGGGCATTTCGGGGAAGGTGCGCGCGATGCCGACGTCGATGCCCTCGAAATCCACCGTCAGCCCCTGGGGCCAACAGGGTCCGCCGGGTTCCACCGGCGTCATCGGCTTGCCGCCCGCCGCCGTCCAGCGATCGCGGAACAGCGTGCCCAGCGTTCCCGCGATCGGCCCCTGCACCGCGCTGATCGCGTCGTGCCATGGCTTGTAGGGCTGGCCGCCGGGGCGCAGCCGCAGCGGCTGGTCGTCGAGATGCTCGCGCGTGTCCCAGCGATCCCCGGTCATGTCGATGCCGCCGCAAAAGGCGAGGCAATCGTCGATGATGACGATCTTCTGATGATGCGAGGCGCCGGTGGGATGATGCCCGTCCAGCTTGGTGTGGATGCGCTTGTGCATCATCCATTTCAGCACCGTGAACGCCGTCGCGCCGCGCCCCAGCGACTTGATCGCGCCCAGATCCCAGCGCAACAGGAACACCTCCAGATCGGGCGAGGCCTGCACCAGATCGTAGATGAAGGTGCCCAGCGTGCGCCCGCGCCCCTTCACGTCGTGGTCGAGCACGATGCGCGCATCGAAGTCCCAGCCGATCAGCAGGATACGCTTGCGGGCCTGGGTCATCGCCTGACGCGCGATCCGGAAATAATCCGCCGCGTCGACGATCACGCTCATCCGGTCCGCACACACCACCTGCCAGCAATCGACGCCTGTCTTCATTATCGCGCTTTCCCTTGTCGGCGCTCCTCATGGCGGAGCGGCGGATCGCTGGCAAACGCGAACACCCTCGCACCGGGTCCCGCCGCCCCCTATGTAGCGTGCCGTGATGTCGGACGCGCGACCCCGCAAGATCATCCATGTCGACATGGACGCCTTCTACGCGTCGGTCGAACAGCGCGACGATCCGGCGTTGCGCGGGCGGCCGGTGGCGGTCGGGGGCAGCCGCGCGCGCGGCGTCGTGGCGGCGGCCAGTTACGAGGCGCGGGTGTTCGGCGTCCGCTCCGCTATGCCCTCCGTCACCGCGGTCCGGCAATGCCCCGACCTGATCTTCGTGCCACCGCGTTTCGATGTGTACCGCGCCGTCTCGCAGCAGATTCGCGCGATCTTCGCCGATTATACCGATCTGATCGAGCCGTTGTCGCTGGACGAGGCGTATCTCGACGTATCGGAGGATCGCCATGCGCTCGGCTCGGCACAGGCGATCGCCGCGGCGATCCGCGCGCGCATCCAGGACGATACCGGTCTGACCGCCTCGGCCGGGGTCAGCTACAACAAGTTCATCGCCAAGCTGGCGTCCGATCAGAACAAGCCCGACGGGATGTGCGTGATCCCGCCCCGGCGCGGCGCAGCCTTCGTCGCCGGGTTGCCGGTCAAGCGGTTCCACGGCGTCGGCCCGGTCACCGCGCGGCGGATGGAGGCGCTGGGCATCCTGACCGGGGCCGATCTGGCCGCCCACCCCCTCCCCTTCCTCCAGCGGCATTTCGGCAGCCATGCCACCTATCTGTACGGTGCGGCACGCGGCGAGGATCATCGCCCCGTGCGGGCGCATCGTCAGGCCAAGTCGATCGGAGCGGAGCGGACCTTCGAGCGCGACCTGAGCGAGCCTGAGCCGCTGCACGACGCCCTGGCCATGGTCGCGGCGGCGGCCTGGGCCCGGATCGACCGCGCGGGCGCGCAGGGGCGCACCGTGACGCTGAAACTGCGCCGCGCCGATTTCGCCACCATCACCCGTGCGCGCTCCGTCTCCCGGCCCGTGGTCGATGAGGCCGCGTTCCTGGCGATCGGGGCGGACCTGCTGGCGGCGCAACTGCCGGTGCCCGGCGGCGTCCGGCTGCTCGGCCTGACGCTGTCCGCATTGGGCGACGCGGCGGGCGATGCCGCCAATGACGAGGTGCAGCCGGCGCTGCCGTTCTGACGCCGGTCAGCCGGCCCGCAATTCGTCAGCGGCCGCCCCGACGAAGCGGGCGCCGGCCAGCATACGGGCGCGCGCCGCATCGACCGGACGGCACAGGCCGAAACCCTGGAGATATTGCGCGCCGGCGATCCGCAGCGCCTGGATCTGCACATCGGTCTCCACGCCCTCCGCGGCGACGTCCAGCCCCAGCGCCCGGCCGAGCTGGATGATCGAATGGACGATCGCCGCCGCCTCGCGGTCCCGGCCCATTCCGTCGATGAACGACCGGTCGATCTTCAGGCAATCGAGCGCGATGGTGCGGATGTTGTAGAGGCTGGAATAGCCAGTCCCGAAATCGTCGAGCGCGACGCGGAATCCCATCTGGCGCAGCGAATGCAGCGTATCTGCCACCTGCCCCGTTCCATCGAAGATGGCGCGCTCGGTAATTTCGATCTGGACGCGGCCGGGCGTCACCCCCGCCGCATCGGCCTGGTCGAGCAGCCGCTGCGCGAACTGGTGCCGGTGGAACTGGCGTGGCGTGAAGTTGATCGAGACATACTGGCCCGGCCACTCCTTCACGCGCCCCAGCGCCTCCGTCACCACCCAGTCGCCCAGATCGTGGATCAGGTTGGATTCCTCGGCGATCGGCAGGAACTCCGCCGGCCCGATCGTCGCGCCGAAATCCTCGCTGTGCCAGCGCAGCAACGCCTCGAACCCGACGATCTCCAGATCGGCCTTGGCGACGATCGGCTGATAGACGAGGCTGAGCGCCTGATCCGGGATCGCGCGGATCAGGCGGCGTTCCATCCGGCGGCGCAGACGGATGCTGTCGTCCATCGTCTCGTCGAACCGGCGCGCGATGCCGCGTCCCTGCCGCTTGGCCTCGTTCAGCGCCAGGTCGGCGCGGCGGATCACGTCGATCGGCTCGCGCCCGTCGCCGCCCTCCACCACCACCAGCCCTGCGCTCGCCCCCGCCTGCACGCCGTGACCATAGACCTGAAGCGGCACCGAGCAGGCCGCGATCACCGTCTCGCAGGCGGCGACCGCCGTGGCATCGTCGGGGGTGTCGAACAACAGACCGAACTCATCGCCGCCCAGCCGCGCCACCAGCGCGCCGGCGGGCGCGGCGCGGTGGAGGATGGCGCAGATCTCCCGGATCAGCGCGTCGCCGGCCAGATGGCCGAGCGTGTCGTTGACCCGCTTGAACCGGTCGAGATCGATCATCGCGGTCGCAAAGGTGCCGGGCGCCCGCGTCCGTTCCTTCAACGCACGCTGGAAAGCCAGGCGGTTGGGGGCGTCGGTCAGCGAATCGTGGAAGGCGATATGCACCGCGCGGCTTTCGTTCGCGGCCAGTTCGGCCTTCTGCTCCTGCAGCAGCGCGACCTGTGCCAGCAACTGGCGATGCGTGGCGGCCATGTCGCGATCGCGCCGCCACCGCGCGGCCAGCGCGCTCGCAGTCTGGAGCAGCTCGGTTGCCGCGAATGGCTTGGCGATGAAGAACAGCCGGTCGACCGGCCCCGCAGCGCGGGCGATCTCGGCCAGCGGCACATCGCCGGCCCCGGTCACGATGACGATGTTGGTCGCAGGGTCGATTCGGCGCAGCCGCCGCGCGGTCTCGCGCCCGTTCATGGGCGCCATGTTGAGGTCGATAAAGGCGACGGCGTAATCCTCGCCCGCCATCGCCGCGCGCTTGGCCTCCGCCACGGCGTCGCCGCCGCGTTCCGCATGGAACAGGCGGAACGACCCGTCCCCCGCGCCGCCGAGGATGCGTCGATAGCAGTCGTGCAGGACCGCGTCGTCGTCGACCACCATGACGCGCACCGCCTCGGCCGACGATTCGCCGGAGCCCTGCTTCATCGCGTCCTGCCTGTCGACCATGATCGTCGGATACTAAGGCATGGCGATTAACGCGTGGTAAACGATGCCTGCAACTGTGCCTCCAGCGCCTGTGCGCCCAGCACGATCGCCCCGAGCGGCCCGGCATTGCCGCCCAGTGCGGGGGGGACGACGAAGGTGTCGGCATCCGCGACCTCGGGCAGGGCGACATAGCCGCCCAGGCTTTTCGTCATCGCCGCCCGGACCCGGGGGAACAGGTGATCGGTGCCCACCATCACGCCGCCGCCCATCACGATCCGCCGTGGTACGCCGGTCAGCACCAGGGCGTGGAGCAACTGCCCCAGCGCATGCGCGACCATATCCCACGCGGGCTCGTCCGCGGCCCATTGATCGCCGGACACGCCGGTGCGCGCCTTCAGCGCCGGCCCTGCCGCCAGCCCTTCCAGACAGGCGCCGTGGAACGGGCAAGTGCCGATCCAGTCGTCGCCGGGGAAACGGACCGGACGAAGGTGACCGAACTCGCTGTGCGTCAGCCCGTCGACCGGCCGCCCCCCCGCGATCAGGCCGACGCCGATGCCGGTGCCGACCGTGGCATAGGCGATGTCCTCCAGTCCCTTCGCCGCGCCCCAGCGGGCCTCCGCCAGCGCGGCGCCGACCACATCGGTATGGAACCCGGTCGGCACGCCGGCGAACCGGCGCAGACGCTCGCCGACATCCTGATTGGCCCAGCTCGGCTTGGGCGTGGAGGTGATGTGACCATAGTCATGGGCATGCGGATCGATCGATACCGGCCCGAAACTGGCGATGCCCAGCGCGGAGAAACCACGCCAGCGTTCCAGCACCGCCTCGATCGCGCTCAGCGTCTCCTCGGGCCGGGTGGTAGGCAGCTGGACGCGATCCTCGATCGCATCGGGGCCCCGCGCCAGAATGCAGATGCACTTGGTGCCGCCCAGTTCCACGCCGGCCACCAACGGTGCTTCGGTCATCGCGCTCTCCCTTTTCGCTCTGCCCGCCGCTACGCCTCAAATCGATTGTTGGCGATAAATTTCGTGACGCCCGTCAGCGTGCGGCCTTCTTTGCCCGCATCAGCGCGCGGAAGCGGGCCGCCCAGCCGGACCGGCTCTCCTGCCGTCCGCGCGCCAAGGCCAGCGCATCGGACTCGACATCGCGGGTGATGACCGATCCCGCCGCCACGATCGCCCCCGCCCCGATCGCGACCGGCGCCACCAGCGCGGAATTGGAGCCGACGAACGCCCCGGCCCCGATCGTGGTGCGGTACTTCAGGAACCCGTCATAGTTGCAGGTGATCGTACCCGCGCCGATGTTCGCCCCCGGCCCGACATCGGCGTCGCCCAGATAGGTCAGGTGGCTGGCCTTGGCGCCGTCCCCCAGCACCGCGTTCTTCAGCTCGACGAAATTGCCGACCTTCGCGTTCGCGCCCAGCACCGTGCCGGGGCGCAACCGCGCATAGGGGCCGACCTCCGCGCCCGCGCCCACCGTCGCGCGCTCCAGATGGCTGAAGGCATGGATCGTCGCGCCGTCCGCCACGGTGACGCCGGGGCCGAAGACGACGTTCGGTTCGACCGTCACGTCGCGGCCCAGGATGGTGTCGTGCGCGAACCATATCGTGTCGGGGGCGACCAGCGTCGCGCCGTCCCGCATCGCCGCCACGCGCCGCCGCGCCTGCCAGCCGGCCTCCACCGCCGCCAGTTCGCCCCGGCTGTTGACGCCGGCGACCTCGTGCGCATCCGTTTCGATCACCGCCGACCCGCGACCGTCGTCGGCGGCGAGCATGACGATGTCGGGCAGATAGTATTCGCCCGCCGCATTGTCGTTGCCGACCCGCGCGAGCAGCGGCCAGAGATCGGCGGCGCGCACCGCCATCAGCCCCGAATTGCACAGGGTTTCCGCCCGGTCGGCGTCGCTGGCGTCCTTGTACTCTACCATCCGCACGATGCTGCCATCGGCGTCCGCGATCACCCGGCCATAGGCGCCGGGGTCGTCGGGACGGAAGCCCAGCACGACCGCCGCCGGCGCATCGGCGGCCTGCAACCGGTCGAGCATCCGCTGCATCGTCGCCGCGGTCACCAGCGGCACGTCGCCATAGAGGATCAGCACGTCGCCATCGAAATCGGCCAGCGCCCCTTCCGCCTGTCGCACCGCGTGGCCGGTGCCGAGCTGTTCGGCCTGCAACGCGGTGGCGATGCCGAGCGGGGCGACCGCAGCCTCCACCTGATCGCGACCGGCGCCGGTGACGACCACCACGCCCGCGGGCGCCAGTTCGCCGACCGCGGCAAGCAGATGGAGCAGCATCGGCCGCCCCGCGACCGGGTGCAGCACCTTGTGCGTGTCGGACTTCATCCGCGTACCCTTGCCGGCGGCAAGCACGATCGCCGCGACGGAACGGGGCGCCGCGACGGAACGGGGCGCGGCGACGGAACGGGGCATGGTCGGCTGGGTCATGGCGGGGGCCGGTGCCACGAAAGCCTTGCCAATGCCATAGGGCCGCTGGCACGCATGCCGCCATGACAGGCTTTCCCTTTTCCCTTGTCGGCTTCGACATGGATGGCACGCTGCTCGACACCAGCGGCGATCTGGCCGCCGCCGTGAACCATGCGCTGGCCAGTGCCGGCCGTGCCGAACTGACGGTCGATCAGATCAAGCCGATGATCGGCGGCGGCGCCCGCCACATGCTGGCGCAGGGCATGGCCCGGACGGGCGGCTGCGACGAGGCGGAACTCGATCTGCTGCATCGCCGCCTGCTCGACTATTACGAGGCGCACATGACCGTGCTCACCGCCCCCTATCCCGGTGCGCTCGATGCGCTCGACGCGCTCGCCGACATGGGTGTCACGGTGGCGGTGGTGACCAACAAGCTGGAGGGCTATGCCGTCACCGTGCTCGACGCGCTCGGCCTGACGGATCGCTTCGCCACCGTGATCGGCGGCGACACGCTGGGGCCGGGCCGGGGCAAGCCCGCGCCCGACCCGATCCTGGAGATGATCCGTCGCTGCGATGGCGACGTGGCCACCACCGCCTTCATCGGCGATTCGGTCTACGACGTGCGCTCGGCCAAGGCGGCCGGGGTGCCGGTGATCGCCTGCAGTTTCGGCTTCCTCGACCGGCCGGCGGCGGACCTCGGCGCGGATGCGGTGATCGACGGTTATGACGGGTTGCTCCCCGCGCTCCGCCGGCTCGGCAGGGGCGGGTGATGCGCGGTCTCCTGCCGGCGTTCGGCACCGCCATGGGGGCGGCGGCCTGCGTGTTCGTGGTCGATGGCCGGTGGGAAGGGCCGGCGATCGCGCTGGTCGGCGGGATCGCGGCGGCCCTGCTGGCGCGGGGCTGGGACGAGACCGTGCCCTCCGCCGCCCTGCCCGCACCGGCCGCGCCGCCGCTGGACGAGGTGCTGGACGCGGTCGGCGATGCGGTGCTGCTGGTCGATCGCGGCCGGGTGGTGCTGGCCAACCGTGCCGCGCGCGACGTGCTGGGCGCGCATGTGGTGGGCGAGGATGCGCGCGTCGCGATCCGCCACCCCGCCGCCGCCGCCGCGCTGGCGCAACCGGACGGGCGGCCGGTCGATCTGGTCGGGATCGGCGCGCGCGACCGGCACTGGGCGATGCGGGTGGCGGGCACGTCGGGCGGCCTGGTCGTGATCGACCTGCACGACCGCACCGAACATGCCGCGGCGGAGCGGATGCGCGTCGATTTCGTCGCCAATGCCAGTCACGAACTGCGTACCCCCCTCGCCTCGATCCTCGGCTATATCGAGACGCTGGACGACGAGGCGGGCGAGGAACCCGCGCTGCGCCGCCGTTTCCTGACGATCATGATGGCCGAGGCGCGGCGGATGCAGCGTCTGGTGGAGGACCTGATCTCGCTGTCGCGGATCGAGGCGGACAAGTTCCGCCTGCCCGACCAGTCGGTCGATCTCGGCACGCTGATGGCGGAGGTATGCGCGGAACTGCGCGGTTCCGGGTCGCCGCGCGCGATGGACGTGGAATGTACGACGGCCGGCGCGGTCCCGCCGATCGCCGGCGACCGGGCACAGCTGTCGCAACTGTTCCACAACCTGATCGGCAACGCGATGAAGTACGGCCGGGCGGAGACGCCGGTGGTCGCGCGGATCGAGCGGGTCGCGGCAGGCATCTCGATCGTCGTCACCGATCAGGGCGACGGCATCGCCTCCGAACACCTGCCTCGCCTGACGGAGCGCTTCTACCGCGTCGATCCCGGCCGCAGCCGCTCGCTGGGCGGCACCGGACTCGGCCTCGCGATCGTCAAGCACATCGTCGAGCGGCATCGCGGCCGGCTCGACATCGCGAGCCGGCCGGGGATCGGCACCACCGTCACCGTTACCCTGCCCCATCCCGCGACACCCAATGCCGGTTCGGGTGCCGGGTCGGGCGCCGGCGCTGTCATCAAAGAGTAACGCCACGGTCACATAGGCCGGATCGCCGGGCGGCTCGCCGCTCCCTTCAGGACGATCGATGCGCCGCCTTCTCCTCCTTGGCCTGATGATGCCGCTGGTCGCGTGCCAGGATCAGGCGAACGGCGGTGGCGCCGGCGCGCGCGACCAGATCACCGCGGTGGGATCGTCCACCGTCTATCCCTTCACGACCATGGTCGCCGAGCAATATGTCGCATCCGACCCGCAGGCCAAGGCGCCGGTGATCGAATCGACCGGTACCGGCGCGGGGATGAAGCTGTTCTGCGCGGGGGTCGGCGCGGCCCACCCGGATATCGAGGATGCCTCGCGCCGGATGAAGGCCAGCGAGTACAAGGACTGCGCCGCCAACAACGTGCGCGACATCCTGGAAATCCAGGTCGGGATCGACGGCATCGCCTTTGCGGAGGCGAAGAACGGGCCGAAGATGCGGCTGACCCCGACCGATCTCTATCTCGCGCTCGCCGCCGCGCCGAACGGCAAGCCCAATCAGCGGCGTACCTGGGCGGATGTGAACCCCGCGCTGCCCGCCACCCCGATCCAGGTCTATGGTCCGCCCGCGACCAGCGGCACCCGCGACGCGCTGGCCGAACTGATCCTGACCAAGGGATGCGAGGCGTCGAACCCCGCCGCGAAGCCGCTCGCCAAATCGGATGCCGATGCGCACAAGGCGTTGTGTACCCGCGTGCGCGAGGACGGCGCCTATGTCGACGCCGGCGAGAACGACAATCTGATCGTCCAGAAACTGCAATCCAACCCCGATGCGATCGGCGTGTTCGGCTACAGTTATCTGGAGGCCAATGCCGAGGTGGTGAACGGCGTGCCGATCGATGGCGTCGCGCCCACCTATGCCGCGATCGCCGCCGGCCGCTATCCGGGATCGCGGCCGCTCTATCTCTACGTCAAGAAGGCGCATCTGAATGCGATCCCCGGCCTGCGCGCCTTCCTGAAACTGTATGCGGGCGCCTGGGGACCGGAAGGGCCGCTGGTGCGCCGGGGGCTGATCGCCGCGCCCGACGCGGTCCGCGCCCATGCCGCGCAGGTGATCGCCACCGAAACCCCGCTCGATCCGGCGGCGCTGTCATGAGCGGGATCGGCATCATCCTGGTCGTCATCGGCCTCGCGCTGATCGGCTGGCTGACGGCACGGGCGCGGGCGGGCGGTTTCCGCACCGCCGGGGCGGGTACCGTGCAGCGGTTCAGTTCGCTGCCCGGTCACCATGGCTGGTACGTCGCCTTGTGGACCTTGGTGCCGCCGCTCGCATTCCTCGTGATCTGGTCGCTCGTGTCGCCCGCGATGGTGACCGAGACGGTGCTGACCAGCCCGGTCGCGATACGGCTGCCGCCGCCGGGGTTCGACCGCGCCTCGATCTTGTCGGAGGCGCGGGAACTGGGGGCGGGCCGTGCCTATGGCGCCTTCAACGAGCTGTCACGGTTGCTCGCGCCCGCCTATGCCGCCGCGCAGTCGCGCTATGACTGGATCGCCACGGGCCTGTCGCTGCTGCTCGCCTTTGCCGGCGGTGCCTTCGCCTTCACGCGGGTGCGGCCGGGGTTCGGCGCGCGGACGAAGGTGGAGCGGATCGTGATGGGGCTGCTGCTCGCCGCCTCGCTGATCGCGATCCTCACCACGATCGGCATCGTCGCCTCGCTGCTGTACGAGGCGGGGCGGTTCTTCCACATCGTGCCCGTCACCGATTTCCTGTTCGGCACGCACTGGAGCCCGCAGGTGATCGACGGGCGCGATCCGGGGGCGTCGCTGGGCGCGGTGCCGTTGTTCTGGGGCACGTTCTTCATCGGTGCGGTGATCGCGATGGCGGTCGCGATCCCGTTCGGGCTGATGAGCGCGGTCTACCTGACCCAATATGCCGCGCCGCGCACCCGGCGCTGGATGAAGCCCATTCTCGAAGTACTCGCGGGCGTGCCGACCGTCGTCTACGGCTATTTCGCAGCGCTGACGGTGGCACCGGCGGTCCGCGATCTTGCGGTGTCGATCGGCATCGGCGGCGCGTCGTCGGAAAGCGCGCTGGCGGCGGGCGCGGTGATGGGGGTGATGATCATCCCCTTCGTGTCGTCGATGGCCGACGACAGCCTTGCCGCCGTGCCCGGCGCGATGCGCGACGGCAGCCTGGCGATGGGCGCCACCTCGTCGGAGACGATCCGCAAGGTGTTGCTGCCCGCCGCCCTGCCCGGCGTGGTCGGCGGCGTCCTGCTGGCGATCAGCCGGGCGATCGGCGAGACGATGATCGTGGTGATGGCCGCCAGCGGCGTCGCGACGCTCACCGCCAATCCGTTCGCCAGCACCACCACCGTCACCCGCCAGATCGTCGACCTGCTGACCGGCGAGGCGGAGTTCGACAGTCCCAAGACGCTCGCCGCCTTCGCGCTGGGGCTGACGTTGTTCATCGTCACGCTGCTGCTCAACATCGTCGCCCTCCATGTCGTCAAACGCTACCGGGAAGCTTATGAGTAATACGCTCGTCGCGCAGACGCCGGTCGTGGGCACGGCGCATGATCCCGTGGCGCGCGTCCCCACCGACTGGTCGACCACGTCGATGCAGCGCCGCATCCGCCGCCGTTACGCCGCCGAGCGGCGGTTCCGCCTGATGGGGCTGGCGGCGGTGGTGATGTCGGCGGGATTCCTCGCCTTTCTGCTCGTCACCATGCTGATGCAGGGGCTGGGCGGCTTCACCGAAACGCGGATCGCGGTGCCGATCGATTTCGGCGCGGCGCGACTGGCGGTGACGCCGGCGCAGATGGAGGGGCGCGGCGCCGATCTCGCGCTGGCGGGCGCAGGGCTGAAAGGGACGGTCGACACCGCCGCCGCCCGCGCCTTTGGCGATGCGACGATCCTGTCGGACGGCGCCTGGCTGCGGGTGCGCGATGCGGTGAAGGCCGATCCGTCGTTGCTGTCGCGCCGGGCGACGTTCGACCTGCCCGCCGCCAGCGGCCTCGATGTCGCCGCCAAGGGGCAAGGCACCGCCGCGGCCGAGACGACACTGGCCGGATTGAGCCAGCGCGGCGTCGTGTCGCGTGGCCTCAATCGCGGCTTCCTCGTGGGGGCCGATGCCACTGATCCCACCCGCGTCGGCATCTGGGGCGCGTTCAAGGGATCGCTCCTGACGATGCTCGTCACGCTGGCGCTGGCTTTCCCGATCGGCGTCCTGTCGGCGCTGTATCTGGAGGAATATGCCCCCCGGAACCGCTGGACCGACCTGATCGAGGTATCGATCAACAACCTTGCCGCCGTGCCGTCGATCATCTTCGGCCTGCTCGGGCTGGCGGTGTTCCTCGGCACGTTCGGGATGCCACGGTCGGCGCCGATCGTCGGCGGGCTGACGCTGGCGCTGATGACGATGCCGGTGATCGTGATCGCGGGCAGGAACGCGATCAAGGCGGTGCCGCCGTCGATCCGCGACGCGGCGCTGGGCATCGGCGCCTCGCCGATCCAGGTGGTGTTCCACCACGTCCTGCCGCTCGCCCTGCCCGGCATCCTGACCGGCACGATCATCGGCATGGCCCGCGCCTTGGGCGAGACCGCGCCGCTGCTGATGATCGGGATGCGCGCCTTCATCGCCGCGCCGCCCACCGGCCTGTCCAGCCCCGCCACCGCGCTGCCCGTCCAGATCTTCCTCTGGTCTGATCAGGTCGATCGCGGTTTCGTTGAGAAGACCTCGGCGGCGATCATCGTCCTGCTCGTCTTCCTGCTCGCGATGAACGGGTTCGCCATCTACCTCCGCAACCGATTCGAGACACGCTGGTGACCGACGCAAACCCCAAGATGCCGTCCCCGAAGATGACGGCGCGCAACGTCAACGTGTCGTACGGCGCCAAACAGGCGCTGCACGACGTGTCGATCGACATCGAACAGGATCGCGTCGTCGCCTTCATCGGCCCGTCGGGCTGCGGCAAGAGCACGTTCCTGCGCACGCTGAACCGGATGAACGACACCGTCGCCTCCGCCCGCGTGACCGGGGACATCCGCCTCGACGGGCAGGATATCTATTCCGCCGAGATGGACGTGGTGCAGTTGCGCGCCCGCGTCGGCATGGTGTTCCAGAAGCCCAATCCGTTCCCCAAATCGATCTACGAGAACGTCGCCTATGGCCCGCGCATCCACGGGCTGGCCGGGGGCAAGGCCGATCTGGACGTGGTCGTCGAACGGTCGCTGACCCGCGCCGGCCTGTGGAACGAGGTGAAGGACCGGCTGGCCGACAGCGGCACCGCCCTGTCGGGCGGCCAGCAGCAACGGCTGTGCATCGCCCGCGCGATCGCCGTCGATCCGGAGGTGATCCTGATGGACGAGCCGTGCAGCGCGCTCGACCCGATCGCCACCGCGCGGATCGAGGAGCTGATCCACGAACTGCGCGGCCGCTACGCGATCGCGATCGTCACCCACAACATGCAGCAGGCGGCGCGCGTCAGCCAGCGGACGGCGTTCTTCCACCTCGGTACGCTGGTGGAATATGGCGCCACGTCGGATATCTTCACCAACCCGGTCCAGGAACGGACGCGGGACTACATCACCGGCCGCTACGGCTAAGGCGGAGGGAACGATGGAACATACCGTCAAGGCATTCGACAACGATATCGGCCAGTTGCGCGGGCTCATCAGCCAGATGGGCGGGCTGGCCGAAGACGCCATCGCGCGGGCGATGCAGGCGCTGCAGCGCACCGACCTGCAACTGGCGGCCGAGGTGCGCGCCGGCGACAAGGCGATCGACGCGATCGAGGCGGAGGTCGAGCGGCTGGCGGTGCGGATCATCGCGCTGCGCGCGCCGCTGGCCGTCGACCTGCGCGAGGTCGTCGCCGCGCTGAAGATCGCCAGCGTGGTCGAACGGATCGGCGATTACGCCAAGAACATCGCCAAGCGCGTGCCGATGATCGAAAGCGAACACCGGATCGAGCCGGTTTCCGTCCTGCCCGCCATGGGCCGGATGGCGGCGGAAATGCTGCACGACGTACTCGACGCGTTCGGCGCGCGGGACGCCACGGCAGCGGTACGCGTGTCGGAAAGCGATTCCGCGCTGGACGATTTCTATGACGCGATCTTCCGGACGCTGGTGACCTATATGGTCGAGAATCCCGCGACGATCAGCCAGTGCGCGCACCTCTTGTTCGTCGCCAAGAATCTGGAACGGATCGGGGATCAGGCGACCAACATCGCCGAGATGGTCTATTTCGCCGCGACCGGCGCCCAGATGCCCGACCGCGATCGCGGCGGCGACCAGAACTGAATTGCCAGAACTGAATTGATGGGACTGAACCGATGGCCCGTGTCACCATGCTGCTGGTCGAGGACGACGCGGCGCTCGCCGAACTTCTCGAATTCCATTTCCGGCGCGAGGATTTCGACGTCCACCACACCGCCGACGGCGAGGAGGCGTTGCTGATCGCGCGCGAGCGGACGCCCGATATCGTCCTGCTCGACTGGATGATCGAGGGCGTGATCTCCGGTCTGGAGGTATGCCGTCGCCTGCGCCGCGCGCCGGAGACGCAGAACGTGCCGATCATCATGCTCACCGCCCGCGGCGAGGAGGAGGACCGGGTCCGGGGACTGGAGACGGGCGCGGACGATTACGTCACCAAGCCGTTCAGCCCGCGCGAACTGGTCGCCCGCGTCGGTGCGGTGCTGCGCCGGGTGCGGCCGGGGCTGGCGGGCGAATCGCTCAACTATGCCGATATCGAGATGGATACGGTCGGCCACAAGGTGAAGCGCGGCGGTGAGACGGTGGCGCTCGGCCCCACCGAGTTCCGCCTGCTCAAGCACTTCCTGGAACATCCCGGCTGGGTCTTCTCGCGCGAGCGGTTGCTCGATGCGGTATGGGGGCACGACAGCGACATCGAAAGCCGCACCGTCGACGTGCATATCCGTCGCCTGCGCAAGGCGATCAACGTCGGCGACCGGCCCGACATCATCCGCACGGTACGCTCCGCCGGCTACGCGCTTGATTCGGAGGGCTGATCCCGCAACGCAGATCGCGGCGATCGTACCACAGCGGACACATTTCGGACATGGAACGTTGGGCTGCGGCGTGGACAATCACGGTTCGCGTCGACATTCTCAGGAGATTCGCCATGAAGCTCATCCTTCTCGCCGCAACGGCGCTGATCGCCACGCCGGTGATCGCACAGGACATGACCACGCAGACCGCGCCGGCCACGCAGACCGCCCCGACGACGCCGCCGTCCGATCCCGCCGCACCCGCGGACCCCGCCGCGCCGGCAACCCCGGCGGACCCTGCCGCCCCCGCCGCCGACCCCGGCATGATGGCGCAGGATGCCGGTACCACGCCCGCCCAGACCACGGGCCAGACGCCCGGTGCCACCACCGCATCACCCGCCGGCATGAGCACGGGCGATCCGGTCGGCGGTTACCAGCCGTCGCAGCCGGCCACGACCGGTGCGCCCGGTGCGCCGACCACGTTCCGCGCCGCGCCCAGCCCGGCGGAGGCATTCCCCGCGCCCGCAGCGCTGGAGAAGTATCCGGTCTGCAAGAAGGGTCAGTACGACAAGTGCCGTCAGCGCGGCGGCAAGTAATCGCCTGATCCGGTGACGTGATCGGGGCGTCCGCCATAAAGGCGGGCGCCCCTTTTGCTATGTCGGGGGTAGCGGCGTCGCGGGGCCTATCCGTCGACCAGCTTCATCAGCCGTCGTTCGACCGGAGCCAGCAACGGCCCCAGTTCATGACCGCGCTTCAGGACGACGCCCGCCTCCCCGACCAGCGCCCACATGCCCTGACGCTGGCGCAGGGCGGGACGTTTCTCGATCCTGATCTCGGGCCGCTCGGCGGTGCGGCGGAAGGCGGAGAAGACCGCCGCCTCACGTCCCAGATCGATCGCATAGTCGCGCCAATGGCCGGCGGCGACCATCCGTCCATAGAGATCGAGGATGCGGGTCATCTCCCCGCGATCGAAACCGACCTGCGCCTCGCGTCGCGCGGGAAAGGGTACGACACCCATCAGGCCCGGCCGCGATCCCGATCCCGGCTCCGATCAGCCTCTTTCCCGTCCGCCTGCTCGGCCAGCAGCGCGTCGAGCCGCTTGCGCAACTGCTCCACCTCGCACCGCAGCAGCTCGGTCTTCTGCGTCACCGGATCGAACGTCTCGGAGCATTTGGTACCATAGGGCAGGAAATCCGGGCGGGGCGCGACCCCGCCTTCCACCATCGTCGGCCGGGCCGGGATGCCGACCATCACCGCGCCGTCGGGCACGTCGCGCGTCACCACCGCATTGGCGCCGATCCGCGCGCCACGCCCGACGGTGATCGGCCCCAGCACCTGCGCACCCGATCCCACGATCGCCCCGTCGAGCAGGGTCGGATGCCGCTTGCCCGCGACCCCGTTGTCGGGACTGGTCCCGCCCAGCGTCACGCATTGATAGATGGTCACGTCGTCGCCGATCTGCGCCGTCTCGCCGATCACGACGAAGCCGTGATCGATGAAGAAGTTGCGACCGATCGTGGCGCCGGGATGGATGTCGATCGCGGTCCAGCCGCGCGTGACGTGATTCACGATCCGCGCCATCAGGAACATCCGTGCCCGGAACAGCCGGTGCGCCACCCGGTGCCCCGCCAGCGCCCATACGCCCGGATAGGTGAGCACTTCCGCCCGGCTGCGCGGCGCGGGATCGCGGGCGCGGATCGAATCGATATAGGCGACGAGGCGGCTCGGCATAGTGTATTTCCTTGCGCTGCGATCGCGCCCTGTCGCCGATCTAGGGTGATGGCCCCCGAATTGCCAGCATCGCGGCGAACCGGGGCCTGCATCGGATAAAGCCGATCTATCTTGTGGATATTCCGCACTGCGGTCACGTTGCCCCCGGAAAGGATATCCATGCCCGATTTCGCGACGTTCGATTTTTCCGCCATCCTGCCCTTCATCCTCATCGGATTCGGCGCGCAGGTGGTGGACGGCGCGTTGGGCATGGCGTTCGGCGTGATCTCGAACACCGCGCTGTTGTGGATCGGCGTCCCGCCCGCCGCCGCGTCGGCGGGCGTGCATACCGTGGAGACGTTCACCACCGCGGTATCCGGGATCAGCCACACCCTGCATCGCAACGTGAACTGGAAACTGTTCCTGCGGTTGATGATCCCCGGCGTGATCGGCGGCGTATTGGGGGCCTATGTCCTGTCCAACATCGATGCCGCGGTCGCGAAACCGTTCATCCTCGCCTATCTGGCCGGGATCGGCGTCTATCTGCTGTATCGCGCCGCGCGCCATGCGCCGACCACCAAGGAGCCGAGGATCGTCGAGCCGCTGGGGCTGGCCGGTGGGTTCCTCGATGCGGCGGGCGGCGGTGGCTGGGGACCGGTCGTCACGTCGAACCTGCTGGTGCAGGGGGCGACGCCGCGGACCACGATCGGCACGGTCAACACCGCCGAATTCTTCCTGACGCTCACCATCTCGATCACCTTCCTGACTCAGCTCGGCTGGGCGGCGTTCACCGTCGCGACGGTGGGCCTGTTGATCGGGGGCGTGCTGGCGGCACCGTTCGGGGCGATGCTGGCGAAGCGGGTCCCGGCGAAGACGCTGCTGACCATGGTCGGCGTCATCCTCGTCATCACCAGCCTGTTCGGATTGTGGCGCGCCCTCTATCATTGATGGATAGGGCTCCCTTGGGGTAGCGGGACACTGATGGCCGCCACCTACCTACCCACGCTGAAGCAACTCCAGTATCTGGTCGCCCTGCACGACCATGGTCATTTCGGCCGCGCCGCGGAGGCGTGTTTCGTCACCCAGTCGACGCTGTCGGCGGGGCTGCGCGATCTGGAGGTGCTGATCGGCGTGGTGCTGGTGGAGCGGACGCGCCGCATCGTCCGCTTCACGCCGCTGGGCGAGCGGATCGTCGCGAAGGCGCGGCGGGTGCTGCGCGAGGCGGACGAACTGGGCGACCTGGCCCGCGCCGCCGGCCGGCCGCTGACCGGCGACATGCGGATGAGCGTGATCCCGACGATCGCGCCCTTCATGCTGCCGCGTATCCTGCCCAAACTGCGCGCCGATTATCCCGACCTCCGCCTCTTCCTGCGGGAGGAACCGAGCGCGGCCGCCTGCGAAGGGTTGCAGAACGGCCGTACCGACTGCGTCCTCCTCGCCCTGCCCTTCGCCTGCGGCGAGGTGGCGTCGGCGCCGCTGTTCGACGACCGCCTGTTCATGGCGTTTCAGGGCACCGAGGCGGACAGCCTGCCTGCGGCGATCACCGACGACACGATCGACGGCAGCCGCCTGCTCCTGCTGGAGGATGGCCATTGCCTGAAGGATCACGCGCTGGCCGCCTGCAACCGGCCGGAGACGCGGGCGGAGGCGACGATGATGGGCACCTCGCTCCACACCATCGTCCAGATGGTCGATAATGGTCTGGGCATCACCATGCTGCCGGAAATGGCGATCGAGGCGGGTATCCTGGACCATACCAGCGTCACCGCCCGACCGCTGGCCTCTGCCGATGCGGTGCGGCAGATCGCACTGGTCTGGCGCCGCGCCTCGCCCCGGGAAAGCGATTTCAGGCTGTTGGCCGGTATCCTCGGCGAGGCGAAACAGGGTCGCGCCTGATCCCGATATGTGCGCGGATCGTCGCGTTTCGGGAACAAAATCGCGTCCTGCGCGGTCAACCGCCGGTTACACCATCGCAACGACCGGGAGCTTTGTATGCGATCCACCTTCCTGCTTACCGCCGGCCTAATGCTGGCCCCCGCCATCGCCACCGCGCAGACCACGGCACCCGCCGCTCCTGCAACCACGCCGCAGACCGCACCGGCGACGGGCGCACCGACGACGACCGCCCCCGCCGGTACGCCGCAGACGGCACCGGGCACCGCCGCCCCCGCGACGGCCGCCGCCGCTCCGGTCGGCACCGGTACGATCGTCCAGGCACTGCCCAGCATCCCCGCCCATGCCACGCTGGTGCGCCTGCTGACGGCGGCGAAGCTGGACGCGCAACTCGGCGGCCCGGGTCCGTTCACGCTGTTCGCGCCCAATGACGAGGCTTTTTCGCGTCTGCCTGCGGGAACGCTGGATACGCTGCTGGCCCCCGCCAATGTCGCGAGCCTGACGACGATCCTGAAGAACCACGTCGTCTCCGGCGCCCTGACCAGCGACCAGATCAAGTCGCAGATCACCGCCGGCGGCGGACGGGCCACGCTGACGACGCTGTCCGGCCAGCCGCTGGTCGCGACGATCGACAACGGGTCGATCCTGCTGACCGATGCGGTCGGCAACAAGAGCTATGTCGACAAGCCCGCCGACGTGCGTGAGGCGAACGGCGTCATCCATTCCACCAACGGCATCAGCCTGCCCAAGCTGGGCTGACCCGATCGTTCAGACCGGCGGGCCACGTCCGATCGATCGGACGTGGCCCGTACCGGCGGTGCCGGGCGGGCCTTCCGTCAATCCTCCGCCGCGATCCTGACGCGCATCCCGTCGAGCGAGTCATCAAACGGGATCTGGCACGACAACCGGCTGGTCGTGTCCCGTTCACCGACGGAATCGAGCAGATCGTCCTCGTCGGGGCCGATCGGCGGCAGGCGATCGACGAACGCGGCGTCGACATGGACGTGACAGGTCGCGCACGAGCAGCAACCGCCACACAGGGCCAGCAGTTCGTCGATGCCGCCGTCACGGATGACCTCCATTACCGACAGTCCCGCCTCGCCGTCCAGTTGGCGTTCTTCCCCTGTGCGCGTCGTGACGATAAGCGTCGGCATCATGCAATCTCCGGTATCATCGCTCCGCCATGCCGCCCGACGCCACCGGGTTCAAGTATCCCGGTCCCCACAATCGCAATGGAATCAACCATCATGGGGCTGAGTGCGGAACAGCTGAAGGCAGGTCTCGACGCGCTCGCGCTGATCGAGCCGGCGATCGCCGACGCCATTGCCCGCATCGGCTATCCCGCACCGCGCCTGCGCGAACGCGGCTATGCCACGCTGCTCCGCACGATTCTGGGCCAGCAAGTCAGCGTGCAGTCCGCCAATGCCGTGTGGCGCAAGCTGGACGCGATGCTGGGCGATGCCAGCGATCCCGTCCGCGTCGCCGCCGCCAGCGACGAGACGTTGCGCGCCGCTGGCCTGTCACGCCAGAAGGCCGGCTATGCCAAAAGCCTCGCCGACGAGGTGACGAGCGGTCGCTTACCCCTTGATGCACTGGCGGAGGATGACGAGGAGGCGATCGCCCAACTGGTGCGGGTCAAGGGCATCGGCCGCTGGTCGGCGGAAGTCTATCTGCTGTTCGCGGAGGGCCGCCCCGACATCTGGCCGGCAGGCGATCTCGCCGTCCAGATCGAGGTGGGGCGCATCTTCGGGCACGATACCCGCCCCTCCGAGAAACTGGTCCGCTCGCTGGCCGAGGCATGGCGCCCGCACCGCGGCGCATTGGCGATCTTCACGTGGCACCATTATGGCGCGGGGCCGGATACCGCCCCGGTGTGACCGGGCCGTCCTGACCCCTGTAACCGGGGGTACCGGACGCCGGCCGGCGTCCGGTACCCCCCGCCGGGAACGGCGCGCGATCCTTAGGCGAACACGATGTTCGCGCGGCGGCGATAACGCACGGCGGCACCGATCATGCCGAACCCGAGCAACATCATCGCCCAGGTGGCCGGTTCCGGCACGGCGGCGGCGAAGGCGTTGCTCATCACCGCGATATTGCCGCGGCCATAGACATTGTCGGTCGTGTCGACATAGAATCCGTATTCGTCACCGGCATTGACGAGGAACGAGAAACCTCCGTTCTGGGAATTCGGCCCACCATCGTTCGTCAACTGCACGCGGTTGCCCCTCACGATGTAGCCGGCCGTGTCATATCTGGCTCCATCGACCGTGCTGTACCCGAACGTACCGAAGATGGTCTGGGTAAAGGTGGCGATATCGGCATAGATCGTGGAGCCGGCCAAGATCGTCTGATTGTCACCACCGCTCAGTGTGAAATTACCGGCGGCGTCGTTTTTAACGACAAAGCCATCCGCATTGCTGTTGACCAGAATAGGCGCTGCCGCCGCCGGAACGGCAGACATTGCGACGACGGCTGCTACTGCATAAGCGAACGACTTCATCTGTTTTCTCCGTAATACCGCAAACACGAACTTGTGTGTTGCAGCCTTCTATCTGGCGAAACGATGCTTTGAAATTTCGTATTTCGGTTAATTTATCCCGGAATATGACAATAATGGTTGTTATATAGTTGATATGACATTTACCAAATCTGTCAGCAATATAATAACCGTTCTTCACCCGCCCTGAATTGGTTTTACGCGATGACCGGCATGTGATTGAAATCCAAGCGACACCATCCTATACCTGTCCTGCGGCGACCACGTTCCCGCCCCGTTTCGGGCAATTCAAGACCGGGACGGCCCGGCAGCCTGAAAGGAGGCTGTCGCGTGGCATGGATATCGCTGATACTCGCGGGTTGCTTCGAGATCGTGTGGGCGACGGCGATGAAGCAGTCGCACGGCTTCTCGCGGCTGTGGCCCAGCGTGGTGACGATCTGCGGAATGATCGTAAGTTTCGCACTGCTGTCATGGTCGATGCGGTCGCTGCCGCTGGGGACAGCCTATACGATCTGGACCGGCATCGGCGCGGTCGGGGCGTTCGTGATCGGGATCATCGTCTTCAGGGAGGCGGCGACGCCGATGCGAATCGTGGCGGCGCTGCTGATCGTCGGCGGACTGGTGCTCATGAAGCTGTCGAGCTGATCAGCCGTCCGGCTTTTCGGTGAAGTCGAACCGGATGCTGACCCAGGCGCCGATCATGGCCCGCCCGCCGACCCGCGGCGGCAGCACGCGGAACTGCCACGCCGCCTGCCGCATCGCGCTGCCGATGCCCGACCCCATCGGCGATTCACTCAGCACCCGGCAGTTTTCGACCTGATAATCCTCGATCGTCCGGCACGCGATCACCCCCCACCCACCGGCCGGCGCGCCGCGCGGCAGATAGGCGGCCAGAGCGCCACGTGGCGGTCGGCGATACCATTCGGCCCGGTAGAGCCGCTGCCCGCCCGGCCCCTCGCCCGGCCCCGCGACGTTACCGCTGTCGCTGCCGGTCGCCGATCCGCGCCCTTCACCCGCGCCGCTGCCGGCATCGGCATTACGCGTGCTCATGGCACGGCCGCTGCCGGCGAACAGCGCCTCGCCGCCCGGCAACAGGCCGGGGATCGTGATGGGCGGCGCCTCGCTGGGACTGCGCAGCGGCGGTGGCGGCGGCAGCGATGCGGCGGGCGGCGTTGCCGCTCGTGGCGCCCGGGGCGGCGCGCCGCCGCTGCGTGCGGTGCGGCTGGCGGTGCTCGCCCGCGATCCGGCGACGCTCGCCGCCGGATTGGCGCTGACGTCGAAGGTGGTCAGCGTACCGTCCTGCGCCGGCTGGGTCAGGCGGGGGGCGATCCGCAGCAGCAGCCACAACAACAGCAGATGCGCCAGGACGGTGAGCACCATGGCGGTCGCCCGACGACGGTCCGACGAAGCCGTGTAAGATGTCGATGCCATCGCGCTGCCCGCCTAGACGGCGGTGTCGCGCATCGCAACCGATACGGTCAGCGCACTGGCGTCCACCGCTGCGTGCGGCAGAAAAAGGCGATGCAGCCCTGCACCTTCAGCGAACCGTCATCATCACGCTTCAGGATGGATTTGTAGGTCTTGCCCGATTTCGGATCGTAGATCCGGCCGCGCCAGTCGCTGCCGCCGTCGGTGAAACCGGTCAGGATCACCAGCCCTTCGATCGGCCGGTCGCGCAGTTTGGGGTCGGGATTATTGGCGTCGACCGGCGGGCCGGACGGTGGCCCCTTGAGCAGGCGGGTGATCCGGCCGCAGGTCGATGGGCCGCACGGGGCGATCGTCACCACCGCCGTCTTCTCCTCGGTCAGCCAGCGGCCAGCGATCGGCGTGGCCGCATCGGCGGCGGCGGGGACGAGGGCGATCGCCGCGACGAGCGACAGAAGGTTGGTTCGCATCGATTGTTTTTGTCGTGGCCCGCGGCGAAAGGCAATGGGACGGAAAAAACGCTTGTCCCACAAGGCTTCACACGGGGTTGCCCGCCCCGCCCGCATCCGGCAGGACCCCCGTCGATGATCCCGACCACCTCCCGCTCGCTCGGTGACAGCCACCGGAGCATCGCGTTGCCCCCCGCCGGGGGAATCTTCCGGCGTTTCCTGGCCTTTGCCGGCCCCGGCTATCTCGTCGCGGTCGGTTACATGGATCCCGGCAACTGGGCGACGGACATCGCCGGCGGTTCGGCCTTCGGCTACACCCTGTTGTCCGTCGTGCTGCTGTCGAACCTGATGGCGATGGTGTTGCAGGCATTGTCGGCACGACTGGGCGTCGCCGCCGGGCTCGATCTGGCGCAGGCATGCCGTGCGCACTATTCGAAACCCGTCACGGTCATGCTGTGGCTGCTGTGCGAGATCGCGATCATCGCCTGCGACCTGGCGGAGGTGCTGGGCACCGCGATCGCGCTGAAACTGCTGTTCGGCCTGCCGCTGGTCTGGGGCGTGATCGTCACCGCGGTCGACGTGTTCCTGATCCTCGCGCTGCAACGCTATGGCTTCCGCAAGCTGGAAGCGTTCATCATCGCCCTGCTCGTCATCATCGCGGGCTGCTTCGTCTTCGAACTGATCCTCGCCCGGCCGGACATGGCGGCGGTGGCAGGCGGACTGGTGCCGACGCCGGAGATCCTGACCAATCCCGCGATGCTCTATATCGCGATCGGCATTCTCGGCGCGACGGTGATGCCGCACAACCTGTATCTCCATTCCTCGATCGTCCAGACCCGCGCCTTCGCACAGGACAGCGCCGGCAAGCGCGAGGCGGCGAAGATGGCGACGATCGACGGCACCATCGCGCTCGGCCTCGCCTTCTTCATCAACGCCGCGATCCTGATCCTGGCGGCCGCCACCTTCCACACCGCCGGCCGCACCGACGTGGCGGAGATCGACGAGGCATACCGCCTGCTCGCCCCTTCGCTGGGGCTGGGGGCGGCGAGCGTGGTGTTCGCGGTGGCGCTGCTCGCCTCGGGCCAGAACTCCACCGTGACGGGGACGCTCGCCGGGCAGATCGTGATGGAGGGGTTCCTCAACATTCGCCTGCCCGTCTGGGCGCGGCGGCTGGTCACGCGGGCGCTGGCGATCGTGCCGGCGGTACTGGTGGTGGGCGCCAGCGGCGATGCCGGCGCAACGCAGCTGCTGGTGTTGAGCCAGGTGATCCTCAGCCTGCAACTGCCGTTCGCGGTGGTGCCGCTGGTCGCGTTCACCGGCCGGCGCGACATCATGGGCGAATTCGCCAGCCCGATCTGGCTGCGGCTACTGGCTTGGGGAATCGCAGGCATCATCATCGGGTTGAACGGCACGCTGCTTTACGGAATGTTGTGACGGCGGTGCATACGAATGGGGCGTGACTTCGGCGCCGCCGCGGTACACACCGATCCGGACCAATTATTCGGGATACCCCTTTTGGCCTCTTCCGTTCCTGCCGTGCCCGTCGCCGACGCCGATCCGCTGGCCGACGCCATCCTCGAAACGCTCGTCCATCGCATCGGTAAGGACCGGCGCGCCGCGCGACCACATGACTGGCTGACCGCGACCATCCTGACGGTGCGTAACGACATCATCGAGAAGTGGATGGCCTCCACCCGCGAGGCGCATACGATGGGCGCCAAGCGCGTCTATTATCTTAGTCTCGAATTCCTGATCGGCCGGCTGCTGCGCGATGCGCTGGCCAATCTGGGACAGACCGGCGAGATCGGCCGCGCGCTGGCCTCGCTCGGCGTCGACCTTGCCGAGATCGAGGAGATCGAGGCGGATGCGGCGCTGGGCAATGGCGGCCTCGGCCGGCTGGCGGCGTGCTTCATGGAGAGCATGGCGAGCCTCGACCTGCCCGCCTATGGCTATGGCATCCGCTATGTGAACGGCATGTTCCGGCAGCGGATCGACGACGGGTTCCAGGTCGAACTGCCCGAAAACTGGCTCCAGCACGGCAATCCGTGGGAGTTCGAGCGGCGGGAGAGCGCCTATTTCGTCGGTTTCGGCGGTGAGGTGGTCGGCAGCGAAAGCGGCCATATCCACTGGAAGGTCGGCGAGGCGGTGGAGGCGATCGCAGTCGATACGCCGATGGTCGGCTGGCGCGGCAAGCGGGTCAACACGCTGCGGCTGTGGACCGCCCGGGCGATCGACCCGTTGCAGCTCGACCGGTTCAACGCGGGCGATTTCGCCGGCGCGCTGGCGGGCCAGTTGCGCGCGGAGACGCTGACCCGCGTCCTCTATCCCAACGACTCCACCGCGGCGGGGCAGGAACTGCGGCTGCGGCAGGAATATTTCTTTTCGTCCGCGTCGATCCAGGACATCGTGCGCCGCCACGTCCAGTATTTCGGCGATATCCGCACCCTGCCCGACAAGGCGGCGATCCAGCTGAACGACACGCATCCGGCGGTGTCGGTGGCGGAACTGATGCGGGTGCTGCTCGACTTCCACGATCTCGGCTTCGACGAGGCGTGGGAGATCACGAAGAAGACGTTCGGCTACACCAACCACACGCTACTGCCCGAAGCACTGGAAAGCTGGCCGCTGCCGCTGTTCGAGCGGCTGCTGCCGCGCCACATGCAACTGGTCTATGCGATCAACGCCCGCCTGCTGCGCGAGGCGCGGGCGGCGGGCAGCGACGACGCGGCGATCAAGGCGATCAGCCTGATCGACGAGGGCGGCGAGCGGCGGGTACGGATGGCGAATCTGGCCTTTGCCGGCAGCCATTCGATCAACGGCGTCGCCGCGCTCCACACCCAGTTGATGAAGCAGACGGTGTTCGCCGATCTGCACAAGCTGTATCCCGACCGGATCAACAACAAGACCAACGGCATCACCCCGCGCCGCTGGCTGCAACAGTGCAATCCGGGCCTGACCGGTCTGATCCGCGAGACGATCGGCGACGCGTTCTGCGACGACACGACCAAGCTCGACGCGCTGGCCGCCCATGCCGACGACAGCGCCTTCCAGCAGAAGTTCGCCGCGGTGAAGCGTGCGAACAAGGTAGCGCTGGCGCAATATCTGAAGGGCACGATGGGGGTCCGTCTCGATCCCGACGCGATGTTCGACGTGCAGATCAAGCGCATCCACGAATACAAGCGCCAGTTGCTCAACCTGATCGAGACGGTGGCGCTATACGACCAGATCCGCAGCCACCCCGAACGCGACTGGGTGCCGCGCGTGAAGCTGTTCGCAGGCAAGGCGGCGTCGAGCTATCACAACGCCAAGCTCATCATCAAACTGGCCAACGACGTCGCGCGCCGCATCAATGCCGATCCGGCGATCGGCGGGCTGTTGAAGGTGGCGTTCGTTCCCAACTACAATGTTTCGCTTGCGGAGAAGATCATCCCGGCCGCCGACCTGTCCGAACAGATCAGCACCGCCGGCATGGAGGCATCGGGCACCGGCAACATGAAGTTCGCGATGAACGGCGCGCTGACCATCGGCACGCTGGACGGCGCGAACGTCGAGATCCGCGACCATGTCGGCGCGGAGAACATCGTGATCTTCGGCATGACCGCCGACGAGGTCGCGGCCAAGCGTGCCGGTGGCTACAACCCGCGCGAGGCGATCGAGGCATCGCCCGAACTGGCGCAGGCCCTGGCCAACATCGCATCCGGCGTCTTTTCCCCCGACGATCCCGACCGGTACAAGGGGCTGATGGCCGGTTTGTATGACGGCGACTGGTTCATGCTGGCCGCCGATTTCGACAGCTATGCCGCCGCGCAGCGCGAGGTGGACCGCCGCTGGTCGAGCCGTCTCGAATGGAATGCGGCGACGATCCGGAACGTCGCCCGCGTCGGTTGGTTCTCGTCTGATCGAACGATCGGCGAATATGCCAGGGAAATTTGGGGAATCATGTGAACCCACCGAGTGACGCCATCTCCGCCCTGATGGAAGGGCGTCACGACGACCCCTTCTCGCTACTGGGTGTGTTTCCCGGACCGGGAGGGAGTTTCGCCCGCACCTGGATACCGGGCGCGGAAACCGTGGAGGCGTTCGACCTGTCGGGCGCTTCGCTCGGCACGCTCGCCATGGCGAACGATGCCGGCCCCGATGCCGAGGGATTGTTCGAGGGACCGATCCCCGGTGATCCGCAGCCGGTGCGCTATGTGGCCCGCGGGCACGGATCGGAATGGTCCGTCACCGATCCATACAGCTTCGGTCCGGTGCTGGGCGAAACCGACGAATATCTGTTCGGCGAAGGCACCCATCTGCGCCTGTGGGACAAGATGGGTGCCCATCTGATCGAGCATCAGGGTGCGACCGGCACCCATTTCGCGGTCTGGGCCCCCAACGCCCGGCGAGTGTCGGTGGTGGGAAACTTCAACAGCTGGGACGGTCGCCGCCATGTGATGCGGCGGCGTGGCGGGGTCGGCATCTGGGAACTGTTCCTGCCGGACCTCGGCGCGGGTCATGCCTACAAGTTCGAGATTTTGGGGTCGGACGGCCGGTTGCAGCCGCAAAAGGCCGATCCGTTCGCCTTTGCCGCCGAACTGCGGCCCCGTACCGCCTCGCTCACCACCGGGCCGATGCGGCATGTGTGGCAGGATGACGGCCACCGCGCGCACTGGGCCTCGGTCGATCCGCGCCGGGTGCCGGTGTCGATCTACGAAGTCCATGCCGGGTCGTGGGACAAGGACGAGAATGGCTGGTTCCTCAGTTGGGATGCGCTGGCCGACAAGCTGATCCCCTATGTCGTCGAGATGGGCTTCACCCATATCGAATTCATGCCGATCACCGAGCATCCCTATGATCCGTCATGGGGATATCAGACGACCGGGCTCTACGCCCCGTCGGCGCGGTTCGGCGATCACGAGGGGTTCGCCCGCTTCGTCGATGGCGCGCACCAGGCGGGTATCGGCGTGTTGCTCGACTGGGTGCCCGCGCATTTCCCCATGGACCCGCACGGCCTGATCCGGTTCGACGGCACCGCGCTCTACGAGCACGACGATCCGCGACAGGGCTATCACCCCGACTGGAACACCGCGATCTACAATTTCGGGCGGCGCGAAGTGTCGAGCTATCTTGTCAACAACGCGCTGTTCTGGGCCGAACGCTATCACCTCGACGGCCTGCGCGTCGATGCAGTCGCGTCGATGCTGTACCGGGACTATAGCCGCAACGCCGGCGAGTGGATTCCCAATGCGGAGGGCGGTCGCGAGAATTGGGAGGCAGTGGAGTTCCTGCGCGCCGCCAACCGCGCGGTGTACCGCGAGCATCCCGGCATCTTCACCGTCGCCGAGGAATCGACCTCGTGGCCCGGCGTGTCCAGCCCGGCGCCCGCGCCCGGCGAGCGGGATGGCGGACTGGGCTTCGGGTTCAAGTGGAACATGGGCTGGATGCACGATACGCTCCAGTACATGGCGCGCGATCCGCTCCACCGGCAGCACCATCACGGCGAGATCACCTTCGGCCTCGTCTATGCCTATTCCGAGAATTTCGTCCTGCCACTGAGCCATGACGAGGTGGTGCATGGCAAGGGATCGATCCTCGCCAAGATGCCGGGTGACGATTGGCAGCAATTCGCCAACCTCCGCCTCTATTACGCGTTCATGTGGGGCTATCCCGGCAAGAAGCTGCTGTTCATGGGGCAGGAATTCGCCCAGCGCGGCGAATGGTCGGAGGAACGCGCGCTCGACTGGCATCTGCGCGCCAGCCCGGCGCACGAGGGGGTGCGCAACCTCGTCCGCGATCTCAACCGCCTATACCGCGACACGCCCGCCCTGCACGCGCGCGATTGCGAGCCGGAGGGGTTCGAATGGCTGGTCGGCGACGATGCCGCCAACTCGGTCTTCGCCTGGCTGCGCAAGGCGCCGGGGGAGAAGCCGGTGGCGGTGATCGCCAATATGACGCCGATCGCGCGCGCGCCGTATCGGATACCGCTGCCCCATGACGGCCGCTGGCGCGAGATCATGAATTCCGATGCCGCGGACTATTGGGGGTCGGGGCTTGGCAACATGGGCGGCGTCGAGGCGAAGGACGGCGCGGCCTGGGTCACCCTGCCGCCGCTGGCGACCGTCATGCTGGAATATGAAGGATAATCGCGTGCCGGTCTTGTCCGGGCATCGGCGCTACCGCACAGTCGCGGCCGCAACGCCGATCCCGGACCGGAACCGGGCAATCATAATGGGCCATGACCGGCCATAACGGGAGAGTGACCGTGGATCATCGTCGGGGCCAGCCGCTTGCACGCGATGCGATGGCCTATGTGCTGGCCGGGGGGCGCGGCAGCCGGTTGTTCGAAATGACCGACACGCGCGCCAAGCCCGCGGTCTATTTCGGCGGCAAGAGCCGGATCATCGATTTCGCCCTGTCCAACGCGATCAATTCGGGCATCCGCCGGATCGGCGTGGCGACGCAATACAAGGCGCACAGCCTGATCCGCCACCTCCAACGGGGCTGGAACTTCCTGCGCCCCGAACGCAACGAAAGCTTCGACATCCTGCCCGCCAGTCAGCGTGTGTCGGAATTCCAGTGGTATGAGGGCACCGCCGACGCGGTGTTCCAGAACATCGACATCATCGAAAGCTATGCGCCGGAATTCATGGTCATCCTGGCCGGCGACCATATCTACAAGATGGATTACGAGATCATGTTGCAGCAGCACTGCAACAGTGGGGCCGACGTGACCGTCGCGTGCATGGAAGTGCCGCGGATGGAGGCGACGGGGTTCGGCGTGATGCATGTCGACGAAAATGATCGCATCGTCGATTTCATCGAGAAGCCGGCCGATCCCCCCGCCATTCCCGGCAGCCCCGACATCGCGCTCGCCAGCCTGGGGATCTATGTCTTCGCGACCCGCTTCCTGTTCGAGGAACTGCGCCGCGATGCCGCGACGCCGGGGTCGAGCCGCGATTTCGGCAAGGACATCATTCCCCATCTCGTCAAGCACGCCCATGCGCAGGCGCATCGTTTCAGCGCCAGTTGCGTCCGTTCCTCGGAGGAACCGGGTTCCTACTGGCGCGATGTCGGCACGATCGATGCCTATTGGGAGGCGAATCTCGACCTGACCGATGTGGTGCCCGAACTCGACCTCTACGAGAATAGCTGGCCGCTCTGGACCTATTCCGAGATCACGCCGCCGGCCAAGTTCGTCCATGACATCGACGGCCGGCGGGGATCGGCGGTCGCCAGCCTCGTGTCGGGCAATTGCATCGTGTCGGGCGCCTCGATCAACCGCAGCCTGCTGTCCACCGGCACGCGGGCGCACAGCTTCTCGATGCTGGACGAGGCGGTGGTGCTGCCCAACTGCCATATCGGCCGTGGATCGCGATTGCGGCGGGTTGTGATCGACGCGGGGGTGAAGATCCCCAACGGCCTCGTCGTCGGCGACGATCCGGTGCTCGACGGCGCTCGCTTTCGTCGGACCGACAAGGGTGTCTGTCTGATTACCCAGCCGATGATCGACCGGCTGGACGCGTGACGATGCCGGCATTCCCCCCTCTCTCACCGGGAGGGGGATCGGCGACGCCGGTCCTGTCGCTCGCGTCCGAAGCCTATCCCCTCGTCAAGACCGGCGGACTGGCCGATGTCGTCGGCGCGCTGCCGGCGGCGCTGGCGGCGCATGGCTATCTGCTCACCACGCTGCTGCCGGGTTATCCGGCACTGGCACCGATGATCCGAGGGGGCCGCGAGGTATATCGATGGCCGGACCTGATCGGTGCCGAAGCACGATTGGTGGAGGCCAGCCTTGGCGAACACCCGCTGCTGATCCTCGACGCTCCCGCCCTGTTCGCCCGTGACGGCGGGCCTTACGGCGATACGGACGGCCGCGATTGGGACGACAACTGGCGTCGCTTCGCCGCCCTTGCCCGCGCCGGGGCAGAAGTCGCGGGCGGGGTCGTACCGGGTTATCGTTTCCCGCTGCTCCATGCGCACGACTGGCAGGCGGGCCTTGCCCCTACCTATGTCCGTGCCCTGGATCTGCCGGTGAAGACGGTGATGACCGTCCATAACATCGCCTTCCAGGGGCGGTTCGACCTTAGCCTGTTCCCGGCACTCGGCCTGCCCGAGTGGATGGCGAGCATTCACGGCGTCGAATATTACGGCGCGCTCGGCTATCTGAAGGCGGGATTGCAGGCCGCCGATGCGATCACCACCGTGTCCCCCACCTATGCCCGCGAAATCCGCGATCCGGCATTCGGCATGGGACTGGAAGGGTTGATCGCCACGCGCACCGCCAGCGTCAGCGGCATCGTCAACGGCATCGATCCCGCCGTCTGGAGCCCCGCTGCCGATACCGCGCTGCCCGCGCGGTATACCGCCGCCACGCTGGACGACCGCGCCGCCAATCGCGCCGCGGTCGAGACGACGTTCGGGCTGACGCCGGCGGACGGCCCGATCTTCACCGTCATCAGCCGGCTGACATGGCAGAAGGGCATGGATGTCCTCGTCGACCTGCTCGACGATCTGGTCGCGAGCGGCGGGCGGCTTGCCTTGCTGGGTTCAGGCGACAAGTCGCTCGAAACGGCATTCCTTGCCGCCGCCGCGCGGCACCCCGGCCGGATCGGCGTGCGGATCGGCTATGACGAGGCGCTGTCGCACCTGTTGCAGGGGGGCGCGGATGCGATCCTGATCCCGTCGCGGTTCGAGCCGTGCGGACTGACGCAACTCTATGGCCTCGCTTATGGCTGCGTGCCCGTGGTCGCCCGTACCGGTGGCCTGGCCGATACCGTGATCGACGCGAACGAGGCTGCGCTGGCCGCCGGGGTCACGACCGGCATCGTCCATGACGGCGTCACCCCCGATGCGCTGCGCCATGCGATCCGCCGCGCGATCGATCTCCACGCCCGCCCCGAGACATGGCGGAGGCTGCAACGCAACGGCATGGCGGCCGACTTCTCTTGGCGGGAGAGCGGATGGCGCTATGCTTCGCTCTATCACGACCTGATGGAGCCGGCATGATCCGCGACTATCCGACGACCCCCTATCCCGACCAGAAGCCCGGCACCTCCGGCCTTCGCAAGAAGGTCCGCATATTCCAACAGCCTAATTATGCGGAGAATTTCGTCCAGTCGGTGTTCGACGTCATCGACGGCAAGGACGGCGCCACGCTGGTGATCGGCGGCGACGGCCGCTTCCTGAACCGCGAGGTGATCCAGGTCGCGATTCGGATCGCCGCCGCGAATGGCTTCGCGCGGGCGATCGTCGGGCAAGGCGGCATCCTGTCGACGCCCGCCGCCAGCAACCTGATCCGCATCCGGGGCGCGCTGGGCGGCCTCGTCCTGTCGGCCAGCCACAATCCCGGCGGGCCGGACGAGGATTTTGGCATCAAGTACAACATCGCCAATGGCGGCCCCGCGCCGGAAAAGGTGACGGAGGCGCTGCACGCCCGCACGCTGACGATCGACCGCTGGCGTGCGGTGGAGGCGGACGACATCAACCTCGACGCGCCCGGCGAGATCCGCGTCGGCGACATGATCGTGGAGATCGTCGATCCCGTGGCGGACTATGCCGCACTGATGGAGAAGCTGTTCGATTTCGACGCGATCCGCGCCGCGAAGCTGACGATGGCGTTCGACGCGATGAGCGCGGTCACCGGCCCCTACGCCACCGAAATCCTCGAACGCCGGCTGGGTTTCGCGCCCGGCACGGTCCGGAACGGCACGCCGCTACCCGATTTCGGCGGCCATCACCCGGACCCCAACCTCGTCCACGCACATGAATTATACGAGACGATGATGGCCCCCGACGCGCCCGATTTCGGGGCGGCATCGGACGGGGACGGCGACCGCAACCTCATCATCGGGCGCGGCCGGTTCGTCACGCCGTCGGACAGTCTGGCGATGCTCGCCGCCAACGCGCATCTCGCGCCGGGGTACAAAGACGGACTGAAGGGCATTGCGCGATCGATGCCGACCAGCGCCGCCGCCGATCGTGTCGCCGCAAAACTCGGTATTCCCGCCTATGAGACGCCGACCGGCTGGAAGTTCTTCGGCAACCTGCTCGACGCCGGCATGGCGACGATCTGCGGCGAGGAAAGCGCGGGCACCGGTTCCGACCATGTCCGCGAGAAGGACGGGCTGTGGGCGGTGCTGCTCTGGCTCAACATTCTGGCCGCGACGGGCAAATCGGTGGATGCCATCGCGCGCGATCATTGGGCGACCTATGGCCGCAACTATTATGCCCGCCACGATTACGAAGGCGTGGAGAGCGAGCGGGCCGATGCGCTGATGGCGGAACTGCGTGGACGGCTGGCAACGCTGCCGGGCGAGCGGTTCGGTAGCCTGACCGTGGAGACGGCGGACGACTTCGCCTATCAGGATCCCACCGATGGCTCGGTCAGCCGCCATCAGGGTGTCCGCGTGCTGTTCGAAGGCGGCAGTCGCGTCGTGTTCCGCCTGTCGGGCACGGGGACGAGTGGTGCCACGTTGCGCGTCTATCTCGAACGGTTCGAACCAGACGCGATCGATGGCGACACCAATGCGATGCTGGAGGAGATCGTCACGGCGGCGGACGCCATCGCCGGCATCATCCGCCATACCGGACGCACCGGGCCCGACGTCGTCACGTGACGACGTCGCCGCGCGGCTGGCTGCGGCGGGTCGCCGACCTCGTCCTGCCAGCCGCCCCCTCCCCGCCCGACCGGACCTGCGGCGCCCATGTCCGGGGCGACGCGACCAGCTTCACGGTCAGGGCGCCCGCCGCCAGCGCCGTCACGCTGTGTCTGTTCGATGGCGCGGTCGAACGACAGGTGCCGATGGCCCGGGAAGGCGAGCGGTGGACCGTCACCATGCCCGGCATCGGCGCGGGCCAGCGTTACGGCTATCGCGCGACCGGCGTTCATGATCCCGCCGCCGGATACTGGTTCGATCCGGCCAAGCTGCTGGTCGATCCCTATGCGATCGAACTCGACCGACGCTTCGTCTATGATCCGGCACTGTCGCGATACGGGTTCGACACCGCCACGCTGGTGCCCAAAGCCATCGTCTGCGCGCCGTCCGATGCCGGCCCGCCGCCACCGCCGCTGTTCGCGCCCGGTGGCCTGATCTACGAACTCAACGTTCGCAGCTTCACCATGCGGCATCCGGATGTGCCGGCGGAACAGCGCGGTACCGTCGGCGCGCTGGCGCACCCCGCGATCGTCGCCCATCTGCGGAAACTGGGGGTCGCGGCGGTCGAACTGATGCCGATCGTGGCATGGATCGACGAACGCCATCTGCCTCCGCTGGGGCTGACCAATGCATGGGGGTACAACCCTGTCGCCTTCATGGCGCTGGACCCGCGATTGTGCCCCGGCGGGGTTGCGGAACTGCGCGACACCATCGCGGCGTTGCGCGAAGCGGGGATCGGCGTGCTGCTCGATCTCGTCTTCAATCATACCGGGGAAAGCGACACGGGCGGGCCGACGCTCAGCCTGCGCGGGCTCGATCCCCTTTCCTATTCCCATGCGCCGGACGGATCGCTGGTCAACGACGCCGGTACCGGCAACACGCTCAATTTTGGACAGCCGCCTGTCCGCGATCTGGCGATGACGGCGATGCGGCATTTCGCGATGCTGGGCGTCGATGGATTTCGCTTCGATCTGGCACCGGTCATGGCGCGGTCACCGGGGTTCGACCCTGCCGCCCCGATCTTCACTGCGATCACTGCCGATCCGGTGCTGGCGAGCCGGGTGATGATCGCGGAGCCATGGGATATCGGCCCCGGCGGCTATCAACTGGGCCGGTTTCCCGACAACTGGCTGGAATGGAACGACAGGTTCCGTGACGATACCCGCCGGTTCTGGCGCGGCGACGGCACCGCCGGCACGCTTGCCACCCGCATCGCCGGGTCCTCCGACATCTTCACCGGCCCCCATATCCGCAGCGTCAACTTCGTCGCCGCGCATGACGGCTTTACCCTGGCCGACATGCTGGGCTTCGCCACCCGCCACAACCACGCCAATGGCGAATACAATCGCGATGGCCATGCCGGCGAAATCTGCTGGAACAACGGCGTGGAGGGACCGAGCGACGATCCCGCCATCCGCGCCGCGCGTGACAGCGATGCCAGGGCGCTGCTCGCCACGCTGTTCGCCTCGCGCGGTACACCGATGCTGACGGCGGGTGACGAATTCGGCCGCAGCCAGCGCGGCAACAACAACGCCTATGCGCAGGATAACGAGACGACGTGGCTCGACTGGGCGAACCGCGATACCGCGCTGGAGGATTTCGTCGCCCGCCTGTCGCGGTTCCGGCGCGAGGGGTCCCTGGCCGATCAGGACTGGCTGACCGCCGCCGACTGGCGCGACATGACCGACCGGCCGATGACGCCGGATCGCTGGGCCGACACCGGCGGATTCCTGCTCCGCCTGCCGGCGGGTGACGACACCGTCTATATCCGTATCGATCGCGGCGAACGGCGGGTCACGCTGGCCCGCGCCACCCTTCTGGAGAGTCGACCTTGATCGCCCGCCTGATCCTCGCCGCCACCGCCCTGGTGACGGTCGCCGCGACACCGCTGTCGCCGGCACAGCGGTTTGGCCGACTATATCATGATGTGCAGATGCGGCGGCTGTTTCCCGACGGCAAGACCTTCGCGGATGCCGTGCCGAAGCGTTCCGATGCCCGCATCATCGCCGCCTATCGTCATTGCAGATGCGGCAGCGATGCCGGGCTGCGCCGGTTCGTGCTGGCGCATTTCACGCTGCCCAAAGCGCCCGTCACCAGGCCGCAGCCGCGCCGCACCCTGACGCAGCATATCGACGAACTATGGCCGCAACTGACCCGTACCACCACCGATGTGCCCGCCGGATCGTCGGCGCTGACATTGCCGCGTCGCTATGTCGTGCCGGGCGGGCGGTTCCGGGAGATGTATTACTGGGACAGCTGGTTCACGATGCTCGGCCTGCCCGCCGCCGGGCGACAGGATCTGGTCGAGGACATGGTGGTCGATTTCGGCAGCCTGATCGATCGATACGGCCACATCCCCAACGGCACCCGCACCTATTATCTCAGCCGGTCGCAACCACCCTTCTTCTACCTGATCGTGGGACTGTCGCGCGATGCCGCCACGCTTGCCGTCCGCAACCGGCAATTGCGGACGGAACATGCATATTGGATGGCCGGCGCAAGCGCGCTTGCGCCCGGCACCGCGCAGGCACGTGCCGTTCGGTTGCCCGACGGGGCGCTGCTCAACCGGTATTGGGACGACCGGGATGACGCGCGCGACGAAAGCTACCGCGAGGATACCGAACTTGCGGATGCCACCCCCGGCCGGCCGCGGGGCGAACTGATGCGCGACCTGCGCGCGGCGGCGGAAAGCGGCTGGGACTTTTCCTCGCGCTGGCTGGGTGACGGCCGGACACTGGCGACGATCCGGACGACGCGACTGGTGCCGATCGACCTCAACAGCCTGATGGTGGGGATGGAACAGGCGATCGCCGCCAATTGCCACACCTTGGGCGATGCGGCCTGCGCCGCCTCGTTCGATGCGCGCGCCACCGCGCGGATCGCCGCCATCCGCCGGCACCTGTGGAACGGCCGGTTCTTTGCCGATCACGATCTCGATACCGGTCGCGCCAATGACAAGGTGACGGCGGCCATGGCGTTCCCGCTGTTCACCGGCGTCGCCACCCAGGATCAGGCCCGCCTCACCGCCCGTGCGCTCACCGCGTTGATCGGCGAAGGCGGCGTGCGGACCACGCCGGTCGCCTCGGGCCAGCAATGGGACGATCCCAATGGCTGGGCGCCGCTGCAATGGATCGCCTATCGCGGCCTGCGCCGGTACGGTGAGGACAGGCTGGCGATCCGCATCCGTGCGGCGTGGCTGGCCACGGTAACCCGCGAATATGATGCGTCGGGCAAGCTGCTGGAAAAATACGATGTGGTCGATCGCCGGCCCGGCGGCGGCGGCGAATATCCCAATCAGGACGGGTTCGGTTGGACCAACGGCGTCACCCGCGCGATGCTGCTGGAGAAGTGACGCGTCATCGCTGACGGGCCATCATCTCCTGCATCGGCATCAGATTGTGGTGCAGGTGATCCATGATCCACAGCGATCCGACCAGCACCAGCACCACGATCAGGATACCGAACACCAGCGCCAGCGTGTTGTTGGTATTATCCGGCCCGGTGGTGATGTGGAGGAAGAAGACGAGGTGCACGCCCATCTGCGCTACCGCCAGCGCGATCAGCGCGACGGGAATGGCAGGCGCATAGATCAGGCCGCTGCGCGCCGCCGCGAATGACGCGACCGACAGCAATGCCGCCAGACCCAGCCCCACGAGATAACCCGTAAGCCCCGCCGCGACCGATTCAGGCTCGCCTTCCTCGCCCGGCGCCTGATCGTCGCCGCGCGGCGTATCGTCGGGGTGGCGCGTATCGCTCATGCGGCGGTTCCCAGCAAATAGACGACGGTCAGCAACGCCACCCAGATGATGTCGAGGGCGTGCCAGAACAGGCTGAAACAGGCGATCCGGCGCCGGATATCCTCGCGAAACCCCTTCGCCCGCACTTGTGCCATCATCGTCGTCAGCCACAACAGCCCGAGAAAGACGTGGACGCCGTGACACCCGACCAGCGCGAAGAATGCCGACAGGAACGCGCTGCGCGATGGTCCGGCCCCCTCGCCGATCAGGTGCGTGAACTCGTACAGTTCCAGGCACAGGAACGCGGCGCCCAGCACGCCCGTCGTCGCCATCGCGATCTGGAACAGCCCGCGCCGGTCGGCGATCATCGCCAGTCCCGCCAGTCCGCACGCGAAGGACGACAACAGCAGCAGGGCCGTTTCCCACCCGACCAGCGTCAGGTCGAACAGATCGGCACCGCGCGGCCCGCCCGCCGTCTCGCCGACCAGCACCGCATAGGCGGCGAAGAACGCCGAGAACATGATGAAGTCGGACAGCAGGAAAATCCAGAAGCCGTAACCGACCACGATCCGTTTGGGCGCCGGGCCGCGCTGGTCGCCCGGTATCTCACCATGCCCCAGCTGATGCGGGTCGGCGGGTGCGGCGTTGCTCATGCCAGTGCCTCGTCGGGAACGCCCAGCAGATCGGCCTTGCCCTGACGGCGCAGGCGGTCACGGCGTTCCACCTCGTCACCGGCGATGATGTATTCCGCCTCGTCACGCCAGGCAAAGACGACGAACGTCGCCCATGCGCCCAGGAAACCGACGATGACCAGCCACCAGATGTGCCAGACCAGTGCGAAGCCCATCGCGCTGGCGAAGAACGCAGTGACGATCCCGGTCGGTGAGTTGCGCGGCATCTCGATGTCCCGGTAATCGGGTTTCTGCGACAAGGCCCGGTTTTCACGCGCGGTGGATTTCAGGCCCCAATAGGCTTCCTCGCCGCGCACATCAGGCAGGGTCGCGAAGTTGAAGATGGGCGGCGGCGAGGTCGTCGACCATTCCAGCGTGCGCCCATCCCAGGGATCGCCGCTGACATCGAGGCGGTCCTGCTGGGTACGGATCGATACGACGAACATGATGACCTGACAGCCGATACCGCACGCGATCAGCACCGCCCCCCCTGCCGCCGCGATCAGCCACGGCTGCCAGCCGGCGACATCGTAATGGCCCAGCCGTCGCGTCATCCCCATCAGCCCCAGCACGTATAGCGGCATGAAGGCGAGGTAGAATCCCGACAGCCAGAACCAGAACGACCGCTTTCCCCATTTCTCGTCGAGCGTGAAGCCGAACGCCTTGGGCCACCAGTAGGTCAGCCCCGCGAAGGCGCCGAACAGCACGCCGGGGATCACGATGTTATGGAAATGCGCGACGAGGAACAGCGAGTTATGCAGCACGAAATCGGCCGGCGGTACTGCCAGCAGCACCCCCGTCATCCCGCCGATCACGAAGGTGACGATGAACCCCACCGACCACAGCATCATCGACGTATAGCGGATGCGCCCGCCATACATGGTGAAGATCCAGTTGAAGACCTTCACCCCGGTCGGCACCGCGATGATCATCGTCGAGATGCCGAAAAAGCCGTTGACGTCCGCCCCCGCCCCCATCGTGAAGAAATGGTGCAGCCACACCATGAACGACAACAGGCAGATCGCCATCGTTGCGAGGATCATCGATCGATAGCCGAACAGCGGCTTGCCGGAGAAGGTCGACACCACCTCGCTGAAAATACCGAACGCGGGCAGAATCAGGATATAGACCTCCGGGTGGCCCCACGCCCAGATCAGATTCACGAACATCATCTGGTTGCCGCCCAGTTCGTTCGTGAAGAAGTGGAAACCCAGATACCGGTCCAGCGTCAGCATCGCCAGCGTCGCAGTCAGGATCGGGAATGCGGCGACGATCAGCAGGTTGGTCGCCAGCGATGTCCAGCAGAACATCGGCATCCGGGTATAGCCCATGCCGGGCGCCCGCATCTTCAGGATGGTGGTGACCAGATTGACGCCGGACAGCAAGGTGCCGACCCCCGACACCTGCAATGCCCACAGGTAGTAATCGACACCCACCCCGGGGGAGAAGCTCAGTTCGCTGAGCGGTGGATACACCACCCAGCCCGTCTTCGCGAATTCGCCGATGACGAGGCTGATGTTGACCAGCAGCGCCCCCGCCGCCGTCAGCCAGAAACTGACCGAGTTCAATGTCGGGAACGCCACGTCGCGAATGCCCAGTTGCAACGGCACCGCGAAATTCATCAGCCCGATCATGAACGGCATCGCGACGAAGAAGATCATCATCACGCCGTGGGCGGTGAATATCTGGTCGTAATGGTCGGGCGGCAGGTATCCGGGATTGCCATAGGCGATCGCCTGCTGCGCCCGCATCAACAGCGCATCGGAAAATCCGCGGAGCAGCATCACCGCCGCCAAGATGCAATACATCACCCCGATCCGCTTATGATCGACGCTGGTGATCCATTCGCGCCACAGATAGGGTATGTGCCCCGCCCGCCATGTCCAGCCGAGCAGGGCAAGGATACCCAGCCCAGCCAGCCCGAACGCGACCAACGGCAGCGGCTGTTCCCAGGGAATGGAATCCCAGCCGAGTCTACCGAACATGATTGTCCTCCCGCCCCGACCGGGCTTCATCGTGCACGCCGACACCGGCATTGGCGACGATCCGGTCGTACAATCCCGGCATCACCGCGCGATAGGCGTGTGGCGCCACATCAATCGTCGGTCGCGACAATATGGCAAGACGTCGACCGTCCAGCGCCGGCCCGGCTGCCTTCGTGCGAGCCACCCAATCGGCGAACCGTGCGGGCGGCAACGCGTCAACCGAAAAGTCCATATCGGCGAAACCTTCGCCGCTATAATGCGCGGACAGACCGTGAAAGCGGCCGGGTTGATCGGCCTGCAGATGCAACCGCGAATCCATGCCCGACATCGCGTAAATCTGACTGCCGAGTTGCGGCACGAAGAAACTGTTCATCACGGTGCCGCTGGTGATCCGGAACGCGATCGGCGTGCCGGCCGGGATCACCAGGCGATTGACCGTCGCGATCCCCTGTTCCGGATAGATGAACAGCCATTTCCAGTCGAGCGCGACGACCTGCACCATCACTGGTTTCCGCTTGGACACCAGCGGCCGTTCCGGCGCGAGTTGATGGGTACCGATCCACGTCAGCCCGGCGAGGAAGATGACGATCAACGCCGGCACCGACCAGACCAGCAGTTCGATGCGGCCAGAATACGACCAGGTCGGGCGATAGGTCGCCCGCTTGTTGCCGGCGCGGAACCACCAGGCGAAGGCGAGCGTCACGACGATCGTCGGCACCACGATCAGCATCATGATCGCCAGCGCATTGAACAGAATGGTCCGCTCGCCCGCGGCGACCGGACCGGCTGGTGACAGGACACCGGGCGAACACGCGCCGAGCGTCAGTACCCCGGCCAATGCCAACGGATAGACAATGGCAAATCGCGCGCGTCGCCGAACTTGTTCATTCCGGACAGCCATCAGACCTGCCCCCTTCCCGTACCCGACCGCTACTTCCCACCGGCAACGCCGAACGCTAGGCTAAAACCATGCGTCCGATCCGCCACCGCAGCGCGCTTTTCATGCCAGCATCAAACGCACGGGCCTTGGAAAAGGCCCGTAACCTGCATTGCGATATCGTCATTCTCGATCTGGAAGATGCCGTCGCGCCCGAACGCAAGACAGAGGCGCGCACCGCCGCCCTTGCCGCCACGGCCGATGGAAGGTTCGGAGATAGGGGATGCGTGATCCGCGTGAACGCCACAGGCACCGCGACGGGCAAGGATGATCTGATCGCCCTGACCGGAAGTGCCGCAGATGCGGTGCTGCTGCCCAAGGTCGATGGCGTCACCGATCTGATCGACGCCCGCGTCCTGCTGGGGCCGGTGATTCCGTTGTGGGCAATGATCGAAACCGCAAAAGGCATCGTCGCGCTGCCGGAAATCGCCAGGGCAGCCGATGAACTGGGATTGGCCGCACTGATCGCGGGCACGAACGATCTGGCGCTCGATCTGCGCTGCCGCGTCGACGATCATCGCACCGCGCTGTTGCCGCATCTGGCTGCGATCGTCGCGGCCGCGCGGGCGGGGGGCATGATGGCGTTGGACGGGGTACTGAATGCGATTGAGGATGAAGATCGGCTGGTTCGGGACTGTCTTCAGGGGCGCGACTGGGGATTCGATGGCAAGACGCTGATCCATCCGTCGCAGATCGACGCTGCCAACGCGGCATTCGGGCCGGATGCCACCGAAATCGAATGGGCAGAACGGGTCGTCGCCACCTTCGCCGATCCTGCCCATGCGAATCGTGGTGCGGTGCGGATGGACGGCGCGATGGTGGAGCGGCTTCACCTTGCCGAAGCCGAACGGATATTGGCGCTGGCCGGGCATCGCTGACGGGACCTGCCTACCGCTCTCGGCGACCGTTCGGATGGCTATCATGTAGCAACGTCAGCGATGTCTGACGCGCCTAGTCAGGCGGACAGTTTTCGTCTTGCTGGCCCGGCCGGGCAACCCCGCCACTCGGTCAAAGACCCCCGCCGTCCTGATTAGCGTCCGACCCAGTCCGCCACCTGTTGCGCGACCTGATTGGCCGCTTGGTTCAGCGCCGGCCCGGTAGATGCCGCATCGATCGCGCTGACGGGAACACGCGCCTCGAACCGGCGCTTTTCGGTGCCCGTCGCACCCGATCGGGTCAGCGCGCCATCGAACGTGACGACCGCCATGCGCGCATCGGCGTCGAGGCCGAAGTTACGCAGTTCGCCGGCAAGCTGGTCGTTCGCCTCCGTCACCGCCTGAACCTGGCTCAACACCACCCGACCGGTGCGTGCGGTCGTCATGTCCGACAGCAGCCGGGCGAACAACCGGGCGGGCGGTTCGGCCCATTGCGCGTCCTTTACATAGGCGATGCTGGTAGTGCTGGTCTGGACCGGCACTCGCGTCGTGGCCAGCGACTGCGGCGTCACCGGCACCGCGATCACGATCGACTTCGCGGTTGCGCTGTTCTGCATCTGCCCGACCGGCAGAGCGGCGGTGCTGGTCAGCGTCAACAACGTATCGGGCGGCGTCGCACCGAAGCTGATGCATCCGGAAAGCGGCAGCGCGGCGATCAGCGCCATCGGCAGCAGAAGCGATCTTGTCATGGCGACCCTCACTTACCCTTATAATCCGGCAGCTTCTGCTGCCCGATCAGCGAGCTGGCGCCCTGCTGATCCACCTTTTCAGCCACCGACGACAGGGCCGCCGCCGTCACGCGCAGGTCACGCACCAGCCTGTTCGCTTCCGGAACGGTCTGCCGCGAGAAGGTCTGGAGGCCGGGACGGGCGTCGCCGATCGCGGCGTTCAGCGTGTCGGCGGATTTGCGCGCGGAGTCGATCGCTCCGTTCAGGTTGCGGATCGTCGGCTGGACGTCGTTCGCCAGCAATCCGTTGGTGGTCGCCGCCAGATTGCCGATCTGCTTCGACGCCTCACCGGCCTGCTGGATCGCGATGCGGGTCTGCGCCAGCGTTGCGGCGATTTCTGGTCCACGATCGGCCAGCGCATCGGTCAACCGATTGGTATTCTCCAATATCCCCGCGATCGATGCCTGATTTCGATCGGTCAGCAGTCCGGTCAGCCGTTCGGTCAGCGTGGACAGGCGTTCCAGCAACTGCGGCGCGGAATTCAGGATCGCCCCGATCCCGCCCTGCTTGGTCGCGATCACCGGCACGCCATACGGACATTGGGCGGGGTTGGGCGGATCGGGGCAGACGATCGGCTGTGCGCCCTTGCGCGCGCCGTCGAGCGAGACGGTGCTGGTGCCGGTGAAGCTGCCGACGACCGTCGCCGTCGTTCCCTGCAATACCGGCGTATCGTCGTTCACGCTGATACGGACGCGCACGAACTGCGGATCGTTCGCCCACAGCGCGATCTGCTTCACCTGTCCGGACGGCACGCCAGAATAAGTCACGACCGATCCACGCGCCAGGCCATCGACCGACTGGCGGAAGAAGATGTCGTATTCCTTCTCCTCCGCCCCGCCGACGCGGGCGATCCACACCGTGAACAAGGCGAGCATCGCGAGCAGGATCAGTACGACGGCACCGACCAATATGTGGTTAGAACGGGTTTCCATCAGCCTGTCCCTGTTGCCTTACGGCCTGTATCGTCGGTGGTCGGGGTAGCCCCGCGGGCGTGATCGTCGGCAAGCGTGCCCTGCGAACGGGTGTCGGTACGGTTCGTCGCGACCTCGGTCGGGTGGGCATCCGCCTCACGATCGGTGTCCTGCAACTCCTGCGTGGAGGCAGCGGCACGGCCGCGTGGGCCCTTGAAATATTCCTGAATCCAGGGCTGGTCGGTTTCGAGCAGTTCGTCGATCGTGCCGACCGCGATCACCCGCTTTTCCGCCAGTACCGCCACCCGATCACAGATCGCATACAGCGTATCAAGATCGTGGGTGATGAGGAAGACGGTCAGCCCCAGCGTCCGGCTCAACGACCGGATCAGCTCGTCGAACGCCGCCGCGCCGATCGGATCGAGTCCGGCGGTCGGTTCGTCCAGAAACAGCAATTCGGGATCGAGCGCCAAGGCCCGCGCCAGCCCGGCCCGCTTTTTCATGCCACCCGACAGTTCGGCAGGATATTTCGGACCGGCATCGGCAGGCAGGCCGGTCATCACCACCTTGTACGACGCGATCTCGTCGATCAACGATCGCGGCAGTTCGCGGTAGAATTCCCGAAGCGGCACCTGCACGTTTTCCGCCACCGTCAGCGTGGAGAACAAGGCGCCGCCCTGGAACAGCACGCCCCAGCGCTTGCGGATATCGGTCGCCTCGGTTTCGTCGCGGCCGATCGTCGGCTCACCGAACACGGTGATCTCACCGGTGTCGGGCGTCTGAAGGCCGATGATCGAGCGCATCAGCACCGACTTGCCCGTCCCCGATCCACCGACGACGCCGAGGATTTCGCCACGGCGAACCTGCAGGTCGAGATTGTCGTGAATCACCGATTCGCCGAAGCTGTTACGCAGCCCCTTCACCTCGACGATGATATCATCCGTGTTGCTGGCCCGGTCGTGCGGCATCAGTTCCACCCCACCCAGGTAAAGAACACCGCGAAGAACGCGTCCAGCACGATGACCAGGAAGATGCCCTGCACCACCGCGGATGTGGTACGCAGACCGACCTGCTCCGCGTCCGCTTCCACCTGCATCCCTTGGAAACACCCGGCGATCGCAATGATGGCGCCGAATACGGGGGCCTTGATCAGGCCGACGTACAGGTCGGTGATCGGCACCACTTCGCGGATGCGGGCGACGAAGGTGACGGGCGGGATGCCCAGCGACACCGCGGCCAGGAAACAGCCACCCATGATCGCGACCATCGACGCATAGAAACCAAGGAGCGGCATCAGCACGATCGCCGCCAGCGTCCGCGGCAGCACCAGCGCCTCCATCGGCGACACGCCGATCGTGCGCATCGCGTCGATCTCCTCGGTAAGCTTCATCGTGCCGAGCTGCGCGGCGAACGCGGAGCCGGACCGGCCGGCGACCATGATCGCGGTCATCAGCACGCCCAGTTCACGCAGCGTCAACCGCCCGACGAGGTTGATGGTGAACACCTCCGCGCCGAATTGGCGCAACTGCACCGCACCCTGCTGGGCGATCACAATGCCGATCAGGAAACTCATCAGTCCGATGATGCCGAGCGAGGCGACCCCGACCGTCTCGAACTCGTGAACCACCGAATTGAACCGGAACCGGCGCGGATGGCGGATGACCGACAGGAACGCGAGCGTCGTCGCCCCCAGGAAACCAAGCAGCCCCAGCAGGGTACGGCCGGTCACGACCACCGCTTCGCCCACTTCGCCCAATACGCGGGTGAAACCGCTGCCGTGGCTGGGGCGCATCGCAACCTGCTGATCGGACTGGACCACCTGATCGAACAGTTGCTTCCCGTCCGGCTCCAGTCCTTCGACCGGCGCATCGTGACGGGCAGCGAAGCGGTGAACGACATAGGCACCGACCGTGTCGATCCGGTCGACACCGGACAGGTCGACCCGTGCGACCTTGCCATCCACCTTGTCGAGGCGATCGGGCAGCGATCCGAGCCGCGCCAGCGACAGATCACCCGAGAAGCGGATCACGTCTCCGTCTGCGCTGAAATCTGCCGTGGCGGTCATCGTCCACACCATTGGGCGAAACCGGCAGCGACAGCAAGCGGCATGCAACCGCCCCCGAAAACATACCGTTTCACAGCATCACATCGATCAGATGGATGGCCAGCCCTACGAGCCCGCCGACCACCGTGCCATTGATGCGGATAAACTGGAGATCCCGACCGACCGCATTCTCCAACCTGTTGGTAATCGTCCGTTCGTCCCAGCCGCGCACGGTTTCCGATACCAGCCGCACGATCGCATCGCCGTAGCTGGCAGCGATGCCGACCACCGCCCGGCGGACGAAGCGATTGATCGACAGCGCCAGCCGACGATCGTCGCGCAAGGTGGCACCGATCTGATGCAGCACCTCTCCCAGTTGCCCGGTCATCGCGGCCTCCGGATCGCGGGCGATTCGCAGCAGCGCGGCGCGTGCCTGTTCCCACAGGCCATCCAGCCACCGCGCCATCGCCGGATTGGCGATCAGTTCTGCCTTTACCCGCTCGACCCGCTCACGCATCGCCGGATCGTGCTGGAGGTCCCAGGCCAGCCGGTCCAATCCTTCCTCCGCCTTCAAACGTAGCGGATGCGCGGGGTCGGCCGCCATCTCGACGAGCAGGTTGTTGAGTCCGGCGATCAGCTTGTCGGCGATGGTTTCGTCCAGCCCGGTCCAGCGCAGGATCGCGCCGGCCCGCTGATGGATCATCGCGCGCATCAATGGTTCGTTGCTGCCGAGTGCCGCGCCCGCCCATCGGATCGCCGCGTCCAGCACGGGCTGATGCCGCTCCTGTGCCATGGCTGCGTTAAGCAGTTGGCCGGCGATCGGTGACATCTCGGTCTGACGCAGGCGGTGGGCGACCGCGGCCTTGGCCATGCCGCCGAACCGCGTCGGATCGAGCGACTCCAGTACCTGCGCGACCATTCGCGACGCTCCCTGCCGGAACCGTCCGCCCGCGCCCTCCGGCGGATCGGTCAGCCAGCGCGCCACGGCATTCGCCACGTCCAGCCGCCGCATCCGCCGCCCGACGACCCGCGGCACGAGGAAGTTGGTACGCAGGAACAAGGCCAGCGTATCGCCGATGCGATCCTTGTTCTTGGGCACGATCGCGGTGTGCGGGATCGGCAGGCCGAGCGGATGGCGGAACAAGGCGGTCACCGCAAACCAATCGGCCAATCCACCGACCATCGCCGCCTCGGCAAAGGCCCGCACGAAGCCCCAGGCCGGATGCGACGCCACCAGCGACCGGCTGACGAGGAACAGTATCGCCATCGCGATCAACAGGGCCGTCGCAACGCGCCGCATCCGCACCAGACCCGGGGGGGCCGTATCGAGAAGGCGCGCGCCGATCACTGTCATCCCCGTAACAATGACCGGCGGCGCGGATGGTTCATGTCGTGACGTTCGCCGCGACGCGCGATCATTCCGCCGGCTGGGTGCCGCCCTCGCGATAACCGATCGTGCCCGGCCCCCGGCCGATTCGCGTATCGCCGACCGGTCCCTCGATCACGGTCGCGCCATCGTCGCCCGGGCGGAAGGTGAGCAGGCGCCGCCCCAGACGACTGCCCATCCGGCTTTCGACCCCGACCGCCAGGCTGAATCCCGCCGGCACGATCAGCAACGTCAGCAGCGTCGACAGGATCAATCCGCCGATCACCGTCACGCTCATCGGCGCGCGGAACGATCCGTCGCCGGTCAGCGACAGCGCCGTCGGCACCATGCCGGCGACCATCGCCACCGTGGTCATCACGATCGGCAGCGCGCGCTTGTGCCCGGCATCGACGATCGCCTCGAATTTCGGCACGCCGTGGCTCATTTCCTCCAGCGCGAAATCGACCAGCAGGATCGAATTCTTGGCGACGATGCCGAGCAGCATCAGCAGCCCGATATAGACCGGCAGCGATACCGACATGCCCGCGATCCACAGCGCCACGCATGCCCCCAGCGGCGCCAGGAACAGCGATCCCAGATTGACGAACGGCGGCAGGAAGCGTCGATAGAGCAGCACCAGCACGGCAAACAGCAGGAAGAAGCCCGAGGTGACGGCGAGGATGATGTTGGTCACCAGCTCCGCCTGCGCCTTGGACTGCCCCACCGTCAGGCGGCTGACCCCGATCGGCATCGACGTGACGGCGGGCAGCGCCAGGATCTGCTTCATCGCATCGCCCTCGACGATGCCCGGCGCCAGATCGGCCCCGATCGTCAGCTGGCGTTGCTGGGCGATCCGGTCAACCTGCGTCGGCCCCGCGCCGAAGCCGATATCGGCCACCACCTTCAGCGGCACCGAGCCGCCATTCTGCGTGGTGACGGGCAGGTTCTCGATGCTCGACAGCTTTTCACGCGCGCTTTCGGCAAGGGCGACACGGATCGGGATCTGCCGGTCGGACAGCGAGAAGCGGGCGCTGTTCTGGTCGATATCGCCCAACGTCGCGACGCGGATCGCATTGGACAGCGCGCTGGTGGTGATGCCCAGATCGGCGGCGAGGTCCATGCGGGGCCGGATCACGATCTCCGGCCGTTGCAGCCCGCCCGCGGTGCGCGGCGCGCGCAGGATAGGCAGGCGACTCATCTGTTCGACGATCCGGTCCGCGGTCTGTTGCAACAGGATCGGATCGTCGCTGCCCAGCGTGATCTGGAGATCGCGGCTGGGCCCGCCCCAGCCATTCTGATTCTGGAACGACACGCGGGCATCGGGAATGGCGGCCAGCGTCGGCGTCAGCGCACGCTCGAACTCCACGCTGGTCTGCTGGCGATCCTCCGCCAGCGTCGCGGTCACGCGACCGGTGCCGACAAAGGCGCGTTGATAGACCGACATCACCGTGGGCTTCTGCGCCGACAGGATGCCGGCGACATTGCTGACGACGGCATTGGTCTGTTCCAGCGTCGACCCCGGCGGCAGTTCGACCAGTACCGTGCTGCGATCATTGTCGCGCTGCGGCTGGAATTCCTGCGGCAACAGCATGAAGATCGCCACCGTCGCGACCAGTGCCAGCACGCTGAAGCCCATCACCCAGACACGGTGATCGACCAGATGCCCCACCAGCCGCCGCCAGCCGCCCCGCGCCGCCAGCGTGCGCTGGTGCGACTGATCGAGCGTCCAGCGCAACACCTTCACGTAATTGCGCATCACCGGGCCATCTTCGGCGATCTCATGCCCGCCGGCCTTCATGAAATACGCCGCGATCATCGGCGTGATGAGGCGCGCCACCGCCAGGCTCATCAGCACGGCGGCGACCACGGTCAGCCCGAAATTCTTGAAGAACTGCCCCGACACGCCCGGCATCAGCGCCACCGGCAGGAACACCGCGACGATCGACATCGTCGTCGCCAGCACCGCCAGCCCGATCTCGTCCGCCGCGTCGATCGATGCCTGATAGGCGTTCTTGCCCATCCGCATGTGGCGGACGATGTTCTCGATCTCCACGATCGCATCGTCCACCAGCACGCCCGCCACCAGACTGAGCGCGAGCAGCGTCATGTTGTTGAGGCTGAACCCCAGCAGATCCATGAACCAGAAGGTCGGGATCGCCGATAGCGGGATCGCGAGCGCGGAGATGAACGTCGCCCGCCAGTCCCGCAGGAACAGGAACACGACGATCACCGCCAGCACCGCGCCCTCGATCATCGAGTCGATCGCGATCTCGTAATCGCGTTCGGTATAGGTGACGCTGGTCGACAGCAGCTTGAAGTGAACGGACGGGTTGCGCTTTTCCAGCGCCGCCAGCTTCTGCTCCGCCTCGTGGAAGACGGTGACGTCGGATGCGCCCTTGGTCCGCGTGAAGCTGAACGACACCACCTGCCGGCCGTCCACCGCCGCCGCCGATTTCTGTTCGGCATAGGCGTCGCGCACGTCGGCGATGTCGGCCAGCCGCACCGTGCGGCCGTTACCCAGCGAAATCTGCGTCTGCCCCAGTGCATAGGCGTTCTTGGCGTTGCCCAGCACGCGGACCGACTGTTCGGAGCCGGCGATCTCCGCCTTGCCGCCGGTGGCGTTCAGGTTCACCGCGCGCAGCTGCGCGTTCACCGCATTCGCGGTCAGGCCCTGCGCCTGAAGCTTGATGGGATCGAGGATGACGCGGATTTCGCGGCTGACGCCGCCGTTGCGCTCCACCGCCCCCAGCCCCGGCACCGACAGCAATTCCTTGCTGACCGTATCGTCGATATACCAGCTGAGCTGCTCCACCGTCATGTCGGTGGTCAGCGCGGAGAAGCTGGCGATATCGTTGTCGCTGGTGTCGACCCGGCCGATCTGCGGCTCCAGGATGCCGTCGGGCAGATCGCCGCGAATCTGTGTGATCGCGTCGCGCAGATCGTTCACCGCACGATCAATGTCGGTGCCTAGCTGCAACTGGACGATCGTCTGCGAATTGCCTTCCTTCACGGTCGAGCGGATCTCGTCGATCCCGCGCAGGCTGCGGGCGGCGGCCTCGACGCGCTTGGTGACCTGCGTCTCCAGCTCGCTGGGCGCGGCGCCCGGCTGGCTGATCGCCACGAACGCGATCGGAAAATCGATATCCGGCTGCTGGTTGACGTCCATGCGCATGAAGCTGACGATCCCCGCCAGCGTCAGCGCCACGAACAACACGATCGGTACCACCGGGTTGCGGATCGACCATGCGGAGATGTTACGGAAGTTCATCGTACCATCATCCCTTCGCCGCGGCCGGCGGCGTCGCCCGCTTCAGCACGGGGTTCACCTTCTGCCCCGGGGACAGGAAAGCCCCGGCAGCCATCACCACGCGCTCGTTACCGGCCAGGCCATCCACCACCGAGACGCCGGCATCGGTGACCTGACCGACCGTCACGGCGCGCCGCGCCGCCCGGCTCTGGGCATCGATGATGTAGACGTAATTGCCCTTGCCGTCGCTTTGCACTGCGGATTCGGGCAGCAGCGGCACCGAACTGACCCCGCCGACCACCTGTGCGGAAGCAAAACCGCCGGGGCGCAGCGCCGGATCGTAGCGCAACGCGATCCGGGCGATGCCCTGTCGCGTCTGCGGATCGATCACCGGCGATACCTGCCATACCTCGCCGGTGAAGGATCGTGTGCTACCGACCGGCGTCACCACCGCGCGCGCACCGGCACGCAGGCCCTGAAGGTCCGCCTCGCTCATCTGCGCGCGCATCTCCATCTGGCCGCCCTGTGCCATGCGGAACAGCACGCCGCTGCCCGAACTGACGATCTGGCCGGGTTCCGCCTGCCGGGTCAGGACCAGTCCGTCGGCCGGTGCGCGGATGTCGAGCCGGCCGTTGCGCGCGGTCGATTCGGCATAGCTGGCGCTCGCCACCTTCACCCGCGCCGCCGCCGCATCGCGCGTCGCGGTACGGCGCTGGAGATCGGCCTTGGAGATGAAACCGCGATCGACCAGCGTTGCCGCGCGGTCCAGTTCGGCCTGCGCCAGCGTCAGGTCCGCACGGGCGACGCTGACCTGCGCGCCCAGCGCCGCCGCGGTCTGCGTCTGGACCGAACGGTCGACCGTCGCCAGCACCTGCCCGGCGCGCACCCACTGACCGGGTTCGACCGCCACACGGGTGATCATCCCACCCTCGCCCGCCACGCCGACCGGCATCTCGCGCCGTGCCGCCAGCGTTCCCGTCGCGGCAATCCCGCGGTCGACGCTGGTCCGGCCGGGCACTACCACCGATACGCTGGGCAGTTGTTCGCCACCGCTGGCAGCGGTGGCGGCCGGCGGCTGTTCGCCCCGCCGCGCGAACGCCCAGACGCCGGCGGCCAGCAACAGCGCGATCACCGCCCCGATCAGCCACCGCTTCCGGGACGACGTCGTCCCGTCCGCCGTCAGCTGACCTTGCGTGAACGAGCCCGTTTCGTAATTCATGCCGCCGCCATCCCCATCGCGCCCGACTTCAAGCGCACCCATCCGAGCTGTGTTATCGAAATAGATCACCCGGCTCAAGTCCTATACGGCCAAGCCGGCGCCGACGCTACCGATCCCGTTCAGCAACCGTTGTATCGCAACGCCCTAGGCGGCCACCAACCTTTTCCGGAGACTTTGATGAACCGCGTTGCCCCTTTTGCTGCTCTCACCGCCGTCGTGGCCATGGCTTCCCCCGTCGTGGCCCAGACCGGCCAGACCGGCATCGCCCCGATGATTCCGGCCACGGGCACCGTCCTCGACGTCACGGCGGAGGGACGGACGACGCGGGTACCGGATCTGGCAACGATCCGTGCCGGCACCGTCACGCAGGGGGGAACGGCGGCAAAGGCGATGGCCGACAATGCCGCCGCGATGGCCCGCGTGCTCGCCGCGGTGCGCAAGGCCGGGGTGGCCTCGCGCGACCTCGCCACCGCCACGGTGCAGTTGCAGCCGCAATATCGGTACGTCGAGAATCAGGCGCCGGTGGTCACAGGGTATCAGGCAACCAACAGCGTCTCGATCCGGTTTCGCGACATTGCCCGGTCGGGCGCGATTCTCGACGCGCTCGTCGGGGTCGGCGCGAATCAGATCGATGGGCCGTCGCTATCGGTCGGCGAACCCGATGCCGCCTTGGACGAGGCACGTGCCGACGCGGTGAAGCGCGCCCGTGCCCGCGCTGACTTATATGCCCGCGCTGCCGGGCTGCGGGTGGCCCGCATGATCTCCGTTGCGGAGGCTGGGCAGGATGCCGGCGGCCCGGATCGCCCGCCCGTGATGTTTGCCCGGATGGCCAAGGCGGATGCTGCCCCCACCGAAATCGCGCCGGGCGAGAAGGACATCACCGCCACGCTTCAGGTCCGCTTCCTGCTCGACCAGTAACGACGAAAGGGCCGCCCGGTCGCCCGGACGGCCCTTTTCAGAAATCGCCTGACGATGGTTGGATTAACGCACCCGACCACGACGAACGAGGTTCACGATCGCCAGCAGGATGATGGCACCCAGCAGCGACACGAGGAACGAGGTGATGTTCAGTGGCGCGTTGTTGATCGACCCGCCCGAGATGATCAGGCCACCCAGAAACGCACCGACGATGCCGACGATGATGTTCAGGAAAATGCCCTGCTGCGCATCGGTGCGCATGATGATGCTGGCGAGCCAGCCGATGACGCCGCCGATGACCAACCAGATGATAAGGCCCATGTTCCAGTCCCTCCGTTGTGCCCGCGACCGGAGCGGGCGATGGGGAGGTAACTGTGTGCGGACTATCTTGTTCCGGCACCGGATCGATTGTTACCGGCCCGGCAACCGGAAACGAGACTCAATATTTGAGCTGGCGTTCGTATAATGAGCGGTAATGCTGGATCCGCGTGACCCGCAATCCCGGCATTCCGGAGCGGTCGATCGCCCGCTGCCAACCGGCAAATTCCTCGGCCGTCAGGTTGTAGCGCTCGCACACCTCGTCGACGGACAGCAGCCCGCCATTGACCGCTGCGACCACTTCCGCCTTGCGGCGCACGACCCAGCGGGTGGTGGACGGCGGCGGCAGCGTTTCGACCGTCAGCGGCTCGCCGAGCGGACCGATGACTTTCGCGGGACGGATCTTCTGGTTCTGGATCATGGTCAACCTCTATCGGGGCTTCTGCCCCTCTCGATACGCGTGACGACGGTATGGACGATGCTGTTGAAGATCGGCTGAAACGCCGCGGTAAACAGGCGCTTCATCTTTGTCGCCACCGGATGAGGCGGGCCGCGACCCTGGCATTGAACGATCCGTGCGCCGGCGCGAACGGCCCCGCCGCCACCCGGGCCACCCCGGCCATCTGCAACCCGGCCTGGATCATCGCGGTCGCGCTGCTTCCCTGCCGCACCGCCGCGTCGAGCAGCAGCGTGACGCCCGATCCCGATGGCAGGGCCGGCATGACCCCGGACGGCCGGTCGAAAAAGGTAAAGCTTAGGTCCACGGGCGTCTTCTCGTCGTCGCTGCTGAGGATGCCGCTTTACGACACGGGTCGTGAATGTCGGGTAAAGCCATGCCTAAGCCCTCGTGAACCTTTGTGAATTTTCCCGCGCATCGTGCGGCTTTGCACCAGCGGCCGCCGCCCCCTATGTGACGACGATGGAACAGGAAGTTGATTTCCAGCTGACCGGCGACGGTGCGGGCCAGCGTATCGTGGTGGCGATGTCGGGCGGGGTCGACAGTTCGGTGGTCGCCGCGCTGGCGGTACGCACCGGGGCGGAAGTGATCGGCGTCACCCTGCAACTCTATGATCACGGCGAGGCGGTGGGCCGGGCCGGCGCCTGCTGCGCGGGCCGGGACATTCGCGATGCGCGCGCGGTGTGCGACCGGCTGGGTATCGCCCACTACGTGTTCGATCACGAAAGCGCGTTCCGGGCGGCGGTGGTCGACACCTTCGCCGACGAATATCTCGCCGGGCGCACCCCGATCCCCTGCGTCCAGTGCAATACCGGCCCGAAATTCACCGACCTGCTGGGACTGGCGCGTGAACTGGGTGCGGACTGTCTGGCGACGGGCCATTATGTCCGCCGCGTCGTGGGACCGGCAGGGGCGGAACTGCATCGCGGGGCCGATCCCGCCCGCGACCAGAGCTATTTCCTGTTCACCACCACCCAGCAACAGCTCGATTACTGCCGCTATCCATTGGGCGGCCTGCCCAAGTCCCGCGTTCGCGAGATCGCCGCCGAACTGGGGCTGGGGGTCGCGGCCAAGCCGGACAGTCAGGACATCTGCTTCGTGCCCGACGGCGATTATGCCGGACTGGTTCGCAGGTTGCGCCCCGAGGCGATCCATGGCGGCGATATCGTCGACCTTGCCGGTACCAAGCTGGGCGAGCATCGTGGCCTGATCCACTTCACCGTCGGCCAGCGTCGCGGACTGGAAATCGGGGGCAGTGCCGAACCGCTTTATGTCGTCCGCCTCGAACCCGCCACCGCGCGCGTCGTGGTCGGCCCGCGACGGGCACTGGCGGTCGATGCGGCGCGGCTGGAACGGATCAACTGGATCGGCGGGGACCATCGTGGCCCGCTGACGGCCAAGGTGCGATCGATGGCGCGGCCGGTGCCGGCCCGACTCGATGGCGATATGGTGGTATTCGATTCGCCCGAATACGGCGTCGCGCCCGGCCAGGCCGCGGTGCTGTATGCCGGTGACCGGGTGCTGGGTGGCGGCTGGATCGCGGCGACCGAAGCGGCTGCGATCGCCGCCTGACGCGGACGACCACCTTATCCTGTTTTGGTGAAGGCGGCGGGAGAGAGCATGATTGCCGCTCGATCTCCCGCCCTATCGTGTCGCCGGTGCCGGTTTGACCGGCGGCTCCGCTCCGAATTCGTCTTTGTTATTGACGGCGCAACGACAGTGAGGATCGGTTAGCCGGATCGCGGACGAAAAAAAAGGCCGGACGAGCCGGCCTTGTGAAAGTTTTTAGGAGAGGATGCCTGAAAGGCACAATCGTTGTGCATTGCAGCGCAGCATTTCGCAAGTGCAACTTGATCGTATCTGCGTGCGTTTTTTGCATCTGTAAGGCTCTGGCCTGTCAGGGCAGCAGGAAAGAACCCTCGATCACCGTGACGCAGCGACCGCCCAGCACGACGCGATCACCGTCGAGCCGGCACGACAGCCGCCCGCCACGCTCGCTTGCCTGCCACGCGCTGAACGCATCGCGACCCAGCCGCTGCGCCCAATAAGGCACGATCACGGAATGGGCGCTGCCGGTTACCGGGTCTTCCGGAATGCCGAAGGCGGGGGTGAAGGCACGGCTGACGATATCGGTGGCATCCCCCGGCGCCGTCACGATCACGAGCAGCCGCCCCTCGGCCGCCAGTGCCTGCTGATCCGGTCGGCACGCCCGCACCGCCGCCTCGTCGCGCAGGACCACCACCACATAGCCGCCGTCACGGAACAGCGTGTCGACGACGTCGGTCACCCCGAGCGCCGCGACGATCGCCGGCAGCGGCCGGGGAACCGGCGCCATCGCCGGCAGGGCGAGCAGATACCCCGCCCCCTCGCGCCGGACCTCCAGCACCCCGGCTTGCCGGGTGCGGAACCGCACCCGATCCAGCGCGGTGTCCGAACTCAGGACGACATGCCCGCTGGCAAGCGTCGCATGGCCGCACAGCGCGATCTCGGCCGTCGGGGTGAACCAGCGCAATTCGAAGTCGGCGGCACCACTGTCGTCCGGCAGGAAGAAGGCGGTTTCGGACAGGTTGTTCTCCTGCGCGATTCGGAGCAGCATCCCGTCGTCCAGCCAGCGCGACAGCGGCATGACCGCCGCCGGATTGCCGCCGAACGCCGTATCGGCGAAGGCATCGACCTGCGTGAAGGGAATACGCATTAGTTAAAGCCTCTTGCCGAACCAGTGCGGCGTCACGTCCGCCTCGACCAGCGGGTTGTCGGTATCGACATGCCCTTCCGGATCGAGGTGGATCAGCACCTCTACCTTGGGGAATGCCGTTTTCAGGTTGGATTCCACCGCCTCGACCAGATCATGGGCGGCACCGACCGTCAGGTTGCGGTCGACCTCCATATGGAATTGCGCGAAATCATGGCTGCCGGAGCGGCGGGTGCGGAAATCGTGGATGCCGCGCAGGCCCGGCTGGCGCGCCGCCACGTCGAGGAATGCCGCGCGCTGATCGTCGGGCCATTCCTTGTCCATCAGCTGGTCGATCGCGTTGGACGACGCCTGAAACGCGCCCCAGGCGAGCCACAGCGCGATGACGATACCGAAGATCGGATCGGCCCGGGTCAGCCCGAAATACTGGTCGAGCACCAGCGCGACGATCACCGATCCGTTCAGCAGCACGTCCGACTGGTAATGGACGTTGTCCGCCATGATCGCGACCGACCCGGTCTCGCGGATGATGCGACGCTGGTACCAGAGCAGCACGGCGGTCGCCGCGATCGCGACGACCGACACGCCGATGCCGAACTCGGCGTCCTGGGTCGGCGTCTCGTTGCCCAGCGCCATGATCGCGCGCCAGGCGATGCCGACCGCGGAGGCGGTGATGAGACCGACCTGGAACAGCGCCGCCAGCGCCTCCGCCTTGCCGTGGCCGAAGCGATGGTCGCTGTCCGCCGGCGTCGCCGCCAGCCGCACGCCGTACAGCGTGACGAGGCTGGCCAGCAGGTCCAGCCCGGTATCCGCCAGCGACCCCAACATCGCCACCGATCCGGTATGCCAGGCGGCGAAGCCCTTCAGTCCCAGCAGGAAGGTCGCCATCGCGACACTGGCCAGCGCGGCCCGCGTCGCGTGTGGCACCATCTGCCGGCGTTCCTCGCGCGTCATGGAAACAGCAGTCCCTCGTTCCAGCCGCCGCCCTCATCGTCACGGATGAACACGCGGCGCTCATGCAGCCGGTGCGCGCGATCCTGCCATAACTCGATGCGCTGCGGCACGACGACATAGCCGCCCCAGAAGGGCGGGCGCGGAACATCGCCGCCGTCGAAGCGCGTCGTCACCTCGGCGAAGCGGGTCTCGAAGGTGGCGCGGCTGTCGAGCGGGCGGGACTGGTCCGATGCCCACGCCCCCAGTTGCGAATCGCGCCCGCGCGACGCGAAATAGGCATCCGACTGCGCATCGGTCGCCAGCGTCACCGGCCCCTCGATCCGCACCTGCCGGCGCAACGATTTCCAGTGGAACAGCAGTGCCGCCGCCGGATTGGCGGCGAGATCGGCGGCCTTGCGGCCCTCCCGATTCGTGTAGAACACGAACCCGTCCGCGCCATGCCCCTTCAGCAGCACCATACGCACCGACGGGCGACCGGCGGCATCGGCGGTGGCAAGGGCCATCGCATTGGGATCGTTGGGTTCCGCCGTCTTCGCTTCGGCATACCAGCGATCGAAGAGTGCGAGGGGATCGTCAGCCATCCGCGCGTCATACCCGATCGCGGGGTCGAACGGAACGAGTCCGCGCGCGGGATCGACGGGTTTTCGAACGGGGCCGGATAGATGGCCGCCCATGTCGGGGTCCGTGCCGATTTAGGTTGCATCATCGCCCCCACCTGCGAAACGTCGCCCGTCACTGATTGGAAGGCGCGTCGATAACCGTGATCGCGATGCATCCCGCGCCCCTGTTCGATGCGGCGACCCATGCCGGGCGCTGGATCGAGGATTACCTCAGCCGTGCGCCGGCGCACGACATGATCCGCGCCGGCCCGGTCGCGCCGTGGCAGGCGATGTTCGAGGAACTGGCCGCGGTCGCGTCCGACGATCTCGGCCATGCGCGTGAACGGGTGCAACGCCATGCCACCGATATCGGCACCGGTTTCCGCATCATCGGCGATGGCGAGGAACGGCCCTGGCCGGTGTCGCCGGTACCGCTGCTGATCGATGGCGCGGAATGGGCGGGGATCGCCGCCGGGGTGCGCCAGCGTGCCGAACTGCTGGAACGGGTGACGGCCGATCTCTACGGACCCGGCCGGCTGGTCGCGGATGGCACGATCCCCGCCGCGCTGGTCACCGGCAGTCCGCTGTTCCTGCGGCCGATGGTCGGACTCGATCCGCCGGGCGGACGCCACCTGCAATTCGTCGGCATCGATCTGGCGCGCGGACCGACGGGCGAGTGGCGGGTGCTGGCCGATCACCTGCGGGCGCCCGCCGGCGCCGGCTACGCGCTGGAGAACCGGCTGGCGGTCGCGCGCACGCTGGGCGGGTTGCAGGACAAGCTGAACATCCAGCGCCACGCCCCCTTCTTCACCGCGTTCCGGGCCGGCATCGCCGCCTTGTGCAAGCGCACCGATCCGCGCATCGGCCTGTTGACGCCGGGGCGGTTCAACCCGTCCTATCCCGAACAGGCGCATCTGGCGCGCTATCTGGGATTGCTGCTGGTGGAGGGCGCCGATCTCGCGGCGCTGGAGGGCAAGGTGTATGTCCGCACCATCGCGGGACTGAAGCGGATCGACGCCCTGTGGCGGCGGCTGGACCCGCGACTGCTCGACCCCCTCGCCTTCGACACCCATTCGCAGATCGGCGTCCCCGGCCTGATCGACGCCTATGCCGATGGCGAGGTGGTGCTGGCCAACGCACCCGGCGCGGGCGTGCTGGAGGCGCCGGCCTTCGCCGCGTTCATGCCGACGCTGGCCAGGGCGATGCTGGACGAATCGTTGCTGCTGCCGACGATCGCCACCTGGTGGTGCGCGGGCGCGGCACAGCGCGCGCATGTCGAGGCCAATCTGGACCGGCTGACGATCGGCCCCGCCTTCGGCCACCTGCCGCTGGGGCTGGCGGACCACGCCTCGCGCGCCGATCTGCTCGCCGATCTGGCGCGGCGACCGCAGGATTATGTCGGGCAGGAGGAGGTCGCGCTGTCGACGATGCCGGCGGTGGTCGGCGACCGGCTGGAACCGCGACCGTTCGTCCTGCGGGTGTTCGCGGCGCGCGGCGGCGACGACGAATGGGTGGTGATGCCGGGCGGTTTCGGGCGGATCGGCGAGCATCCCCGCGCCACCGTCGCCGCGATCGGCGAGGGACTGTGGTCCGCGGACGTCTGCATCCACGGCCCCGATCCGGTCACCCCCGTCTCGCTGCTGACCGCGCTCGATTCGCTGCACGTCCGGCGCAACCCCGGCACGCTGCCCAGCCGGGTGGCGGACAATTTCTACTGGCTCGGCCGCTATCTGGAACGGGGCGAGGCGTTGCTCGCCGCGATCCGGGTGCTGCTGGGCAATTCGATCGATATCGATGGCGGCGCGGTGCTGCCCCCCGCGACGCTCGGCAAGCTGGTGGGGATGATCGTGGGGGCCGGCGCCGCGGCGCATCCCGCCAACCTGTCGCGATCGACGCTGACGGGCTTCGCCCGCGCCGCGATGGAGGACGAGGGCTGGCAATCGGTCGCCACCGTCAACCGTCATGCCCGCGCGATCGGCGAGGCATCGCGCGACCGGCTGTCAGCCGACATGGTCCGCCTGCTGGAGGCGCCGTTTCCGGCACAGCGCGGGATGCTGGAACGGGCCGGGTCGCTCCAGCGCCGCTATGCCGCGATCGCCGGCCTGTCCGCCGAGCATATGGTCCGCAACGAATCGTGGCGGTTCCACGATCTCGGCCGCCGGATCGAACGCGCGATGGCGAGCGCACGGGCGCTGCGGCTGTTCGGCATGGCGGACGGCGCGCGCGGTGGCGGGCATGACGACCTGTCGACGCTGCTCGACCTGGCCGACAGCCAGATCAGCTATCGCCAGCGTTACCCGACGGGCATCGCCCGCGTGCCCGTGGTCGATCTGGTCGCGCTCGATCCGGGCAATCCGCGCAGCCTGGCGTTCCAGGCGGCGCGGATCGCAGAGCATGTCGCGACCCTGCCGGTGCTGGGTGACGACGACATGGCGGAACCGCAACAGGCGCATGCCACCGCGCTGATGGCGACGATCGCCACCGCCGACGCCGCGACGCTGAACCCCGATACGCTGGGGGACGTGGAACGGCGGCTGGGCACCCTGTCCGATGCGATCGCCCGGCGCTATTTCCTGCAGGGCGCGGAGCCGCTGCGCGCGGTCGGGCTGACGCTGGCGTGACGGTGGACCTGACCCGATGATCTACGACATCCGCCACATCACCCGGTTCGATTACGGCAATCAGGTGAAGTTCGCCCGGTGCAACCTGCGGCTGAAACCGATCGACTGGCCGGGGCAGACGCTGGACGATTACCGGCTGACGGTGGAGCCGGTCGGGCGGCTGGGCGCGGCGCGGGCGGAGGCGGGGCTGGCCAATGTGACGCGGCTGGTGATCGACACCCCGGTCCGCACGCTGTCGATCGAAAGCGCGGCGCGGGTGACCGTCGACCGGCTGGTGCCGGTGCCCGACGCGACCGACCCGACGCTGGCCGAGATCGCCGCATGGGCGCGCGACAGCGGCGACCTGTCCGCCGCAGGGCCGGCCAACTACATCTATCCATCGCCGCTGATCCCGCTGGACCGCGATATCGGCGAATGGTGCGCGGTCGACCTCGATCCCGCGCGCGGGTGTCTGGAGGCGGGGATGGCGCTGGGGATGCGAATCCAGCGCGAGTTCCAGTTCGACGGCACCGCGACCTTCGTCGACACGCCGCCCAGCGAGGCGTTCCGGCAACGGCGCGGCGTGTGCCAGGATTTCGCGCAGATCATGATTACCGGGCTGCGCGCCGCCGGCCTGCCCGCCGCCTATGCCTCCGGCTATATCCGCACCATCCCGCCCCCCGGCCAGCCGCGACTGGTGGGGGCGGATGCGACCCATGCCTGGGTGCTGCTGTGGTGCGGCCCGGTGCGCGGCTGGGTCGGGATCGATCCGACTAACGGCATCTGGATGGCGGCCGACCATATCGTGATGGCGGTCGGCCGCGACTATGCCGAGATCGCGCCGGTCGACGGCGTGGTGCTGGGTTCCGGCGCGCAGCAGATGGACGTCAGCGTCGACGTCGCGCCGCTGGACCAGGGCGGCTGATCCTTCCGGTGGCGCTGGCGGTGCGGAAAGTCACGAAAGTCGCATCCTACAGCCCCTGTTCGCGGATCAGGTCGCGGTTCAGGTCGCGGCGGCGGCATCGTCCAGTTCGGCGGCACGGATATAGGCCGGGCGGGCGTGGAGCCGATCGAGATAGGCGGCGAAGGCCGGCGTCTGTTCGATCAGGCCGAACTGCGTGTACCAACCGATGCTCGCCCCGACATAGACGTCGGCGGCGGTGAACCGTTCGCCCGCGATCCAGTCGCGCGCGGCCACCGCCCGGTCGAGCACCGAGGCGGCGAGATCGAGATGGCCATAGCCCGCCATCTGCCGCTGTTTTTCATTGGGGGTGAGGCCCATCGCCTTGTCCAGCACCGCCGCTTCCAGCGGACCGGCGGCGAAGAACAGCCAGCGGTAATAATCCGCCCGGTCCGCCGGCGGCGGCGCCAGCCCGGCATCGGGAAAGGCATCGGCCAGATAGGCGCAGATCGCCGCCCCCTCCGTCACCACCCGGTCGCCGTGGCGGATCGCGGGCACCTTGCCCATAGGGTTCACGCCCAGATAATCCGCGGTCTTCATCGCGCCGGCATAGTCGAGGACCACCGTGTCGTAGGGTGCGCCGACCTCCTCCAGCATCCAGCGGGCGATGCGCCCGCGCGATTGCGGATTGGTATAGAAGGTGAGTCCCGTCACGATGTCTTCCCCCATGCTGTTCTGGAACAGAAGTAGAACATTTTCGGTTCAGCCGTCAAGCCGCGCGTGGAGGAACGTGGTGGTCCGCTGCCACGCCAGATCGGCGGCGGCCTTGTCGTACCGGGCGGTCGAGGTGTCGTTGTTGAAGGCGTGGTCGACGCCCGGATAGGTGAACGCCTCGACCGGCTTGCCCGCCGCCTTCAGCGCCGCGACCCATGGCTCGCCGGTCGTGTTCACGCGCGCATCCTTGCCCGCATAGTGGAGCATCAGCGCGGCGCTGACCCGCGCCGCCTCCGCCGGGGCGGGGGCCGGGCCGTAATAGGCGACGCCCGCCGTCAAGGCCGGCCCCGCCGCCACCGCCAGCCGGTTGACGAACGCCCCGCCCCAGCAGAAGCCGACCGCCCCTGCCCGGCCGCCCCTGCCCGTACCCAGCCCCGTACCCAGCAGCGCGCGGGCCTGCGCCAGCGCCAGATCGTAATCGAGCGTGCCGATCATGGTCCGCGCCTTGTCCTCATCGGCGGGGGTGCCGCCCTGCGGCGCGAGGAAATCGGGCGCGACGGCACGGAACCCAGCCAGGGCGACCCGGCGGGCGACATCCTCGATATGCGGGGTCAGCCCGCGATTCTCATGGATGACCAGCACGGTGGCGAGCTTGCGCGGTGCCTTGCGCGGCATGGCGACATAGGCGATCGCCGGTGCCCCGGCCTGCGTCCCCGTGGTGCGCTCCACCGACAGGCGCGCATCGCGCGGATCGATCACCGCCGCCGCGACGGGGGAAGCCGCGATCCCCAGAATCAACGCCTCCGCCGCCGCCGTGGAGCCGACCAGCAGCGTCATCTGCCGCAGCAACTCGCGCCGGTCGCGATGCTCGTGCGTGAAGGCGTCGTAAAGCTGGATCGCGCGGTCGCGGATGTCCGACATGGCTGGCCTCTCCTGATAATCCGGCGGAGGCTAGGCCGGATGGGGAGGCATGAGAAGGGGTTGGCGGGTGTTGCCCACGCATGTGTCGGGAGGGACAGGCATGGGCCGGGTCATGTGACGAAGGACTGATTTTGAAAAGGCGGGCCATGATAATCGCCATTGCATGATGCCTACATGCTTTCCGAAAAGCATCGGCGTAGCGGGAATGGATCAGCGCAAGACGAAAGCGTATGACGCACCATACCGCACCCAACCCGAGATGGATCGACCATGAACATCACCGCGCGGCTTTCTGCACTCTCTTTGCTCATATTTGGGGTGAGCGGCTGTGGCATGTCCGAACAAGATGCCACGGCGATGGCTGCCACTTACCGGGTTGACGAACGGGCGCCGATAAAATCAGCAGGATCGATCATCATATCTGCTCCGCCCCGAACGGTGTGGAAATACATAACCGACATAAATAGTTGGCCATCCTGGCGGCCGGAAGTGAGCGCCAGTCATCTAGATGGATCGCCTACGGCAGGTACATCCTTCACATGGACTGTTGATGGTACTGATATAAAATCGCAAATCGCCGGAGTTGACGTACAAAGACGGATTGCGTGGACCGGTTACACCATGGGTTTGACGGCGATCCATCTTTGGATGGTCCAGCCGCTCGGTCCAGACAAGACATTGGTACGGACGACGGAAAGCATGACAGGCTTTCCATCGTCGTTGTTTTATTCATCGACCGATCTACAGTCGACAAACGCGAAGTGGTTGTCAGACCTCAAACGTATTTCGGAGAAGGACGACAGAACCAATGATAAGCGGAAATGACATTCCCAGAATTGAACATCAACCAACATGGAAGCGGCGGCATCTGAACCGATAATATAGTATAAATTCCAAATTATAGTTTTATGATGGCTGCTCGCGGGGCGCCATCAAAGCTATCAGCGGCAACCCTGTGTGAACGAACATGAGCCACAGAATTTCATGCGTCACCGCATAAGCGGTGGTGAACACAAGAGCGGATGCGATGCTCGCCATCAACATCCGGCGATCTTTAATACCATGTGCGACACCGTAGGCGAGCGCTGCCAATCCTATGGCCGCTACGATTCCCACTAACGGTATCAGAAACCACAGCAAAAATCCTCTATATAGGATCTCCCAACCCGACCCGGCGGCAAATGCGAACAGGATATAGCCGGCACGTTCGACTGTCGTTTGAGGAAACGGATCGTCAGCGTCTTTTGCGCTTACATCCTCTTTGCGTCGGGCAGCTACAGCTAGAGTCGCCATAAGCAATGCCGCGCCCAGCAGGCAAATCCAACCTAGCTTTGTGGGTGGAAGTCGCAATCCCAGCGCGGATGCATTTCTATTCGCGAAAGCCCATTGCAGCGCCAGAACGCTCAGGCAGCCTGATATCATCAAAACTGCCGAACGATAACGCGCGATACGAGAGCGACGAATACCGGATCGTTCCCGCCACACCACCAGCATAGGTATGCCGATCAACAGGAACGCTGCCAACGCGATATCTACCATGTCTCGGATATCGCTCCTACCGAAATGCTTCGCCGATGGCCCTTCTGTAATGAAATTATCAAAAAATCGCGAAGTGTCTTTGCGGCTAACGAACCCTTGTTGATACAGTCGTTCTGGCGATGATACCGATAGCCGTTCGGACCCTGTGATTTCCTGAAATCTGTTCCCGATTGCTCTTTTCCGACATTGTCGCGCGGAGACGGGCATGACCGCTTTCGGGTTCGCGGATCGTCAGCCAGAGCGTCCGGCATCTGGGCGACAGCCGCCGTCGCCGTGCCCCATGCCGAAAGCTTACACCGCCAACCCCAGCGAGGCGGCGTCGCAGGCGCGGTCGCGGCCGGCGGCCTTGGCGGCGTAGAGGGCGCGGTCGGCTTGCCGGTACAGCGCTTTCCAGTCGGCCTCGCCCAGCAGCGGGCCGGTGCAGGTGCCGATGCTGGTGGTGACCGGGATGTCGAAGGGCATCCGGGCGCGACGCAGGTCGGTCAGCAGCGTGGCGGGCGCGATGCTGGTGGCGGCGTCGCCCAGCACCGCGAACTCCTCGCCCCCCAGCCGGGCGACCAGCGCGCCCGGCGGGGCGGCGGCGGTCAGCGCCCGGGCGACCGCGCGCAGCACCTCGTCCCCGCCGTCATGGCCGATCGATTCGTTGATCGTCTTGAAATGGTCGAGATCGGCGATCGACAGCGTCTGCGGCCCCGATCGGCCGATCGCCTGGGTCAGGAACGCGCGACGGTTGAGCAATCCGGTCAGCCCGTCGATATCGGCCAGCGCGCGTGCCACCGCCTCCCGCTCGCGCGCGGCGTCGCGTTCGCGGCTGAGGGTGCGGATGCGATAGGCGATGCCGATCGCCGACAGCAGCGCCTCCAGCGCCATCGCGCCGATCGTCGAATGTTCGATCCAGCCGCCCCAGACGATCAGGCCCATCGCCGCGGCGACCCGCGTCGAACCGACCGCGATCGGCGCCCCCCAGGCGATGGCGAAGACCCACAGGTAATTGCTGCGCCGCCGCCACGCCTGCACCAGCACCCACACCACGATCCCGACCAGCAGCAGATAGGTGGCGGTGACCAGCGCATCGAGCAGGCGGATGTGCCAGGGGGCGGCGGCGGCGAACAGCACGGTGGAACTGAGCAACGCGGCGACGACGACCGCATTCGCGCGTTTCAGCGGCCCATCGAACACGCGGGGTTCGAAGAAGAAGCGGGCGAACACCAGCACCGAGGCCGCCGATCCACCGAGCAGCAGACCGCTCCATCGCAGCCGGTCGGTATCGCCCATCGTCGGCACCCATTCGACGATGATCCCCGACGAGGTCAGGCCATAGCCGATCAGGCAGAGCAGCATCAGGCAATAGGCGGGCTGGAACGCCTGCCGCAGCGCGCCCCACAAGGCGAGATTGTACACGAGCAGCGCCACCGCCATGCCAAAAAACGCGGCATAGATGGCCCGCATCGTGCCATCGCGCCGCGCCGCGCCCTCGCGATCGATCAGCATCGGCTCCAGCAGCAGCCCACGGATATTGGCTGCGCCGCGGATATGCCAGAGCAGCCGGACGGGGGGCGACGATCCGGCGGGCAGCGCCAGTTCGACGACCGACCCGACCCGCAGATAGGGGGCGATCGCTTCGCTGCCATAGCCGACCCGGTCGATCGTGCCATCGGCGCGCAGGACGTGCAGCGTGACATGCGTGCGCCACAGGCTGCCGGTGCGGACCACCGGCATCGATCGCCCTGCCCCGCCTGGGCCCCCGATCGCCGCCCCGATGGCGGGTAGTCTCTCGCTCAACAGCCAGAAATCGCCGCTGCCCAGGACGCGCTGATCGATATGGCAGTCAAAGGCGGACGGCCGCGTGAACAGGGCGGCGGCGGTCATTGCCGGGCGAGCGGGCAGGACGCAGACGGACAGGACCCGGCCATCCGTGCCGGCCCCGGCATCGGCCGGGGTGCCAGCCGTCGCGGGGACCGCCAGCATCGCCAGCAGCACCGTCATCCATCCGCAAAGCCACTGCCACCCGGTCATGGGGACGGTCTGTTAGCGCCCCGGCATGGAAACGTTAATAGCCTTGGACGTACGAACGGAGATGGAACACCGTTTCGGTTCCATCTCCGTCGGACATTTCATGCACCCGGCGGCGCGACGGTGCCTGGATCACTAGACCTCGACCGGCTCGGTCTTGCCACCCTTCTTGCGCGGCTTCTTGGGCGCGGAGGGTTCGATGGTGAACGACAGCGCCCCGTCCTTCATCCGCACCGTCACCTCGCCGCCATGGACCAGCTTGCCGAACAGCAGTTCCTCGGCCAGCGGCTGCTTGATCTTCTCCTGGATCAGGCGGCCCATCGGGCGGGCACCATAGAGCTTGTCATAGCCCTTCTCGGTCAGCCACGCCTTGGCGGCATCGTCGAGATTGATGTGGACGCCGCGGTCGGCCAGCTGGAGTTCGAGCTGGAGGATGAACTTGTCCACCACCCGCGCCACGACCTCGGTCGGCAGATAGCCGAACGGCACGATCGCATCGAGCCGGTTGCGGAATTCCGGCGTGAACAGCTTCGTGACCGCCTGCTCGTCCTCACCCTCGCGGCTGAGGTTGCCGAAGCCGAGCGTCTCGCGCGCCATGTCCGACGCGCCCGCATTCGTCGTCATGATGAGGATGACGTTGCGGAAGTCGACGGTCTTGCCGTGCTGATCGGTCAGGCGGCCGTTATCCATCACCTGCAACAGGATGTTGAACAGGTCCGGATGCGCCTTCTCGATCTCGTCGAGCAGCAGCACGCAGTGCGGGTTCTGGTCGACCGCGTCGGTCAGCAGACCGCCCTGATCGAACCCGACATAGCCGGGAGGCGCACCGATCAGCCGGCTGACCGAATGACGCTCCATATATTCCGACATGTCGAACCGCTGGAGCGGGATGCCCATGATCGCCGACAGCTGCTTGGCCACTTCCGTCTTGCCGACGCCGGTGGGGCCGGTGAACAGATAGTTGCCGATCGGCTTCTCCGGATCGCGCAGGCCGGCGCGCGACAGCTTGATCGCGGAGGCCAGCTTCTCGATCGCGCTGTTCTGGCCGAACACGACGCGCTTCAGATCGGTTTCGAGCGATTCCAGCGCCTTCTTGTCGTCGGTCGACACGCTTTTCGGCGGGATGCGCGCCATGGTCGCGATGACCTGTTCGATCTCCTTGGGGGTGATCGTCTTCTTGCGCTTGGCGGCGGGCACCAGCATCTGCATCGCGCCCACTTCGTCGATCACGTCGATCGCCTTGTCGGGCAGCTTGCGGTCGTTGATGTAGCGCGCCGACAGCTCGACCGCGGACTTGATCGCATCGGGCGTGTACTTGACGCTGTGATGCTCCTCGAACGCCGAGCGCAGCCCGGCGAGGATCTTGATCGTATCCTCGATCGTCGGTTCGTTGACGTCGATCTTCTGGAACCGGCGCAGCAGCGCGCGATCCTTTTCGAAGTGGTTGCGGAATTCCTTGTAGGTGGTCGAGCCGATGCAGCGGATGCTGCCGCCGGACAGCGCGGGCTTGAGCAGGTTCGACGCGTCCATCGCGCCGCCGCTGGTCGCGCCGGCACCGATCACGGTGTGGATCTCGTCGATGAACAGCACCGCGTGCGGCAGTTTTTCGAGTTCGTTGACGACCGCCTTCAGCCGCTCCTCGAAATCGCCGCGATAGCGGGTGCCGGCGAGCAGCGCGCCCATGTCGAGCGAGTAGATCACCGCCTCCAGCAGCACGTCGGGCACGTCGCCCTCGACGATCTTGCGCGCCAGCCCCTCCGCGATCGCGGTCTTGCCGACGCCGGGATCACCGACATAGAGCGGGTTGTTCTTCGACCGGCGGCACAGGATCTGGATCGTGCGATCCACCTCCGGCCCGCGCCCGATCAGCGGATCGACCTTGCCGATCTTCGCCTTCTCGTTGAGATCGACGGTGAATTGCTTGAGCGCGCTTTCCGTCTTGCCCTTCTCCTGTTGCCTGGCGGGCTTCTCTTCCTCGGCCGCGCCCTTGGGGGGCGTCGCCTCCGCGGTGCCGCCCTTGCCGACACCGTGGCTGATGAAACTGACCGCATCCAGCCGGCTCATGTCCTGCTGCTGCAGGAAATAGACGGCATAGCTTTCCCGCTCGCTGAACAGCGCGACCAGCACGTTGGCGCCGGTCACCTCGTCGCGGCCCGACGACTGGACGTGCAGGATCGCGCGCTGGACGACGCGCTGGAACCCGCTGGTCGGCGACGGATCGGTCGCCGCCTCCACCTTCAGCGCGTCGAGTTCGGTATCGAGATAATGGGCGACCGTGGTCTTCAGTTCGCCGAGATCGACATGGCAGGCGGTCATCACCTTGGACGCGTGCTCGTCGTCGATCAGCGCCAGCAGCAGATGCTCCAGCGTGGCATATTCGTGGCGGCGGGCCGATGCGGCCTCCAGCGCCTTGTGCAGCGTGGTTTCGAGGGCGGGAGCGAATGACGGCATTACGATACTCCAGTCGGGTCCGAGGCCGGACCCTTTCCGTCTATGTCGGAACGCACCCCCCCGGCATCAAGCGCCCCGTCGATCGAAGGGGCCGGGTGCCGGGGGAAAGCCGCGTTCATCATCACCGGAATAGGGCGTCGGCACTTGCGCGGTGATTAACGGCGCGTTCCAGATGGCGGCGGGACCGCCCGATCTCGCGTTCCAGCGCGGTGATCCGCGCCTCCAGCTCGGCGACCGATAACGGGTCCAGATCCTGCATGGCCAGCACGCCGACCGGATCGTCGGACAGCGGGCGGGGATCGTCGGGTTCCATGATGCAAACGTTGACCCGTGCGTGCCGGTTGTCAATAACGGCGCGCACCGCCGACCAAGCCCCCCCCTACAGAGACAGGCCCCGATGGACCCCATACCGACGACGATGAAGGCGATCGACCCTGCGGAGCCGGGCGGGCCGGAGGTCTTGCGGCTGGTCGACCGGCCGGTGCCGCGGCCCGGCGCGGGCGAGGTGCTGATCCGCGTCGCCGCCGCCGGCGTCAATCGGCCGGAGGTGATGCAGCGTCAGGGAAAATATCCGCCGCCGCCGGGCGCATCGTCGATCCTGGGGATGGAATTGTCGGGCACGATCGTGGCGGTCGGCGACGATGTGGAGCCGTTCCAGATCGGCCAGCCGGTATGCGCGCTGGTGACGGGCGGCGCCTATGCCGAATATGCGGTCGCCCCGTTCGGGCAATGCCTGCCGGTGCCGGAGGCGGTGACGATGGCGGAGGCGGCGGCGCTGCCGGAGACGCTGTTCACCGTGTGGACCAACCTGTTCGAGCGCGCCTATGCCGGCGAGGGCGACAGCGTGCTGGTGCATGGCGGCACATCGGGCATCGGCACGATGGCGATCACGCTGGGCCGGCTGTTCGGCCTGAAGACGATCGTGACCGCGGGCAGCGACGACAAATGCGCTGCCGCCCGGCAGCTGGGCGCGACCCATGCGATCAATTACCGGACGGAGGATTTCGTCGAGCGGGTGAAGGCGATCACCGGGGGGCGCGGCGTCGATATCGTGCTGGACATGGTCGGCGGCGATTACGTGCCCCGCAACCTGCAATGCCTGGCGGAGGATGGCCGCCACGTGTCGATCGCGGTGCAGCGCGGGGCGTCGGCCGAAATCCCGCTGTTCGAGATGATGCGCCGCCGCCTGACGCTGACCGGATCGACGCTCCGCCCGCGCAGCGTGGCGTTCAAGTCGCTGGTCGCCGAGGAGATCGTGCGCACCGTGTGGCCGTTCGTGGAGTCGGGGCAGTTGAAGCCGGTGATGGACCGCAGCTTCCCCTTCGCCGAGGCTCCCGCCGCCCACACCCGGATGGAGGCGGGCGACCATGTCGGCAAGATCGTGCTGACGATGGAATAACCGGGGAAGTGATTGGGGCGTGATCGGGCGCGCGGCCGGTGCCGGCGGACACGGCGGCGGCGCCCGACCGACCGGATGATCGGTGGCGGCCGAAGGCAGTGTCCCGCCGGGCGCCAACGGCTTTGCCGCCCGCGCCTTGCCCCGAAGGCCGGTTCGCACTAAGTCCGTATCACGTGTGGCCGCTCCGGAAAGGGGCGGCCCTTTCTGTTTATACGGAGTCTGCCCCCGTGGCCCAGCCCCTGATGCCCCATGCGACCGCTTCCTGGCTGGTCGACAACACCTCGCTCTCGTTCGAGCAGATCGCCGAGTTCTGCGGCCTCCACATCCTGGAGGTGCAGGCGATCGCCGACGACACCGCCGCGACCAAGCTGACCGGCCGCGATCCGGTGCGCGCGCACGAGGTGACGCAGGACGAGATCGACAAGGGTCAGGCCGACCCCGAATACCGCCTGAAGATGACCAAGGGGCCGGAACAGGTCCGCCGTACCAAGGGCCCGCGCTATACCCCGGTGTCGAAGCGGCAGGACAAGCCGGACGGCATCGCCTGGATCATCCGCAACCATCCGGAAATCACCGACGGCGCGATCGGCAACCTGATCGGCACCACCCGCACCACCATCGCCGCGATCCGCGACCGCAGCCACTGGAACATCGGCAACATCACGCCGAAGGACCCGGTGACGCTGGGCCTGACGACGCAGCGCGAACTGGACGCCGCGGTATCGAAGGCCGCCAAGGCGACCGGCGGCGAGGCGCAGCCGACCGATACCCGGCTGGAGGGTGACCGCGAGGCGCTGATCGCGCAGTTGCAGGCGGAGCGCACCAATGCCGTGCGCGATCCCGACGCCGGCCCGCAGGGCGATGCGGCGTCGCAGGCGCGCGCGCTGTTCGAGGACCCGTTCCGCCGCTGATCCGAGGGGGGCCACGGCCCCCTTTCATCCCCCGTTGCACCGCGCCCCGACGTTGCTTACACCAATGTCAATGAGCACCGAATCTCCCTGGATCGACCATTATCGCCACCCCACGCGGTGGGACGAGCCGATCCCGGTGCAGACGATGGTGACGTTGTTCGAGGCATCGGCCGCGCGGCGCGGGGCGGCGCCGCTGATCGACTTTCTTGGCCGCCGCTACAGCTATGCCGAGACGCTGGATGGCGCGCGGCGCGTGGCGTGCGGGCTGGCGGCGATGGGATACGGCCCCGGCGATCGCATCGGCCTGTTCCTGCCAAATGTGCCGCATTACGTCGCCGCCTATTACGGCGCGCTGATGCTGGGGGCGACGGTGGTGAACTTCTCGCCGCTGTATTCGGCCGGCGAACTGGCGGACCAGGTCAACGATTCCGGCACGCGGCTGCTGTTCACGCTGTCCGCCAGCGCGCTGTTGCCGACCGCGATCCAGGTGCTGGAGCGCAGCGGGCTGGAACGGCTGGTGGTCGGATCGATCGCCGGCGCGCTGCCGCCGGCCAAGTCGCTGGTCTATCGCCTGTTCCGCCGACGCGAGATCGCGCCGCGCCCCGACGATCCCCGCATCGTCGCGTTTTCGGCGCTGATCGCGAACAAGGGCACCTGCACCGTGCCGGCGATCGATCCGGACCGCGACATCGCGCTGATCCAGTATACCGGCGGCACCACCGGCACGCCCAAAGGCGCGATGCTGACCCATGCCAATCTGGCCGCGAACGCCGAACAGGTCGCGCGGCTGGACCCCGATCGCGGTACCGGCGTCGATCGCATCCTGGGGGTGCTGCCGCTGTTCCACGTCTTCGCCAACACCTGCGTGCTGAACCGCACGGTGCTGACCGGCGGCGAGATCGTGATGCTGCCCCGGTTCGATGCCGGGCAGACGCTGGCGGCGCTGGCGCGCACCGGCGCGACCACCCTGCCCGGCGTGCCGACGATGTACCGGGCGCTGATCGACCACCCGCGCGCCGCCGCCGCCGATTTCTCGTCATTGCGCGTCTGCGTGTCGGGCGGGGCGCCGCTGCCGCTGGAGTTGAAGCAACGGTTCGAGGCGGTCACCGGCGCGACGCTGGTCGAAGGCTATGGCCTGTCCGAAAGTGCGGGCGTGGTATCCAGCAATCCCTATTTCGCGGAAGGGCGCACCGGATCGATCGGACAACCCATCCCCGGCACCGAGGTGAGGCTGGTCGACAAGGAAGACCCGACCCGGCCGGTCGCCGCCGGGGAGCCGGGCGAGATCGTCATCGCCGGCCCGCAGATCATGCTGGGATACTGGCAACGGCCCGAGGTAGACGACACGACGTTCGTCGTCGATCGCGACGGCCGGCGCTGGTTGCGGACGGGGGATGTCGGGGAGATCGACGCGGATGGCTTCATCCGGATCGTCGACCGGCTGAAGGACATGATCGCGGTGAGCGGGTTCAAGGTGTTCCCCAGCCAGATCGAGGCGGTGTTGCACCATCATCCCGCGATCAGGGAGGTGCTGGTGGTCGGGCTGCCCGATCCCTATCGAGGGGAAGCGCCCCATGCCTATGTCACCGTCGCGGACGATCAGGCGATCACCGGCGAGGCGTTGCGCGAGTGGCTCAATCCGCAACTGGGCCGGCATGAGCGGGTCGACCGGGTGGTGATCCGCGCCGCGCTGCCGAAGACGATGATCGGCAAGCTGAGCCGCAAGGACCTGCTGGCCGACATCGCGGCGGAACGCGGCTTGTAAGTCTATCAAATACGCGAACCGTGCCCCCGCATTGGGCGGGAACACGGTTCGGACGTATCGGCTATCGGATCGACACGGCGGCCTATGCCACCGGCCGAAACCGATCAGCGCGGCGGCGTGCCGGGGCTGGTCGTGGTCGGCGTGCCGGGCGCGTCGCCCATCGTGCCGGTCGTACCCATCGTTCCCGTGGTGCCGGGCGTTCCCATCGTTCCCGTGGTGCCGGGCGTTCCCATCGTCCCGCCCATGGTCCCGGCCGTGCCGGTGCCCATGGTGCCGCTCGGATCGGTGGGCGTCGTGGTGCCCGTGCCGGCCGAACCGGGGCGGCGGGTACGGTTGGTCGAACGCTGGCCGTTACGGTTGCCGGTGGTCGACCGCACCGACGAGTCCGGCGTGCCGGGATTCACTTGGGTGGAACCCATAGTGCCAGGGGTCGATCCGGCATTGTCGATTGTCTGGCCGGCCGTCGGCATACCGGTGCTGCCCATGGTGCCCGTGGTCGTGCCGTTCGTAGGCGATGTCGGCATGGTCTGGGCAAATGCTGCGGCAGGAATCAAGAGTCCAACGGCGATCGCCGGCAGATGAATACGCATGGTTTCTCTCCTGTATATTGTAAGAAGCCAAACGTATCTGATAGTTAACCGTTCCGTCTATTATCCGCACTGGGCGCGGTGGAGCAACGCCTGGTCGGCCAGGACCAGTGCGACCATCGCTTCCACCACCGGTACGCCGCGAATGCCGACACAGGGATCGTGACGGCCCCGCGTCGCGATCTCCGCCGCCGCGCCGTCGCGGGTGATGGTTTCCACCGGGGTCAGGATCGAACTGGTCGGCTTGAACGCGACCCGGAGCCGGATCGGCTGACCGGTGGCGATGCCGCCCGCGATCCCGCCGGCATGGTTGGCGAGGAATTCGGGTGCATCGGTGCCGGGTCGCATCGGATCGGCGTTCTGTTCGCCCGACAGCGCGGCGGCGGCGAACCCGTCGCCGATCTCCACCCCCTTCACCGCATTGATCCCCATGCAGGCGGCGGCCAGTTCGGCATCCAGCTTGGCATAGAGCGGCGCGCCCCAGCCGGCCGGCACCCCGGTCGCCTCGCACGCCACCACCGCCCCCAGCGACGATCCGGCCTTGCGCGCGGTATCGACCAGTTCCTCCCAACGACGGGCGGCGGCGGGATCGGGGCAGAAGAACGGGTTGCGATCGATCTCGGCCGGATCGAACGCCGCGGGATCGATCGCGTCGCCGCCGATCGCCTCCACCCACGCCCGCACCCGCACCTGCGGGATCACCAGCCGCGCCACGGCGCCGGCCGCCACGCGCGACGCGGTTTCTCGCGCCGACGAGCGACCGCCACCGCGATGGTCGCGAAACCCGTATTTCGCGTCATAGGCGTAATCAGCATGGCCGGGGCGATAGGCCTTGGCGACCTCCGAATAATCCTTCGATCGCTGGTCGACATTCTCGATCATCAGGCTGATCGGGGTGCCGGTGGTCCGCCCCTCGAATACGCCGGACAGGATTCGCACCGCATCCGGTTCACGCCGCTGCGTGGTGAAGCGCGAGGTACCGGGGCGCCGCCGGTCCAGCCATGGCTGGATATCGCCTTCCGTCAGCGCGATCCCCGGCGGACACCCATCGACCACCGCCCCGATCGCCGGGCCGTGGCTTTCGCCCCATGTCGTGAAGCGCAGGACGCGGCCGAAGCTGTTCCAGCTCATTGTCGGACCATCGAATTGGCAAAACCGTTCGGCGTCATGAAATGATGGTCCGTATGTTCAGGAACAGAGCGGCATCGCCCCAGGGTCGCATTACGCCAGTGCGATGTCGGGCGCGTCCTCGGCCTTCATGCCGATCACGTTGTAGCCGGCATCGACATGATGGATCTCGCCGGTCACGCCGCTGGCGAGGTCGGAGAGCATGTAGAGGCCAGCGCCGCCGACATCCTCGATCGTCACGGTGCGGCGGAGCGGGCTGTTCAGCTCGTTCCATTTCAGGATGTAGTTGAAATCGCCGATGCCGCGCGCCGCCAGCGTCTGGATCGGGCCGGCGGAGATCGCATTGATCCGGATGTTCTCCGGCCCCAGATCGACCGCGAGATACTTCACGCTGGTTTCCAGCGCCGCCTTGGCCACGCCCATGACGTTGTAATGGGGAATGACCTTTTCCGCGCCGTAATAGGTCAGCGTCAGGATCGAGCCGCCGTGCGGCATCATCCGGCGCGCGCGCTGCGCGACGGCGACCAGCGAATAGGCGGAGATGTTCATCGTCATCAGGAAATTGTCGAGCGTGGTGTCGTAATAGCGACCACGCAGCTGCGACTTGTCCGAAAAACCGATGGCGTGGACCACGAAGTCGATCGTCGGCCATTCCTCGGCCAGCGCGGCGAAGGTGGCATCGAGCGCCGCCATGTTCGACACGTCGCAATCGAACAGCCGCGCGGTGCCGAGCTGTTCGGCCAGCGGGCGCACCCGCTTGGCCATCGCCTCTCCCTGATAGGAGAAAGCGAGTTCGGCACCCGCCGCCGACAGGGACTTCGCGATCCCCCATGCCAGCGACTTGTCATTGGCGAGGCCCATGATGAGCCCCCTTTTGCCTGCCATCAATCCGTTCACGCGATCCATCGCCCTATGCCGTCACTTGTGCCGTTGTTATCGGGGCATCGTGTAGCGCCGCTTCGGGCGGTTCCGCCAGTGCCGCGTTCAAATGCGCACCGAAAACTAGTCCCAACCCGATGATATAGAAGAACAGCAGCATCACGATGACGCCCGCCAGACTGCCATAGGTGAGATCGTATCCGCCCAGTTGCGCCAGCGCGACCGGCAGCAGCGCGGTCATGCTGACCCACCAGATCGTCGTGAAGGCGGCACCCGGCCATTTGCGGCTGTCAGTGTAGCGATACTTGGACGGGGTCACCGAATAGAACAGCATGTACAGCGCGCCGAACATGATGAGTCCGGGAATGAAGCGCGCCAGCCCGATCAGCCCGACCCAGTCCTGCGCGAACGGCAGCAGGCGATAGACGAATTGTTCCGCCGCGGTCAGGAGCCCCTGCGCCAGGAACGAGAACAGCGCGACGACGACCGAGAGGATGATGACCCCGGCCGACGACAGCCGCGATTTCCAGAAGGCGGCGGTCGCCTTCAGCCCATAGGCGCGGTGGAAGATGTCGCGGATCGTCTCGACGAAGCCGCTGACCGTCCAGAGGCCGACCAGCCCCCCCAGCCACAGCAGATTGCCGGTCCGCGCTTCCAGCACGTCCGAAATCGGTTTTTGCAGCAGTGTGGCGACATCGGGCGGCAGGACATGCAGGAAGCCGTTGACGGCGCGGATCGTCTCCTCGCTCTGCCCCAGCAGCGACAGCAGCGCCGCCGCGGTGATGAAGAACGGGAACAGCGTCATCAATGCCAGATAGGCGAGGTTGCCGGCATGGGTGAACCCGTCGTTGAACACGCCGATCGCGGCGCGCTTCATCACCTCGAACGCGTAGCTGCCCGGCCGCACCTTGGCCAGCTGGCGGTCGAAGCGCGCCCGCGTGCCGTGCCGGCTGCGCGATTCGGGGGTAAGGTCATCATCGTCCACGAGGCGTTCAGACTCCCATGGCCGCCCGCGGGTTCCCCTTGTCGCGTCCCGGCCACCCCTCGACGAAGCCGCGCAGCGCCGCATCGTCGGCGGGCAATTCGACCATCAGCGTGACGAGCTGGTCGCCACGCTCGCCGCCCTTGCGGGGAAAACCCTTGCCTTTCAACCGCAGGACCCGGCCCGAGCTGGTGCCGGCGGGAATGGTGAGCATCACCGGATTATCCACGGTCGGCGCCTTCACCTTGCCGCCCAGCACCGCCTCCGCCAGCGAGATCGGCAGGTTCAGGCGGATATCATCGCCGTCGCGCTCGAAGAAGCGGTGCGGCTGGATATCGATCGTGACGATCGCGTCGCCCGCGCCGCCCGGCCCCGGATCGCCCTTGCCCGACAGGCGCATCTGCGTGCCGGACTGGACGCCGGCGGGCAGCTTGACCTCGATCGCCTTGCCGTCGCCCAGCGTCACCCGCTGCGGCGCGAGCGTGGCGGCATCGGTGAACGACACCTGCAACCGATACTGGACGTCCGCGCCCTTGGGCAGGGGCTGGCGTCGCCCGAACCCGCCCTGGAAGCCACCGCGCGGCGCGCCGCCGCCGCCGCCGCCGAACAGCCCCTCGAAGATGTCGCTCATATCCGCGCCGTCGCCGCCGAAGTCGAAGCCCTGCGGCCGGGCACCGGGCCCCGGGCCATAGCCGGGGCGGCCGCCGGCCGGGCCACCGCCGCCGAAGCCGAACGGCGCGGCGGGATTGCCGTCGCCGTCGATCTCGCCCCGGTCGAAACGGGCGCGCTTGTCCTTGTCGGACAGCAGGTCATAGGCGTTGGTGACCTGGCTGAACCGTTCCGCCGCCTTCGGATTGTCGCGATTGCGGTCGGGGTGCAGCTCCTTGGCGAGCTTGCGATAGGCTTTCTTGATATCGGCCTCGGCCGCCGTTCGGGCGACGCCGAGGGTCTTGTAGGGATCGGCCATTCACGCGTCCTTGGTGTATTACCCGGCTATGTTGGTCGGCTATGTGGGGCAGCGCGCGGCACAGTGCAACGCACTTGCCGCCCCCCGATCGCGGACCCGTGCGTTATGCCATGCGACGACATGGAACGTGGGAGAAAAAGCATGAGCGACAAGCAACCGATGCAGGCGGCGGGCGACGGCAACAATGCGGGCCGCCCCGACGGCGTGTCCGACACCCCCGCCAAGGATGCCGGCGGCGAAAGCGGCGGCGGCGCCTATCCCAATCCGCAGACGGGCAAGAAGCCGAAGAGCGGCGATATCATGGGCCATGGCGGCCAGACCGAGATCGATTATTCCGGCCCCGGCGGCAACGGCGATGGCGGCGACAATCCCAACGCCGCGACGGGGACCTGACGACAGGGTCGATCGACGGATGATATCCCGTCATCAAGGGCGGGGCGAAGCAACCCGGCGTTCCGTGTGACGCGCTGGATTGCTTCGCTCTGCTCGCAATGACGGGAAGAAGATGCCGTCAGGGCTGGATCACCAGCCGGGCATTGAGGAAGGCCGGGATTGGGCCGTTCCAGCCGTCATCGGGACCATCGTCCACCTGATGGCGGCGATAGTCGCGGCGGGGTTCGCGCTCCTGACGCTCCGGCCGGCGATCTTCCCGTACCGGCGAGGGTGCGGCAGCGCGCGGCGGCGCGGCGGGCGCCTCCACGGGAGCAACCGCCTCGTAGGCCGATTCGTCGCGCACTGGTTCGTTGCGCACCGGTTCGTTGCGCACCGCCTCCGGGGCCGGACGCTCACGCCGGTTGCGGCGGGGGCGCTCCTCACGCGGGGCAGGTGCTTCCGCCACCGGTGCGGCGACCGCGACGGGTGCGTCGAGCCGCGGAATCTGCTGGCCGGTCAGCTTTTCGATATTCGCGATGTTCTCGTCATCGTCGGGGGCGACGAAGGTATAGGCCGTGCCGGTGGCCCCCGCCCGACCGGTGCGGCCGATGCGGTGGACATAATCGTCCGGATGCCACGGCGCGTCGAAATTGAAGACGGTGCTGACGCCCTTGATGTCCAGCCCGCGCGCTGCGACGTCGGAGGCGACGAGGATGTTGATGTGCCCGTCCTTGAACAGGTCGAGTTCGGCGATCCGCTGTGCCTGTTCCATGTCGCCATGGATTTCGCCGGACTTGAACCCGGCCTGTTTCAGCGTCTTGTTGAGTTCGCGCACCGTCGTCTTGCGGTTGCAGAAGACGATCGCGTTGGTGACCTCTTCCTGCGCCAGGATCTGGCGGAGCCGGTCGCGCTTGGCGGCGGTCGATCCGGCGACGGGGACCACCCACTGCTTGATGTTGATGTTGGTCGACGCGGGGCGCGCGACCTCGATCATCTTGGGGTTTTCGAGGAACTTGTCCGCCAGCTTCTTGATCGGCGGCGGCATCGTCGCGGAGAACAGCAGGGTCTGGCGCTGCTTGGGCAGCTTGGTGCAGATTTCCTCGATATCGGGGATGAACCCCATGTCGAGCATCCGGTCCGCCTCGTCGATCACCAGCAGCGAACAGCCGTTGAGCATGATCTTGCCGCGGTTGAACAGGTCCATCAGCCGGCCCGGCGTCGCGATCAGCACGTCGACGCCCTTTTCCAGCGCGGCGAGCTGGTCGCCCATCGACACGCCGCCGATCAGCAGCGCCATCGACAGGTTGCTGTTGACCCCGTATTTCTCGAAATTCTCCGCCACCTGCGCCGCGAGTTCGCGGGTAGGCTCCAGGATCAGGCTGCGCGGCATGCGCGCGCGGCTGCGGCCATGGGCGAGGATGTCGATCATCGGCAGCACGAAACTGGCGGTCTTGCCCGTGCCCGTCTGCGCGATGCCGATGATGTCGCGCATCATCAGCACCGACGGGATCGCCGCCGCCTGAATCGGCGTCGGCTCCGTATAGCCGGCATCGGTGACGGCGTTCAGCAGTTCGTCGGATAGGCCGAGATCGGCGAAGGGCATGCAGTTGTCCGGATAGGAGGCGCGGTTGCCGCACCCGTGCTTGTCGGGCGCTCGCCGAAACGGCCATGAAAGTCAAGGAAAGAGCGCGATTCGCCGGCCGTCCCGCCCGATGCGACGGGCATTTCCCGCTACCGCCGCGCCACCAGCAGCTTGAACGCGTCGATTGCGCATTTCGCGCCGGACCGGATGCGGATGACGTCGCGGTCGGCGCACAGGCGGCCATCGGGGCCGGGACGGATATAGAGGCCGGCGTAGAAATCGGCGGACCGGCAATCCCCGTCCAGCCGCGCGCGCATCCAGCGGCCGTCCCCCAGCAACAGGTCGACCGAGGCGGGGACCGCGATCACCGCACCCGCGACGTCGCCGATATCGATGCACGCCGGCCCCTTCTTCTCCTTCCAGCGGCTGGCCACCGGCGCGGGGCGCGAGATCGCGGCAGGCATGCGCGGCACCCGGACGGTGATGCGCTCATGGATCACCAGTTGCGCCGTCGCGGGCGTCGACGGGCCGGCCAGCGCGACCAGCAGGACGGGCAAGGACAGGGCCAGCAGGGCAGCGGGGATCGCAGGATGGGACATGGACTGCTGATGACGGTGGGTCGCGGTGATTGAACGGTCGATGAACCTGCCGTTATTTTGCCGCTTTTGCCAGCGGCCCAAGCGGTTGCCAGCCCCGGCCTGCGATCGTAGCGAGGCCGGATGACCCCTGCCCAGCAAGCGATGCTCGACGATCTGGCCCGCGATCTCGACCCGGCCGCGATCGTCACCGACCGGGACCTGATCGCGCCATGGGAAGTGGACTGGCGCCAGCGCTATCGCGGCCATGCGCCGGCCCTGCTGGCCCCGCGCGATACCGCCGCGGTGGCGACGATCGTGCGCGCGGCGGCACGGCACCGCGTGTCGCTGGTGCCGCAGGGGGGCAACAGCTCGATGGTCGGCGGCGCGACCCCGCCGGCGGAGGGCGATGCGCTGCTGCTGTCGTTGCGGCGGCTGAACCGGATTCGGGACATCGATGCGGCGGCGGGGCTGGCCGTGGTCGAGGCGGGGGTAATCCTGTCGACGCTGCACGACGCCGCGCTGGCGCAGGGCTGGCGATTCCCGCTGACGCTGGGCGCGCGCGGAACGGCGACGATCGGCGGGCTGGTGTCGACCAATGCCGGCGGCACGCAGGTGCTGCGCTTCGGCACGATGCGCGGGCTGGTCGCGGGGGTGGAGGCGGTGATGGCGGACGGCCATGTTCATGACGGGCTGGCCGCGCTGGCGAAGGACAATCGCGGCTACAGCCTCGACCAGTTGCTGATCGGGGCGGAGGGAACGCTGGGGATCGTGACCGCCGCGACGCTGCGGCTGGCGCCGGCGGTGGTGGCGCGCGGCACCGCCTGGGCCGGGGTGGCGAGCCCCGCCGACGCGCTGGCGCTGCTGCGGCGGTTCCAGCGGGCCGGGCAGGCGGTGGAGAGTTTCGAGATCATGCCGGCGGATACGATGGCGGCGGCGGTGGCGCATGTGCCCGGCGCCCGCGCGCCGCTGGCCAGCCCGCATCGCTGGCACCTGCTGATCGAGGCGACGGCGGGATCGGTGGAGGAGGAGGCACCGGACGCGCTGCTGGAGCGGGTGCTGGCGGCGGCGATCGGCGACGGGCTGGTCGGCGACGCGACGATCGCGGCCAGCGAGGCGCAGGCCGATGCCTTCTGGCGGCTGCGCGATTCGCTGTCGGATGCGGAGCGCGCGCGGGGGCCGGCGGTGCAGCACGACATCGCGGTGCCGGTGGCGGCGATGCCCGGCTTCATGATCGACGCGGCGGCGGCGTGCGATGCGCGCTTTCCCGGCACCCACGCCTCCGGCTTCGGGCATCTGGGCGACGGCAACATCCATTTCCACGTCCGCGCGCCTAAGGGGATCGATCGCGACCGCTGGTATGCCGAAGACGCGCCCGGCATCACCGCCTTCGTCCATGATCTGGTGACGGCGGCGGGCGGCACCATTTCCGCCGAGCATGGCATCGGCCAAATGAAGCGCGGCGAACTGGCCCGCCTCGCCCCGCCGGGCCGGCTGGCGGCGATGCACGCGATCAAGGCCGCGCTCGACCCCAAGGGACTGTTCAATCCGGGCAAGTTGCTTGCCCCGCACGATCCCGCACCGTAGAGCCACAGCCCATCCGGCGAGCGGGGGGTCTGCGCGCCGCACATGACAACGGAGATTCCCGCATGGCCAGCGCGCCGCAAAACCTGCCGCTCTTCTATCAGGCGCTGGAACCGCTCTCCAGCCAGATCCATGCCGATCACCGCATCCGGCCGCAGGAAACCGCGCCGTTCCTGATCGGCCAGCACGCCGTGCCGGTGACGGTCGACGAATTCCCGCTGGTGCAGCGGCACATGCCGATCGTGTTCTCCAGCGGTGACGATGCGATCCCGCTGGCGCTGATGGGCCTGAACGAGGGCAGCAACGTGTTCGTCGATGGCGAAGGCAAGCTGACCGAGACGAACTTCTACGTTCCCGCCTATGTCCGCCGCTATCCGTACATGCTGGCGCGGTTGCGTCCCGAGGCGGAAGAGCTGTCGCTGTGCTTCGACCCGACCTCGCCGTCGGTCGGCGTGTTCGACGAAGGTGACCGCCTGTTCGAGAATGGCGAGCCGAGCGAGGTGACCAAGCAGATCCTCGCCTTCAACGAGACGTTCGAACAGGCCGGCCAGCGTACCCAGCAGTTCATGAACGAACTGCGCGAACAGGGCCTGCTGATGGACGGCGAAGTGACGATCCAGATCGACGGCAACGCCCAGCCGTTCATCTATCGCGGTTTCCAGATGGTGAACGAGGAGAAGCTGTCGGGCCTGCGCGGCGACCAGCTGCGCAAGATGAGCCAGTCGGGGATGCTGCCGCTGCTTTATGCGCACCTGTTCTCGCTGTCGCTGATGCGCGAGATCTTCGCGCGCCAGCAGGCGACCGGCCAGATGCCCGCGCCGCAGCTTCAGCCGGCGGGCTGATCCCGCCCTCTTGCCTTTCGGGGTGATCCGCAGTCTGCTGGGCGAACCGTCCGGCAGACTGCGGAGCATTTCACCCATGACCATCGGCCGCAGCATCGGAGACGCCCCGATGCTTCGTTATTCCACCGTCGCGATGTGGTTCCACTGGACGATCGCGGCGCTGGTGATCGCGAACCTGACCATCGGCCTGTTCCACGATGCGTTGCCGGGCGGATCGATGTCCGCGCACAAGGCGATCGGGCTGACCGTGCTGGCACTGACCCTTGCCCGGATCGCGTGGCGGCTGGGCCACCGGCCCCCGCCCCTGCCCGCCACCACCCCCGGCTGGGAACGCGGCGCGGCGCATGCGACGCACTGGCTGCTCTATATCCTGATGGTGGCGATGCCGGTGACGGGGTGGATGATGGTATCCGGGTCCGCCACCCGGCGGCCGCTCGACTGGTTCGGGCTGTTCGACCTGCCCTATCTGCCGGTCGGGCCGCAGGCGGGCGGGATCGGGCATGATGCCCATGCGATCCTCGGCTGGCTGATGCTGGCGCTGGTCGCGCTGCATGTCGCCGCGGCGCTGCGCCACCGGCTGATCCTGCGCGACGGGATGCTGGCACGGATGGCGCCGACGCTGGATCGATGATTCCCGCCAGGGCGACGACTTTTTCGTCATGGCCCTTGAACCAAATCGGCCCTCACCCATTTATCAATCGTACGGTTCTTGTGTCCCCCCTTTCGCAAGGCCGTACGACACGCTTTTAGCGTGTCTCCTCCCTGAACCTCGGCCACCTCGCGCGGATTACCGCACGGGGTGGTTTTTTATTCGGCGGCCTGCGCCAGCGGCGCCGCCCGTGCCTCGTCGGCCAATGCATCGATCATGTCGCGGACCAGCGTGGCGGTAGCGGCCAGACCGGTGCCGGTCCCATTGAGCGCGGCGTCGAGATACAGCGAGCGATCGAGTTCGAGCTGGATGGCATGGATACCGCGACCGGGCCGGCCATGGCGCTCCACGATATACCCGCCGGCATAGGGCATGTTGGCGGCGCAGGCGATGCCGGCATCGGCCGCCACGCGCTCGACCCGCGCCGTGAACCTGGCGCCGCAACTACGCCCGAACCGGTCGCCGATCACGACATGGGGTCCACGGGGCGACAGCGGCGGCATCGAATGGAGGTCGAACAATATCGCGATCCCGAACCGGGCACGCGCCGCCGCCAGCAGCGCGTCGAGCGCCCGGTGATAGGGATGGTGATCGGCGGCGATGCGCGCATCGATCTCCTCGCCGGTGAAACGCCGCCGCCACAGGTCGCCCGCGCCCGAGACGCGGCGCGGCACCAGCCCCAGTCCGCTGCGCAGCTTTGCCGAGGGCTGGCGCTGTGGCACCGCGCCGGCATCAATCTGCGGATCGCGTTCCCGCTCGGCGCGGTTCAGATCGATCCACGCGCGGCCACGCCGCTGGACCAGGACGGTTTCGGAGCGGCACGCGGCGGCGGCGACGCGATCGACGTACCGGTCCTCCAGTGCCGCCAGCGCGGTGACGGGCACCCGCAACGCATCCAGCAGGGCGGCGGGATATTCCCTGCCGGCATGGGAGACAGAGATGATAACCGGCGATGCCGGATCGTCGCTGCCCCAGCGGTCATAGCCCTTGTCCATCGGCGGCAGCGTAAGGCGGATCGCGGCGGGTGCAAGGGGAGGTACAAAGAGGCGGCGCTGCGGCCAACGGTGGCGACACGAACGGCGCGATAACGAAAGGGGCCGCCGTGGCGATCCACGACGGCCCCTTTCAGACGATCCGAGCGATCAGTTCTTGTCGATCTTGATCGGCAGGAACCGGGCCGGGGTGCGGCCACGCTGGGCGAGGACCAGCACCTGCGGCCGGCCCTGCTGGCGGGCCTGTGCGATCGCCGCGGTCATTTCCGCGGGGCTGCGCACCGGCGTGCCGTTGATCGCCGAGATCACGTCGCCACGCCGCAGCTTGCCGGCGGCATCGCTTGACCCGTCGACCTGCGCGACGACCACACCCTGCACGGTGGAATCGACATTCACCTGCCGGGCGATCGCCGGGGTCAGCGTCTGCACGGTGAGGCCCAGCGTATTGCTGCCGGCAGGGGCGACCTGTCCGGTGGTGGCACCCTCTTCCTCGCTGCCGAAATCGTCACCCTGCCCGGTCAGCGCCGCCAGTTGCTGCGTCGACGGACGCGCCGCGACCGTCACGCTGGCGGTGGCGGGCCGGCCGCCACGGATGTAATCGAGCCGCGCGGTCTGCCCCGGCGTCACGTTCGACACCAGGTAGGACAGCGTCGTATCCGGCGTCACCGCCTGACCGTTGACCTTCGTCACCACGTCACCCGCGCGCAGGCCCGCCTTGGCAGCCGGACCGCCCGGCGAGACGCCGGCGAGCAGTTCGCCCTGGTTCTTGGCGATGCCGAGGGCGGCGGCGGTTTCGTCATCGACCGGACCACCCTGAAGCGTCACGCCCAAATAGCCGCGCTGGATCTTGCCGCCCTTCATCAGCGTGCTGATGATCGGCTTGGCCTCCTCGGCAGGAATCGCGAAGCCGATGCCGATATTGCCGCCCGACTGCGAGAAAATCTGGCTGTTGATGCCGATCACGTCGCCGTTCAGGTTGAACATCGGGCCGCCGGAGTTGCCCTGGTTGATCGAGGCGTCGGTCTGGATGAACCGGTCATAGGCACCGCCCTGCCCGGTCACACGGTGGACAGCGGACACGATCCCCGCCGTCACCGTGCCGCCAAGGCCGAACGGCTGGCCGATCGCGACCACCCAGTCGCCGACGCGCGCCCGCGCGGAATCGCCGAACTTCACGAACGGCAGGTTGGCGGCATCGATCTTCAGGACCGCGAGATCGGAATCCTCGTCGCGGCCGATCAGCCGGGCGGTATATTCCTTGCGGTCGTTGAGCGTGACCGTGATCGATTCCACCGTCGCCCCGCGCGCCGGCGCGACGACGTGGCTGTTGGTCACGACATAGCCATCGGGCGAAATCAGGAAGCCGGAACCGAGCGACTGGCCTTCGCGCTTCTGCGGCTGGCCGCCACCGCCCTGACCCTGACCGAAGAACTGCTCGAACGGCGTGCCGGCGAACGGGTTCGCCTGCTGCGCCGGGGCTGCGATCGACTGTTTGGTGGAGATGTTGACCACCGCGGGCTGCAGCTTCGCGACCATGTCGGCGAAGCTCATCGGCGCGCCGGCCTTGGGCGACGCGGCCTGGATCGTGCCGGGCTCGTTCTGGGCAGTCTGCGCGGTGCTCGGTTGCAGCGCGACCGTCGCGGTCGCACCGCCGAGCAACAGGGCACCGGTAATGGCGTAGGCGTAGCGCACTTTTGTCACTTCCTCTCGTTCGTCGTTCGAACCCGGCGATCTATCGCCGAAATCGGCTGAACGATGGTTGAATATGAACGGATCGGCCCGAATGGGGCCGGCGCGTTCCGTCTTTAACGTCCCCGGCCCTCGAACTCCCGAAGATAGGAATTGTTCGGCGACAGGATGATCGAGGTGGCACCACGCCCATCGGTGTTGCCGTCACCGACGAAGGTGCGGCGATAGGACTGCATGGCGCGGTAGAAGTCGTAGAAATCGGCGTCCTTGCCAAAGCTTTGCGCGTAGATGCGCGACGCCTCGGCATCGGCGTCCGCCTGCACCACGCGGGCGCGGCGCTGGCCCTCGGCGGTGATGGTGATCGCCTCCTGCTGGCGCGCGGTCTGCATCCGGCGGAGCGCGCTGTCGAGCGGCGTCCCCTCGGGCAGTTCGGCCTGCTTGATCCGAACGTCGACGATCTCGACGCCGTACTGGCGCGCGCGTCGATCGAGTCCGGTCTGGATATCGTCCATCACCTGATTGCGCTCGGCGGTCAGCAACCGCGCGAACGGCACCTTGCCCAGTTCGTTGCGCAGCGTGGAGCCGAACAATGGGCGCAACTGGTTCTGCACCCCTTCCTCGCCACCGGCGGTCGCCAGCATCAGCCGGGGATCGATGACGCGAAAACGCGCAAAGGCGTCGACGTTCAGCCGCAACTGGTCGCTCGACAGCACCGGCGTGTTTTCCAGGTCGAGGTCGAGCGTGCGCTTGTCGACCCAGGTGATGCGATCGAGGAACGGCACGCGCGCGATCAGCCCGGCGCCGGAATTGCCCGGCTGTTCGTTCGGCTGGTAGCGATTGACCACCCGGATCGGCTGGGCGAGGCGATAGACCACCGCCTGCTTCGTCTCCGGCACGATCGCGAAGGTCGCGGCCGCCAGGATCACCAGCAGCAACGCGGCGATCCCGAGGAAGACGGGGTTCTTCCAGTTCAACTCGTTCACTGGCCGGCTCCCGCCTGAACGGTGGGTTGCGGCGCGGCCTGCACCTCGGGTGCGCGGCGCGCCTGCGGCAACGGCAGATAGGGCACCACGCTGGACGGCTCCACGATCGTCTTGTCGGATTTGGCCAGCACGGCCTCCATCGTCTCGTAATACATGCGGCGACGTGTCACTTCGGGCGCGAGGCGATACTGGGCATAGACGCGGTCGAATGCCGCCGCCTCGCCCTGCGCGTTGGCGATCACCTGTTGCGCATAGGAGCGCGCCTTGTTGACCGCGCCGACCGCTTCCTGCTGGGCCGCCGTCACCTTGTTGAAATCGTCGACGATCTGCTGCGGCGCGGCGGCACGGTTGATCGAGACGCCCTGGATGCGCACGCCGGAACGGTAGCTGTTGAGGATCGACTGCATCGATTCCGCCACCCGCTGCTCGATCGTGGTGCGGCCGGCGCCCAACGCCTGATCCAGCGTGGTGGTGGCGATCACCGCGCGCATCGCGCTTTCGGCGGCGGCGCGCACCGTTTCCTCCGGCTGGGCGAGCTGGAACACGTAGTCGCGCGGATCGCCGATGTTCCAGCGGACCGAGTAGGTGAGGTCGACGATGTTCTGGTCGCCGGTCAGCGCCAGATTGACGCCGTCGCCACGAGGGAAGTTCTCGGTGCGGAACCGCTGCACGTCCACCGTCTGCACCCGCGCGATCGGCGCGGGCGGGGTCAGCTGCACGCCCGGCTGCAAGGTGCCGGCATAGCGGCCGAAATAGGTCACGACGCCGCGCTGCTGCGGGCCGATCTGATGAATGGAGGTGAACAGCAGCCATGCGACCACGATCGCCCCGATCCCGATGCCCCACAGCGCCCGTGGATTGGCACCGCCGGGCAGGCCGGGAAAGCCGCCGCCGCCACCGCCGCCGGGACCGCGCGCCTTCTTCAAAAACTCGTCGAGCGCGGTGGGACGCGCGGCCCCCTTGCGGCCGCCGGGGGGCAGCGCCCATGGATTGCGCGGGCCGCCGCCATTGCCGCCGTCGTCGCCGGCGCCTCCCCATGGGCCCTTGGGATTGTCGGTGGCAAGGATAGTCGGGCGCTTCCACCAGCGCGGCAGGATCGTCATGCACCCTGTATAGGAAGGCTGACGCGCGAAAAACAGTGCCAAGCGGGACCTGTGTGCCTATCTGCGCGGACATGGCCGATAAAGACAAGATGACGACCGCCATCGCGGCGGTGGCGGGCGACCGCGCGACGGTGCGGATGGATGGCGAGCGGATGGGGGTGGTGCTGGACGCCACCGGCCTGTCCCCCGCCGCCCGCGACGCGCTGGAGGCCGCAGTACATGCCGCCGCGCCGGGTGCGCGGGTGATCGTGACGGCGGAACGCACCGGCCGCGCGCTGATCGCGGTGGCCAGCGGCAAGGGCGGGGTCGGCAAGTCGACGATCGCCGCCAACCTGGCCATCGCCCTCGCCCGGCGCGGCCGGCGCGTGGGGATGGTGGATGCCGACATCTACGGCCCCTCGCAACCGCGGCTGCTGGGCGCGGAGGGCACGCGGCCACAGGCGCTGGACCAGCAACTGATCCCGGTCGCCACGCCCTATGGCGTGCCGCTGCTGTCGATGGGCCAGCTGGTCGAGCCGGGCCGGGCGATCGCATGGCGCGGGCCGATGACGGCGGGCGCGCTCGGCCAGCTGGTGGAGGGCGCGTGGGGCGCGGCGGATACGCTGGTGGTCGATATGCCGCCCGGCACCGGCGACGTGCAGCTGACCATGGTGCAGAAGCATCGCCCGACCGGCGCGGTGATCGTCTCGACACCGCAGGATCTGGCGTTGATCGACGCCACCCGCGCGATCGACCTGTTCGTGAAGGCGAACGTGCCGATCATCGGGCTGATCGAGAACATGGCCGGTTATCGCTGCCCGCATTGCGGCGAGAATTCCGATCCGTTCGGGCGGGGCGGGGCGGAGGCCGCGGCGGCGGAACTCGGCATCCCGTTCCTGGGGCGAGTGCCGCTGGAACTGGCGATCCGCACCGCCTCCGATGCCGGCCGCCCCCCGGCATGGGAGCCGGACGACACGGTCTTCGCCGGGCTGGCCACCCGCGTTGCGGAATGGCTTGCGGCCCGGTAAAACGATCACCGCAGAGGACCCAAGGAAGCGCAGTCATGCCGTTGACCACCGATGCCGATATCCACGACCTGCTCGCCGGCGCGCGCACCATCGCGCTGGTCGGCGCCTCGGACCGGCCGAACCGCCCCTCCCATGGCGTGATGGCGGCGCTGCAACGCCATGGCTACCGCGTGATCCCGGTCAATCCGCAGATCACCGGCGAGCATGTCCATGGCGAATTCGTGTTCCGCGAACTGGCGCAACTGGGCGACCCGATCGACATCGTCGACATCTTCCGCAATTCCGCCGCCGCGGGCGAGGTGGTGGATCAGGCGATCGCGGCGGGTGCGAAGGCGGTGTGGATGCAGCTCGGCGTCATCAACCACGACGCCGCCGAACGCGCCGAGGCCGCAGGACTGAAGGTGGTGATGGACCGCTGCCCCGCGATCGAACTGCGTCGGCTCGGCGTACCGTCGGTGGCCTGACTCCGCCGGCATCTTTGCATCTTTATCGACCGACCCGTTTCGGCCACAATCGTGGACCAGACTGCGGATCGGGAGGTACCCATGCTACCATTGATGCTGGCCCTGATCGATGACGTGGATGCACTGGTCCGTTCCGCGCGGACGCTGACCGCCGCCGAACAGCGGTGCGTCGTCGCCGCCGATACCACCGACATCACCGTCTGCGGCCGACGCCGCGCCGACCGGTTTCGGGTGCCGTTCATCGTGTACGAACCCGGCGATCCCCGGCACGAGGGGGTCGCGGCGGAACGTCACCGGCTGCTGGCGAAGACCGACAATTGCCAGGAACGCCGCGCCATCATGGTCAGCTGCGGCTTCGTCGGCGTGACGATGACCAGCGGTGGCGGCAAGACCGCGCTGGGCGGCGCGCGCAAGCTGGCACCGTGACGATGATCGCCCTCGCCCTGCTGCTCGCCGCCGGTCAGGTCGCCACCCCGGCGATGCCGCTGCCCGCCGCGCGCACCCCCGGCACGCCGCCGCAACGGATCATCCTGAGCAATTGCCCCGACGGGGTCGGCGGGGAGATCGTCGTCTGCGGCACGCCGGACAAGCCACGCCTGCCCCTGCCCGACGAACGTGGCCCGCCCGATCGGCCGATCCCGTCCAATCCGGGCGTGACGGGCATGGGCGCACTGGCCCAGACGGAAACGCCCTGCGCAACGCTGCAGGGCGGGTGTCAGGCGGGAGTGGACATATTCGGTGCAGGCACCGCCGCGATCCGGCTGGTGGGCAAGCTGATCGATCCGGACAGTTGCTGCGAGCGGCAGGGCGAATCGACCAATCCCGGCATGTTGATCGGCGACGCCATCGGTGGCCTGAAACGGGCGTTCGGCAAGAAACCCGACAAATCGGGCCGCGTCGCCATCTCGCTGGACGAGCCGCCCCGCGTATCGACCGAGGGCCGGCTGCTGCCCTGAAGCGCCGCAAGCCTGTCCCAGCATGGCTGCCTCACCGGCGGTTCCGGTGAGGCGATAGGTATTTGTGCCGAAGTTCGATATTCGTAGGGGAAAGCGACCGCCCCCTCACCCCAAAATCGGCATCCATAACGGCTGACCAGCGACGCTTTGCGAACCGCGCAGCCGTTCCAGCGCCTGCGCGACGCAGCGTTCCGGGCCGTCATGCGTCACGATCGCGACCAGCACCCGCCCATCCTGCGTCGCGCCACGCTGGATCAGGCTTTCGATCGACACGCCCGCATCGCGCATCGCCGCCGCGATCTCGGCGAGCACGCCGACCCGGTCCTCGACCATGAAGCGGACATAGGCGCGGCCGCGCCGCTCGCCGCTGTCGGCCGGGCGGGGGACGGTGAGCGAGGCGGCGGGCATCGCGAAGGGAGGACCATATTCCCCGCGCGCGATATCGATCAGGTCGGCGACCACGGCGCTGGCGGTCGGCCCCTCGCCCGCGCCCGCGCCCTGGAACAGCAGGCGACCGACGAAATTGCCCTCCGCGACCACTGCGTTGGTCGATCCCGTGACGTGCGCCAGCGGATGATCGAGCGGGACGAGATGCGGATGGACGCGCTGGAACAACCCGCCCGTCCCGCTGTTGTCCGGCCCGGATTCCGCCAGCCCGATCAGCCGGATGCGATGCCCCAGCGCCGCCGCCTCGGCGATGTCGGCGCCCAGCACGTGGCGGATGCCCTGCGCGACGACATCGCCGAACGCGGGCCGGGTGCCGAACGCGACGCTGGCGAGAATCGACAGCTTGTGCGCGGCATCGATGCCGTCGATGTCGAAGGTCGGGTCCGCCTCGGCGAAGCCCAGCGCCTGCGCTTCGGCCAGCACCTCTGCGAAGTCGCGGCCTTCCGCCTCCATCTTGGACAGGATGAAATTGCAGGTGCCGTTGAGGATGCCGTAGACGCGGGCGATCTCGTTCGCCGCGGCGCCGTCCCGCAAGCCCTTGATGACCGGAATACCGCCGGCGACCGCCGCCTCGAACTTCAGCGCGGCCCCGGCGCGCTCGGCCGCCTCCGCCAGTTCGAGGCCGTGATGCGCCAGCATCGCCTTGTTCGCGGTGACGAGGCCGCGCCCCGCCGCCAGCGTGGCCCGGGCCAGCGTCAGCGCCGGGCCGTCCGACCCGCCGATCATCTCCGCCACGACATCGACGTCGGGATGCGTCGCCAGCGCCGAGGTATCGTCGACCCAGGCGAAGCGCGACAGGTCGATTCCGCGATCCCGGCTCCGGTCGCGCGCGGATATCGCGACGATCTCGATCGCGCGGCCGGCGCGACGGGTAATCAGGTCGCGATTGGCGTCCAGCAACCGGACGACGCCGCCGCCCACCGTGCCCAGCCCGGCCAGTGCCACCCGCAATGCTTCCGCCATCGTCGCTCGTTCCCTTGATAGAATGTTGCGACTAGGCGAGCGGCGCGGCTTTGCAAAGCGCCCGCGTTGCCGCCATGCTGTTTCGATGACGACGACCACATCCCGCCCGATCGCCGAACTGACGCTGCGCGGCGTCCTGCTCGGCGGGCTCATCACCCTGCTGTTCACCGCCGCCAACGTCTATCTGGGGCTGAAGGTCGGGCTGACCTTCGCCACTTCGATCCCCGCGGCGGTGATCTCGATGGCGATCCTGCGTTATCTGCCCGGGGCCACGATCCTGGAGAACAACATCGTCCAGACGGTGGCGTCGGCGGCCGGCACGCTGGCGGCGATCATCTTCGTGCTGCCCGGCCTCGTCATGATCGGGTGGTGGCAGGGCTTTCCCTATCTGACGACCGCGGCGATCACCGCCACCGGCGGCATCCTGGGGGTGATGTTCTCCGTGCCGCTGCGCCGCGCGCTGGTGATCGACAGCCCCCTGCCCTACCCCGAGGGCCGCGCCGCCGCCGAGGTGCTGAAAGTGGGCGCCGGCAGTCGCGAGGGCGCGGCGGAAAGCGCGCGCGGACTGTGGACGATCGTATGGAGCGCGCTGGCGTCCGGCGGCTTCGCGATCCTGACCCAGACCCGGCTGGTCGCGGCGGAGGCGACGATGTGGTTCCGGGTCGGCGCGGGCGCGACCGGGATCGCCGGCGGCCTGTCCTTCGCGCTGATCGGCGCGGGCCATCTGGTCGGCCTGTCGGTGGGGTGCGCGATGCTGGTCGGGATCGTGCTGGGCTGGTGGATCGTGCTGCCGATCCTGACCGCCGCCGCGCCGATGCCCGCCGCCACGGTAGCCGAATGGGCAGGCGGGGTGTTCCGCAGCGACGTGCGCTTCTTCGGCGCGGGCGTGATCGGGGTGGCGGCGATCTGGACGCTGCTCCGCATCATCGGCCCCGTCATCGGCGGTGTCCGGTCCGCGATCGCGGCGTCGCAGGCGCGGGCCGGGGGCGCGATCATCGCGGACGCGGAGCGCGACCTGCCGATCGGGCTCGTCGCGCTCGTGTCGCTGGGGATGCTGGTGCCGATCGCGGTGCTGCTGTGGTCGGTGATCGCCGGGGGGCCGCTGGCGGGATCGGCGGTGGCGCTGATCGCCGGGGCGCTGCTGTTCGTCGTCGTCGTCGGCCTGGTGATCGCGGCGGTGTGCGGATACATGGCCGGGCTGATCGGGGCCTCGAACAGCCCGGTATCGGGGATCGGCATCCTGTCCGTCCTGGCCGCCAGCCTGTTGCTGGTCGGGTTCTTCGGGCGCGGCACCCCGCCGGATACGACGCAGGCGCTGGTCGCCTATGCGCTGATCGTCACCGGCATCGTGTTCGGCGTGGCGACGATTTCGAACGACAATCTTCAGGACCTGAAGACCGGGCAACTGGTCGGCGCGACGCCGTGGAAGCAGCAGGTGGCGCTGGTGCTGGGGGTGATCTTCGGATCGCTGGTGGTGCCGCCGGTGCTCAACCTGCTCGGCTCGACGCTGGGCTTCGTCGGGGCGCCGGGCGCGGGACCGAACGCGCTGGCGGCACCGCAGGCGGCGCTGATCTCCGCGCTGGCGAAGGGGGTGCTGGGCGGCGACCTGAACTGGGCGATGATCGGCTGGGGCGCACTGGCGGGGGCGGGACTGGTGGCGCTGGACGAGGGACTGGGCCGGGCCGGGCGGTTGCGCCTGCCGCCGCTGGGCGTGGGGCTGGGCGTCTATCTGCCGATGTCGGTCACGCTGACGGTGGTGGTCGGCGCGGCGATCGGCGCGGTGTACGACCGCTGGGCCAGACGGAGCGCCGATCCGGAGGCGGCGGAACGGATGGGCGTGCTGGCGGCGACGGGCATGATCGTCGGCGAAAGCCTGTGGGGCGTGGCGTTCGCGGGGATCGTCTATGCCACGGGCAGCGACGCACCGCTGGCGCTGGTCGGCGCCGGCTGGGAAGTGCCCGGTGCGATCGGCGGGACGATCCTGTTCCTTGCCCTGATCGCAACACTATATCGCCAATCGGCACGCGCCACCCGGCATTGAGCAAGCAAGCTGACCTGTCGACACCATTCAACAAACGGTTGTTAAAGTAATCTATACTGATAACATCGTATCTGTTTGGTATAACATCCGTAATGCTTCAATTACGCGGCCCGATTGATTTGCCCTATAGTTTCGATTAGGCGTTTGGCTTGTCATATGGGACGCCGCGACAATGGTTTTCAGCGTTTATCAGGTCGCACCCGAACCGGCGAACGAGGCGATCCGCGAAGCCGCCGTAATCCGGTCCGAGGCGCTGAACGCCACCGGGGTGGCGAAATTACAGGCAGTGGTCGATCGGGCGAGCGCGCTGTTCGATACCAGCATGGCCGCGATCTCGATCGTGTTCCGCGACTGGCAGTATCTGATCGCGACGAAGGGAGTGAAGCCGGGCGTCTATCGGCGTGCGACCTCCTTCTGCGGCCATGCGATCATGACCCCGAACGACGTGTTCCTGGTGGAAGACGCCGCGCGCGATGTCCGTTTTGCCGGAAACCCCAGCGTGCTGGATGATCCCGCAGTGCGTTTCTATGCCGGCGCGCCGTTGCTGGATGCGCAGGGACTGCCGCTCGGCACCCTGTGCGTGTTCGATGGAGCGCCCCGCGATGCATTGCTCCGCGCACAAACGACGGCACTTGCCGCCATGGCCCGCGAGATCGTCGCGGTGCTGGGCGATCATGCGGTGATCGCCAAACCGTCCGGCGAGACCATCGAAGCCGAGACAATACGCCGGATGTCGATCTGACATGTGATGGACCGGCCGGCTCGAACCCGGGCCGGTCCATGACCCGTCACATGGCGGCGAGCAGATCCGCGATCGGGACGAAGGCGAACCCGATCGAACTGTCGGCGATGCCGTAAGGCAGGAACAGCCGGTCGCCGTGGCGGATCGCGCCGCAGGAATAGACGACGTTGGGAACATACCCCTCACGGTCCTGATCCTTCGCCGCCAGCAGGGGCTGCTGCATCCGGCCGATCACCTTGGAGGGATCGCGCTTGTCGAGCAGCACCGCACCGATCGAGTATTTGCGCATCGCGCCGACGCCGTGCGTCAGCAGCAGCCAGCCCTCGTCCAGCTCGATCGGCGGACCGCAATTGCCGATCTGCACCAGTTCCCACGGATATTGCGGCGTCAGAATCTTAACGCCGTCATCCCAATGGGTCAGATCGTCGGACTTCAGCAGGAACAGGTTCTCCCCGTCCGACCGGCCGATCATCATATACCGGCCGTCGACCATGCGCGGGAACAGCGCCATGCCCTTGTTGCGGCTGGCATTGCCCGTCATCGGCACCAGATCGAACGCCCGGAAATCGCGCGTGCGCATCAGTTCGGACTGAATCTGCGAACCGTTATAGGCGGTGTAGGTGCCGATCCATTCCCAGCTGCCGTCGTCATGCTGGAAATGGACGATGCGCAAATCCTCCAGTCCCTTGGACTGGGCGCCGGTCATCGGGAAAATCACCGTGCCCGACAGCGTCGAATCGCGGTGGCGATAGACGGTGATCGGGCCTTCGGGCATCGTCTCGTAATCGGTGCCGACCGCGTCGGTGGCGGTGGCGAAGGGCGGTTCGGGCGCCAGCTTCATCTGGTTGCCGTCGGTAATGATCCCCTCGCGGAAGGCGACGGAGGAGATATGCCCCTCCCCCACCGCGCGCATCGACATCAGGATGCGCAGCGACCCCGGCGGCATCCCGGACTGGTCGAAATGCGGCACCGCGCTGGGGTTCATCAGCGCGGCGGCGGCATAGCTGTATTCGTGGCAGAAATAGGCGCCGATCAACTGCCGCTTCTCGTCACCGATCTCGGTGCCGTTCAGGTTCAGCAGTTCCTCGATCTCGTCGTAACGGGTCATGAAGACACGACGCGTCTGCCAATGGCGCGCCTCGAAATCCTTCAGCACCACTTCCAGCTGCTCGCGCGCCTCGGCCGGGGTCATCTTCAACACCTCGGCGACCAGCCGCTCGGTACGGCTGGGCGTACCGCCGCTACCGCCCCACGCGATATGGAAGGGCCGCACCACCACCCGTGACGGATCGGCATGCAACCGTAGTTCGTGATTGACCAGATTCATCGCAGGAACATCGCCTCGTCCGTGAGCGGCCGTCATGGCCATCGCAAGCGAGGCTATGCGACGACGCGGGATGTCCCTGCCACGGAGACGGGGCGTTGCGAAAGCCCCGAAATCGCACAATTCGCCAGTTGCAGCGCCAGGATCGACTCCGCCCCCTGGTTTCGATTGAGTCCGGTCGGCATCAGCCCGTCGAAACAGCCGCCATCGGCCGGGCTGGCGAGCGGCAGGTCGAGGTCGTTGAGGCCGATGAACCAGCCATAGGCACGCTCCGCCTCCTGCACCCAACGCGTGTCGCCGGTCGCCTCATAGGCGGCGATGCAGGCATCGACCGTCGCCTGCGCTTCCAGCGGCTGCTGGTCGAACTGCAGGGGCGGCGAATAGGCGGGGCGATTGAAGCTTTCCGTACCGACCGCGCGGAACCGGCCCTCGGGCGAGGTCTGGCGCGCGCAGATCCAGTCCAGCGTCGACAGGCCACATTCGATCAGGTCGCGGCGGTCCAGTGCCTGTCCGGCGCGGATCAGCGCTTCCGGCAGGCGGGCATTGTCATAGGCGAGAACGATCTCGAACCACTGCCACTCGGGCCGTCGCGTCTCTTCGAGCAACTGGAGGTGCATGTCGGGAAAGCGTTGCAGGATCGATCGTGACAGTTCGTGGCCCGGCTTCGCCTGCAACATCGCCGCCGCCCCCAGCATCGCGAAGGATTGCGCGCGCGGCGATCCCAGATCGAACGCGATGCTGCCAGTGGTATCGAACATCGCGCTCGCCCAGTCGCGATGCTTGGGATCGCGCGCGTCGCGGGCCGTGACGCCCAATGCCCAGAGCGTGCGGCCGTTGGAATCCTCCGACCCCTCGTCCTCGCACCACGTCCGGTCGAAGTTCATGAAATTGCGGAAGCGGCGCTTGTCCGGATTCCAGGCATATTGCACGAACGAGGCGTAGATCGTGGTCCACTTGTCCCGCGCCACCGCGTCCATGTCGGCGATCGCACTGACCAGCATCAGCGCGCGGGCATTGTCGTCGATGCAATAGCCATGGCGGCGATCGGGCACCGAATAGATCGAATGCTGCAACATGCCGGTCGAGTCGCTCATGCGTTCGACCGCGGCGAAGTCGGGGGCCAGCGCCTTCAGCCCGGGGGCGGGCTTGGCGATGCGTCGCGGGCGGCCGGCTACCGCCGCCTCGGTCTCCCGCATCGTCGCTTCGGCCAGACGCGGCCAGATCATCGTGCGGCCACGGGCATAGGCCCGCGCCGCCAGCCGGTGCCGGTCGCGATCGTTGGACAGGAGGGAGTCGATCTCGCGCGCGAAGGCGGCGACGTCCCCGAAATCGACCAGCACGCCGTGCCCATCGGCCAGGATTTCGGTGGCATGGACGTAAGGGGTCGACACCACCGGCTTGCCGATGCCGACCGCGTAGGACAGCGTCCCGCTCGTGATCTGGGCGGGATTGGTATAGGGCGTCGCATAGATATCGGCGGCTTCTAGATAGCCGATCAGTTCATCATGCTCGACAAAGGCATCGATGAACTGGACATTGTCCGCCACGCCATGCTGCGCCGCCAGCGCCTTCAGGCGATCGCGGTACTTCTCGCCCTCATGCGCGACGAGGTTCGGGTGGGTGGCGCCCAACACCACGTACAGCAGGTCGGGATGGCGCTCGACGGCGGCGGGCAAGGCCGCGATCATCGTCTCGATCCCCTTGTTGGGCGCGAGCAGACCGAAGGTCAGCACCACCTGCCGCCCCTGCCAACCGAACCGGTCCTTGACCGTGGCGGGATCGACCAGCGCCCGGTCGGGGACGCCGTGCGGGATCATCACGACCTGACGGAGATTGGCGCCGTAGACGCGCTGGAGGATATCGCGTCCCCGCTCCGCCATCACAATGATCTTGGCGGCGCGGCGCAGCAGCCCTTCCAGCACGCGGCGTTCGTCCGCGCTCGGCTTCTCCAGCACGGTATGCAGCGTCACGATGACCGGCAAGGTCGTGCGGTCGAGCAGCGCGAGGATATGCTCGCCGGCGGGGCCGCCATAGATGCCGTATTCGTGCTGAATCCAGATCGCCTGCGCGCCGCTCGCCTCGATCGTCCGGGCGGTGTCGAGATAGGCCGACAGATCCTGTTCGGGTATCGTGCCGACCACCGCATCGGGATAGTCGTAACGGCCGACATGGTCGTCCATCGCGTAGACATCGACCTGCACGTCGGGAAAGCGATCGCGCACCGCCGTGTAGACATCGGTCGTGAAGGTCGCGAGCCCGCACTGGCGTGGCAGGAAATTGCCGATCAACGCCAGATGCCTGATTGCCGCCGCCTCCACCGATACCGCCATCGCCGTTCCTCTTGTCGGGTGTGGACGCATGGATACACCACCGCCCTATCACCGCGATAAACCGTTCAGCGATCAGAAAGTTTCACCTTCGTGACGCGGTGCAGCACGATGTGTCGTCGATGACGCGTCCGAACCCCCGGAATCTGTTTCGAAACTCGCGAAAGGGCGAGTTTCGGAGGCGCTCAGCCCCGCCCGCGATAGGGCGCGACGCCCTGATCCGGCAGCCAGCAACTGGCGGGGGGAGTCCCGGACTGCCAGAACACGTCGATCGGGATGCCGCCGCGCGGATACCAGTAGCCGCCGATCCGCAGCCAGCGCGGCTGCATCTCCTCGAACAGGCGCTCGCCGATGCCGACGGTGCAGTCCTCGTGGAACGCGGCATGGTTACGGAAGCTGCCGAGGAACAGCTTGAGCGACTTCGATTCGACGATGGTCTTGCCGGGTACGTAGTCGATCACAAGATGCGCGAAGTCCGGCTGCCCCGTCACCGGGCACAGCGAGGTGAACTCGGGCGCGGCGAAGCGCACCATATAGGTGCGGCCGGGGCGCGGGTTGGGAACATAATCCAGCACCGCCGCTTCGGGGGAGGCGGGCAGTGCGCTGGTCTGGCCGAGGTGCATAGGGGTCATCCCCGACCATGTAGGAGGTACGGACCGCGATGAAAACGCTGATCCCGATATTGGGCGACCAGCTGTCGCTCGACCTGTCGGCACTGGCGGGCGCCGATCCCGCCGACAGCGTGCTGCTGATGATGGAGGTGGCGGACGAGACCGGGTATGTGCGCCATCACCGCAAGAAGATCGTCTATATCCTGTCGGCGATGCGGCATCACGCCGCCGCGCTGACCGCGGCCGGCTGGACCGTCGATTACGTCAGGCTGGACGATCCCGATGCCGCCGACAGCTTCACCGGGGAGATCGCCCGCGCCATCGCCCGCCACGCGCCCGACCGCATCGTCGTGACGGAGGCGGGCGAGTGGCGCGTGGCGGCGATGCTCGACAGCTGGGAAACGCTGTTCGGCCTGCCGGTCGACATCCGTGCCGACACCCGGTTCGTGGCGAGCCATGCCGACTTCGCCGACTGGGCCGACGATCGCGCCAGCCTGACGATGGAGTATTTCTATCGCGTGATGCGCCGACGCACCGACCTGTTGATGGAGGGGGACAAGCCGGTCGGCGGGCGCTGGAACTTCGACAAGGAGAACCGCAAACCGGCGGCACGCGACCTGCTGATGCCGCGCCCCCACATATTCCCCCCCGATGCGATCACGCAGGAAGTGATCGATCTGGTGCAGGCCCGTTTCGCGGATCACCCCGGCTCGCTCGACGGGTTCGATTACGCCGTGACCGCCGGGGATGCCGAACGACAGGCCGCCGCTTTCTTCGCCCACGCGCTGCCGCATTTCGGCGATTACGAGGATGCGATGCTGACCGGCGAGCGGTTCCTGTGGCATTCGATCCTCAGCCCCTACATCAATTCGGGACTGCTCGACCCGCTCGACCTGTGCCGCCGGGCGGAGGCGGAATATCGTGCTGGTCGCGCACCGCTCAATTCGGTGGAGGGCTATATCCGCCAGATCATCGGCTGGCGCGAGTTCATGCGCGGCATCTACTGGCGCGAGGGGCCGGATTATGTCGACCGCAACTTCCTGGATCATCACCGCCCCCTGCCCGGCTGGTACTGGACCGGCGATACCGACATGCACTGTCTGGCGGAGGCGATCGGCCAGACGATGGAGACGGCGCACGCGCACCACATCCAGCGGCTGATGGTGACGGGCAATTTCGCGCTGCTGATCGGCGCGGACCCGGCGGCGGTGCATCGCTGGTATCTGGAAGTCTATGTCGACGCCTATGAATGGGTCGAGTTGCCCAACACGCTGGGGATGAGCCAGTTCGGCGATGGCGGGCTGGTGGGGTCGAAACCCTATATCTCGTCGGGCGCCTATATCGACCGGATGTCGGATTATTGCCGCCATTGCCGCTACGACGTGAAGCAGCGGATCGGGCCGGATGCCTGCCCCTTCAACGCGCTGTACTGGGACTTCATCGCGCGGCACGAGGACAGGCTGGCCGACAACCACCGCATGGCGATGCCGTACCGCACCTGGGCGAAACAGTCGCCAGAAGCACAGGCGGCCACCCGGGCACAGGCGGCGGCATTCCTCGACAGTCTCGACGCGGGGGGCGACGCCGGTTACTGATCGGCGATGGACCCGCTGGTATCCGCCGACTGGCTTGCCGATGCGCTCGGCGGCCCCGATCTGATCGTCGTCGATGCGACGTTGCTCGACCCGGCCCTGGGGCGCGATGCACGGGACGAACATCGGGCGGGGCATATCCCCGGCGCGGTGTTCCTCGATCTGGCGGCGTTGCGCGATACCGCGTCGCCGCTGCCCAACATGCTGCCGGATGCCGCGCAGGTCGCCGCGCATTGCGGCGCGCTGGGGATCGGCGACGGGATGCGGATCGTGCTGTACGACGATTCGCCGTGGCGGAGCGCGGCGCGCGCGTGGTGGCTGTTGCGCAGCTACGGCATCGGCGATGTCGCGATCCTCGACGGCGGGCTGGCGGCGTGGCGCGCGGCGGGGCATCCGCTGGAAACCGGCACCGTCATTCCGGTGGCGCGCACGCTCACGCCGCGACTCGATACCGCCCGCTGGCGCGACCTGGCGCAGGTCCGCGCCAATCTGGCGAGCGGGACGGAGCAACTGGTCGATGCCCGCTCGGCTGCCCGCTTCACGGGCGCGGAGGGCGATCCGCACGGTGCCGCCCCCGGCCACATCCCCGGATCGCGCAACATCCCCTATGCGCGGTTCTTCGACGCCGACGGCCGGTGGAAGCGCGGCGACGATCTCGCCGCGACGCTGGCCGGCCTCGATCTCGATGCGCCGGTGATCGCGACCTGCGGGTCGGGCATCACCGCCGCGGTGATCGCGTTCGGCCTGCACCTGACCGGGCGCGAGGCGGCGATCTATGACGGCAGCTGGTCCGAATGGGGCCGCGATCCCTCCACTCCCAAGGCGACCGGTTCCGATGAAGCATGATCCCGATACCCGGCCGGCCACGCAGGTGGTGCAGGCCGGCCGCCGCCCGGAATGGACCGGCGGCATCGTCAACCCGCCGGTGTGGCGCGCCTCGACCATCCTGTACGATTCGGTCGCCGATCTGCGGTCGGCGGCGGGCGCCGACACGCATCATCGCCTGTTCTACGGCCGGCGCGGCACGCCGACCCAGTGGTCGCTGGCGGAAGCGCTGACGGAACTGGAGCCGGGGGCGGAGGGGACGTTCCTCTACCCGTCCGGCGTCGCGGCGATCGCCGCCGCCCTGCTCGCCACCCTGTCGCCGGGCGACGAACTGCTGGTGCCCGACAGCACCTATGATCCGACGCGCGGCTTCGCGACGGGGATGCTGGCGCGGTTCGGCATCGCCACCCGCTTCTACGATCCGCTGGTCGGCGCCGGGATCGCCGACCTGATCGGCCCGGCGACGCGGGCGATCTTCATGGAAAGTCCCGGCAGCCTGACGTTCGAGGTGCAGGACGTGCCCGCGATCGTCGCGGTCGCCCGGGAACGCGGGCTGGTGACGCTGCTGGACAACACCTGGGCGACGCCGTTGCTGTTCCCGGCGATCGCCCACGGCGTGGACTATGCGATCCTCGCCTGCACCAAATACATCGTCGGCCATTCCGACGTGATGCTCGGGTCCGTCACCGCCGGGCCGGGCCGCTTCGCCGCCCTGCGCGACACCAGTTTCCAGCTTGGCCAGCACGTCGCGCCCGATGACGCATGGCTCGCCAGCCGGGGTCTGCGCACCATGGCGGTGCGCCTGCGCCAGCATGGCGACAGCGCGCTGGCGATCGCCCGCTGGCTGGCGGACCGGCCGGAGGTCGCCGCCGTGCTCCACCCCGCCCTGCCCGACTGTCCCGGCCATGATGTGTTCGCCCGCGATTTCCACGGGGCATCGGGGCTGTTCTCGTTCGTGCTGAACGGCGGCGACGATGCCGCGCGGGCCGCGCTGATCGACGGGCTGACCCATTTCGGCATCGGCTACAGCTGGGGCGGTTACGAAAGCCTGGCGCTGCCCGTCGACCCGCATCGTCACCGCACCGTCACCCGCACCGATCGCGCCGGGCCGATGATCCGCCTGCAGATCGGGCTGGAGGACCCCGCCGACCTGATCGCCGACCTCGACTGCGGCCTTGCCCGCTTCGCCGCCGCGCGGGGGTAAGGCAGCGACCGCTGTGTCGCCTGCGCAACAACCGGTCCCGAACCGGCTGGATCGCGCAATGAATCCCTTGTGCGGGTGCAAAGCCGCTGGCATGTCGACCCGGTCGGCGGAAAGATCGCGCACGGGTTTGACCCGGTACAGATGCGGCATCCTCGATATGCAGGCGTGAACATCGGATTCATCCCATGAAGGGGACAACGATGCGCTTCTCGCACCTTCTGGCCGGCGGGCTTTGCCTGATGGCCGCTACTCCCGCTCTCGCGCAGGAGGAAACCGCTCCTCCCCCGCCCGTCACCGTCACCGGCTCGGTCGGCCTCGTCTCGGACTATCGCTTTCGCGGCGTGTCGCAATCGGATCGCAACCTGGCGGTGCAGGGCGGCGTGACGATCGCGCATGAAAGCGGGCTCTACATCGGCACATGGGCATCGAACCTGGCGGGCTGGGGCACGTTCGGCGGCGCCAACATGGAACTCGATCTGATCGCCGGCTACAAGCTGCCGGTCGGCGGCGGTACGCTGGATGTCGGGGCGACGTGGTACATGTACCCCTCCGGCTTCGACAACACCGACTTCATCGAACCCTATGTGAAGCTGTCCGGCACGCTCGGCCCCGCCAGCCTGACCGCCGGTGTCGCCTATGCCCCCAAGCAGGAGGCGCTGGGCGCCTGGTCGTCAACCGGCGCGATCGCCGCCAATGTCGATTACGACAACGGCATCGGTTACGACAATCCCGGCGACAAGAACGACAATCTGTACCTGTGGGGCGACGCCGCCGCCGCCATCCCGAACACCGGCCTGACCGCCAAGGCGCATATCGGTTATTCGAACGGCAACAAGGGCCTGGGACCGTTCGCGACCAGCGTCGCGCCGACCGGCGAGTATTTCGACTGGCTGATCGGGGCGGACTACGCGATCAAGGGTACGCCGCTGACGCTGGGTGTCGCCTATACCGATACCGACATCAGCAAGGCCGATTCCGCCTATCTCCAGCCCAGCTTCAGCAAGGGTCAGGACGGGGCCGGCACGATCGCCGGCGCGACGGTGGTGTTTTCGCTCACCGCCGCGTTCTGAGCGGACGGGCGGCGCGTCCCGTTCGGGGGACCGGGATGCGCCGCCCGTTAGCGCGTGATAACATCAGGTCGAACCAGATATCCGTCATGGCGAGCACGGCGAAGCAATCCAACGTGTCCTGATCCGGCACTGAATTGCTTCGCCGCGCTCGCCATGACGGATTGGGTCAGGCCAATGTCATCCTGCCATAGACCATGAAAAAGCCCCGTCTGCGACCATCGCAGGCGGGGCTTTTTCATTACCGGTCGCGGCGGGCGGCGCGTCCGTAATTACGGACGCGGCGGCGGGCTTGCCGTCGGCGCGGGGGCTGCGGTCGTACCGCCGGCGGTGGCGCGCGCGTCCTGCCCGTCGCTCGCCGGGGCGGCGACGATCGCGCGGGTGGCCGCCCCCTTGTCGACCACGTTGGTGCCGGGATCGCCGACCGAGGACCGGATGCCCGGATCGGCGGCATCGACGCCCGCCTCGCTCAGCGTCGCGGTTTCGGCGGCGCTGCGCGGCGCGCGGCCCCCGAACAGCGCATCCAGCGTCTGCGTCTGTCCCTGCGCGTCCTGCGGACGGGCGGCGCCCGGCTGCGGCGGGACCAGCGCGTAATCGGGCGGGATCACCAGCGGTGCCTGCCGCGCGACCGCGAACTCGTCGGGCCGGGCCCGATCGAGCGACTTGCCCGCGCACCCCGACAGGAGCGCAAGCCCCGCGGCCAGAACAACGACGTTACGCATGGGGACTCTCCACAATAGGCTGAGGCTTGTCGCGGGTCAGCAGCGCACGGACGAGCAGCACCAGCACTCCCACCGTAATCGCCGCATCCGCGACATTGAAGACCAAAAACGGACGCCAGTCGCCGATATGCAGATCGGCGAAATCGACCACGAAACCGAACCGGATGCGATCGAGGATATTGCCGAGCGCCCCGCCCAGCACCAGCCCCAGCGCGATCTGGTCGGTCGGGTGCTTCTCGCGCGTCATCCACACCGCGACGCCCGCCGCGATCAGCGCGGTCATCGCGACCAGCGCCCAGCGGCTGGCGTCGCTGTCCGCCGAGAGCAGCCCCAGCGAGACGCCGACATTGGGCACGAAGCGCAGCGCGAAGAACCCGGTGATCTCGCGCGCGGCGCCGAGATGATCGATTCCCAGCGGCCCGGTGATCGCCCATTTGCTCAACTGGTCGGCCGCGAACAGCGCGACCGCCGCGACGATCCCGCGCACCGGCAGCATCATGCCACCACCGTCGCGCAACGATCGCACAGCGCGCCGTCCACCGTCACTTCGGGCAGATGCCGCCAGCAACGGCCGCACTTGTGCTTGTCCGTCGGCGTCACCGTCACCTCGACCCCGGCGGCCGGCGTGTCGCCCAGTGCGACCTCGACCGAGGCGGCGATGCAGAGTTCGGTAAACACATCCAGCCCGACCTCCTCGATCGCGCGCAGCGGCGGGGCGAGCGGGATGCGGACACCCAGATCGGCCTCCAGCCCGGTCCGCACGCGCTTTTCGCGCCGGGCGCTTTCCAGCGCGACGTTGATATCGCCGCGCACCAGCCGCAGCGTCCGCCACCGCTCGACCAGCCCGGCATCCACCGCCAGATCGGGCAGCACCGGCCATTCGAGCAGATGCACCGACGCCTCCTCGTCCGGGAAGCGCGTCTGCCACACTTCCTCGGCGGTGAAGCACAGCACCGGCGCGGCATAGCGGACCAGCGCGTGGAACAGCGTGTCGAGTACCGTCCGGTAGGCGCGGCGCACCGGGCTGTCGGCGGCGTCGCAGTACAGGCTGTCCTTGCGCACGTCGAAGAAGAACGCCGACAGGTCCTCGTTGGCGAAATCGGTCAGCAGCCGGATATAGCGATTGAACTCATAGCCCGTCGCCGCCTCGCGCAGCTCGATGTCGAGCATCGCCAGCCGATGCAGGACATAGCGTTCCAGCTCCGGCATCGCCGCCGGTTCGATCTTCTCCGCGTCGGTGAAGCCGTCGAGCGCGCCGAGCAGATAGCGGAACGTGTTGCGCAGCTTGCGATAGGCGTCGGACGCGGTGGCCAGCACCTCCTTGCCGATCTTCACGTCGTCGAAATAATCGGTGGAGGCGACCCACATGCGCAGGATGTCCGCGCCGCTCTCGCCGATCACCTTCAGCGGATCGACGACGTTGCCGAGCGATTTCGACATCTTGCGCCCCTGCCCGTCGAGCGCGAAGCCGTGGGTCAGCACCGCGTCGTACGGCGCACGGCCCCGCGTGCCGCAGCTTTCCAGCAACGACGACTGGAACCAGCCGCGATGCTGGTCGGACCCCTCCAGATACAGGTTCGCGCGGGTGCCCTCCCCGTAGCGCGCCTCTACCGTGAAGACATGGGTGCAGCCCGAATCGAACCACACGTCGAGGATGTCGCGCTGCGGCTCGTACTCGGCCAGATCGTGGTCGCTACCCAGCAGCGCCTGATGATCCGCGGTTAACCACGCATCCGCGCCGCCGTCGCGGAAGGCGGCGATGATGCGGGCGTTGACGGCCGGATCGTTCAGATACTCGCCGGTCTGGCGATGGACGTAGAGCGCGATCGGCACGCCCCATGCGCGCTGGCGGCTGATGACCCAGTCGGGACGGCCCTGCACCATCGAGGTGATGCGGTTCTCGGCCCGCGCGGGCACCCACTTCGTTGCGGCGATCGCGTCGAGCGCGATCTCGCGGAGGGTGGCGCCGTTGCTGGACCCAGGCCCTTCGACTTCGCTCAGGGCGAACGGCGTAGGGGCATCTTCATCTCCACCCCCGTTCGTGCTGAGCGAAGTCGAAGCACCCTGCGCCCGATCCATCGGAATGAACCATTGCGGGGTTGCGCGGAAGATCACCTTCGCCTTCGACCGCCACGAATGCGGATAGCTGTGCGCGAAGTCGTCGCTCGCCGCCAGCAAGGCGCCGACGCCACGCAGGTCGGTGCAGATCGGCCCGTCCGCACCGACGAATTTCTTGTTGATGACCGAGCCCTGCCCGCCCAGCCACGCCCAGTCCGCGCGGTACATGCCCGCGCCGTCGACCGCGAAGACGGGATCGATGCCGTATTGCTTGCACAGCAGGAAATCGTCCTCACCGTGATCGGGCGCCATATGCACGAGACCGGTGCCGGCATCGGTGGTGACGAAGTCACCGGGCAGGAACGGACGCGGCTTGGCGAAGAAGCCGCCGAGCGCATGCATCGGGTGACGCGCGGTGGCGCCGGCGATCTGAGAACCTGAGAAAACAGGTGATTGATCGTGAAAGACCACACTGAGGCCAGAACGATCTTCAAAATTTTGAATTAGGTGGCCTTGGATGCCGTCAATATCCACAAGCGCAATCAACACCTTCCGAACGGTCGTATGTGACGGTCGACGGCCGGCAGTCGCCATCGGCTCCCCCGAGCCAATGTCGGATGGCGTCACTTTCTCAAATACGTCGCACAGCGCGTATTTCAGGTCTGGCCCATACGCCAGCGCCTGATTGACCGGGATCGTCCACGGCGTCGTCGTCCAGATCACCGCATGGGCACCGACCAGTTCGGGCGCGTTGGGCGCGTCGACGATCTCGAACGCGACGTCGATCTGGGTCGACACCACGTCCTCATATTCGACCTCCGCCTCGGCCAGCGCGGTTTTTTCGACCGGCGACCACATCACCGGCTTGGCGCCGCGATAGAGCTGGCCGCTCTCGGCGAATTTCAGAAGTTCGCCGACGATCGCCGCCTCGGCGTCGAACTTCATCGTCAGATACGGGTCGGCCCAGTCGCCCATGATGCCCAGCCGCTGGAACTGCTCACGCTGCACCGCGACCCATTTCTCGGCATAGGCGCGGCATTCGGCCCGGAACTGCTCGACCGGCACGTCGTCCTTGTTCAGCTTCTTTGCGCGATACGCTTCCTCGACCTTCCACTCGATCGGCAGGCCGTGGCAGTCCCAGCCGGGGACATAGGGCGCGTCCTTGCCCATCAGCGACTGGCTGCGGACGATGATGTCCTTCAGCACCTTGTTCATCGCATGGCCCATATGGATGTCGCCATTGGCATAGGGCGGGCCGTCGTGGAGGATGAAGCGTTCGCGGCCGGCGCGCGCCGCGCGCAGCCGGTCGTACAGGCCGATCCGCGCCCAGCGATCGAGGATCGCCGGCTCCTTGGCGGCGAGGCCCGCCTTCATCGGAAAGTCGGTCTTCGGCAGGAAGACGGTGTCGCGGTAATCCCGTTCGGGGGCGCCAGCGGGTTCGGGGGTGGGTTTGGTTGCGTCGGTCATGGGTGCCCGCCGCTTAGAACCTCCCGCGCCCGCGCACAATCGGCCTCCATCTGCGCCATCAGCGCATCGAGGCCATCGAACTTCGCCTCGGGTCGCAGATACTCGATCAGCTCGACCTCGATCGTCTGCCCGTACAGTTCGCCGGCGAAGTCGAAGAAATAGGGTTCGAGCAGTTCCTTGGGCGGCTCGAACTGCGGCCGGATGCCCAGATTCGCCGCTCCGTCCAGCACCCGCCCGTCCGCCAGCCGGCCGCGCACCGCATAGATGCCGTAGGCGGGGCGCAGATACTTGCCCATGTTCAGGTTGGCGGTGGGATAGCCGATCGTGCGGCCAACCTTGTCGCCATGCTCCACCACGCCCCGGATCGCGAACGGCCGGGTCAACAGCCGCGCCGCCGCCACCGGATCGCCGGCGCGCAACGCGTCGCGGATGCGGGTGGAGGACACCGGTTCGCCGTCCAGCGTGACCGGGCCGATCGCGGTGGCGTGAAAACCGTGGCGCAGTCCCGCGTCGCGCAGCAAGGCGACATCGCCGCCCTTATGCCGGCCGAAGGTGAAATCCTCCCCCGTCACCACCCCGCCGACGCCCAGCGCCGCGACCAGCCGCCGTTCGACGAAATCGGCCGCGGTCAGCGCGGCGAGATCGCCATCGAAGCGGAACACCACCATCGCATCCGCCCCCGCCATGGCGAACAGCCGTTCGCGCTGGTCGAGCGTGGTCAGCCGGAACGGCGGCGTATCGGGGCGGAAATGGCGCACCGGATGCGGATCGAACGTCGCGACCAGCGCCGGCCGCCCCTCCGCGCGGGCGCGCGCGATGGCGGCCCCCACCACCGCCTGATGTCCCAGATGGAACCCGTCGAAATTACCGAGCGCGACGATCCCGCCGGCAAGATCGCGCGGAATGGCCGAGCCGCCGTCAAGCCGCTGCATCGCCGCGCTCTAGCGGCGTCGAAGCCGGATGGCGAGTGGGTCCGCTATCGGACCAGTGTCACGAAGCTGTAGGCCGGGCGGTCGCCGTCCGCCGCGTGATCCGCGCGGAAAATCTCGCGCCAGCCGGTGAAGGCCGGGACGACCGCGTCACCGGTCGGCGTGGCATGGACTTCGGTCAGTTCGATGCGATCCGGGGTGAACAGCGCGAAGATCTCCGCGCCGCCGATCACCGCGGCATCGTTCCCCGCCAGCACCAGCGCATCTTTGGGGGAATGCACCACCTCCGCCCCGGTGGCCCGCCACGCCGGATCGCGGGTCATCACGATATGCCGACGACCGGGCAAGGGTGCGGGAAAGCTGTCGAAGGTGCGGCGGCCCATCACCATCGCCCGGCCCAGCGTCTGCTCCTTGAACCGTTTCAGGTCGGCCGGGATATGCCAGGGCAGGCGACCATCGATACCGATGACGCCGTTGTCGGCCCGCGCGAGGTGGAAGCTGATCATCGGCGCCTTATGCCCCGATGAATCGATGGCGGCGAGACGTTTGCCGCCACCTGGCTGCTCTCCACTTACGCTGGTGCATGATCCTTCACATACGCCTTGGGGTCCTTGTCCACCGGCGTCACGCCCATCCGGTGCTCCGCCTCGAACTGGGCGAAGCGGACCGCCAGCGCATGACGCTCATCCAGCGTGGCATGGCGGCGGAAGTCCGTCAGGCCCTGCCGTTCCTCCTCGGCCATGTGGTCGCTGTTCGCCTGATTGCACTTGTTCACCGCCTCGAACCATGCGTCGCTGCCGACCGGATGGTCGTCGACCGCATCGCCCGTGTCGCGGATGTCGTTGTGATCCTCGATCGCGTCCTCGGTTTCCTCGGCCGCCGAGTCGGCATCGCCGCCACCGGTGCCGATCTGCATCAGCCGGGGGTAGAAGAAGCGTTCCTCCGCCTCGGCATGGCTGTCGAGCAGCGCCTTCAACCGGTTCCAGATGGCGGCCAGCGCGGCGGTGTCGCTGCGATCGATCTGCTCGATCTGGGAGAACAGTTTCCGTTGTTCGGCATGATCGTCAAGGATGAGTTGCGTGATATCCATGCGCGCTCAACCCTGGGCCTGACGCGCCGTTCCTGTTGCGAGTCGATTGCGCTCAGACCGCGACCGGCGCCTTGATATGCGGCTGCGCGACGTAATCGTGCAGGACGAAGTCGCTTTCGTCATAGCCGTCGATCGTATCGGGCCGGCGCAGTATCTCCAGCCGGGGCAACGGGCCGGGCGTGCGCGTCAATTGCAGTTCCGCCTGCTCCAGATGGTTGAGGTACAGGTGGCAATCGCCGCCGGTCCAGATGAAGTCGCCCACCTCCAGACCGCATTGCTGCGCCAGCATGTGCGTCAGCAGCGCATAGCTGGCGATGTTGAACGGCACGCCGAGGAAGATATCCGCCGACCGCTGGTAGAGCTGCAAGGACAGCCGGCCGTTCGCGACATGGGTCTGGAACAGGCAGTGGCAGGGCGACAGCGCCATCGCGTGCAGTTCGCCCGGATTCCACGCGGTCACGATCTGGCGGCGGGATGACGGGTTGTCGCGGATCGTCGTGACCAAGTCGGCGATCTGGTCGAGATGGCGGCCGTCCGCCGTTTCCCAGTCGCGCCACTGCTTGCCATAGACCGGGCCGAGATCGCCCGCCTCGTCCGCCCACTCGTTCCAGATGCTGACCCGGCGGTCCTGCAACCATTTGACGTTGGTGTCGCCGCGCAGGAACCACAGCAGCTCGACGATGATCGAGCGCAGGTGAAGTTTCTTGGTCGTCAGCACCGGGAAACCGACGGACAGGTCGAACCGCATCTGATGCCCGAAGACGGAACGGGTGCCGGTGCCGGTGCGGTCCATCTGCACCGCGCCGTCGTCCAGCACGCGACGCATCAGATCGAGATATTGCTTCATGGATGCATCGTCCGGGCAGGAGCGGGGGCGGGCGATTGCAAGCGGCACGGCTTGATCGCGGCGGGTTCGGGCCGTGGCCCCTCCGCCCGGAACGTCGCCATATAGCCGCCCGCGCTGCGCATCGGCACCTGCGATACCTGCACATAGCCGACCGCGGCGAACTCGCACGCCAGCAGCGGCGGCGGCGTGCCGTGCGCCTGGGTGGGACGGTTGGCGTCGACCACCACGACCAGCCCGTTCGGCTTCAGCGAGGGCCGCAGCCGCCACAGGAATTCATAGGGCTGGGCGATCTCGTGATACATATGGACCATCAGCACCCGGTCGAAACTGGCATCGGGCAGCTTGGGGTCGGCAGCCTCGCCCAGCCGGACGCTGACATTATCGAGCCGTTCGCGCGATACCCGTTCGGCCAGCTGGTCGCGGGTGGCGGCGACGATATCCTCGGCCAGCACGCGCCCGTCCTCGCCGACCCGCGCGGCGAGGCGGATCGTGTAATAACCCTCGCCCGCGCCGATATCGGCGACGGTCATGCCACGGCGGATTTCGGCCTTGTCCATCACCTGTGCGGCCTCACGCAGCCGGTCGCGCGCCTCCTCGTTCGACCACCGGGCCGAGACGATCGTCGCGACCGGGCGATCCGCGGCGGGGAACGGGCCGGGCTTTTCGGCCTCGCGCTTGATGAGCGGCTTGGAGCCGTCGCAACCCGCCGCCAGCAGCAGGAGCATCGCCAGCCCCGTCCCCCCCATCGTCATCCGTCTCAATCGACGTCCTCCACCTCGGCCACCTCACCCGTCACCCGCTGCGACAGGGCCGCCGCCATGAAGGGGTCGAGATCGCCGTCCAGCACGTCGGACGGGCTGGTGGAGGTGACGCCGGTGCGCAGGTCCTTCACCAGCTGATAGGGCTGGAGAACGTAGGAGCGGATCTGGTGGCCCCAGCCGATATCGGTCTTGCTGGCATTCTCCGCGTTCGCCGCCTGTTCGCGGATCGCCAGTTCGCGTTCGTACAGGCGGGCGCGCAGCTGGTTGTACGCCTCCGCCTTGTTCTTGTGCTGCGACCGCTGGTTCTGGCACTGCACGACGATCCCGGTCGGGATATGGGTGATCCGCACCGCCGAATCGGTGGTGTTGATGTGCTGCCCGCCCGCGCCCGATGCGCGATAGGTATCGATGCGCAGGTCGCTTTCGTTGTATTCGACCTCGATATTGTCGTCGACGACCGGGTAGACCCAGACGGACGCGAAGCTGGTGTGCCGCCGCGCCGCCGAATCATACGGGCTGATCCGCACCAGCCGGTGAACGCCCGATTCGGTCTTGGCATAGCCATAGGCGTTCTCGCCCTTCAGCAGCAGCGTGGCGGATTTGATCCCCGCCTGCTCGCCCGAATGGCTGTCGATCACCTCGACCTTCAGGCCGTGGCGTTCGCCCCAGCGCGAATACATCCGGCTGAGCATCCCGGCCCAGTCCTGCGATTCGGTGCCGCCGGCCCCGGCGTTCACCTCGATATAGGTATCGTTGCCGTCCGCCTCGCCGGCCAGCAGCGCCTTCACCTTGTCGCGGTCGGCACGCGCGGCCAGTTCGGCGAGGCTCCTGGCCCCTTCGTCCGCCAGTTCGGTATCACCCTCGGCATCGGCCAGTTCGATCAATTCGACCGTGCCTTCCAGTTCCGATTCGATCGCGCGCGTCGCGGCGATCGCCTCGTCCAGGCGGCGACGCTCGCGCATCACCTCCTGCGCGGCCTTCGGATCGTTCCACAGCGCCTGGTCCTCGACCCGCGCGTTGAGTTCGTCCAGCCGGCGCAGCGCGCGGTCCCAATCGAGGAACCGGCGCAGCAGCGCGAGGGCATCGTTGATCGTATCGACATGAGCCTGCGCTTCGGCGCGCATGGTAATTCTCCAGCAGATCGGGGACGATCCGGTTATGTAGGGATGCGGCTAGTAGATTCCGCCTTCCCTTTGCAAGAAATCGCTGTCGCGGGGTGCCTGCGTCGCCGCGGCGGCGGGGGCACCGGTCGTGGCGGCGCGGGTGCTGCGGCGGCTGGCGCGGCGTGGTTCGGTTTCCGCCTTGAACGCCTCCCAGATCACCGCTGCCTTCGGATCGGACGTATCGGGCCATGCACCGAACACCGGCCGGCCGCTGCGACGATCGATCCGGACCATCCGCATCCCCGGCGGCGCCCGGAACGGCAGCTTCTCCATTCCCTCATACGCCTTCGTCGCGAACTGCTTGAAGATCGGGGCGGCGACCGTGCCGCCCTCCGCCGCGCCCAGCTTGCGGGGATTGTCGTAGCCCATATAGAGCCCGGCGATGAACTGCGGCGTGCCGCCGATGAACCAGACGTCGGTCGGCCCGGTCGTGGTACCGGTCTTGCCGAACATCGGCCGGTCCAGATCGCGCAGCACGGTGGCGGTGCCACGCTGGATCACGCCTTCGGTAATATGCACCATCTGATATGCCGTCTGCGCGTCGATCGCCTGCCGCATCCGGCTGGCCGGACGCGGCATCGCGCCGCCGTTCCAGTCGCGCGCGTTGCAGCCGTCGCAGGCGCGCCAGTTCTCCGGCCAGATCACCTTGCCGTGGCGGTCCTGCACGAAATCAATCAGCGTCGGATCGTCGCCGCGCCCCCAGTTCGCCAGCATCGCATAGGCATTGACCATCCGTGCGACGGTCGTCTCGCCCGCGCCCAGCGCGAACGAGAGATAGGGGGGATACGTCCCCACCCCCATCCGCTTCATCACGTCGACCACGCGCGGCATCCCGGTCTGCGCGGCGGTGCGCACCGTCATCAGGTTGCGCGACTGTTCGATCCCCCAGCGCATCGTCTGCGGCCCGGCGGCGCGCATGTTGGCAAAGTTGCGGAAGCATTTCTGGCCCAGCCGCGCACCCTGATAGACGCAGAACGGCCCGTCGACGATGATCGAGGCGGGCGTCATCCCGTTTTCCAGCGCGGCGGCATAGACGATCGGCTTGATCGTCGATCCCGGCTGGCGCATCGCCTGCGTCGCACGGTTGAACGCCTGCAACCGGTCGTCGAACCCGCCCTGCATCGCGAGGATGCGGCCGGTTGCCGGTTCCTCGACCACGAAGCCGCCCGAGATGCGCGGGATGGAACGCAGCGCCCAGTCGCCGCCCAAGGGGGCCACCGCTATGATATCCCCCCGCTTGATCGCGGCGAACGCGGCGCCGGCGCTACCCTGCCGCGGCAGTTGCGCGGCGCGGCGCGGCAGCGTGCCGGTGCGGCCATTGGCGAAGCCGAGCTGCCACGTATCCCCATCGCGTTCGATCACGATCGCGGCGCGCCAGTCGTTGTAGTCGAGCGCGATGTTGGTGTTGAGCAGCGCCTGTTGCCAGTCCTCGACCGCGATCTCGACATGGCGCAACGGCCCGTTCCAGCTGCGTTGCCCGGCATAGCGGATCAGCCCGTCCCGCAACGCCTGCGTCGCCAACGCCTGCAGCCGCGTGTCGAGCGACGTGCGCACCCACAGGCCGCCCTGATAGACGCTGTTGGGACTGGCCTTCGCGGTTTCGCCGAATTTCGCGAGCAGATGCCGCCGCACCTCCTCCACGAAATAACCGCCCATCGCGACGAAGGTCGGCGTCCGGCGCAGCACGGTACCCAGCGGTTCGGCCCGCGCCGCCGCCGCTTGCCGCGCACCGACGAAGCCGTTCCTCACCATCTCGCGCAGCACATAATCGCGGCGTTCCAGCGCGCGTTCGGTATGGCGGATCGGATCGTAGTTGGACGGCCCCTTGGGCAGGATCGCGAGATAGGCGATCTGTGCCAGCGTCAGGTCCTTCAGCTCCTTGTCGAAATAGGCGTGGCTCGCCGCCTCCACCCCGAACGCGTTGCGGCCCAGCGCGATCTGGTTGAGGTACAGTTCGAGAATCTGCTCCTTGGTCAGCGTATCTTCGATCCGCCACGCCAGAATCGCCTCCCGCAACTTGCGGGTCGGTGAATATTCGTTGTCGATCAGCAGGTTCTTCACCACCTGCTGCGTGATCGTCGATCCGCCCTTGGCGCGGCGGCCGGTGCCGATCTTGGTCACGTAATCGATCACCGCGCCCGCCAGCCCCGGATAGTCGACGCCGTGATGCTCGAAGAAGGTGCGATCCTCCGCCGCCAGGAACGCGTTCACCAGCATCGGCGGATATTCGGCATAGGCCAGCTGCACGCGCCGCTCGCGCGCATAGGTACGGATCGGCACCCCGTCGCCACCCCGGACATTGGTGGGCAAGGGCGGCTCGTAGGTGCGCAGCTGATCGACCGAGGGCAGGTCGCGGATCACCAGCACCCACAGCAGCATCAGCCCGACGGCGGCCATGGCGACGATGCCGGCCAACCCCTTCACCCACCAGCGTCCCCACCAGCGCCGGATCATGCGACGCCACCCATCATCCGGGGGATCAGGGAACAGCAATGAAAGGGGAATACGCACGCCATGTCCGGCGACGCTATACCAGTTTGGCGGCGCCTAGCCAGCCGGCAGGGTCCCGTGCGACTACCACCACGACGACGACGGCAGGGCGTGGCCGGATCGGACGAGCTGGTGTCATAGGGATCGCATCGACCGCCGGGCCGGTCGTGCCGTGGATCGCCCGTGCCCTGTTCAGGGTGGTCGGCGTGATCGCCCTGTTCACGTTCCCGGCGATGGCATCACGCTGAGGCACGCTGAACGCAATATCCTACCCCGCCCCCATCCGCCGCGCGAAATGCACCTCCACCGCCCGGCGGACACTCTCGGCGATCCGCTCGCGGCCCTTCGACGAATCGAGGAAGGCGGCATCCTGCGGGTTCGAGATATAGCCCGTCTCGAACAGGATCGAGGGCATGTCGGGCGCCTTCAGGACCATCAGCGACGCCATGCGGTGGAAGCCCGGCTTCATCGGCACGAGGTCCCTGGCTTCCCGCCCCAGCAGCCGGGCGAAGTCGGCGGAATTATTCATCGTCTCGCGCCGGGTCAGGTCGATCAGGATCGATGACACGTCGTCGCCCGCCTCGCCCAGATTGACGCCGGCGATCACATCCGCCTTGTTCTCGCGCGTCGCCAGCCGTGCCGCTTCCCGGTCGGAGGCGACATCGGAGAGGGTGTAGACCGAGGCGCCGGTCGCCGCCGCCTGACCGACGCTGTCGCAATGGATCGAGATGAACAGGTCGGCCTTCAGGCGGCGGGCGATGCCGTACCGCTCGCGCAGCACCAGATATTTGTCGCTGTCGCGGGTCAGGGCCACCCGCACCCGGCCACCGTCGAGCAGTTCGTCGCGGATCGCGCGGGCGATGCGCAGCGTCACGTCCTTTTCGCGCAGATGGCTGACCGGGTTGATCGCGCCGGGATCGACGCCGCCATGCCCGGCATCGATCACCACCAGCGGCCGCCGGTCGTCGCCGCGCACGCGTGGCAGCGGCGGCCCCTTCTTAGGCGGGGGCACCGGGATCGACACCTTGTAGGGCGAGCGCCGGGTGAAGCGGAGCGACAGCGGCAGGAAGTCGAGCGGCCCCGCCGCGCTGACCTGCGCGAAGCGGGCAGCGTCGACGGGTTGCAACGACAGCACCAGTTCGCGCCCCTCCGCATCCAGCCCGCCATCGGCGACCACCGCGGGGCTGCGCAGGTCGAACACGAAGCGCGCGCCGCCGGGTATCCGCTGCCGCCGGATCGCCCGGACCGGACCGTCGGCCGGAACCGCCGGGACGCCCGCCCCCGACGCATCACCCAGCCCGGTGCCGCGCACGTCGACCGCGATCCGGCGGGGCGATTCCATCAGTGTCGCCTGGGCGGAACTGGCCTGTCCGTCGAAATGGATCGCGATCCGCGTCGCCTCGACCGCGACCTCCATGAACGCCCACGCACCGGCCGGCAGCGATGCGAACAGCATCAGGAGCGCGAGGACGAGCGACATCCGCCATCCATGCCGCGTGCGGCCCCTCCCCGTCCAGCCCGGACCGAAGGCGCCGAGTGGCCGGGCATGACCCGCCGTTCGTCCCGTCGCGTTCGTCACGATCGCCTTCCGCACCCCTCCACCGTCCGTCTGTATATCCCTCATAGCAGAGCGGTTTGGCGAAATCGCGCTTGCCGGGGCCTTAACGTCGATCACAGCCGTTGCGACGAACCGCCGGCGATGCTAGCCAGTGTCGGCACCCGTGCGTCGCCTGCGTTCATCGTTCGCCGCCCCCGGGCCGCTTGCCCGCCATCTGGCGGGCCAATCCAGGTTGACGCTCGCATGACGTATTCTCTCCCGCTGCTGCACCGCCAGGCCTTGGCCGGCGGTGCCGCGGGCGTGGGGAAGCCGCAGGGCCAGACGCCCCGGCACGGCATGCGCGCAGACGCGATTTTCCATGAACCCGGCACCCCGGCCCGATCGCGGCCGGCCGCCATTTATCATCGCGCGCGAGGGCTGCTTCGCAGGAACCGCCCGACGCGCGCGCGGAGACCATTCAATGACCACGCGTATGCTGATCGACGCACGCCACCGGGAAGAAACCCGGGTCGCCGTCGTCCATGGTAACCGGATCGAGGAGTTCGACTTCGAATCCGCCGAGCGCAAGCAGCTCAAGGGCAATATCTACCTTGCCAAGGTAACCCGCGTCGAACCGTCGCTGCAGGCGGCGTTCGTCGAATATGGCGGCAATCGCCACGGCTTCCTCGCCTTTTCAGAAATCCACCCGGATTACTACCAGATCCCCAAGGAGGATCGCGAGGCGTTGCTGGCCGAAGAGGCCGCGCATGCCGCCGAGGAAGCCGCGCTGCGCGCCGAGCAGGACGACGACGATCATGACGACGAGGAAGGCGACTTCGACGGCGAGCATGACGACGACGATACCGATCACGAGCATGACGGCGAGGATGCCCCGCCGCGTCCGCGCAAGGGCGGCGCCAATGACGATCAGGTCGAGGCGCTGCGCCAGCGCCGCCAGAACCTGCGTCGCCGCTACAAGATCCAGGACGTCATCCGCCGCCGTCAGGTGTTGCTGGTGCAGGTCGTCAAGGAGGAGCGCGGCAACAAGGGTGCGGCGCTGACGACGTACCTGTCGCTGGCGGGCCGTTACTGCGTGCTGATGCCCAACACGTCGCATGGCGGCGGCATCAGCCGCAAGATCAGCAACGCGGCGGATCGCAAGCGCCTGAAGACGATCATGGCCGATCTGGCGCTGCCGCAGTCGATGGGCTGCATCGTCCGCACCGCGGGCCTTCAGCGCACCAAGGTCGAGATCAAGCGCGACTTCGACTATCTCGCCCGCCTGTGGGACGAGATCCGCGAGAAGACGCTGACCTCCGCCGCGCCGGCGCTCGTCTATGGCGACAGCGACCTGATGAAGCGCGCGATCCGCGACATCTACAACAAGGACATCGACGAGGTCGTGGTCGAGGGCGAGGAAGGCTATCGCCAGGCCAAGGACTTCATGCGCCTGCTGATGCCCGGCCACGCCAGGAAGGTGAAGCAATATGCCGATCCGGTGCCGCTGTTCCAGCGCGCGCATGTCGAGGATCAGCTGGCGGCGATGTACAACCCCGTCGTCCAGCTGAAATCGGGCGGCTATCTGGTCATCAACCCGACCGAGGCACTGGTGTCGATCGACATCAACTCCGGCCGATCGACCCGCGAACACAATATCGAACAGACCGCGACCGCGACCAACCTGGAAGCCGCGCAGGAAATCGCGCGCCAGTTGCGCCTGCGCGACATGGCCGGCCTCGTCGTGATCGACTTCATCGACATGGATCACTCGTCCAACGTCCGTAAGGTCGAGAAGGCGATGAAGGAGGCGTTGAAGAACGATCGCGCCCGCATCCAGGTGGGCCGCATCTCGTCGTTCGGGCTGATGGAGATGAGCCGCCAGCGCCTGCGCACCGGCGTGCTGGAGGCATCGACCCGCGCCTGCCCGCATTGCGAGGGCACCGGCCTGGTCCGCACCGCCTCGTCCGCCGGCCTGTCCGCACTGCGCCTGCTGGAGGAGGAGGCCGCGCGGGGCCGCGGTTCGCTGCTGACGCTGCGCGCGTCGCAGGAGGCGACGATCTACGTCCTCAACCGCAAGCGCGCGGACATCGCCGAGGTCGAGGATCGCTACGGCGTGACGATCGAGGTCATTCCCGATCGCGAGGAAGAGGGCGCGCGCATGTCGGTGGAGGCCAGCGGCCCGCCGCCCGCCTATGCGCCCAAGATCGACGAACTGGTCCTCGAAGAGGAGGAGGACGATTACGTCGAGGAGCCCGAGATCGAGGAGGAAGAGGAGATCGAGGAGGAGGCCGCCCAGCCCGCTCCCCGTGCGCCGCGTCCGCCGCGTGAGGCACGGGCCGACGACGAGGGCGAGGGCCGCGGCAAGCGCCGCCGCCGCCGCCGTGGCCGTCGCGGTCGTCCGCTGACCGATGGTGAGCAGGCCGAGGGCGAGACGGCCGACAGCGAGATGGCCGAGGGCGAGGATCACGAGGACGAAGCCGGCGACGAGATCGTTGATGTCGCAGCCGACGAGGTCGACGCGGGCGAGGATGATGTGGTCGAGACGCCGCAGACCGAAACCGGCGACGAGCAGGCCGAAGGCGAAGGCGGACGCCGCCGCCGTGGTCGCCGTGGTCGTCGTGGCGGCCGTCGTGGCGATGCACCGCTGAACGGTGAGGATGCGGCGGTCACGGTCGAGGAAGCCGCCGATGCCGGCGATTCCGGCCCCGTCACCGATCCGCTGGCGCTGCCCGTGCCGGAGCCGGTCGCCGTGGCGGTCCAGCCCGACGCGACGATCATCGCGGCAGAGCCGGTCGCCGAGGCGGCACCGGTCGAGGTCGAGGCGGCGCCCGCCCCCAAGACCCGCCGTCGCCCGCGCGCGCGTCCGGCCGCACCGGTTGCCGACACCCCGGCGGTCGAGGCACCGGCGCCGGTCGAGGCAGCGGAAGAGCCTGCGCCGAAGCCGAAGCGCACCCGTCGCAAGGCGGTGGCGAGCGAGGCGGCCGAGGTCGCGCCCGTGCCGGAGGCCCCGGTCGCGGAGCCTGCGCCCAAGCCGAAGCGCGCCCGCCGCAAGCCGGCCGCCGACGCGGTCGCGGAGGCACCGGCGGCGGTAGCACCGCCGGCCCCCGCCCCGGAGCCCGAGGCTTCGGACGTGGCGGAAGCGGCGGACGGAGCATCGACCGGCGACGACACCGAGCAGGCCGGCGGCACGCCGCGCCGCGGCTGGTGGCAGCGGACCTTCGGGGCCTGATACACGTCGGCGGGGCGACGTCAGCCGTGGTTCACACCGACCACGCGATGACGACGCCCCGCCATCCTGCCCCCCGCGGAGCCGTCATGCCCCATTGCCGCCGCCCGCTTCGATCACCTCGCAATGTCCCCCGGCCGCGGGCTGATGACACCATGCCCTTCTCCTCGATCGGCTGTGCGACCATATGATGCCCCGCATGACCCGTAGCCGCCTCGCCGCCCTGTTGATCGGCGCGCTCGTCTGGGCGCAACCCGCCACCGCGCAATCGATCCTGCGCGATGCCGAGACGGAGGCGATGTTCGCGGACATGTCCGCCGGGGTCGTCAAGGCGGCCGGGCTCAACCCCCGCGACATGAAGGTCGTGCTGGTCAACGACGATTCGATCAACGCGTTCGTCGTCGGCGGGCAGGTCGTCTACATCCATTCCGGCCTGATCCAGGCGGCGGACAATGCCGGCGAGGTGCAGGGCGTGATCGCGCACGAGGTCGGGCACATCGCCGATGGCCATGTCATCTCGGGGGAGGCGGCGCAGAAGCCGGCGATGGCGATGACAATCCTGTCGATGGTGCTGGGGCTGGGCGCGATGGCGACCGGCGCGGGCATGGCGGGCGCGGGCATCATGGGGCTGGGCCAGAGCGCGGCGATGGGCAATTACCTCGCCTTCAACCGCACGCAGGAGGCGACCGCCGACGCCTCGGCGATCCGCTATCTCGCCACCGCCGGCCTGTCGGGGCGCGGGATGCTCACCTTCTTCCGCAAGCTGCAGAAGCAGGAGATGCGCTATCGCGGCCAGATCGACCCGTTCATGCAAAGCCATCCGCTGTCGGGCGAGCGTATCGCCCACCTGACCGGCGACGTGGAGGCGTCGCCTTCCTACAACGCAAAGCCCGATCCTGCGCTGGAAGAACGTTTCGCCCGCGTGAAGGCGAAGCTGGCCGGATATGTGCTGCCCCCCGAACAGACATTGCGCCAATATCCGCTGACCGATCGCTCGCTGCCGGCGCATTATGCCCGCGCCTATGCCTATCATAAGGCCGGATACCCCGACAAAGCCGATGCCGAGGCGGAGGCGCTGGTCGCGGCCAGACCCGACGACCCGTATTTCCAGGAGATCAAGGGCCAGATCCTGCTGGAGGCGGGTCGCCCGCGCGAGGCGCTGGTGCCGCTGCGCTTGGCGACCGAGGGATCACGGCAGAACCCGCTGATCGCCACCACCTTCGGCCATGCGCTGATCGCGACCGAGGACAAGGCGAACGTGCCCGAGGCGATCCGCGTGCTGCGCGTCGCCACGCAGCGCGACGACGACAATCCCTGGGCGTGGATGCAGCTGGGCACCGCCTACGAACTGACCGGGGACGAACCGCGCGCCGCGCTCGCCACCGCCGAACGGGCCAGCATGACCGGCGATCCCCGCACCGCCGTGGTCGCCGCGAAGTTCGCGATGGCCGGCATTCCCGCCAACACGCCGGACTGGATCCGGGCACAGGATATCGCCATGACCTCCGGAGACGCCGCCGCCGCCGACAAGAAGCGCCGCAAGCGATGAACCGCTGGCTTTATCCCCTGATGGCACTGGCCGGCGGGCTGATTGGCGCTGGCGCGGTCGCCGCGCTGGATCGTCCCGGTGACGAGGTGCGCGACTATCTGCTCGCCCATCCCGAGGTGATCCCGGAAGCGATGCAGAAACTGCAGGAGCGCGAGGCGGGCCGATCGGTGTCCGCCAACCGCACCGCGATCACCACCCCGTTCGGCAGCGCCTATGCCGGCAATCCCCGGGGCGACGTGACGCTGGTCGAATATTACGACTATAATTGCGGCTATTGTCGCGCCAGCCTGCCCGCGATCCGCCAGTTGATTGCCGAGGACCCCAAGCTGCGCGTTGTCTTCCGCGAACTGCCGATCCTCGCCGAATCAAGTCGCAGCGCGGCACGGATCAGTCTGGTCGCGGCGGTGCAGGGCAGGTTCAACGCCTTCCACGACGCGCTCTATGCCGGTGGCCGGGTCAGCGATGCCAGCATCGCCGCCGCCGCGAAGACGGCGGGCGTCGATGTGAGCAAGCTCGCCGCGCTGGCGCCCCGGGTCGATGCGGAGATCGCGCGCAACATGGAAACCGCCGCGCGCCTCGGCGTCACCGGTACGCCAAGCTGGGTGATCGGCGACCGGGTATTGTCGGGCGCGTTGCCAGTCGAGGAACTGAAGCGGGCGATCGCGGCGACGCGGGCCGGCCGATGACCGACCCGATCCTGTCGATCGCGGGGGTATCCAAGACCTATGCCGCCCGCGGCAATGCCGCCGCCGTCACCGCGCTGCACAGCGTCGATCTCGATATCCGGCGTGGCGAGATATTCGCGCTGCTGGGGCCGAACGGCGCGGGCAAGACGACGCTGATCTCCATCGTCTGCGGTATCGTCGTCCCCTCCACCGGCACGATCACCGTCGACGGGCTGAATGCGATCGCCGACTATCGACAGGCGCGCCGCCGCATCGGCCTGGTGCCGCAGGAACTGTCGACCGACGCGTTCGAAAGCGTGCTGGCCACCGTCACCTTCTCGCGCCGGCTGTTCGGGCGCTCGGCCAACCCCGCCTATATCGAGCAGTTGCTGCGCGACCTGTCGCTGTGGAACAAGCGCCATGCCAAGATCATGGAGCTGTCCGGCGGCATGAAGCGCCGCGTGCTGATCGCCAAGGCGTTGAGCCACGAACCCGATATCCTGTTCCTCGACGAGCCGTCCGCCGGGGTCGACGTGGCCCTGCGCCGCGACATGTGGGTGATGGTGCGATCGCTGCGCGACCGCGGCGTCACGATCATCCTGACCACGCATTACATCGAGGAGGCCGAGGAGATGGCCGACCGCGTCGGCGTGATCGCGAGCGGCAAGCTGTTGCTGGTCGACGACAAGGCGGCGCTGATGACCAAGCTGGGCAAACGCACGCTCGACCTGACGCTGGCCGAACCGCTGGCGACGGTGCCTGCGGCGCTGGCCGCGTGGGCGCCGACGCTGGAGCATGACGGGCATACGCTCCGCTACGTCTTCGACGTGACCGGAGAGAGCACGGGCATCCCGTCGTTCCTGCGCGCGGTGGCCGACGCCGGCATCCAGTTCCGCGATCTGGATACGGCGAAATCCAGCCTTGAGGACATCTTCGTCGATCTGGTGGGGGAAAAGGCATGACGATCCGCGGCTATTCTTCGCTACTTGTCGGCCTGCCCCTGCCCGGCGAAGGCCGGGGTCCAGTCGGGCGAACGGTGGTAATGACGGACTCCGGTCTTCCCGACCGGGCCCCGGTCTCCGCCGGGGTAGAAAACACGATCACATCGGGAACGGCCGGCGCATGAACCTTCATGGTATCTGGGCGATCTACCGGTTCGAGATGGCCCGGTTCGGGCGGACGATCTGGACCAGCCTGATGGTCCCGGTCATCACCACCTCGCTGTATTTCATCGTCTTCGGCTCGGCGATCGGATCGCAGATGCAGGAGGTGTCGGGCGTGCCGTATGGGGCGTTCATCGTGCCGGGGCTGATGCTGCTCGCGATCTTCTCCGAAAGCATCCTCAACGCCTCGCTCGGCATCTACATGCCCAAATTCACCGGCACGATCTACGAACTCCTGTCCGCGCCGCTGTCGCCGCTGGAAACCGTGCTGGGCTATGTCGGTGCCGCCACGACCAAATCGGTGGTGATCGGCCTCGTCATCTTCGCCACCGCGCATCTGTTCGTCGACCTGCCGGTCGCGCATCCGGTGGCGATGATCGCCTATCTGGTGCTGGTCGCCGCCGCCTTCTGCCTGTTCGGCTTCGCGATCGGCATCTGGGCGAAGGGGTTCGAGCAATTGCAGGTCGTGCCGTTGCTGGTCGTCACCCCCCTCACCTTCCTTGGCGGGGCCTTCTATTCGGTCACGATCCTGCCGGAGCCGTGGCGGACGGTGACGTTGTTCAATCCGGTCGTCTATCTGATCGACGGGTTCCGCTGGACCTTCTTCGGCACCAGCGACGTGGGCGTCGGGCCGAGCCTAGCGGTCACGGTGGCGTTCCTGCTGCTGTGCCTCGGCGCGATCACGCTGATCTTCCGGACCGGCTGGCGGCTGAAGAACTGAGCGCCGGCCACACCACCAGCCCGTTCAGGTCGATCAGTATGTGCAAAGCGATCACCAGCCACAGCGCGCCGCTGACCAGATAGACGGCGGTCATCACCCCGCCGAACGATATGCTGGCGATCATGCCGCGCCAGCCCTGATAGCGGTGCATCGCCCCGAACAGGATCAGGGCCAGCACGAACCCCGCCGCCGCGCTGCCGGTGACGATCGCGACCAGCAGTGGCAGCAACAGGCGGAAGAATGGCTCCTCCGTGGCGCCCGCGACGATCGCCACCGCGGCGCCCCAGGGCAGTTCGGCACGCGACCGCGGCATCAAGGCGCCGGGCCGCCCGATCGGTCGCCCGCCCCGTCTCGCCCGCCATGCCGCCGCCGCCAGCCCGATCAGCGTGCCCGCCAGCGCCCCGACGATGACATCGCCCGCCGCCATATCCGGCAACCGTTGCCGGGCGGCAGCGAACTCGACCGGCAACCGCCACAACGCATCCAGTCGCCCGAGCAGCGCCAGCGCCACCAGCGTCGGCAGCGCGAACGCCATGCCGGCCCGCCGCATCCATGCCCGGTACCGACCGGCCCGCGTCGCGGCCGGGATACGCGGCCGCAGGAACCAGAACGCCGCCGCCAGCACACCCGTCAACAACAGGGACGCGAGCAGCGACGCCGGCATCAGCCCAGCCGGTGTTCGCCCTTCACCCAGCGCACCGTGCCCGACGACGCCCGCATCACGACGCTCTCGGTCGTCATGATCTTGCCCTTGCGCTTCACGCCGGCCAGCAGCGATCCGTCGGTGACGCCGGTCGCGGCGAAGATGCAGTCGCCCTTGGCGAGGTCGGTCAGGTCGTATTGACGGTTCAGGTCGGTGACGCCCCACTTGGCGGCACGGCCGCGCTCGTCGTCGTTGCGGAACAGCAGCCGGCCCTTGAACTGGCCGCCGACGCAGCGCAGCGCCGCGCAGGCCAGCACGCCCTCCGGCGCGCCGCCCGATCCCATGTACACGTCGATCGTCGTATCCGGATTGGTCGTCGCGATCACGCCCGCCACGTCGCCATCGCCGATCAGCATCACGCCGCAGCCCAGTTCGCGCAGTTCGGCGATCATCGCCTCATGCCGGGGCCGGTCGAGCACGCAGACGATGATGTCGCGCGGGGACACGCCCTTGGCTTCCGCCACCGCGCGCACGTTCTCGCTGGGCGAGCGATCGAGGTCGATGATACCCTCGGGATAGCCGGGGCCGACCGCGATCTTGTCCATATATACGTCGGGGGCGTTCAGCAGACCGCCCTTTTCCGCGATCGCCAGCACCGCCAGACTGTTGGGACCGGCGGTCGCGCAGATCGTGGTGCCCTCCAGCGGATCGAGCGCGATATCGATGGCGGGGCCGGTACCGGTACCGACCTTCTCGCCGATGAACAGCATCGGCGCCTCGTCGCGCTCGCCCTCGCCGATCACGACGGTGCCGTCCATGTCGAGTTCGTTGAGCGCGGCGCGCATCGCCTCCACCGCGGCGGCATCCGCCGCCTTTTCGTCACCGCGCCCGACCATCGGCAGGCAGGCGATCGCCGCCGCTTCGGTGACGCGCACCATTTCAAGGACGAGGACACGATCGAGGACGGAGCTGGCAGTCGCGGTCATGGTATCTCCCTCGGCACCCGGCCGATGCGTTGAACACGTTAAACAATGCGATACGCCGGCCGGCCGGTGGGGGCAAGGCCAAGCCGCCCTGCCCCGGGCCACCCCTGCGATCAGTCCCGCAGCAATTCGTTGATGCTGGTCTTCGACCGGGTCTGCGCGTCGACCCGCTTCACGATCACCGCGCAATACAAAGCCGGCTTGTCGCCGCCGCCGCCAATCGTGCCGGGGACGACCACCGCATAGGGCGGCACCTCGCCACGGAACGTCTCGCCGGTCGCGCGGTCGATGATCTTGGTCGAGGCGCCAAGGTACACGCCCATCGACAGCACCGCCCCCTCGCCCACGCGCACGCCCTCGGCCACTTCGGCCCGCGCGCCGATGAAGGCGCCGTCGCCGATGATGACGGGATCGGCCTGCAACGGCTCCAGCACGCCGCCGATGCCCGCGCCGCCCGAGACATGGACGCCCTTGCCGATCTGCGCACAGCTGCCGACCGTCGCCCAGGCATCGATCATCGACCCCTCGCCGACATAGGCACCGATGTTGACGAAGCTGGGCAGCAGTACCGCGCCCTTGCCCACGAACGCGCCGCGACGGACGATGCTGCCCGGCACCGCGCGGAAGGCGGCGGTGCGGAACGCCGCCTCGTCCCAGCCGGCAAACTTGGAGGGTACCTTGTCGAACCAGTGGGCGCTCCCCGGTCCCTCCATCACGACATTGTCGTTGAGGCGGAACGACAGCAGCACCGCCTTCTTCAGCCACTGGTTGACCCGCCAGCCGCCCTGCCCGTCCGGCTCGGCCACGCGCGCCTCGCCCCGGTCGAGCAGGGTCAGCGCCTGCTCCACGGCATGGCGAACGTCGCCACCGGTGGAAAAGCCCAGACTGGCGCGATCGTCCCAGGCGGCGTCGATGATGGCGGACAGGTCGGTCATGGGGTCTCCAGGATGGATTCGAGCCACGGCGTCAGCGCGTGGAGGTGGAAATCGATGAAGCTGCGATCCTCTTCCGGCCCCTGTTCCGATCCGTTGTCGATCCAGACGGTGGTCATGCCGATCGCCTTGGCCGGTTTCAGGTTGCGGGCCATGTCCTCGACGAACAGGCTGGCATGCGGATCGATATCCAGCGCGGCGCACAGCCCGGCATAGGCGGATGCCTGCGGCTTGGGGCGCAGGTCCATTGCGACGATGTCGTGGATCGCCTCGAAACTGCCGCCCAGCCCCAACCGGTCGAGCACTTTCAATGCATAGGGCTTGTCGCCATTGGTGAATACCAGCTTGCGCCCCGGCAGTCGCGCCAGCGCGGCGGCGAGGGGCGCATCCTCCTCCAGCACGTCCATCTCGATATCATGGACATAAGCGAGGAAGGCGTGCGGATTGATGTCGTGTTCCGCCATCAGCCCGGCCAGCGTGGTGCCATGACCGTGGAAATACGCCTTCTGGATACGCCGCGCCTCCACCGGATCGGCGCCGGTCAGATCGGCGATGAACGCGGTCATCCGCCGGTCGATATGCGCGAACAGATCAGCACTGGCCGGATACAGCGTGTTGTCGAGATCGAAGATCCAGTTGCGGACATGGGAGAGGCGCGCGATCATCGCGTCGGCCTGTAGGCAGGTGCGGCGGCAGCGGCAAGGCGGGGGTTGATGCGCGATGCCGGACCCATGCCTACGGTTTTGCAACATTTCGGTGCCATGACCGCGATATGACCAGGACGGAACGATCACAGGGGGGGCATGGCAACGTGGATCGATCGTCATCGGAACCCCGCGTCCATCATGCCGGAACGGGGAAGGCCGCAAGGCGCGGCGCGGGCACCCTGACGCTCGCGATGCTGCTCGCCGGCTGTGGCGGCGGCGGCAGCGGGGTCGGCAGCACGCCGGCACCGCCCAGCGCGGAAATTCCGACGCCCACCGCGACTCCGGCACCCACACCTCCCGCGACGCCGACGCCGACGCCCGCCCCGACGCCTAGCGCCACGAACTACGACACCACCGAATATCGCGCGACCGTGGGCGCGGTATCGATGAACGCGCTGGCCGCCTATCGCCGCGGCGCGACCGGCGCGGGGGTATCGATCGGCATCATCGACAGCGGCATCGACCTGCAAGGCGAGGAGTTTTCCGGCCGCCTGTCCAGCGCCTCCGCCGATGTCGCGGGCAATACCGGGTTCGACGACGAGGACGGCCACGGTACCGCCGTCGCCTTCACCGCCGCCGGCCGCCGCAACGGCGCCGGCACGCACGGGGTCGCGTTCGAGGCGACCGTCGTCGCGCTCCGTGCCGATCGCCCCGGCACTTGCGCGACCGCGGTCGAGGGGGACGACAGCACCGGCTGCAAGTTCGGATCGGACGCGATCGCACGCGGCGTCGATGCGGCGCGGGCAGCCGGGGCGAAGGTCATCAACATGTCGCTGGGCGGCACTAACATGCCCGCGTCGCTCCAGAACGCGATCGCCCGCGCCACGGCGGCGGGGATCGTGATCGTCATCTCCGCCGGTAATGACGGCACCGAGAATCCCGATGCCTTCACGGAGGTCGCCAACAACGCGGCGATCGCACGCGGGCAGGTCATCGTCGCCGGATCGATCGGCAGCGGCGACGCGATCTCGTCGTTCAGCGACCGCGCCGGCACGGGCGCCGCGCATTACCTGACCGCGGTGGGGGAACGGGTACGGGCACCCGACGAGACGGGCAGCGTGTTCCTGTGGTCGGGCACCTCCTTCGCCGCGCCGCAGATCGCGGGCGCGGTGGCCTTGCTGGCGCAGGCATTTCCCAACCTGTCCGGCGCACAGATCGTCCAGATCCTCTATGCCAGCGCGCGCGACGTCGGCGCCGGCGGCGTCGACCCCGTCTATGGCAACGGCGTGCTGGACCTGAGCCGCGCGTTCCAGCCGCTGGGCACCAGCAATGTCGCGGGCAGCACGGCGGCGGTATCGATGGCGGTCAACGCGACGCTGTCCGCCCCGATGGGCGATGCGCGCCAGGGCGGGCTGGGCGCGGTGATCCTCGACGGCTACGACCGCGCCTTCGCGATCGATCTGGCGCAGACGATCGATCGCGCCGCCCCGCCCCGCGCGCTGCTCGGCGCGCTGCAGTTCCGCGGGCGCCAGGTGGCCGCCGCGATCGGCGGCACCAGCGTGTCGATGACGCTCGCCCCCCGGATCGGCGGCAGCGTCGCGGTGGAGCCGACCCGGCTGACCGGGCGGGACGCCGGCATGGCCCGCGCGATCGCCGGCACGGTGACGCAGGCACTGGGGTCGACCCTGTCGTTCGGATTCGGCATCGCGCAAGGGGCTGGCACGCTGACCGCGCAACTCGCCGGGCGACGCGAACCCGCCTTCCTGGTCGCGACGACGCCCGGTTTCGGCATCGACGGCACCGTGCGCGCCAGCGGTGCGATCCGCCAGGAATTCGGGTCCTTCGGCCTCACCGCTGCGGTGGAGAGCGGGCGGATGGCGACGCGCCGCCCTGATGGGGCACCCGGTGCCGATCCCTATCTTCGCGGCGGCTTCGACCGGGCGGCGCTGTCGCTCGACCGGCGCTGGGGCTCGTTCGCGCTGCACCTGACCGGATGGCGGCTGGACGAGCGCGACACCCTGCTCGGCGCGCGGTTCGGCACCGGTCTGGGCGCGACGCGCGCGACGACCTGGTTTGCCGATGTCGATGCGCGCGTGGAGGCGGGCGACGGCTGGACGCTGGGGGGGTCATTGCGCCGGGGCTGGAGCGAGGCGCGCGTCCGCCACGGCATCGACGGCACCGGTCTGGTCCATACCGCCGCCTTCGCCGCCGATCTGGGCAAGGACGGCGTGTTCGATGACGACAGCATCGGCCTGCGCATCGCGCAGCCGCTGCGCGTCGCCACGGGCGGGATCGATTTCCGCCTGCCGACGCTGTGGGACTATGCCACCACCAGCGTCGCGACCTGGTCGACGCAGCGCCTGAACCTCGCCCCCGACGGCCGCGAGGTCGATGTGGAGGCCCGCTATGCCCGGCCGTTCGGCCCCGGTACGATCCAGACCAACGTCTTCTGGCGCCGCGACCCCGGCAACATCGCCGCCCTCCCCGCAGATTACGGAATGGCGGTGCGCTACGGCTTTGGGTTCTGATCGGGTACCGGACAAAGTTTTGCTTGGCCGGTGACGGGAAAATCATCGAAGCCGTCGCCGTGGCGATCGTGACGGATTGCCCCATATAGACATGATGACCCAGCTCTCGTTCCTCGATCTCGTCCCCGTCGTCGAAGGCGGCACCGTGCGTGAGGCGCTCGACCGCAGCGCCGATCTCGCCGCCCATGCCGAAAGCCTCGGCTTCGGCCGGTTCTGGGTGGCGGAGCATCACGGCATGACCGGCATCGCCTCGGCCGCGACCGCCGTCGTGATCGCGCACATCGCCGCCGCGACGCGGACGATCCGCGTCGGGGCGGGCGGGATCATGCTGCCCAATCACGCGCCGCTGGTGATCGCCGAACAGTTCGGCACGCTCGACGCGCTGCATCCCGGCCGTATCGACCTGGGACTGGGCCGGGCACCGGGATCGGACCAGCGGGTCGCGCGGGCGATGCGGCGGACGCTGACCAGCGATGCCAACGCCTTTCCGCAGGACGTTCTGGAACTGCAAAGCTATTTCGCGGATGACGGCCAGACCGGCATCTCCGCGACCCCCGGCGCGGGCGCAAAGCCGGAATTGTGGATATTGGGGTCCAGCCTGTTCGGCGCGCAGGTCGCCGCCGCGTTCGGCCTTCCCTATGCCTTCGCGTCGCACTTCGCGCCCGACGCGCTCGATCAGGCGCTGGCGGTGTACCGCCGCGATTTCCGCCCCTCCGCACAACTCGGCAAGCCTTATGCGATGGCGGGGTTCAACGTCTTCGCCGCCGACACCGCGGCGGACGCCGAACTGCTCGCCTCGTCGCAGCAACAGTCGTTCATCGCCTTGCGCACCGGCGACCCGCGCCAGTTGCCGCCGCCGGTCGCGGGCTATCGCGCATCGCTGGGGGCGCAGGGTGCCGCCATGCTCGATTCTGTACTGTCCTGCTCGTCGATCGGCACCCGCGACACGGTGGCGAACGATCTGGCCGCGTTCGTGCGCCGCACCGGCGTCGATGAGGTGATGGTGACCAGCGCGATCTACGACCATGCCGCCCGCAAGCGCAGCCTGACGATCACGGCAGAGGCGGTGCGCGAGGTCGCCGCCGCCGCGTAGAGGCCGTTCCTATCCGGCCACCGGCAGGCGCAACCGCACCAGCAACCCGCCCAGATCTTCGCTTTCCTCCAGCGTGACGGTGCCTTCGTAGATTTCCGCCACGTCGCGCACGATCGCGAGGCCGAGTCCTGTGCCCGGCTTGCCGGTGTCGAGGCGAACGCCGCGATCGAAGATACGGATGCGGTCTTCCTCGGGGATGCCGGTGCCGTCGTCCTCCACCAGTAGCTCGACGAACCCCGCCTCCGCGGCCACGGTCACGAACACGCTGCCGCCGCCATATTTCGCGGCGTTCTCGATCAGGTTGCCGAGCATTTCGTCCAGATCCTGCCGCTCGACATGCACCGCCACGTCCTTGCGCCCCGCCACGTCGATGCGGACGTGGCGATAGAGGCGGGCGACCGCGCGCTCGACCGATTCGACGCTGGGCCATACCTCCGCCCGGCTGTGCGCGGAACCGCGCCGGCCGACCGCGCGGGCGCGGGCGAGGTGATGGTCGACCTGCCGCCGCATCGTTCGCGCCTCGCGCACCACCGTCTCGGCCAGATCGTCGGCATGGGCGGTGGCGGCGTTCATGATGACGGTCAGCGGCGTCTTCAGCGCATGGGCGAGGTTGCCGGCATGGCGCCGCGCCTCCTCCGCCTGCCGCTCGTTATGCTCGATCAGCGCGTTCAGTTCCTCGACCATCGGCTGCACTTCCAGCGGCATTGCCTCCGACACGCGCGACGACTGCCCGGCACGCATCCGGGCGATCTCCGCCCGCACCCGCCGCAGCGGCCACAGGCCGTAGAAGGTCTGGAGCGCGACCAGCGCCAACAAGCCAAGGGCCAACAGCGCGAACGACCGCACCAGCGTCCGCCGCAGGATGGTGATCTGCGAATCCAGCCCTTCCCGGCTCTGCGCTACCTGAAACCGCCAGCTGACCGGCGAGCCGGGCAGTCGCACATCACGTTCGACGACACGCAGTTTCTCCAGCCCGAACTGCGGGCTGTCATAGCTGTGGACGCTGCGGTCGGTGTGCGGGACACCGTAAGCCAGCCGCCGGTCCCACAGCGACCGCGACGGGAACGGCTCGCGCCCCGGTGCCGAAACCTGCCAGTACAGTCCGGAACCGGGCTCCAGGAACCGCTGGTCCGCCGCCTCGCGCGTGAACATCACCTCGCCATCGGGATCGATCTCGGCGGACACGATCAGCGCGGTCATGACATATTCGAGCTGGTCGTCGAAATTTTGCGTCACGGCCGAGGCCAGCACCCGGTCGAGCGCAAAGCCGCCGCCCGCCAGCAGCACGGTGATCCACACCGCCGCGATCAGGATCATCCGCCGCGACAGCGACCCCGTCGCGCGGGGTCGCGGCGACCGGGGTTCGGGCTCGGTCATGGCCGGATCAGGCGTCCGGGTCTTCCAGACTGTAGCCGAGGCCGCGGATCGTGGTGATCACCTCCTGCCCCAGCTTCTTGCGGATACGTGTCACGAACACCTCGATCGTGTTCGAATCGCGATCGAAATCCTGATCGTAGATATGTTCGATCAGTTCGGTGCGGCTGACGACCTTGCCCTTGTGATGGAGCAGATAGCTGAGCAGCTTGTATTCCTGCGCGGTCAGCTTCACCGGCTCGCCCGCCTTGGTCACCTTGCCCGAGCGGGTGTCGAGCCGCACGTCGCCGGCGGTCAGTTCGGACGAGGCGTTACCGGAGGCACGCCGGATCAGCGCGCGCAGGCGGGCGATCAGTTCCTCGGTTTGGAACGGCTTGGCGACGTAATCGTCCGCGCCGGCATCCAGCCCCGCGACCTTGTCGGACCAGCTGTCGCGCGCGGTCAGCACCAGCACCGGCGCGGTCCGCCCCTCCTTGCGCCAGCGGTCGAGCACGGTCAGCCCGTCGACCTCGGGCAGGCCGAGATCGAGCACGATCGCATCGTAATTCTCGGTGGAGCCCAGATAATGCCCCTCCTCGCCATCGGTGGCGAGATCGATCGCATAGCCGGCGCCTTCCAGCGTGTTCTTCAGCTGCTGGCCCAGATTGGGTTCGTCCTCGACGATCAAGACGCGCATCTTCTCTCCAGTCCCCGTTGTGCCGGCATCCGCTAGCATGACGGACCGGTTACGGAAACGTCGCTGTCGCCTGCCTTAACGGATCGCCCCCGCGATCGTCAGCGACCGGTGCGGCCGATCACCTGCCCCGACCGCCCGTCCACATCGACCCAGATGACGTTGCCGTCGCGCAGGAACTTCAGCGTGTAGATGCCGCTGCCGCCGTCGAACTCGAAACCCAGATATTCCGCGCCGTTCATCGTCGGCACCACCCGCCGCTCGATCTCCGGCATCGGCAGCAGCTTGCCCTGCTTGCGCGCTTTATAGGCCTGCATCTGATCGCCCCGCTTCTGCGGTTCCGCGACGGCGGGAACCGTGACGGCGATGATCGCGAGAACGAGGAGGGTCTTCATGGATGACGGGATAGCTAAAGCGCATTGAACGCGCTGTGAATGCCTCCCCCCACGAAGCTTGTGCAGTGCGGCATACGGGCAACAGCCCCGTCGCGACCGCACGACAGGTTGTCGCGGGCGTCCATGCCCCCTAGGTGCCCCAAGGATATGGCCGCACCCATCCTCTCATATGAAAATCTCGGCCTGATCCAGGGATCGGGCTGGTTGTTCCGCAATCTCGACATCCATGTCGGCCAGCGCGACCGGCTTGCGCTGATCGGCCGCAACGGCGCGGGCAAGTCGACGCTGCTCCGCCTGCTCGCCGGACAGGTCGATCCGGACGAGGGGCGGCGCACCGTGGTGCCCGGCACCCGCGTCATCATGCTGGAACAGGACCCCGACGTGTCGCGCTTCGCCACCCTGCGCGATTATGTGGAATCGGGCGACGACGCGCCGCTGGGGCATGAGGCGAACGCGATCGCCGACCAGCTCGGCATCGATCTCGACCGGGAGGCCGGGTCGGCCTCGGGTGGCGAACGGCGCCGCGCCGCGATCGTCCGTGCGCTGGCGCAGGATCCGGACGTGCTGCTGCTCGACGAGCCGACCAACCATCTCGACATCTTCGCGATCGACTGGCTCGAACAATGGCTGTCCCGCTACAACGGCGCGTTCATCGCGATCAGTCACGACCGCACCTTCCTGACCCGGTTGACCAGACAGACGCTGTGGCTCGATCGCGGCAATGTGCGCCGCGCCGAGATCGGGTTCGGCGGGTTCGAGGCATGGACCGAGCAGGTCCATGCCGAGGAACAGCGTAATGCCGAGCGGCTCGATGCCAAGCTGAAGATCGAGGAACACTGGCTGCACCGCGGCGTCACCGGCCGTCGCCGCCGCAACCAGGGCCGCCTGGCGAAACTGCACGAGATGCGCGCCGAACGCGCCGCGATGATGGGACCGCAGGGCACCGCCGCGATCGGGCTGGGGCATGAGGACGGCCGGTCGAAAGTGGTGATGGATGTCGACCACGTCTCCAAGAGCTATGGCGACCGCCCGATCATCCGCGACTTCTCGCTGCGCGTCACCCGCGGCGACCGGATCGGCATCGTCGGCGCGAACGGCGCGGGCAAGACGACGCTGCTCCGCCTGCTGACCGGTGAACTGGAACCCGACACCGGCACGATCAAGCTGGCCAAGACGCTGGACGGCATCGTCATTGACCAGCAGCGCCGGCTGATGGCGCCGGACAAGACGGTGCGCGACGTGCTGGCCGATGGCGGCGAATGGATCGACGTGCTGGGGGTGCGCAAGCATATCCACGGCTATCTGAAGGAGTTCCTGTTCGATCCTTCGCTGACCGAGGCGAAGGTCGGCACGCTGTCGGGCGGCGAGCGATCACGGCTGCTGCTGGCGCGCGAATTCGCGCGGCCATCGAACCTGATCGTGCTGGACGAGCCGACCAACGACCTCGATCTGGAAACGCTCGACCTGTTGCAGGAGGTGATCTCCGATTACGACGGCACCGTCCTGATCGTCAGCCATGACCGCGATTTCCTCGACCGTACCGTCACGATCACGCTGGGCCTCGACGGCAGCGGCCAGATCGACGTGGTCGCCGGCGGGTACGAGGACTGGCAGCGCCGCCGCCGTCCGCAGGCGGATGCGAAGAAATCGACGAAGGCCGTCACCGCCCCGCCCGCCCCCGCCGCGACGCGCAAACTGTCCTACAAGGACCAGCGCGACTATGACCTGCTGCCCGCCCGCATCGAGGAGATCGAGGCGGCGATCGTCCGCGACGAGGCGTTGCTGGCCGACCCCGACCTCTACCGGAAGGACCATGCCCGCTTCACCCGCCTGACCCAGGCGATCGACAAGGCCCGCGCCGAAAAGGACGCCGCCGAGATGCGCTGGCTGGACCTGGCTGAACGGGTGGAGACGCTGGGGCAGGCGTGATACGCTTGCCCCCGGAGGTATGGCGCGATGGGTGAGATGCGACGGATCGAGATCGAGATCGACGCCGCGATGCTCGCGGCGGCGGACGACGCGGTCGAAAACGGCCGCTTCGCCGATCGCGACGCGGTGATCCGCCATGCGCTGACGCTGTGGAGCGATGGTGATGGCATGTTAGACGCGTCTTCCGGGGTGACGGATGTCGGGCATCTGCGTCGGCTGATCGATGAAGGCTTTGCCAGCGGCGATCCGGTCGAGGCCGGCGACGGGTTCTACGACGATGTCTGCGTGCGCGGTCGTGCTCGGCGGGAAGCCCGTCGCGCCATTCCGTGAAGATCGTCTATCTACGAACGGCCCGCGACGATCTCGACACCGCCTACGATCATGTCGCCCGCGAGGATTGCGACGCTGCGGATCGTCTGGTCGCCACGATCCGCCACGCGGTGTCGTCGCTGAAGGATTATCCGCGCCGTGCGCCGGAATGGGCGCCGGGCATCCGCAAGCTGTCGGTCAAGGGCTATGCGATCATGTATCGCATAGCCCTTGACCGCATCGAAGTTGGTCGAATTTTGCACCTTCGCCGGGATTTCGAGAAGTTGGGTATCGAAGCGTTGGCCCGGCCAGCGGACAGCCTCGATTAAATCGCCCGCCCCTCGCGTCCCGCGACATCGACGACATATTGCCACGCCACCCGGCCCGACCGGCTGCCGCGTTGCGTCGCCCAGCGGACCGCCTCGTCGGCATCGAACGGCAGGTCGTGCGCCTGCGTATAGCCGCGCACGATGCGGAGATAATGATCCTGATCGACCGTATGGAACCCCAGGCTCAACCCGAACCGGTCGGCCAGCGCCAGATGATCGTCGACCGAATCGCGCGGGTTGATCGCGCTGTCCTGTTCGGCGATGTCGCGCGGCATCAGGTGGCGGCGATTGGCGGTGACGAGCAGGCGGGCATTGGCCGGGCGCGGTTCCGCCCCGCCCTCCAGCATCGATCGCAGCGCCCGCGCCTCCGCCGGCGCATCAACCCCCAGATCGTCGACGAACAGTGCAAAGCCGCGCGGCACGGGCGCCAGCGCGGCGAACAGCGCGGGCAGACGGTCGAGCGCCGTCACCTCGACCAGCGCGAGATCACCACCGCCGCCCTGGTCGCTGGCGGCCTGCACCGCCGCCACGGCGCTTTTTACCAATGCCGACTTGCCGGTGCCACGCGCACCCCACAACAGCACGTCCTGCGCGGCATGGCCTGCCGCCAGCCGCGTCAGGTTCGCCACCAGCGCCGCCTTTTGCCGGTCGATCCCGATCAGCCGGTCGAGCGGCAGCGGCGCGAAGCCGCGCGTCGGCACCAGCGCCTCGCCGGTCCAGCGATAGGCGGGATGCGCGCGGGGATCGGCGGCGGGGGCGGGTGGCGGCGACAGGCGTTCCAGCGCCGCGGCGATACGGTCGAGCGGGTCCATGACGTTCGCCCTTGCGGGGCCGCGCGCGCGGACGCAACCCGTCACGGCGACAGGTCGTACGCCTTCAGCAGATCGTACAGCGTCGGCCGGCTGGTCCCCAGCAGCCGCGCCGCGCCCGAGATATTGCCGTCCGCCCGGGCCAGCGCGCGGCCGATCGCGCGCCGGTCCGCCCCTTCGCGCGCCGCGCGCAGGTTCAGGTCGGCGGGATCGGCCGGCGTGGCCAGATCGAGATCGGCGGCGGTCACCAGCTTGCCATCGGCCATGATGACCGCGCGCTTCACCCGGTTCTCCAGCTCGCGGACATTGCCGGGCCAGCGCCACGCCTCCACCGCCGCGCGCGCATCCGCCGCCAGCCCGGTGACGGCCGGGTTGAGCGTCGCGGCATAGCGCGCGACGAAATGCCGGGCGAGCAGACCGGCATCGCCGGTGCGGTCGCCCAGCGCCGGGATGCGCACGACGATCTCCGCCAGCCGGTAGTACAGGTCCTCGCGGAACCGCCCGTCGGCGACCATCGCATCGACATCCTGATGCGTCGCGCAGACGATGCGGGTATCCACCGCGATGCTGCGCCGCCCACCGATCCGCTCGATCACCCGTTCCTGCAGAAACCGCAGCAGTTTGACCTGCAACGCCAGCGGCACATCGCCGATCTCGTCGAGGAACAGCGTGCCGCCCGCCGCCTGTTCGATCTTGCCCTCGGTCGTCTTCACCGCGCCGGTGAACGCGCCCTTCTCATGCCCGAACAGTTCGGATTCCAGCAGCGTCTCGGGGATCGCGGCGCAGTTGATCGCGACGAACCGGCCACGCGCACGCGGCGAGGCGTCGTGCAGCCCGCGCGCCAGCAATTCCTTGCCCGTCCCGCTCGCGCCCAGCAGCATCACCGACACATCGGCGGGGGCGACCCGTTCCAGCGTCCGCGCCACCGCCGCCATTTCGGGCGAGGCATAGAGCAGCCCGCCGAACCCCGCCCCGCCTGCCCTGGCCGCCAGCCGCCGGTTCTCCGCCTCCAGCGCGTGGACGTGGAACGCACGCGCCACGATCAGGCCGAGCGCGTCGATATCGATCGGCTTCTGATAGAAATCCCACGCCCCGTCCGCGATCGCGGCCCGTGCGCTGTCCCGTGCGCCGTGTCCGCTGGCGACGATCATTTTGGTGGCGGGCGCGATCGCCCGGATCGCGTGCAGCGTCGCGAATCCCTCCGCGGTGCCGTCCGGATCGGGGGGCAGGCCCAGGTCGAGCGTCACTACCGCCGGCTCGTGCAGCCGCACCGCATCGATCGCGGCGGCCCGGTCGGCGGCGATCACGACCTCGTAATCCTCATACGCCCAGCGGAGTTGGCGGGCGAGCCCGGCATCGTCCTCGACCACCAGCAAGACGGGCCGGGTCATGCCGCCACCGCCATCCCAGGTGCCATCTTGGCCGCCATCACCTGCGCGGGCGGCAACAGGATGCGGAAGACGCTGCCCTCCCCTTCGCGGCTTTCGACCTGCAATTCGCCCCCCATCGCGCGCACCAGCTGCCGCGCCTCGCAGGCACCGATCCCGAACCCGTCGGGCTTGGAAGAGACGAACGGGCGGAACAGGCGGTCGCGGACGAAGCCGGGCGTCATGCCCACGCCACGATCGATCACCGCCAGCATCAGCCGGCCATCCACCCGATCGAGACGCAGGCGCACCGGTGTGCCCGGCGGGCTCGCCTCGATCGCGTTCTGGACGAGATGCGACAGTGCCTGTTCCAGCCGCGCCGGATGGCCCCATGCGAGCGGTGTCGCCTCGCCCTCGACCATGACCGGATGCTGCGCCCGGCGCGCCGCCGCCACGCGCGCGGCAAGTGCCGGCAGGTCGACCGGCTGCAGCGGCTCCGCCCGCGTACCGTCATGCTGGCCCAGCCGGGCGAGCAACGTCGCCATCCGCCCTGCCGATTCACGCAGCGTCACCACCATGTCGGCGCGAAAGGCGGGATTGTCGGCATGGCGTTCGGCATTGCGCGCCACCAGGGTCAACTGGCTTGCGACGTTCTTGATATCATGGAGCAGGAAGGCGAAGCGGCGGTTGAAGGCGTCGAATTCCTGCGCATCGACCAGCGCGGCCTGGCTGCGATCCTCCGCCAGATAGCTGGCCGCCTGCCGCCCGGCGATGCGCAATAAATCGAAATCCTCCCAGTCGAGCGCGCGGTCGACCGGTGGCCGCGCCAGCAGGATCGCCCCCGCCAGTTCCCCGCCATGGAGCAGCGGCACGATCGCCCACGCGGCGTCATCGTCCAGCAGCCATGCCGGCACCAGCGCCGCTTCCCCCGTGCCGTCGCCGGCCCGCAGCGTGTCGAGCGACACGATCCGCCCGGTCGCACCCAGATGCGCGGCCAGCGACGCGGGCAGTGCCGCGCCGCCATCCGTCCAGCGCCAGCCGGCCCATGGCGTCAACACCCCGTCCGTCGCGACAAGCAGCAGCGCGGCCGGCGCATCGGTCAGGTCCGCGACCGCCTTGGCGATCCGCTCGCCCAGCGGCGCCGCCCTCTCGCCCGGCAGGCCCAGCGTCGTGGTGAAACGCTGCCATTCGATCCGATAGTCATAGCGATGATCGAACAGGTGCTTGGCCGCCTTCACCCGCAGCCATGCGCGCAGCCACGGCGTCGCGGTGAAGGCCAGCAGCGCCGCCGCCGCGCCACAGACGATCGCGGTCTGCACCGCGCGGGCGACGGGCGGCGACAGCATCGATGCCAGATCGACCGCCAGCGCGGTCGCCGCGACGTACAGCAGCAGCGCCAGGGCGATCAGCGCCCGGGTGGCGACGGTACGCGACACCGCCACCGATCCCTCGCCCCGATGCGTCGCGGCGACGGCGAGCAGGATCGCGACCCCCATCATCACCGGCCCGCGCGCCACCACCGGCATCATCGTCCAGCGCGGACCGGCAAAGGCGAGCAACGCGATCGCCAGATCGAGCCCCCACATCGCCCCCAGCGCCAGCGCGAACAGCCGTACCCCGCCGGCCTGCGGCCCGGTCGCCGCCTGCGCCAGATGACACAGCAGCAGCAACGCGCCCGCCATCGCCATCATCCGCAGGACGTGACGGGTGATCTCCACCGCCAAGACCATGTCCTGGTCCATCGGCATCCGGGCGATCGGCGCCAGCGCCGTCGCGGTCAGGATGACGAACATCACCACCCCGTACAGCGCCGCCAGCGCTCCACCATCGGCGCGGGCACGCAGCACGAACGCCGCCATCACCCCCGTCCACGCCAAGTTGCGCGCGCCCTCCGCCAGATGCACGCTGATGTCCCATGGTTCGACCCCGGCCACGGCCAGCGCCCACAACGCGGTCAGCGCCGCCGCGGCGACCACCGCCAACGCGGGACCGGCCGTCACGTCCCATCGCCGTCGCCAGCGCGCCAGCGCCAGCGTGCCGAACAGGATCGCGGCGAGTGCATGGCCCCACAGGATCAGGACTGCCGTCATCGTCTCGTCATCACCCGCTGCAAGGGCCGTGACCCGGCCTTTCCCGCAAGGATGCCCGAAAAACGCCAATAAAGGCTGAACATGCCCGTTGGTGGCGGCAGATCGTTGGGAATTCCGGCGTTCCGCGATAAGGCCGGCGCTCAGGAGGATTCATGACCGCAAGCACCATCGTTCCCGTCATTCTTTCCGGCGGCTCGGGCACCCGGCTGTGGCCGATGTCACGGCCCGAACGCCCCAAGCAGTTTCTGCCGCTGACCGCCGACGAGACGATGCTGCAACTGACGCTGCGCCGCGCAGTGGGCGATGGCTTCGGTGCCCCCGTGATCGTCGCCAACGCACAGCACGTGGACGAGGTGGAGACGCAACTGGCCGCCGTCGGCGTCGAGGCGGCGGCGATCATCCTGGAACCGGCGGGTCGCAACACCGCGCCCGCGATCGCGCTGGCGGCGCTGGCGGCCCCCGATCCGGAGGCGGCGCTGCTGGTGATGCCGTCCGACCATGTCATCGCCGACATCCCCGCCTTTCATGCCGCGATCGCCGCCGCCCTGCCGCTGGTCAACGATGGCTGGCTGGTCACGTTCGGGATCGAACCCGATGCGCCTGAAACCGGCTATGGCTGGATCCAGACCGGCGAGGCGATCGCGCCCGGCGTCCACCGCGTCGCCCGCTTCGTCGAGAAACCGCCGCTGGACCGCGCGGAGGCGATGCTGGCGGCGGGTGGCCATGCCTGGAACGGTGGCATCTTCCTGTTCCGCGCCGACATCTATCTAGGCGAACTGGCCGCGCACGCCCCGGCGATGCTGAATGCGGTACAGGATTCGATGCGCGCCGCCCGGCATGAAGGTATCCGCCTGTTCCCCGATGCCGCCGCCTTCGCCGCCTCGCCGGCGGACTCGATCGACTATGCGGTGATGGAGAAGGCGGAGCGGGTTGCCGTGGTGCCCGTCGCGATGGGCTGGAACGACCTCGGCAGCTGGGATGCGCTCCATGCGATCAGCGAGGTCGACGCCGCCGGCAACGCGCATGGCGGCGAGGTGATCGCGGTCGACACCCGTGATTGCCTCGTCCGGTCGGACGGGGTGCGGATCGCGATGGTCGGCGTGTCCGATCTGATCGTGGTGGCCAGCGGCAACGACGTGCTCATCATGCCACGCGGTCGCAGCCAGGAGATCAAGAAGCTGATCGAGGCGATGAAGAAGGGGTGACTGTCACCGTCCGCGACCGGCCCCGGCGGCGGGGTCAGTCGCGGGCGAAGATGTCGGTATGGGGTACGACGAGGCCCAATGCCGGAAGGCTGACATCATGCGGCTGTGCAAACAGATCGTCGCGCCATGAGGTTGGGCCGAGACGCTGGATCACCCGGCTCGTTTCGTTGTGCGGATCGACGAAGACGATCGTGTCGATTGAAGCCAGGGAGCGATACTGCGACAGTTTCTCGCCCTCGTCGACCCGGGCCGTCGAGGCAGACAACACCTCGAATATGACGACCGGGTCCGTGAAGAGACGCTGTTCCTCCCGCTCTTGTGTTGCCGGGTTGCCGCAATATACGCTGACATCCGGATAACGGGCATCGGTGTCCGTCACCTCCACGCCCATGTCGGAACCATAGGGCCGACAACCCGTGCCACGGAGCTTGACGTGTAGGAAGGCGAGAACATTGGCGCTGACGCGCGCATGGGCCGGCGTACCGCCGGTCATCATCCGTATAGTGCCATCGACCAGTTCGTATTTCCGGTCACCCGGAAAATCGATTTCGAGAAACTGCTTTACCGTAATCGGCTGGTAAAGGGGATCATGGCGCATAGCCAGATACTATCATTCCAACGGGAATTAACAAAGGGCCCGTGGAGTGATCCACCGGCCCTTCGTCTTTGGTCAGGTCGTTCTGGTTGGCTGGCGACGGCAAAGCCGCCGCTGGACGTCGGACCGGTTCGGCGTTGCCGACCGGCCGTCCGATCCGATGCGGGTCCTGCGCCGGCATCACCGGCGCAGGACCCGCATTCGGATCAGAAGTCCATGCCGCCCATGCCGCCCATGCCGCCGCCGCCCATTGCGGGCATGGCGGGCTTGTCTTCCGGCATCTCGCTCACGGCCGCTTCGGTCGTGATGAGCAGGCCGGCGACCGAGGCCGCGTTCTGCAGCGCGGTGCGGACGACCTTGGTCGGGTCGATCACGCCGGCTTCCACCAGGTTCTCGTAGGTGTCGGTCGCGGCATTGAAGCCGATGTTCGAATCGTTGCCGTCGAGCAGCTTGCCCGACACCACCGCGCCGTCATGGCCCGCATTGCTGGCGATCTGGCGAACCAGCGCGGTCAGCGACTTGCGGACGATATCGATGCCGCGCGTCTGGTCCTCGTTGGCGCCCGTGAGCCCTTCGAGTGCCTTGGTCGCGTACAGCAGCGCGGTGCCGCCACCGGGGACGATGCCTTCTTCGACGGCCGCGCGGGTCGCGTGCAGCGCGTCGTCGACGCGGTCCTTGCGCTCCTTGACCTCTACCTCGGACGAGCCACCGACCTTGATGACCGCGACGCCGCCGGCGAGCTTGGCAAGACGCTCCTGGAGCTTCTCCTTGTCGTAGTCGCTGGTGGTGTTCTCGATCTGCTGGCGGATCGCCTCGGTGCGGCCCTTGATCGCGTCGGCATCACCGGCACCGTCGACGATGACGGTGTTGTCCTTGTCGATCGTGACGCGCTTGGCGGTGCCGAGCATCGCGGTGGTCACGGTCTCCAGCTTGATGCCGAGGTCCTCGGAGATCATCTCGCCCTTGGTCAGGATCGCGATGTCTTCCAGCATCGCCTTGCGACGATCGCCGAAACCGGGGGCCTTGACCGCTGCGACCTTCAGGCCGCCGCGCAGCTTGTTGACGACGAGCGTGGCCAGAGCCTCACCCTCGATGTCCTCGGCGATGATCAGGAGCGGACGACCCGACTGCACGACCGCCTCCAGGATCGGGAGCATCGCCTGCAGGTTCGACAGCTTCTTCTCGTGGATCAGGATGAACGGATCGTTGAGTTCGACCGTCATCTTCTCCGGATTGGTGATGAAGTACGGCGACAGATAGCCGCGGTCGAACTGCATACCCTCGACGACGTCGAGCTCGAATTCGAGACCCTTCGCTTCCTCGACGGTGATGACGCCTTCCTTGCCGACCTTCTCCATGGCTTCGGCGATCTTCTCGCCGACTTCACGGTCGCCATTGGCGGAGATGATGCCGACCTGCGCCACTTCCTTCGAACCGGACACCGGCTTCGAACGCGCCTTCACGTCCTCGACGACCTTGACCACGGCAAGATCGATGCCGCGCTTCAGGTCCATCGGGTTCATGCCGGCCGCAACCGACTTCATGCCCTCGCGCACGATCGCCTGCGCCAGGACGGTCGCGGTGGTCGTGCCGTCGCCGGCGATGTCGTTGGTCTTCGAGGCCACTTCGCGCAGCATCTGCGCACCCATGTTCTCGAACTTGTCCTTGAGCTCGATCTCCTTGGCGACGGTGACGCCGTCCTTGGTGATGCGCGGTGCGCCGAAGCTCTTGTCGATCACGACGTTGCGACCCTTCGGCCCCAGCGTGACCTTGACCGCGTCGGCGAGGATGTCGACGCCGCGCAGGATGCGCTCGCGCGCGTCGCGGCTGAATTTCACGTCCTTGGCTGCCATGTGGCTACCCTTTCAGTTGAGGTTGTAACGTCTCGAAAGTCGCATCCTACAGGGGTTATCCGCCCCGGATGCGACGTATCAGGTCAGCCGACGATCCCGAGGATGTCGCTTTCCTTCATGATGAGCAGGTCTTCGCCGTCGACCTTGACCTCGGTGCCGGACCACTTGCCAAACAGCACGCGATCGCCGGCCTTCACCTCCAGCGGGTGGACCTCGCCGCTCTCGCTGCGGGCGCCGGTGCCGGCGGCGACGACTTCGCCTTCCTGAGGCTTTTCCTTGGCGGTGTCGGGGATGATGATCCCACCGGCCGTCTTCTCCTCCGCCTCTACGCGGCGGACGAGAACGCGGTCGTGCAACGGACGAAAGTTCATTGCTGTGCCCTTTCTGAGACTATGACAGATTTCTGGCACTCAGGGGTCCCGAGTGCCAACGCGGCCTATATGTGGAGCGCGCCAGACCTCGTCAACGCCCGCCGGGAACTAAATTCGACCAGCCGTGTCGGGCAACAGGCCCAGCCGCGCCCGCGCGCGCCACCGCCACAGCAGCAGCACCGACACGGCGGCGAGACCGGCGGCCAGCCCCCACCAGATGCCCAGTCCCTGCCAGTCGAACCCGAAGCCGAGCAGCACCGCGCATCCCGCCCCGACCACCCAATAGCCGAACAGCGCGACCAGCATCGGAACCCGCGTATCCTGCAACCCGCGCAGCACGCCGGCCGCCACCGCCTGCGCCCCGTCGAACAGCTGGAACGCGGCGGCGACCCCCAGATACTGTACCGCCAGCGCGACCAGCGCGGCGTTGGCGGCGTCGTCCGGATCGACATAGACGCCGACGAACAGACGCGGCGCGATCAGCAACAGCGACGCGGTGAACACCATGAAGCCGATCCCGACCGCCAGCGACACCGCCCCCGCCCGGCCGATCCACACCCGGTCGCCGGCGCCGTACGCCATGCCGACCCGGATGGTCGCTGCCTGCGCGACCCCGAACGGCACCTGGAACGCGATCGCCGCGATCTGGAGCGCGATGGCGTGGGCGGCGACCTCGGTCACCCCGATCAGCCCCATCAGGAACCCGGCGGCGGAGAACAGCGCGCCCTCGAACGTCATCGTCAACGCGATCGGCAGGCCGAGGCGCAGGAGATCGGCCAGCCGCGACCATTCGGTCCGCCACCAGTTGCCGAACAGGCGATAGCGGCGCAGCCGGGGATCAAGCAGCAGGATCGCCACGAAGGCGAGCATCATCGCGGTGCTGGTGACGACGCTGGCGATCGCCGACCCCTCCAGCCCCAGCGCGGGGAAACCCGCCTGCCCGAAGACGAGCAGCCAGTTGCCGAGGATGCCGGTGGCGAGGCCCAGCGCCATGACCACCATCGCCCAGCCCGGCCGCCCCAGCGCGGAGGCGGTGACACGCATCACCCCGGTCGCCACCGCCGGGATCGTCGCCCACAACAGGATGTCGAGGAACGCCCCGGTCCGTGCCGCGACGTGCGGGTCCTGCCGCGCGAGCAGCAACAGCCGCTCGCCATTGGCGAGGACCGCCATCGTCGCGAGGCCGGCGCCGATCGCCAGCCACATCGCCATCCGGAACGAGCGGCGCACCTGCCGCACCGCATGGCGACGGCGACCGAGTTCGGCGGCGATCAGCGGCGCCGCCGCCCCGACCAGCCCGATCATCGCGAAGGCGAGGACGCTGTAGAGATAGACGCCCAGCGTCGCGGCGGCGAGTTCGGTGGTGCCGAGCCGCGCGACGAAGATCACGTCGATCGAATAGACGCCCATCTGGAGCAGGTTGGCGGCGACCAGCGGCGATGCCAGCGCGATCGTGGCGCGCAATTCGGCCCGCGTCGTGGCAGGCGCGGCGGTGAGCGCGGGGGGCGGGGCGACGACAGGTTGCACGGCGCGCGCTGTAAGGGGTGCGGCGGGGGTTGGATAGCACCGCCCGACGCGGCTCGCCGCGTTAGGGATTGCGCGTAATAAAATTGCCTCTAGGCTCGCATCCTTTCACGACCAACGGGGCGCATCGACGCCCCTTCATCCCTGGGGGGACGCGAGTTCATGTTGTTCGGGCGCGTAAAGCCATTGGACGCGATTCTGGCGGCGGCGGAGCGAAAGTCGCTCCACCGTACATTGGGAGCCTTCCAGCTCACCCTGTTCGGGATCGGATCGGTGATCGGCACCGGCATCTTCGTGCTGACCGCCGCCGGCGCGCAAAAGGCGGGGCCGGGGCTGATGCTGGCCTTCGCCATCGCCGGCGCGATCTGCATCGTCGCCGCACTCTGCTATGCGGAGATCGCGGCGATGATCCCGGTCGCGGGATCGGCCTATACCTATACCTATTCGACGATGGGCGAACTGCTGGCCTGGACGGTCGGCTGGGCGCTGGTGCTGGAATATGCGGTCGCCGCGTCGGCGGTGGCGGTCGGCTGGTCCGGCTATTTCTCCGGCACGATCCTGCAACAGTTCCTCGGCATCCAGTTGCCGATGTGGCTGAGCGCCGGGCCGCTGGCGCTGGGTGGTGCTGCGGGCGGGTTCATCAACCTGCCGGCGGTGGTGATCGCCCTGCTCGTCACGTGGCTGCTGATCATCGGCACGTCGGAAAGCGCGAAGGTCAACGCGATCCTCGTCGGCATCAAGGTGGTGGCGCTGACCGCGTTCATCGCGCTGACCGCCGGCAAGATCGATACCGCGCAGTTCAGCCCCTTCCTGCCGGCGGGCGTGTTCGGCGGCTTCGGCACCGGGGTCGGCGCGGTCGGCGCGGCGGCGACGATCTTCTTCGCCTATGTCGGGTTCGACGCGGTATCGACCGCGGCGGAAGAAACCAAGAATCCGCAGCGCAACGTGCCGATCGGCCTGATCGGATCGCTGCTGTTCTGCACCGTGTTCTACATCCTGGTCGCGGCGGGCGCGATCGGCACGATCGGCGGCCAGCCGATTATGGGGCCGAACGGCATCCCCTTCCCCGCCGGATCGGAAGAACTGGCGCGCCAGTGCGCGATGGCAGAATATGCCGGGCGGCTGGTCTGCTCGAACGAGGCGCTGGCGCATGTGCTGCGCGCGATCGGCTTCGGCACCGTCGGCAACATGCTGGGCATCGCCGCCTTCGTCGCGCTGCCGTCGGTGATCCTGGTGCTGCTGTTCGGGCAGACCCGCATCTTCTTCGTGATGAGCCGTGACGGCCTGTTGCCGCCGATGCTGAGCAAGGTCCATCCCAAGTGGAAGACCCCGCACGTGGTGACCGCGATCACCGGCGCGGCGGTGGCGTTCGCCGCCGCCTTCCTGCCGGTCGGCGCGCTGGCCGACATCGCCAATGCCGGCACGCTCTATGCGTTCATGATGGTCGCGTTCGCGGTGCTGATCCTGCGCCGGACGGAGGCGGACCGCCCCCGCTCGTTCCGCACGCCCGCCGTGTGGTTCGTCGCACCGGCGACGATCGTCGGCTGCATCTTCCTGTTCTTCAACCTGCCCTCGGCGGCGATGCTGGTGCTGGTGGTGTGGGGCGCGATCGGGCTGGTGGTGTATTACCTGTACGGTTACCGCACGAGCAACGTCGCCCAGGGCCGGATCGAGGTGCTGGTCGACGACGACCTGCCCTGACGAAAAACTCGCCCGGTGGTCGTCCACCGGGCGGGGCGGTATTTGTGTCGACAGGCTGCCGTCGTCGCAGGGGCAGCGTGGCACAAAACGGGATGACATTGGCCTGATCCATCCCGCCCCACCCCGTCATGGCGAGTGTAGCGACGCAATCCAGAGCCCGGTGCGTGACGCCCTGGATTGCTTCGCTACGCTCGCAACGACGAATGGGTGGGTTTCAGCTAGCCCAGCGTATCGGCCAGTGCCTTCAGGTCGACCTGCGGACGGGCACCGAAGTGGCTGATGATCTCCGCCGCGCACAGTGCGCCGAGCGTCAGCGAGCGCTCCAGATCATGGCCGCGGGTCTGCGCATGGAGGAAGCCGGCGGCGAACAGGTCGCCCGCGCCGGTGGTGTCGACCACGCGCTCGATCGGCTGTGCCGGCACCGTGACGCGCTGGCCGCCACGCACCGCACAGGCACCGCGCTCCGCCAGCGTCACCACCAGTGTCGGCACCTTGTCCTGCACTGCGGCGATCGCGGTATCGACGTCGGTCGTCTCGGTCAGCGCCATGATCTCCGCCTCGTTGGCGAACAGCACGTCGATCAGGCCCTGATCGATCAGCGTGTGGAAATCGGTGCGGTGACGGTCGATGACGAACTCGGCCGACAGGGTGAAGGCGATCTTGCGCCCTGCCTCGCGCGCCACCTCGATCGCGGCGCGCATCGCGGCGCGCGGCTCCTCCGGGTCCCACAGATAACCTTCGATATAGAGGTACGCGGCATCCGCGATCAGCGCGCGGTCCAGCGCGACCTCCGGCAGATAGTGCGACGCGCCGAGGAAGGTGTTCATCGTCCGCTGGCCATCGGGGGTCACGAAGATCAGGCAGCGGCCGGTGGTCGGCGCGCCGGCGCGGACCGACGTGTCGTAGCGGATGCCGGCGGCGCGGATGTCGTGCGCGAATACCTGCCCCAGCTGGTCGTCGGCGACCTGACCGATAAAGGCGGTGCGCCCGCCCAGCGCGGCGATGCCGGCCAGCGTGTTCGCCGCCGAGCCGCCCGAAATCTCGCGCCCCGGCCCCATCCGGCCATAAAGCGCGTCCGCCTCTTCCGCCGAGAAGATCAGCTGCATCGCGCCCTTGGTCATCCCCTCGGTCGCGAGGAAGGCGTCGTCGGTCTGCGCGAGGATGTCGACGATCGCATTGCCGATCGCGACGACATCGTAGGTAGGGGTGGTCAAGGTGGCGGACTCCGCAAAGAAGGTAGACGGTCGCCCTAGATGCGCGGGCCGGCGCAAGCAATGTTGACGCCGCCGGGGTGCCGCGCCATCCCGTTGCGATGACGCGCGCCTTCCTCCTGTCGCTGGGCCAGCTGGGCGACCGGGCGGTGCTGGGCGTGTTCGCCAAATCGCTGGCGGTGACGCTGGCGATCTTCGCGGTCGCCGGGTTCGCGCTGTGGTATGCGATGCAGGCGGTGCTGGCGCACTGGATCGGCTGGGGCGCGACCGGGCTGGCGACGGCGTTCGCGGCGGTCGTCACCGTGCTGGCGCTGTGGCTGCTGTTCCGCGCGGTGGCGGTGGCGGTGGTCGGGCTGTTCGCGGACGAGGTGGTCGCGGCGGTCGAGCGGCGGCATTACCCGGAGGCGCTGGCGACCGCGCGGCCGGTGCCGTTCGCACGCGGGCTGGCGATGGGGCTGCGATCGGCGGCGCGGGTGATCGCGGTCAACCTGATCCTGCTGCCGCTCTATGTCGTGCTGCTGGCGACGGGAATCGGCACCGCCGCCGCGTTCCTGATCGTCAACGGCTGGCTGCTGGGCCGCGATCTGGGCGACATGGTCGCGGCGCGGCACATGGATGCGGGGCGCATGGCGGCGTGGCGGGGCGAGACGCGGGGGCGGCGCTTCCTGCTGGGGCTGGCCGATGCCGCGCTGTTCCTGATCCCGGTCGTAAACCTTGCCGCCCCCGTGCTGGGTGCGGCGATGGCGACGCATCTTTTCCACACGAGGCGCCGATGACCCGCGCGACGATCCTGCTGGCGACCCTGCTGGTCGCGGGGTGCGCCGCCGCCCCCACAGCCCGCCCGGCCAAGGCGCCACCGATGGCGATCGCCTATCCCACGGTGGGGCTGGAACGGGTGATCGGGCAGGATGCCGACGGCCTCGTCAAGCTGTTCGGCGCGCCCGACGCCGATGTCCGCGAAGGCGCGGCCCGCAAGCTGCAATTCGGCAGCGCGATCTGTGTGCTCGACACCTATCTTTACCCCCAGACCAGCGGCGGCGCGGCGCGCGTGACGTATCTCGACGCACGCGAACCCGATGGCAGCGCGATCGACCGCGCGAGCTGCGTGGCGGCGCTGACCCGGCGCGACGGGGGGCGGTAAGAGGATCGGTTCACGCGGAGACGCGGAGTTTTACAAAAGGATTGTTCGCGCAGAGGCGCAGAGAACGCAGAGGGTTTTTGTCCGCGACGGCGCACATACGCATCATTGGCCCGATGATGAAAGCCGCATTCGCGGCAGGTGCTATACCTCCGCGTCTCCGCGAACATCTTCCTGTGACCCCGTGCGAAGGGCGGTGCCGACGAAGGTCGCGACTGCCCGACGGTCACGCCCCCTCTGCGCTCTCCGCGCGTCTGCGCGAACCGATCTGGCCGACCGCCCACCCTGCCGCGTCGCACACCACCGGCGAGGCGTCGTCCAGCAGCGGCGCAAGCACCGGCAGCAGCGCCGGGTCGCCGCTGTTGCCCGCCGCGATGCAGGCGTTGCGGACCATGCGGTCGCGGCCGATCCGCTTGATCGGAGAGCCGGCGAACACCTGCCGGAACCCGGCATCGTCGAGGCCGAGCAGGTCGGCCAGTTCGGGCGCGACCAGTTCGGCGCGCGGGGCGAACGCCATGTTGGCGGCGGCGGCCTTGGCGAACTTGTTCCACGGGCATACCGCCAGACAATCGTCGCAGCCATAGATGCGGTTGCCGATCGCGGTGCGGAACTCCTCCGGGATCGGCCCGGCATGTTCGATCGTCAGGTACGAGATGCAGCGCCGCGCATCGAGGCGATAGGCCGCGGGGAACGCGTCGGTCGGGCACGCGGTCTGGCAGGCGTCGCACCGGCCGCACGCGCCACCGCCGGGGCCGTCCGGCACCATGTCGAGCGTGGTGTAGATCGCGCCCAGGAACAGCCAGCTGCCCGCCGTCCGGCTGACCAGATTGGTGTGCTTGCCCTGCCAGCCGATCCCCGCCGCCTCCGCCAGCGGTTTCTCCATCACCGGCGCGGTATCGACGAACACCTTCAGGTCGTGCGCACTTTCCTGCGCCAGCCAGCGGCCCAGCGCCTTTAGCTGGCGCTTGACGACATCGTGGTAATCCTGCCCTTGCGCATAGACGGAGATGCGGCCGATCCCGCCCTCCCCGGCCAGCGCCAGCGGATCGGTGGCGGGCGCGTAGCTCATGCCCAGCGACACGACGCTGCGCACCGCCGGCCACAATCCGGCCGGACTTTCGCGGTGATGCGCGCGCTCGGCCATCCAGATCATGTCGCCGTGCCGCCCCTCGGCCAGCCACTGGTGCAGGCGTGCCGCCGCGAGCGGCGCGGCGTCGGCGCGCGCGATGCCGCAGGCGGCGAAGCCCAGTTCGGCCGCCTTCGCCTTCAGCCGGTGTTCTAGCTTGTCATCCGCCACGCCCCCCCGCTACCACGGCGGCACGCGCCGGAGGAAGATGTTGACGATACAGGGGATGACGGCCGGCAATCAGGAATGGGCGGTCACCGCCGCAGGACTGGTAAAACGGTTCGAGGACCGCCGCGTCGTCGACGGGGTCGACCTGATGGTGCCGCGTGGCGCGATCTACGGCGTGCTCGGCCCCAACGGCGCGGGCAAGACCACGACGCTGCGCATGTTGCTGGGCATCATCGAGCCGGACGAGGGCGCCCGCACCCTGCTGGGCGAGGCGAGCCCGCGCGATGCCAGCGACCGGGTCGGCTATCTGCCCGAGGAACGTGGGCTGTACCCGGCGATGAAGGCGCGCGAGGCGATCGCGTTCATGGGCGCGCTGCGTGGCCTGTCGTGGAGCGAGGGCCGCCGCCGCGCCGCGACGATGCTGGAGGAAGCCGGCCTGGGCCATGCGATCGACGAGAAGGTGCGCAAACTGTCCAAGGGCATGGCGCAGATCGTCCAGCTGCTCGGTTCCGTCGTCCACCGTCCCGACCTGATCGTGCTGGACGAGCCGTTCTCCGGCCTCGACCCGGTCAATCAGGAGAAGCTGGAGGCGCTGATCGTCGCGGAGCGCGACCGGGGGGCGACCATCCTGTTCTCCACCCATGTCATGGCCCATGCCGAACGGCTGTGCGACCGGCTGGCGATCATCGCCGGCGGCAAGCGCCGGTTCGAGGGGACGGTGGACGAGGCGCGCGGCACTCTGCCCGCGCAGGTCCATTACCAGCCACAGCGCCCCGACCCCGCGCTCGCCGCGCTGTTGCCGGCCGATGCCCGGGGCGAAGGCGAAGGCTGGCGCTTCACGCTGCCGCCCGGCGGGATCGAGCCGGTGCTGGTCCGCCTGATCGCCGCCGATCACGGCATCGCCGGGCTGACGATCGAGCGCCCCGGCCTGCACGAGGCGTTCGTGCGGATCGTCGGCGGCCGCGCCGCGACCGGAGAGGCTGCCGCATGACCCGCTTCCGCCGCACGTTGCGCCAGACGCTGACGATCGCGCGCCGTGATTTCATCGCGACGGTGTTCACCCCGATCTTCCTGCTGTTCCTGTTCGCGCCGATCCTGATGGGATCGTTCGGCGCGATCGGCGGGATAGGCGCGGCCAGCATGAACGACGGCGCGGCCGACCGGTCGCGGCTGGTCGCGATCGTGCCGGCCGCCACCGCCGGGGTGATGCAGGAACAGGACAGCCGCCTGCGCGCGCTGTTCCGCCGCGACGAACGCCCCGCCCCCCTCGCCTTCCAGACCCCCGGCCGCGATGCGCGCGCGCAGGCAACGGCGGCGATGGCGGACCGCGACCACGATGTCGATGCGGTGCTGTACGGCCCGCTGGCGACGCCCACGATCCTGACCGCCCCCGGCACCCGCCGCGCCGCGCCCTATCTGGAGGCGGTGGCGCAGGCGACCCTGTCGGCACAGGCACCGGGCGCGGTGACGGTGACGGCGACGCGCGAACGGGGTGCACGCACCGGCACGTCGATCGGCGGCCAGCACCAGTCGGGCTTCTTCGCGGTGTTCGGCATCTTCTTCCTGACGCTGTTCCTCGCCGGGCAGGTCGTCGGCACGATGGCGGAGGAACGCAACAACAAGGTGGTCGAGATCCTGGCGGCGGCGGTGCCGCTGGAGGCGGTGTTCTTCGGCAAGCTGATCGGCATGTTCGGGGTCGCGGTGCTGTTCGTCGGTTTCTGGGGCACGGTGGTCGGTCAGATCGCCAGCCTGTTGCCGCCGGGCGCGGCGGCGGCGATCGGCGATCTGACGCCGGCGGTTGGCGGGCCGATGTTCGCGCTGCTGTTCGCCGCCTATTTCTCGATGGCGTATCTGCTGCTCGGCTCGGTCTTCCTCGGCATCGGTGCGCAGGCATCGACGATGCGCGAAATCCAGATGCTGTCGCTGCCGATCACGCTGGTGCAGGTGGGGATGTTCGCGCTCGCCTCCGCCGCCGCGCGGATGCCGGGCAGCGGGGTGGCGATGCTGGCGGAGATATTTCCGCTGTCCTCCCCGTTCGCGATGGCGGGGCGCGCGGCGAACTCGCCCGAATTGTGGCCGCACGCGCTGGCGCTGCTGTGGCAGGCGATGTGGGTGGCGCTGTTCATCATGGCGGGGGCGCGACTGTTCCGGCGCGGGGTGCTGAAATCCGGGAGCGGGCGGCCGTTCTGGCGGCGGCGGGCGCGGTAGGGGCGACGCGAAAAAGGAAGTGATGGTTCGCGCGGAGGCGCGGAGGACGCGGAGAGAAGAAGAGGACGGGGGATGGGCCGTCTGCCGATTCCCCCCCGCTCCGGCGGAAAAAGCGGGCGATGGCACGCAACCGGCATACCGATCACACCATCTCCGCGTCCTCCGCGCCTCCGCGCGAAACCATTCTTCTCCGCAGCTTCGCCCCGAATCTTTCCCGCGCTGCGATGATCTGGCGGCGGCGCCCCCGCCTCCTATATGGTTGCGATGACCACAGATCGCCGTTCCTTCCTCGCCGCCTCCGGGCTGGGCGCCGCCGCCATCGCGCTGTTCGGGTGCCGCGACGAGGCGGTTGCGGCGGAGCGGTTTCCGGTGACGATGACCGATGCGCAGTGGCGGCAGAAGCTGCCCCCCGCCGCATACCGGGTGCTGCGCCACGAGGATACCGAGCGACCGTTCAGCAGCCCGCTGAACGACGAGCATCGCGCGGGCACCTTCCGGTGCAGGGGGTGCGCGCGGCCGCTGTTCGCCTCCAAGACCAAGTTCGACAGCGGCACCGGCTGGCCCAGCTTCTGGGCGGCGCTGCCCCGTGCGGTCGGCGCCCGCACCGACGGATCGATGATGATGGCGCGGACCGAGGTGCATTGCGCCGGCTGCGGCGGGCATCTCGGCCATGTCTTCGACGACGGCCCCAAGCCGACCGGCAAACGCTATTGCATGAACGGCGTGGCGATGGCGTTCACGGTCGCCTGAGGCGCGATCGGGCGGTCAGCCCGCCGCCTGCACGGTCGGCGCACCCGCGATCAGTAGCGGCGCCTGCATCGGCTCCGCCGTCGGCGTCGGTGCCTGATCGGCATAGATGAAGCCGCTGGTCGGGTAGGTCGAGGTGCCGAGACCGCCGGTCGGGCCATACCACACCCGCACCTGGCTCCAGTCGCCCTCGGGCGACACATCCACCGCGCGGACGTCCGTCTCGACGGCGCCCCGGCGGGACCAGTTGGCGTGGGTCAGCAGTACTTCGCGAGGGGACACGATGCGCGACACCATCGCGACATGGCCGACGCGCATCCGCGCCGTCGCCTTGAACGCCAGCACCGCGCCCGGTTGCGGCGCGTCGCCGCGCGCATAGCGCCCCGCCGCCTGCCCCCACCAGGTGTTCGCGTTGCCGTGCAGCGCGATGCCGGAGACGGACCGCGCAAAGGGCGCGCACTGCCAGAACTGCGCCGCCGCCGGGGTGGCCATCATCAGGCCGCACGAAACCACCAGCGCGAAACGCACTGCCAACGCCTTCATCATGACCGGATACCCGCTCGTTCGATTGCTGTGCAGGCTGGCTACGGGCGGATCGATTAATTGAAAATAACGATCGGAACCTTATCGGGTGAACGGTGTTTCGGCGGCGACAGTCCGCATTTCCGCCACAATCCGGCGGAACGCCAAGCGTGCTTGCCGCCCGCCCCCGCCTGTCTTACCCCATCGCCAAAACCATAGGAGAGCGCGCGATGGACACCGGCACCCTGTTTCGACTCGACGGGCGCGTCGCGCTCGTCACCGGCGGCAGTCGCGGGATCGGCCGGATGATCGCGGCGGGCTTCGTCGCGCAGGGGGCGAAGGTCTATGTCTCGTCGCGCAAGGCCGAGGCGTGCGAGGAAACCGCCGCCGAACTGGGGCCGAACTGCATCCCCCTGCCCGCCGACATCGCCACCGTCGACGGTTGCCGCGCACTGGCCGCCGCCCTAGCGGAACGGGAGGGGCAGCTCGACATCCTCGTCAACAATGCCGGCGCGGCGTGGGGCGTGCCGTTCGAGGATTTCCAGGAGGCAGGCTGGGACAAGGTGATGGACCTGAACGTGAAATCACCCTTCTTCCTGACGCAGGCGCTGCACCCTCTGCTGAAGGCATCGGGCAGCGACGCGCGGCCGGCCAAGGTCATCAACATCACCTCGATCGACGGCCAGCGGCTCAACGCATGGGAGACGTACAGCTATCAGGCGTCGAAGGCGGCGCTGATCCACCTGACCCGGCGGATGGCGGCGCGGCTGGTGCAGGACGGCATCAACGTGACCTCGATCGCGCCCGGCGCTTTCCCCAGCAGCATGAACAAGGCCGCGCGCGATCATGGCGACGCGGTGGCGAAGAACATCCCCGCGCGCCGGATCGGCGTGGCGGAGGACATGGCGGGCGCGGCGATCTACCTCGCGGCGCGCGCCGGCGATTACGTGGTGGGGGAGACGATCACCGTCGACGGCGGGCTGGTCCACGCTTCATTGGGGGCCAGCATCGACGGGTGAGGGATGGCGAGCGTGGAGGATGCGGGGTCACCGCCCGCATCTTTCCTGTTTTCCCGTCATCAGTGGCTGTTTCGGAAATGCGCCATCCGCAGGCGCTCGTCCGTGATGGCGGCACCGCAATCAGATCGCTTGGATGAGCTTTAGTCGCTTGCCGCAGGAGGGCCTGCCATCCGGTCAGCTGAGATGTAAATTCGCGCAACGCGGCTTGGCTGGCCAGTCGTTGGCGCAATCCTGTACCTGTTTTAAGAGACGGCGAGCTTTGCAACAGGCCGGTACTGCCGAACTATATCCGGAGCCTGTACCGGGCGTCCGTACAAATATCCCTGCGCCTCCTCGCATCCGAGCGCGATGAGCGCCTCCTCCTGTCCCACGCACTCCACGCCCTCGGCAATGACGACAAGCCCTAGACTCTTGGCCATACAGACAACGGCGCCGACGATTGCCGCATCGCCCGCTCCCTGATCGATACAAGCCACAAAGCTTCTGTCGATTTTCAGGCGTGTTAACGGGTATTTCTGGAGAAGGCCCAATGACGCAAAGCCCGTACCGAAATCATCGAAGGCCACCCCGACACCTAGCGTCTTCAACTTGCGGAGCGCCTTGGCCGAATGGCTGCTGTGCCGCAGCACCGTATTTTCCGTTATCTCGAGTTCCAGCTGATCCGCACCAAGGCCGTGACGTGCCAGCGCGTCGAGTACGACCTCGAAGAGGCGGGCGGAACGAAGCTGAACGGGGAACAGGTTTACGCCCATCCTGATCTTGCCCAATCCCCCCAATCGCCAGGCGGCGGCGGTCGAACATGCTTCGTTTATGATCCAGTCGCCCACGATCTCGGCAACCACGCTGCGTTCGAGAATATCGATGAAGGCGTGAGGCTGCAGCAAGCCATGGCGGGGATGGCGCCAACGCAACAAGGCCTCAACCCCTACGAGGCTGCGATCGGCGAGCGAAACCTGTGGCTGATACCAGAGCTCGAACTCCCCGTTCGCCAAAGCCGAGCGAAGCTCCATACTCAAGCGAAGATCGTGTTCCGAGCGGCTCTGCATCGCTCTGACGAAGAACGTCCGGGCACCGCCACCCTCACTCTTGGCGCTATAAAGGGCAAGGTCAGCGCTCGACAGAAGCTGATCGGCGCTGGTGCCGTCCTTCGGTGATATCGCTATGCCGATGCTCGTGTTCACGAACACGGATTGCCCGGCCAGTTCGATGGGGGATTGCAGGCTCGCGAAAACCCGATCGGCTGTCTGCTCGATCAGACGGGGGTCGGTACAATCCGGCAAAAGTATCGCAAACTCGTCGCCACCGAAACGTGCCACGAAACCGACATCTCCTGCCGCATCGTTCAGGCGCCGCGCCACGCTGGCCAGAAGTTCATCACCAACGGAGTGGCCAAGGCTGTCGTTGACGTGCTTGAAACCGTCCAGGTCCAGCATCAGCAACACGCAGGCACCCGCCTTGATCGCATCCGACAGGCGCGCCTGCAAGGCATTCCGGTTCGGGAGCGACGTCAACATGTCGCAATGGGCCAGATGTTCAAGACGCCGTCGCGCGCGCTGCCTGTCGGTCACGTCACGGATGAGCGCGCCGAACATCGGCCGGCCCGCCTCGAACCACATCGACAGGGAAAGGTCGACGGGAAATTCATAGCCATCGGCGTGCCAGGCAAGCATCTCAACCGCTTGTCCGGCGAGACGCGCCTTACCCGTCCTTACCGCTCTGGCCAGCCCGGCATCATGCGCTGCCCGATGCCGCTCCGGCATAATGATCGAAAGTGGCATCCCTACGGCCTGGTCGACGCTGTACCCGAACAGCGTCACTGCAGCGCTATTCCACGAGATGATAAGATTATCCTGTCCCGCACAGATCGCAGCTGTCGCAGAATTGGCGAGCATTTGCTCGTATCGATCCTGCACCCAGTGGGAGTCGATTCTGGCCCTGTTCATCCAAAAGCTCCCCCCGGCCTTTCGCATCGATCGCAATATTAATCCTAATGCGACAAGAAGCAAAAAATGAATCTTGAACATGAAATGACGGCTTCGCCATCGGACGTCGAAGCACCGCAGGACTGATGCGCGAGAACCGCTTTCGTGGCGGCCAGAAACGCCATGCAAACGGATGACCGACAGGAGATCGCGCCGAACATCATCGAGCAGGAGTCTGGGCCACGCCCCCCCCCCCCCGCCCGACAAGAAGCGGGGCGTAGACATCGCATACGTCCTGACGCGAAAAGCCGGTGGAGGGTAGTTCTATCCGGCGGTGGTCAGCGACCTATTCCCGCTACGTTGTCGGCTGGACCGGCGGCGACCGGCTGCACCGCGATCTGGTGCCCGCCGCCTCGCCCTAGCCCCGGCGCGGGGTCAGCAGCCACACCTTCGGGCCGCCGGTCGGCTTTGCGGTGCCGTCGATCCGCACCGCGCGGATCAGGCGGACGGGGCGGAGGATCATCTGGCCCTTCATCGAATCGAAGCCGCCGCCCGATGGCTCGGCGAGGATGCGTTTCACCACCTCCATGCCGCCCACGACATGGCCGAACGCGGCATAGCCCTTGTAGCCGGGGCGGGCGTCCATCTGGGGCGTCGGCCCGACCGTCAACACGAAATTACCGCCGGCGGAGGCGGGATCGTCACCACGCGCCATCGAGATCGTGGCGTCGAGATGGCGGATACCGGTCTTGCTGGTCGACTCGAACGGGAAGGAGGGCAGGATGCGCTTGGCATCGGTGCGGATGCCGGCCTGCACGAACCCCCTGGTCGGATCGGCCTTGCCGCGCGCGGCGCGGTAGAAGCTGGTGTCGTCGAACCGGCCATCGTCGACATAGGCCATGAAGTTCGCGGTCGTCTTCGGCGCCCGGCGCGCGTCGAGCCCCAGCATGATCGCCCCGCGCGAGGTATCCAGCCGTACCCGCACGATCCCGGGCCGCGCACCCGGGGCCTGCCCGGCGGCCGGCGTAAGCGCGGCGATGGCAACGATCGCGAAAGCCGCGCGAAGAGGAAGTCTGTTCATCATTTTTCTACCTCCCCGGCGACGGCCGGGGTCCAGCTGGAATGGCGGCCGTGGTCCGTCACGGACGTCCGCCCAACCGGACCCCGGCCTTTGCCGGGGGGTAGCGATGGTCGGCGGCAGGGACAACCGGCTTATCGTCACCGATACGACCGCCCTACCCCGTCCCCTCAGCGCGCGATCCCGCCCGCCGCCAGCACCGCCAGCGTCACCAGTTCGCTCGCGGTCGAGGTCATCGGGGCGATCTGCACCGGCTTTTCCATGCCGATCAGCATCGGGCCGATCATGTCGTCGCCGCCCAGTTCGCGCAGCAGCTTGGCGGAGATGTTGGCGGATTGCAGGCCGGGCATGATGAGGATGTTGGCCGGGCCGGACAGCCGCGCGAACGGGAAGTTCTTCAGCTGTTTCGGATTCAGCGCCACGTCCGGTGCCATCTCGCCTTCATATTCGAAGCTGACCTGCCGGCCGTCGAGCACCTTCACGCCGTCACGGATATTGTCGAGCCACTGGCCGTCCGGGTTGCCGAAGGTGGAATAGCTGAGGAACGCGACGCGCGGCTCATGCCCCATCCGCCGCGCGACCTGCGCGGTCTGTTCGGCGATGTCGGCCAGTTCCTCGCCGGTCGGGCGCTCGTTGATCGTGGTGTCGGCCATGAACACGGTGTGGCTCTGCCCGACGAGCAGATGGATGCCGAACGGCACCTTGCCCGCCATCGGATCGATCACGCGCCGCACGTCCTTGAACGTCTTGGCATAGGTGCGGGTGATGCCGGTGATCATCGCATCGGCATGGCCGAGCTGGAGCAGGATCGAGCCGAAGGTGTTGCGGTCCTGATTGACCATCCGCTCGATATCGCGGCGCAGATAACCGCGGCGTTGCAGCCGCTGGTACAGGAACTCCACCATCTGCGGCACCAGCGTCGAGGTGCGGCTGTTGTGGACCTCGTATTCGTCGGGATTGGTCACGCCCAGCGCACGCAGCCGATCGTGCACGTCGTCGCGACCGACCAGCACGGGCACGCCGTAGCCGCCCTCCTTGAACGCGATCGCGGCGCGCAGCACCACTTCCTCCTCGCCCTCGGCGAACAGCACGCGCTTGGGATGCGCCTTCGCACCCTCATAGGCGAGCGTCAGGACCGAGGTGGTGGGGTTCAGCCGCTCGCGCAGCGACTGGCGATAGGCGGCCATGTCGATGATCGGCTTGGTCGCGACGCCCGAATCCATCGCCGCCTTGGCGACGGCGGAGGGCACGATCTCCATCAGCCGCGGGTCGAACGGCGACGGGATGATGTATTCCGGGCCGAAGCTGTGCTGCACGCCGTAAGCGACCGCGACCTCGTCGGGCACGCGCTGCCGCGCCAGTTCGGCGATGGCGTTGGCGGCGGCGATCTTCATCTGGTCGTTGATGCCGGTGGCGCGCACGTCGAGCGCGCCGCGGAAGATGAAGGGGAAGCAGATCACGTTGTTGACCTGGTTGGGATAATCCGACCGGCCGGTGGCGACGATCGCATCGGGGCGTGCCGCCTTGGCCAGTTCGGGGCGGATTTCCGGTTCCGGATTGGCCATCGCGAAGATGATCGGCGACGGCGCCATGTCCTTCACCATCTCCGGCTTCAGCGCGCCCGCCGCCGACAGGCCGAGGAACATGTCCGCCCCCACCAGCGCCTCGGTCAGGGTGCGGCGCTCGGTGACGGCGGCGTGCGCGGACTGCCACTGATTCACGTCGTCGCGGCCCTGATAGATCACGCCGGTACGGTCGCACATCAGCACGTTGTCGTGGCGCACGCCCATCGCCTTGATCAGTTCGGTGCAGGCGATCGCCGCCGCGCCCGCGCCGTTCACCACCACCTTCACGTCCTTCAGGTGACGGCCGGTCAGCATGCACGCGTTGATGAGGCCGGCGGCACAGATGATCGCGGTGCCGTGCTGGTCGTCATGGAAGACGGGGATGTTCATCCGCTCGCGCAGCGTCTGCTCGATGATGAAGCATTCGGGAGCCTTGATGTCCTCAAGGTTGATGCCGCCGAACGTCGGTTCCATCAGCTCGACCGCGTCGATGAAGCGGTTCACGTCCTCCGTCTTCAGTTCGATATCGATCGAATCGACATCGGCGAAGCGCTTGAACAGCACCGCCTTGCCTTCCATCACGGGCTTCGCGGCGAGCGCGCCGAGATTGCCCATGCCGAGGATCGCGGTGCCGTTGGAGATCACCGCGACCAGATTGCCCTTGGCGGTGTAATCATAGGCGGTCGTAGGATCGTCGGCGATCGCCTGCACCGGCACCGCGACACCGGGGGAATAGGCGAGCGCCAGATCGCGCTGCGTCGCCATCGGCTTGGATGCGATGATCTCGATCTTGCCGGGCCGCCCCTCCGAATGGAACAGCAGCGCCTCGCGCTCGGAGAACTGGACGTTGACGGCTTCGGACATGAAGGGCTCTCCCGCAGATTTTGCGACCGTACTAGGCCCAGCGTCCGCCCAAGGGAACGCCGGAATTCAACCGATATAGGGCGGAATTCCAGCCGCCCGTCGCTTTCCTGCCGCTGGCAGGCCCCAACATGTGCAGGAATCGGCACATCGCGTGAGCGGGTTGATCCCGTGGCCGATCGGCCCCCGGATCACGCGCGACGATCATGCCCGGGGTTTCCAACCCGGCAGACGAAGGCATATAGTCGTCGCGATGAGGCATGAACCGGGCATCTTCGACGAACGCGACAACGAGGCGGTATCGCCGGGCCGCGCCCGCGTCGATATCGCCGCCGGCCGGGTCCACGATCGGGCGATCGTCGGCGAATGGCTTGCAGCGCGGCATGGCGAGGTCCAGACGACGACCATCAGCTATTCATCGTCTTTGCGAGCGTAGCGAAGCAACCGGGAGCGTCAGATGCGCGGCCACCGGATTGCCGCGTCGCGCCGCTCCTCGCAATGACGGATCATGGTGATGTCACCCCCCACCCCGATGATGGCCCAGTACCTCGCGCTGAAGGCGGAGGCGCAGGATTGCCTGCTATTCTATCACATGGGCGATTTCTTCGAGTTGTTCTTCGAGGATGCGCGCGTCGCCGCCGCCGTGCTCGACATCGCGCTGACCGCGCGCGGCGAGCATGAGGGCGAGCGGATCCCGATGTGCGGCGTCCCCGTCCATGCCGCCACCGCCTATCTGCAACGCCTGATCAAGGCGGGGCACCGCGTCGCGATCGCCGAACAGACCGAAAGCCCGGAGGCGGCGCGCAAGGCGCGCGGCAGCAAGGCGCTGGTCAACCGCGCGATCGTCCGCGTCGTCACTGCGGGCACGCTGACCGAGGAGGCGCTGCTGGATGCGCGCACCGACAACTGGTGCGTCGCGATCGGCGAGGTCGGCCAAGGGGCGGGGCGCGACGTGGCGCTGGCCGCCGCCGACGTATCGACCGGGCGGTTCCAGGTGATCCTGCTCGATCCCGCCGCGCTGCCCGCCGAACTGGCGCGGCTGGCCCCGGCGGAAGTCGTGGCGTCGGAGGCGGGCGATACCGCCGATCTCGCCACCACCACCCGGCCGAAGGCGGAATTCGACAGCGGCGCGGGCGAGGCGCGGCTGAAACGCCTGTTCGGGGTCGCGACGCTGGACGGGTTCGGCCAGTTCGGGCGGGCGGAACTGGCGGCGGCGGGCGGGCTGGTCGCCTATCTCGATCATACCGCGCGGGGCGCGCTGCCGTTCCTGCGCCCGCCGGTGTTGCACCGCGCCGCGACGACGATGGCGATCGACGCCGCGACGCGCGAAAGCCTGGAGCTGACGCAGACCACGCAGGGGCAGCGGCGCGGCAGTCTGCTCGATGCCGTCGACCGGACGGTGACGGGCGCGGGCGCACGGGCACTGGCGGCGGATATCGGCGCGCCGCTGATGGACCGGGCGGCGATCGACGCGCGGCTCGATCTGGTCGGCTGGTTCCACGACGATGCCGCGTTGCGCGAGCGGGTGCGCGCGGCGCTGCGCGCGCTGCCCGATATCGGCCGGGCGCTGGGGCGACTGGTCGCGGGGCGCGGCGGCCCGCGCGATCTGGGTCAGTTGCGCGACGGGCTGGACGCGGCATGGGCGCTGGGCGAGCGGATCGCGGTACCGGGCGCGCCGCCGCTGCTGGATCAGCTGGCGCCGCAATTGCGTGGGCACGGCGCGTTGATCGACCTGTTGCGCCGCGCGCTCGTCCCCTCGCCCCCGATCGAGGCGGGCGATGGCGGCTATATCGCGGCGGGATACGACGTCGCGCTCGACGACCTGCGCGATGCCGGTGCCGGCGGGCGCCGCACGATCGCCGCACTGGAGGCGGAGTTCCGCCAGCAGACCGGCGTCACCGCGCTGAAGATCCGCCACAACAACGTGCTCGGCTATCATGTCGAGGTGCCGGCCCGCGCCGCCGATGCGCTGATGAAGCCCGACAGCGGCTTCACCCATCGCCAGACGCTGGCCGGCGTCGTCCGCTTCAACACCCCGGCGCTGCACGAAGTGGCGGCGAAGGTGGCGCAGTCGGGCGCGCACGCGCTGGCGGCGGAGGCGGCGCATCTGGAGGACCTGACCGCGCAGGCGCTGGCCGGGCGGGAAGCGATCGCCGCCACCGCCGACGCGCTCGCCCGGCTGGACGTGGCGGCGGGCCTCGCCGAACGCGCGGCGGAGGGCGGCTGGGCGCGGCCGGTGCTGGTCGAGGATCGCTGCTTCGCGATCGAGGGCGGCCGCCATCCGGTGGTCGAGGCGGCGGTGGCGCGCAGCGGCGGCCGCTTCGTCGCCAACGACTGCCGGCTGTCGGAAAGCTCGCGACTGTGGCTGGTGACGGGGCCGAACATGGGCGGCAAATCCACCTTCCTGCGCCAGAACGCGTGCATCGCGGTGCTGGCGCAGGCGGGCAGCTATGTGCCCGCCACCACCGCCACGCTGGGGCTGGTCGACCGGTTGTTCAGCCGCGTCGGCGCGTCGGACAATCTGGCACGGGGTCGCTCCACCTTCATGGTCGAGATGGTGGAGACCGCCGCGATCCTGGCGCAGGCGACGGCGCGCAGCTTCGTGATCCTCGACGAGGTCGGGCGCGGCACCAGCACCTATGACGGGCTGGCGATCGCCTGGGCGGTGGTGGAGGCGATCCACGAGGACAATCGCTGCCGCTGCCTGTTCGCGACGCATTACCACGAACTGACGCGGCTGGCCGAACGCTGCGACGCGCTGACGCTCCACCATGTCCGCGCGCGCGAGTGGAAGGGCGATCTGGTGCTGCTCCACGAACTGGCCGACGGCCCCGCCGACCGCAGCTACGGCCTTGCCGTCGCCCGCCTCGCCGGGATGGCGCCGCAGACGGTGGCGCGCGCCAAGGCGGTGCTGGCCAAGCTGGAGGCGGGGCGCGCAAAGACCGGCGGGCTAGCGGCGGGGCTGGACGATCTGCCCCTGTTCGCCGCCGCACAGGCCGCCGAGGAACAGCAATGCGACGCGATCCGCGCCGAGGTGGAGGCGATCGACGTCGACGCGCTTACCCCGCGCGAGGCGCTGGACACGCTGTACCGGCTGAAGGCACTGGCGCGCGAGGGGTGAGTGCGGCACACCCGCCATCGCCCCTTTCCGCACGAGCGCGCCGTTCATGCCCACCGCCCCTTTCCGCCTCCATCCCGCCCTCGATCGCCATGCCATCCGCGATGCCTATCGCCGGGACGGCCGGGTTCGGATTCACGACCTGTTGGCCGACGAGGGTGCCCTGACCCTGCGCAACTGGCTGAAGCGGCGCGAGGAATGGCGGCAGATACTGAACAGCGGCGACAAGGTGTACGAACTGGACCGCGCCACCCGCGACGGGCTGAGCGAGGCGCAACGCCGGACGCTGGACGCGGCGGTCATGGCCGGGGTGCGCGCCGGCTTCCAGTATCGCTATGAATCGATCCGCGTTCCCGATGGCACCGCCGCCCGCCTGGCCGCGGATGATCCCCTGTCGGCCTTCGCCGCCTGGCTGTCGGGCGCGGAGGCGCTGGATTTCCTGCGCGAGGTGACCGGCCACGCCGACACCGTCTTCACCGATGCGCAGGCGACCGCCTATGCCCCCGGCGACCTGCTGACCGCGCATGACGACGCCGTGGCGGGCAAGGATCGCCGTGCCGCCTATGTCCTCGGGCTCAATCCGGAATGGCGGGCGGAATGGGGCGGGCTGCTGCTGTTCCATGACGGGGCGGACCGGGTGACGGGCATGGTGCCCGCGTTCAACACGCTGGACCTGTTGTCGGTGCCGCAGGCGCACAGCGTATCGATGGTAACGCGGGCTGCACCATCCCGGCGTTATTCCATCACCGGCTGGCTGCGTGCGCAACGCCAGCCGGATTGACGACCACCCGCATCAGGCAAGGCCCATCGCCATGGCATCGCGTTTCGAACACCTCCCCCATCGCCGCGCGATCGTCGACCGGCGTGCGTTGGCGGAAACGATCGCGGCCTTGCCGGAGGACGGCCTGCGCAACCGCGCGGTCGCGCTGCTGAAGGAGGCGCTGGCCGCCGGGCGGACGGAGATCGCCCGGCGACTGGCGGAACGGCCGACACGCGGGCTGGAGATCGCGGCGGCGCAGGCCTATCTGATCGACCGGCTGGTCGTGATCCTGTTCGACCTCGCCACCACCCGGCTGCATCCGGAGGGCGAGCCGATCACGCTGCTGGCGGTCGGTGGTTACGGCCGGGGCGAGATGGCGGCGCATTCCGACATCGACATCGGTTTCCTGACCCGTAACGCCCCTGCCCCCGCCACCGCGCAGGTGATCGAGACGATGCTGTACGCGCTGTGGGACCTGGGCCTGAAGGTGGGGCACAGCAGCCGGTCGCTGGACGAGATGATCCGCCAGGCCAAGGCCGACGTCACCGTCCGCACCGCCTTGCTGGAGGCACGCTTCGTGACGGGCGACGCCACGCTGTACGACGATGCCGCGCGCCGCTTCAAGGCGGAGATCCAGCGCGGCACCGAGCGGCAGTTCATCGCCGACAAGCTGGCCGAGCGCGACGCCCGCCACCGCCGGATGGGCGATACCCGCTACGTCGTCGAACCCAACGTCAAGGAGGGCAAGGGGTCGTTGCGCGATCTCCACGCGCTGTTCTGGATCGGCAAGTACATCTTCGATGTGCAGCGCGCGCGCCAGCTGGTCGATGTCGGGCTGTTCACGCCGCAGGAATATCGCGGTTTCCACCGCGCCGACGATTTCCTGTGGGCGGTCCGGTGCCACCTCCACGTCATCACCGGCCGGGCCGAGGACCGGCTGACCTTCGACGTGCAGCGCGAGGTGGCGGCGCGGATGCGGTTCCACGACCGCAACGACAAGCCGGCGGTGGAACGCTTCATGCAATTCTACTTCCTGCAGGCGCGTACCGTCGGCACGCTGACGGGCGTGTTCCTGGCGCATCTGGACGAACGCTTCGCCTCGCGCGGGCGGCGGTTCGGGCTGCCGCATTTGCGCCGCTCGCCGAAGCGGCTGAACGGCTTCGTGCTGGATCGCGGCCGCCTCGCCCTGCCCGACGATGGCTTCTTTCGCGACGATCCGATCCGGCTGCTCGAAATCTTCGCGCTTGCCGATGCGCACCGGCTGGAAATCCATCCACTGGCGATGCGCGCGGCGTCGCGCGACGCCAAGTTGATCGACGAATATCGCCAGCACCCCCGCGCCAACGCGCTGTTCCTGGAGGTGCTGACCAGCCCCGGCGATCCCGAACTGGTGCTGCGCTGGATGAACGAGGCGGGGGTGATGGGCCGCTTCATCCCCGATTTCGGCCGGGTCGTGGCGATGATGCAGTTCGACATGTACCACCACTTCACCGTCGACGAACATACCATCCAGGCGATCGGCCTGCTCGCCCGGATCGAGGCGGGGACGCTGGTGGAGGATCATCCGCTGGCTTCGGCGATCTTCGACCAGATCGTGTCGCGTCGGGTGCTGCGCGTCGCGGTGCTGCTGCACGACATCGCCAAGGGGCGCGGCGGCGACCATTCGATCCTTGGCGCGGAGGTGGCATTGCGGCTGTGCCCGCGGTTCGGCCTGACCCCGGCGGAGACGGAGACGGTATCGTGGCTGGTCCGCCATCACCTGCTGATGTCGGACACCGCGTTCAAGCGCGACCTGTCCGACTTCAAGACCATCCTGGATTTCGCCGGCACCATCGCCAGTCCGGAACGGCTGCGCCTGCTGCTGGTGCTGACGATCGTCGATATCCGCGCGGTCGGGCCGGGGACGTGGAACAGCTGGAAACGCCAGTTGCTCGCCACGCTGTTCGAATCGGCGGAGGAGGTGCTGCGCCTCGGCCATAAACAGCGCGGCCGGGCGGAGCGGATCGCGGCGCGGCAGGAGAATCTCGCCACCGCGCTCGGCTGGGACGAGGAACGCTTCGCCGCCTTCGTCCGGCGCCTGCCCGAACCCTATTGGATCGCGGAGCCGGACGACGTGCTGGAACACAATGCCCGGCTGATGGCGGCGGCGGGCGATGCGCCGCTGTCGATCGACGCGCAGGTGTACGAGGAACGCGGCGCGACGCTGGTCACGATCTATGCCGCCGACCATCCCGGCCTGTTCTATCGCATCGCCGGGGCGATCCACGTCGCGGGCGGCAACATCATCGATGCGCGCATCCACACCACGCGCGACGGCATGGCGATCGACAATTTCCTGGTGCAGGACCCGTTCGGCCGCCCCTTCGACGACAGTACCCAGCTCGCCCGGCTGCGCGTCGCGATCGAGGATGCGCTGGCCAATCGCGGCAAGCTGAACGACCGGCTGGTCGCCAAGCCATCGGCGCGGACGCGCGCGGATGCCTTCACCATCCAGCCCAACGCGCTCATCAACAACGAGGCGTCGAACCGCTTCACCGTGATCGAGGTCAACGCCCGCGACCGGCCGGCATTGCTCAACCAGCTGGCGCAGGCGCTGTTCCAGTCGAAGGTGACGATCCATTCCGCCCATGTCGCCACGTATGGCGAGCGCGCGGTCGACACCTTCTACGTCACCGACCTGACCGGCGACCGGCTGACCGGCGCGACCCGGATCAAGGCGCTGGAAAAACGGCTGCTGGTGGCGGCGGCAGGCGATGCGGTGGACGTGGCGGCGTAGGCAGGGTCTGGCCCTGCGACGATGATGCCTATCGAGATCAAACAGCTTCCCCGGCGGAGGCCGGGGTCCAGTTGGGCGACGTACAGTTGTCGATTACTGCCGCCATTCCAACTGGACCCCGGCCTTCGCCGGGGATGAGCACAAAGAAGAGTCGATCGCCTGACCGGTGCTCAGAACCGCGAGCGCAGCGTCACACCGTAGGTGCGCGGTTCGGCGAGGAACGCCGAATAGAGCGCGTTGGAGGTGCTGCCGAACGCCTGCGTATTGGCGACCGACCCGGCTCCCTGGAACGGGGTGTTGAACGCGACCTGGATGTAATCCTGGTTGAGCAGGTTCTGCGCCCAGAACTCGATCGCCCACAACTGGTCCCGGCCGCGCAGGCCGATGCGCGCATTGACCAGCGCGAACCCGTCCTGCTTCTTCTCCGGCGCCAGATCGGACCCGGTGTTGTAGTCGGAACTCAGCCGGCTATCGACGTAGAACAGCGCCGACAGGCCGTTGCTGCCGATATCCGGCGTCCACGCCAGCGAGGTGGTGACGACGTTCTTCGGCGCGTTCGACATCTGGCGGCCGGGCAGCAGGAACAGGGCGGGATCAAGCGCCTCGCCCGACGAACTGCCGACCAGATTGTTGCGGAAATGCGTGTCGGCATAGGTGTAGCCGGCACTGAAGGTCAGGTCGCGGATGGGGTTCATCGTCGCTTCCAGTTCGACGCCCTGCGAGATCACGCCGGCGCGATCGGCCCGGCCGGGGCAGGCGCCGGTGCCGGGCACCGCGGGGGCGTTGTCACGATCCGCGCCACCCAGATTGTCTTTGCACGACTGGATGTTCTGCACGACGAACACCGATCCGTTGAAGGTGTTCAGCTGGAAATCGGTGAACTCCTGCCGGAACGCCGCGACATTCAGGCTGAAATGGCCGCGGATATTGTATTTCGCGCCGATTTCGTAGGCGTTGACCTTCTCGGCATCGAAGCGAAGCCCCGGCGCGTCGGCATTGGTACGGGCCGCGAACACGCCGTTCGGCCCGCCCAGATCGGAGCGGTCGAGATTGTAGCCGCCCGCCTTGTACCCCTTGGCATAGGAGGCGTAGGTCATCAGCCGCGGCGTCGGCTTCCACGAGATCACGCCGGTGCCGGTGAACTCGCCATCGTCGAACCCGTCGTCCAGGTTCAGCGCGTTGAGGCCGGTCGAGGAATTGCCGGTGCAGCTGAGGGTCACGATCGCCGCCAGATACTGCCGCGCCGCCGCCGGCACCGCCTGATTGGCGATCAGGGGCGACAATATGTTCTGCTGCTGCGGACAGATCGTGTTGTTGTTGTTGAAATTGGCGCGGAAATCCTTGCTTTCATGCGTGTAGCGCAGGCCGAGCGTCACCGAGAGCGTGTCGGTGATGTTCAGGATGTTGTGCGTGAAGAAGGCGTAGTTCTCGCTGTCCTGCCGATAGACCGACCGCTGGTCGCCCAGATTGTTCAGCTGCGACAACCGGTCCAGCCCGCCCAGCACCGTGCCCGCCAGCGTGCCGAAATTCGATCCCAGCGCCTGGCGTGCGGTCGCACCGCCCAGCGCGGCGATCGGCGTGGTGCCGAGACAGCCGGGGTTGTTCTGGTTTTGGAGGAAGGCGGCCGGGTTGGCCGTCGCGACCAGCCGGCATGCCGCGAACGCACCGTAATTGGCACCGAACACGGCATTGTCGACCAGCCTCAGCTTCTCCCGCGAGTAGAAGCCCCCGACCAGCCAGTCGAGCTTGCCCTCGAACAGCGAGCCGTTGAGCCGCACTTCCTGCGTGAAGGTCTTGAACTGGCGATACGCGTTGCCGTTCGCCGCCCGGTGGGTGAGATCGACATTGGTGTAATCGACATCGCCGGCATTGCCCGCCTTGTACTGGCGATAGGCGGTGATCGAGGTCAGCGTGGCGCCGCCCAGATCCCAGTCGATCTGGCCCGAACCGCCATAATCCTCGGTCTTGTTGCGATAGCTCTGGCCCGGCGTCACCGCCACTTGCCGGCTGAACGGATCGGGGAAGGTGCCCGCCAGTGGGAAGACCGCGCCCTGCCGGCGCAGGATATCGACGATGCGGTTGCCGGTGTTGTACTGGATCGCGCCGGTGGTGTTCACCGTGCTGCCGTTGGTGTTGTTGGTGACGACGGTGCCGACGGGCACCTGCGCTTCCTGCTGCCCATAATAGACCGCGCCGCAGCAGCTTTCGTTGCGGTGGGTATAGTCGCCGATCAGGCGGACGCTGATCGCGTCGCTGGGTTTGAACAGTAGCTGGCCACGGACGAAATAGCGGTCGCGATCGTTGACCCGCGATTCGGTCCCGTTCGCGGCGGTGACGTTGCGGTAGAAACCGTCGCGCTTGTTGTAGACCCCGTCGACCCGGAAGGCGAGCGTATCGCCGATCAGCGGCCCGGTCAGCCCGCCGACGAAGCGGTAATTGTCGTAATTGCCATAGGTCGCCTCCGCGACACCGCCGAATTTGAATTCGGGCGCGCGCGTGACGATGTTGATGAGGCCGGCAGAGGCGTTGCGCCCGAACAGCGTGCCCTGCGGTCCGCGCAGCACCTCGACGCGTTCGATCTCGCCCAGTTCGTTCAGGCCGACGCCGGTGCGGCTGCGATAGACGCCGTCGATGAACACCGCGACCGAGCTTTCCAGACCGGGATTGTCGCCGACCGTGCCGATGCCGCGGATACGGGCGGAGGCGTTGGCCTCCGATCCCGTCGACGAGATGAGCAGCGAGGGCGCGAGCTGGTTGAGCGAGCGGATGTCGTTCGCGCCGGTGTTCTGGAGCGATTCCTGCGTCACCGCGCTGACCGCGATCGGCACGTCGGACAACGGGCTGGCGCGGCGCGTGGCGGTGACGATGATGTCGCCGACACTGGCGGCGGCATTCTCGTCGCTGGTGTCGGGGCCGGCATTGGCGTTGCCGGACTGGACCGCACCATTGGCGGTGGCGGCGCTGGGCACCTGCCGCGCCGCGCCATTGGTGGGAACAGGCTCCTGCGCCCATGCCGGCGCGGCAATCGCCACCGTGACGGCGGCAGACAGCAGGTACGCGGTCGCACGCTTCATCGCATCTCTCTCCTGGGTCGGTTTTTCGAACTTATGGTTTGATCGTTTTGTAAGGACGGAAAAGAGGGCGCGTCAATGTTTTTGAATGTCGCCCCTGCTGGACGTCCCGTTTCGGGCGGGTGGTGTCGCTGCCGGGCAACATCGTGCGGTGCAGCAATCGGGGTGCAATCGATGACGTCATTTGGCCGGCCGGCAAGCGGCCGGAAAGCCCGTCATGGCGGCATGGCGGCGTGTTCATAAGCACTTGAACGAAACGGGGCGACCGTCGCCGGCCGCCCCTGTTCACGCATCGATCGAATGGATCGGCGGACTTATTTGGGCGAGAGCACCATCAGCATCTGCCGGCCTTCCATGCGGGGATAGGCCTCGACCTTCGCGACTTCGGCCGTGTCCTGCGCCACGCGCTGGAGCACCGCCATGCCAAGCTGGCCATGGCTCAACTCGCGACCGCGGAAGCGCAGCGTCAGCTTGACCTTGTCGCCCTCGCCGATGAACTCGTGCACCTTCTTCATCTTGGTGTCGTAGTCGTGGTCGTCGATGTTCGGACGCATCTTGATCTCCTTGATCTCCTGCGTCTTCTGCGACTTGCGGGCAAGGTTCGCCTTTTTCTGCGCCTCGTACTTGTACTTGCCGACGTCGAGGAACTTGGCGACGGGCGGATCGGCATTGGGGGACACCTCGACCAGATCGAGGCCGAGTTCCTGCGCCTGCGCCTGCGCCTCACGCGTGTACATCACGCCGAGATTCTCACCCTCATGGTCGATCACGCGGACCTTGGGGCTGACAATCCATTCGTTGAAACGAGGACCGTTCATCGGCGGCGCCTGGTTGGGTCGGCGCATCATGGGAGGACGTATGGGGTAAACTCCTGTGGCAACTGCCTGCATAATATAAGGCATCGCCGGTGCTTTGGGAAGATGCCGTTCCACCCCCGCATTGGCCCGTTGCATCGCCCCCCGCCTTCGGCAAGATAGACGCGACTGATCGGGAGGAATGGATGCGCGGACGGGTACTTGGCGTGGATGCGCGCACCGGCGACGGACTGGTCGCGGGTGACGACGGCCGCCGTTACACCTTCCAGCCCGCCGACTGGGCCAGCCGTGGCGAGCCCGCGATCGGGATCGAGGTGGATTTCGACGCCGACGACCGCCGCGCGCTCAGCATCTATCCGATTCCCGCCGCCACGCCGCCGGTCGCGGCGCAACCCGCGCCAGCGGTGCGGAACGACCGCAACAAATATGTCGCCGCCGTCATCGCCTTCCTGCTGGGCTCGCTTGGCATCCATCGCTTCTATCTGGGGCGGACCGGATCGGGCATCGCGATGCTGGTGCTGACCTGCACCGTCGTCGGACTGCTGATTACCGGGCCATGGGCGTTCATCGACATGATCCGGTACCTCGTCATGTCGGAAGACGAGTTCGCGGCACGGTATCGGCGGGATTAGAATGCGATGACATCGGCCTCACCCCTCCTGCCGTAGTCCCGTCGTTGCGAGGGTAGCAAAGCAATCCAGGGCGTCACGCACCGGGCGCTGGATTGCTTTGTACGCTCGCAACGACGATCAGTGGTTCATCGACCTCACGCTGCGTGAAGGCGCTCCCTCACCGCAGGTCGGGTGCCTTCGCCTCGTCCGCCAGCATCGCGGCGATCTCGTCCAGCGACAACATGGTCTGGCCCTGGCTGCCGAGTCGGCGCAGCGCGACCGTGCCTTCCTCCGCCTCGCGCTTGCCGATCACCAGCAGGTTGGGCACCTTGGCCAGCGAGTGTTCGCGCACCTTGTAGTTGATCTTCTCGTTGCGCAGATCGGTTTCCACCCGCAACCCGGCCTTGCGTAGCGTCGCGACCACCTGCTCGGCATAGCCGTCGGCGTCCGACACGATCGTCGCCACCACCGCCTGCACCGGTGCCAGCCAGAGCGGGAAACGGCCGGCATGATGCTCGATCAGGATGCCGAGGAACCGTTCGAACGTGCCCAGGATCGCACGGTGCAGCATCACCGGGCGATGGCGGTTGCCATCCTCGCCGACGTAGCTGGCGTCGAGCCGGTCGGGCAGTACCCGGTCGGACTGGATCGTGCCGACCTGCCACGTCCGGCCGATCGCGTCGGTCAGATGGAATTCCAGCTTGGGGGCATAGAAGGCCCCCTCGCCCGGCAGTTCCTCGAACTTCGCCTTGATCGCGTCGGACAGCGTCGACTGCTGCACCGCCTCGCGCAATTCCGCCTCGGCCACGTCCCACATCGCGTCGGAGCCGAACCGCTTCTCCGGGCGCAGCGCCAGCTTCACCGCATAATCCTCGAAGCCGAGGTCCTTGTACACGCTGTCGAGCAGTTCGCAGAACTTGCGCACTTCCTCGACCAGCTGATCCTCGCGCACGAAGATATGTGCGTCGTCCTGCGTGAACTGGCGGACGCGCATGATGCCGTGCAGCGCGCCGTGCGGCTCGTTGCGGTGACAGCAGCCGAATTCGGCCATGCGGATCGGCAGGTCGCGATACGACTTGATCCCCTGCTTGAAGATCAGGACGTGCGCCGGACAGTTCATCGGCTTCAGCGCCATCAGGTCGCCTTCGCCCGACAACACCGCGCCCTCGTCCTCGGTATTGGGCACCTCGTCGGGCACCACGAACATGTTCTCGCGATACTTGCCCCAGTGGCCCGACTGTTCCCACTGGCGCGCGTCCATCAGCTGCGGGGTCTTCACCTCCTCGTAATCGGCGGCGTCGAGGCGGCGGCGCATATAGGCCTCCAGTTGCCGCCACAGGATGAAGCCCTTGGGATGCCAGAACACCGAGCCCTGCGCCTCCGACTGGAGGTGGAACAGGTCCATCTCCTGCCCGATCTTGCGGTGATCGCGCTTGGCGGCCTCCTCCAGCCGGAACAGGTGCTGGTCGAGCTGCTTCTTGTTGAGCCAGCCGGTGCCATAGACGCGGCTCAGCATCGCGTTCTTCTGGTCGCCGCGCCAGTAGGCGCCCGACACGCGCGTCAGCTTGAACGCCTGCGGGTCCAGCTTGCCGGTCGATACCATGTGCGGCCCCCGGCACATGTCGAGCCACCGGCCCTGCCGATAGATCGTCAGTTCCTCGCCGTCCGGCAGTTCGGCGGCCCATTCGGCCTTGAACGTCTCGCCCTGCCGCTGCCACGTCTCGATCAATTGCTCGCGGCTCCATACCTCGCGGACGAACGGCTCGTTGCGGGCGATGATGCGGCGCATCTCCTCCTCGATCGCGGGCAGATCCTCGTCGGTGAACGGCCGATCCTTCGGCGCGAAGTCATAATAGAAGCCGTCGTCGGTGGCGGGGCCGAAGGTGATCTGCGTGCCGGGGAACAGGTGCTGCACCGCTTCCGCCATCACATGCGCGAAATCGTGGCGCGCCAGTTCCAGCGCGTCCTTCTCGTCCTTCGCGGTTACCAGCGCGAGGTGCGTGTCGCCGTCGAACGGGCGCGACAGATCGCGCACCTCGCCATCGATGCGTGCGGCGATCGCCGCCTTGGCGAGGCCGGGGCCGATCGCGGCGGCCACGTCCGCGGGGGTGGTTCCGGGCGCAACCTCGCGGACGGAACCGTCGGGCAGCGTGATGCGGAACATGGCAGACATGGGAAGAACTCACTCGGTCAGGGATGTGGCGGCTTATGCCGCTGCGCCACCCATATAGGCAAGCGGTACGGAATTCACCCGCTTCGACGCACCGCCGCCGCCCGCGCCAGCCCGGCGAACCAGCGATCGGAGGCCGTGACGTCACGGTCCCCCACCCGCCACGCCGCGATCAGCACGGGCGCCCCCGCCGGCGGCAACAGCACGCCGACGTCGCTCATCACGTTCCGATCGGTCGCGGTGGGGCGATCGGTAGTGTAGGTGCCGGTCTTGTGGCCGATCCGCCAGCCGGCCGGCAGCCCCGCCTTCAACCGCGTCGCCCCGGTGTCGCAGGCGATCAGCCACCCCATCAGGTGCGCGCGCGACGCGGCGGTCAGGACCGGGCCGTAGAGCAGCCGGTCGAGCAGACGCAGCATCGCCGTCGCGGTCGTCGTGTCGCGCGGATCGCCCGGCGGCACCCGGTTGAGCGCCGGCTCGATCCGGTCGAGCCGCGTGATCCGGTCGCCCTGCCCGCGCAGCCAGGCGGTAAGGCCGGCGGGACCGCCGATCCGGGGCAGCAGCAGATTGGCCGCCGCGTTGTCGCTTTGCGCCACCGCCGCCCGGCACAATTCGCCGACAGTCAAACGGCGTCCGTCGGCAACCGCGGCGCGGACGACCGGCGCATAATCGAGCAGATCGCCCGGCCCGAACGCCACGGTCCGGTCCAGCCCCTCATGCCCGCGATCGACGTGCCACAACAGGCAGGCAGCCAGCAGCCATTTGAACGTGGAGCACATCGGCACCCGCACGTCCGCCTGCGCCCCCGTCATTCGCCCGGTCGCCTTGTCGAGCGTCGCCCAGGCGGCGATCACCGGGGGAGCGGCAGCGGCGGCACCGGTTCCGACGACGCTTGCCCCGATGCCGGCCAGCACCATGCGGCGGTCCATCACGCGATCCCGAACGGCACGACCATGTTGGTCTGCGCATGGCCGATCGCCGCGCGGCCCAGATACGGTACGCCCATGTCGCGGCACCAGCGATCCATCATCGCCTCCAGCGTCTCGCCCCAGGGGGGATCGTTCGCCTGGATATTGCTGACGATGCCCAGCCGCACGCCGGCCAGCCCCTTCAGCTGCGTCGCGTTCGCGATCGTGAACAGCATCCGGTCGACGTTATAGAGCGGTTCCGACACCTCCTCGATCATCAGCACGTGATCGGTCAGATCGGGCATCCACTGGGTGCCGACCAGCGCATTCAGGATCGCGAGGTTGAAGGCGGCGGCGGGTTGCCCGGCGTCTGGCCCGGTCAGAGTCGGCTCCAGCCCTTGCCGGTCGCCGCGCAGCAGCCAGCCCAGCGTCCGCGCCACCGTCTCGTCCCCGTGTCCGCGGTTGATGTCGGTCGCCATCGGGCCATGCACCGGCCGGCCGATCCGGCGTGCGTAGAGCGCGGCGAGCAGGAACCCCATGTCCGAATAGCCGACATAGCTCTTGGCCAGCGCCGCCGGCCCCAGTGCCGGCATCACCTGCGCGAGAATGCGGTTGGAGCCGTAACCGCCGCGCGCGAACCACACCGCGCCGACGCCCGGATCGTTCGCCACTTCCAGGAACGCCGCCGCGCGCACCGCGTCCGATCCGGCGAAATGCCCTTCGCTGGCGAAGCATTGCGGGTGGAACACCAGGTCGACCTCGGGATAGGCGATCGCCGCGAACGCACCCGCGCGGGCGGCGACCACCGGGTCTATCGCCCGCGCCGGGGCCACCACTGCGATCTTCACGATATGTCCCCGGCTTGCCCTATGCTGGCGATGCCGATAGCCCGCCGCCATGGAGCATCGCAAATTCTTCTTCGTCGGCATCGGGGGATCGGGGATGATGCCGCTGGCGATGATCGTCCGCGCGCGCGGCGGTGACGTCGCCGGCTCCGACCGTGGGCTGGATCAGGGCCGCACCGCCCCGAAGTTTCAGGCGCTCGCCGCGCTGGGCATCCACCTGTTTCCGCAGGACGGCAGCGGCGTGACGCCCGACCGCCTCGTCGTCGCCTCCGCCGCGGTGGAGGACAGAGTGCCCGACATGGTCGCCGCCGCACGGGTGGGCGCGCCGCGGATGAAGCGTCCGGCACTGCTGGCGACCCTGTTCAACGACGCGGCGCTGCCGATCGGGATCGCGGGCACCAGCGGCAAATCCACCGTCACCGGGATGATCGGCCTGATCCTCCATGCCTGCGGCCGCGACCCGACGGTGATGAACGGGGCAGTGATGAAGGATTTCATCCGCCCCGATGCGCCCTTCGCCAGCGCGCTGGTCGGCGGCGGCGATCCGTTCGTCAGCGAAGTGGACGAAAGCGACGGGTCGATCGCGCTCTATCGCCCGCGTATCGCGGTGCTGAACAACGTGACGCTCGACCATAAATCGCTGGACGAACTGCGCGGCCTGTTCGGCGATTTCGCGCGCGGGGCCGACCGGGTGGTCGCCAATGCCGGCGATCCGGAAACCGCCGCGCTGCTCGCCACCCTGCCCCGCGAGCGACTGACGACGTTCGCGGTGGAGGGCCGGGCCGATCTGGTCGCGGAGAAGCTGCGCCCCGAACCCCATGCGATCGGGTTCGACCTGATCGCGGGCGAGGCGCGCATCCCGGTGCGGCTGGCGGTGCCCGGCCGCCACAACGTGTCCAACGCGCTCGCCGCGATCGGCGCGGCGGCGGCGGCGGGGGTGCCGCTGGCGCAGGCGGCACGGGCGGTGGCGGGCTTCACCGGTCTGCGCCGCCGCTTCGATCTGGTGGGCGAGGCGGGCGGCATCGCGGTGATCGACGATTTCGGGCACAATCCCGACAAGATCGCCGCGACGCTCGACACGCTGCACGACCAGCCCGGCCGTTTGCTCGTGCTGTTCCAGCCGCATGGGTACGGCCCGCTGAAGGTGATGGGACGCGAACTGGCGCAGACCTTCGTCGATCGGCTCGGCCCCGACGATGTGCTGACGATGCCCGACCCGGCCTATTTCGGCGGCACCGTGGCGCGCGACGTGGGCAGCGGGGATATCGTCGCGGCCGTCGCGGCGGGCGGTCGCATCGCCCATCACGATCCCGACCGTGCCGATGCCGCCGCCCGCCTCGTCGCCCTGTCCCGGCCGGGGGACCGGATCATCGTGATGGGCGCGCGCGACGATACGTTGAGCGTATTGGCGGCGGACATGCTGGCGGCGATCGCGGAGCGTGGTGCCGCCGGGTAAGAATATTTCACTGGCGGTTTTAACCGCCTGTACCTGCTCCCATATCCCCGCCTCGCTTTCCCCCCCGAGGTACTTGATTCATGCCGACCCCCGCCAGCGGCTATGCCGCGCCATCCGCCGCCGCCCCGCTCGCCCCGTTCAGCTTCGAGCGGCGCGATCCCGGTGCCACCGACGTCGCGATCGACATCCTGTATTGCGGCGTCTGCCATTCCGACCTGCACACCGCGCGCGGCGAGTGGGAAGGCACGCTCTACCCCTGCGTTCCCGGTCACGAGATCGTCGGCCGCGTCACCGCGGTCGGCAGCGAGGTGACGACGTTCGCGGTCGGCGATATCGCCGGCGTCGGCTGCATGGTCGGCAGCTGCGGCCATTGCCCGTCCTGCGACGATGGCGAGGAGCAATATTGCGAGACGACCGGCATGGTCGGCACCTATAACGGCCCCGATCCCGTGCTGGGCGGCCATACTTTCGGCGGCTACAGCGACCACATCGTCGTCGACGAGGGCTTCGTGCTGAAGGTGACGCATGACGAGGCCGATCTGGCCGCCGTCGCACCGCTGCTGTGCGCGGGGATCACCACCTATTCGCCGCTTCGCCATTGGAAGGTCGGGCCGGGGCAGAAGGTCGGCATCGTCGGACTCGGCGGGCTCGGCCATATGGGCGTGAAGATCGCCGCGGCGATGGGCGCGGAGGTGTATGTCTTCTCCACCTCGCCCAACAAGCGCGACGATGCCAAGCGGCTGGGTGCGACCGACCTGATCGTGTCGAAGGATGCCGACGCGATGGCCGAACACGCCAACAGCTTCGACTTCATCCTGAACACCGTCGCCGCGCCGCACGATCTCGACCAGTTCCTGATGCTGCTGAAGCGCGACGGCACGATGACGCTGGTCGGCGTACCGGCCGAACCGCACCCCTCGCCCTCGGTCGGCAACCTCGTGTTCCGCCGCCGCCAGCTCGCCGGCTCGCTGATCGGCGGGATCGCCGAGACGCAGGAGATGCTCGATTTCTGCCGCGAGCATGGCCTGACCGCTGATATCGAGACGATCCGGATGGACGAGATCGAAACCGCCTACGAGCGGATGGTGAAGAGCGACGTGAAGTACCGCTTCGTCATCGACATGGCGACGCTGAAGGCCGCGTGATCGACGCCGGTCGCCACCGTTCCATGTTCCACATTTGTTCCACGTGGAACGGTGGCGATATGGTTGGCCGCGACCGCATCGTCGGGTAAGGCGGGGGATGAGCACCGAACGCCCCCGCCTCGCCTTCCGCCTGACCGAGGGCGCCGGCCCGGTCGTGATCTTCCTGCCCGGCTATGCTTCCGACATGAACGGCAGCAAGGCGCTGGCGCTGGAGGGGTGGGCGAAGGCGAACGGCCGCGCGTTCCTGCGCTTCGATTACGGCGGCTGTGGCCAGAGCGAGGGCGCGTTCGCCGACCAGACGCTGACGGGCTGGCGCGACGACGTGCTGGCGATGATCGACGATGTCGCCACCGGCCCGGTCGTGCTGGTGGGATCGTCGATGGGCGGGTGGCTGATGCTGCTGGCGGCGCGGATGCGGCCCAACCGGGTACGCGCGCTGGTGGGGATCGCACCCGCGCCCGACTTCACCGACTGGGGCTTCACCCAGGCGGAGAAGATGACGATCCTCAATACCGGCCGGCTGGAACGCGCCAATCCCTATGGCCCCGAACCCACGATCTACACCCGCCCCTTCTGGGCATCGGGCGAGGCGAGCCGGCTGATGTTCGGCACGATCGCCTTCGATGGTCCGGTGCGGCTGTTGCAGGGGCAGGCGGACCCGGACGTACCATGGAACCGCACCGTCCATCTCGCCGGGCTGTTCGGGTCGGCGGATGTCCGCACCATATTGATCAAGGACGGCGACCATCGCCTGTCGCGCGACGCCGATCTGGCGCTGCTGATCGCGACGGTGGCCGAGGTGACGGATACGTCGGGCCGGTCGGAGGGTTGATGCGGCAAGACCGATAGACGGAGCTTCCATGCATTACCTGCACACCATGATCCGCGTCACCGATCCCGACGCGACGATCGCCTTCTTCGAACTCCTCGGGCTGAAGGAGGTCCGCCGGCTGGAGAACGAGGCGGGACGGTTCACGCTGATCTTCCTCGCCTGTCCCGACGACATGAACGCGCCGGGCGAGCGTGCCAAGGCCGAAGTCGAACTGACCTATAACTGGGACCCGCAGGAGTATGACGGCGGCCGCAATTTCGGCCACCTCGCCTACCGCGTCGACGACATCTACGCGACGTGCCAGCGTATCCTAGACGCAGGCCACATCGTCCACCGCCCCCCGCGCGACGGGCACATGGCGTTCGTGAAGACCCCGGACGGCATCTCGATCGAACTGTTGCAGGACGGCACGCTGGAGCCGGCGGAACCCTGGACCTCGATGCCCAACACCGGCAGTTGGTAGGATGACGACGCCCGTCCCGCCGCTGGAGATCGTCGCGGTCCCGGTACTTGCCGACAATTACGCGTGGCTGATCTTCGATCCGAAGACGGCGGATGCCGCCGTGGTCGATCCGGGCGAGGCGGCCCCGGTGCTCGCCGCCGCCAAGGTGCGGGGCTGGCACATCTCGCAGGTGTGGACCACGCACTGGCACCCCGACCATACCGGCGGCAATGCCGACATGAAGGCGGCGGGCGCGACGATCACCGGCCCGACGGCGGAACGGGAGCGTATCCCCACGCTCGACACCTTCGTGGGGGCGGGCGACGTGGTGCGGCTGGGCAGCCATACCGCGCAGGTGCTGGCGGTGCCGGGCCATACCGCCGGGCATGTCGCGTTCCATTTCGCCGACGATGCGCTGGTCTTCACCGGCGACACGCTGTTCGCGATGGGATGCGGCCGGCTGTTCGAGGGCACGCCGGCAGAGATGTGGGCCAACATGCAGGCCTATGCCGCGATGCCGGACGAGACGAAGGTGTATGGCGGGCACGAATATACCCAGTCGAACGCCCGCCTCGCCGCGCATGTTGAACCGGACAATGCGCTGATCGCCGACCGCCGCGTGGTGATCGACCGGGTGCGCGCGCTGGGCCAGCCGACGCTGCCGACCACGATCGCCCAGGAACGCGAGACCAACCCCTTCATGCGTGCCGGCTCCGCCGAACGGCTGGGCGAGTTGCGGACGCAGAAGGACAATTTCCGCAGTTGACCGCCAGCCGCCGACCCCAGCCGTCGACAGGAGACCGACCGATGCGTTGCCTCATGATCCTGGCCCTTGCCGCGACCACCGCCGGGTGCGCCGCGACCGGCACCGGCCCCGCCGATCCACCTGCGGGTGAGCGGACCTCCTACAATAACGGCCGCTCGCTCGATCAGGCGCTGGCGGGGTATGTCGCGGGCGACAAGGTGAACTGCCTGCCACAGACCCGCACGCCGCAAAGCGACAGCTATGGCCAGACGGTGGTGTATCGGTTCGGTCGCAACCTGCTCTACCGCAACGACATGGGGCCGGGGTGCGAGGGGCTGGGGCGTGGCGACATCATGATCGCCAGCACGCCGATCGGCCGGTTCTGCCGGGGCGACATCGTGCAACTGGTCGACCGGACATCGCGCTTCCCGACCGGCAGTTGTGCGTTTGGCGACTTCATCCCCTATCGAAAGGCGAAATGATGCGCGCGCTGTTCCCCCTCGCCCTGCTGGCGATCGCGATCCCCGCCGTGGCGGCGGCACCGCCGGCCAAGGAGAAAGCCAAAGAGAAGGAACGCGACTTTCTGGCCGGACGCGTGCCGGGCAAGCCGGTACGCTGCATCGACCCGCGTTCCAATCAGGGGCCGACGGTCATCGACGACAAGACGATCCTCTACAACGTCACCGGACGCCGCGTGTACCGTACCGGGCCGGTCGGCGCGTGTCCGTCGCTGCGCCCGCTCACGACGCTGATCGTGGAGATCCGGTCGGGGCAATTGTGCCAGAACGATATGTTCCGGGTGCTGCAGCCCGGCACCACGATCGCGTCCGCCTATTGCCGGTTCCAGCCGTTCGTCCCGTACGACCGGCCTAAAGCGGGATGACATGAGGGGGTTGATTCAGATGTTCGTCATTGCGAGCGCAGCGAAGCAATCCAGGTCGTCCTGGTCCGGCACTGGATTGCTTCGCTGCGCTCGCAATGACGGATCAATCTGATGTCATCTGGCTCTAAAGGGTAGCTACTCGCAGTAATCCTTACTTCCTTGGCCTTCGCCGGGGAAGTAAGGCGGAGAGTACTATCTCCACCCTACAGCACGAACCGGCTGAGATCGGTGTTGCGGGCGATGCTGGCAAGCTGGCGGTCGACATAGGCGGCGTCGATCGTCAGGGTTTCGCCCTGCCGATGTTCGGCGTCGAAGCTGACTTCCTCCAGCAGCTTCTCCATCACCGTCTGCAACCGGCGCGCGCCGATATTCTCGATCTCGCCGTTCACTTCCGCCGCGATCCGCGCGACGGCGGCGATGCCGTCGTCGGTGAAGTCGATCGTGACGCCCTCGGTCGCCAGCAGCGCGCGGTATTGCGCGGGCAGCGACGCCTTGGTGTCCGACAGGATAGCGACGAAATCCGCCTCGGTCAGGCCCTTCAGCTCCACCCGGATCGGCAGGCGGCCCTGAAGTTCGGGCAGCAGGTCCGACGGCTTGGCGACGTGGAACGCGCCCGATGCGATGAACAGGATATGGTCCGTCTTCATCGGCCCGTATTTGGTCGCGACGGTGGTGCCCTCGATCAGCGGCAACAGGTCGCGCTGCACGCCTTCACGGCTGACCGAGCCGCCGCCGCGATGTTCGGACATCGCGATCTTGTCGATCTCGTCGAGGAAGACGATGCCGTTCGCCTCCGCATCGGCCAGCGCGGCACGGCTGACCTCGTCCTGATCGAGGCGCTTGTCCGCCTCCTCCTCAACCAGCTTTTCCCATGCCGCCGGGACCAGCAGCTTGCGGCGCTTGAGTTGCTGGCCGCCGCCGAACGACTTCATCATCTCCGACAGGTTGATCATCTGCGGACCGGCACCCGGCACCTCGAACGGGGTCGCGGGCGCCTGTTCCAGCTCGATCTCGATCTCAGTCTGGTCGAGATGGCCGTCGCGGAACCGCTGGCGGAAACTCTCCCGCGTCGCCGCGCTCGAATCCTTGCCGACCAGCGCATCAAGCAGGCGACCCATCGCCGCCTCCTCCGCCTTGTCCTTCACCGCGAGACGGCGGCGCTCCTTTTCCAATCGGATCGCCTCCTCGACCAGATCGCGGGCGATCTGCTCGACATCGCGGCCGACATAGCCGACCTCGGTGAACTTGGTCGCCTCTACCTTGACGAAGGGCGCATCGGCCAGCTTCGCCAGCCGGCGGCTGATCTCGGTCTTACCGCAGCCAGTGGGCCCGATCATCAGGATGTTCTTGGGCGTCACCTCGTCGCGCAGATCGGCGGACAGTTGCTGGCGACGCCAGCGGTTGCGCAGCGCGACGGCGACCGCGCGCTTGGCGTCGGCCTGCCCGATGATGTGCGCGTCGAGCGCGGCGACGATCGCCTTGGGAGTAAGGGACTGGGTCATGATGTGATCTCTCTCCCCTTCGATATGCCGGAGGGGTCGGGGGAAAAGTCGAAGGCGGAACGGTGGCCTAGGCGGCGCTGTCGAGCGCCTCGATGGTCAGCCGGTCGTTGGTGTAGACGCACAGGTCGGCCGCGATGCCCATCGCCTTGCGGCACAACGTCTCCGCATCGGTTTCATAATCGACCAGCGCGCGGGCGGCGGCGAGCGCATAATTACCGCCCGATCCGATCGCGGCAACGCCGTTTTCCGGTTCCAGCACGTCGCCGTTGCCGGTCAGGATCAACGTCACGTCCTTGTCCGCGACGATCATCATCGCTTCCAGGTTGCGGAGATACTTGTCGGTGCGCCAGTCCTTGGCCAGTTCGACCGCCGCGCGGAGCAGCTGGCCCTGATGCTGTTCGAGCTTGCGCTCCAGCCGTTCGAACAGGGTGAAGGCATCGGCGGTCGCGCCGGCGAAACCGCCGATCACCTTTCCCTCCGCCCCCAGCCGGCGCACCTTGCGCGCATTGGGCTTCATCACCGTCTGGCCCATCGAGACCTGGCCATCGCCGATCACGACGACCTTGCCGCCGCGCCGGACCGAAAGGATCGTCGTGCCATGCCAGGCCGGCATGGAATTTCTGTCGCTGCTCATGGCCGCGCATATGGGGGGTCGGCGGGCGGCGTCAACGAGGGGACGAGGCCTCCGCCGATGCCGCGCGGTCAGCCCAGCCGGTCGACCTTCGACTGCAACTGCGCCAGTTCCGCCTTTAGCGCGGCGATCTCGTCATCCTTGCTGGCGGTCGTGGCCGTCGTGGCGGCCGCTGCCGCAGGTGCGAAGGGATTGGGCACGGCGCCCCCGACCGGCGGAAACGCGCTGGCCGCCGCGCCCAGCATCTCCAGATTGCGCTTCGCCATCTCCGCGAACGGGGTCTGCGCGAAGGCGCCCGCCACCGCCGATCGGAACTCCTCCTGATTGCGGCGGAAGCTGTTCATCGAGTCCTCCAGATAGCCCGGCACCATTGCCTGCATCGAATCGCCGTACATCGAGATCAGTTGGCGCAGGAAGCTGACCGGCAGCATCGCCTGACCCCGGCTTTCCTCGTCCATGATGATCTGGGTCAGGACGCTATGGGTGATGTCCTCGTCGGTCTTGGCGTCGACCACCTTGAAGTCGCGCCCCTCGCGGGTCATCGCCGCCAGATGGTCCAGCGTGATGTAGGACGATGTTTCGGTATTATAGAGCCGGCGGTTCGCGTACTTCTTGATGATGACGCTGCCCGTGGTGTTCTGCTTCTTCATGGCTCTCCCCTTCCATGTCCTTTGAACAGCCTACACATCGCGATGATGCGCCGCAACACGCACCGCGGCCCCTGCCGCTGTTCCTGTCGATGCTGCGCAGCGAAACCGCAGCATCGCCGGACCGGCAGGCGGCGGCGCTGGCGGGACTGGCCCGGTATCAGGCGGCGACGCGGCCACCACCGCCCCCGCCACTGCCGCACGAGCGCCGGCATGGTCGTGCCCGCCTGACCGGCACCGGTGGCGGTGGGACCGGGGGCGGGCGTCCGGTGGTGCTGATCCCCTCGCTCATCAATCCGCCGACCATCCTCGACCTGTCGGCGAAAGCATCGCTGCTGCGCTGGCTGGGCGCGCAGGGCCATGCCGCCTGGCTGCTCGACTGGGGCACGCCGGATGCGGGCGAGCGCGAGATGGACATCGCCGGCCATATCGAACGGCTGCTGCTGCCGCTGCTCCGCACGCTGGACGCGCCGCCGGTGCTGGTCGGTTACTGTCTGGGCGGCACGATCGCCGCCGCGGCGGCGACGCTGATGCCGGTCGCCGGGCTGGCGACGATCGCCGCGCCGTGGAACTTCGCCGGCTATGGCGAGGCACGGGCCGACATCGCACGGCACTGGGCGGGCGCTCAGGCGGGATGCGAGGCGATGGGACTGGTGCCGATGGAGTTGCTCCAGACGGGGTTCTGGATGCTCGATCCCGCCCGCACCATCGCCAAGTACGAAGCCTTCGCGACGATGGCGGACGCGGCGGTGCCGGCCTTCCTCCGGCTGGAGGACTGGGCCAATGCCGGGCCGCCGCTGACGCTGGCCGCCGGGCGCGACCTGTTCGAGACGATGATCGCCGCCGACCGCCCCGGGCGCGGCGAATGGCGGGTGGCCGGCCGCACCATCGACCCGCACCGCCTGGCCTGCCCCATGGTCGAGTTCGTCTCGCTCACCGACCGCATCGTCCCCGCCGCCACCGCGGCCGACCTGCCCGACCGGCGCGACGTGGCGGCGGGCCATGTCGGCATGATCGTCGGCAGCAAGGCGAAAGCCGGATTATGGACACCGCTTGCCGACTGGATTGCGCGGCTGCCCCGCTCTACATAACCCGAAACGCCCCGAGCAACCGTCTGAGAGGATCGTCCATGAACGCCCATCCCACCGACATCGTCATCGTCGCCGCCAAGCGCACCCCCGTCGGCAGTTTCCTCGGCGCCTTCGCCGCGACGCCCGCGCACGAGCTGGGCCGGATCGCGATCGCCGCGGCGCTGGAACAGGCCAACATCCCCGCCGCCGACGTGTCGGAGGTCATCATGGGCCAGGTGCTGACCGCGGCGCAGGGCCAGAACCCGGCGCGTCAGGCGTCGATGGCGGCCGGCGTGCCCAAGGAAGTGCCGGCATGGGGCGTCAACCAGGTGTGCGGCTCGGGCCTGCGCGCCGTGACGCTGGCGGCGCAGGCCGTGGCGACGGGCGATGCCACCATCGTCGTCGCGGGCGGGCAGGAATCGATGTCGCTGTCCGCGCACGCGCAGAACATGCGCGGGGGCACCAAGATGGGCGCCGTCAGCCTGGTCGACACGATGGTGCATGACGGGCTGACCGACGTGTTCAACGGTTATCACATGGGCATCACCGCCGAAAACCTGGCCGAGCAATATCAGGTGACCCGCGCCGAGCAGGACGCCTTCTCGGTCGGCTCGCAGAACAAGGCGGAGGCCGCGCGCGGATCGGGCCGGTTCAGGGACGAGATCGCGCCGGTGACCATCAAGGGCCGCAAGGGCGACACCGTGGTCGCCGATGACGAATATATCCGTGCCGGCGCGACCATCGATGGCGTGTCGGGCGTGCGCCCCGCATTCAAGAAGGACGGCACCGTCACCGCCGCCAACGCATCGGGCCTGAACGACGGCGCCGCCGCGATCATCGTGACCAGCCGTACCGAGGCGGAGAAGCGCGGCCTGCCCGTGCTCGCCACGATCCGCAGCTGGGCCTCCGCCGGGGTCGACCCGTCGGTGATGGGCATCGGCCCCGTCCCCGCCACCCGCCGTGCCCTGGAAAAGGCGGGCTGGACGATCGCCGACCTCGACCTGATCGAGGCCAACGAAGCCTTTGCCGCGCAGGCGCTGTCGGTCGGCAAGGAACTGGGCTGGGATGCCGACAAGGTGAACGTCAACGGCGGCGCGATCGCCATCGGCCACCCGATCGGCGCCAGCGGCGCCCGCGTGCTGACCACCCTGATCTACGAAATGGGCAAGCGCGACGCCAAAAAGGGGCTGGCGACGCTGTGCATCGGCGGGGGCATGGGGATCGCGATGTGCCTGGAGCGGTGAGGATTTATAAATGTTGTATTGAAACAAAGGTTTGTTGCAATTTTGCAACATGACGTGTTGAAAACGTTTGTAAACAACATGTACCTACTCATGCCATATTGCCATCATTGCTGAAATCTTTCTGACTGATGAATGACAGATGTCATTCATCGGGGGTTAAGGTGAAGATTTACGCATTTTTTGGTGCAACCGCGTTGGTTGGGTCCATGTTCTCGGCCAGTACGGTTACGGCGCAAGTTTCGGCACCCAGCGGGGTAGTGGCTGGCACACCACAAACCTCGCCAGGGGCTGAGGCGCCGCAGGCAGAGATTGTGAGTGCCGATGGTGAGGCGCGCGGTGACGGCACGATCGTTGTCACAGGGTCGCGTATCCCTCGACCGGAAACCGACGGCGTTCTGCCAGGCGTTCAAATCAACGCGGCGCAGATTCAAAGCCGTGGCTTCACCAACGCGCTTGAGGCCCTGAATGATCAGCCTTTGGTCGGCACCGGAGCAAGCCCCCTTACAGGCAATAACGGTGGTCAGCCATCGAGCCTCGGTTCGGCATTTGTTGATCTGCTTGATCTGGGAACCCAGCGTACGCTGACCTTGGTCAACGGTCGCCGTTTCGTATCCGGGAATGCTGCATCGTTGTTCGTCGAGGGTAACGCGACAGGTGCCCAGGTCGACGTTAACGTCATCCCGTCCAGCCTGATCCAACGAGTCGACGTGGTAACGGTTGGTGGTGCGGCTGCTTATGGTGCCGACGCTGTGGCCGGTGTCGTAAACTATATTCTCAGGGACGATTATGACGGTGCGCAAATTCGTGCGCAAGGCGGCCTGACGTCACGTGGCGATGCCGCCCAATATCAGATCAGCGGTTTGATCGGCCGTAATTTCGCCGAAGGGCGCGGAAACATCACGCTGGCCGCAGAATACACGCGCAATGATGGCCTACAGGCAGACTCGCGTGCGTTCCGTCTGGCACGCACCAACTCGTATACCAACCCGTTCAATGGTTCGGTTCGCAATCCGAACTTCACACCCGGTATCATTGACGTTACGGGCAGCAATAACGGCGCTTTCCTGCGCAACTCCGACGATGGCCAACCGGCCAATGCCTTCGACGCAGGCTTTATCAACCAGTCGTTGAGCTTCAACGGTACGGTGCTGAGCACGCTGGTGGCCGCCTCAGCGTTGCCCACACCGTATCAGCCTATCGCTTCGACTACGGCGCGCAGCAACTATATCACCTTCGCCAATGGCATGGCCCCGGTCGGCGTCCGAGTGGATGCGACCACGGCAACCGGTGCGGCAACGACGATCGCCACGCCTAATGCGGGGTTCTTCGGTACCACGGCGCAAATCATTCAAGGCACCCCAGGCGCCGGTTATATTTCCGGCAATGGTCTGAATGGCCGTCCAAATGCGATCAGTAACCTGCCCTTCACCACGTTCGCACCCACGGCCTTGATTGGCTCAACGGCAGCGCAGCAGGCCGCTTTCGCCGCGCAAGTATTGACTGGCTTCGGCGTTACTACACCTGCCGGCGCCAACCAGACGCAAATCAACACCTTGGCCCTTAACGTGCTACAAGCGAACCGTTCGACGGCACGTGAATTCTTTGCAGCCAATCCAAACCTCAACATCAATTATTTCGTCGGCTCGTTCGTGCCGGGCGTGCCACGCGTCGCAAATACCGACACCACCCTGGTATCGATCCGCTCCAACGCGACCGGGGGCACTGTGCAGGTGCCGGTCAATCAGGTGCTGCCGTTCGTATCCGTGCCGATCGAATTCAACGCCGATGGCAGTCTGCGGGCCTATACTTTCGCCAGCGGCATCACGCCGACCACGCCGCTGACGGTAGGCCAGGCGAAGGGATCGAACGGCGGTTTTTCCCGATCGATCGAAAACACCGTACTTCGCACCCAGCAGGACCGGTATATCGCCAACCTGAACGGTAAATTTGATCTGACCGATCAGGTAACCCTTTTCACCGAGAACACCTACGCACGGGTGCGCAACGTGGCGGTGCGCAACTCTTCAAGCCAGAATTTCCTGTCGAATTCCGCTGAAAACGCCCCGCTGCTGCTCAACATCAACAATCCGTTCCTGACAGCCCAAGCGCGTTCGGTCCTGGCATCGGTAGGCGTAACGGCAAGCGCAACAAATGGCGGCAACTTCATCGTCACGCGTCAGAACCAGGACATCTTTGGAGATAACGCGTTCATCAACAACAGCGAGACGTTCCGCATCCTAGGCGGGGCCCGGTCGAACTTCGACTTGCTGGGCAAAGGTTGGCGTGCAGAAGTATCGGGCACCTATGGCCGATCGGTGCAGCGCACGCGCAACACCCAGATAAACGACATTGAATACCAGCTGGCGCTCGATGCCGTTGATCAGGGCTTGGCAACGACAGGGGTGGCCAATGGCAACGTCATCTGCCGCGCCCAGCTTTTCCCAGGTCAGTATCTTGGCCGCACCCCGATCGGCACTACGTTCAATGTCGTTCGGCAGCCAGGCGCGGGTGGGATACCGACCGAGAGCTTCCTGACCCCGACCATCACGCAGCAGCAGATCAATGATTGCCGTCCATTGAACCCCTTCGGCTTCAATAACATGTCTGATGCTTCGAAAGCCTATGTCCGCCAAGACGTATTGTTACGGAACAAGTCCCAACAGACCTTCTTGGAAGGTACGGTCGGTGGCGGCGTCTTCGATTTACCTGCGGGTGAAGTTTCCGTTGCCTTGTCGGCCCAGTATCGCAAGGAGCAGATCGACTTCCGTAGCAGCCAGCTCAATCAGCTTGGACGTGGCCGATCGGCCCCATCCTCCAATTTCGGTGGATATACGGAAACCTATGAAATCGGCGCGGAAGCGCGCATTCCCCTTACCAGTGACGAATTCCTACCGTTCCTTGGCACTCTGGAATTTGATCCTGCCGTTCGTGTCGTTCAGCAGAGCGGACGTGCGGATTCATATCGTAACCGCTTCGGAACCATCATTTCGCCCCGTGCCGTCGGCGATCCGCAGACGATCTATTCACTGGCTGGCAATTGGCGGCCGATCCGCGACATTTCGTTCCGGGGCAATTATACTCGGTCGGTTCGCCAGCCCTCGGTCACGGAACTGTTCCTAGGAGGTCAGCCGAGCTTTTCGACCCCGACCGACTATTGCAGCCAAGGCAACATTGATCAGGGGACGCAGCGCACAAACCGGCGTAATAATTGCCGGGCTGCTGTAATTGCCAGCGGAAATGCGACCGATGCCGGCACTGCAGATGCCTTTCTTTCGACCTTCGTACCATTGGGCGTCGGTTTGCAGGGCACCTATGATGGTACGCCGACGCTGCAGCCGGAAAAGGGCGAGAGCTGGACGGTAGGCGGTGCCCTTACGCCGCGTTGGGTCCCAGGCTTGACCATTTCGGCTGACTATATCGACCTGCAACTGCGCAACCAGATCGTGCCCACGACCTTGGCCCAAGCGATCCAGACCTGTTACGATAGTCCGACTTTTCCGGACTCATCGGCGCAGATCGGGGTCAACACCTGCAGTTCCTTCTCGCGGGATTCTGCGTTTCAGGTTGCCAACGGGTATTCGATCGGCTTCCTGAATCTTGGCTCTATCGACGTGCGGGCATTGAACATGTCGTTGAACTACCCGATTGAGTTGGGCAACATCGGGCAACTGACGCTGCGCGGTAGCGCCTATCATCTGATACGCTACAACACCTCTGCAGCAGGCGACTTTTCCGATACCCAGCAGACTGCCGGGTCGCTGGGCCGTCCCAAATGGAAAACGCAGCTTCAGGCACGGTACGAAAAGAGCGGTTTCTTTGGCCAAGTTACTTGGAACTGGCGCAACAAGACCCGCATTTTCTCCAGCGGCCTGCCGGCGACCAATGAACTGTATCCGTACATTACCTATTCGGCAGTCAGCCAGTTTGACCTAGCGATTGGGGGCGATGTAAACGACCGCTTCCGGATTCAGTTCGTTGCGAACAACCTGACCGATCGCAATACGGTTGGAGATCTGGGCTATCAATTCCAAGACTATATTGATCAGATCGGGCGTCGCTTCTCTGTGGCCGCAACCGCAAAATTCTGACATCAGGGTGGCCACCATTTAGTTGGTGGCCACCTTCATCATGTCAGGGCACTGGACGCCCAAAACGGGTCCCAAGCGATGTCAGCAGCTCATATTGCGACATACCGGTCAATCGAGACTGGCTCGGCAGGTGATAGTCGATAACGAGCCATTCTTCTTCCGCCAGGTTCGGTGCGGCACCAACATCCAATGCGATCAAGTCCATCGACACGCGACCGATCACCGGCAGAATGGCATCATCAAAGTATACAACCCCCCGGTTTGAGAACGCCCGGAAATACCCATCCGCATACCCAAGATTGACGATCGCCACCTCGGTGTCCTCAGTCGCTACCCATGTCGCGTTGTACCCGACGCTCTCTCCCGCCCGCACCGTTCGCCGTTGCAGGACCTGCGCCTCGGGGAATACCACCTGCCGGATCGCCCCCGCCATGTCGTCCCGCGGCACGCCGCCGTACAGCGCCAGGCCCGGCCGGGTAAGGTCGAAGGCATAGTCTTCCCCCAATCCGATGCCGGCCGAGTTGGCGAGGCTCATCCGCCGTGCCGCCGTCCTGCCCGTCAGCGCGGCGAAGCGGGTGCGCTGCATCTCGTTCATCGGGCTGTCCTCGTCCGCGCAGGCGAGGTGGCTCATCAGCGTATCGATGGCCAGACCATCGATCAGGCCGGCGGCGATGTCGTCGGCCGAGATGCCGAGCCGGTTCATGCCGGTGTCGACCATCACGTCGCACATGCCCCCACCCGCCTCCCGCCAGCGCGCGATCTGTGCGGGCGTGTTGAGGACCGGGCGCGCGAAGCCGGCAAGCGCGGCGGGCATGTCTTCGGCGCGGACGCCGTGCAGCACCGATACCGACAGGCCAAGGGGGGCGAGTGCCTGCGCCTCCGCCCAAGTGGCGACGAAGAAGTCGCGGCAGCCGGCCGTCGCCAGCCGCGTCGCCACGCCCGTCGCGCCGAGGCCGTAGCCATCCGCCTTCACCGCCGCGCCGCACGCGGCGCGACCGCTCATCCGGTTCAGGGTCTGCCAGTTGGCGACGAGGGCCGCGCCGTCGAGGCGCAGGCGGCAGGGGGCGGGAATGTCGATCACCGGCCGCGCCTTAGGCGCACCGGCCCCGCCCGTCGAGAGAGGGGGGCCGGCGGATCAGCTACCCTTGCGACCGATCATGGCCACCCGCGCGACCAGATCGGCGCACACCGCCGGCGTGACGAATTTCGAGACGTCGCCGCCGTACAGGGCGATTTCCTTCACCAGGCGCGAGGCGATCGGCTGCAACGCGACGTCGGCCATCAGGAACACCGTCTCGACGCTGCGGTTGATCTGCTGGTTCATCCCCGCCATCTGATATTCATATTCGAAATCGGCGACCGCGCGCAGGCCGCGGACGATCACCTTCGCGCCTTCGCGCACCGCGAAATCCATCAGCAGCGAATCGAACGCGACGACGGCGATGTCGCCGGGCACGTCGGCCACCTCGCGCCGCACCGTCGCCATGCGTTCGTCGAGCGTGAACATCGGCGATTTGGACGGATTGGTCGTCACGCCGATCACCAGCCGGTCGACCAGTTTCGCCCCGCGCCGGATGATGTCCATATGCCCCAGCGTGACCGGATCGAACGTGCCGGGATAGACGCCGATCCGGATCATCGGTCGCGCTCCACGACATAGCGGGCGATCGCGCGCAGCAGGTCTGCCTCCGCCCCGAAGCCGTGCAGGTGGCGCACCGCCTGATCGACCAGCATCGTGCACTGTTCGCGGGCGCGATCGACCCCCATCAGCGTCAGGAACGTCTCCTTGCCCGCACCCTCGTCCTTGCGCAGCCGCTTGCCGGCGACCGCCTCGTCCCCCTCGGCATCGAGCAGATCGTCGGCGATCTGGAACGCCAGCCCCAGATCATGGGCATAGCCGCGCAGGCCGATGCGCCCCTCCGGCGGCAGACGGCCGAGGATCGCGCCGGCCTCCACCGCGGCGCAGATCAGCGCGCCGGTCTTCATCTGTTGCAGCCGCGTGACCGTCGCCAGATCGAACCGCGCGCTTTCGGCGGCGAGATCCATCATCTGCCCGCCCGCCATGCCCGAGGGGCCGGAGGCCCGCGCGAGGTCGAGCACCAGTTCGGCGCGGACGAACGGATCGGGATGCGTCGCGGGATCGGCCAGCACCTCGAACGCCAGCGCGTGGAGGCAGTCGCCCGCGAGGATCGCGGTCGCCTCGCCATATACCTTGTGCGCGGTCGGCTTGCCCCGGCGCAGATCGTCGTCGTCCATCGCGGGCAGATCGTCATGGATCAGCGAATAGACGTGGATCGCCTCGATTGCGGTGCCGACCAGCGCGGCACAGTCGCGGTCCACCCCCAGCAAGCCGGCGGTCGCCATGGTGAGCAGCGGGCGCAACCGCTTGCCGCCGCCGATCGCGGCATGGCGCATACAGGCGTACAGATCGGCGCGGGGATCGTCCGGTATCGCCAGCAGCGTGTCGAACCGGCGATCGACCTCGATCGCGACCTCGGCGATCGCTTCGGCCAAGGTGGGGGGCAGCGTGGCGGGAAGGGCCGTCATCCGCTCAGCCGGCGGCAAAGGGGCGGGTGCCCTGCGGCTTGCCCTCGGCATCCAGCCGGATCGCCTCGATCCGGGCCTGGGCCGCATCGAGCCGTTCGGCGCAGCGGGCGCGCAGCCGGTCGCCGCGTTCGTACAGGCGGATCGATTCGTCGAGCGTCGCGTCGCCGCTTTCCAGCCGGCCGACGATCCGTTCCAGTTCCTTCAGCGCATCCTCGAACGAGAGGTCCGCGACGGCGGTTTCGGTGGGCGTATCCATCCCGCCGCTATGCGACACGGGCGATGGGGTGGCAAGGATCGGCACGCGACCTTGAACGACCCCGATAAAGACCATATGTTGGGAACCAACGATGGACAGGTCCGGATCGGGCCATGGTCCCAATATCGCGTCATGATCGCGACAAGATCATCGAAGTTTCTGGGTGAGGGTTTCGGGCAGCGATGGCGCCTGATCCGCAATCATGCGGGTCGACGCGTCTCATTTGTCTGGCCGAAGCGGTTATTCAGCAACGCGCCCTCCGTGCCCCGATCGACCGGCGGGACAGGTTTCGGATCGGGCCACGACGAAAAGGGCACATCGGTGCAGCACCAGAACAACGATCACGGCGATCACCCCATCGCAGACGGGGCGGCCCCGGCCGACCTGGGCGTCACCCGGCGCGGCGTGATCGGCGCGGCGATCGCGGCGGGCGGCACGGCGATGCTGCCGGGTTCGGCGGATGGCCAGGCCCCCGAGCGGTCGGTCGACGTGCTGTTGATCGGCGGCGGCATCATGAGCGCGACGCTGGCGGTGCTACTGCGCGAACTGGAGCCGAACTGGACGATCGAGATGGTCGAGCGGCTGGACAAGGTGGCGGACGAAAGCTCCAACGGCTGGAACAATGCCGGTACCGGCCATTCCGCGCTGTGCGAGTTGAACTACACGCCGGTCAACGTCGCGGACGGCAAGGTCGAGATCAAGAAGGCGATCGAGATCAACGAACAGTTCCAGGTGACGCGCCAGTTCCTGAGCCATCAGGTCAATGCCGGCATCCTGGCCAATCCCCGGTCCTTCATCAATTCCACCCCGCACATGAATCTGGTCTGGGGTGACGAGAACGTCGCCTTTCTGCGCAAGCGGTACGAGGCACTGGGCGCCAGTCCGCTGTTTTCCGGCATGGAATTCTCCACCGACCCCGCGCAGATCGCCCGCTGGGCGCCGCTGATGATGGAGGGACGCGATCCGAAGATGAAGGTGGCGGCGACGCGCTCGCCGCTCGGCACCGACTGCGAATGGGGCGAGGTGACGCGGCAATATATCGCGTCGCTGACCAAGCGGCCCGGCTTCACGCTCAACACCGGGCACGAGGTCCGCTCGCTGGAGCGGGACGGTGCCGGCTGGCGGGTCACGGCGCGCGACATGAAGACCGATGACAAGCAGGTCATCCGCGCACGTTTCGTCTTTGCGGGTGCCGGCGGCGGCGCGCTGCCGATCCTGCAGAAATCGGGGATTCCGGAAGCGGCCGATTATGCCGGCTTCCCGGTCGGCGGGTCGTTCCTCGTCGCGGAAAAGCCCGCGATCACGCACCGGCATCTCGCCAAGGTATACGGCAAGGCGGCGACCGGATCGCCGCCGATGTCGGTACCGCATCTCGATACGCGTTATCTGGATGGCAAGCAGGTGCTGCTGTTCGGCCCGTTCGCGACCTTTTCGACCAAGTTCCTGAAGGAAGGGTCGTATTTCGATCTGCCCAAATCGGTCACGCTCGACAATTTCCGGCCGATGATCGCGGTCGGCTGGGACGATTTCGATCTGGTCGAATATCTCGCCGGCCAGCTCATCATGTCGCAGGACGACCGGATCGAGGCGTTGCAAGAATATTTTCCCGGCGCGCAGGGAGGCGACTGGCGTCTGTGGCAGGCCGGCCAGCGGGTGCAGATCATCAAGCGCGATCCCGAAAAGGGCGGCGTGCTGAAGCTGGGAACGGAGATCGTCGCCTCCAAGGACGGCTCGATCGCCGCACTGCTGGGGGCATCGCCGGGTGCCTCGACCGCGCCGTCGATCATGCTCGACCTGCTGAAGAAGGTGTTCGCCAACCGGTTGGCGACGCCGCAATGGCAGTCGCGCATCCGGGAAATCGTGCCCAGCTACGGCGTGGCGCTGAACGACCATCCCGAACGGCTGGCCCATCACTGGGCCTCGACCGCGGAGACGCTGGAACTGACCGTGCCGTCACCCGCCGTCCACGTTTCCACCACGCCCCGCCCGGCGGCTACCCGTGTGAAGGTGGATCGCAGCCCCGATCTGGCGCTGTGATCCGGCTGTTCCGGCGTTGTCGCCAGCGACGTCGGAACGCGCCGGTTTCGTCGGGGAAAGGCCCGATCCGTGTTAGCGGGCTTGCCGCGCGGGCGCTTCCGGATCCCGCCTTTTCCACCGCCATCAGGGTCTGAATGGGTGGGCCGGCAAAGGGCGGCAAGCGATCCTTAGCGCCCGCCGCCGCCCCATTTGCGGATATTACCGGCCGCCGTGGCTGTTTTGCCCACCCTTGGCACCAGCCTCGGATGCGCGCTCCGGATCGTTCCTGAAGTTGCCGCCGCTTTCCTGACCGCCCTTCCGGCCTGCTTCGGAGGCTTTTTCACGATCGTTGGCGAAGTTTCCCGGATTGTTGTCGCGGCCGCCGCCGCCATTACTGTCAGCCATGATATTTCTCCTATGCCGAATGGCAAAGGCTCGACGAATAAAAGCGTTGTTCGTTGCCCGGATAGTCTGAAGAATATTTCTTACTATCAATGCTTTATGGCAATCTACGTTATTGAGCGAAGCGGCGGGGATAGGAGTTGGGCGGGCTCGATCCGCCGCCCCATGGCCAGCTATCGAAGCAGCGGGGCGGGGATTGATCGACTTGGTCGTTAAGGCATGTGACGGGATGATGCGACCAGCGCCGGATGATGCCGTTTAGAGCGGGATGACATGAGGTTGATCCAGATGTTCGTCATGGCAAGCGCAGCGAAGCAATCCAGGGCGTCTTGGTCCGGCACCGGATTGCTTCGCTGCGCTCGCCATGACGGATCGATCTGATGTCATCTGACTCTAGCCGGAGGACAAAGCGGCGATACCAAGCGCGAACCGTGCCGCTTGGCCACATCATCGAGGCATCGGATGCGCCATCGTCGCACAAACGCCACCGCCCGAGCGCCTCTTCGATCCATACGAAGAGGCGTTCGGCCGGGCAACGTTCCGATGGTATCCGCGTCCGGCGCGGTGTCCCTCAGTCCGAGAAGGGATCGCGGACCAGGATCGTGTCGGCGCGTTCCGGGCTGGTCGACACCAGCGCGACGGGGCAGCGGATCAGTTCCTCGATGCGGCGGATGTACTTGATCGCCTGGGCGGGCAGGTCGGCCCAGCTGCGGGCGCCGGCGGTGGTGCCGTGCCAGCCCTCCATCGTCTCGTACACCGGCTCGACCGCCGCCTGATCGGCGGCGTGGGCGGGGAAGTAATCCAGCGTTTCGCCGCGCAGGCGATAGCCGGTGCAGATCTTCACCTCGTCCATCCCGTCGAGCACGTCGATCTTGGTCAGCGCGATGCCGGTGATGCCGCCGACCGCCGCCGACTGGCGCACCAGCACCGCATCGAACCAACCACAGCGACGCTTGCGGCCGGTGACGGTGCCGAATTCATGACCGCGCACGCCCAGTTGCTCGCCGGTTTCGTCTTCGAGTTCGGTCGGGAACGGACCCGAGCCGACGCGGGTGGTGTATGCCTTGGCGATGCCGAGCACGAAGCCGACACCCGATGGCCCCAGGCCGGAGCCGCCCGCCGCCGCCCCCGCGATGGTGTTGGACGAGGTGACGAAGGGATAGGTGCCGTGATCGACATCGAGCAGCACGCCCTGCGCGCCTTCGAACAGGATGCGCTTGCCGGCGCTGCGTGCCTCGTTCAGGTCGCGCCATACCGGCTTGGCGAAGGGCAGGACGAAGCCGGCGATCTCGCGCAGTTCGGCCAGCAACCGCTCGCGGTCGATCGGCGGTTCGCCGAAACCGGCGCGCAGCGCATCATGGTGCGCGGTCAGCCGGTCGAGCTGCGGCCCGAGATCGTCCAGATGGGCGAGGTCGCACACCCGGATCGCGCGGCGGCCGACCTTGTCCTCGTACGCCGGGCCGATGCCGCGACGGGTGGTGCCGATCTTGCCCGCGCCCGACGCATCCTCGCGCAGGCCATCGAGATCGCGGTGGAACGGCAGGATCAGCGCGCAATTGTCGGCGATGCGCAGCGTATCGGGGGTGGCGTGGACGCCCTGTTCGCCGAGCCGCGCGATCTCCGCCTTGAGCGCCCAGGGATCGAGGACCACGCCATTGCCGATCACCGAGGGCGTGCCGCGCACGATGCCGGAGGGCAGCAGCGACAGCTTGTAGACCTTGTCGCCCACCACCAGCGTGTGGCCGGCATTGTGCCCGCCCTGGAAGCGCACGACCATGTCGGCCCGCTCCGCCAGCCAGTCGACGATCTTGCCCTTGCCCTCGTCGCCCCATTGCGCGCCGATGACCGCTACGTTCGCCATGTACAGGTTTCCCCCTGCCGGGGTCGATCCGTGCGCCCTTCGACAGGACTCGGCACACGAATGGTTCAGAGATGCGAGGGCGCGCCTAAAGCGCCGTGCCGCCGGGGTCAACCGCCAAGCGGCGGCGCGCCACCATGGCGGGGCGATCAGCCGGAGGCGGTCACCGCCTGCGCCTCGCCCGCCACCCAACGATGCGTGCAGAGCTGCGCCTCGGGCGTATCGCCCGGCTCCAGCGCCGCCACCGTCACCCAGCCGGCCGCGCGCATCGCCGCACCGTCCGCCGGCGGGGTGCCATAGGGCAGGAACAGCCGCTGCCGGTCATGCCGCACCCCTGCCCCGCCCAGCGCGTCGGCATAGAGCGAGAAACCGGTGGCCGGCTCCTCGGTGCCGTCGGGATGGACGATGACATAGGTGCCGCCACGCCCCAGTTCGCGCGCCGCGCCGCCCGCGAACAGCGAGAAACCCAGCCATGACTGATATTCGAAGCCGTGCCGTTCGGTCGGGTCCAGCGTCATCGCCACCCGGCCCGCCAGCGACGCGGCGATCGCGGCCAGCCCGTCGAGGCGGGTGGCCAGCACACCGTTACGATCGAAGGCACGCAGCCGCGTCATCGCGGTGTCGAACGGCCCCGCCGCCTCGACCAGCGGCAGATAGGCGGGGGCGATCGCCGCGACGCCGCCGGCATCCTTGGCATCCAGCCGGTCACGCAAGGCACCGATCGCGTCGGCGGCGACCGGCAACGGCCCGGCCGCCAGCGTATCGACCAGATCGGGCAACGTGAAATCGATCGACGCGTCGGTGATCCCCGCCGCCGCCAGCGCATCGACCGCGACGCCCACGACCTCGCGTGCGGCGGCGACCGAATCGAGACCGACCAGTTCCGCGCCCAGTTGCCGCCGCTCGCGCGCGGGCGCGAGTTGCGAGGCACGCAGCGTCAGCACTGATCCGGCATAGGACAGCCGCACCGGGCGGGGGTGATGCCCCATCCGCGTCGCCGCGATCCGGGCGACCTGCGCGGTCAGATCGGGTCGGATCGCCAGCGTCGCCTGCCCAACCGGATCGACGAAGCGCACCGCGCCGGTCAGCGCGCCGGCACCTTCGTCCGGCCACCCCTGCCGACCGCTGAGGACAGGTTTCAGCCGGGCCGCCAGTTCGTCGGCGAACTCGGCGAGCGGCGGATCGACGCGTTCGTACCCGTGCAGCCGTGCCGCCTCCAGCACCCGAGCCTCGATACCGGCGACGGCATCGGCATGGGGCGGCAGGCGATCGTGAAATCCTTCGGGGAGCAGGCCGGGCTTCGTCATCCGCGCGCTGTTAGCGGGTGTGGGCGAGGCCGGCCACCGGCAAATCCGCGGACGGCCCGATAGCGAGGGAAACGCGCATGTCCGCGTGCGGGCACACAGGCTGCGGGCGTGGTCGCGAACGGTAAAGTCACACTAAAGTCGCATCCTACAGGGGTAGTGTGTGACGTTAGGACGAATAGCCTGGCCATGGCCGATCGATAGCGCGGCGGGGCCGTGTAGGACAGCGGCGGGCGATCAGACCGCGCTGACCAGCAGCTTGTCGATCCGGCGGCCGTCGAGGTCGACCACCTCGAACCGCCAGCCCTGTTCGATGAAGCTTTCACCCTCGGCGGGCAGATGGCGGAAGGCGGCGAGGGCGAGCCCGGCGACGGTGGCGTAGTCGCGGTCCTCGGGCAGGTCGATGCCGATCCGCTCGGCCAGCCCGTCCGCCGGGGCGGTGCCGGCGACCAGCAGCGATCCGTCGTCACGCTCGACGATATCGGGTGCCTCGTCGGGATCGGCATCGGAGAAGAACGCGCCGCCGATCGCCGCAAGCAGGTCGGCGGGGGTCACGATCCCTTCGAAATGGCCGTATTCGTCATGGATCAGCGCCATCGGCACCTCGGCCTGACGAAGGGCCAGCAACGCGTCGGGCGCGTCGATCCGGTCGATCACCACCGGCACCTTGCGCATCAGCGCATTGAGGTCGATCGCCTCGCCACGCAGCAGGGCGGCGACGATGTCGCGCGCCTGCACCACGCCCGCGACGGTATCGATCGAACCGTCGCCGACCGGCAGGCGGGTATGCTGGGTGGTGGTCAGCTTTTCGCGGATCGTCGCCTCGTCGGCGCGGCAGTCCAGCCAGTCGACCTCGGTCCGCGGCGTCATGATCTCGCGCACCGGCCGGTCGGCGAGGCGGACGACGCCGGAGATGATCGAGCGTTCATGCTCCTCGATCACGCCGGATTTCGACGCCTCGGCGACGATCAGGTGAAGCTCCTCCGCCGTCACCTGCTCCTCGTTGTTGCGGTCGAGCCGCAGCAGGCGGAAGATCAGCGCGCTGGTCGAATCGAGCAGCCAGACCAGCGGGGCGGTGATCCACGCCAGCCAGCGCATCGGAATCGCGACCAGCGCCGCCACCGTTTCGGGCGCACGCAGCGCGAACTGCTTGGGCACCAGTTCGCCGATGATGAGCGAGGCATAGGTGGTGAGCGTGATGACCAGCACGAAGCCGAGCGTCGCCGCCGTATCCGCCGGCACGCCCAGCGCCTGCAACCGCGCCGCCGTGGGGGTGCCGAGGCTGGCGCCCGAATAGGCACCGGCCAGGATACCGATCAGGGTGATGCCGATCTGCACGCAGGACAGGAACTTGCCGGGGTCCGCCGCCAGCAGCAGCGCGGCACGCGCGCCGGACCGGCCACCGCGCGCCATCGCCTCCAGCCGCGCCTTGCGCGACGATACGACCGCGAGCTCGCTCATCGCGAAGACGCCATTCAACGCGACGAGCGCCAGGATGATGACGACGTCGAGCCAGGGAAAGGGGGGGAGCGGTGGTGCCATCGCCGGTGGGAACGCTCTTCGCCGATAAATGCTCATCGCACAACCGGTGATCGCACGAAGCCCCCTGTCGACATCCGCGTCAGCCGCCGTTCAGTGCGCAACCGGAACAATGGTCGCATCGTCCGGGTTCAACCCGGCATAATCGCAGGGGATGCCATCATGAAGACCAATCCGTTCCTTCTCGCCGGCCTTGCCGCCTCGCTCGCGGTCGGCGGCTGCACCACCGACCCCGATACCGGCGAGCGCCGCATCTCGAAGGCCGCGATCGGCGGCATCGGCGGTGCATTGGGCGGCTATCTGCTCGGCGACCTGGTCGGCGGGCGGCGCGACCGGACCGAAAAGCTGCTGGGCGCGGGCATCGGCGGCCTCGCCGGGGCGGGCATCGGCGTCTATATGGACAAGCAGGAACGCGAGTTGCGCGCCCGCACCGCGGGCACCGATGTGCAGGTGATCCGCCGTGGCGACGATCTGGTGCTCAACATCCCGTCGGGCATCACCTTCGCCTATGATTCGGCGTCGGTGCAGCCGCAGTTCCAGCGCACGCTGGATCAGGTCGCGCAGACGCTGGCGGAATACAACCAGACCTATATCGACGTGTACGGGCACACCGACGCCACCGGCAGCGATGCCTATAACCAGGGCCTGTCCGAACGCCGCGCGACGGCAGTGGCGGATTATCTGGCGGGCCGCGGCGTGCAGGCCGCCCGCATCGGCACCCGCGGCTATGGCAAGACGCAGCCGATCGCCTCCAACGACACCGACGCCGGCCGCGCCGCGAATCGGCGGGTGGAGATCAAGATCGTGCCGATCTCGCAGAACGACCTGCGGGGGTAATCGACCCCCGAGTGGTGACGGCCTCTCCTTCGGGCAGAAGGGGCCGTCAGCGCCGGGCCACGAAGAAATCGCGCAACAGCGCCGCCGCCTCGCGCTCGCCGATCCCGGCATAGACTTCCGGGCGATGATGGCAGGTCGGTTGACCGAACAGACGGGGGCCGTGATCGACCGCGCCGCCCTTCGCATCGGGTGCCCCGTAATAGAGGCGGGCGATCCGGGCATGGGCGATCGCCCCGGCGCACATCGCGCATGGCTCCAGCGTGACCCACAGGTCGCAATCGTCCAGTCGTTCGCGACCCAGCAACGCGGCCGCCCCCCGGATGGCCAGCATCTCGGCATGGGCGGTGGGATCGCGCAGGCCGCGCGGGGCATTGCCTGCCGCAGCGATCACGCGGCCGTCATGGACGATCACCGCCCCGACCGGCACTTCCCCCATCGCCGCCGCCTCGGCGGCGACGGTCAGGGCACGGCGCATGGGATCGGGCAGGGGAATCACCCCCCTGCCCTGCCCCGCACCCTTGCCGGGGTAAAGGGATCAGTTCGCGCTTTGCGCGTTGGCCGGCCGCTCCACCTCGATCGTCGGCACCGCCACCGTCTTGTTCTCGGTACCGACCGACACGCGCGCGACGTCCGCCTCGAATTTGGGTGCCTGCACCATGCCCGGACGGGTCTGGTCGATCGATACGATTCCGAAATACATCAATCCGGCCAGCACCAGCACGGCGATGGCAAGCAGGACCAAAAGCGTACGCATCCATCGTCTCCTAACGGTTCGTTGCCGTAACAACGCCGACCGCGCGGAGGCGTTGCATCGTCGCCGATCCAGCCATGAAGGTTGACGCCCCCGCCATGCTCGGCTACGGCCGCGACCTTTCCGGGAAGCCCCCGAAACCAGGATATTCGATCATGTCGCGCATTTGCGAGCTGACCGGCAAGGGCCGGCAGGTGGGTAACAATGTCTCCCACGCCAACAACAAGACCAAGCGTACCTTTCTGCCGAATCTGCAGAATGTGACGCTGCTGTCCGATTCGCTGGAAACCGGTGTTCGCCTGCGCGTCTCGACGCACGGCCTGCGCTCGGTCGAGCATAACGGCGGCCTGGACAACTGGCTGGTGAAGACCAGCGACGACAAGCTGTCGCTGCGTTGCCGCCGCCTGAAGCGCGACATCGTCAAGAAGCGCGCCGCCGCCACCGTCGCGGCGTAACGACGGACTTTCCCTGACGGGATCAGAGGGCGCGCCGGTCACCCCAACCGGCGCGCCCCTTGTCGTCAGCCGATCAGATCGAAGTTCAGCAGCAGCGTGCGCTGCATCGGCAGGCGATTATCGTCGGACACCAGCCACAGGGTGATCCCGTCGCCTTGCCGCGTCACGGCCACGCCTTCGATATTGTCGTGGATCATCGGTGCCTCCAGCCGGGCGATCTCGCGACCCTGCACTACGTTGCCGGCCGTGAGGGCGGCACGATCGATCACGACCAGCCGGTTCGACCAGCGGAACGGCAGCGCGAATCGCCGCTCCAGCACCAGCAGCCGCCGATCGGGCAGCTCGACCATATCGACCGGCCGGAACCCCGGGGTCGGTCGATAGGCGAAGCGAAAGGCAGGCTCCGGCACCGCAACGGGATCGCCGGACCAGACCAGCCCCTCCTGCATCGATTCGCCGTAGGGAATCGATTCGCTGATCGCGACGAAGCGGCCGTCCGCCAGCCGCGCCATCGCCTCGATCCCGCCATTGCTGCGCCAGCGCGCCATGGCTGCGGGCGCCACCCCCGCCTCCGCACGGGCCAGCCCCGGCGCATAGCGCCAGATCTGGTTGAACTGTTCGAACCCCACCCAGACGGTGCCGGTCGCAGGATCGATCGTCATCGATTCCGAATCGCGTTCGCGCTTGGTCCAGCCGGTATCCGGCCCGGTGGGTAGCTGACCGAATCGCACGTCGTGGATGGTCCGGTCCCGCGCCATCGTGAAGCGCAGGATATTGGCGTCGTCGCTCAGCAGCGTGAACCGCCGCCCCCGCACCGCCAGTGCCGAATAGCCGCCGAACGCGGGATCGCGCCCGATCAGTTCGACACCGCCGCGATAGACCAGCGCCCCCAGATGCCGGCGCGCCGGGTCATGCGGATCGAGCGGCACCGGACGCACCGTCACCCGCGTGTCCCGCCCCAGCAACGCGACGCGCGCCTCCCGCGACCAGCCCGTGCCGAGCAACAGGGGCAATGCGACGACGGCGATCAGCGAACGGAGACGGGGCATCCCTCCCCTTACGGCCGTTACGCCGCCGGAAAAGGCTGAACGGGCGATAACATCCGCATTCAGGGTCGGCTCAATGCGAATCAGCGAAAAGCATGGTCATGGACGACGGACAGACTGTCCCGCCGGACACCAGATACGGGAGAAAGACGATGTTCAGGAACTTCTCGCTTGCCGCCGCCGCCCTCGCGATGGGTGCTTCGACGCTGGTGCCGATCAGCACCGCCGAGGCCCAGCGCGGCTACAACCGCGGCGACCGCTATTCGCAGGGCTATCATCGTGGCCGCGACGATTATCGCGCGGCCCAGCGGTGCAAGGACGGCGGCACCGGCACGATCGTCGGCGCGATCGCCGGCGGCCTGCTCGGCCGGACCGTCGATACCCGCGGCGACCGGACGATGGGCACGTTGCTGGGTGCCGGTGCGGGTGCGCTGGCCGGGCGTGCGATCGATCGGTCCGACCGTCCCAACTATTGCCGACGGTAAGGGCCGCCGGGCCATCCGGCCCGCGCCATCCGTCCACGAGTTCCCTCGCGTAGCGTAACGAGGGCGGGGGGTCGGTGCCGAAAGGTACCGGCCCCCTTGTTCGTGCACGACGTTCTGCTCGCCCCGATCCGGTTCGATACGACCGCATCGACGGCCGGAACGGTTGCGTAGGATATCGTTAAGCCTTTCCCGGCTTTTGATCGTCGTGCGAACACAGGCTCCGGGGGGATGGATATGCTGACGCAGCGGCTTTTGGACATATTCGATGGCCATCATCGCCGCGCCACCGCGATCATGACCGCGCAGCGCGCGCTGCTGGCGCCGGGATCGGCGCCCGATCCGGCCGCACAGGCACGACATCGCTGGGAATTACTGCGCGTGCTGGTGGAGTTCCAGATCTTCAAACATCGCGACATCTTCGACCCCGTCATCAGGCAGGGCGATGCGCGAATGGCCGCGCGGGCACGGGTCCTGAAGGCGGAATGCGCCGAACTGGGGGCGGAGGTCCGTGCCTTCGTCGCCGGGTGGAGCGACGGCAGCGTCGATCGCGACTGGGACCGGTTCCGGACGGCAACACTGGCGCTGATCGCCAAGGTGGAACGCGGCCTGGCCGGGCAGCGGCAGGTACTGGCGACGATGGTCGCGCCACCGGCGCGATCCCCGGTGGCGAACGGCCCGATCCGTTAGGATCGATGCCGTCCGCCACCGTATAGATCAATACATGTGCTGGCCGCCGTTGATGCTGAGCGTCGATCCCGTCACGAAGCCGCCGTCTTCCGAACACAGGAACGCGACGCCGCGGGCGATCTCGTGCGCCTGCCCCAGCCGGCCGACCGGAATCTTGGCGACGATCTTTTCCAGCACTTCCGGCGGCACCGCCGCGACCATGTCGGTATCGATATAGCCGGGCGCGATCGCGTTGACCGTCACGCCGGCGCGCGCGCCTTCCTGCGCCAGCGCCTTGGTGAAGCCATGGATGCCGGATTTGGCGGCGGCATAGTTGACCTGGCCGTACTGGCCGGCCTGCCCGTTGATCGACCCGATGTTGACGATCCGACCCCATTTGCGGTCGCGCATCCCGGCGAAGGTTGCCTTCGCCATGTTGAAGCAACCGCCCAGATTGGTGTCGATCACCTCTTTCCACGCCTGATACGACATCTTCAGGATCGTGCCGTCACGCGTGATGCCCGCGTTGTTGACGACGATGTCGATCGGCCCGAGCTCCTCGGCCACCTGCGCGCAACCCGTTTGGCACGCATCGTAATCGGATACGTCCCACTTGTACGCCTTGATCCCGGTGCGCTCCGTAAAGGCGGCGGCGCGTTCGTCGTTGCCGGCATAATTGGCGGCGACGGTGAACCCCGCTTCCTTCAGGGCGAGGCTGATCGCCTCACCGATCCCACGCGTTCCACCCGTGACGATCGCCACTCGTGCCATGCAAACTCTCCTCTTCCCGGTTTCCGTTAACGCTACGGCAGGCGGACCCAGCCTTCAAGTTCGCGCGACAATATTTGCCGCAGCATCGCGATACCGCCATCCTCGTCGTTGAGGCAGGGAAGGTAGGCGAAGTCGGTGCCCCCCGCCTCGACGAAGGATTCGCGGCCCCGGATCGCCAGTTCCTCCAGCGTTTCCAGACAGTCGGCGGAGAACCCAGGGGCGAGGATCGCGACCTTGCGCGTGCCCGCCTTCGCCATCGCCACCAGCGTCTCGTCGGTCGCCGGCCCCAGCCATTTCGCCGGGCCGAAGCGTGACTGGAACGCGATCGTCAGCGGCCGGCCCAGCGCCTCCTGCAACAGCCGGGCGGTCTTCTGGCAATGGCAGTGATAGGGGTCACCCAGTTGCAGCGTCCGCTTCGGCATCCCGTGGAAACTGGCGATGATCGCCTCCGGCTCGAACGACAGTTGCGCCAGCGAGGTTTCGACCGATTCCTTCAGCGCCCCGATGTAGAGGGGATCGTCGTGATAGGGCGGCAGGGTGCGGATCGCGGGTTGCCAGCGCATCGTCGCCAGATGCGCGAACGCCTTGTCGTTGGCGGTCGCGGTCGTCGCGGCGCAATATTGCGGATAGAGCGGCGCGAGCAGGATCCGCTCGCACCCGGCATCCTTCATCGCCTGCACCCGGTCGGCGATGGCGGGGCGGCCGTAGCGCATCGCCCAGTCGACCAGCACGCCGGGACCGAAAGCGTCCTTCAGGCGCCCGGCCTGAGCCTTCGTGATCGCGGCGAGGGGCGATCCGTCCTCGCGCCAGACCTGGCTATAGGCATGGGCGGACTTCTTCGGCCGGGTGTTCAGGATGATGCCGCGCAAGATCGGTTGCCACGCGATCGCGGGCAGTTCGACGACGCGACGATCGGACAGAAATTCGCCGAGATAGCGTTTCACCGAGCGGGCATCCGGCGCGTCGGGGGTGCCGAGGTTCATCAGCAGCACGCCGATTTTCGGCGCGGGAACAGCGGGATGGCCGTCAGGCAGTTTCACGGGGGCAAGGGTCATGGTGCCATCCTTAGCGGCAGCGTGCGGATGCGATAGCCTGTCGCGGCGCGCACCGCGTTGGCGATGGCGGGCGCGACCGGCGGCACCGCCAGTTCGGCGACCCCGCCCGGTGCCTCGTCCGACCGGATCAGTTCGACGGTGATGTCGGGCGTGTCCGCCAGTCGTGGCAGCCACAGCGTGTCGAACCCCCGCGCCACCGCCAGCCCGCGCACAAAGCCGGTGGCGCCACCCAGCGCATGGGCCAGGCCGAAGATCAGCCCACCCTCCACCTGTTGCCGGACGAGATCGGGATTGATGACGCGGCCGACATCGACCGCCGCGACCAGCCGGTCGACGACGATGCGCCCGCCCTCGCCATGTGCCTCCGCCATCACCGCGATATGGCTGCCGCGGAAGCGGTGGGCGGCGATCCCCTGCCCGCTGCCGGCCACTCCGCCCTCCCAGCCGCCGAGCGAGGCGACGGTGGACAGGCAGCGCGCCAGCCGGGGCTCGCCACCCAGCATCCCGATCCGGAACGACACCGGCTCCGCCCCCGCCGCCAGCGCCAGTTCGTCGAGGAAGCATTCGCCGAAGAAACACGCATAGCCATGCGCGCCGCCCCGCAGATGCCCGGTCGGCACCGCGATGTCGGCAGGATGGTGGGTGATCGCGAACGCGGGCAGGCGATAGGGCGGAACCAGCCCGGCGGCGGCATAATGGTCGGTGGGATCGAGGCGCAGCGCCATGGCGGCCGGCGCGGGCAGCAGGCGCCCTGCCAGCGGCACGCCGACCGGCGGCGTCGCCAGTTGCGCCCGCCAGCCGAGGATCGCCCCGCCCGGCCCCAGCCGCGCCGCCAGCCGCGCCAATGCGGGCGGGCGATAGCGATCATGGCGCAGCGCCTCGCCCCGCGACCAGACGAGGCAGACCGGCCGCTTGAGTTCGATCGCGATCACCGCCGCCTGCATCGCGACCGTCGCGTCGAGCGCCGCGCCGAACGAGCCGCCGATCTGCATCGGGTGGACCGTCACCGCGTCCGCATCGATGCCCGCCGCCGCCGCGATCTCGGCGCGGTGGATACCCGGTGCCTCGGTCTGCATCCATACCGTCAGGCGGTCGTCGATCCACACGGCGGTCGCGGAGGGCGTCTCGATCGCGGCATGGACGGCGGCGGCGGCGCGATACTCGGCGCGGATCACCCCGGCCCCCGTCAACAGGCCGTCGACGTCGCCCTGCGCGGCGATCGTGTCGCCGTCCGTCGCCAGTGCGCGGATCAGCGATGCCTCGATCGCGGCATCGTCCAGCACCGGCCCATCGGTGGCAAAGCGGGGGGCGAGCGCATCGAGCGCGCGCTGCGCCGACCAGCCGGTGGCGGCGGCGGTCGCGACCCAGCCGGGCCGTTCGACGATGCCGACCAGCCCCGGCACCTTCTGCGCCGCCGCCCGATCGATCCGCAGCAAGCGCGAATCACCCGGCGGCCCCTGCCGGATCGCGGCATGGACCATGTCGGGCAAGCGGATGTCACCGGCATGGTCGACCGATCCGTCAACCTTGGCCGGTGCATCAAGACGCGGCAGCGGCCGGCCGATCAACGCACCCGCGCCCGCGACCCCGACCGGCGGCGGATCGGGTGGTGACAGCGCAGCGGCCGCAGCGGCGAGGTCACCGAAACGGAGGCGACGATTGCCGGTGACGACGAACCCCGCCTCAGTGCGGCACGCCGTCCATGCCACGTCCCAGCGATCGGCGGCGGCCATGCACAGCACCGCGCGGGCGGCGGCGGCGGCGGCGCGCACCGGTTCCTCGAACATGCGGATCGTGCTGGACGCGGCGGTCAGCATCGGCGCGGGCCATGCCCCGCCGCCGGTGCGCCAGCGTGCCGGCAGGGCGACGGGCATCCCCTCCAGCAAATCGGCCAGCCCCAGCGGGTTGGCGTAGCGCGGGTTGAGCGGTGCGGGCTCCACCGCCACCGTCCGCCAGTCCGCTCCCAGTTCGTCGGCGGCGATCTGGGCAAGGCCGGTCCAGCCGCCCTGCCCCGATTCGGCCTGCGGCACCGCGACGACGATGCGGCCGTCCTCCGCGATCTTCAGCCACGCGCCGACCGGATGCTCGCCCGGCCCCGCCACCAGCGTCGCCGGATAATCGCGCGGCCACAGCCCCCAGGCGGCGACCAGGCCGATGCCGGCCCCGCCGCCGATCAGCACGCCGCGTCTGGTGATCCCTGCCATGGCGTGCCCTTACCGGCGGCGGCCGGGTAAAGTCACGCGCAGGCGGTCATCGCCGCCGCGCGCACCGCATCGCCATAGGTCGCGCGCAGGCCGACCTTGTCGATCTTCTCGGTCCCCAGCCGGGGCAGCGGCGCGGGTGCGAACCAGATGCGGGCGGGTATCTTGAACGCGGCGATATGCTCCGCCAGGAACAGCGCCAGCGCCTCCTCGCCTACGCCCCCGTCGCTGTGGACGACCGCGACCGGCACCTCGCCGAACTTCTCGTCGGCCAGCCCGAACACCGCCGCCTCCAGCACGGCGGGATGCGCGTAGAGTGCGGCCTCCACCTCCTGACAGCTGATGTTCTCGCCGCCGCGGATGATGATGTCCTTCTTGCGATCGACGATGAACAGGTAATTGTCCTCGTCGAGATAGCCGATGTCGCCGGTGCGGAAATATCCGTCGGCGGTGAAGGCGGCGGCGGTCGCGGCCGGGTTGTTCCAGTATTCGCGGAAATTGCAGATCGAGCGGATCGCCACCTCGCCCCGCTCCCCCTGCGGCAGGTGGCGGCCGGCATCGTCGACGATCGCCAACTGGACCAGCGGCACCGAGGGGCGGCCGGCGGAATCGGGCTTGGCGAGATAATTGCTGCGCCAGTTGCCGGTGCCGACCGCGTTCGTCTCGGTCAGGCCATAGCCGATCAGGGGAAACGATCCGCCCATCTCCGCCTCGATCCGGCGGACATGCTCGACCGGGCGGGGCGCACCGCCGGCGGCGAAATCGGTGACGGAGGACAGGTCGTAGCGGTCGCGATCGGGGTGATTGAGAATCTCGAAGCTCATCAGCGGCACGCCGACGAAATAGCTGACCCGCTCCGCCTCGATCAGGCGCATCGCCTCGGCCGCGTCCCATTTGGACATCAGCACGATTCGCCGGCCAAGCGCGAAGCTTTGCAGCAGCACGGTGATCTCGGCGGTGACGTGGAACAGCGGGATGGTCAGCATCGTCACCGGCTGCCCCTGCGGCGCATTGCCGTCCTGCGTCGCGATGCCGAGCATCATCACCGCCTGCGACAGGAAGTTGAGCGTGCCGCCCAGCACCGCGCGATGATCGGACAGCGCCCCCTTCGATTTGCCGGTGGAGCCGGAGGTGAACAGGATCGTCGCCGGATCGTCCGGCCCCAGCGCGGGCAGGTCGCGCACGGCGGCCCCCGCGACCAGCGGGGCGATCGCCTGCGCCAGCGGCATCGTGTCGTCGATCTCGATCACGGTGGCGGCCAGACCGTCGATCCGGGCGAGCCGGCGGGCACGCGGACCATCGGCGACGATCAGCGAGCAATCGACATCGGCGATCGCGGCGGCCAGTTCCTCCGGCTGCCACCAGCCGTTCAGCAGCGTCGCGATCCCGCCCGCCATCACGATGCCCATATAGGCGACGACCCATGACGGCGAATTGCGACCGGCGATGCCGATCCGGTCGCCCGGTGCCACCCCGCGGGCGAGCAGGGCGTGGGCGACGCGTTCGGCGGCTTCCCACGCCTGCGCGAAGCTGAGCCGCTCGTCACCGGCGACCAGAAAGGTAAGCTCGCCATGCTGCGCACAATAATGCTGGAAATACTGCGTGAGCGAAGGCGGCGCGACGGTGATCGTCGGCAGGCTGGCGCCCCATCGCTCGATCGACCCCACCGGTAACAGCCCGCCCGGCGCCGTTACCGCCGCCATGGTCTCGTCCATACGCCGGTCGAGCTCGCTCCGCATTGTTCTCTCCGCTTGGTCTTGTTGTTTGACGCCACTATGGAGGCGAGACTGCCGAGGGGAAAGCCTTGATCTATCTGACTGCGGCCGCCGCCGGCCATGTGAATTTCACCGATCTGGGCCTGCACCCGGACGTGTTCTCGGTCGGCTTCTTCACGCTGCGCTGGTACAGCCTCGCCTATATCTCGGGCATCCTGATCGGCTGGTGGTACCTGTTGAAGCTGCTGGCGCAGCCGGGTGCCCCGATGGCGAAGCGGCACGGCGACGACCTCGTCTTCTACGCCACGCTGGGCATCATTCTGGGCGGGCGGATCGGGTACGTCCTGTTCTATGCGCCGGAAATGCTGCTGCATCCGCTGATGATCCTGCGGCTGTGGGATGGCGGGATGTCGTTCCACGGCGGGGTGATCGGCACCTCGCTCGGCATCATCCTGTTCGCGCGCAAGCACGGCCTTAACTGGCTGCGTATCCACGACTATGTCGCGTGCTGCGTGCCGTTCGGGCTGTTCTTCGGCCGGCTCGCCAACTTCGTGAACGGCGAACTCTGGGGCAAGCCCAGCGACGTGCCCTGGGCGATCGTGTTCCCGCGCACCGTCGCCTTTCCGCTGGCCGATCCCGCCCGCCATCCCAGCCAGCTCTACGAGGCGGGGCTGGAGGGATTGTTGCTGTTCGCGATCCTGTGGTTCGCATTCTGGCGGACCAAGGCGCGCTATTATCCCGGCCGGCTCGTCGGGTTGTTCCTGGTCGGATACGGCCTCGCCCGCTTCACCGTCGAATTCTTCCGCGAACCCGATAGCCAGCTGCGCGCCTTCGCGGAGGCGACCGGGCTGCACATGGGCCAGTGGCTGTGCGTGCCGATGATCGCGGGCGGCGCGTATCTGATCGCCTCGTCCGCCAACCGCCGCCAGCGGATCGAATCGATCGCGGGCATGGAGAGCGTCGCCTGACCGAGGATACCGATCCCGCCGAGCCTGCCCTCGCCGAACGCCTCGCCCGCGCCATCGCGCTGGCGGGGCCGATTCCGGTGTCGCAGTACATGGCGGCCGCCAACGCGCATTACTATGCGACGCGCGATCCGCTGGGTGTGGCTGGCGACTTCACCACCGCGCCCGAGATCAGCCAGATGTTCGGCGAACTGACCGGCCTCGCCTGCGCCGACCTGTGGGACCGTGCGGGCCGCCCAGTCGCGCATTGGGTGGAACTGGGGCCGGGGCGCGGTACGCTGGCGGTGGATGCGCTGCGGGCGATGGGCAAGGCGGGGTTCACGCCGCCGGTCCATTTCGTCGAAACCAGTCCGGTACTGCGCGCGGCGCAGGCGGCACGGGTGCCGGCCGCGCAATTCCATGATTCGGTCGAGACATTGCCGACCGACGCGCCGCTGATCGTCGTCGCGAACGAATTCTTCGATGCCCTGCCGATCCGCCAGTTAGTGCGCGGCGGCGAATGGCGCGAACGGCTGGTCGCCTGTCAGGATACGCTGTTCCTGCCGATCGCAGGCAAGCCGGTGCCGGACGAGGTGATCCCCGCCCCCCTGCGCGATGCGCCGCCGGGATCGGTGCTGGAGGTGGCGCCCGCGACGGTATCGGTCATGCGGACGCTTGCCGCGCGGATCGCGGCGCAGGGCGGCGCACTGATCGCGATCGATTACGGTTACGAGGGGCCGGCGACGGGCGACACGTTGCAGGCGGTGAAGGCCCATGCCTATGCCAACCCGTTCGAGGCGCCGGGCGAACACGACCTGACCGCGCATGTCGATTTCACCACGCTGGCCGCCGCCGCGCAGTCGGCGGGCGCAGTGGCGTGGAGGCCGGTCGAACAGGGCGAGTGGCTGGCGAAGCTGGGTATCGACGCGCGCGCCGCCGCCCTTGCCCGCACCACGCCCGACCGGGCCGACGCAATCGTCGCCGAACGATCGCGGCTGGTGCGCGAGATGGGCGCGCTGTTCAAGGTACTGGCCGTCACCGCCCCCGGCTGGCCGACCCCGGCGGGGTTCGCATGATCGCATACCGGATGGCGGGCCCGGACGATGCGGCGCTGCTGGCGGCGCTGAGTACCCGTGCCTTCACCGAGACGTTCGGGCATCTCTATACCCCCGCCGATCTTGCCGCGTTCCTGACCGGGCTGGACGAGGCGGCATGGGCCGGGCAACTGGCCGACCCAACGCTGGCGATCCGCCTTGCCGAGGATGACGGTGCCCCTGCCGGCTTTGCCAAGCTCGGCCCGCCCGCCGCGCCGTTCACCCCGCGTGGCGCGTCGGCCGAACTGCGGCAGCTCTATGTGCTGGCGCCGTGGCACGGCACCGGCCTCGCCGATGCGCTGATGGCATGGACGATCGATGCGGCGCGCGAACGCGGGGCGGCCGACCTGTACCTGTCGGTCTTCATCGACAATCCCCGCGCGCGCCGCTTCTACGAGCGGCACGGATTCGAGCGGGTCGGCAGCTACACCTTCATGGTCGGCGAACAGGCGGACGAGGACGACGTGATGAGGCTGGCGTTATGAGCGATGGGGTGACCGTCGAGGCGATCCGCGCCACCGCGCTGGGCGATATCCCGCACGGGTTCCTCGGGCGGCGCGGCGGGGTGTCGACGGGCATCCATGCCGGGCTGAACGTCGGGATCGGTTCGGACGACGAGGCGCAGGCGGTGGCGGAGAACCGCCGTCGCGCACTCGCGGCCATACTGCCCGGCGGCGATCTCGCCACCCTTTACCAAGTCCATTCCGCCACCGTCGTCACCCTCGACACGGTTCCGGGGGAACGACCACAGGCGGATGCGCTGGTCACGAACCGCCCCGGCCTCGCGCTCGGTATCCTGACCGCCGACTGCGCGCCGGTGCTGCTGGTCGATGCCACCGCCGGCGTGATCGGCGCGGCCCATGCCGGGTGGAAGGGCGCGGTAGCGGGCATTGCGGAGGCGACGGTCGCCGCGATGGTGGCATCGGGCGCGCGGGCCGATCGCATCGCCGCCGCGATCGGCCCGTGCATCGCCCGCGCCAGTTACGAGGTGGACGACGGTTTCCGCGATCGGATCGCGGCGATCGACCCCGCCAACGAACGCTTCTTCGCGGACGGGCGGCAGGGCCATCACCGCTTCGATCTGGAAGCCTTCGTCGCCGCGCGGCTCGCCGCCGCCGGGGTCGGACGGATCGAGGCGCTGGGCCTCGACACCTATGCCGACGAGGATCGCTTCTTCAGCTACCGCCGCTCCACCCATCGCGGCGAGCCGTCCTATGGCCGGCAGATCGCGATCATCGGGCTCCCCAATCCCGCGTCGGTCGTTTAGTCTCCATCGTCAGGAGATAACGATCATGGCCGACAAGACCGAAGCCGACATCACCGGCGTTCCCGCCACCCCTTCGCCCAAGGCGTCGGTGGACCGGATCGGCGGACGCAAGCTGAAACCCGCGACGATGATGATGGGCCACGGTTTCGACCCCGCCCTGTCCGAAGGATCGCTGAAGCCGCCGATCTTTCTGACCTCCACCTTCGTCTTCCCCAGCGCGGCCGCGGGCAAGCGCCATTTCGAGGGCGTGACCGGCAAGCGGCCGGGCGGCAGCGACGGCCTGGTCTATTCGCGCTTCAACGGCCCCAATCAGGAGATTCTGGAAGACCGGCTGGCGGTGTGGGAGGAGGCGGAGGACGCGCTCGCCTTTTCCAGCGGCATGTCGGCGATCGCGACCCTGTTCCTGTCGATGGTGAAGCCGGGCGACACCATCGTCCATTCCGGCCCGCTCTATGCGGCGACCGAAACGCTGATCGCGCGGGTGCTGGGCAAGTTCGGCGTGACCTGGCTCGATTTCCCCGCCGGCGCGACGCGCGAGGAGATCGACGCGGTGCTGACCAGGGCCGCCACCGGTCGCGTCGCGCTGATCTATCTGGAAAGCCCCGCCAACCCCACCAACGCGCTGGTCGATATCGAGGCGGTCGCCGCCAGCCGCGACGCGATCTTCGCCGATGCGGACGAAAAGCCGCCGATCGCGATCGACAACACGTTCCTGGGGCCGTTGTGGCACCAGCCATTGCGGCATGGCGCCGATCTGGTCGTCTATTCGCTGACCAAATATGCCGGTGGCCATTCCGATCTGGTTGCCGGTGGCCTGCTAGGGACGAAGGCACACATCAACGTCATCCGTTCGATGCGCAACACGATCGGCACGATCTGCGATCCGCATACCGCGTGGATGCTGCTCCGTTCGCTGGAGACGCTGGAATTGCGGATGAGCCGGGCAGGCGAGAACGCGGCCAAGGTCTGTGCCTATTTAAGGGATCACCCCAAGGTCGAGCATGTCGGTTATCTCGGCTTTCTGGAAGGCGCGGCGGGCAAGGAGCGGCAGGCCGACATCTATCGGCGGCATTGCTCCGGTGCCGGCTCCACCTTCTCGCTCTATCTGAAGGGCGGCGAGGCGGAGGCGTTCGCGTTCCTCGACGCACTCCGCATCGCCAAGCTGGCGGTGTCGCTGGGCGGCACCGAGACGCTGGCGAGCCACCCGGCCGGGATGACGCACCTGTCGGTCGCCGACGATCGCAAGGCGGCGCTGGGGATCACCGACAATCTGGTCCGCATCTCGATCGGGGTCGAGGATGCCGACGACCTGATTGCCGATTTCACCCAGGCGCTGGACGCGATCTGATGCCGGTCTTCACCGATATCCCGCAGGCCGATTTCGTCGCGGCGATTCGGGCGCTGGCGGCGCAACTGGCCGCCGACGACTGGGCGCCGGACTTCATCATCGGCGTCGGACGCGGCGGGCTGGTGCCGGCGGTGTTCCTCAGCCATGCCAGCGGGCTGCCGATGCTGTCGGTGGATTTCTCCAGCCAGGTCGAGGATTTCTCCGACGAACCGCTGGTCAAGCTGGCGATGCGGACGCGCGGCGGCGAACGGCTGCTGTTCCTCGACGACATCAACGATTCGGGGCGAACGATCGCGCATCTGCGCCGGGCGCTGGCCGCCGCCGGAGCGGTGCCGGGCTCGGTGCGGTTCGCGACGCTGATCGACAATATCAGTTCGGCGGAACGGGTGGATTATCGTCACCGCACGATCGACCGTCGCGAGACCAAGGACTGGTTCGTCTTCCCATGGGAGGCGGTCGCCCCCGCCACCGCGATCGCCGCCGATGCCGCCGACGTGCCCGGGCGGATCGCATGATCCTGCTGGCGCTGGCCGCGTTCACCGCCGCGCCCCACCACCTGACGATCGATCGGCCGGTGGGCGCCACGGTGTCGCGCACCCTGACGGGACGGTCGCTGATGGCATCGGGCTGGCGGCTGATGTGGGATGGCAAGAACGCCGGGCCGGGTGACGACGTCGTCCGTTTCACGATCCGTACCCGCCCGGCGGACGGGGTTGGCGTGGTCGACGAGATGGTGCAGGTCGGCGTCGGTCGCACCGGCAGCGAGCGGGATTGCCTGACGCGGGGATTGCGCGGCGGCGGCGGTCGGGCATTGCCCGACCGGATCATCGGCGGGCGGCGCTGGACGGCCTGGAGCAACAGCGACGCCGGGATGAGCCAGCAGGTGCAGGCGATCGACCTGCGCACCGTCCATCGTGGCCGCTGCTATGCGGTCGCCCGGATCGCCTATGCGGTGAAGGCGATGGCGGCGCCGCGCGGTCTGCCGCCGCAAAGCCGCGGCGCGGCGGCGATGGATCGGGCGCTGGCGAGCCTCCGGCTGCGCTGAGGCGATCAGCCGGCCGGCGTGCGATCGACGGTGCGGCCGATCGCGGGCGGGGCGACGGGACGGTCGGTGGTCAGATAGGCGGCCAGCGCATCCAGGTCGCTCGGCCCGCCAGCCACGTCGCGTCCGGCAGTCAAGGTAGTGAACCCGTCGCCACCAAAGGCGAGGAAGTTGTTCATCGCCACCCGGTAGGTCGCCGCATCGTTCAATGGCAGGCCACCGACGCGCGGGTTCAGGATTCGCGACCCCGCCGGGCGCGAGCGATCATATGCGTAGGTGAGGCCCGCCGCCGCCAGCACGATCTTGCGATCCAGTTGCTGTTCCAGCACCGCGCGCAGCTGCGTACCCGTATAGTCCCGCACCATCAGCGTGTTGCCGAACGGCTGTACCGCATAGAGATCGCCATAGGTCACGCGACCGTCGGCATCGGGGTTCAGGCTGGTCCGGATGCCGAACGGGTTCATCAGAGCGATCTGTGCGCCGCTGGCCCGCGTCGCGGCCAGTTGCGAATCGGCGATCAGATTACCGAGCGGGGTTTCGGTCATCCCCGCCCCCTCCTTCGCCTTGGCGAGCGGCCCGGTCAGCCGACCGACCGGGCGCGAGGCGAGTGGCGCGGCGGCGGCGACGTAGCGGGCCACCAATGCGCCGACCTTTGGTTCGGGTGCGTAGCGCGGCACGGCGTCGGACGGGGTGACACGACGCCCGTCCGCCCCGACATAGCCGTCGTTCTGCACAACGATGTTGCTCGCGCGCTTCGCCACTACATGGTGGGTCGCCGGATCGATCGACAGCACCGCATCGGTCACCAGCGTGCCATAGCGACCGGCGCTGGTCAGCAGGAACGGCCGCGCGGAATCGTAGGCGGCATAATCGCAGATATATGCTCGATGCGTATGCCCCGACACGACCAGATCGACTCTGGTATCCAGTCGGTCGAGGATAGGGCGGATCGCACCGGACAGGGCGGTGCAGTCGTTCGGTCCACCTTTGACCGCGCCACCTTCGTGGATCAGCAGCACGATCGCATCCGCCCCTGCCGCGCGCAGGCCGGCGACCTGCGCGTTGGCGGTGTCCGCCTCGTCGGCGAAGCGGATGCCGGGGATGCCGGCAGGACTGACATAGGTCTGCGTCGCGCGTGTGGTCAGGCCGATGAAACCGACCTTTACCACTCGCGCCCCGTCGCGGAATTCGCGGATCGCGGTGGCTGGAAAGGCGCTGCGGCCTTCCGCCGTGATGGTGTTGCCCGCCAGATAGGCGAAGCCCGCGCCCGCGAACCGGTCGAGCCGGCACGGCACGCCATTGCCGGTCTTCGCGCAGCCGCCATCTTGCAGCCGGTGCAGTTCGGCGATGCCGCGATCGAATTCGTGATTGCCCGCCGCGTTCAGGTCGACGCCGATCAGGTTCATCGCCGCCACGGTCGGCTCGTCGAGGAACAACGACGATTCGATCGGGCTCGCCCCCGTCATGTCGCCGGCCGCCACGATGATCGAACGTGGCGCCTTCGCCCGAAGATCGGCGATCGCGGCGGCCAGATAGGCCACGCCGCCCGCCGGTGCGGACACCGTCCTGCCGTCCGCGTCGGCCACGTCGATCGACAGGCCGGGCGGCTCCAGATTGCCGTGAAAATCATTGAACGCGATGACATGAACGTCGATCGGTCCCGAAATCGACCCTGCCGCGACGCCGGCGGACGGCGGCATCCGCCCCGCGCAGCCCGCCAGCACCAGCGCCGCCGCCAGCACCGCAATCCTGCGCATCAGCCGTCTCCGACCCGTTCGATATCCGCGCCCACGGCGGACAGTTTCTCTTCCAGCCGCTCATATCCCCGATCGAGGTGATAGATGCGGCTGACCTGCGTCTCGCCTTCCGCCGCCAGCCCGGCCAGGATCAGGCTCATCGAGGCACGCAGATCGGTCGCCATCACCGGTGCGCCGACCAGCCGGTCGACGCCCTTCACCACCGCGGTACGGCCCGACACGGTCACGTCCGCGCCCATCCGCGCCAGTTCGGGCACGTGCATGTAACGGTTCTCGAAGATCGTCTCGGTCAGCACGCTCGTGCCCGCCGCCTTGCACAGCATCGCCATGAACTGGGCCTGCATGTCGGTGGCGAAGCCGGGGAACGGCGCGGTCGTCAGCGTCAGCGGCTTCAGCGGCCCATCGGCGCTGACCCGCACAGCATCGCCGGCCGGCTCCACCGTCACCCCTGCCTCGACCAGCGCCGCCAGCGTCGCGCCCATGTCGTCCGCCGACACGCCGGTCAGTTCCAGCGACCCGCCGGTGATCGCGGCGGCGCAGGCATAGCTGCCCGCCTCGATCCGGTCGGGCATCACCGCATAGGTCGCGCCGTGCAGCCGGGGCACGCCCTCGATCTCCAGCGTCTCGGTGCCGATGCCCTCGATCTTTGCGCCCATCGCGACGAGGCAACGGCACAGGTCGACGATCTCCGGCTCGCGCGCGGCATTCTCGATCCGGCTGCGGCCGGTAGCGAGCACCGCCGCCATCACGACGTTCTCCGTCGCGCCGACCGACACGACCGGAAAGCGATAGCGCCCGCCGGTCAGCTTGCCGCCCGGCGCGGTGGCGCGGACATAGCCCGCCGCCATCTCCAGCTCCGCGCCGATCGCCTCCAGCGCCTTCAGGTGCAGGTCGATCGGGCGGTTGCCGATCGCGCAGCCGCCGGGCAGCGACACCCGCGCCTCCCCCGCCCGCGCCAGCACGGGGCCGAGCACCAGGATCGACGCGCGCATCTTGCGCACGATATCGTAGGGCGCCTCGGTCGAGGTCAGCGTGCCCGCGCGGATCGTCATCACCCGACCGAAATCCTCCGGCCGGGTGCCCTGGATCGCGGTCGACGCGCCGAGCTGGTTGAGCAGATGGCCGAACCCGTCGACATCGGCGAGGCGCGGCAGGTTGCGCAGCGTCAGCGGTTCGTCGGTCAACAGTGCGCAGGGCATCAACGTGAGTGCCGCGTTCTTCGCGCCGGAGATGGGCAGCCGCCCGTTCAGGCGGTTGCCGCCGCGGATGATGATGCGATCCATGCCGCCCCTCCTATCGCGCGCACGGCCATGCGCAAGCGCTGCCGGAAATTACGGTTGCCGTAACGGTGGAAGTCATTGGTTGATCGACGTTAATGCGTGATTTCGCACCCGCGGCATAACGGCATTTCATCGGGGGATCTTCATCTACGTGCTGGAAAGTAGCTTCGCCGCCCGCATCGGCGATCTGATCGTGTTGACGCCGGACGAGCAAGGTGCGCTCACCAGATTGTGCGAGCGCCAGCGCCGGCTGCGCCGCAACACCGTGCTGCTCAGCGAGAACGACCGGCTAAGCGAGCTGTTCGTGCTCAAGGAGGGCATGATGATGAGCTATGTGCTGCTGGACGATGGTCGGCGGCAGATACTGCGCTTCATCTTTCCCGGTGACGTCCTGGCGACCCCGGCGCTGGCCTATGCCAAGTCGCCCGAAACGCTGATGGCGCTGACCGACGTGGTGGTCTGCCCGTTCGATCGCGGCATGATGGCGGCGCTGTTCGTGTCGACGCCACGACTGGCGGCGGCGATCATGGCGCTGGACCAGACCGAGCGGGTGGCGATGACCGACCGGCTGGCCGCGATCGGCCGCACCTCCGCCAAGGCGCGGGTCGCGGCGCTGCTGCTGGAGATTCGCGACCGGCTGCGCACCGGCGACCGGCGGATCGGCAACTGCTTCATCCTCGGCATCACGCAGGAGGAGATCGGCGACGCCACCGGGCTGACCGCGGTCCACGTCAACCGGATGCTCCGCCAGTTGGAGGAGGAGGGAATGATCGCACGCGAAAGTGGTCGCGTGACCCTGCTCAACGAAGCGCGACTGGTCCGCACCGCCAACTATATCGACCGCCATGCCGCGATCGACCTGGGGTGGTTGCCAGCGCTGGCCTGACCCCGGTCGCTACCGCAGGGCCCAGCGCATCAGCCGTCCGACGCCCAGTGCGCCGAGCCGGATCGCCGGTCGCCCCGCCGCCGGCACGCCGAAACCGTGCATGTCCGTGGCCCAGCGGGGCATCAACTCGATCCCCGCCTGCATCATCACCGCGTTGACCGGCGCATTGAGCAGGCTGGGCGAGGGTTGCCGGATCAGCCGGCCTGCCACCGCCCGTGTCCGGTCGTCCGCACGCAGCGCCGGCCGCATCGCGGTGATGTACGCGGTGAGCGCGGCACGGGTACGGGGCACATCGGGCGCGCCCAGCCGTTCCGCGATCGTCGCCATTTCCGCGACATAGGCGTCCTGCCGCGCCACCGGCATGGCGGAATTGCGGTAGCGGAGATGCGCGCGCAGGAAACTGTCGACCTCGGCGGCATGGACCCAGGCGAGCAGCGCCGGATCGCCGGCGGTATAGGGCGTGCCGTCGGGCAGCGTTCCCGTCACCCCGTCGTGGATCGCCCGCACCCGGGCGATGATCCGCTCCGCCGCCTCGGTCGAACCATAGGTGGTGATGGAGATGAACTGCGCGGTGCGTTTCAGGCGCCCGGTCACGTCGCGACGAAAATCGCTGTGGTCCCATACCCCCGCCAGCGCGGCGGGGTGCAGCATCTGCACCATCAGCGAACAGACCCCGCCGATCATCATGCTGGTGAAATCGCCATGCACCGCCCACGTCGCCGATCCCGGCCCGAACAGGCCGGGGTCGCCCGCCGGCCGTGTCAGATCCAGTTCGCCCGAACCCACCAGTCCGCGGACGCGTCCGCCGATCGCCTGTCGCATATCCATGGACCGAAGATGGGGAGTGCCGGCGCTCAGCGAAAGGCAGCGGCCTGCGCGACGACCCCGGCCCATGCTGCGACCTCGTCGCCGAACCGGGCGGTGACGACCAGATCGGATGCGGTGCCCGTCGCGGGATCGACCGTCACCTCGCCCTGCCATTCGAACGTCGCGTTGCCCGACAGCGTCACCATCGCATCGGCGGTGGCGACCGCGCGGACCAGCCCGCCACGGTTCAGCACGGTCACCGGCCGGTCATAGGCCCAGCGTCCGGTCAGGCAGGCGGCATAGGTGGATGCCGCCATCGCGCTGCCGCAACTGTCGGTCAGCCCGACGCCGCGTTCGAACGTGCGGACGAACAAGGAGTCCGGTCGCACCACGACGAAGCTGACGTTCGCACGGTTCGGCAACCAGTCCGGCGCCGCCTCGCACAGCCGGCCGATCCGCACCAGTTCGTCCTCGTCGACCGTATCGGTGAAATGGACGAGATGCGGATTCGGGATGGCGAGCGCGGTGAACAGCCGGTCGCCGAGCGGCGGCACCGCCGCCTCGACGATCCGCTCCACCCCGATATCGAGCGGCCAGCGCGCGACATCCAGCGTTACCGGCCCCGCCGTCTCCCGCACCGTATAGACACCGGGGGCCAGCGGCGCGTCATGCGCGGCATCGGCCAGCGATGCGGCCAGCCGCACGCCCGCCGCCGCCACGCCCAGCGCCGCGAAACCGGCCCGCGCCACGCAGCGCACACCGTTCAGGCACGTCTCCGCCTCCGAACCATCGGCATTGAACATGCGGAACCCGATCGGATGGGTCGCATCCCCGTTCAGGAACAGCAGCAGCCCATCGCCCCCGACCGGCCCCGCCCGGTCGGCCAGCGCCCGTGCCACGCCGGCCCATGCCGCATCGGACAGGGTCAGTCCGCGGGCATCGATCAACGGGAAGTCGTTTCCCGATCCGTGGCATTTGATGATCGACAGGCGCATGGGCGATGGTTCCGGCAAGAGACGTCAGTCCCCCATCATGGTCATGCGCGGCGGGATGCGCCAGTTCGCTGGCCTGGGGGGCGCGGCAAATAGCGACGACTTGTCAATGCGGAACGTTTCGCTGATAGCGACGAACCGCTCCGGTTACGATGAGGTCGTCATGATTACCGCCATCCGCGAAGTCCGCCGGGCAAAGGGGCTGACGCTCGATCAGGTCGCGCAGGCCTGCGTCCCGCCCACCACCGCGCAGACGATCGGCCGGCTGGAAACAGGCACGCGCACCGTTTCGGTCGACTGGCTCAACCGCATCGCCGCCGCGCTGGGGGTGACCGCCGCCGATCTCGTCCGCCTGCCCGACCGGCACGACCTGCCCGTGGCCGCGCTGCTGGCCGGCGATGGCGCGCACGCACCGCGTCATCCGACCATGGTGGTGCCCCCTGCTCCCGCGCCCGGCATGATCGCGGTCAGCGTGACCGGCACGGTCGGCGACTATCGGGCCGGCGACACCCTGTGGTGCGCGATGCTCGCCCCGGCCGATTTCGCCACCGCACTCGACCGCGACATATTGGTGCCGATCCCCGCAGGACGTTTCGGCTTCGGTCGCTGCGTCGCGGTCGACGCAGGCGGCGTCCAGGTGCACCCGTCAGGTGGGGCACGCCTGACCATCGCGGCACCGGCATGGCTGGCGATGGCGACCACGTTGGTACGCGATTTATAATGGGGAATGATGGTGGGTGCTGACGGGATCGAACCGCCGACCGACTCGGTGTAAACGAGTAGCTCTACCGCTGAGCTAAGCACCCATGTTGCCTCCCCTTAACGCCGCGGCCCCGCTGCTGGCAACCGGGAAGCGTGGATCAGGCGATCGGCAGACCGGCGCGGCGCACCGCCGCCATATAGGCATCCATTCCGGCCAGCCCGCGGGATGACAGCGCCATGAAGGCGCGGCGGCGATCGGTGGCATCGGGTTGGCGCTGGAACAGCCCCGCCTCGGTCAGCCGCGTGATCCAGCGGAGCGCGGTGGTCGGCGCCACCGCAGCGGCGATGCACAGGCTGGATACCGACACGCGCTGCCCCTCCAGCTGCGCGGCGTACAGATCGAGCAGCATGTCCCAGGCCGGGTCCTCGAACAGGCCATCGCCAAGGAAACTGTCGCGCAACCGGCGGGTGCGGATCGCCTGACGGACCAGCTGCGGATCGATCGCGGCGGCGGGCGGCTCGAAGCCGAAGCTCATCCGCCGATCGGCGACGTTGCCCTCGTCACCCCCCGGGCGGGGTTCCCTGCGTTCGGCCAGCCGCACCAGCAGTTCGGCGATGCGGCCGATCTCGTCCCTCAGGCGGCGGAGCTCATCCTCCCCGGCCTCACCGACCCGGTCGTGCAGCCCGGCGGGCGCCACGAGTCCGGCCACCGTCAGCGCGGCGACCAGCCGCGCGGTGCCCTCGTCGCACAGCAGATGCACGGTCGGCCCGAGCAGGGCGGCGGCGATCGAATCGATCTGGCGATGGTGGAGCGTGACGACGATCTGTGGTGCCAGCCGGGCCGCGACGTCGGCGATCAACGGCAATCCCGCCTCGATCACATCGTCCCGCACGCCTTCCGCCTGTACCGCCAGCACCGGCGCGATGCCCTGCCGGTCATCCAGCGTCGCCAGTTCGTGCCAGCCGAGCCGGTCGACGATCCGCCCCCCGGCCAGGATGATCGCCTCTTCCATCGCGGCCCGGCCGCCGGGATCGGCCACCAGCACCGTATCGAACGTCTCTCGCAATCCCCGGCTCCCACCCGTCGCTCACCGACCGGCACGATGCCCCGTCATCACAGCGATTTGACGATTTCCTCCACCATCTTCTTGGCATCGGCAAGCAGCATCATCGTGTTGTCGCGATAGAACAGCTCGTTATCCACCCCGGCGTAACCGACCCCGCCCATCGACCGTTTGATGAACAGCACCGTTCCCGCCTTTTCCACATCCAGCACCGGCATACCGTAGATCGGCGAGGTCTTGTCGGTCTTCGCCGCCGGGTTGGTCACGTCGTTGGCGCCGATCACGAACGCCACGTCGGTCTGGGCGAATTCGGAATTGATGTCCTCCAGCTCGAACACGTCGTCATAGGGTACGTTCGCCTCGGCGAGCAGCACGTTCATATGCCCCGGCATCCGCCCGGCGACGGGATGGATCGCGTATTTCACGCGCACCCCTTCTTCCTTCAGCTTGTCCGCCATCTCGCGCAGGGCGTGCTGCGCCTGCGCCACCGCCATGCCGTAACCGGGGACGATGATGACCTGGCTCGCCTGTCCCATCAGGAACGCCGCGTCCTCCGCGCTGCCGCGTTTCCACGGCCGGTCGCTCGCCGCCGCGGGGCCGCTGCCGCCGTCGGTGGTGCCAAAACCGCCCGCGATCACGCTGATGAAGCTGCGGTTCATGGCGCGGCACATGATGTAGCTGAGGATCGCGCCCGACGATCCGACCAGCGCGCCGGTGATGATCATCGCGGTGTTGCCGAGCGTGAAGCCCATCGCCGCCGCCGCCCAGCCCGAATAGCTGTTCAGCATCGACACCACGACCGGCATGTCCGCGCCGCCGATCGGCACGATCAGCAGCAATCCGATCGCGAACGACAGGGTGGTGATCGCCCAGAATATATGCGGACTCTGGTCCCGCACGAACCACGCCACCAGCCCGACGATCGCCGCCAGGATCGCGAGGTTGATGACATGGCGGCCCGGCAGCAGGATCGGCTTGCCGCCCATGTTGCCGTTCAGTTTCAGGAACGCGATGATCGACCCGGAAAACGTGATCGCGCCGATCGCCACGCCCAGCCCCAGCTCGATCCGGCTGGCGGGATGGATGATCGCGACCGGATCGCCGATCATCGGGATCATCAGCGTCGAGATGCCGAACGCCTGCGGGTTGAGATAGGCGGCGATGCCGACCATCACCGCCGCCAGTCCGACCAGCGAATGGAACGCGGCGACCAGTTGCGGCATCGCCGTCATCGCGATGCGACGGGCGATGACGAAACCGATCGCACCGCCGACCGCGATCGCCGCCACGATTTCCGGCAGGCTCGCGATCTCGTGCGTGACCAATGTAGTGGCGATCGCGATCGCCATGCCCGCCATGCCGAACCGGTTGCCGCGCTGGCTGGTCGCGGGGCTGGACAGGCCGCGCAACGCCAATATGAAGCATACCCCCGCGACCAGATAGGCCAGCGCCACCCACGGGTTCGCCGCCACCTGGTGCGCGACCGCCGGTCCGTTCTCAAGCATCCTGCGCTCCCCCTGGCCGGTGCCCGGTCATGCGACCGGCCGATCCTTCTTCTTGTACATCGCCAGCATCCGTGCGGTGACCGCGAAGCCGCCGAAGATGTTGATGCTCGCCAGCACCACCGCGCCCAGTCCCAGCCATTTGGCCACCGGCGATCCCGCCGCCGCCGACGCGACCAATGCGCCGACGATGATGACCGAGGATATGGCGTTGGTCACCGCCATCAGCGGCGTGTGCAGCGCCGGCGTGACCGACCAGACGACGTAATAGCCGACGAAACAGGCCATGACGAAGATCGACAGGATCGCGATGAAGCTCATGGGTCGATCGTCTCCGGGATGGCGATGCCGCGAACGGCATCCTCGACAAGTTGCGGGCTGGCGATCGCCGGCGGGTTCACGCCGACAGCCTCGGGTTCACGACCCGTCCGCCCCTGGTCAGCCGGATCGCGTCGCCGATCTCGTCGCCAGCGGGCAGCAGCGGGCGCCCCGCCTCCTTGTCCCAGAAGGCGCTGAGGAAATTATAGAGGTTGCGCGAGAACAGCGCGGAGGCGTCGGTGGCGAGGCGGCTGGGCACATTGCGGTGGCCGACAATGCGGACGCCGTGGCGCACCACCACCTCGCCCGCGACCGCGCCCTCGACATTGCCGCCCTGCTCCACCGCGAGATCGACGATCACCGATCCCGGCTTCATGCTGGCGACCTGCGCATCGCTGACAAGGCGCGGGGCGGCACGACCGGGGATCAGCGCGGTGGTGATGACGATGTCCTGTTTGGCGATATGGCCGGAGACGAGTTCGGCCTGCGCGGCCTTGTAGGCGTCGCTGGTTTCGCCGGCATAGCCGCCGGTACCCTCGCCCTCGATCCCCGCCACATTCTCGACGAACACCGGCTTGGCGCCCAGCGACTGGATCTGCTCGCGCGTCGCGGACCGCACGTCGGTGGCGGATACCTGCGCACCCAGCCGCCGTGCGGTGGCGATCGCCTGCAACCCCGCCACGCCGACGCCCATCACGAACACCCGCGCCGCCGCCACCGTGCCGGCCGCGGTCATCATCATCGGAAAGGCCCGGTCATATTCGGCCGCCGCGTCGAGCACCGCCTTGTACCCCGCAAGGTTCGACTGCGACGACAGGATGTCCATCGACTGCGCGCGGGTGATGCGCGGCATCCATTCCATCGCCAGCGCCTCGACCCCGGCGGCGGCATAACCCTCCGCCCGTGTCCGTGTCGGTTGCAGCGCGGCGACCACCCAGGCCCCCGGCTCCACCCCCGCCAGACCGGCCGGGTCGGGACCCTGCACGCCCAGGATCACCGCCGCGCCCGCCAGCACGCCCGCACGATCGGCGATCGTCGCCCCGGCATCGGCATAGGCGCCGTCGGCATGGCCCGCCGCGGCGCCCGCACCTGCCTCCACCGCCAGCGTCGCACCCAGCGCGACGAACTTGCGGACGGTTTCAGGCGTGGCCGCGACCCGCCGCTCCCCTTCCGCCTGCTCGCGAAGGACGGCGATCCGCATGCCGGATCAGCCCGCGATCAGCCAGATCACCATGGCGGTGACGAGAGCCACGGCGATCGCACCGTATTTCATCAGTCCGATCATGCGATCATAAGTTCCTACATGCGCCTTGATGTCGCCATTGCCTGCCATCTGGTGCATCCTCCGTCCGTTATGGACCGATCCTAGACAGCGATGCCCTCAGCCTCAACCCCCGTCGGCGGTGCGAATCGGATCGCGCTTAAACTCGCCTTTACTTCGGCGCGGCTATTGAACGTGCCGAACTGGGACGGAATCGACAGATCATGACGCGTAACGGCCAGCGGCTTCTCCTCCTGATTGACGACGAGCCTGCGCAGCGACGGCTGGTGGCGGCCCTCGCGGCGCGGGGCGGCTGGCGGTCGATCTTCGCCAGCGGCACCGAACAGGCGATCGCCACGCTCGGCACGCAGGACGGCATGCAGCTGGATGCGATCCTGATCGATCACTGGGCGGCCGACGCCGATGCCACCAGCCTGATCGCCGAATTGCGGGTACGCCGCCCGGCACTCCCGATCCTGATGCTGACCGCCAATGGTTCCGCCGATCAGGCGGTGGCCGCGATGCGCAGCGGCGCCAGCGATTTTCTGGTCAAGCCGCTGGCGCCCGAACGCCTGCTCGCCGCGCTGGAGGCGGCGGCGGCGGGCAGCAATACGGGCGAGCTACGCCCGCTGACGGAGAAAATCCCGGCGCTGCTCGCCTTCGACGAGATCGTCGGCTCCGCGCCCGAATTCCGCACCGCGCTGGCGATCGCGGCGAAGGCGGCGCGGGCGCGCGTGCCGGTGCTGCTGGAGGGGGAAAGCGGCGTCGGCAAGGAAGTGGTGGCCCGGGCCATTCACGCCGCCTCGCCCCGCGCCCGTCGCCCGATCGTGTCGGTGAATTGCGGCGCGATCCCCGCCAATCTGGTCGACAGCGAATTGTTCGGACACGAAAAGGGCGCATTCACCGGCGCGTTCGAGCGCAAGATCGGCCGGGTGCGCGAGGCGGAAGGCGGCACGCTGTTCCTCGACGAGATCGGCGAGATGCCGCTCGATGCGCAGGTGAAGCTGTTGCGCCTGCTCCAGACCGGGGAAATGCATCCGCTGGGCGCCCGCCACCCGCATCAGGTCGACGTGCGCGTGATCGCCGCCAGCAACCGCCGCCTGTCCGAGGATGTGGAGGCGGCCCGGTTCCGCGAGGATCTGCTCTACCGGCTGGCCGGCGTACAGGTCACCATTCCCCCGCTGCGTGAGCGGATCGGCGATATCCCCGCACTGTCGCGCCATCTGCTTGCCCGGATCGCGCGGCAGCCGGGGCTGCGGCCGCTGGGCATCACTGACGATGCGCTCGACCTGCTGGCCGGCTATGAATGGCCGGGCAATGTCCGCCAGCTCCAGAACGCGTTGTTCCGCGCGGCGGTGCTGTGCGAGGGCGACGCGCTGACCCGCTGCGATTTCCCGCAGATCGCGGCGATGGGCCATCGTCGCGGCGGCGGCCCGGTGGAGGGTGGCGGCGTCACCCTGTTCTATCCGGACGGCAACATGCGCCCGTTGGAGGATATCGAGGCGGATGTGATCCGACTCGCGATCGGCCATTATCGCGGACGGATGACCGAGGTCGCGCGCCGGCTCGGCATCGGCCGGTCGACGCTTTATCGCAAGCTGGGCGAATTGGGGATCGACAGCGCGGCGTGATGCCCCGCCACATGCACCCCCACAACCACGTAATAAAATTTGTCTGCCCCGATACGAGACAATCGTCGATCACGCGCCTAGGCTCACGATCATGTCACCGACGGGTCGCACCATTCCGGCCACCGACGCCACGCTTTCGCGCCATGCCGACGCCGTCGTCGCGACGGGGCGGATATCGACGCAGGCGATGGCGGGCGGATGCCCCGTGAACGATGGCGGCCATACGCCATGATGCCGTCGCCACCGTTCGTCTTGCTCGACGATGCGCGGCCGGGGGGCGGGATGCGCCTGTACCGCGACGCGGTGGAGGTGGTGACCGCCACCGATCCCGCCGCGGTTCCCGCCGCGCTCGACCGGGTCCGCGCCGCCAGGGCTCGCGGGCTGCACGCGGCGGGATTCCTCGCCTACGGGGCGGGGTCGGCCCTCACGTCGCTGCCGGCCGATGCGTCACCGGCCGGTCCCGCCGGGGAGCCGATCCTGTGGTTCGGGCTGTTCGAGCGATGGGAGGCGGTCGATCCGGCGGTCTTTCTGCCCGACCCGGCCGGTGCCTGGATCGGCGCGCCGGTACCGCAGATCGGGCAGGCGGCGTATGAGGAGCAGGTCCGCGCCGTGCTGGCGCTGATCGCGGCAGGCGACCTGTATCAGGCCAATCTCAGTTTCCAGGCCAATGTCGCGGTCGCCGGCGATCCGCTGGCGATCCATGCCCGGTTGCGCACCCGTGCCGGCGCGGGTCACGGCGCGGTCGTCGCGACGGGCGACACCACGATCGTCAGCCTGTCGCCGGAAATGTTCTTCGAACTGACCGGCGACCGGCTGACCTGCCGCCCGATGAAGGGCACCGCCCCGCGCGGCGGCACCGCGGTGGTCGACGGCTATTTCGCCGCCGCGCTCGCCACCGATGCCAAGCAGCGTGCCGAGAACCTGATGATCGTCGACCTGATGCGTAACGACCTGTCCCGGGTCGCGATGCCGGGCAGCGTCGCGGTGCCCGCGCTGTTCGCGGTCGAGACTTATCCGACCGTCCACCAACTGACCTCCACCGTCACCGCGGCGCTGGCCGCCGGTCGCGATGCGGTCGACGTGCTGACGGCGGCGTTTCCCTGCGGGTCGATCACCGGCGCGCCCAAGCGGCGGGCAATGCAGGCGATCGCCACGATCGAGGGGCAGCCGCGCGGCATCTACACCGGCTCGATCGGCCATATCGATGCGAATGGGGATGCCGCGTTCAACGTCGCGATCCGCACGCTGGCGATCCGGGGAGATATGGCGACGCTGGGCCTGGGTGCCGGTATCGTCGCCGATTCCGATCCCGCCGCCGAGTGGGCCGAATGCCTCGCCAAGGCGCGTTTCATCGGCGAGGGCGAACAGGGATTCGCCCTGATCGAGACGATGACGTTCGACCCCGAGGACGGCATCGTCCTGCTCGACCGCCACGTCACCCGGATGCAGGAAAGCGCCGCCCGCCTCGGCTTCGCGTTCGACCGGCATGGTGCGCGCAACGAGTTGCAGGCCGCCACCTTCCGCCTGCGCGAGGCGCGGCGGGTACGGCTGCTACTGTCCCCGTCGGGCACGCTGGCGGTGGAAACGTCGCCGCTGCCGGTGCCGTTCGCCGGCCCGGCAAGGGTGGCGATCGTGCCACTGCCGGTGTCGCCCCGCGATATCCGCCTGTGCCACAAGACCAGCGCCCGCGGTTTCTACGAACAGGCCCGCCATGCCGCGGCGGCGGACGAGGTGCTGTTCGAACATGCCGGGCTGTTGACGGAGGGCAGCTTCACCTCGCTGTTCGTCGCGCGGGACGACGGGATGCTCGTGACGCCGCCGTTGCAGCATGGATTGCTGCCGGGGGTGCTGCGCGGCGAATTGATCGCCACCGGCCGGGCGGTGGAGGGGCCGGTGCGGCGGGCCGATCTGGCCGGCGGCTTCTTCATCGGCAATGCGGTGCGCGGCCTGTGCCCCGCCACTCTTGTTGCGCCAGCGAAATAGGCTATAGCGCCGCCGGCCTCCGCTGAAAGACCCATCCATGCACACTTCCGCCGCGCTCGATCGTATCAGCCCGTCGCCGACGCTCGGCGTCACCGCACGGGTGATGGAACTGAAGCGGGCCGGCATCGACGTGATCGGGCTGGGCGCGGGCGAGCCGGATTTCGACACGCCCGATTTCATCAAGGACGCCGCGATCAAGGCGATCCGCGACGGCAAGACCAAATACACCGTGGTCGACGGCACCGCCGAGCTGAAGGAGGCGATCGCCGCCAAGTTCGCGCGCGACAACCATCTGACTTATGCGCCCGACCAGATCACGGTGAACGTCGGCGGCAAGCACACGCTGTTCAACGCGATGGTCGCGACGGTCGAGGCGGGCGACGAGGTGGTGATCCCCGCGCCCTACTGGGTCAGCTATCCCGATGTCGTCCAGTTCGCGGGCGGCACCCCGGTGATCGCGCCGGCCGGCCCGGACCAGAACTACAAGCTGTCGCCCGAGGCACTGGAGGCGGCGATCACCCCGCGCACCAAGTGGGTGATCCTGAATTCGCCCTCCAACCCGACCGGCGCGGCCTACAGCGCCGATGAGTTGAAGGCACTGGGCGAGGTGCTGCTGCGCCACCCGCATGTCTGGATCTTCGCGGACGATATGTACGAGCATATCGTCTATGACGGCTTCCGCTTCGCCACGATCGCCGAGGTGGTGCCCGAACTGTACGAGCGCACGCTGACGGTGAACGGCTGCTCCAAGTCTTATTCGATGACCGGCTGGCGGATCGGCTATGCTGGCGGCGCCCGCTGGCTGATCAAGGCGATCGCCAAGCTCCAGTCGCAATCGACTTCCAACCCCTGTTCGGTGGCGCAGGCGGCGGCGGTGGCCGCGCTGACGGGCGACCAGTCGTTCCTGGCCGGCCGCAACGACGCGTTCAAGGTGCGCCGCGATCTGGTGGTGAACGCACTGAACGCGATCCCCGGCATGACCTGCCCGACGCCGGAAGGCGCGTTCTACGTCTACCCGGCGTTCGCGCCGCTGATCGGACGGACCACGCCCAAGGGCGTGACGATCGCCGACGACACCGCCTTCGTCACCTATCTGCTCGACGAGGCGCGCGTCGCCGCGGTGCAGGGTGCGGCCTTCGGTCTCTCCCCAGCGATGCGGATCAGCTATGCCACCTCGGACGCGCTGCTGACCGAGGCATGCGCGCGCATCGCGGAGGCGTGCGCCGCGCTGCGCTGACGATCACCCGCCGCCATCGCGGGCGCCGATAACTGACACCCTGATGAACACACCGCCCAGCGGTGGTTCATTTCCGTCATCTATATGTTTCGGGACAGTCACCTTGTCGTGGCGTGGGGCATCCACGACATGACGGGCAACGTAATTCCATCGCGCATCGATCGCATCGATGAACGAACAACAGGTACAGGATCATGACCAGCTTCCTCAAATCCAGCTTCGTGTGTCAGTTCGCGGGCGGCTTCGTGCTCGGTGCGGTCGGGCTGGTCGCATTGCAGCCGGCCGAAGCGACGCACGAACTCGTCAGCCGCTTCGCTCCCACGCAGCAGGCGCGCTGACATGAACGGGGCGGGTCTGGCGCTTGCCGCCGCCGGGCTGGTGGCCACCGCGCTGATGGTCGGTCGCGCCGATGCCGAGCGCGCGGTCCCGATCCCGGCCGCGCGGACGGACGTGCCCGCCGCCCCCGGCCTGCAGACGGCGGTCTTCGCCGGCGGCTGCTTCTGGGGAATGGAGGCGGTGTTCGAGCATGTGAAGGGTGTGCGCGCCGTGACCGCCGGCTACGCGGGTGGCACCGCCGCCACTGCGACCTACGATCAGGTATCGACCGAGACGACCGGCCATGCCGAGGCGATCCGCGTCCGCTACGACCCCCGACAGGTCAGCTACGCGACGCTGCTACGGGTCTATTTCTCGGTCGCTCACGATCCGACGCAGGTGAACCGGCAGGGTCCCGACAGCGGCCCCAGCTATCGATCGGCGATCTTCCCGCAGACGCCGGCGCAGGCCACGGTGGCACGCGCCTATATCGCGCAGCTTGCCGCCGCCCGTGCCTGGTCCCGCCCGATCGCAACGCGGGTGGAGCAGGGACGTTTCTTTCCGGCCGAAGCCCATCATCAGGACTTTTTCGATCGGAACCCGTCCCACCCCTATATCGTCGCATGGGACAAGCCCAAGGTGGCGGCGTTCCGGACCGGTTTTCCGTCGCTGGTCCAGTAATCAGGTCAGCCGTCGCCCGGCGCCGCCAGTATAGCAATGAGCGCCGCGACCAGCGATTTCATCATCAGCGGCTTCACGAGGTGGGGGATCGCGGCAAACCGCGGATCGCCCTCGTCCGCGTCATACCCGCTGGCGAACAGGAACGGTACGCCCCGATCCAGCAGGGCATCGGCGACCGGATAGACCTTTTCGCCGACCAGATTGACGTCGAGGATCGCGGCATCGATCTTCTCGGATCCCTCGTCGATCAGCGCCAGCGCCCGTGCGACATCGGGTACCGGACCCAGCACGACCGCCCCCTCCTGCGTCAATGCCCGTACCAGCTGGCGGGCGAGGATATATTCATCCTCCACCACCAGAATGCGCCGATCGGTCAGCGAGCCCGATACCATCATGACCCGGTCGCCCGGCTGGCGACATGCGACACGGGCAGATCGATGGTGCAGTGAACCCCGTCGTCGGTCAGGGCGAAGGTGGTGCGGGCGTGCAACTGATACGGCAGCGCATGTTCGATCAATTCGCGCCCCTGCCCGATCCGTTCCGACGCGGCGGCGCGCATCGTCACCCCCGTCTCGCGCCAATCGATATGGAGGCGTGCGCGACCACCCCCGGTCGGAAGCGTCAGCCCCCAATGGATATGCAGCCGGGCGTCCGGCTGGCTGAGGGCGCCATATTTCAGCGAGTTCGTCATCAGTTCGTGGATCGCGAGCGCCAGCGTCTGGATACCGCCGGACCGCAGCGGCACCCGCTCCGGCCCGTCCAGCGTGACGCGCGGATCGTCTTCCGGCCGGGCGCCGATCGTGCTCAATTCGCAGCGCAGCAGTTCGTCGAACGCGATGCGCTCCAGCCCGTCGAGGCGTGACAGCAGGTTCTGCACGCGCGCCAGCGTCACCATCCGCGCACCGAACGTGTCGGCGAAATCATCCAGCCCGGTGCTGGTCGCCAGCGTGGTCTCGACCATCGCCTGCACCACGCCCATCACGTTGCGGGAACGGTGCTGCAATTCGCCGATCAGCACCGTCAATCGCTGGGCCGCGTCGCGTTCGTCGGTCACGTCCTGCACGATACCGCCGATCCGTCGGATCATGCCCTGGTCGTCACGCAACGGAAAGGCGGTATTGCGCAACCAGCGGATCTTGCCGCTGCCCGGAATCCGGACACGGTAGTCATGAACGACCGAATGGCCTGCGCGCACCTGCGACATCGCCGCCGCCGCCATCTCGCGATCCTCGGGGACGACCGCTTTCAACCATTCGTAGGCCCCGTTCACGTCACCGGCGGCCCCGCCGAACAGCCTGGCGACCGCAGGACTTAGAAACTCGAATTCAGACGTGGCGGTGTTGCGAATCCAAATAATATCGGACGACGCCGCCGCGAACTGCCGGAACAGCGCCTCGCTCGCCCGCAGCGCCTCTTCCACGCGGCGGCCTTCGGTTACGTCCGCCACCACGCCGCCGATCCCGACGATGTCGGCACCGGCCCGGATCGGAAAAAACTGTTCGACCCAGACCCGCTCATCGTCAGGTGCCGCCGGCGTACGGCCGCGCACTTCCACATCGAGCGACGGCTTCCCCGTCGCCAGAATGTGGCGCCAGCGCTCCAGCACCTGGTCCAGGCATTCGATATCGGGCAGGACATCCGCGGGACGCCGCCCGGCATGCTCATCCTCGGTCAGGCCATTCATCGCCGCCAGCGTGGCATTGACGCGAACGAAGCGCATGTCGCGGTCCCACACCCCGATACCCAGCGGCGCGGCGCCGAACAACGCGTCAAGGATCACCGACGGCGTCAGGGGATCGGCACTGTCCCGATTGCCCGTGTCCGACGGTGTGGATGTGGGCGTTGGTGGGGGCGTGGGCGGCCGGCCCAGCGCCGTCGCGACCGCAGACCGCAGTTCATCCGACCATCGTTCGGCCGGCCCCAGCGGCGTGGCCGACCAGTCGAAGCGACCGGACGACATCCCGCCGGGCTCTGATTCACTGTCGGGAAGTAACGATCGAGGATTCATGGATATCTACGCACCGATAGACATGGGGCGCGACGGCCCGGGGCGGTATGACAGGGGAAGACATTTACCCAGACCTTGCAAGTCCGACCTCTGTAGAAACTGACACATTTTGGGACACTGCTCCCCCAGATATTTTCCGTTCCGGCCGGGACCGCCCGTCGCTACGGACGATGATGATCCATGACACCGTGACGGGCGAAAGATTTCCGCTGGCTGTCGAACTGCGCTAGGCGACCGTCATGGCGACCACGATCCCCTGCGATGTCGCGATCATCGGTGCCGGCCTGGCGGGCGGGCTGATCGCGCTGGCCCTGCGCGCGCGGCATCCGGGCCTGACGATCCGGCTGGTCGATGCCGGGGCGGTGGTGGGCGGGCATCATCGCTGGTCGTTCTTCGGCAGCGACATCGCCCCCGACGATCTCTGGCTGGTGAACCCGCTGGTGACGCAAAGCTGGCCCGACCATGCGGTTCGCTTTCCCGGCCATGCCCGCACGATCCCCGAGCCCTATTATTCGATCGAGAGCGAGCGGCTGGATGCGGTGGTACGCGCCGCCCTGCCTGCCGATGCGCTGATGCTGGGCAGGAACGTCGCCACCGTGTCCGCCACCACCGTCGAACTGGCGGATGGCGATCGGATCGAGGCGACCGGCGTGATCGACGCGCGCGGGCCGGGCGATCTGACCACGCTCGATCTGGGCTGGCAGAAGTTCGTCGGGCAGGAACTACGCCTGTCCGCCCCCCATCAGGCACCGGTGCCCGCGATCATGGATGCCACGGTGGCGCAGATCGACGGCTATCGCTTCGTCTATTGCCTGCCGCTGGGCGCGACGCGGATGTTCGTCGAGGACACCTATTACAGCGACACGCCCGACCTCGACCGCGACGTGCTGGCCGATCGCATCCATGCCTATGTCGCGGCCCGCGGCTGGCAGGTGGAGCAGACCGCCAGCGAGGAGCAGGGCGTGCTGCCGGTCGCGATGGGGGGCGATTTCGAGGCATATTGGCGGTCGACCGGGCCGGTGGCGAAGGCGGGGATGCGCGCCGGCCTGTTCCATCCCACCACCGGCTATTCATTGCCCGATGCGGTGCGTACCGCGTCGACGATCGCCGCCCGCCGCGATTTCGGCGGCAACGCGCTCCACGATGCCACCCATGCCGCGGCGAAGGCGACATGGAGCGACCGTGGTTTCTACCGGATGCTCGACACGATGCTGTTCAAGGCGGCCGACCCGGCGGAACGCTACCGGGTGCTGGAACGCTTCTATCGCCTCTCCCCGCGGCTGATCGGCCGCTTCTATGCTGGACAATCGACGATGACCGACAAGGCGCGGGTGCTGATAGGCAAGCCGCCGGTTCCCTTTCTCCGCGCGTTGCGGGCACTGGCAGGAGTTCAGGCATGAAGCGCGCGATCGTGATCGGCGCCGGATTCGGCGGACTGGCGCTGGCGATCCGGCTGCAATCGGCGGGGATCGACACCACCATCGTCGAGGCGCGGGACAAGCCCGGCGGCCGCGCCTATTACTGGGAACGCGACGGCTTCACCTTCGATGCCGGTCCCACCGTCATCACCGACCCCGCCTGTCTAGAGGAACTCTGGGCGCTGACCGGGCGTGAGATGCGCGACGACATCGTGCTCGATCCGGTCCTTCCCTTCTATCGCCTCAACTGGGCGGACGGGACCAATTTCGACTATACCAACGACGATCAGTTGCTGCGGTCGGAGATCGAGAAACTGCATCCGGGCGACTGGGAGGGGTATCAGAAGTTCCTCGCCTATTCCGCCGGGGTCTTCCACGAGGGATACGAAAAGCTCGGCCATGTCGCGTTCCTCGACTTCGCGTCGATGATCAAGGCGGCGCCCGCGCTGGCGAAATATCAGGCGTGGCGCTCGGTCTATTCGATCGTGTCGAGCTTCGTGAAGTCGGAGAAACTGCGCGAGGCGTTGTCGTTCCACACGCTGCTGGTCGGCGGCAACCCGATGACCACCAGCGCGATCTATGCGCTGATCCACAAGCTGGAACGCGACGGCGGCGTCTGGTTCGCGCGCGGCGGCACCAACCGGTTGATCGCGGGCATGGTCACGCATTTCGAGCGGATCGGCGGCACGCTGCGGCTGGGCGATCCCGTCGCGCAGATCGAGACGCTGGGCGACCGCGCCACCGGCGTGGTGACCGAAAGCGGCTGGCGTGGCGAGGCGGATGCGGTCGCGGCAAACAGCGACATCATGCACACCTATCGCGACCTGCTGTCCACCTCGCGCTCTGCTAGGCGGACCACGACCCGGCTGGCGAAGAAGAGCTATTCGCCGTCGCTATTCGTCGTGCATTTCGGGATCAAGGGCACCTGGCCGGGCATCCCGCACCACATGATCCTGTTCGGCCCGCGCTATAAGGGGCTACTGGCCGACATCTACGATCATGGCGTGCTGTCGGAGGATTTCTCGCTCTACCTCCACCATCCGACCGTCACCGATCCGTCGCTGGCGCCGGAGGGACATTCGACCTTCTATGCGCTCGCCCCCGTGCCGCACATGGGCAAGTTCCCGGTCGACTGGACCGAGATCGCGCCGATCCTCGAAAAGCGTATCCTCGACGAGGTCGGTCGTCGCCTGATCCCCGACATCCACGACCGGATCGTGACCAAGTTCAGCTATGCGCCCAACGATTTCGCGCAGGACCTGAACGCGCATCTGGGCAGCGCATTCAGCCTGGAACCGGTACTGACGCAAAGCGCGTATTTCCGGGTCCATAATCGCGACGATGCCATTCCCAACCTGTATTTCGTGGGAGCGGGCACGCATCCGGGCGCAGGTATCCCCGGTGTCGTCGGCAGTGCCAAGGCGACCGCGCGACTGATGCTGGACGCACGCTGACGGGGCGGCGGATGCGGGCGATAACGACGGGTATCGCGGCGGCGCTGCTCCTCGCGGGGTGTGGCACGACGCGGTACCGGCCGGTGAGCGACCTGCCGGTCAGGATCGGGCCGTCCTATACGGTACGCGGCATCACCTACACCCCCGCCGCACAACCCGGTTACGACATGGTCGGTCATGCCGGCTGGTACGGCAGCGAATCAGGCAATCGTACCGCCAATGGCGAACGGTTTCGCGCCAAGGGGATCAGCGCCGCCCATCCGACGCTGCCACTACCCAGCTATGTCGAGGTGACCGCGCTCGATACCGGACGGACGATCCTGTTACGGGTCAACGATCGTGGCCCCTTCGCGCGTGGCCGCATCATCGACCTGTCACGCGGCGCGGCACAGTTGCTGGGCGTACGGGTGCAGGGACATGCCGCGGTCCGCGTCCGTCGGGTCGATCCGTCGGAACGCGACCGTGACCGTCTGCGGCGGGGAAAGCCCGCCACGGCTCGTCCCGATACCGCGCCGGCCACACTGGCGGCCTTGCGGGCGCGACTGGCAGCGGCATCGCGATAGGCGATATCAGACCGGTAGCGTGGCCAGTACGTCGCGCACGGTGCGAAGCCCGTCGTCGCTGGCGATCGCGATGTCGAGCGGCCGTCCACCCAGATCGTCGCGATGGGTGTTGAGGAAAGCCATCACCGCGTCGCGATCCTGAAAGACCGACCATGCCGCCCCGGCGATCACCCCCTGACGGGCGGCTTCCTCGCGCGGCATCGCCGGCTTGAAACGGCTGAACCGCTTGCCGGCCATCGGCTTGCCGGTGGCAGGTGCCACCGGGTCCGGCGCGACCGAATCAGATGCGTCGAGGGCAATCGGCGCTGACGATATGGAAGATGATGAAGACGTACCGAATTCCCCGGTCGGTAAGCGAGAGCGCATATCGTCCCCCAGCCGCCGGCGCCTACGATCAAGTTGCCGTCGATCCATGACATATAGGCCAAATCGGTCTGAATGTAACCCGGCACGACCTACCCGCGATCAGGGATCGCCGATAGGTCGTGCCGTCAAGCCGACAGGGGTAGCGCGATCCGACGATCAGAATTCGTTCCAGTCGTCCCCGGCCCCGACCAGTGCCGGAACCGGTGCGGTCGGCAGGGCGCGGACCGGCGACGTATAGCCGGTCGCCCGTGCCGGTGCTGCCGGGCGTCGGATATTGGCGGAACGCCCGACCTTGAACCGGCCGGCCTGATCGGCAAGCTGCCCGACCTCACCCGCCAGATTGCGCGCGGCGGCGGAGGTTTCCTCGACCATCGCGGCATTCTGCTGGGTGGACTGGTCCATCGTGCCGATCGCCACGGATATCTGCGTGATCGCCGCCGACTGCGCCTGGTTGTCCGCCGCCATCGACGCCAGCAGTTCGTGGACCTGCGTCACGTCGCCCGAGATGTTGGCAAGTGCGCCGTCGACCTTGGTCACCGCTTCGACCGCGGTGACGATATCGGTCTGCGTGACCGTCAGCTGGTCACGCGCGCGCTTGGCTTCTTCCTCGGCGCGCATCGCGAGAGCAGAGACAAGATCGGCGACGACCGCGAAGCCACGGCCGGCATCGCCTGCCCGGCCCGCTTCGACTGCGGCGTTCATCGCCAGCACCCGCGTCTGGAACGCGATCTTGTCGAGGCCCTCGATGACGCTGTCGATGCCCTTGGCGCTGTCGCTGACGCGACCCATCGCCTGCACCGCCTCGTCCGCCACCGCACGGCCGCCACCGACCGTGGCGATCGCCTGATCGGCGCGCTCCACCGTCCGCGTCGCGGCCACCGCCGACGCCCGCAGGCGGCCGTCCATCTGCGTCACCGACGCAGCCGTCTCCTCCAGCGAGGCGGCGTTGCTCTCGGTGCGGCGCGCGAGGTCTTCGGAGGCCTGCGCGATCTCGCCGGAACCGGTGCGGATCGCCGTCGCGCTTTCCGACACCGAGCCGATCAGGTCGCGCAGCTTGGCCAGCGCCTCGTTGAAGTTCGACTTCAGCGCCGCATAGGCCGGCGGGAAATCCGCTTCGATCGATACGGTCAGGTCACCCTTCGACAGGTCCGACAGCTGGGTCGACACCGTGTCGACGACCATCTTCTGCTCGGCATCGGTACGGGCCTTCGCCTGATCCGCCGCCGCCTTGGCTAGGCCGTTCTCGCGGAACACCTCCACCGCCTGCGCCATCGCGCCGATCTCGTCGCCGCGCCGGGTACCGGACACCTCTGCCGTATAGTCGCCCCGCGCCATCACCTTCATGGTATCGGTCAGCGCGCCGATCGGCCGGCCGATCGCCCGTGTCAGCAATACGCAGAGCGCGACGACGGCGAACAGCAGCAGCATCCCGCCGACCATCATCGCCCGGTTGCTGGCGGTGAAGGCGGCGTCCTGCGTCAGTTTGGACGCGGCAAGCAACTCGATCTGCTTGGCGCGAAGAGTCCGCAACGGTTCCAGAACCGGGGCAAGCACCTGAATCTTTCTATTGGCGCGGATGATCGCCATCGCCTGCTCGTTGCGCCCTTCGCGCGCCATCGCCATCAGCCGCGTCGCCCATAGCGGCTGCCACGCGAGCAGTTTTTCGCGCGTGGCGGTCACCAGCGCGCGATCGGCCGGATCGACGATCACCGCGTTCAGCTTCGTCAGCGCCTCGGTCATCTGACCTTGGGTCTCGGTATAGACCCCCGCATAATAATCGTCGCTGGTGATGACATAGCCACGCACCTGCGCGTTCATCCGCTGTGCCGCCATCTCGAAGGCGACCGTCTGCGAATAGATCTCCTGTGCCCGCGCCGACGCATCGGTTTCGCGCCGGACGCTGGACGACGTGCTCCAGACCGCTGCCAGCATCGCCGCCACGATGGCAATGTTGATCGCGAACGCGGCGACCAATTTTCGGGATATGGACAGGGATGTGAGCATCAGAATTCCATTCGTTGGTAATAATCGGCCCGCACGGGCGTGATCAATATTGGCTGTTGACGGAAATTGGCGCGGCCTGTTCGCTCATCCGCAGCGTGCCGCGCACGCCGTAGACGGTGCTGCGCGCGCCGGTCAGCCGCTGCGCCTCGGCAGCGATCGCCCCCATCAGGTCGTCGCACAGCCGCAACCGGCGATCGAGCAGGTTGGCGTTGATCGTCAGGCGCCGCATCAGCAGATCGATCAGCTCGCGCACCTTGTCCTGATCCTCGTGGGCGAGGGTCGCCAGCCAGTCGGGCTGCTCACGGGCAAGGCGGGCGCTCTCCGCCTCCACCTGCCCCGCCAGCCGTGCCTTGGCGGCGACGATACCGGGCAGATCGGGATGATTGACCGGCATCGTCAGCCGGTCGTTTTCTTCGTCGACAAGCTTGGCGAGCGAGCCGATCGCGTCGACCAGATCAATCCACATGGCTGGCGCCTCCCTGTAACCGAACGATTTCCTGCATGACGATCGGGGCAAGGCCGATGCCGCCCCCCTTCGCGATCGTGGTGCCGAGCTGTTCGGCCAGCACACCGCGAAACATCTCCTCGCCATGCCCGCCGCCGAAGGTGTCTGACACCTCGGCGGTATCCATCATCATCTTGGTGATCTGGCCGACGAACACCGCCTCGAACGCCTGCGCGGTTTCGGCGGCGGTCTTGCCCCTGGGGCGCGGTGGGGCGGCCGGGGCGGCGGTGGCCGTCACCGGGGTGGCTGGGGCGGCAATGTCCATCATTGTACCTCGATCGCGGCCTGAAGCGCGCCTGCGCTCTTCACGGCCTGGAGAATGGTAATCAGGTCGCGGGGCGACACGCCCAGCGTGTTCAGGCCGCTGACCAGCGATTTCAGCGAGGCGCCGCCGCCGACGATCGCCAGCGACGCGCCGGCGCCATCGTCCACCGCGACGCGGGTGCGCGGCAGCACCACGGTCTGCCCGTCGGACAGCGGCGCGGGTTGCGAGGCGACCGGGTTTTCCGACACGCTGATCGTCAGCCCACCCTGTGCGATCGCGACCGGGCTGATCCGCACGTCCGCGCTCATCACCACGGTGCCGGAGGCTTCGTTGATGACGATGCGGGCGGGCTGATCCACCTCGACGCTCAGATTCTCGATCTCGCCCATCAGGTCGACCACGTCGCCGCGGAACGCGCCCTTTGGCGCGATCTCGACCGTGCCGGGGTCCAGCACCGCCGCCGACCCGGCGAAGCGGGTGTTGATCGCCGCGGCGATGCTGCGCGCGGTGGCGAAATCGGGGTTCTTCAGCGCCAGCTTCAGGCTGGTCGACGAGCGGAGGGCGAACGGCACCTCGCGTTCGATGATCGCGCCGCCGGCGATCCGCGCGGAGGTGGAGACGCCGCGTGTCACGCTGGCCCCCGCCCCGCGCGCGGCGAAGCCGGCGATCGCCACCGGCCCCTGCGCCACCGCATAGATCTCGCCGTCCAGCGCCCGCAGGCTGGATACCAGCAGCGTGCCGCCCTGCAGGCTGGTCGAATCGCCGAGTGCCGATACCTGCACATCGATCGACGAACCGCGCCGCGCGAACGCCGGCATCGTCGCGGTGACCGACACGGCGGCGACGTTCGCCGGCTTCATCTTGGCATCGCGGACGTTGACGCCCATCCGCTCCAGCATCGCCTGCAACGATTCCTCGGTGAAGGGCGAATTGTTGGTGCGGTCCCCCGTACCGGGCAGGCCGACGACCAGACCATAGCCAACCAGTTGGTTGGGGCGGACGTTCTCGACATCGACGATGTCCTTGACGCGGGTGGACGCCGCGCCCGGCGTCGCGGCAAACAACGCGGCCACGGCGACAATACACGCCCTGAGGGGAAGCCTATGCATGACCAGTCTTATAGGATAGGCTTCACCCCTATCGGAGGCAGGGGGGCAAAATGCGGATCGACAATGTCGCGGCCGTCCTGCGGCAGGCGCTCATCACCGCCATGGCGGCCAAGCCCACGGGCGGCTTCCGGGCGGAGGCGGAACCCGCTCACACCACCCCGCCCCCCGCGACCGTACCGATCGCGCCTCCCACCACCTCGGTCGCGATGCTGGTGGCGATGGCGGCGAACGACCCGGTGGTGGAACAGCGCCGCAAGCTGGCGGCGGAGGCCGATCGCGGCCTGTCGCTGCTGGAACGCCTGCACCGCGATCTGGCCACGGGCGAACCGACGCCCGAACGGCTGGAGGAAATGGCCGCCTGGGTCGAGGGCTTCACCCCGCCCGACGACCCCGCCCTCGGCCCGGTCGCCCGCGAGATCGAGCTACGCGTCCGCGTGGAACTGGCGAAACACGACCTGCGGGCGTGACCGCGCAGCTATCCTTTCATCCACCATCCAGCGGAACCGAGATCGCCCGACCGTCATAACGGATCGACCTGCCGGTTCCTTGGGCCAACCCGATGCCGTTACCGGCGGCGACCTGAACGATACGGAAGAGACGCGACGTCGGCATCCCCGGATAGCGTCCCCGCCGCGAGCCGATCGTCAACATGCCCGTGCTGTCGTTCAGCGTCAGTTCGATCGTGGTGCGCTCGCCCCGACGCCACCCCTGGCCATCACCGGCGTCGTCGTAGAGGCTGAAGCGACCATCGGCACCGCGATAGACGCGCAGCTCGATCGGCAGGTCGACTGACTGCCGGGCATATTGCACCTGCTGGCCCAGCGGCAGGATCGTCCCCGCCGTGATATGCAGAGGAATCCTCCCGATCGGGGCGGCGACCGCCTGACGGGTGCCGCCCGCGCGACGCTCCCCGGTCCAGAAATCATACCAATCGGTCCCTTCGGGCAGATACACCTGCCGGGCCGTCGCGCCCTGCTCGACCACCGGGCTGACCATGATCGACCGGCCGAACATGTACTGGTCGCGCAGATCGCGCGCGCGTTCGTCGCGCGGGAAGACCATGCCCGCCGGATACATGAACGATGCGCCGCGATCGGTGACCTGCCATGACTGCGCATAGAAGAACGGCAGCAACCGATAGCGCAGCGCCACCGCGTCGAGCAGCGGACCACGTGCCGCCGCCGGAAAGCCGTAGATTTCCTTCCCTTGGCCGGTGCCGTGAATACGGAACATCGGATTGAACACCGCGAACTGCAGCCAGCGGGTGAACAGTTCCTGATAGCTGGCGTCCCCGGGACTGCCACCAAAGAACCCGCCGATGTCGGCCGACCAATAGGGGATGCCGCTCATGGAAAAGTTGACGCCAGCCGGAATCTGCGCGCGAAACACGTCCCATCGTCCGGCGACGTCGCCCGACCAGATGATCGCGGCGTTGCGCTGTTGCCCGGCCCAGGCGGAACGGGTCAGGATGATCGGGCGCTTGGCGGCATAATCCGCCGTCATCCCGTCATGGACGGCGGTGGTATGGAGCAGCGGATACGCGTTGTAGACGGCCGCCCCCGGCCCCGCCGCCGTCGTCACGTCGCGCATTTCGCCCCAGCGACCGCCCAGTTCCGCCTCGCTGCCATCGAGCCAGTAGCCGTCGAAACCCAACCGGCCGAGCCGTTCGGATACGTACCGCCAATATGAGGCCCGCGCCGGCGCGGAAAAGGCATCGTACCAGCGCCCCTCACCGGCCGGATAGACGTTCGGATAGACCTTGGGGTACAGCCCGCCCGCCGCCTCCAGCGCCGTCGTCGTGTCCAGCCCCAGGTCGAACCGCGGCCAGATCGACACGATGCTGTGCAGGTTCTGCCGGTGCAGCGTATCGAGCATCCCCCTGGGATCGGGAAAGCGTGCCGGGTCCATCCGGTGGCTGCCCCACTCACCGGGCTTCCAATATTGCCAGTCCTGCACGATCGCATCGAGCGGGATCTTCATCGCGCGATACCGGGCCGCCACGCCGAGCAGTTCGCCTTGCGAGGCGTATCGCTCCTTCGACTGCCACAGGCCCCAGGTCCAGTGCGCCATCAACGGGGCCTGCCCCGTCAATCTGCGATAGGCGCCGATCACGTCGTCGACATCGGGACCGCCGAACAGGAAATAATCGATGCCGGTGCCCGCCTGCGACCGGAACACGATGCGGTCCGTCGCCTGCGGTATCGCGACGGCGACATCGGTCACCGCCGGGTTGTTCCAGAACAGTCCGTATCCCGCGCTCGATACCAGCACCGGCACGCCGACATCGGTGTTGGCCTGTTGCAGACGGACGGTGGTGCCGCGATAGTCGAGCGATCCCGCCTGATGCTGGCCCAAACCGTAGATCGCATGTCCGACGCCGATCTCGAACCGCTGCTGCACCGCGCCGTCGGGATCGGCGACCTCGCCGAAGAGGCGGGTACCCGGATCACCCTCCCCGATCAGCGGCTTGCCGTCTGCCCCGATCAGGGCGACCCGGCCATCCGCCCTGGCCACCGCCACGCGCATTGCCGGCGTCGCAACGACGAAGCGATCGGCCTCCTGGGTCATCGTCCATGCCACCCGTGCCGGCGTGCCGATCACGGCGGGGCCGTCACCGGTATCGGCCATGTCCTTTCTCGACACCCTGATCCTGATCGTGCGGTCGCCCCAGATCGTGACCCGCATCACGGCGCCGGGCAGGCGGAACCGTATGCCGCTGGCGTCTTTCGCCTGCACGACGACGCCACCCGATCGAGGCTGCGTTGCCTTGGTTTCCCAGGGCGCTTGTACCGCCGCCGCGGACGGGACCGGCATAAGCCCCACCGCTGCGAGACCGATCCAGACTCGGTTCATTCATCGTCCCCCGTCGCGCAGATCGATAACGTCTGCCTGGGCGGCACGATATCTCGGATGGTCAGGTGAATGATAGGGTCAGATGTTCCGGACGATCGATCGTCCGGTGATGCCGTTTCCGCGTCGTGTGCGGCGGGGCTTCGCGGCCGGTCTACCGCGTCCCCGCCCGCCGCTTGCCGGCAAGCTTCATCACATAGCTGATGACCTCCGCCACCGCGGCATAATGATCGGGCGGGATCGGGCGGTCGATTTCGACCATCGGGTAGAGCGCACGGGCCAGCGGACGGTTCTCGACGACGGGCACGCCGGATTCGATCGCCAGATCGCGGATGCGCAGCGCGACCGCGTCCAGCCCCTTGGCCACCACCACCGGCGCGCCCATGCGGCCGTGATCGTATTTCAGGGCGATGGCGTAGTGGGTCGGGTTGACGATCACGACACTGGCGTCGGGCACCTTGCTCATCATCCGCTGGCGGGCGCGCTGCATCCCGATCTGGCGGATCTTCGCCTTCACCTTGGGATTGCCGTCGCTTTCCTTGTGCTCGTCCTTCACCTCCTGCAGCGTCATGCGCATCTTCGCCAGCCAGCTGCGCCGCTGATAGATCATGTCCGCGCCCGCGATCGCCGCCACCGCGATCGCCACCGATTTGACGAGCATGACGACCAGATGCGCCGCCGCCGCCCCGACATCGCTGGGGGCCGCGCCCACCAGCGTATCGAGCGCGGTGGCGTGCGGCCACAGCACCCACACCGCCACGGCGGCGACGATCGAGAACTTGCCCACCGTCTTGGTCAGTTCGATCAGCGCCTTCACGCTGAACAGCCGCTTCATCCCCGATACCGGCGACAGCTTGCTCCATTTCGGCGCCACCCGCGACCACGAGATCAGCATCGGCCCCTGAATCGCGCCGCCCAGCAGCGCGCACGCGATCAATACCCCGAACAGCGGCGCGAAGATCGTCGCGAGTTGCTGGACGATCCCGGTGATGAGCTGCTGCGCGCCGTCGTCGCCGAACCGGAAATCCTCCGCCCGGCCCCATAGCCGCACCAGCATCGCCCCCAGCCGGGCGAAGGCATGGACCCCTACCCCGCCCAGCACCACCAGCATCCCCGCGAAGACGGTGACGTGCTTGACCTCGGCCGAACTTGGGACGTCGCCCTTCTTGCGCGCGTCCTCGATCCGTTTGGCGGTAGGATCGTGGGTCTTCTGGTCCTTGTCCGACATGGTTCAGCCCCAGACCGACTGGATCCAGCTCGCCATCGATCCGGCGAACGCGGTCATCATCGCGCCGGACAGGGTGGCGAACAGCGCCAGCCCGAAGACGAGGTTGAGCGGCTGGGCGACGAAGAACACCTGGATCGCGGGCGCCAGCCGCGCCGACAGGCCGAGCGCGGTGTTGAAGACGATGCCGTACACGATCATCGGCGCGGCAAGGCTGACCGCCAGCGCCAGCGAGCGGCCGGCGGTCGCGAGGATCAGCTGCGTGAAATCGCCGATCGCGGGCAGGCCGCCGACCGGAAAGGTAGTATAGGACCGCACGATCGCCGCGATCCACAGATGATGGACCAGCAGCGCCATGCACATCACCGAGGCCGCGACGCTGAGGAACTTGGACAGCGCCGCCGCCTGCCCGCCCTGCTGCGCATCGGCGAGGAGGGCGGAGGTCATGCCGATCTGGAGCGAGATGATCGATCCCGCCGTCGCCATCGCCAGGAAGAAGATGCGCACCAGCATGCCCAGGCCCAGCCCGGTCAGCAGTTCGATCATCAGGATGCCGGGCAACGCCTGCACGTCGCGCGCCGCGGGCATCACCGCGGGGGACAGCAGCCCCCACAGCCCGATCGTCATCCCGAATGCGATCATCATGCGGATGCGCCCCGGAATCGCATCCTCGGAGAACACCGGCAGCACCATCAGGACCGCCCCCACCCGCGCGAACAGCAGCAGGAACGCGGTCGCCTCCACCGGCAGGGCATCGAGGACGGAAACGGGCGGCATGTCAGCGTCGACCTCAGCCGTTGACGATGTGGTCGGAGACGACGCGGGTGAAATCGGACAGCGCATGGCCGATCATCGGCAGGGTCAGCAGCATCACCACCCCCATCGCCACCAGTTTCGGCAGAAAGGTCAGCGTCTGTTCCTGCACCTGCGTCAGTGCCTGGAACAGGCTGATCGCCATGCCGACGACCAGGGCGGTCAGCAGCAGCGGCCCGCACACCGTCAGCACCACGACCAGCGTCGCCCGCGCGATCTCGATCGTCGATTCCGGCGACATCAGATCTGCATCCGCATGATGTCGGAATAGGCGGCCACCATCCGGTCGCGCACCGCGACCACCGTGTCGAGCGCGGTTTCGGCCGCCCCCATCGCGGTGACGACGTCGATCAGGTCGCCCTTGCCCGCCACCTGCTTGGCGCTGGCCGCCTCGGCCGCGCGCATCGAGGTGGCGGCATTGCCGACCATCGATTCGACCATGTTGCCGAACCCGCCCGCCGCGCCGGCGGCACCGGCGCCGCCCGACCCCGTCTTGCCGATATCGATCCCGGCCCCGCCGGTCTTGCCGACACCCAGTGCGCGGCCATAGGCGGCAGCGGCGTCCAATGCTCCGATAGACATGATGGTGGCTCCTTATTTCAGCAGGTCGATGGTACGCATCGTCAGCGACTTGGCCGCCTCGATCGCGTTGAGATTGGCTTCGTAGGATCGCTGCGCCGCCTTCATGTCGGCGGCCTCGACCATGGTGTTGACGTTGGGCTTCAGCACATATCCTTGCGCGTCCGCCGCCGGGCTGCCCGGCTGGTAGGCGCGCTGGAACGCGGTCTTGTCGCCGTCGATCGACTGCACCTTGACCGTCTCCGCCCCCGACGCGCGGTCGAGATCGGCGCGGAAGCTGGCGACGCGGCGGCGATAGGGTTGCCCCCCCGCGGCCGGTGCGGTGGAATCGGCATTGGCAAGGTTTTCCGCGATGATCCGCATCCGCAGCGACTGCGCCCGCAGGCCCGATGCCGACACCTTCACCGCCGTGGACAGGTCCATGTGAAATCTCCCGGACGCCCCGATCGGCGCCACCCTCCATTGATAGGCAAGTTTTTCCGCCCACGGTCGGGACCCGGCAATTCTTTCCTATGATGGAGACACACCAAGGAGCTTCCATGTCCGTTCTCGACGACATCACCATCGACCTGTCGGTCGTCCTGGGATCGACCCACGTTCCCATCCGCCAGATCCTGCGGATGGGGCGCGGCGCGATGATCCCGCTCGACTGCGGCCACGACGATCCGTCGCTGGTCTATGTGAACGGCAAGCTCGTCGCCAAGGGCAAGGTGCTGGTCAACGAGGACCAGATGTCGGTCGAGGTGACCGAGGTGGTACGCGGCCCGATGCAGGGGGGGCGTTGATGGAACTCGTATCGCTGATGCGGACGATGGGATCGCTCGCCATGGTGCTGGGCCTGCTGGGCGCCGCGCTGTGGATCGTGCGCCGGTACGACATCCAGCTGCCCGGCCGTGCCGCGCTGATCCCCGGCCGCTCGACCAAGCGGGTCGAACTGGTCGAACGCATCCAGCTCGACCAGAAGCGGTCGGTCGTGCTGATCCGCCGCGACGACCGCGAGCATCTGTTCGTCCTCCACCCCGATCGCGCCACCGTGCTGGAAAGCCGCATCCTGCGTTTCGAGGAGCAGGTCGCGATGAAGGAACTGGTGCTGTGCCCCTCGCTCGACGGGGAATGGTATAATGGTTGACGTCGCCCGGCCCGCGCCACGGTGGAAGCGGGCGTGCCGCCCCGCCCTGACCGGTGCGCTGACCGTCGCGCTGATCTGCGCGCCCACCGCCGCCTTCGCGCAGAGCGCCTCCGTCTCGTTCGGCGAGGGCACGCTGTCGGCCCGCGCGATCCAGCTCATCATGATGCTGACGGTGCTGAGCCTGGCGCCCGGCATCCTGATGACGGTCACCTCGTTCACGCGCATCGTCGTCGCGCTGTCGCTGCTGCGCACCGGGCTCGGCGCGCAGGGGGTACCACCCAACCCCGTCATCATCAGCCTGGCGCTGTTCCTGTCGCTGTTCGTGATGTCGCCGACCTTCGAGAAGGCGTGGAAGGAGGGCGTGCAGCCCTATACCGCGGGCAAGATCGTCGAGGCGCAGGCGTTCGAACGCACCGCCGAGCCGTTCCGCCAGTTCATGCTCAGCCAGGTGCGCGACGACGATCTCGGCCTGTTCAACCGGCTGGCCAACAAGCCGCCCGCACCCCGCGCCGATACCGGCCTCGCCACGCTGATGCCCGCGTTCATGATCTCCGAACTGCGCCGGTCGTTCGAGATCGGTTTCCTGCTGCTGCTGCCGTTCCTCGTCATCGACCTGGCGGTCGCGGCGGTGCTGATGGCGATGGGCATGATGATGCTGCCGCCGCCGACGATCTCGCTGCCGTGCAAGATCATCTTCTTCGTGCTGGTCGACGGCTGGGCGCTGGTGGCGGGGTCGCTGGTCCGAAGTTTCGGCACCGGCGCCTGACCCCGCTTTATTAAAAAGTTGATTCCTGCGGGCCATCCTGTATTGGCACCCCCGCATCCGCCGGGCCAAGGCCCGTCACGGATTCCGTCCGAGACAGCAGGTGCCGTGGATTCGCCACGGCTTAATCCCCTGCCGAGACGGGGTAGAGATTCGCCTGCCGTATTCCATGCGGCCGGTCCCCCTTCCCCATCGCTGGACACACCGGAGGGCCTCCGCCCCCCGGCATAACCGGATGCGTCGCTTGCGGCGCGTCCAAACGTGGAGAATGGCATGGATCGTGCTCAAAAGGCCGCGGCCGTCGCCGAACTGAACCGTACCTTCAACGAGGTGGGCGTGGTGGTTGTCACCCGCAATCTCGGCATGACCGTCGCACAGTCGACGGTCCTGCGTAACAGGATGCGGGACGCCGGCGCGACCTACAAGGTCTCGAAGAACAAGCTTGCCAGGATCGCGCTCGACGGGACCGACTATGGATCGATCAGCGACATGCTGACCGGCCCGGTCGCTCTCGCCTCCTCGACCGACCCGGTCGCCGCAGCGAAGATTGCGGTCGAATTCGCGAAGACGAACGACAAGTTCGAAATCGTGGGCGGCGCGATGGGCTCGACGCCCCTCGACGTCGCGGGTGTGCAGGCGCTCGCAACGCTGCCGTCGCTGGACGAACTGCGTGCCAAGATCGTCGGCCTCATCGTGGCACCCGCCACGAAGATCGCCACGATCACGCAGGCTCCGGCAGCGCAGATCGCGCGCGTGCTGTCCGCCTATGCGGAGAAGGAGGCAGCGTAAGCTGCCCGAGCATTCCTGGTTTTACGACACATTGGGCGATGATCGCCCGCATGGAGAATACACATGGCCGACCTGAACGCGCTCGTTGAGAGCCTGAGCGAACTGACCGTCCTGGAAGCAGCCGAGCTGTCGAAGCTGCTTGAAGAGAAGTGGGGCGTTTCCGCCGCAGCAGCGGTTGCGGCACCGGCCGCCGGCGGCGGCGCCGCGGCACCGGCTGCCGAAGAGCAGACCGAGTTCGACGTGATCCTGACCGGCGACGGTGGCAAGAAGATCAACGTCATCAAGGAAGTCCGTGCGATCACCGCGCTCGGCCTGACCGAAGCCAAGGCGCTGGTCGAAGGCGCACCGAAGGCCGTCAAGGAAGGCGTGTCGAAGGACGAGGCCGCCAAGATCAAGGCGCAGCTGGAAGCAGCCGGCGCGACCGTCGAGGTCAAGTAAGCCGCAGGATCGGGGCCACGGCCCCGATCCGAGGCCGGCCGGCGGGCATCGCCCGTTTGACGCCATGGGGCTTGTTCCCATGACGGGCCAGCGACAAAGAGGGGCGGCTTCCGCAAGGAGGCCGCCCCTCTTTCGTTACGCGGCGCGGCAGCGCGAAAAGTCACACCCGGCAGGTTCGAAAAGTCACGAAAGTCCCACCAAACGCCCTGTCGCGCAGACCCGTACCGTCGCCGTACGGCCCGTGACAGGAGGTTGGATCAGCAATGAGAAAGAGCGATGACGGGGTTATGCCAAAGCGCAGCCCTGTAGGACAGCCGGACCCGGTTTGGGACAGACGATGAAACGACGCGACAATCCCTATTGGCAGCGACTGCGCAAGGACAGGCGCTCCAATGCGGCGGCCTTGCTGGCGGCGCTGGCGGCACTGGTGGGAACCTTGACCGTCATCTCGCTGACGGTCGGCGGGACCCAATATCAATCACGGGCCAACCCGCTCTACTGGCTGCTGATGGTGCCGATGCTATGGTGGGTGACGGGGCTCACCTCGTTCGAGCCGCGCCATGTCCGCCTGTGGAAACCGGCGCTCGCGATCGCCTGCATCGCCAGTGCGGTCGCCGCGTTTGTCGCGATGCGGGCGGCAGGCACCTGGACGGCACAGACGGTGGCGTGCGCCGTGACCGTGCTGGCCGCCGCCGCCAGCCTGTTCCTCCATCGCGGCAGCCTGGTCCAGCGCGAGGGGCCGGCCCGCTGACTTGCCTGCCGCATACTAGCCCTGCCCCGGTTTGACACGCTCCCCCACCACGCCTATATCGCCGTCTTCACCACAGCTTCCGGGAAATGACATGCCGTCGCGCAGCGTGTCGATCGAATGGGAAACTGCCGGTTTCAGGACGCCGATCAGCCGACGCAGGGTTTGCGATCGGCTTTTTCGCGTCCGGTTTTTGCGCCCGTAATTCTGGCTGACCCAATCTGGTAGGGGCACTATTCATGGCGACCAAGGCGATCGACGGCGGCACGGCCCGGCGCGACAACAGGGGCGGCACCGCCAAGCGGCGCATCCGCAAGGTATTCGGCAACATTCACGAAGTCGTGCAGATGCCGAACCTGATCGAGGTGCAGCGCGAAAGCTACGAGCAGTTCCTGCGCTCCGACAAGTCCACCGGCCACGTCTCCGGGCTGGAGAAGACGCTGCGGTCGGTATTCCCGATCCAGGATTTCGCCGGCACCGCCTATCTCGACTTCGACGATTACGTCCTCGAACCCCCCAAGTTCGACGTCGAGGAATGCCGCCAGCGGGGCATCACCTATGCCGCGCCGATGCGCGTCACGCTGCGCCTGACCGCGTTCGAGGTCGATCCGGATACCGAGGCCAAGTCGGTCATCGATATCAAGGAGCAGGACGTTTACATGGGCGACATGCCCCTGATGACGGAGAACGGCACCTTCTTCATCAACGGCACCGAGCGCGTGATCGTGTCGCAGATGCACCGGTCGCCGGGCGTGCTGTTCGACCATGACCGTGGCAAGACCCACGCATCGGGCAAGTATCTGTTCGCCGCGCGCGTCATTCCGTATCGCGGCTCGTGGCTCGATTTCGAGTTCGACGCCAAGGACATCGTCAATGTCCGCATCGACCGGAAGCGCAAGCTGCCCGTCACGGCGCTGCTGTACGCGCTGGGCATGACCAGCGAGGACATCCTCAACGAATTCTACAACCGCGTCACCTATGTGCGCGGTCAGGGCGGCTGGATCATCCCGTTCGCTGCCGAGAACTGGCGCGGCGTGAAGCCGCTGTTCGACATCGTCGACGCCTCGTCGGGCGAGGTGGTGTTCGCCGCGCAGCAGAAGATCAGCCCCCGCGCCGCCAACAAGGCGGCCAAGGACGGCCTGACCGAGCTGCTGATCCCGACCGAGGAAATCTACGGCCGCTATTCCGCCTATGACCTCATCAACGAGGCGACGGGCGAAATCTATGTCGAGGCGGGCGACGAGATCGGCGCCGACAACCTGGAGGCGCTGGACAAGGCCGGGATCGAGCGGATCGAACTGCTCGACATCGACCATGTCTCGACCGGCCCGTGGATCCGCAACACGCTGAAGGTCGACAAGGCCGAGGAGCGCGAGCAGGCGCTGTCCGACATCTATCGCGTGATGCGCCCCGGCGAGCCGCCCACGCTGGAAACCGCGGAGTCGCTGTTCAGCGGCCTGTTCTTCGATCCCGACCGGTACGACCTGTCGGCGGTCGGCCGCGTCAAGCTGAACATGCGTCTCGACCTCGATGCCGAGGACACCGTCACGACGCTGCGGACCGAGGATATCCTCGCCGTCGTCAAGACGCTGGTCGGCCTGAAGGACGGCAAGGGCGAGATCGACGACATCGACAATCTCGGCAACCGCCGCGTGCGCTCGGTCGGCGAGCTGCTGGAGAACCAGTACCGCGTCGGCCTGCTCCGCATGGAGCGCGCCGTGAAGGAGCGGATGTCGTCGGTGGACGTGTCCACCGTGATGCCGAACGACCTGATCAACGCCAAGCCGGCGGTCGCCGCGGTGCGTGAATTCTTCGGCTCGTCGCAGCTGTCGCAGTTCATGGACCAGACCAACCCGCTGTCCGAAGTGACGCACAAGCGTCGCGTGTCGGCGCTCGGGCCGGGCGGTCTGACGCGCGAGCGCGCGGGCTTCGAAGTCCGCGACGTTCACCCGACGCACTATGGCCGCATCTGCCCGATCGAAACGCCGGAAGGCCCGAACATCGGCCTCATCAACTCGCTGGCGTCGTTCAGCCGGGTGAACAAGTACGGCTTCATCGAGACGCCGTACCGCAAGGTCGTCGATCACAAGGTGACCAACGACGTCGTCTATCTGTCGGCGATGGAGGAGGCCAAGCACACGATCGCGCAGGCATCCGCCGAATTGACCGACGACAACGGCTTCGCCGAGGAACTGGTGTCGTCGCGTCAGGCGGGCGAGTTCCTGATGGCGCTGCCCGACAATGTCACGCTGATGGACGTCAGCCCGAAACAGCTGGTGTCGGTCGCCGCGTCGCTGATCCCGTTCCTGGAAAACGATGACGCCAACCGCGCCCTGATGGGTTCGAACATGCAGCGTCAGGCGGTGCCGCTGGTCCGCGCCGAGGCGCCGTTCGTCGGCACCGGCATGGAAGAGACGGTGGCGCGCGATTCGGGCGCCGCGATCTCGGCGAAGCGCGCCGGCGTGGTCGATCAGGTCGACGCCGCCCGCATCGTGATCCGCGCCACCGGCGAGGTCGATTCGGCCAAGTCGGGCGTCGACATCTACACGCTGATGAAGTTCCAGCGCTCGAACCAGTCGACCTGCATCAACCAGCGTCCGCTGGTGAAGGTGGGCGACGTGGTGATGGCCGGCGACGTGATCGCCGACGGCCCGTCGACCGAGTTCGGCGAGCTGGCGCTGGGCCGCAACGCGCTCGTCGCGTTCATGCCCTGGAACGGCTACAACTACGAGGATTCAATCCTCATCTCCGAGCGGATCGTGAAGGACGACGTGTTCACGTCGATCCATATCGACGAGTTCGAGGTGATGGCCCGCGACACCAAGCTGGGGCCGGAGGACATCACCCGCGATATCCCCAACGTCGGCGAGGAAGCACTGCGCAACCTCGACGAGGCAGGTATCGTGTACATCGGCGCAGAGGTGGAGCCGGGCGACATCCTGGTCGGCAAGATCACGCCGAAGGGCGAAAGCCCGATGACGCCGGAGGAGAAGCTGCTCCGCGCCATCTTCGGTGAGAAGGCGTCGGACGTGCGCGACACCTCGCTGCGCCTGCCGCCGGGCGTTGCCGGCACGATCGTCGACGTGCGCGTCTTCAATCGCCACGGCATCGACAAGGACGAGCGCGCGATGGCGATCGAGCGCGAGGAGATCGAGCGCCTGAAGAAGGACTCGGACGACGAGCGCACGATCCTGAACCGTGCGACGTGGAGCCGCCTGCGCGAGATGCTGCTCGATCAGGTCGCGACCGCGGTGCCGAAGGGCCTGAAGAAGGGCTCGACCATCGACATGGACCTGCTTGACAGCGTCGAGCGCCATGACTGGTGGAAATTCGCGGTGCAGGACGACAAGGTCCAGGGCGACCTGGAAGCCGTCAAGCAGCAGTATGACGAGGCGGCCAAGCGGATCACGGACAAGTTCCACGATCGCCGCGAGAAGCTGGAGCGGGGCGACGAACTGCCGCCGGGCGTGCTGAAGATGGTCAAGGTGTTCGTCGCGGTGAAGCGCAAGCTGCAGCCGGGCGACAAGATGGCCGGCCGTCACGGCAACAAGGGCGTCATCAGCCGCATCCTGCCGCAGGAGGACATGCCGTTCCTCGCGGACGGGACGCCGGTTGATCTGGTGCTCAACCCGCTCGGCGTGCCGTCGCGGATGAACGTCGGCCAGATCTTCGAGACGCATCTCGGCTGGGCGGCGCGCAACCTGGGTATGCAGGTCGCGGCGCAGCTGGAGGACTGGCGCGAGGCCAATCCCGACGCCAAGCCGGGCGCGATGCCCGATGCGGTCCGCAACCGCCTGATCGAGGTGTATGGCGAGCATTATGCCGACGACATCGCCGCGCGCGAGCCGGAGGAAGTCGCCGAACTGGTGCATAACATCCGCACCGGCATCCCGATGGGCACGCCCGTGTTCGACGGCGCGGTCGAGGCGGACGTCACCGATATGCTGGCGCTGGCGGGTCTCGACTCGTCGGGGCAGTCGGAACTGTTCGACGGGCGTACCGGCGACATGTTCGACCGCAAGGTCACGGTGGGCATCATCTACATGCTGAAGCTCCACCACCTTGTTGACGACAAGATCCACGCCCGGTCGATCGGCCCCTACTCGCTCGTCACCCAGCAGCCGCTGGGCGGCAAGGCGCAGTTCGGCGGCCAGCGGTTCGGCGAGATGGAGGTCTGGGCGCTCCAGGCTTACGGCGCGGCGTATACCCTGCAGGAAATGCTGACGGTGAAGTCGGACGACGTGGTCGGCCGCACCAAGGTCTACGAGGCGATCGTCAAGGGCGACGACACGTTCGAGGCCGGCATTCCGGAGAGCTTCAACGTGCTCGTCAAGGAAATGCGCTCGCTCGGCCTGAACGTCGACCTGAAGACCAGCGAACCCGGCGTCGATTCCGACGGCATCGCCATCGCGGCGGCGTGACGGATCGAGGGAGCCCGGCCCCGGCGGCCGGGCTTCACCGCCGCCTGACAAGTTTCGCCCCTAGAGGGAAGAGAACATGAACGAACTGACCAACTTCGCGAACCCGATCGCCAAGCCCGAAACCTTCGACCAGATCCAGATCGGCATCGCATCGCCCGACAAGATCCGGTCATGGTCGTTCGGCGAGATCAAGAAGCCCGAGACCATCAACTACCGCACGTTCAAGCCCGAGCGTGACGGCCTGTTCTGCGCGCGCATCTTCGGTCCGATCAAGGATTACGAGTGCCTGTGCGGCAAGTACAAGCGGATGAAGTACAAGGGCATCGTCTGCGAGAAGTGCGGTGTCGAAGTCACGGTGTCGAAGGTCCGCCGCGAGCGGATGGGCCATATCGAACTGGCCGCGCCGGTCGCGCACATCTGGTTCCTGAAGTCGCTGCCGAGCCGCATCGGCCTGTTGCTCGACATGCAGCTGAAGCAGCTGGAGCGGGTGCTGTATTTCGAGGCGTATATCGTCATCGAACCAGGCCTGACCCCGCTGGAGAAGTTCTCGCTCCTGACCGAGGACGAGCTGCTCGATGCGCAGGACCAGTATGGCGAGGACGCGTTCTCGGCCGGGATCGGCGCCGAGGCGGTCCGCATCATGCTGGAGTCGCTCGACCTTGAGGGCGAGCGCAAGGAACTGCTCGAAGAACTGGCGACGACCAAGTCGGAGCTGAAGCCCAAGAAGATCATCAAGCGCCTGAAGGTCGTCGAATCGTTCATCGATTCGGGCAACCGTCCGGAATGGATGATCCTTGAGGTCGTGCCGGTCATCCCGCCCGAACTGCGTCCGCTGGTGCCGCTGGACGGCGGCCGCTTCGCGACGTCGGATCTGAACGACCTGTACCGCCGCGTCATCAACCGCAACAACCGCCTGAAGCGGCTGATGGAACTGCGCGCGCCGGACATCATCGTCCGCAACGAAAAGCGCATGTTGCAGGAAGCCGTCGACGCGCTGTTCGACAACGGCCGTCGCGGTCGCACGATCACGGGCGCGAACAAGCGTCCGCTGAAGTCGCTGTCCGACATGCTGAAGGGCAAGCAGGGCCGCTTCCGCCAGAACCTTCTGGGCAAGCGCGTCGACTATTCGGGCCGTTCGGTCATCGTTACGGGTCCGGAACTGAAGCTGCACCAGTGCGGCCTGCCGAAGAAGATGGCGCTCGAACTGTTCAAGCCGTTCATCTACGCGCGCCTCGACGCCAAGGGCCTGAGCATGACGCTCAAGCAGGCGAAGAAGTGGGTCGAGAAGGAACGCAAGGAAGTCTGGGACATCCTGGACGAGGTGATCCGCGAGCATCCGGTGATGCTGAACCGCGCACCGACGCTCCACCGTCTGGGCATCCAGGCGTTCGAGCCGGTGCTGATCGAGGGCAAGGCGATCCAGCTCCACCCGCTGGTCTGCTCCGCGTTCAACGCCGACTTCGACGGCGACCAGATGGCCGTGCACGTCCCCCTGTCGCTCGAAGCGCAGCTGGAAGCGCGCGTCCTGATGATGTCGACCAACAACATCCTGTCGCCCGCGAACGGCAAGCCGATCATCGTGCCGTCGCAGGACATGGTGCTGGGCCTGTATTACCTGTCGATGATGAAGGAAGGCGAGCCGGGCGAAGGCATGCTGCTCGGCGACATGGCCGAGGTGCATCAGGCGCTCAACGCGCAGGCGGTGACGCTGCATACCAAGATCATCAGCCGCGTTCCGCAGACCGATGAACAGGGCAAGCAGTACCTGAAGCGGTACGAGACGACGCCGGGCCGGATGCTGCTGGGCGAAACCCTGCCGCACAGCCACAAGGTGCCGTTCGAAACCGTCAATCGCCTGCTCACCAAGAAGGACGTGGGCGACGTGATCGACGAGGTCTATCGTCACACCGGCCAGAAGGAGACCGTGCTGTTCGCCGACGCGATCATGGCACTGGGCTTCCGTCACGCGTTCCGCGCCGGCATCTCGTTCGGCAAGGACGACATGATCATCGCGCCGGACAAGGACAAGCTGGTCGACGAGACGCGCGATCAGGTGAAGGACTTCGAGCAGCAGTATCAGGACGGCCTGATCACGCAGCAGGAGAAGTACAACAAGGTGATCGACGCCTGGAGCCGTTGCGGCGACCAAGTCGCGAACTCGATGATGAACGAGATCAAGGCTGTCCGTCACTATGAAGACGGTCCCAACAAGGGCCGCGAGAAGGACATCAACTCGATCTACATGATGGCGCACTCCGGTGCCCGTGGTTCGCAGGCGCAGATCAAGCAGCTCGCCGGTATGCGCGGGCTGATGGCCAAGCCGTCGGGCGAGATCATCGAGACGCCGATCATCTCGAACTTCAAGGAGGGCCTGACCGTCCTCGAATACTTCAACTCCACCCACGGCGCGCGCAAGGGCCTCGCGGATACGGCGTTGAAGACCGCGAACTCGGGCTACCTCACCCGCCGCCTCGTCGACGTGTCGCAGGACTGCGTCATCATCGAGGAGGATTGCGGTACCGAGCGCGCGCTGGAGATGAAGGCGATCGTGCAGGGCGGCTCGACCATCGCGTCGCTCGGCGAGCGCATCCTTGGCCGCACCACGGCCGAGGACGTGGTCGACCCGAAGACCGGCAAGGTCGTCATCCCGACGGGCACGCTGCTCGACGAGGCGATGATCGTCACGATCGAGGGGATCGGCATCCAGGGGATGAAGATCCGGTCGCCGCTGGTCTGCGAGAGCAAGATCGGCGTCTGCGGCAAGTGCTACGGTCGTGACCTTGCCCGCGGTACGCCGGTCAACATCGGTGAGGCGGTCGGCGTGATCGCGGCGCAGTCGATCGGCGAGCCGGGCACCCAGCTGACGATGCGGACCTTCCACATCGGCGGCGCGGCGCAGCTGAACGAGCAGTCCAACCTGGAGGCACCGGTCGACGGTACCGCCCAGTACAAGGACCTGCGCGTCATCATCGACCAGCGTGGTCGCCGCGTGGTGCTCAGCCGTTCGGGCGAAATCGTCATCAGCGACATGGACGGTCGCGAACTGTCGACGCATCGCATCCCGTACGGCGCCTATGTGCTGTTCGACGACGGCCATGTGCTGTCGAAGGGCGATCGCATGGCGGAATGGGACCCGTTCACCATGCCGGTCATCACCGAGAATTCGGGCGTGGTGAAGTATCAGGACCTGATCGAAGGCAAGACGCTGACCGAGCAGACCGACGAAGCGACGGGCATCGCCCAGCGCGTCGTGATCGAATACCGCACCTCGACCAAGTCGAAGGAGGATCTGCGTCCCCGCCTGACCCTGACCGGATCGGACGAGGGCGAGGCCGCCCGCTACATGCTGGCAGCCGGCGCGACCCTGTCGGTCGACGACAACGCGCAGGTCCATGCCGGCGACGTGCTGGCGCGTGTCAGCCGTGAATCGGCCAAGACCCGCGACATCACCGGCGGTCTGCCGCGCGTCGCCGAGTTGTTCGAGGCCCGCAAGCCGAAGGAGAACGCGATCATCGCCAAGGTGTCCGGCCGGGTCGTGTTCGGCAAGGACTACAAGGCGAAGCGCAAGATCGGCATCCAGCCCGAGGATGGCGGCGACGTCGTCGAGTATCTGGTGCCGAAGTCGAAGGTGATCGACGTTCAGGAAGGCGACTACGTCAAGCGTGGCGACAACCTGATCGGCGGCTCGCCCGATCCGCACGACATTCTCGAAGTGCTCGGCATCGAGCCGCTGGCGGAATATCTCGTGTCGGAAATCCAGGAGGTCTATCGTCTCCAGGGCGTGAAGATCAACGACAAGCACATCGAGACGATCGTCCGCCAGATGCTGCAGAAGGTCGAGATCATCGAATCGGGCGACACCACGCTGCTGGTCGGCGAACAGGTGGACCGCGAGGAGATGGACGCGATCAACGACAAGCTGGAGGCGGGTCAGGCACGCGCCGCCGGCAAGCCGATCCTGCTGGGCATCACCAAGGCGTCGCTGCAGACCCGCAGCTTCATCTCGGCCGCCTCGTTCCAGGAAACCACCCGCGTCCTCACGGAAGCGGCAGTCCAAGGCAAGCAGGACACGCTGATGGGCCTGAAGGAGAACGTGATCGTCGGTCGCCTGATCCCGGCGGGCACGGGTGCGGGCATGAACCGCCTCCGCGTCGCCGCGAACAGCCGCGATGCCGCGCTCCGCGTCCAGCAGCGCGCCCTGTCGGCCGCGATCGTCGCGCCCGCCAGTGCCGCCGAACTCCGCGCGGCGGAAACGAAGCGGTCGCGTCGCGAGGACACCGGCACCGGCAGCGATCCGCTCGCCGAGGTGGTGCCGTCGGGCGACGGCAGCGATGCCGCCGCGGGCGAATATCTGAACGACTGATCATCCGGCGACGGGTGACTATCAAGCCGCCGTCCGGGCAACCGGGCGGCGGCTTTTTTCATGCCCCCGGCGGCATATTGTTGGTTTCGATGGCGAATCGTCCCGAAAACGATCGGTTCGTCGCTGCACTGCAACATATGCGATGCATCCCCGGCTTGTTTATCGACCCGGTTTAGGGAATGAAGCGACCATGCAATCGGCACTCCCTACCCTCATCGAACCACGCCGTTTCGGCGATGCCCGTGGCTGGTTTACCGAAGTCTATAACGAGGCGACCTTCGTCGAACGCGGGATCACCTGCCGCTTCGTGCAGGACAATCACTCGCTGTCGGCACCGGTCCACACGCTGCGTGGCCTTCATTTCCAGCGCGAACCGCATGGCCAGGACAAGCTGGTCCGCTGCATCCGGGGCCGGATTTACGATGTCGCGGTCGATATCCGCAAGGGATCGCCGACCTATGGCCAGTATGTCGGAGCGGAACTGACCGCCGAAAACGGCCATCAGCTGTTCGTGCCGGTCGGCTTCGCGCACGGTTTCCTGACGCTGGAGCCGGATTGCGAGGTCACCTACAAGGTGTCGTCGCTCTACGCGCCCGATTGCGATGGCGGCGTGCGCTGGGACAGTTGCGGCATCGATTGGCCGATGCCCGCCGGCACCACCCCGGAACTGTCGGCCAAGGACGTGGTCCTGCCGACGCTCGCCGATTTCGACAGCCCCTTCCCCTATGACGGTCGCCCGCTGGCGCCCCTGGCCTGAGGTAACATCATGCGCATCCTGCTCACCGGCGGCGCCGGTTTCATTGGCTCGGCCCTCGTCCGCCAGTTGATCGAACACAGCGAACACGAGGTCCTGAACTTCGACAAGCTGACCTATGCCGGCACGCTGACGACGGTCGAAAAGGTATCGAATTCCAATCGCTATCGCTTCGTACAGGGCGATATCTGCGACGGTGCCGCGGTGCGTGCCGCGATCGAGGAATTCAAGCCCGAGATCATCACGCACCTCGCGGCCGAGAGCCATGTCGATCGCTCGATCGACGGGCCGGACGCGTTCATCCAGACCAACATCGTCGGCACCTTCCAGATGCTGACCGAAGCGCGCCGGTACTGGCAGACGCTGGAAGGCGCGGCCAAGGACGCGTTCCGTTTCCACCACATCTCCACCGACGAGGTGTTCGGCTCACTGGGCGACACCGGCTTCTTCACCGAAGAAACGCCCTACGACCCGCGCTCGCCCTATTCGGCGTCGAAGGCGAGCAGCGACCATCTCGTCTCGGCCTGGGGCCATACGTTCGGTCTGCCGGTGCTTATCACCAACTGCTCGAACAATTACGGGCCGTACCACTTCCCGGAGAAGCTGGTCCCGCTGATGATCGTCAAGGCGCTCGCCGGCGAAACCCTGCCGGTTTACGGCAAGGGCGATCAGGTGCGCGACTGGCTGTTCGTCGAGGATCACGCCCGCGCGCTCCAGACCGTGTTCGAGAAGGGCGCGGTCGGCCGCACCTACAATATCGGCGGCAATAACGAGAAGCAGAACGTGGAGGTGGTGAACACCGTCTGCGCGATCCTCGATCGCCTGCGTCCGCGTGCCGATGGCCAGTCCTATACGACGCAGATCGGCTATGTCGCCGACCGTCCCGGCCACGACAAGCGCTACGCGATCGACGCGACCCGCATCCGCGAGGAACTGGGCTGGGAGCCGGCCGAGACCTTCGACAGCGGCATCGAGAAGACCGTCGCCTGGTATCTGGCGAACGAGAGCTGGTGGCGCCCGATCGTGGAAAAGAGCGGCGCCGACCAGCGCCGCGGCCTCGCGGCCTGAGCGCGATCGCATGAAGCAGGTACTCGTCACCGGCGGCTCCGGTCAGGTCGGCACCGAACTCGCCCGCCACCGGTGGCCGGAGGGCTGGGAAGCGGTGGCGCTGACCCGCGCCGATCTCGACCTCGGCGATCCCCTCGCGATCGCCGCCAAGGTGGCGGAGCGGCCATGGGCGGCGATCGTCTCGGCGGGGGCCTATACGGCGGTCGACAAGGCGGAAAGCGATGTGGTGACGGCGTGGGCGGTCAACGCGCTCGCGCCCGCCGCGCTCGCCGCCGCGGCGCATGGTGCGGGTATCCCGATCGTCCATGTCTCGACCGATTACGTCTTCCCCGGCGACCGGGACGGCGAATGGGAGGTCGACGATGCCGTCGCGCCGCTGGGCGTCTATGGCGCGTCCAAGCTGGGCGGCGAGCTGGCGGTGCGTACCGCCTGCCCGCGCCACGCGATCGTCCGCACCGCCTGGGTGGTGAGCGCGCACGGCAACAATTTCGTGAAGACGATGCTGCGCGTCGGTGCCGACCGGCCGAGCCTGCGCGTGGTCGCCGACCAGCGCGGCAGCCCGACCAGCGCCGCCGATCTCGCCGCCGCGCTGGCGACCCTGACGGTGCGGCTGGCCGATGACCCGGCGGCGCCGACCGGCACCTATCATTTCTCGAACGCCGGCCCGACCGACTGGCATGGCTTCGCGGAGGAAATCTTCCGTCAGTCCGCCGCGCGTGGCGGCCCGTCACCGACGGTCGAGCCGATCACCACCGCAGACTATCCGACCCCCGCGACCCGACCCGCCAACTCGCTGCTCAGCCACCGCGCGATCGAGCGCGACCACGGCATCCGGCCGCGTGGCTGGCAGACCGCACTGGGCGACATCCTCGACGAATTATTGGGCGCACCCCATCAGGAGAAAACAGCGTGAAGGGCATCATCCTCGCCGGCGGCTCCGGCACGCGGCTCCATCCGGCGACACTGGCGATCAACAAGCAGTTGCTGCCGATCTACGACAAGCCGATGATCTATTACCCGCTGTCAGTGCTGATGCTGGCGGGTATTCGCGACATCCTCATCATCTCCAGCCCCGAATATATCGACAATTACCGCCGGATGTTCGGCGACGGATCGAACTGGGGCCTGACCATCCAGTATGCCGAACAGCCCAAACCCGAAGGGCTGGCGCAGGCATTCACGATCGGCGCGGACTTCATCGGTGACGACAATGTCGCGCTGGTGCTGGGCGACAACATCTTCTTCGGCGCGCACCTGACCGACCTGCTGGCGAGCGCCGTGGCGCGGACCGAAGGCGCGACCGTGTTCAGCTACCGCGTCGACGATCCCGAGCGTTACGGCGTGGTCGAACTGGCCGAGGGCGGCAAGGCGATCAGCCTGGAAGAAAAGCCCGAAAAGCCGAAGTCGAACCATGCGGTGACCGGGCTGTACTTCTACGACAACCGCGTCGTGCAATATGCCCGCGACCTGAAGCCATCGTCGCGCGGCGAACTGGAGATCACCGATCTCAACCGGATCTACATGGAAGCCGGCGATCTGTATGTCGAGCAGATGGGTCGCGGCTATGCCTGGCTGGACACCGGCACGCATGACTCGCTGCTGGAAGCGTCGGAGTTCGTCCGCACCATCCAGCATCGACAGGGCATCCAGGTCGCCTGCCTGGAAGAGATCGCCTACGAACAGAAGTTCATCACCGCCGATCAGGCCCGCGCCGCGGGTGAGCGCCTGAAGAAGACGGCCTATGGCCGGGCGATCCTGACGGCGGTCGACGGCTGATCGATCGATAGGCCGCCGGTCTGCGGATCGGCGGCCCATGCGGCACCGTTAGTTACCGGCGATGGGCCGGAATCGCGATCATCAGGGTGTCGCGGTTCCATCGTCGGTCGCGGCCGTGCATTCGCGTTGTGTCCTGACTTCGCTGTCGCCGTCCCGCCGGGTCAGGATCGACAGGATCCGGCATCCCCGGTCCGCCGGCCCCGCCACCACGAAGCCCCGTTCCGCGCCGTCCGTGCTGGTCCATTGCTGCATCGTACCGGTCCTGAGTGCCGCGGCGATGGCGGGCTGCATCGACTCCAGCCGCAGTGGCGCCTGGGCAGTGGCAGGCAGTATCCCGTCATCAATCGGTACGACCATCGCCGCCACCGGTGCTGGTGCGATGGGCTTTGCCACCACCGGCCGACGCGCGACCGTCCCTGCGGTGCCCGCTTGCGAATGGCGGTCGACCCGGAAGGGAATCCTGTCCGGCACGGCGATGCTGACCAGATAATGCCCGGTCGCCGCCCGCGAGGCGTTCATCGCCAGCCCCAGCGTCGCCACGCCCGCGACAGAACCCAGCACGACCGCGACGGCCCCCGTCAGCGACCACCGCCGTCGCGGTGCCGTAGCGATCGCCGCCGCACGCGGCCGCGATACCGCGTAATGATCGACCCGCGTGAACGACAGCCGGCGCGATCCCGCCATCAGCGTCCACGAACGCTCGTGCCGCTGCAGTTCGGGATCATGTGGATACGGCACTGGCAGCCACGCGGGGATATCGTCGTCCATCACCCGTCGATCCTACGTCGAACGCCGGATGAGACCAGCGAAAACGATCGGCCCGGACCACGGAAAAGGGCACCGTGGCGGTCGGCCACGATGCCCTTTCCCATCGTTCGCGTTCAGGCGAACACGATGCGGGTACGCCGCCGCCGTGCGCGCATCGACATGGCGACCATGCCGAACCCGGCCAGCATCATCAACCAGGTCGCCGGTTCAGGCACCGCGAACACCAGATTGTCGACTTCCAGCGAGTTGGCGCCCGTGCTGAACCGGATCGCGCCGATCAGGCCGTCGTTGCCATCCGTGGTGTAGGTGACGCGGCGGTTCATGATCGCCGACGTGCCGTCACCGTTGGACGGGAACGGCGTCGTGAAATCGTCGCCGGAGAAGGACGCGATGATGGTGCCGCTGGTGTTCAGGATGTCGACGCCGTTATAATCGTCGATCGAACCGATATAGAAGCTGACCGAGTTATAGCCGCCGCTGGTCGATGTGATCGTCGCGTTGCCGTTCGCCTTGACCGCCAGATACTGCGATCCGTCGCTGAATGCCGGCTGCTGATATTGCAGCTCCAGCGATCCGGCCACCAGTTCCGAACTGCCCGTCAGCGGATAATCGGCCGCGAATCCCGCCGGGATCGCCGCGCTGTTGAAGTCGAATACGATGGATTCGCCCCCCGTCGTCGGCGCCGCGAACGTCGCCTCGCTGCCGAACTGCGAGATCAGCGTCGCCGCATTCGCCGGCACCGCCGCCGTAACGGCCAATGCCGCTACGGCCAGTCTTACGCTATGTACCATGTCTTCCTCTCCCGTTCCGTACTCGCACACGGCAGCCCCCTTTTTTACGTGGGATGGCTTGTCGTGTGGAAAGCCACCGATGTGGCCACGGCAAAGACAGAACAGGCATTAACCCTAAAGTAAACAAGTGGGGGGCTTCACTGCCCCGGTATCACAGTGTTTTTACAAGACATTTGTTGGTTGCCGATGATTCCGTCCCAATCCGGAACAGTGACGGGGCCGCTCTATATCAATTATCATGCCGGCCGATCACGCCGACGGATCAATAGGCAGACCGCGGAAACAGCACGGCCGCGACGGTGCGGGCCATGATGTACAGATCGAATCCGACCGACCAGTGATCGATATAGAACAGGTCGAACTCGACCCGTTTCAGCAGTTTTTCGTCGGTGTCCGTCTCGCCGCGCCAGCCATTGACCTGCGCCCAGCCGGTCATGCCGGGTTTCACCCGGTGGCGGGCGGCATATTTCTGCGTGGCTTCGCTGAACAGCACGCCCGCCACCTTGGTGGAGGGGGCATGCGGTCGCGGGCCGACCAGCGACATGTTGCCGACGACGACGTTGATGAGTTGCGGCACCTCGTCGATGCTGGTCGCGCGAATGATGCGGCCGACGCGGGTGACGCGGGGATCGCCCTTCTGCGCCTGCCGCACCTCGTCATATTGCAGCATGTCGGTGCGCATCGACCGGAACTTCCAGATCCGGAACCGGCGATGGTTGAAGCCTTCGCGCTCCTGCTTGAAGAAGACCGGGCCGGGGCTGTCGAGCTTGATCGCCAGTGCCACCAGCGCCAGGAACGGCGCGGCGAAGAACAGGATGATCGATCCGATCAGCAGGTCCTCGGCGCGCTTCACGACCTGATCGACGCCGTTGATCGGGCGTTCGAACACCGTCATCAACGGCAGGTCGCCCAGCATCACCATCGACTGGCCCGCCATCGTGAACGACGACAGATCGGGCGCCAGCCGGATCAGCACCGGCAGCATCGCCAGCCGGCCGACCACGTTCTGCAGCTCCTCGTCGGTCGAGAACGGCATGGCGACGATCACCTGATCGACCCGCCCCGCCCGGATATCCGCCAGCAACTGCGCCACCCCGCCGCGGAACGGCGCGCAACCGCCCTCGTCGGCCACGACATGATCGTCGTAGCAGCCGACCAGATCGATCGTCAGCAGGCTGTTGGAGGCGATATAGCTCGCCAGCCGCCGTCCCTGCAGGTTCGATCCCAGGATCGCCACCCGCTCGTTGAAGACGCCGCGCCGCTTCAGCATCCGCAACGCCACCGTCTCGGCCCCGCGGATCAGCGTCAGCGTCACCGCCACGGATACGAACCAGAACACCGTCCATCCGCGCGAAAAGGATTCGGACGCCTTCAGGAAGAAGGCCAGCGTCAGCATCGCGACGCACGAGCCGATCCAGGCGGTCACCACCCGCGTCCAGCCCTGGCGCAGCGAGAAGCGCGTATCGATGTCGTAACAGCCGGTCAGTTCGGCGACCAAGGCATAGACGATCGCGCTCAGCCACGCGACGCGGACATATTCGTCCAGCGGCCGCAGATCGAAATCGACATAGGTCAGCCAGATGCCGAGCAGGCCGACGACGACGACGGCCAGCCCCTCCAGCAGACGCGCGGCGAGGCTGGACATCTCCAGCATCGCCGGCGTGCGACTGGCCCGGCGGTCTTCGCCATCTGGGCCGGTTCCGTTGCCGGAATCGAGAAGGGGCGTTGCGATCGGTTCGGTTCCCATGGTTCAGCGGTTCGCTTCGTCTATCGATAACCGGTCATGATTGACAATTCCCGACATCATTCACGATCCGTCCTGATCCAGCGCCGCTCGCGGCGGAACACCGCCGCCAGCGACAGGCCAAGCTTCCACAGCACATAGCGGGGCACGTCGCGCCATCCCTGCAACATCGCCCCCTGCCCATGGGCGATCAGGGCGACGACGACCAGCAGCATCGCCGCCCCGGTCAACCCGCCCAGCAGGCAGAGCGCGACGAGGCCGCTGCCCATGACCAGCGCGACGCCCGCCAGCAGCAGGATCGCGACGATATCGAGCGCCAGCAGCGGCACCAGCGGCGGGGTGAGCAGATGCATCCCCAGCCAGATCATCGCCGGCCGGCCGCGCGTGATGCCCCGCCCGATCAGCGTGCCGGCATGATCGCCCGCGACCTGGAAGAAACCGGATTCCCAGCGGCGGCGCTGTACCGCCGTGCCGCGATCGTTGCTGGCGCTGCCCAGCACCACCGCAGCCGGATCGAACAGCGGCGGCCGGCCATCCAGCGTGGCGCGCACCCCCAGCATCAGGTCCTCCGCGACATGCCCCGTCGCCAGCGGCAGCGCGGAAAAGATATCCCATGGAAACGCCATGCCCGATCCGGTCAGCAGCGCGGGCGCGCCCAGCCGCGCCGTGCCCAGCTGGCGTACCGCGTTCTTGACGTAAAAGGCCGCGGCGGAGAAGCGCGCGGTGCTGGCATCGGTGTCGGTCAGCGCGATCGTATAGGAACCCTGCACCGGCACGCCGGCGGCGATCGCGCGTGCCGCCACGCTCGCCAGCGCACCCGGCGCCGGCACCGTATCGGCATCGACGACGATCACGCAGGCGGGCGGATCGGCGGCCAGCGCGGCCCGCCCGTGATCGAGGGCGAAGCCCTTGCCGCGATTGACCGGATCGTGCCGTTCGATCACCCGCACGCCCGTCGCCCGCGCGACCGCGGCGGTATCGTCGGTGCAATTGTCGGCGACGACGAGGATCGCCATGCCCTCCGGCGCGCCCGCGCGCATCGCGTGCAGCACCGCGGCGATGCCGCGTTCCTCGTCATGCGCGGGCACCAGCACGACCGCCGATCGGGGATCGAACCCGGCGGCGGGTGACGGATGCGTCCGCCGCGGCATCGCGCCCAGCCCCGCCTCGACCACGAACACCGTGGTGGCGATCAGCAGCGGCGCGACGAGCAGCAGGCAGACGAGGTCGGCGATCGTCATGCGGTCTCCATATGCTTCAGCAGCGCCGCGGCGTTGGCATGCGCGTCGTGATGGGCGGCGACACGCCCCCGCCCCACCGCGCCCATCCGTTTCCGGATACCGGCATCGGTGGCCAGCGCCCCGGCCATCGCATCGGCCAGCGGGGCCGCAGCCCCCGCCGGAACGACCCAGCCGCATTGCTCGTCGACCAGTTCGGGGATGCCCGCCACCGCCGTGGTGACGACGGGCGTCCCCACCGCCAGTGATTCCATGATGACGACGGGCAGTCCCTCGGCAAAGCTCGGCAGGACCATCGCGGTGGAGGCGCGCAGCTGCGCCGCGACATCGGCACCGCCACGGCTGCCGAGCAACGCGACCTGACCCCCCAGCCCCAGCCGCTCGATCCCCCGTTCCAGTTCGTCGCGCAGCGGCCCGTCGCCGACCAGCGCGACGCGGGGCCGGATGCCCCGCTGCCCCAGCAGCGCCAGCGCCTCCAGCAGGATCGGCAGCCCCTTTTGCGGGGCCAGCCGCGCGATGCAGCAGAAGTCGAAATCGGGCTCGGCCACCCCGGCGGCCTCGTCGATCGCGGCAAGATCGACGCCGCAGCGCACCACCACGATCCGCGGCCACAACGCGACATCGACCCAGCGGCACAGCTGGCTGCGGCCGTAATCGCTGATCGCGACGACGAACCTGGCATCCGCGATCTTGCCCGCCAGATCGAGTTCGCGTGGCGCATCGAACTCGTCGGGGCCATGGACGGTGAAGCTGTACGGGATACCCGACAGCAGGTGCGCCATCCGTGCCACCGCCGCCGGATTGGTGCCGAAATGGGCGTGAAGATGGCGGACATCGGCGCGCTTCATCGCCGCCGCCAGCCAGCATGCCTCCGCCAGATAGGCGGCCCGCGCGACGAGGCCGCGCAGCGTCGACGGCGTCATCGTGCCGCCGGCGCGCCATGCCCGCCACGCCCGCCCCGGCCGGCCGATCGCGACGCATGCCGCGGTCAGGAGCAGCGGCAGCACCCGCCCCAGCACCACGGCGGTCCGCTCCCGCTCGGCCCGGTCGGCGGGGTCGGGCAGGTCGTCGGGCGCGGCGCGGATCGAGAAACGATGGACATGATGCCCCGCCGCCTCGATCCCGTCGATCTCGCGGCGGACGAAGGTATGGCTGACGGTGGGGTAGCGATTGACGAGATACGCGATATTCATGGCAAGCCGGATCGCCCCCGTTCCGCTCTGCGCCGAACAGCCAACGCGAGGAAAGGACAAAGACGATCACACGCCGCAGGTCAACGCCTTCTCGCTACGCCGCGCTTGCAAAGCCGGTCACGACATGGATTGAAGCGACGGACCGCCCGACGCCGGGCATCAGGGGAATGGCGGCACGCCGATGGACAGCATGATCGATCTCCCATCCGCCGCAGCCATGCCGGACTGGTCGCGGGAAGCGAAGCGGCGGATGCAATGGTATCCCTCACGCTCGCTGCTGGCGGCGATCCGCGCCTATCAGGCCGCGCGGGGTCCGTTCGCCGGCCTGACGCGGCGGCTGGCGATGGAGCGGCATCGCTTCTGGTCGATCGTGACCGGCGCCGATATTCCGATCGACGCGCGGATCGGCGGCGGCCTGTTGCTGCCGCACCCCAACGGCATCGTGATCTCCCCCGCCGCGACGATCGGCGTCAACTGCCTGCTGTTCCAGCAGGTGACGATCGGCGCGACCGAGGCGGGGACGCCGACCCTGGGCGATCATATCGATGTCGGCGCGGGCGCCAAGATCGTCGGACCGGTCACGATCGGCGATCGTGCCCGGATCGGGGCCAATGCGGTCGTCACGCGCGATGTGCCGGCGGGCGCGACGGTCGGCGGCATCCCCGCGCGCATCATCGGCGCCCGCGACTGATTACCGGCCGGCGATCGCCTTGAGATGATCGATCCGGGCGGCGAAGGTCCGCTCGAAACTGTGGTCGCGGCCGATCGCCGCCGCCGCGTCCGCCATCGCGGCCAGCCGGCCCCGATCGTCCGCCAGCACGGCGATCGCGCGGGCGGCGGCGGCGGGATCGTCCATCGGCACCGCGATGCCGACCTCACCCAGTGCCAGCACCCCGGCAAAGGCCGCATTGTCGTATCCGACGATCGGCACGCCGCAACTCAGCGTCTCCAGATAGGTGCAGGAGGGATCGTCCTGCCGGTGGCAGCACAGGAACAGGTCGACCCGCTCCTTCATCAGCGGCACCAGCACTGCGTCGAACGGCACCTTGCCGTGCAGCACGACCTGATCGCCCAGCCCCGCCGCCACGATCGCCTGCTGCATGGCGGGGCGCAGCACGCCGTCGCCATAGATATCCAGCGTGAAGGGGGTGCCCGCCCGGCGCAGCTCGACGGCGACGCGGACGAGATGATCGGCCCCCTTCATCGTCTCCAGCCGCCCCGAGAACACGATGCGTAGCGGCTTGCCCGTCCGCATCGCCTGCTGCTTGGCGTCCAGCGCGGTGGCCGCGATCTGCTGGTCATCGGTCAGCCGGCTGTCGAAATAGCGCAGGATCGACGGGCTCGACCGGCGATAGGCATCGTATCCCGGCTGGCCATTCGCCTGAAGCCCGGCCGATCCGGCGAAGGCACGACGGCGACGGCGCTCGGTCAGGATCGTCCAGACCGCGTTCTTCAGCGCCGCCAGCGAACGGCCCTGTTCGATCGCGATGATGCGCAGCCGCGTCTTCAGCGTGTATTCGATGATGAACACCACCGGTGCGTCGGTCAGGCCGGGCACCGGCAGGTCGCGGTGATTGTCGCCCGCCGCCAGCACCACCGCCGCGTCGCGGGTCAGCGCGCCGATCCCGGTCGCATCGGGATCGATGAACGCGACCTCGAACGGCAGATCCGCAGCGGCATAGTCGCGCCCGAACGCGATCTGCGCCGGATCGCCGGCCCGGATCGCACAGCGGACCGGCCCACCCCACAATCTGGCATAGAGCGCCAGTCCCTCCACCATCTTGATGTCGAGGAAGAAGCCGTCGCCCCGCGCCGCCGCCGGCACGCTGGGCATCACCACCAATACGTCGCGCATGGTCATTGGCCCGCCTCCGTCGCGTTTCGCCGCAGGCGGATCGTCGCCGGCACGCCGATCGCCAGCGCGCCCGCCGGGACGTCGGCCAGCACGACCGCATTGGCCCCGATCGCCGCCCCCGCGCCGATCGTCACCCGCCCCAGGATCACCGCGCCGGCGCCCAGCTGGACATCGGCCATCAGGATCGGCGCCTCGTCCGGGCGATCGACCGTGCGCACCCCCAGCGTGCAGTTCTGCCGGATGATGCAGCGGTCGCCGATCCGGGTCGCGCCATGGATCACGATGCCGCCCTGATGCTCGATCACCACGCCCTGCCCCACCTCGGCGGTATAGGGCAGTTCGATCCCATAGACGTTGCGGCAATAGCGGAACGCCCAGCGATAGATCATCGACAGGGGCGCGCGCAGCAGCGGCAACCGCACCGTCATCCGCCACACCCCGAACCGGTGCGCCGCCAGCGCCCGCAGGCCGGGGCGGGTCCAGTCCGACCCGTTGGCGCGCCAGTCCGCCCGCCATTGCCGACGGAGTTCGCCGATGCTCATGCCTGCCGCGCTTCCGGACCCTTGTATTCGATCAGCGCACCGCGCCGTCCGCTCAGTCGGCGCCAGTGGAACCGGGCGGCGCCCTTGGCCTGCGCGAACTTGCCGACCACCAGATGCACCGCCAGCGACCGGGCGAAAGCGGGGCTCACCCCCGGCTCGCGCGCCTTGCGCCGGGCGATGCGGACGATCTGCACCGGATAGAGCAGCAGGAGCAGCGCCCCCGCCCACCAGCCGACCAGCACCGCCGCCGCCAAGGCCAGCAGCGGCAGCGCCACACCCCAGGCGATCGTGCTGCGCACCTCGCGGCGCCAGTGCGGATCGCCGGCGCGGCCATGCCGCCACGCCAGTTCGGCGAAGGCGTGGCCGCTCCGCTCGGTCCGCCGCCACCATTGCTCGAAACGGGTCATCGCCGCGTCGTGACGGGTCATCTCCGCGTCGATCCGCCTGATCCGCCAGCCCCGCTCCCGCAGCCGCTGGCACAGGTCGGGCTCCTCGCCGGCGATATAGTCGGGATTATAGCCACCGGCCTGATCCAGTGCCGCCCGCCGGAACAGCGCGTCGCCGCCGCACGACATCGCCTCGCCCACCGGCACGTCCCATTCGTCGTCGCACATGCGGTTATAGGCGCTGGCCTCCGGAAACCGTTCGCGTCGGCGGCCGAACACCACCGCCAGTCCGGGATCGGCACGCAGCGTCGCGGCCGCCCGGTCGAGCCAGCCGGCATCCAGTTCGCAATCGCCATCCACCATCTGCACGAAGGCCACGTCGCGGTCCGCCAACGCGGCCAGCCCGGCGTTGCGCGCCAGCGCGGCCGTGAACCGGGTCGCAGGCGGCAAGGTGACGACGGTCACCCCCTGTGCCTCGGCAAAGGCGACGCTGCCATCGGTCGACCCCGAATCGACATAGACGCGCGGCGCCTCCGGCGGCAGCGAGCGCAGGCAGGCCTTCAGCCGCTCTCCCTCGTTGCGGCCGATGGCGATGATGGCGACGTCGCTCACGAATGATCCTTCCACGCAGGCGGTCGATCGACCGGCCCATCCCAGCGACCGACCGCCGCCTCCCGGTCGAACCCGACGGCACCCAGTCCGTTGCGGATCAGGTCGCGCCATTCGCCCGGCGCGTGCGCGCTGTCCCGGCCGAGCCCCGCGATCTCCCGCAGCCGCCAGATGCCGAATCCCGCCAGCCATGCCAGCCCCGACAGTCGCGCCCATCCCGGCCCATAGGCGCGGGCGAAGAAGCGCCGGCGCGACCGGAACCAGTAATCCGGCAGCTTGCGCTGCGCGCTCGCACCATCGACCACGCCGGTGGCGGCGCCCCCGATATGCCGCACCCGGCTGGCCGGGACGAACAGCGCGCGCCAGCCGGCGGCATGAAGGCGGTGCATCAGTTCCACCTCCTCGAAATACAGGAAGAACCCCTCGTCGAACAATCCGCAGGCGCGCAGGGCGTCCGCGCGCAGCAGCACGCTGGCGCCGGTCACCCAGTCGGCCTCGACGATGTCGTCGTCCTGCGCCTCGACGTTGATCGGCGCGACGCGGAGCAGCCGATCGAGCAGCGGCGTCCCCGCCCCGCGCAGGAATTCGCGCGCGATGGTGGGAAAGCGAAAGGCGGAGCCCAGCCGCCGCCCGTCATGGTCGATCAGCAGGCTGCCCGCCGATCCCGCGTCCGGCCGGGTATCCAGCGCCGCGACCAGCCGGGCCAGCGCGCCGGGCTCCACCTCGGCATCGGGATTGAGCAGATGGATATAGGCGGGCGGTGCCTCGTCGGCCAAAGCCCGGCGGATCGCCTGATTATTGGCCCAGCCGAACCCGCCGTTGAGCGAAAGCGGCAGGAACGACACCCAGTCGCCAAGCGCCGGTTCGGCCACCGCCGCCGCCAGCCGACCGGCCGATCCGTCGTCCGAACCGCCATCGACCAGGATCACCCGCAACCCCGGCACCGCCTCCCGCTCCCCCGCCAGCGCGGCCAGACAGGCAAGCGACAGGTCGGGCGTGCGGTAATTGACGATCACCACGGTGACCCGCGAGGCGGTCGTCGGGGTGGTCGTTCCGTCAGGGGACTTGATCGTCGATGGTCCGGTCGGCTCTAGCACATCTTACCCCCAATCGCCCGCGGACCCGTGACAGGGGGATGGGGCGATCTTCCCGTGGCGGCCTGCTGCCACGTCGTCAAACCCAAGTGAAGAAGATTCACGTGCCTGCCACATCGGGCGCGACGTTGGAACCCCGCTCTTCGGGCCAGTCTTCCCGTTAATATACATTGAAGCCCATGAGGCTTCACGGTAACTGATTGCCATGCAAACGGTCGTCAAACGAGAAAATCTCTCCATCGTGCAAGCACTTCGTGGCATAGCTGCCCTTTGGGTAGTCTTGTTTCACGCGAATGAGGGTGGGCATATACCATCCCTGCGACAAGCGCTGCCCGATCCGGTCGGATCACTTGTATTTGACGCGGGCCATTTCGGCGTCGCCATATTCTTCGCGTTGAGCGGCTTCGTCATATCTTACGGCCTGGACCGGTCTCGCGCGACGCTGGGATTTTTCGGGACCTTCATTATCCGAAGGTCGATCAGGCTCGATCCACCCTATTGGGCATCGATGCTACTATCCGTTGCCTTGATCGCCGTATCAGGGCTGGTGAAACACGAGGATTTCACGCTACCGGACTTTAGCTCGGTGTTGGCCCATCTGTTTTATTTACAGGTGATCTTGGACAAGCCCGAGATAAACAGCGTTTACTGGACGCTGACATACGAGGTACAGTTCTACCTGTTTTTCGTCGGTGCGATCGTCGCCCGATTTTACCTGAAACATGCTGTCGATACGGCGCTATATATCGTCATCGATATCGCCCTGTTCCTGTGTGCGATATCATCGGCGCTGGGATATTTCGAAAACGTCCATCCAGGGCTGTTCCTTCCCCTGTGGTCCAGCTTCTATATCGGCGTGCTGGCCCACACCGCCACCTTGTCGAAGCGGACGATCTGGGCCTTTATCGCCTTGTTCGTCGCCATGCTGTTCAACGGCGAATTCTCCATCGTAAGCGCCTTCACCGGGGCGTTTCTGCTGATGGCCATGATGTCGGGCTGGGCAAGGAATGGGATGAACTGGCGATGGCTGCAGTTCCTGGGCGGCATATCCTACAGCCTTTATCTCGTCCACAATCCGGTGACCGGCGCCGTAAGCTTCGTGCTGAACCGGATACCGGTGCATGGGACGATCGCCGATCTGGTCAAGCTGGTCATGATCGTCGCATCTTCTGTCATAGCCGCGTATATATTCTGGTTTGTCATCGAGAAAAGAACCCATGACATTGCCAGATCGATCACGACGACCGGTTCGGCCCTGCCATGGCAGAAACGCAAAGTGCGCCGTGATTGATATCACGGCGCACTCTACCTGGGTCGACGGGATCAGCGCCTTACCGAACCTGGCCGACGGACCGGATTATTTCCGACCCAGGGCGATGGCGGCGCGTCGCTTGGGCGTTTCGCTGAGGGGCTGTCCGGAATATTCGCGCAGGCCCCAGGCGCCGAAGCTGCTGATGGGGCTGGTGCTCGAATACAGCGTCAGCGTGTCGTTGAACCGGGTCTTCCAGTCGGTGATGTAGTTCGTGTAGATGTCGTACATCAGGTTCGACCGGTTGAGCCCACCGATACGGGTCAGGCCACCCGTCTCCAGCAGATGCTGTCCCGCCTCATAGGCGATGTAGCGCTTGCCGTACTTCTTCGCCCAGGCGGCATTGGCCTCGCCCTCGTTGGCCAGCGTCTTCTTGGCCTCGCTGGCCAGATCGGACAGCAGCAGGGCGGTGTCGGTCTGATTGGTGCGCACGCCCTCGAAGAAGGAGTGGCCGAAGTACGGCGCGGTCGCCAGCGCGTCGATATTGTCCGCCAGCCCCGGGGTGGTCATCACGATCTCCGCGGTCCACGGATTGCCGTGCTGCGTCGCGGCCACCCGGACCAGCTGGCCCGGACGGTCGGCGAACACCTTCGCCCAGATCCGCATCACCTCGCCGGTGCGCTGCGCATAGCGGCGCAGGTTGGCGATGAACCCGTTGTCCGACAGCTTGCGCGCCAGCCCCTCCGCCTCGGCCTGACGCGCGACCGGGAAGCTGTAGTTCCAGACCTCGTTCGACAGCTCGACATAGATGCGGCGGTTCGCCGGAATGCCGTCGTGCATCAGCTGCGCCATGCGGGTGATATAGTCGTCGTCCGCATTCCACGGCACCGTCATCCACGGCTCGGCCGACAGCTTGTTCGACAGCGCCACGATATGCTCCAGCGCCGGCCCTTGCGGACGCGACTGGTAGATCGAGCCCGGCAGGGTCCGGTCCGCCCACTTCGCCGACTGCGGGTTCGTGTTCGCCGCCGACCAGTCGAGGAAGCGCAACACGCCGTAGGGCTTGAGCGAATCGACGAACTCCTGGCTGAACACGTCGCTGCGCGCCATGCCCTTCTCGCGGCAGTCCAGATTGCGCACCGGATCGCTGGCGCTCATGTTGCGCAGGCTCAACCATACCCGCGCATTGGCCAGCGTGTTCGCCGAGAACCGGAACTCGGAGCTGTGGTCGCCCGGACCATCGCCGCCGCCACCCCGGTTGCCCTGGATCGAGATCGTACCCGTCCCCTCCCAGGTGCAGCGGATGATCGCACCCGCACCGGTCATGACGTCCGCCGTCGGCGTCAGGATACGCACCACCTCGCGCCCCGCCGGCATCGCCGATGGCAATATGTTGCCATTGGCATCCTGCTCGGACTCCGACACCTCGCCCCAGCCCTTGGCCGGATCCATCCAGTTCGACCCCGTCAGCAAATTCGCAAACGATCGCTCACCACTCCAATAGGTCACCACCGCCAGATTCACGCCCAGTTGAAAACCGGACTCAGGCGACGTGGAAACGGTTGGAGTTGGAGCCGGAGCCGGCGTCGGGGTCGGGGTCGGCGTCGGGGTCGGGGTCGGGGTCGGGGTCGGGGTCGGGGTCGGGGTCGGGGTCGTGACCGATGTGCCTGAAGGGACCACCGTCACATCGGATGTGGTCGCCGGCTCACCACCCGATCCACCGCAAGCACTCAATGAGAAAGCCGCCGACAGCATCGCGACGGTCGTCACGATGCTCCGACCGGAACGGCCCCCCGGTCGAGCGGATAGTAAGAATTCGTGCCGTGACAATGGCCACACTCCCGAGGATCTGTTCATCGGGGAGGTACGAAAAAATGATTATTGCCCAATTAATTGGCGGTTTATTTCCTCGTAAGGAAGATTGACGATCCGGCAACTGGCACCGCGATTCGGCGTGTGCGGCCCGATCACTTCCTCCATGAGGCATCGAACCGGTTCGATGCCGGGCAAGACGACCGCATCCGTCGGGCATCCGGTGTCGGGACCCGGTGGGTGACATCGACCTTCCGCGTGGCGGCCCGAAGAGGGGCACCACGGAAAATTCGGTGATGGACGAGGATTGCGCGCTGCTGGTATCGCTGGCGAACCGACACGGATCGACGGGCGGATCATCAGCCAGCTGATCGTACAACGCGACAAACGGTGACGTTGACGCACATGGACTGGCCAGGCCGGTCACATGGACAGGGAATAATGGGATGACCGCCGGATGATCTTCGTTCTCAAGACAAGCATCACCATCTCGCTGCTGTCCGGTGCGATGATCTACCTGTTGCGGATGCTGGTGAAGCGGCCGTTTCGCGACACCACGATCACCGCCACCTATGTGACCATCCTGTCTTTCCTGGGCCTTTGTATCGGCCAGGTCTTCATCGCCTTCACCGCGCTGGGCACGATCGTGGCTTATTTCGCCCGCAGGCGCACGATCGCCGCCGGTGTCGCGCTGTTCGTCATCATCACCATGCCCGCCGTGCTCAAGACCATCATGGCGGGGTCGCTTCAGCTCATCAACATCTCGACCGAAACCAGCGCGACCCTCGGACTGCTGGCCGGCAGCTTCATGTGGGGCGGCCGTTCCGGGCGACACGACGCGACCCGTGATCTTCCGGCCTATATGATCATCGCCGTGCTGACCTTCTCGAACGCGCGCGACACGACGATCACCAATGTCCTGCGTGTCGTGATGGAAAATCTGATCGCATTCGTGCTGCCCTATCTGTTGATCCGGAACGCGTTGCGTGACGCGATCAGCATCCGCAACGCGTTCCTGTTCGTCACGGCGGCGGGGCTGTGCCTGTCGGCCGTCGCGATCTTCGAGAGCGTCCGGGTCTGGCCGATCTATCAGGCCTATGGTCAGCAGTTCGGCACGATGTCGTTGGCCAACGTCAAGATGCGCGGCGGCATGCTGCGCGCGGGCGGGCCATTGATGAACCCCCCGCTGTCGGGCGCCATCCTGGCGCTGTGCTTCGTCACCGCCTTCGCCGCGCGCGACCTGTTCAGGACGGCGATGGGCCACCGGATCGTATTGGCGGTGCTGGTGGGGGGACTGTTCGCCATGCAGACGCGGGCGGCCTGGCTGGGCGCGGTGTTCGGTACCGTCGGGGTGGTCGTATCACGTCGGGGTATCAGGGGGATCATCGGCTATCTGCCCGTCCTGATGATCGCGGGCGGCGGCCTGTATGCCGCCGCACTGGTCAGTCCACGCGTGGCCGGGCTGGTGGGCTTTTCGGCGGATGCGCAGGGAAGCAGCCAGTATCGCGACCAGCTTACCGATCTGGGTGTGGAGATCGTCAAGCAGCATCCGCTGATCGGCCAAGCCCCGGCGATCGTGCAGATCCAGATGTCCAGCCTGCGTCAGGGCGAGGGCATCGTCGATTTCGTCAACGGCTATCTGGGGATCGCCCTGTTCTCGGGCCTGATCGGGCTGGGCCTGTTCGTCGGTGCGCTCCTGCTGCACGGTTACCGCGCCTACGCGGGCAAGCGGGTGGCACGAGCGCGCGGGGGCGGCAGTTTTGCCGATCTCGGACTGGGCGTCGTCGCCGCGGCGGGATCGATGTTCCCGTTCGTGCCCCCCGACTATCGCGTCGTGACGACGATGATGCTGTTGTTCGCCCTGAGCAATGCGGTCGAGGCACGCTCGCATCTCCAGCCGGCGGAGCGGAGGCCCTCGCCCCCGGCACCCCCCGCCCGCCACCGCGATGAGGACGAAGCGCTCACCACGGCTCCCGCCTGAAACCGACCGAGGCAGGACGCATCAGATCGATTCTACCGTCATTGTCTCGCCACGCGGGGCAATGACGGAAGGGCCGGGCACGGAAGCGTCAGGCCAACGTCATCCCGCTCTAGCGGATGTCGAACAGCGCCATGATCGCCTGTTCGCCGCCATAACCGATGGCGACGCCGGTGAGGCCCACGACGATGAACAGCAGTTCGCGGGAAACGTTCAGGAACCCGTGCCGCCGCAGCGCGATCCACGCCACCACCTGAGCGGCGAACTCGACGGTGCCGACCGCCCAGACGATGCCGACCGGCCCCAGCTGCGACCATGCGATCCAGCCCATGATCGCCAGATAGCTCAGCCGGGCGAGATTGGTCACGAAGGTGAAGCGCGTGTTGCCGATCGCGATCATCACCTCGTTGGCGGCGTAATTGCCTGCCGCGAAGAAGGTCGAGATCGACAGGATCTGCAGATACATCGCCGCGCCCGCATAGCGCGGATCGTACAGCAGGGTAATGACGAGATGGGCGCACCCGATGAACCCGCCGGCGGCAAAGGTATAGAACAGCGTCTGCGGCATCCGGACGCTGTAGAACTTCGTCCGCAACGCTTCCGGCGACTCGCGGAATATCTCGGCGTAAAGCGGATAGAGAACGCGGCCGGCATAGGCGGTGACCAGCCCGATCGGCGCCACCGCCAGGCCGGCAGCGATGATGTAGATGCCCATCATGTCGAGCGGGAACACCCGCGCCAGCACCAGCTTGTCGCCCTGCGTGATCAGCAGCGTCAGCATCGTCGACCCGGTGATGAACCGCGAGAACTGCCATAATTCCGCCGCCCGTGCCTTCGAGAAGCGGAACCGCTGGCTCGAATCCGGATAGAGCCAGTAGCTGACCCCGACCGATAGCAGCTGCCCCAGCAGCGTCGACAGGATGATCGCCCAGAAGGAACGGAAGATCAACGCGCAGATGATCGAGATCACCAGCCCCACGATCTGGCTGCCGACATCGATCGAGCTCATCATCTTGACCCGCCGGGCGCGCAGCGCGTTGAACGGCGCCATCGATCCCAGCCCGTCGATCAGCGACGTCAGCCCCGCGACCGCGATCGGCCATTGCAGCTCCGGTTTCTCCATGAACTGCGCGATCGGCCCGGCCAGGATCGCGACCAGGATCGACAGGGCGATGCCGCGCACCAGCTTCAGCGTCCACACCTCGTCGCGGAAATCGCGGTCGATGCCCTTTTCGTGACGCACGATGAAGGCGATGATGCCGACATCGGAGATCAGCGCGAAGGTGACCATCACCGAGGTGATGATCCCGACGATCGCGAACGCCTCCGCATTCAGCAGCCGGGTCAGGATGACCGAACTGACGATCCGCAGCACGTTCTGGAGCAGCATCACGCCGACCACGACCGACGTGTCGCTCGTCACCCCGCGTCGCACGGCACGAAAGGCCGCCGCCGGGGACATCAGCGGGTTCGGGAGTATTCTGATCGGCATCGATGCTCGCTCGAAAGACGGGGTTCAGGGAGTGGTCGTGGGGCTCCGGCGAGCGCGGCGGTACACGTCCTGCCAGCGGCCGAGAAGATCGCGCCAGCGAAAACCGAGCGCCATCGCCTTGGTCCGCGCCTGCCCGGCCAGCTGGTCGGCGAACGCGCCGTCCTGGCCCAGCCGGTCCATCGCCGCCGCCAGCGCCGCGACCACCGCCTCGTCGCCGTCGGGCGGGATCATGATCGCCTCGTCGGTGGTCAGCAGTTCCTGCGGCCCGGCCCAGTCGACGCAGATCACCGGCAGGCCCAAGACCATCGCCTCCTGAAAGGCGATGCCGTTGGCTTCGGCCAGCGACGGCATCACGAGCGCGCGATAGCCCGACAGCCGGTCGTGCAGCGCCGGCCCGGTCGGCATCCAGCCGATGAAGCGCACTCGCTCACCCAGCCCCAGTCGCTCGGCCAGCGCGGTCAGTTCGCCGCGTGACGGCCCGTCGCCGATGATGTCCAGCGTCGCACCGGCATCGGCGCGCGCCAGCGCCCGTATCGCGAGGTCGCAGCCCTTGTACGGGACCAGCCGGCCGAGATGGACGAACGACCGGTTGACCCCGGCATGGCTTACCCGTGGCCGGTCGACCAGCGCATCGGGGATACCGCAATCGAGCGTGCGGATCAGCCGATCCTCGTCGCAACCGCCCAGCAGCAGCGCCGCCGCGGTCCGGTCGCCTCCCGACACCAGCAACAGCGCGTCCCGCTTGCCGCGGAACAGCCGGCCGAGCAGCCATTGCAGCGGCCGGAGGATGGCCGCGCCGATCGCCTTGCCCGTCGATTCGCGATCGCGAAACGCGGGCGGATGGGTGACGTTGCCGTTCAGCGGCCCGATCACCACCGCCCGGCCCGGCATCCGGAAATAGGGCAGCACCGGCGAGATCGGCGAGGTGAAATGGACGATGTCGGGCGAGAAGTCGTTCGCGACCCGCACCGCCAGCCGGTGCAACTGCCAGGCGTTGAGCAGCGCCAGCAACGGCTTGACACGCAGCCGGTGGAGCCAGACCTGGGTCGGCCCGTCCTCGACATAATCGATCGTCAGATCGGGCTGGTCGGCCAGCATCTCGTCGCGGACGCGGGCGTGCGTCACCTGCCGGACGTCATGTCCCAGCGCCTTCAACTCGCGATGGATCTGCAGCGCCTTGATCCCCTCGCCGCCCATCCGCCGCGAGATGTTGGGGGCGACCAGCAGGACGCGACGGATGCCGTCGAGCGTCGCCGCGCCCGCGTCTTCCTGCTCGGCGAGCGGCATCAACCGCCGCCCATCACCGAATACAGCCCCAGCTTGCGCGCGATCTGACGGACGCGGATCTTCCGCTCGAACTTGCCGCGGGGATAATCGACGAACGGCCGCACCGGCGTCGGCGCCAGTCGCGGGGTACCGTTCGCGAACAGCCCTTCGCGCTCGGCATCGACCAGCCAGTCCTTGGCGATGCCGCCGGCATGGAACGCCTTCATCTCGCCGAACGCCAGTTGCCGCAGCATGTCCGGCCCGGTCTTGCCCAGCCGCCGCGCGATCCGGCCGGCGACGGTGTTACCGAAGCAATGCCAGGCGGCGGGATCGAAATAGCCGCCCCCCATCTTCTCGGCGAGCGCAGCCCAGACGATCGATTCGACATGCATCGACCGAACATGCGCATCGGTATCGAGCGTCGCCAGCAGCTCCTCCAGCACCCGATACGGCAGCGGCGCACGGAACTGACAGACACCGATATCGGTATGATCCGCCATCGGAATGCCCTGGTCATAGGCATCGCGGACCAGCGGTTCGGGCAGCAGGCAGTTCGGCCGCTGCCACATCAGCAGCAGGCCCGTGGCCGGGGTCGGCTCGAACGCGAAGCGGTTGGGGAAATAGACGTCGGGATCGAGGATGATGACTTCCTCGCCATCCGCGGCATACAGCACCGGATCGGTGATCTTGCGCCAGCAGGGATGGCCGCCACGGAAATGGCGGATCGCCGGATAGTCCGCGAATTGTGTGGCAGCACGTTCGTCGGCATCCGCCTGATCGAATACCGACAGCCGGTGCGGCGTGCCGACGACCAATGGCGCCATCGCGGCGCGCAGCGCATCGGCATCCGCCGGCGCGTCGGTCAGCAGCGCCAGATCGAGCGGCTCCGCGGCATTGCGGAACAGGCTGGCCATGCACGCCTGCGCATAGCGGAGCGATCGGGCGCCGAGGACGCAATAGACCTTGCGCGGTGTCGTGCCGTTCACCTTCGCCTCCTGTCCGATGTCAGTTGTAATAGTCGGAATAGCCGCTGCCCTTGCCGTAGCCATAGCCGTAATCGTCGCCGGTGAAGCCCTGGACATAATTGTTCAGGACCGTGCCGAAGCAGCGAACCGACTTCATCAGCCGCATCGAATCGCGCACCTGCTTGGCGGTGGTGACGCCGTCTTCGACGACCATGATGTACCCGTCGATCATCGCGCCCAGGATCATCGCATCGTCGTTGGCGAACACCGGCGGCATGTCGCACAGGACGATGCCCGGCTCCGGCCGTGTCCGGGCCGCCGCGATCAGTTCCTGGCAACGCGAACCGGCGAGCAGTTCCGACGACAGGACGTTGCGCACCGCGGTGGGATAGATCGTCAGCTGCTGCCCCTCGATCCCCCAGGCCAGATCGGCCAGCCGGTCGTCCCGCCCGGAAAGATATTCGGTCAGCCCGCGCTCGACCGGGATGTTGTAGCGCTCCGCCACCGACCCGCGCCGCAGGTCGAGGTCGAGGATCACGGTGTGCTGGTCGGGCAACCGGGCCATCGAGGCGGCCAGATTGCACGCGACGAAGGTCTTGCCGACCCGCGGCGTGGCGGACGTGATGCCGATCACGCGCACCCCCTCCCCCATCAGCCGGACGATCTGGGTCCGGAGCAGGTTGAACGAGCGCGATCGCTCGTCGCGACTGCGAAACCCGACGATCGCCTCGCCAAGATCGGCGGCGGGCAGGATATGCCGGGGCTCGGTACTGATCGTGACCGGGCCGGGAATGGAAGGCGACTGGATATTCATCGACTGGGCGTTCCCGTGCTCAGGCTGGGGTGATGGCGGCGGGCGCCCGCTTGCGGAAACGGGGCAACCGGTCGCGCCAGTCCTTCTTGCGCGACAGTTTCGGCACGATCACCAGCGGCGGTTCGCCGATCACGTTCTGCAGCGCACCGACCCCGCGGATCGGCCGGGCGATCAGTTCCAGCAGGAACGCGATCACCACGCCCAGGCCGGCACCCCCGATCAGGCCGCCCAGCACCAGCACCGGCCGGTTGGGCGAGATCGGCTTGTCCGGCACCACCGGGGGATCGATCACCGTCAGCCGTTCGCCCCGGCGCTGCTCGCTGATCTGTGCAGACCCGCGTGCGTTCATCAGATCGGTCTGCGCCGCCTGATAATTGGTGCGCAGCCCGTCCGCGCGCGCCTGCAGCTGCGAAATCTGCTCCAGCACCGCCGGCGCACGCGCCTGTGCCTGCGCCAGTGCCGCGGTCCGCGACTGTTCGGTGCCCATTGCCGATCGCAGATTGGCGATCGAGGCATTGTTGGCAGCGATCTGGTTGCGGATCGCCCCGCCGACATCGGCACGACTGACATTCTGCGCGCCCAGCCGCTTGGCCTCGGCGAGCCGTTGCTCGGCGGCACGGACGTCGGGATGATTGTCCGAATAGATCGCGCGGGCCGATGCCAGCTGGGTTTCGGCGGCGGCGACGACGGGATCGCGGTCCACCGCGCCGCTCTGCTGGCGTAGCTGCGCGGTCAGCTGGGCATTCTCGCGCTGGAGCTGGGCGATCTGCGTTTCGTATCCGCCGCCGCCCGCCTGGATCATCATCGAATTGCCGGTCGACAGCGCCATGCCGTTGGCCAGCTTGATGCTTTCGATCTGACGCTCGATGGCGCTGACCTGCCCGGCCAGATCGTTGGCGCGCTGTTGCAGGAACTCGACCGTCCCCGTCGCCTGCTCCGCCGTCTGCGATGCGTCCAGCTTCACCAGTCGTTCGACGAAATCCTGCGCGACGATCTGCGCCTTGACCGCCTCGGGATAACGGAACGACAGCGAGAAGGCGATCGTGTTCGATCCCGGGCCGCCGATATCCGCCGATACCGGGGTGATGCTGGTCGCCCCGCGCATCGTGTCGAGCACCTCGGACAGTTTCCCCCGCCGCCGCTCATCGGGATACAGGTTGTTACCCTCGACCAGTTCGATCAGGTCGGGCCGGCTGAGGATCTGCTGGCGCACGCTGGCGATGCGGCGATCGATCAGGTTGGTCGACGACGATGCCATCTGGCCACCGACATTGGCCGGAATCTGCGGGCTTTCGACCAGCAGCGTCGCCGACGACTGATAGCTGGCCGGCGTCAGCGATGCCGCGGCGACGCCGATGACGGTGCCGGCCACCGCCGGCGCGATGATCCACCAGCGCCGCTGCCACAGAATGGCAGGCAGGTACGGGATGATCCCGGCCCCCTGCTCGTTGTCCATGTCCTGTGCGTAACCTTCGTTCATCATCGTCTACCCGCCGACCACGACAGTCCCAGTCGTGCCCCTATGTCCGATCCGTCCGCGAACGAGCTGTTGACCCGGCGATAGCTGACCTGCCCGACGAGCGACAGCCGCTGCCCGATCTGGCGTTGCAGGCTGACGTCGCCCGAATACAGATCCTGATTGCCGGCATCGGACAAGCCGCCCGCCACATCGCGCACCACGCCGCCATCGACATGGTTGATATTGCCGCCGATCCCCAGCGACAGTTTCTCGGACAGCCGCTGGCTGTAGCTGAGGCCCGCGCTGGTCAGCACGCTGACCCCGCCCAGCCCGGTGGCGCTGGGCACGCGCGCCGCGTTGATGCAGCCCTGCCCGCGTTCCGTGATGCGACACAGCGATCCTTCGACCGACAGCGAGACGTTGGTGCCCGACGATCCGTCACGCACGATGCCGGCACCCGCCGCCGCGGTCATCGACCAGCGTGACGACAGGCTGCGCGAATAGGTGAAACGCGGCGTGTAGACCTGCGACGACAGGCCGCGGGCGTAATCGACCTTGCTGAGCGACAGCTGGAACCCGCCGCTCGAAATCTCGGACAGCGACCGCGAATAGCCGAGATTGGCCCCGTAGCTGTTGTAATTGGCCAGCTGCGCCTCACCATCCGGGTAGGTCGACCGCACACCGTTCAGCCCGAACGACAGGGTGGAGCGGGTATCGACCAGATAGCTGCCGCCGAACTGCGCCTGCAACGTGTTGCGACGCTGCCGCAACCCGATCAGGCCGACGTCGCCGCTGATGCCGCCGGCACCCGGCTGCGTGATGACCGGATTGACCACGATCGGCGCCGTGCCGACCGCCACCGGATCGACGGCGCCGCCGCCGGTCGTGCCCGTGCCCGTGCCCGTCGTGCCCGTCCCGAGCGGTGGCACCGCCAGGGCCGACGGCACGAAGAAGCCGCCGCCCGCCCCCAGTATCTGGCTGTCGTACGTCGCGGAGACGCTCAGCGAGGTACGCGGGCTCAGCCGCGTGCTCGCGCTGCCGTTGACGCCGTAGCCGTCGTTGCTGCCCAGCCCGCCGGACAGATAGTCCGACCGGGTGTAGTTGGCACCGATCACCCCGTCGCTCACCCCGTCGACGAACCGGACCTGCGGCCGGACGTCCAGCTGGGTCGATGCCGCGGCCTCCGACGATTCGGTCAGCAGCGGGTTGGTGGAATAGGCTCCGCCCGCCGTGACCGTGATCGACGGCAGCGTGGTCTGCGCGACGACGGACGCCGGCATGACCGCGGCGATCGTGCCCAGCAGCAGGGCGGGCAGCGACACGGAAGCGGGTCGCGGATCGGAGCGGCCCCGGATCATCACGGCACCACGACGGTGTCGCCGCTCTGCAGTTCCGGCAGGCCGGACAGATCGCGCGCGCTGGGATTTCCCTTGATGAGGTCGGTCAGCCGGACCCGCGTCGGCTCCAGGCCGCTACCCTGCTTGCGCAGGATCAGGACGTCGTTCGTGTTGGCGAAATCGGTCGGGCCGCCCGCGCTGAAGATCGCCTCCAGGACGTTCAGATAGCGGCCGGGGGTGAACGATCCCGGACTGCGGACCTTGCCGATCACCGACACCTGGAAACCCGACGGGGTCCGGATCGACACGGTCACCTGCGGCACCTGGTCACGGAACTGGCTGGCCAGCCCCTTGGAGATCGCGGCCTCCAGATCGGCGGGCAGCTTGCCGACCGCGTTGACCCGGCCGACCAGCGGGAACGAGAAGGTCCCGTCGGGCAGGACGCGGACGGTGCGCTGCAACCGCTCTTCGCCCCAGACATAAATTTCCAGTTCGTCGCCGGGGTTGACGCGATAGGGGGGAAGGGTTGCCGACCGGCTTGCCCCGGGCTGCTGCGCCAGCGCGGGCAGCCCAACGGCGACCGATGCCGCCGCGCCGGCCACTGCCAGCGCCCGCATCACGACCATCTTCATCAACAAATCCCCATGTCTTGATCTCGACCCGTGCCGCCTTAGCCCGATGGCGTTGAGAAAGCCATAAGGCGACAAAGCCATAAGGCACATGCCATTACCGCCCCGTCGTTCCAGTGGCGATCCGCCGCCGCCCGGTGCTACAGGTCGCCCGGACCAACGATCGGGAAACGACATTGAAACGCCAACGCCGGCATGATGCGCCAATGCCGACACACCCTGTACCCCCGCGTCATGCGCCGTACCGTGCCGCCCTGTCATCCGTCGCCCTGATCGGCACGATGCTGCTGGGCGCGGGCTGCACGTCGCGTGCCGAGCGCGCGGCGGAGGCGATGGCGGCGGGCCAGCAACTGGCCGCCGCCGGCCAGTACGGCCCGGCCCAGGGGCAATTCGACATCGCCATCGCCGCGCGCGACGACCTGCCCGAACTCTGGCTGCTGCGCGCGCGCAACCAGATCGCGCTCAACGATTATGCCGGCGCCTATGGCTCGTTCCGCAACGTGCTGGATCAGGACCGCACCAACCGCGAGGCGCTGGACGCGGTGTCGCAGCTGTCGCTCGCCACCGGCCGGCTCGACGATGCGCGCGATTATTCGTCGCAGATCCTGGCGCTCGATCCCAACAATGTCGGCGGCCTGATCGTCGCCGCCACCGCCGCCTTCCGTCAGGGCCTGTACGATCAGGCGGAAGGCCAGTTGAAGCGCGCGCTGCAACTGGCGCCCGACACCGAATCGGCGCTGGTCCTGCAAAGCCAGTTCGCCATGCGCCGGGGACGCTTCGATCAGGCGGGCGCGGTGCTACAGCCGATCTTCCTCAAATCCGGCGGCAGCCGCGACGTCCGGCGCCAGTTGATGACGGTGTACGAACATGCCGCCGACGCGAAGGGCATGCTGGCGGTGGCGACACGCAACGTCGCGGCCGAGGGCGACGACATCGCCCACCGCCTGACGCTCGCCCGCCAGATGCTGCTGACCGGCGACCGGGCGGGTGGTGCGGCCCAGCTGAACCGCATCCACGCCACCCGTCCCGGCGATGCGCGCCGCGATGCGACGATCGCGATGCTGGCCGATGCCGATATCCCGACCGCGACGCTGGCACCGGCGCTGGCGACATTGTCCGAACCCGATCCCGACCTGACCCTCGCGCTGGCCGGTTACGCGCTGGTGCGACAGGATCATGCGGTGGCCGAACGGCTGCTGGCGCCGCTGATCGCCGGCCGCCCGGCGGGGGTCGGCACCGCCGATCTCTACGGCGCCCGCGCCCACGCGCTCGCCGGGCTCGGCCGTTATGGCGATGCGGCCCGCTTCGCTGCCGCCGCCCTCCGGTTCGATCGCGAGCAGACCGACGCGCTGATGGCCCGCGTGCTGATCCAGCTGGCGGCGCGCAAGGCCGCCAGCGCCCTGCGCGACGTGCGGATCGTGGCGGCGGAGAATCCCGATTTCGCGCCGGGCTATGCGTTGTTGCGACGCGCCCTGATCGCCGCCGGCGAGCCGCTGCTGGCGGATCGCGCGCTGTTCGACGCGGTGAACGCCAACCGCAACGATCCGGTCGCGCTGCGTCAGTTGGCGGCGATGCTGGTGGCCAACGGGCGGGAACGCGACGCGCTGGATTACGCCCGCTCCTTCTCGCTGCGCAACGTCGCCTCGGTCGCGGGCTGGACGATCCGGGGTGACCTGTGCCGGATCACCGGCGACAATGCCTGTGTGGCCCGCGCGCGCGCGATCGTGGCCCGGCTTCACGGCCAGTCGGTACCCCTGCCCCCCGTCCCGGCGGACGAGCGCACCGACCAGAACGCCGCCGATGCGGCCGACGTAAAGGACAATTGATGACGTCGACCACCAGCACCGCCCCGGCGAAGCGCGCGTTCCTCGGCCTGGATTACGATCTGCTGCCGATCGACGACGTGCTGGCGCAACTGGGCGCACGGCCCGCCGATGCGCCGTTCGTCTATCTCGTCACCCCCAATGTCGATCATGTCGTCCGCCTGCACGACGACACGTCCGACGATCGCGAGACGATCTGGGCGGCCTATCGCGCCGCCCGATGGTGCACCTGCGACAGCCGCATCCTGGCGGCCCTCGCACGGCCGCGCGGGATCGATCTGCCGATCGCGCCGGGCAGCGACCTGACGCCGCTGGTGCTCGACCGGCTGTGCCGCCCCGGCGACCGGATCGCGGTGATCGGCGGCCGCGAATCGACCGTGGCAGCACTAACCCGTCTCTATCCGGGACTCGATATCGTCCAGCATCGCCCGCCGATGGGGATGCGCCGCAATCCCGAGGCGATGGCGGCGGCAGTGCGGTTCGTGGTGGAGGCGCGGCCCCGCTTCACCTTCCTCGCGGTCGGATCGCCCCAGCAGGAACTGCTCGCCGATCTGATCGCGCGCGACGGCGGCGCGACCGGTATCGGCCTGTGCATCGGCGCGGCGATCGAGTTCGTCGTCGGGGAAAGCAAACGCGCGCCGCGGCTGTTCCAGCGGCTGCATATCGAATGGGCGTTCCGGCTGCTCGCCGATCCGCGCCGGTTGTGGAAACGCTATCTCGTCACCGGACCGCGCATCTTCCGTCTGGTCCGCGACCATCATCCGGGCGACACCCCCGGCGCGTGATCCGCGCCGGGGATACCGGATATCAGGTGGTCGGGGCCGCCGCCTTGGGCGTGGCACCGGCCTTCGGCGCAAAGCCGGGCTGATAGTCGATCTTGGCGCCGTCGCGCGCCTGCTTCAGCTGCTTCTGCGCGATGTCGCCCACCGCGGCACGGCGGATCGCCTCGGCGGCGATGCGGCGGGCCGGGTCGCCCGCGATCGGCTGGGTTTCCTTGCCGGTGATGACGCTCACCACACCGCGCCCGCCCGTCGCGACGACGAAGGGCTCGCCCGCCGGCAGGTCGGTGACCGTCTTCAGGAACTGCGCCGGGGTGCCGCCGCTGTCGAGCTTGGCGGGCTGGCGCTGGGTCGGGATCGACATGCTCTTCAGCCGCGTCACGACCGCGTCCAGGGTGTGATCCGCCTCCAGCGCCTTCAATCGGCTCGGGTCGGCCGGCAGCGGGAAGATCACCTGGTCGAGCGAATAGATGGTCCGCTGCGCGAACATCTCGGGATGCTGGGCGATGAAGCCGTCGATGTCGCTCGCACTCGGCACCGGGACGTTCTTGGTCACCTGCTGGCCGAGCATGTTGATCATCAGCTCGTCGTTCACCCGGCGCTGCTGCTGGAGATATTCGGGGTCCTTGTCGATCCCGCGTTCGCGCGCCTGCTGGACCAGCAGCTTGCGGTTGACCAGGCTCTGCAGGGCCGCGGTGCGGATCGCGTCCTTGTCAGCGCCCGCCGGCGCGTTCTTCAGCTCGCCGTTCAGTTCGGACAGCGATACCTCCTCGCCGTTCACCACGGCGACGACCTGCCCGGTGGCGGAGCGCTTGCACCCTGTCACCGCGATCGCCGATGCCATGATCACGATCGTTAACGCTTTGGATCGCATAACTGTCTTTCACTCCTAACCAACGTCCACTAACCGGATCGGGCAGGCCCACCGGATGGCAGGGCTCCCGTACGTACCGCCAGGGGCGGATCTTTGGAAGGAACCACGTGATGCAGACTATCTACGATTGGATCACGGTCGCCTTCTTCGCCGGATTGGTGGTCCTGCTGCTGCAGCGTTCGGTCGGACCGGAAGAAAAGCAGGATTCGATGCTTCACTATATCGTTCCGGCCGGTGGCTGCGCGGTGACCAACTATCTGGGTAATGAGGGATATCACGCCTTCGCGATTCTCGTCTTCGTGGGAATCCTCGCCTATACCTGGTATTTCCTGAAACCGTTCGCGCGCACCTGATCGCGGCGGCGTCCCCCTGTCCGGCGCCGGTCCGTCGCGGACCCGCACCGGCCGGGGATCAATGGGGCCCGATCAGCATCGCCCGCCCCGCCCGGCCCGAATCGGCGACCAGCGTCTGCACGAACCGGGTCAGCGTCGCCATCGCCTCGCCGCGATCGTCCGAGATCACCGACACGCGGGCAAGCAGGCCGTCCGGGATGAAGCCCTGCAGATTGGCCTTCGCCATCATCAACCGCTGGTCGAACCACCGGACCGGCATCGAATCGCCGATCCGGGTCCAGTACATCACATATTCCCGCCGCGCGCCGCGATCCGCCGCCAGGAAGCGGACGGGGATCGAGAAACGGTCGTTGATCGGCACCGTCGCCGCGCTGTTCTCGATGATCGAGAAACCGGCGGCCGGATAGCACACCTCCGGCCGGTGGACCTGCAACCGGCCCTCCTGCACGCTGCTATAGGCCATCACCAGCATCACCGGATCGGCGCCGCCATCGGTATAGACGCGCGTCAGCAGCTGTTCGTACAGGGTGCGCGACAGCTGGTCCTCGGGCGGCAGCACCAGCCCCGACTGGGTGGCATAGCGCCACGATCCCAGTTGCTCGGGGATCAGCTTGCCGAACGCCTCCTCGCCGATCCGCGCGACGCTGCGCCGGGGAACGTAGAGTTCGGACAGCGCCACGGTACCGCCCACCGCCAGTCCGATGATGAGCTTGCGGCGCGACAGCAGGTCGGGCCCGGTACCGGCCGTCCCGCCGTCATGCCGGCCGTCGCGATCGCCGGTCAGGTCCTGACCCATGATGACATCGCCCGCGCTCATGGCTTCATCAACCCCGTCCGATGGCCGATCGCGGTGAAGATCTTGTCGATCAGGAAGATCGTCAGCACCGACACCACGAACATGAACAGCCCCGCCGCCTCGTGCAGGAAGCCCTGTGCCACCGCCTCGCCCGCATAATAGGTCAGCAGGACCAGGATCAGCACGCGCAGGAAATTGGCGAACACCGCGATCGGAAAGATCATCGCGATCAGCAGCAGCGTGTACCGCCAGCTCGCATTGTGCCGCAGATAGACATAGAAACTGCCGATCGCCGTCAGGCTGATGAGCGAGTTCAGCCCGGCGCAGGCGGCGGCGATCAGCAGCTCGAACTGGCCGATATAGATGCTGACGCCCGAGGTCGCGACCGGATACCCCAGCCGGGCGAGCAGCCCCACCACGCTTTGCGAGATGACCAGCTTCACCGGCTGCGTGCCGATATCGACCACGGTCTGCGGGATCGGGATCAGGAACAGCGAATACAGGATCGGGAACCACAGCACCGCCAGCGGCCGCCGCCCGCCGACCGCATAAAGGATCGCGATGAACGACAGATACGCCGCCAGCCCCCGCACTTCGAGCAGGCCGGTGATCCGCGCCGCGGCATAGAGCATCAGGCAGGGCACGAGGAACAGCGCCGCCTTCCACGCGGCGGGTGGCGAGGCGACCGCCGCCGCCTGCTTAGCGCTCAGGGCGAAGATCCAGATCGCGGTGGCGAACACGATCGGGGCATGGGCCGCCTGATCGGTGCCCCAGCCCCGCGCCGCCAGATCGAGCAGGGTCGGCCCGGCGAGCAGCGCCAGCCCCAGCCAATAGATCGGATGGCGGCGGAATGCCGTCCACAGCGTCAGCGCGGTATCGCGCCACTCCTCGCGCCGGGTGGGGCGCGGGGGCGGGGGTGCCGCCGGCTGGCCGTTGCCCGGTATCGGGGCAGACGGCACGGCACCGGTCCAGCCCGGTTCGGGTGACGCGGTGTCGGGAGAAACGCTCAGGTCCATGATACCGGCAAGTCTAACCGCCAAAAGTTAAGGGCAAACCCAGAAAGCGCGGGATCGACCGACCGGACCTTGCGGGCCGTCGATCGAATGATGGCCCGACCCGCCGGTACTGCCGGTCATGGCTGACGATCACCTCTTCCAACACCGCTCGCTGTAGAAGGACGGCACGGCCTTGGCAACCGGCCGCCCCCTCCGGTGCCATTGAACCCCAGATGTACAGACCCGCACACCGTCCCTAAAAGGGACAGGGCGGCAAATAACGGGGGCAAGGGGAGCATGACCGGGCAGGGGGTCGGCACGAATCGCGGTTCCGACAGGAAAAACCGTGATGTTTCCACAGGATCGCCGCGATGACGGACGCGGGCGACGGGCGGGAACGACGGGTCCGGCGACGCCGCATCGTGCGGATGCTGGGCGGCTGGGCGATCCTGGTATCGCTGTTCCTCCTCTGGCAGACGCTGACCTATCGCGGGCTGATGGCACTGGCGGCGGAGTGGCAGTTCAACACCTTCGGCCGCTACTATCCCTCGCTCACCTATGTTCTGCTCGCGACCGTCATCGCATCGCCGGTGCTGTGGCTGTTGCGCGGCGGCGACCGCGACGGGGAGGTGGCCGGTGGCGAAGGGGCCGCCATCGCGCCGTCGCCGTTGCCGGGCCGCGCGTTCATCCGCACCATATTGGGCGTCGCCGCCGGCTGTGCGGTGATCTGCCTCGCCGTGCTGATCGCGATGATGTCGCTGCCGGGCGATACCGGCGCGGTGCAGCGGGTCGTGGTCGGATCGCCCGCCGCGGTCGACCCGCGCACCGGTCCGACCGAATTGTCCGGCGCCCTGCTGCGGGGCCGGACCGCGGGCCTCAGTCAGGATCTGCTGGTCGCACGCCGGACGATCCGGTTCGCGCCGATGCTCTCCCCCGCCGGCGACCATGCCGAGCCCGTCCGCTATTTCGTGGAGATCGGCGCGGACGAGAATGCCGCGACGATGCAGGGCAACGGCCTGCGCGAGGGCATCCTGCGGCGTGGCGGGTTGCCGGGCGAGCTGGAATATTTGTTCCGATATGCCGGCTATGACGTGGCGACGCCCTATTATGTGCTGTTCGCGTCGCGCGCCGCGCTGCAATGGCCCTATCGCGTGGCGGCGATCCAGCTCGCGCTGGTCGGGCTGATCTGCCTGATCGCGGCGGGAGGGCTGCATCTGCGGCGGGAGCGGCTGCGCCGCCAGCTGCACGATCATGACGGCCGTCATACCGACCCCTTGCCCTGATTTCGTGCTGAACCGGCCATTAGCCATGAACGGAAGGCTGGCGTTCAGGGATGGGGGTGCACGACGATGCCCATGGCCCCGTCACTGTCCCTCAAATCCTTTTCGCTGGCGGTGGCGGCACTCGGCTTCACCGGCATCACGCCACCCGGCGGCGGTGCGCGGCTGACGCCGGCACCCGCCATGCCGATGCCGTCAGGGGACGACGCGATCGGCCCGATCGACCCGCTGACGCTGGCGCGTTCGGCGGACGGACTATTCTACGTCACCGCCGCGGTGAACGGCGTGCCGGTGCGCTTCGTGGTCGATACCGGGGCCAACGTCGTGGTGCTGACCAGGGCGGATGCCGCCGCCGCCGGGGTGACCGGCTCAACCGCCGGGGGCCGCGCCTTGCGGACCGCGGGCGGCACCGCGGCGATGCGCTGGGCGACGATCGAGCGACTGACCATCGGCGACCACGCCATCGCCGATGCCGATGCCGCCATCGTCGGCGATGGTGGCCTGCCCCATTCGCTGCTCGGCCAGTCGGCGCTGTCGCGGCTCGACTCGGTCACGCTGCGCGGCAACCGCCTGCACCTTCGTTGATCCGGGAAGATCGGCCGTCACGCCTCAGGCGGCCACGCCGGCCCTGATCCGCGCGCGCCGCGTGAAGCAGCCGATCATCGCCATGCCGGACAGGATCATCAGCCACGATGCCGGTTCGGGGACCGGCGACACCGGATCGGTCGCCTCGACGAGCGGATTGAGTCCCGCCGGATCGAGCGGGTCCACGCCGGTGCCGATGACCCCCGATCCTGCCCCGATTCCCGACTCCGCCCCGGACATGAACGACGCCTGCCGGAACCCGTCCAGGTTACCCTGCGGCCCCAACGCGCCGCCATCGGCGACGAGCAGCGGCGCGACACCATCGACCGGGGCGAGGAACGCGCGCGACTGACCGGCGGCCGCCGGGATCAGGCCCGGCGGCACGGTGCGGGTGGCCGCGCGCGCGCCGGCCGGGCGACCGGTGCGAAACGCCCGCGCGAACGCCGCCGGCTCCATGGTTCCGAACCGGCGCGGCAGCGGCGCGACCGGATCGGTCACCACCGCCGCGAAGGCGGACGGCAGACGCCCTTCCTCAAACAGGGCGCGCTCGGTATGCGGGGCCAGCGCGACGATCGCGAACACGGTGACCAGACCACCCACGACCACGGCCTGAAATCGACGTTCGTGCAAGGCCAGCGTCGAAGGGGATAGGGTCATGTCAGGGTTCCTCACCAGCGTTTCCATCCGTCATGCGCGCTTGCGGGGCGCATCGTCGGACGGCCCCCCCACCACCGCCGCCCCCGTCATGGCGGCACTCGTCACGGCGGGGCTGCTCGCCGGTTGCGCCCCCGCCCCCGCACCGCAGGATGCCGCGATCGTCCGCGCGGTGCTCGCGCTGCTCCAGTCCGATCGCTCCCCGACCGCACCGGGCCTGTGCGTCGATGCCCGCCCGCGCGGCGCGGCGCTCGCGATCTTCCGCACCATGCGGATGACCACCGAACCCGACGAGCGACCGTGGCGGTCGCCCGCACCGCTGGGCGCCGCGCCGCGCGTGAAGGGGCAGCAGTTGTTCGAGGATGCGGTCGGCCGCGACCGGTTGCGTATCCGCGAGCCGGAGACGCCGGCCCCCGCCCTGCCGCGTGCGGCGCAGTTGCGCCTCGACGCCGCGGCCCGTGCGCTGTCGCTGGCGGACCGGTCGACCGATCATGTCGTCGGCGACGATCTCGCCCCGCCGGGAATGGCGGTGCGCTGGTGGCTGCTCAACCGCCTGCGCGGGTGCGAGCGCACCTTCATTCTGTCGCGGATCGCCCGCAACGATGCGATCGGCTTCGTCACCGTCACCGCCGATCACTGGGGCACCACCTATGCCGTCGAACGCGTATCCGGCGGCTGGCGCGTGACCGGCCAGTGGGACAAATGGCTCTACTGAGCCGCCCATCGGGCTAGGCCAGCGCCGCCAGCGCCGCCCCGACCAGCAGCCACGGCAGCAGCAGCCCGGCGACGATGATCGGCCCGCGGAACTGGCGGATGCGCAGTTCCACCGCGTCGAGCGGCGGTTCTTCCAGCCCCGCGTCGCGCCAGGTGCTGGCGGGCGCGGCGACGGTGCCGAATTCGGCGCGCACGATCGTCTGCGCCGGGGTGGTGACGTCGACCGCATCGATCGCCAGCGGCACGACGAAGCGGCAACCATAATGCTGGCCGTCGCGCCGCACCACGCGGGCGGTATGCCGACCCAGCCCGGCGATCCCGACCGACACCGTCGCGTCGATCGCGATCGGTTCGTCGGACAGCATCCGGAAACCGGTCGCCGACAGGTCGTCGACCTGGATGTCGACGGGACGCTGGTCGTCGCGGCGCAGCGTCGCGCCCAGGTTCACCGTCTGACGATCGGCGATCCGTTCGTCCTGCTCGCGATAGAGCTTGGCCGTCACCGCCATGTCATGCGTCTCCCACCGATCATGTCGATCGATGTGCACCCGCCAGGGTTAGGGGAACGTAAACGCAGGCACGATTCACCCGCCATGCGGGGCAAATCGCGCCGCGATGCTGCATTTCGACGCCGAAACCGGCGTATCGGGCATGGGCGTATCGATACGCGGGCGTGGTTAACGGCCGGTTTATGGTGAGCGACCGGTTAACATCCGGTTTCCCCGCCCGACGGAAAACGCGCGCCGATCGGTTCGTGCCGACTGATCCACGTTCTTGTTCGCTGCGGATTGAAGTGTTTAGCTCCCGCCATGCCCCCCGCCACCCGACCGGAACACGTCCCCGCCCGCCGAGTCGCGGTCGCCATTCCGGTCCGGGACGAGGAAGAACGCCTGCCCGCCTGCCTGGCCGCGCTCGACCGGGCGGCGGCATCATGGGGATCGCGCGGGCCGGTCACGATCGTCGCGCTCGCCAACCAGTGCCGCGACCGCAGCGTCGCCATCCTGCGCGACACCCGCCTGTGCCATGCGACGCTGGTGTGGCGCGCGGTCTCGCTGCTGCCGGGATACCGCCATGCCGGCTGGGCGCGCCGCCTCGCCTTCGATGTCGCTGCCGACCTGCTGGTCGCGGACGACGACCTGCTGCTGTCGACCGATGCCGATACGCTGGTCGCGCCCGACTGGCTGGTCCGCAACGCCGCCTGCCTGACGGAGGCCGATGCGGTGGCGGGCCGCGCGGTGACGATCCGGGCGGAACGCGTCGCCACCGGCGCGACCGGGCATCACCGGCTCGACCTGCTCGGTCGCTACTATACCGCGCTCGATTATCTCCGCGCCGTCCGCGATCCGGGGGTGGAGCCGTGGCCCCGCCATTATTACGAAGGCGGTGCCAGCATCGCGCTGACCCATGGTCTGTACCGCCGCATCGGCGGCGCGCCGACCCCGTCACTGGCCGAGGATCGCGCCTTGTTCGACCGCATCCGCGCCGCCGGTGGCCATGTCCGCCACCCGGTCGACGTGCGCGTCGCCACCTCGTGCCGGCTCGATGGTCGCGCGCCCGGCGGGATGGCGGATACCGTCGCCGGCTGGGTCGCGCAGAACGAGGATGCACCGCTGCACGACACCTACCGCCTGCCCGTCGCGCTCGATCCCGATCTGGCGGTGGCCGCCGACCGGCTCAGCTTCGCCACGCTGCCCGCCACGCTGGCGGAGGCGCAGCGGCTGATCCGCCTGCACCGGTCAGACGCGACGCCACAGGTCGAGCCGATACCGGTCGTGCCGGTCGCCCCGCCGCTCGATCACCGCGTCGCCGAGCAGGTTGCGGAGTTCGGTGACGGCATCGTCTCCGGACCTGGGATAATCGGTATCCCCCGTCCAGTGGACCAGCAACAGGTCCCCGCCTGACCGGAGTGCCCCCCGCAGATACGCCGCCATCCGCGCCAGATCGTCACCGTCCCAGTAATAGATCACCTCGGACAGCAGGATCAGGTCGAACGGTCCGGCCGGCGTCTGCGCGGGCAGGCTGCGTTCCTCGAGCCGGACCTGCGGCAGGTCGCGGCACCGCGCCCGCGCCGCCGCCAGCGCGGTCGGCGACGGATCGACCGCGAGCAACCGGTCGCAGCGCGGCGCCAGCAACGCGGTCAGCACCCCGTTCGCGCACCCCACCTCCAGCGCCTCGGCGTAGCGCGCCGCCGGCAACGCCGCGAGCGTCTCGGCATATTTGGCCTGTTCATAGGGGCTGGTCTCGAACCCCCAGGGATCGCCTTGTTCGCGGTACAGTCGCTCGAACCAGGCACCGTCGATCGATCGTTCGCGCCGGGTCACGACCATGCCCTCACCACCATGGCTCCGCACCCCAGCGATCCGCCGTCAGCCACGCCGCCGCCGCCCGGTCGCGCGCCTGATCGGGCACCGGCTGGCGCAGGTACAGCCCCAGATCGCGGGTGATGCGGTCGATCGGATCGCCGTCGAAGAACGACGCGGTGCCGACACCGCGCGCCGCCGCCTCCATCACCGCCAGCCCCGCCTCCTCGACGATCCCGCGCGTCATCAGCACGAACGGGATCGCGTCCGCCGCGTGCGCCTGCGCCAGTTGCGCGGCGCGCTCCACCCACATGCCCGCGCTGCGCGTCGTCGCCACGCATCGGCCGAAACGCAGGCGCTGCACCGGATCGTCGCCCTTGCCCGTCGTGACCAGATGATCGCGCAACAGCCGCACCAGCGCCTCCACCGCGCCCAGTTGCACCGCCGTGAAGCGCCACGCCCCCGCGCTGAACCGCGGTTCGCGCTCGTAATCGCCCGGCCCGCCGATCAGCGCATCCGCCGCCACGGTCATGCCGGTGAAGTCGAACCGTCCGCTCATCGTCCCGCGCATCCCGCGCACCGTCCAGCGGCGATTGTCCACCCGGTCCGTCATCCCGGCCACGTCGGCGAGGATCATCTGCTTCGCGCCATCGTCGTCGCAGGCGGTGATGAGCACCCGGTCCAGCTGCCCCGCGCCCGACGCGAATATCTTCGCCCCGTCCAGCACCGCCCCGTCCAGCACCGGGCCGTCCAGCACCGGGCCGTCCAGCACCGGGCCGTCACCGCTGCGCGTCACCGTCATCCCCGGCGACGGCTCGGTATTCCACACCCCCATCAGGCATCCGGCCGCCAGATCGCGCGTCAGCGTCGCCCGTTGCGCCTCGGAGCCATAGGCATGGACCAGCTGCACCGCATTGACGTGCCCCTCGTACAGCCGCCCCAGACTGAGGTCGGCGCCCCCGATCCGGCGCAGCACCCGCACGAAGCCGGTCGTCTCCTCGCCGGCCGCGACGGTGCGGAACGCCGCCAGCAGTCCGGCGGCGCGCAGGTCGTCGATCCGGGCGGCCGGAAATTCCTCGACCGGCGGTTGCGCGCGCCACCGGTCGATCAGGTCGTCGATCATCTGCTCCATCGCCGCCCAACGGGCGATGGGTCATGCGGGTTTCAGTCGCCGACGAAGTGGAGCGCGGGGACATGCCGTTCGCGCTCGTTCACGATCAGCGCCCGCCCGATCGGCGGATGCGATCGCTGCCGGCACGCCGGGCGGTGGCACGCGCGACAGCCCAAGCCGATCGGCGTCGCCCGTCCGCTCAGATCGATCCCGCGCGCGATCGCCAGGCTGCCCGCCTGTGCCGCCGCCACTCCCAGCCCGATCGCGAACTGGCCCTCCACCCCGCCCCAGCCCCGCGGGCTGACGGCGCGCTGGATCGTCAGCCAGCGCGCACCGTCCTCCAGCTCGACCAGTTGCGCCACCGTCTCGCCCGGCCGCGCGCCGACATGGTGGACCCGCCACAGCGGGCAACGCCCCTCCGCCGTCACCATCGCCGCGCCGCTCGCCCCGGCATGGCGCTTCGACACCTGCCCGGCCGGATCGATCCGGATCATGAAGAACGCCAGGCCCCGCGCGCCGACGCGCTGCAACGTCGTCAGCCGGTGGGCCAGCGGCTCGAACCCCACCCCGAACCGGTGGCCGAGCAGATCGAGATCGTAACCGCTCGCCTCGCACGCGCGCAGGAACCGCGCATAGGGCATCACGATCGCCGCCGCGGCATAGCTGGACAGGTGGCGGCGGAACAGCCGCTCGGCGGTGCGTTCGGCAAAGCCGGCGCCGCGCGCCACCGCCTCGATCTCGCCGCGCATCTCGATCGCCGCCAGCTGATACGCCACGGCGAAGGTCCGCCCGGCCGCGTCCAGCGTCTCGCTCAGCTGCACCTGCCGGGCGTGCAGGTCGATCCGGCGCAGCACGTCGGACATCACGTCGACCGGCAGCACCCGGATCGACAGGCCGTGCTTCACCCGCAACCGCTCGACGATCGCGCCGTACAGGTCGGCGCCCACCAGCCGCAGTTCGTCCGCCAGCATCTCCGCGCCCGCGTCCAGATCGGCGAAGTGATTGCGCCAGCGTTCGATCTCGCGCTGCACCTCGCCCATCGGATCGCTGGTGGGCAGCGGCGCGGCATGGTCGCCCCCCGCCCGGTCGAACAGCCGCGCGAACGCCTCCGCCCCGCCCGGCGCCGCCGCCAGCCATTCGTCCACCTCGCCGCGATCGATCTCCAGATCGGCGAACAGCGGGTCGGCCAACCGCCGCCGCATCGCCGCCGTGCCGCCGCCCGGCTCGCCATCCGCCAGCGTGCGCGGATCGAAATCGAACTTCTCCGCCAGCCGCACCAGCAGCGTCGTCGACAAGGGGCGATGATTGCGCTCGACGAGGTTCAGGTAACTGGGCGATACCCCCAGCATCTCGGCCATCGCCGCCTGGGTCAGCCCCGCCTGTCGCCGCAACCGCCTGACCGGCTGCCCCGCCAGCAGCTTGCGTTCCGCCACCGCCCGTCTCCTTCGAGCGGCAGCATGACGCGGTTGTCAACGATTTACAACATGACAGGTTTTGACACCGGATCGATCACGGTCAGACCCGAATCAATCCGATATTCCATTCCGTCCCCGCGGGGAATGCCGCATTCCGTTCGCACAGCGACACCCGCCACGCCGATGGGTGGATGATGGAGGACAGCATGACCAAGGAGCCGACCCGCAGCCGCGCCGTGTTTTCGACCGAGGATTTCGGCCTGATGAAGGAGGCGGTCGCCGACTACCTCCGCAAGGTCGCGGACGACCCGAAGTCGGTCAAGTTCGCCAACCTCTACCACCGCCTCGGCCGTCTGGGCTGACGGTCCGGCCCCGCCGACGGGGCCGACGCTTTTACCGACTTTCCTGGGGAGGAAAGGACGTCCGCCGGCGTGGATGACGCGCCGGCGGATGTTTCCGCCTGCCCGGACGCCAGAGGATCAGGGACATGACCTATCAGGATCGCATCACCACCGCCGACCGGCTCGTCCGCCGCCATGGCGAGGCATGGGCCGGCATCGATGCCGGCGCGGTCGCGCGGATGCAGGCGCAGAACCGGTTCCGCACCGGGCTGGACATCGCGCGCCACACCGCCGCGATCATGCGCCGCGACATGGCCGCCTATGATGCGGACCCGGCCGCCTACACCCAGTCGCTGGGCTGCTGGCACGGCTTCATCGCGCAGCAGAAGATCATCAGCATCAGGAAGCATTTCGGCACCACCGACCGCCGCTACCTGTATCTGTCGGGCTGGATGGTCGCCGCGCTGCGGTCGCAGTTCGGCCCCCTGCCCGACCAGTCGATGCACGAGAAGACGAGCGTGCCCGCGCTGATCGAGGAACTGTACACCTTCCTCCGCCAGGCGGACGCCCGCGAACTGGGCATGATGTTCCGCGATCTCGATCATGCGCGCGACGCCGGCAACGCGATCGAGGAACAGCGGCTGCTGAACGCGATCGACGCCCATGAAACCCATGTCGTGCCGGTTATCGCCGATATCGACGCCGGCTTCGGCAATGCCGAGGCGACGTACCTGCTGGCGCGCAAGATGATCGAGGCGGGCGCCTGCGCGCTCCAGATCGAGAACCAGGTGTCCGATGAAAAGCAGTGCGGCCATCAGGACGGCAAGGTCACCGTCCCGCACGAGGACTTCCTCGCCAAGATCCGCGCCTGCCGCTACGCCTTTCTCGAACTGGGCGTCGACGACGGCATCATCGTCGCCCGCACCGATTCACTGGGCGCCGGACTGACCAAGCAGATCGCCTGCTCCACCGAACCCGGCGACCTCGGCGATCTCTACAACGGCTTCCTCGACTGCGACGAGATCGATCCCGCGCGGATCGGCAACGGCGACGTCGTCATCAGCCGCGACGGCCAGCTGCTCCGCCCGAAGCGCCTGCCCTCCAACCTCTACCGCTTCCGCGAGGGGACGGGCGAGGATCGCTGCGTGCTGGACTGCATCACCGCGCTCCAGCACGGTGCCGACCTGTTGTGGATCGAGACGGAGAAGCCGCATATCGAGCAGATCGCCGGCATGGTCGACCGCATCCGCGCGGTGATCCCGAACGCGAAACTGGTCTACAACAACAGCCCCAGCTTCAACTGGACGCTGAATTTCCGTTGCCAGGTGTTCGATGCATGGGCCGCGGCGGGCGAGGACGTATCCGGCTATGATCGTACCCGCCTGATGTCGGTCGATTACGACGCCACGCCGCTCGGCATCGAGGCGGACGAGCGCATTCGCACCTTCCAGCGGGATGCGGCGGCGCGCGCCGGCATCTTCCACCACCTCATCACCCTGCCGACCTATCACACCGCCGCGCTGTCGACCGACCATCTCGCCCGCGACTATTTCGGCGAGGCGGGGATGCTGGGCTATGTGAAGGGCGTCCAGCGCACCGAAATCCGCGAAGGCATCGCCTGCGTCCGCCACCAGAACATGTCGGGCAGCGACCTGGGCGACGATCACAAGGACTATTTCGCGGGCGAGGCGGCGCTGAAGGCCGGCGGCGCCCACAACACGATGAACCAGTTCGCGGCGTGACGGAAAAGCCCCCCCCCTCCTGGTCGGAAGGGGGGGGGCTTGGTCGATCGCGAACTCGCCAGCGACATGCGCGCCGTCACCCGTTGCCGAACGCGCCAGCCGACCATCCACGACCCTGAAAGCGGCTATCCGGCCCGTGTGGCCATCCCCGTCTCTTACCGTCGAACGGTAGCTAACGATCGGGAACAGGTTTTCGGGAAAGCAGATATCCGGAACGGCGGTTGGGGCGACTGTCCGAACAGGCCTCCCGATCGGGCGTTTTCCGTCTCGGCGTCGACCATCACCTCCCGGCCCCGATCAATGCCCCCAGCCATGGGGCCGCTGCAGGCTGATGGCTCGGCTACTCGGATCACCACCCTGTCCGACGTTGAAAGGCGGAATGATTATCCTGGCATTGGCAAGATATACTATCGGGCACATCAATCACCACCAGATGGCAAAATGCCTGCATCCCGCAATTCCGAGATCGCCGAGTCGTAGAAAGATATATCCGACCTTCCTCGTGCCAGAAGCTGCGCCCCGGCAATGGCACTGAAGACGGCTCGTGCCCTTTTCTCGCTATTCTCTATCGGGACGATCGAGGCTGCGGATAGCTGCCTGGCAATCCACGCGACGTTGACGTCGATAAAGGCCTCTATTTCTGTTTTCACGACATCCGGCAAGTCGCTATACTCTGCCGACATGAAATTGTTCATGCACATCCGGTTGTCGTTCTGCAGAACCGCACGGAATATATCGGTGTATCGTTGCAGACAGGAGAGAGGGTCAGGCATCTCGTCGGAGATGGCCTCCAGGGCAATCGTGGCATCTTCCCGATAACGTTTTACGACCGCCACACCGAGATCGGCCTTGGACGCGAAATGATAATGGATGCTCGCCGATTTTATACCCACATCCGCGGCAAGATCCCGAAAATTCAGGCCACCATAGCCTCGCGCCTGTGCTGTACGCCTCGCAGCGCTCAGAATCGCTTCCCGGGTGTTTTCACGCATTACGATACCTCACACTCCGTCACCCCCTATCAACTGACAGATAGGCATTGACGCGCCCGATTGCGATGCCCTAATTCCCCTATCAAGTGGCAGGTAGAGAGGCTTCTTCGTGAGGATTTATGACCGGGAGGCCGGGCCGCATCCGATGCGGGTTCGAATCGTGCTGGCGGAAAAACATCTCGATGATGAGGTCGAGTTCGTCAGCGTCGATCTCATTGCCGCCGCCCAGAAGCAGCCGGATTTCCTGGCGATGAATCCGATCGGGAAGATTCCCGTGCTCGAACTCGATGATGGCACCATCATCTCCGAATCGACGGCCATCACCGAGTATCTCGACAATCTGGATGGCAATCCGATCCTGACCGGCACGACGCCGCGCGAGAAAGGCCTCATCCATATGATGCAGCGTCGGGCAGAGATGATGATGATCGATGCCGTCGACGATTATTTCCATTATGGCACCCCCGGCCTCGGGGCCGCGCTGCGACCTTGGCGAATGCCTGACTGGAGTGGCGCGGAAGAATGGGGGCAGCGGCGCGGCGCCTATGCCATAGCCAATATGCCGTACTTCAACGATGTGTTGACGAAACAGCCGTTCCTGACCGGCGACCAGTTTTCGATGCCCGACATTACGTTGTTCGCGGGCCTGATGTTCGCCGACCTCGTCGGCTTGCCGATTGCGTCGGAATTCACCGCCCTGCACGCCTGGCGCGGCAAGGTGTCCGGGCGTCCCGCCGTAAAGAACCGCACCGGACAGACGCCGCGCCCAGAAGATATTGCACGGCTCAGTCCTGTGCCATGACAAGGGCGTCACTTCTTCGACATGTATTCATGTAATTACAATTTCATTTGTTACCAACTCAAGGAGCTGGATTATCCCGCCAACCTTCTAACCGAACTTCTTATTGATAGTTATAGAAAGGATTTTTCCATGAGCAACGCAATCGACATCGTGAGCGAATTTGTTTCTGCAATGAACGCGGATACGAAAGGCATCACGGAAGCCTATCGCCGTTGGTTCACGCCATCGACCATCTGGGATAACGTCGGATTTGCCAAGACCGAGGGGCTGGATCAGGCTCTGGCGCTGATCGACCAGCTTGGTGCGGGCATGGGCATGGCGTCGATGAAGTTCGAATTGCTCGCCATCGCCGCCGTCGGGGACAAGGTGCTGACCGAACGGATAGATTACATGTACGATGCGTCGGGAAATACGATCGCGTCGATCCCGCTGATGGGAATCTTCGAACTGGATGCGGACGGCAAGATCAACCGCTGGTCTGACTATTTCGATACGGCCGGATTTCAGGCCGGGATGGCCGGCGCGGCCAGCTAAATAGATGTGACCGCCTGCGCTGCTGCCCTCGATCATTCATCAGGCGGGACGCAGGCGGACATTTCGTTTGTGGATTACACGATGAACCCGGTGTATCCGAAATATTCGCACGGCGCGATACAGCCTCAGGAGCCATGATGTATAAGGGTAGTTGCCTCTGTGGCACCGTGAAGTACGAGGTTCGCGGCCAACTTGGTCCGGCAATCTATTGCCATTGCTCACGATGCCGTAAAGCCAGTGGAACCGCCTTTGCGACCAATGCTGGCGTTGCGGCCGGTGACTTCGTGATGATCGAGGGTGAAACCGCGTTGAAGGCGTTCGACTCCTTGCCCGGCGTCCAGCGATTCTTCTGTTCCAACTGCGGTTCGTCGATCATCAGTCGCCGCGACACCATGCCGGACGTTGTGCGCCTGCGGCTGGGGACGCTCGATACGCCGCTGCCGGTGCCGCCGACCGCGCATTATTTCGTCGCCTCGAAGGCCGAATGGTACGAGATACACGACGAGCTACCACATTTCGCATAACGATCGTGCGATGCTGCTAGGCGGATGGAATCCGCTGAAATCCTGATGGTCTGGCACCATGGCACGGCAGGCAGCGGCGGACTGACCGGCTATCGGCGCCGGCGCCGTCGAAAGCCACCCCTCCCCTTACCCACCGGTCCCGCCATCAGCCCTCATCCCTAATTCACCTGCCGCTTCTCCAGCTTCCGCGCCAGGGTCCGCCGGTGCATCCCCAGCCGCCTTGCGGTTTCGGAGATGTTGAACCCCGTCGCCGCCAGCGCCTCGTTGATATGCTCCCATTCCACCGTCTTGATCGAGCTGGGGCGCGCGCTGATCGGGGCGGAGGTGTCGCCGCCGCCCGCCTTGCCGAACGCGGCCTCGATATCGTCGGTGTTGGCCGGCTTGGCTAGGTAATGGCAGGCGCCCAGCTTGATCGCCTCCACCGCGGTGGAGATGCTGGCGAAGCCGGTCAGCACCACGATCAGCATCGCCGGATCGTGCGCATGCAGCGTCTGCACGCATTCCAGACCGGAGGCGGTGCCCAGTTTCAGGTCGACCACCGCATGGCCGAAGCTGCCTGCCGCCAGCAGCGCCGCCAGTTCGTCCGGCCCGTTCGCCACCGACACGGTATAGCCGCGCCGCTCGAACGACCGCCGCAGCGTGCGCGCGAAGACCTGATCGTCCTCCACGATCACCAGCGTCGGAGCCTGTGCCTGTACCTGCATCATCATGCGTCTCCCGTCATGCCGATCGTCGACAGCGGCAGCGTCAGCGTCACCACCGCGCCGCCATCCGCGCGGTTCGCGGCCTCCGCCCGGCCGCCCAGCTTGCGCACCACGTTCACCGCCAGGAACAGGCCGACCCCGTGCCCCGATCCCTTGGTCGAGATATAGGGTTTGCCGAAGTCGGCGAGTAGCGCGGGCGCGAAGCCCGGCCCCCGGTCGCGCACCGCCACCACCAGTTGCCCGTCGCCGCGGCTCGCTTCCAGCTCGATGCCGTCCGGGCTCGCCTCGCCGGCATTGTCGAGCACGTTGGCGATCGCCTGCCGCAGCGCCGGATCGGCGACGATCGCGACATCCGCCACCGCCTCGCGCCGGTAATCGAGCGGGACGCCGGCATGGGTCGCGCGCCATTCCGCCACCACCCGGTCGAGGAAGACGTGCGCCGAACTCACCTCGGGCGCCTCGCCGCGCGGTTCGCCCGCCGATTGCAGGATGCCGGTGACGATCGCCTTGCACCGCGCCACCTCGCCCTGCATCTCCGCGATCTCGGCCTGCAGGTCGCGGTGGCGCTGGAACACCGGCATCCGCCGCCAGTCCGACAAGGCGACCGACAGCGAGGCGAGCGGTGTGCCCAGTTCGTGCGCCGCGCCGCTCGCCAGCATCCCCATGCGGACGATATGGTCCTCCTCCGCCGCCTGCTGGCGCAGGTCCGCCAGCCGCGCGTCGCGCGCGCGCAGGTTGCGGGTGATCCGCGTCACGAACATCATCAACAGCGTGGCGATCAGGCCGAAACACAGCCACGCCCCCATGATGTACAGGCTGGCGGCGTTCAGCGTCGGCGGCAGCCGCAGCGGGCGATGGACGACCGACAGCAGCGCGAAGCACAGCCCGGTGATCGCCACCACCGCCCATGCCGCCCACGCTTCCAGCAGGATCGCCGCCAGCACCACCTGCAACAGGAACAGCGACACGAACGGGTTGGTCGCCCCGCCGCTCAGGCCCAGTTGCGCGGTCAGCGCGACGATATCGAACAACAGCGCGACGAACAGTTCCAGGTTGCCGATCGTCCGCTGCCGCATCCGCGGTACGCTCGCCAGATTGACCAGCGCCTGCGCCCCGACGATCGACAGCATCGGCACCAGCGGCAACGGCACCCGCATCGGCCCGCCGACGATCAGGATCGTCACCAATTGCCCCGCCACCGCCAGCCAGCGCAGTTCGACCAGCTGGCGCATGTTGCGCGCGCCCGTCCGGTCGGGACCGCCCGTCACGCGGCGGGCGAGCGACAGCCAGGGGGCGTCGATCATCCGCCCTTGCGCCGTTCGCCGCGTATCAGCACCGCCATCGCTCCCGCCACCATCGCCGCCAGCGTGAACCACGTCAGCGCGTAGACCAGATGGTTGTTGCGGAACCGCACCACCGTCAACCCGCCCTTCGGATAATCCCCACCGGCCGACGCCGCCGCATCGACGAACCACGGCGCGACCGGGGCGATCCCGCGCGCGGCGGCGATGGCGGCGACATCGCGCGAATACCAGCGCCCGGCGGCGGGATCGTTGGCGCGCAGGAAGCCGCCGCCCGGCTCGCTCAGCCGGATCAGCCCGACCAGCGATACCGCGCCGGCGGGTGCGGGCGCCGCCCGTCCGGCGGGCACGAAGCCACGGTTGACGAGGATGACGCCGGCGGCGGTGCGCAACGGCTGCATCGCCCAGAAGCCGCCGCCATAATCGGTCACCGCCTGCACCAGCGTCGGCGGTCCGGGCAGGAACCGCCCGGTCAGGCGGACACGGGTATATTCCAGTGCGGCGGGGTCGCGGCCGAACGTCGGCGGCGCGACCGGGGCGGCGTGGATGCGCGCCTCTACCCGCGCGATCAGGTCCAGCTTCCACGCCCGGCGCTGCACCTGCCAGATACCCAGCGCCAGCAGCGCCGCGGTCAGCAGCCCGCCCAGCCCCAGCACGATGGCCAGGCGGAGCGGGCGCCGACGGGTCGTCACCGCATCTCGCTCATCGCCTCGGCGGGCATCATGTTGGTGTTCAGGTGGTACATCACCCAGATCGAGCCGGACAGCGTGATGACGACCAGCACGGCGGTGAACACCAGCGCCATCATCGTCCATCCGCCCTCGGACTTGGTGTCCATGTGGAGGAAATAGATCATGTGGACGACGATCTGGACGAAGGCGAACGCCATGATCGCCATCGCCGTCACCCCGGCGGACAGCGGACCCGCCATCACCAGCCAGAACGGGATCGCCGTCAGCACCACCGACAGCGCGAAGCCGATCAGGTAGCTCTTGCGCGATCCGTGGCCATGCGTGTCGCCATGGCTGTGCAGATCATGATCGTGGTTCGCTTCATCATGAGCGACATTCACGGGGCCGGCGCTCATCGCAGCACTCCCAGCAGATAGACGAAGGTGAAGACGCCGATCCAGACGACGTCGAGGAAATGCCAGAACATGCTGAGGCACATCAGCCGGCGCTTGTTCTCCGGGATCAGGCCGTGCTTCGCGACCTGCGTCATCAGCGTGACCAGCCAGACGATGCCGAACGTCACGTGCAGGCCGTGCGTGCCGACCAGCGTGAAGAACGACGACAGGAAGGCCGACCGCTGCGGCGTCGCGCCCTCGTGGATCAGGGTCGCGAATTCGTAGAGTTCGATCGACAGGAAGGCGAGGCCGAACAGCCCGGTGATCGCCAGCCAGGCCTGCGTCTGCGCCTTCGCCCCGCGCTCCATCGCCAGCATCGCGAACCCGTAGGTGATCGACGACAGCAGCAGCATCGACGTGTTGAGCGCGACCAGCGGCAGTTCGAAGATCTCGCGCGGGGTCGGCCCGCCGGCATAGGCGGTGCCCAGCACGCCGTAGGTGGCGAACAGGACCGCGAAGATGAGGCAGTCGCTCATCAGGTAGATCCAGAAGCCGAGCGCGGTACCGCCCATGCCGCCGTGATCGTGCGATTCCTCCTCCGCCAGGAAGAAGGTGTTGCGCTGCGCGTCGCCCTCCTTGTCGCGCGCCGCCTCGGCGCGCGACGGATCGGGTAACGACTGCCCGGACATCGTGGTGGAGACGGCCATCAGTTCACACCCCCTGCGAGTGCCGGCGTCGCCGCCAGCCGGCGGGTGCGTTCGCCTTCTTCATGCGATACCTCGTCGGCCGGGATGTAGTAATCGCGGTCGTAGTTGAAGCTGTGGAAGATCGACACCGCGATGATCCCGGCAAAAGCGATCGCCGCCAGCCACCAGATGTACCAGATCATGCCGAACGCGAAGGCCACGCTGATCCCCGACAGGATCACGCCGGTGCCCGTGTTCTTGGGCATGTGGATCGGAATATAGCCCTTCAGCGGCCGCTCGTACCCGCGCGCCTTCATGTCCGACCATGCGTCCAGATCGTGGATCACCGGGGTGAACGCGAAGTTGTAGTGCGCCGGCGGCGACGAGGTCGACCATTCCAGCGTGCGGCCGCCCCACGGATCGCCGGTCACGTCCCGCAGTGCCTCACGGTTCCGCACCGACACGAAGATTTGCATCAGGAAGGCACCGATCCCCACCGCGATGATCGCGGCGCCGATCGCGGCGATGATGAACCAGATCTGGAGCGAGGGGTCGTCGAAGTGGCGCAGCCGCCGCGTCACGCCCATCAGGCCGAGCACGTAGAGCGGCGCGAACGCGACCCAGAACCCGATCGACCAGCACCAGAAGGACACGAGGCCCCACTTCTTGTCCAGCTTGTACCCGAACGCCTTGGGCCACCAGTAGTTGATGCCCGCGAACGCCCCGAACACCACGCCGCCGATGATGACGTTGTGGAAATGCGCGACCAGGAACAGCGAGTTGTGCAGCACGAAGTCGGCCGGTGGCACCGCCAGCAGCACGCCCGTCATCCCGCCGACCGTGAAGGTCAGCATGAACGACACCGTCCACAGCATCGGCAGCTCGAACTGGATGCGCCCGCGATACATCGTGAACAGCCAGTTGAAGATCTTCGCACCCGTCGGGATCGAGATGATCATCGTGGTGATGCCGAAGAACGAATTGACGCTCGCCCCCGATCCCATCGTGAAGAAGTGGTGCAGCCAGACCAGGTACGACAGGATGGTGATGACCACCGTGGCGTAGACCATCGACGTATAGCCGAACAACCGCTTGCCCGAGAAGGTCGAGGTGACTTCGGAGAAGATGCCGAACGCCGGCAGGATCAGGATGTACACCTCCGGATGGCCCCAGATCCAGATGAGGTTGAAGTACATCATCGGATTGCCGCCGGCCTGGTTCGTGAAGAAGTTGGTGCCGACGTAGCGATCGAGGGACAGGAGGACGAGCGTCGCGGTCAGCACCGGGAAGCTCGCGACGATCAGGATGTTGGTGCAGAGACTCGTCCAGCTGAACACCGGCAGCTTCATCATCGTCATGCCGGGCGCGCGCATCTTGATGATGGTCACGACCAGGTTGATGCCGGACAATGTCGTGCCGACGCCCGCCACCTGCAGCGCCCACAGATAGTAATCGACCCCGACATCGGGGCTGTAATCCAGCCCGGACAGCGGCGGGAAGGCCAGCCAGCCGGTCCGCGCGAACTCGCCGATGAACAGCGACATCATGATGATGACGGCGCCCGCGGCGGTCATCCAGAAGCTGAAGTTGTTGAGGTACGGGAACGCCACGTCGCGCGCACCGATCTGGAGCGGGATGACGTAGTTCATCAGCCCGGTCACCAGCGGCATCGCCACGAAGAAGATCATGATGACGCCGTGCGCGGTGAACACCTGGTCATAATGGTGCGCGTTCAAATAGCCTTCGTTCGCGCCGAACGCGATCGCCTGCTGCCCGCGCATCATGATCGCATCGGCGAAGCCGCGCAACAGCATCACGATGCCCAGCACCATGTACATGATGCCGACCTTCTTGTGGTCGACGCTGGTGAACCATTCCTTCCACAGGAAGCCCCAGAGCTTGAAATAGGTCAGCGCGCCCAGCACGGCGACGCCGCCGATCATCACCGCCACGAAGGTGGCGACGACGATCGGTTCGTGGATCGGCAGGCTTTCTATCGTCAGCCGGCCGAAGATGGTCTTCAGGATGGTGGGGTCCATGTCGGTTGCCTTCAGGCGCGAACGGGGAGGGTGAGGAAGCGGGGGTCGAGCGCAGTCATGTCGCGGTTGCGTGATGCGCCGGGATCGGTCTTGCCGGGCGAACCGGGCAGGCGATCCTTGCTAAGATGCGGGGACGTGCCCTTTTCGTCCGGGTCCTTCAGCAACGCGCCCTCGGGCTTGTCGCCGTCCTGCGGGGCGTTGTCGTTGACGGGCGGGCTGCCCGCGCCGGGGCGCATGCTGTGCGGATCGCCGCCGCCGCGCCGGTCGTGCTGCATCATGTCGGCCATGCAGGTGGTGCCCGGCTCGACGCAGCGGTTGACGATCTTGCCGAACAGCCCGGCCTCGACCGCGGCGAAACGGATCACCGGCACCTTCTCGGTCGGCTTCTCCAGCCGCTGGTACAGGCCCGCGTCCAGCCGGCGCGGGTCCGCCTTGGCGCGCGCGACCCACTGGTCGAAGCCGGACTGGTCCATGCCGTACATGCGGAACTTCATGTCGGAGAAGCCGGCGCCGTTATAATGCGCGGCGATCCCCTCGAAATTGCCCGGCCGGTTCAGCACCGCGTGCAGCTTCGTCTCCATCCCCGGCATCGCATAGATCTGGCCGGCGAGCGCGGGGATGTAGAAGGAGTTCATCACCGAGGCGGCGGTGATCCGGAACGTGATCGGCCGGTCGACCGGCGCCGCCAGTTCGTTGATCGTCGCGATGCCCAGTTCGGGATAGATGAACAGCCATTTCCAGTCGAGCGCGACGACCTGCACCTCCAGCGGCTTCACGCCGGGCTGGATCGGTCGCCCCGCCTTCAGCCGGTCGATCGGCCGATACGGGTCGAGCAGATGGGTGCTGCTCCACGTCAGCGCGCCGAGGAAGATGATGATCAGCAGCGGCGCGGACCAGATGCCCAGTTCCAGCATCGTCGAATGGTCGAAATCGGGATCGTAGGTCGCGTCCTTGTTGGCGGCGCGATACCGCCAGGCGAACACGCCCGTCGCGATCATCACCGGCACGACGATCAGCAGCATCAGCCCGACCGAGATCAGCAGCACGTCGCGCTGCTGCATGGCGACGTCGCCCGCCGGGCTCAGCACGACGAGGTCGCCGCACCCCGACAGCAGCGCCAGCAGCGCGAGCGGGCTCCAGCGGCGGGCGATGCCCGGCAGCGCGGCCCGCAGGCCGCGCGATGAAGATGAGGGGGGACGATCCAGCATGACGATGCGCAGCTAGGGACTTACGCTGCACTGCGACATTGGACAGTTTGTCCAATCCCCGCGCCCATGCGTTATCGTCATAAGCCCCCTTGCGAGCCCGCCCGTCCGGCGCCCGCACGTTTATTCGGAGCCATGGCCGTGAGTGCAGCAACCGTGTCGAACTCGACGCAACTCGAACGCGACGCGCGTCTGAACAATTCCGGCGGTTCCGACACCGCCGGCCACGGCATCGCCCCCGGCGAGATCGCGATCGGCGTCATCATCGGACGCACGTCGGAATTCTTCGACTTCTTCGTCTATGCGATCGCCTCGGTCCTCGTCTTCCCCTCGCTCGTCTTCCCCTATGTCGATGCGCTGACGGGCACGATGTATTCCTTCGCGCTGTTCGCGCTGGCATTCATCGCCCGGCCGATCGGCACCGCGCTGTTCTCCGTGCTCGATCGCCGTCACGGTCGCAGCGTGCGCCTGACGGTCGCGCTGTTCCTGCTCGGCGGCTCGACCATCGCGGTCGGGTTCATGCCCGGCTACGCCTCAATCGGCACCTATGCCGCGGTGCTGCTCGGCCTGCTCCGCATCGGTCAGGGCATCGCGCTCGGCGGGGTGTGGGACGGCCTGCCCTCGCTCCTGTCGCTCAACGCGCCGGAGGGAAAGCGCGGCTGGTACGCGATGATCCCGCAGCTCGGGGCGCCGATCGGCCTGTTCGTCGCCGCCAGCCTGTTCGCCTTCTTCCTCGCCACGCTGACCACCGGCGATTTCCTCGACTGGGGCTGGCGTTATCCGTTCTTCGTGGCCTTCGCGATCAACGTCGTCGCGCTGTTCGCCCGGCTGCGCATCGTCGCGACGCCGGAGTTCGAGGAGATGTTCGCCAGCCGCGAACTCCAGCCCTCCTCGATCCGCGAGACGGTCCGCAAGGAAGGCCGCGTGATCCTGCTCGGGGCGTTCGCGCCGCTGGCCAGCTTCGCGATGTTCCACCTCGTCACCGTCTATCCGCTGTCGTGGATCGTGCTGTTCACGCAGCAGGCGCCGGTTCGCTTCCTCGTCATCGAGATGATCGGCGCGTGCTTCGGCGTGCTGTCGATCCTGGCCTCGGGCATACTTGCCGACCGGGTCGGCCGCCGCACCGTGCTCGGCGTCTCCGCGGTGGCGATCGCCGCCTATAGCGGGTTCGCGCCGCAGCTGCTCAACGGCGGCGACGTGGGCGAGACGATCTATACCATCCTCGGCTTCATCCTGCTCGGCCTCGCCTTCGGCCAGTCGTCGGGCGTCATCGCCTCTCAGTTCACGATCGCCCGCCGCTACACCGCCTCCGCGCTCACCTCCGACCTTGCCTGGCTGGTCGGTGCCGGCTTCGCGCCGCTCGCCGCCCTGATGCTGTCGAGCAATTTCGGGCTGCTGTCGGTCGGCGCCTATCTGCTGTCGGGTTCGGTCTGCACGCTGGGCGCGCTCTACCTGAACAAGGAAATGGGCAAGCGGATGAGCTGATCCCATCGGCCGCGGTCGGCGGCCGGTGATCGAAAATCCCTTTCGCCACGACAGGCAAAACCGGTTTCCCTGCTGCGCCGCAGCACGGTATCAGGCGGTTTCACCTTGCGATGCACAAAGGAATTTCCATGTCGATCATCGGCACCAGCCTGAAGCCGTTCAGCGTCCAGGCCTACCGTCAGGGCAAGTTCGTCACCGTTTCCGACGCGGACGTGCTCGGCAAGTGGGCGATCTTCTTCTTCTACCCGGCCGATTTCACCTTCGTCTGCCCGACCGAGCTGGAAGACCTCGCCGACCAGCACGACACGTTCGCGCGGATGGGCGTCGAAATCTACTCGGTGTCCACCGACACGCATTTCAGCCACAAGGCATGGCACGACACCTCGCCCGCGATCGGCAAGATCCGCTTCACCATGCTGGGTGACCCCGCCGGCACCGTCACCAACAATTTCGGCGTGATGCGCGAGGGCCAGGGCTTGGCCGACCGCGCCACCTTCGTGGTCGATCCGCAGGGTGTGATCCAGTTCACCGAGATCACCTCGGAAGGCGTCGGCCGTAACGCGATGGAGTTGCTGCGCAAGGTCAAGGCCGCGCAGTACATCGCCGCGCACCCGGGCGAGGTCTGCCCCGCCAAGTGGGAAGAGGGCGAAGAGACGCTCGCCCCCTCGCTCGACCTCGTCGGCAAGATCTGACCTGACGGAGGGGGGCTTCCCGAGCGACGCGCTCGTCGAAGCCCCCCTCACTACCGGCCTTGCCGGTTCCCCTCCCCGCGCCGGGGAGGATGCATCACCGAAGGGAGCCTTCCGTGCTCGACGCCAATCTCACCGCCCAGTTGAAGACCTATCTCGCCAATATCCGCCAGCCGATCGAACTGGTCGCCGCGGCGGACGATGGCGCGAAATCGCGGCAGATGCTGACGCTGCTGGACGAGATCGCCGCGCTGTCGCCGGACGTCACCGTCACCCGTGCCGACGATGCACGCATACCCTCGTTCCTGATCCGCCGCGCCGGCACCGATATCGGCGTCCGTTTCGCGGGTATCCCGATGGGTCATGAATTCACCTCGCTCGTCCTCGCGCTCCTCCAGGTCGGCGGCCACCCGTCGAAGCTGGCGCAGGACGTGATCGAGCAGGTCCGCGCCCTCGACGGCGACTATGATTTCGAAACCTATTTCTCGCTGTCGTGCCAGAACTGCCCGGACGTGGTGCAGGCGCTGAACCTGATGAGCGTCCTCAACCCCCGCATCCGCCACGTCGCGATCGAGGGCGGGCTGTTCCAGGAAGAAGTCGCGCGTCGCGGCGTCATGTCCGTCCCCGCGATCTTCCTGAACGGCGAACTCTTCGCATCGGGCCGGATGGACGTGGAGCAGATCCTCGGCAAGCTCGACACCGGCAGCACGGCGCGCACCGCCGCGAAGCTGGCCGCCAAGGAGCCGTTCGACGTCCTCGTCGTCGGGGGCGGCCCCGCCGGCGCCGGCGCGGCGATCTACACCGCGCGCAAGGGCATCCGCACCGGCATCGCGGCGGAACGGTTCGGCGGGCAGGTGCTCGACACCATGTCGATCGAGAACTTCATCTCGGTATCCCGGACCGAGGGGCCGAAGCTGGTCGCGCAGATGGAACAGCATGTCGCCGACTATGCGGTCGACCTGATGAACCTCCAGCGCGCCGACCGCCTCGTCCCCGCCGCGCACGAAGGCGGCCTGCACGAGGTGCGACTGGCCGATGGCGGAACGTTGAAGGCGCGCACCGTCATCCTGTCCACCGGCGCGCGCTGGCGGCAGATGAACGTGCCGGGCGAGGAGGCGTACCGGAACAAGGGCGTCACCTATTGCCCGCATTGCGACGGTCCGCTGTTCCGCGACAAGCGGGTGGCGGTGATCGGCGGCGGCAACAGCGGCGTGGAGGCGGCGATCGATCTCGCTGGCCTCGTCGCGCACGTCACGTTGATCGAATATGCCGGCGAACTGCGGGCCGATGCGGTGTTGCAGCGCAAGCTGGCCAGCCTGCCCAACATCCGCGTCGTCACCTCCGCCCTCACCACCGAAGTGGTCGGCGACGGCGACCGGGTGGTCGGCCTGCGCTATGAGGACCGGCAGGGCGGCGGCGTCCATCAGGTCGAACTGGAGGGCATCTTCGTCCAGATCGGCCTCGTCCCCAACACCGAATGGTTGCAGGGCACGATCGCGCTCACCCCGCGCGGCGAGATCGAGGTGGACGATCGCGGCCAGACCTCGCTGCCCGGCGTCTTCGCGGCGGGCGACGTCACCACCGTTCCCTACAAGCAGATCGTGGTCGCGATGGGCGAAGGGTCCAAGGCCGGCCTGTCCGCCTTCGACTATCTGATCCGCCTGCCCGTGGAGGATGCGGCGCTGGTCGCCGCCTGAGCCTTCACCGCCGCCGGCGTCCGTCTTCCTGCCCTGCGGGAAAGGAAACGGGCGTCGCGGCGGCAGGGTGGGCCACCCCGCACCGGTCTTTCTACTGACAAGCCGTTCCACCATCATGGAAAATACGCCATCGCCATCCATCCGGCGATGCGGCACGTAGCTGACGACGCACAGCGACGAAGGCCCCCGATGTTCGACGACCAGCCCGTTCACCGCACCATGGAGCGGATTTTCACCCCGTTGGGGTCCATCGGCACCGCGCCGCCCGTGCCGCCACCCGCCCGGCCCCCCGAAGCACCCGCCCCCCGTCGCCGCCGCTGGTTCATGGGCCGGGACGGGATCGCCGCGGTCGGCTTCGCCCTGACGGTGACCGTGCTCACCATGGTCATGGTGCCGCTGCTCTCGACCCCCGCCCCGCCGCCATCCACCCCATCGCCATCCGCCCCGCCGCCGATGGTCGCGCGCGTGCCCGCCGCCGTCCCGGCACCGCCGCCGGTCCCGCCGCAACCGGCCCCGCTCCCGACGACCGCTCCGGTTGCCGCTGCCCCCGTCGTCGCCCTCGCATCGCCGGTAGTCGAAACGCCGCGTCCCCGGGCCGGGACCATCCGCACCCTCACCCGCACCCGCACCGTCCGTCGCCACCGCGCCCGGCCTGGCCCCTCACGCTATCGTCGTCGTGAGGCGCCGCGGCTGGCCGGTGCCGCGCTCCGCCGCGCGCTGGCCCGTGACGTCGTCCTCACCCGCCGCCTCAATCAGGCGGCGTTGCGCCGGCTGCGCGACCGCTGACCACCACGGCGGGGGCCTCCCGCCACCGTGCCAGCGCCGCCGCCGCGCCCGCCCCGGCGATCCGCAACAGCGCGCCCGCCGCCCGTTCGGACGCCCAGCCGATCGCCGCCCCGGCCACCACGTCGCTGACATAATGTTTGCCGCGCCGGGGCTGCATCGCCGCCACGCCGATCGCCGCCGCCTGCAACGGCAGCCCCGCCGCCGTCGATTCGTGCGCCACCGCCTGCGCCACCGCCACCGCGCCGGCGGTGTGGCCGGACGGGAAGGAATTGAGCGAGCTGTCGTCCGCCCCGTCGCCCTTGCCGATCCGGTGGCCTTCCTTCACCGCGCGCGCCGGGCGGGTGCGGTCGATGCCGCTCTTCAGCACCGTCTTGATCCCCGTTGCGATCAGATGGCTTGCCAGCATCCGCGTGCCCGCGCGCAGCACCGCCGGATGGCGCAGCACCATCCCCGCCACCATCGTCGCGGTGGACAGCGCGATCAGCGGCGGCTGGTCAGCCAGTTCGCTCGCCTTGCCCGCCGCGCGCAGCACCGGGCCGTCATGCTGGCGCGTCGCGCGATGCGTGCGCTTCACATCCTCGCGCGCCATCGCCTTCACCACCTTCTTCGCGCCGTCCGTCGGGGACTTGCCCATCGTGATCGTCTCCTGTTGCCGGCCGAACGAGCCGTTGCCCGTTATGGGCCCGCATCCTACAGGCGGGCCGCATGAACGATCCCTCCGTCATCCGCCGCCTTTACGGCCGCCGCCAGGGCCACAAGCTGCGCCAGGGTCAGGCCGCCCTGGTCGAGGACCTGCTCCCCCGTCTGTCGGTGCCCGATACCGGCGCCCTGAACGCCGCGACCCTGTTCGGCGAAGACCGTCCCCTGCACCTGGAGATCGGCTTCGGCGCGGGCGAGCATCTGGCGGGGCAGGCGGCGGCGAACCCCGATACCGGCTTCATCGGGTGCGAGCCGTTCCTGAACGGCGTGGTCGGGGCGCTCGGCCATATCCAGAACGGCGGTCTCGACAACGTCCGGCTGCACATGGGCGATGCGCTGGAGGTGGTGGAACGGCTGCCCGATGCCAGCCTGTCGCGCGTCTACCTGCTCCATCCCGATCCGTGGCCCAAGGCGCGCCATGCCAAGCGCCGGATGATGAACCACGGCCCGCTCGACGCGATCGCCGCCAAGCTCGCCCCCGGCGGCGAGTTCCGGCTCGGCACCGACGATCCCACCTATTGCCGCTGGTCGATGATGGTGATGAACGCGCGCCGCGATTTCCGCTGGCTCGCCACCGGCCCGCAGGATTTCCTCGTCCGGCCCGACGACTGGCCCGAAACCCGCTACGAACGCAAGGCGCGGCGGCACGGGCACGAGGTCTGGTACTTCCGCTACCTGCGCGTCTGATCGATCGCCGGCCCGAACACCGACCACCCGGTCCGCGCCGCCAGCATCTCCAGCGCGCGGACGCCCAGGATCGAATTGCCGTGCTGATCGAGGTTCGGCGACCATACCGCGATCGATGCGCATTCGGGGGCGATGGCGATGATGCCGCCCCCGACCCCGCTCTTGGCGGGCAACCCGACACGGACCGCGAAATCGCCCGACCCGTCATAATGGCCGCACGTCATCATCAGCGCCAGCACGGTGCGCATCCGTCGTGCGCGTTCCGCCTCCCCCTCGTTGTGCGGGTCGATCCGCGTCCGCGTCAGGAACCGGCCGGCCAGCGCCAGCCCGACGCAATCGACCGCGATCGCGCATTGTTTGCCATAGGCGTCCATGACCCGGTCGATCGGCCCGTCCAGATTGTCGTGATGCTTCATGAAGCTTAACATCGCGCGGTTGAGGTCGCCGCCCTCGTTCAGCACGTCCTGATCCAGCGTGACCGGATGCCCCTCCAGCTGCCCGCGCACGAAATCGACCACCGCATCGCCGTCCGGCCGGTCCGCCACCAGCATGTCGACGACGACCAGCGCCCCGGCATTGATGAACGGATTGCGCGGCACGCCCTGCGTCCGTTCCAGATCGATCACCGAATTGAACGGATCGCCCGACGGTTCGCGCCCCACCCGCCGGAACACCCGGTCGCCCTGCGCGCGCAATGCCAGATCGAGCGCCAGCACCTTGGCGATGCTCTGGATCGGAAAGGGGGTGGCGGCCGCCCCGGCGGTCAGCACGCCGTCGCCGGTCGCGATCGCCATGCCGAACGGGCCGGGCGTCGCCCCCGCGTGCTTCGCGTCGGCGGCGGTCTCGATGGTCGCGGCGTCGGTGGCGATCTCGTCGGCGATATCGGTGATGATCTGGTGCAGGTCCATCGCGGCGGAACGTGCCGACGGGGGTGCGGGGTCCGCGATATCCGCGATCCGTGCGGCACCACCGCGCCGTCATGCGTTGCACGGCCATATGTTGCGCCGTTATGCGTTGCACCGTTATGCCATCGCTGTTTCCCCTGATCGTCGTGCTGATCGCCGGCATCGGCCTTGCCGCCCAGCCGCCCACCAATGCCGCGCTGGCCCGCACGTCCGGTTCGGTCGTGCTGGCGACGCTCGTCTCGTTCGTGATCGGCAGCGCGATCCTGTTCGCGGTGTGGCTGGCGTTCGACCGCACGCCCCCCGCCGCCCTGCGGGGCGCGCCGCCCTGGGCATGGCTGGGCGGCCTGTACGGCGCGGCGTTCGTCACCGCCGTGGCGTTCGCGGCGCCCCGGCTCGGCCTCGCCACCACGGTGACGGTGGCGATCGCGACGCAGGTCGGGGTCGCGCTGCTGCTCGATCATGTCGGCGGGCTGGGGCTGAAGACCGATCCCGTCACCCTGCCCAAGCTGGTCGGGGTCGCGCTGATGCTGGCCGGGGTCGTCATCATCCGTCGCGGCTGACCGGTCCCGACCGATCCGGCCTTGCCCTGCCCATGTGCCGCGTGCCAGCGTGGCCGTCCCGCTTTTCCTCGACAGGTTCCCGCATGATCCCGACGCTGCCCGGCATCACCACCGTCGCCCAGACGATCACGCTGGCGCTGTCGCCGATCTTCATGCTGACCGCGATCGGCCAGTTGCTCAACGTGCTGGCCGGCCGGCTCAGCCGCGTCGTCGACCGGGTACGCGCGCTGGAACAGCTGCATCCCCGCTCGACCGGGCCGGAACATGATCGCCACATCTGGGAACTGCGCCTGCTCGACCGGCGCATCTCGATCATCAACGCGTCGCTGTTCCTCGCGGTGTCCAGCGCGGTGATGACCAGCCTCGTCGTTGTCAGCCTCTTCGTCGCGACGCTGGGCAAGCTGCATTTCGCCAGCATCGTCGCGATCGCCTTCATCCTGGCGATGATCCTGCTGATCGCCTCGCTGGTGTCGTTCATGTTCGAGGTGCGGCTGTCCCTGCGCGCGATCCACGTCCGCAAGGAATATCTGGACAGCTAGCGCGTGCCGTCCAGCCCCGGTCCGGCCTCCGCCGTCGCCCGGTATCGCGGGGCGACCCGTGCCCTGGCCCGCTGTTCATAGGCATAACCGGCCCCCAGCACCGTCGCCTCGCCCAGCCGCCCGGCGATGAACGACAATCCCACCGGCAGCCCGCGGACCAGCCCCATCGGCACCGTCAGGTTGGGATAGCCCGCCACCGCCGGCCATTCGGATGACGACGGCCCGCCATATTGATCCCCGTGTACCGGATCGCTGGGCCATGCCGCGCCATAGCTCGGCTCGACCAGCACGGTCGCGTTCGCGGTCTTCAGCATCGCGTCGATCCCCTCGACGCCGGCCTGTCGCAACGCCGTCGCCCGCGCCCTTTTATAGGCGGGATCGTCCAGCCCCTTCGTCGCCGCCGCCGCCTCGAACGTCTCCTGGTCGAAGAACGGCATCTCGACGGCGCGGTGGTCGCGGTTGAAGGCGATCACCTGATCCAGCGTCCGCGTCGTCACCGCCGCCGGGGTCGTCGCCAGATAGGCGTTCAGGTCCGCCTTCAACTCCGTCTTCAGCACGGTGAACTCCGCCTCGCCCAGCCCCTTCGCCTCGGGTGGCGTCACCTCGACCAGCACCGCGCCGGCCGCGCGCAGCACCGCCAGCGCCGCCTCGAACCGGGTGGCCAGATCGGGCGTCATCGCCGGCCGCACCACCGCGATGCGCAGCCCCGACAGCGCACTGGCCGACAGACCCGCGGCATAATCCCGCCGCACCGCCCCCGCCGTCACCGGATCGCCGGGATCGGGCGCCACCATCGCCGACAGCATCACCGCGACATCGCGGACGCTGCGCGCCATCGGCCCGGCGGTATCCTGCGAATGGCTGATCGGCACGATATGCCGCCGGCTGACCAGCCCGATCGACGGTTTCAGCCCCACCAGCCCGTTGATCGACGCCGGGCACACGACGGACCCGTCGGTTTCCGTCCCCACCGCCGCCGCCGCGAAGCTGGCCGCCACCGCCGCGCCCGATCCGGACGACGATCCACACGCCGTCCGGTCCAGCGCATAGGGGTTGCGCACCAGCCCGCCGATCGCGCTCCATCCGCTCATCGACCGGGTCGAGCGGATATTGGCCCATTCCGACAGGTTGGTCTTGCCCAGGATCACCGCTCCGGCGCGGCGCAGTTCCGCCACCACCGGCGCGTCGCGGCCGGTGACGTTGTTCTTCAGCGCCAGGCTGCCGGCGGTCGTCGCCATCCGGTCCGCCGTCTCGACATTGTCCTTGATCAGGATCGGCACACCGTGCAGCGGCCCGCGCACCCTGCCCGCCTTGCGCTCCGCATCCAGCATCCGCGCCTGTGCGATCGCATCGGGATTGATCGCGATCACGCTGCGCAGCGTCGGCCCCTTGCGATCCATCGCGGCGATCCGCGCCAGATAGGCGCGGACCAGATCGACGCTCGTCGTCCCGCCCGCCGTCATCGCGGCCTGAACCTCGTCGATGGAGCGTTCCTCGACCTGCACCGTGCGCGCCGCCACGGGATCGGCGAGTCCCAAGGCCAGCGTCGGACCCAGCGCCAGCGCGGCAAACGCGGCCATTCGTGGCAGGACGGATCGATGCATGACGTTTCCCCTTCGATATCACCATGATGCTATCCCGCCGGCGACGCGGATGCACGATGAACCGTACCGGCGCCGCTGCGATACTGAACCGGAGCGGTCGGCCCCGCGTTGGCGGCACATCACATCGGGGAACAATCATTGGCCGCCATCGTCCGCGTCCTCGTCAGGATCGCCCTCCCGCTGGCGGTCCTCGTCCTGCTCGCGGCCACGATCGTGCCGCACTTCCTCGACCGGATCTATTATCGCGGTCCCGTCACCGCGCATTTCGACGGGGCACGGTTCGCCAATCCCGATGACGACAGCGATACCGCGCGTCCCCCCGGCGGCAGTCGCTGGCGTTTCTTCTGGAACGCGATGACCAGGCGCGACGGCCGCCCGCCATGGCCGGATACGGTGCCGATCCGCGCCGCCACCCCCGCCGAACTGCTACCCGTCGCGAAGCCGGTATCCGTCCCCACCCCTGCGCAGCCAGGCACCACGCCGATGCGCGCGACGTGGATCGGCCATGCCAGCGTGCTGGTCCAGACGCCGGGTCTGAATATCCTGACCGATCCGGTGTGGAGCGAGCGCACCGGTCCGCTCGGCCGTGGACCGAAACGGGTCGTCGCCCCCGGCATCGCGTTCGACGACCTGCCGAGGATCGACCTGATCCTGCTCAGTCACAATCACTACGACCATTTCGATCTGCCGACGCTCGAACGGCTGTGGCGGCGCGACCGGCCGCTCATCGTCACCGGTCTGGGCAACGACGCGATCCTGCGCACGCGCGGCATCCCCGCGATCGCGGCGGACTGGCGGCAGGCGGTGCGGGTCGGTGAGCGCCCGGTGCGCGTCCACGTCACGCGCAACCATCACTGGGGCAGCCGCTGGTTCACCGATCGCAACCGGGCGCTCTGGTCCAGCTTCGTGGTGACGCTGCCGGGCGGCAACCTGTTCTTCGCCGGGGATACCGGCATGGGCGATGGCCGCTGGCCGGCGGAGGCCGCCGCGCTCGGCCCGATCCGCCTCGCGCTGATCCCGATCGGCGCATTCCGCTTCGCCCCCGGCCAGATGGCGAGCGGCAGCCATATCGGCCCGCCCCAGGCGGTGCAGGTGTTCGAACGCCTGCGCGCGACCACCGCGATCCCGATCCACTGGGGAACGTTCCGCCTGTCCTACGAAGGCTATGACACCCCGCCCGCGCTGCTGAAGGCGGCGATGCGCTGCGCCGGCCGCACCGGCTTCGCCCCCGTCGCGATCGGCCGGCCGCAGGATATCCCGCCGGTGGCGGACCGGGTGCCGCCACCGGTCATATCCGACGACGCGATGACCCACTGCCTCGATACGCCGGCGGTCGCGGCGATGCGCTGACGGGTTCCCGGTCTATCCCATTACCCCACGAACGCCCGCTCGATCACGAAGCTGCCCGGATTGGCGTTCGATCCCTCGACGAACCCCTTCTCCTCCAGTGACTTGGCGAAGTCGCGGATCATCTCGGTCGATCCGCACAGCATCACCCGGTCCGTCTCCGGGTCCAGCGTGGTGCCGCCCTCGATCCCGGCGAACAGCCGCCCGTCCTCGATCAGCGTACCCAGCCGGTCGGCGGTGTGGAACGCCTCGCGCGTGACGGTCGGCACGTAATGGAACTGCGTCGCCGCCTCGTCCGCCACCAGCGGGTCCTCCGCCAGCCGGCCGTCCATCTCCGCGTGATAGGCCAGGTCGCTCACCCGCCGCACCGAATGCGCCACCACCACCTTGTCGAACACCGAATACACGTCGGGGTCGCGCATCAGCGACAGGAACGGCGCCAGCCCGGTGCCGGTCGACAGCATCACCAGCCGCTTGCCCGGCAACAGCGCGTCGAGCACCAGCGTGCCCGTCGGTTTCTTGCCCAGATACAGCTCGTCGCCCGGCTCGATCAGTTGCAGGCGCGACGTCAGCGGCCCGTCCGCGACCTTGATCGATAGGAACTCCAGCTCCTCCGCATAATGCGGGCTGGCGATCGAATAGGCGCGCATCAGCGGCTTTTTCTCGCCGGGCAGCCCGATCATCACGAACTCGCCCGACCGGAAGCGGAAGCTGGCCGGGCGTTCGATCGCGAACGAGAACAGATGCTCGTTCCAGTGCCGCACCCACAGCACCTTGGCGCTCAGGAAGGCGGAGTTCTCGGGGATCAGCGCAGGCGCGCGGGTTTCGGTGGCGACAGTCATGGGTTCCGACAGCTTTCTTGCGAATGGAGCGCAATAAGTGGGGGGCGCCGGGGGGTCAACCATAGTCCCCCTGTTGCGCCGCCATGCGCAGCTTGTCGCGGTCTGCGGCTACTGGCCGGAAGAGGCGGCCGGCGCATTGCCGCCAAGGTTCATCCCGTCGAAATCGCCGATTCCCGTGGCGTACATCAGCACCGCTATCATGGTGGTCATTTGCTTGAACTCGTGCTCGAGGTCGGCCGGCGACGTAAACTTTTTGAAATTGTTGACGAGCACCCCCTCGCCAGCCACGTCCAATATGCTTCCCGCCGGAAATCCGCCATGACGTTCGAGTGCCCGGACATAAGCCTTGCCGTCGGCATAGGCCGAGCGCCGGGGGAAACCCTCGATCAACCCCAGCTTGGCGAGTTGCGGTTCGGCGCTGGCCCGCAGCGCTGGTCGGGAACGGTCGAGGGCATAGCGGCGATAGGCGTCCCGCACCGCCAGATCATCAAAGAACACCGCCGCCGTCTTCGTGGCCTGATGGATGCAGGCTATACGGTCCGCCGGGACGCGGGCCTCGCGCCGGACCTTGATGATGATGCCGACTTCTTCGTTATCCACCGTCACGACGATCCCGGCACGATCGACCCCGCATTCGACCATCTTCTGCACGATCTGTTGCGACGATGGCGGCACTGCATCGATCATGTCGGCGCTTTCGTAACGGAAGGCAGAGATCGATAAGGCACGAACCGGCCATAAAACACAATGTGGGAAACACCGTCCGCCGGCCTCGCCATGCGTAATCCGGCCGCCCCCCACGTTGCCTGTTCCGCTCCCGTTCCCCATATCCCGCGCCATGGCCATCCAGATCCGCACCAGTCTCGCCGAGCCGGAAACGGACGCGAGTTTCGTCCCCCACCGCCCCGCCCGCCCCGAGAAGGTGGAGGGTGGCAAGCCGTTCGAACTCGTCAGCGAATACACCCCCTCCGGCGACCAGCCGACCGCGATCCGCGAACTGGTCGACACCGCGCTGACCGGCGAGAAGGATCAGGTGCTGCTCGGCGTCACCGGCTCGGGCAAGACCTTCACGATGGCCAAGGTGATCGAGGCGCTGCAACGCCCCGCGTTGATCCTCGCGCCCAACAAGATCCTCGCCGCGCAGTTGTACGGCGAGTTCAAGTCGTTCTTCCCGAACAACGCGGTCGAATATTTCGTCAGCTATTACGACTATTACCAGCCCGAAGCCTATGTCCCGCGCTCGGACACCTATATCGAGAAGGAATCCTCGATCAACGAATCGATCGACCGGATGCGCCACTCCGCCACCCGGTCGCTGCTGGAGCGCGACGACGTCATCATCGTCGCCTCCGTCTCGTGTCTCTACGGCATCGGCTCGGTCGAGACCTATTCGGCGATGATCTTCGACCTGAAAAAGGGGCAGAGCGCCGACCAGCGCGAGATCGTGCGCAAGCTCGTCGCGCTGCAATACAAGCGCAACGACGCCGCGTTCCAGCGCGGCAATTTCCGCGTGCGGGGCGACAATCTCGAAATCTTCCCGTCGCACTATGAGGACAGCGCGTGGCGCATCTCGTTCTTCGGTGACGAGATCGAGCAGATCGTCGAATTCGATCCGCTGACCGGCGAGAAATCCGCCACGCTCAATTCGGTCCGCATCTACGCCAACAGCCACTATGTCACGCCGGGGCCGACGATGAAGCAGGCGGCGGAGGCGATCCGCCACGAACTGACCGAACGGCTCAAGGAACTGGAGGCGGAGGGCAAGCTGATCGAGCATCAGCGGCTCGAACAGCGCACCAATTTCGACTTGGAGATGATCGCGGCCACCGGCAGCTGCAACGGCATCGAGAATTACAGCCGCTTCCTCACCGGCCGCCTGCCGGGCGAGCCGCCACCCACGCTGTTCGAATATCTGCCGGAAAACGCGCTGCTGTTCGTCGACGAAAGCCACCAGACGATCGGCCAGATCAACGGCATGTCGCGCGGCGATCATCGTCGCAAGATCACGCTGGCCGAATATGGCTTCCGCCTGCCCTCGGCGATCGACAACCGTCCGCTCCGCTTCAACGAATGGGACGCGATGCGCCCGCAGACCGTCTGCGTCTCCGCGACGCCGGGGACGTGGGAGATGGAGCAGACCGGCGGCGTCTTCGCCGAACAGGTCATCCGCCCCACCGGGCTGATCGATCCGCCGATCGAGATCAAGCCGGTCGAGGAGCAGGTGCAGGACCTGATCGTCGAATGCCGCAAGACCGCGGAGGCGGGCTACCGCACCCTCGTCACCACCCTGACCAAGCGGATGGCGGAGGACCTGACCGAATATATGCACGAGGCGGGGATCAAGGTCCGCTACATGCACTCCGACGTCGAGACGCTGGAGCGCATCGAGCTGATCCGCGACCTGCGGCTGGGCGTGTACGACGTGCTGATCGGCATCAACCTGCTGCGCGAGGGACTGGATATTCCCGAATGCGGCCTCGTCGCGATCCTCGACGCGGACAAGGAGGGGTTCCTGCGTTCGGAAACCTCGCTGATCCAGACGATCGGCCGCGCCGCGCGCAACGTCGACGGCCGCGTCATCCTCTATGCCGACCGCATCACCGGCTCGATGGAGCGGGCGATGAACGAAACCTCCCGCCGGCGCGAAAAGCAGGAGGAATACAATGTCGAACACGGCATCACGCCGACCACGATCCGCCGCAACATCGGCGACATCATCGCCCATGTCAGCCAGGGCGATCAGGTCACGGTGCCGATCGACGAGGATCGGCCCCACATGGTCGGCCACAACCTGCGCGCCTATATCGAGGACCTCGAAAAGCAGATGCGCCGCGCCGCCGCCGACCTCGAATTCGAGACCGCCGGCCGCCTGCGCGACGAAATCCGCCAGCTGGAGAACGACGAGCTCGGCCTGCCCTCGCACGAGCAGAAGGCCCCGATCATGGGCCGCAGCAACGAAGGCAAACCCGGCACCCGCAAGACCCGCTTCGGCAAGGAAAGCAAGATGCGCATGGGCGGCCGGCGCGGGGGACGGTAAACGGCTGACGGCGGTAAGCGCCGTATCGACACGGGACTACGGATCGTGATGAAAGGAAGCCATCATGATCCGCAGCATCGACGACCCTGAAACCGTATGTATCTGGCAGGGCAGTCGCAGCCGCAAGCTGCCGCCCGACATCCAGCAGACGGCCCGCCGCAAGCTCCGTCAGCTTAACGGCGTCTCGCAACCGCTCGAATTGCGCGAACCACGCGGCAATCGGTTCGAGGAGTTGAAGGGCGACCGCAAAGGGACATATAGTCTGCGGATTAACGATCAGTGGCGGATCACGTTTCGCTGGTCCGATGGAGGCGCGGATCATGTCCGGATCGAGGATTATCATCGCTGACGAAGACCGTCTGGACAACGTCCATCCGGGCGACATCCTGCGTGAGGATTTCCTGATCGGCAGTGACCTGTCTGTCGCAGAAGTTGCCAAAGGCGCAGGCATACCAACTGAAACATTGGCTGAGATCGTGGCGAGCCGGCGGGACATGGATGCATCTGTCGATGCCCGGCTGACCCGCTATCTTCGTATGTCTGAGGGCTTTTTTCTTCGACTCCAGAATGATTACGATCTGGAGGAGGTGCATCGCAGGGAAGGCGACGCGCTGGACCGGATCGTCCCGCGCGCCGCCTGACGCATCAGTCCTTCAGTCCGGCCGGCACGGTGCCGCCGTTCTTCTCCAGTTCGCGCATCACCGCCTTGTGCAGCCAGATGTTCATCTCGGCCGACCCGTCCTTGGCGCCGGAATAACCCAGTTCGGTCGCGAGTTCCTTGCGGTTGTCGAGTGAGGAATCGAGGTCGAGCAGCTTCATCAGATCGACGATCGAGGTGCGCCAGTTCAGCGCGGGGCCGCCCTTGCGCTGCGCGATGCCGGTCAGCACCGCCTCGACATCCACCGGCGGCCGCGCGGCGGGCGCGGCTTGCGGCGTCGGCTGCAGGGGTTCGGCGGCGGTGGTCTGCGGCGCAGTGGTCGGGGCGGCGGTCGGCGCGGCGGGGGCCGGCGCGGGGGCCGCATCCTTCTTGCCGCTGAACTGGCCGCCCAGCGGGCCATGCTCGCCGAAGATGGCGGATTTGATCTTGCCGAAAATGCTCATGGCTGTTCCTTGGGTGCGATGACGTGAAACGAGGGTAAGGCGCCGGGATCAGGCGACCGACAGGTTCTCGCTGCCGGTGCTGTAGTAGCTGGCGACGCGGTCGGCATAGGCCTGGTCGAACACGGGGGCGTTGTTCGCCCAGCTCGGCCCGCCTTCCAGCAGGCGACGGTCGATCGTCACGACATACAGGTCGCGCACCGGATCGAAATCGAGCAGCGCGAACGGCAGCGGATAGAAGCTGCGCCCCATGCCCAGGAATCCGCCCAGGCTCAGCACCGCGTGCGTCACCTTGCCGGTGCCCTTGTGGACCATGAACGAATAGACCGAGCCCACCGAGTCGCCATCGCGGCTTTCGATCTTCAGGCTGTGCGCGACGTTGGACTGGATCAGTATCTGCGTCGGTATCGTGTCGGTGGACATCTTGGGTTCCTTATCGTTTCCGGCCGAACCGGTGGCACGGTGCGCCGGTTCCATGCCGCGCGCATCGCCCGCTTCCGGCCCCGGCCCGTCGAGCCGGCACGGCACGCGGGTTGAGCGCGCCGGCCCGACCGCCTAGGCGGGCCGGATGCGTTTCCGTGCCCTGTTCCCGCTCCTGTCCGTCACCGCCGTCGCGGCCTGCGTCGCGCCGCCCCGTCAGGCGCCCACCGCCCCCGTCCCCCCGCCCGTGACGATATCGCCACCGCCACCGCCCGCCCCGGCACCGGACTGGCGCGACCGGCCCTATGCCGCCGGCGACTGGCGGCATATCGCCGACGCGACCCGCCCGGCGGCGCGGTATCAGGGCGCCGACGGGACCGTGCTGTTCGCGCTGAACTGCGACCGGCCGACGCGCACGATCTCGGTCGCCGTGCCCGGCCCCGCCGCCATGCCATCCCCGCCCGCCGGCGTGCTGACGATCCGCACCACCAGCACCACCCGTATCCTGCCGACCCGCCTGCTGCCCGCCCCCGCAGCGGCGACGCCGCCGATGATCGTCGCGACGTTGCCCGCCACCGATCCGCTGTTCGATGCGATGGCGTTCAGCCGCGGTCGCTTCGGCGTGGAACGATCCGGCCAGCCCCCCTTGACCCTTCCCGCCTGGGCGGAGATCGGGCGGCTGATCGACGACTGTCGCGGTTGACCGCATCCGGTCGATTCCGGTCTTGCATGTCCTGCGCCCATCGCCCACATTCCGGGTGCGGCGAGTGATCGTCGCATTGGCTATACACAAGCGAAAGGAGGTGATCCGATGTCTCATGGTTCAGCAGTGAGTTCGGTTCGGTTCGTTCGGGGGACGCGCATCTGATCCGCCCGGCCCGTCGGGGAGTATCTTCTCCCAATCAACGACGTGGTCGATCAGGGATTTGATGATCGCATGGTTTCCCGGGCTGGAGCACTCCGGCCGCTGACCATGTTGGGGGGTTGTCGGTTCGTCGGGAGACGACCGGCAACCTCTTTTCATATCCGGCCCGTTTGCAGGCGCCCGTCGTCGGCCCCGTCACGGTTCCACTCACGGGAAAATGCCGTCACCCTTCCGAAACGGATGGCGCAGCGATAGAGTTCCCCGTGCTTCCCGGTGTTCGCCGGCATGGTCGAAATCTTCCCGAATCCGTTTCCAAGGCCACCGGGCCGCCCGTAACCCGGCGCGCCTGACGCTCACGGGCGTCCCTCTTGCCGACATGCATCATGCGGCAGGTCCGTAAAACGGATCGCTTCCCCGACATGCCCCCTCCCGGAACAGGCCCGGCGTGCCGGCATTCCGGCCGATACCGGTGCCATGGCCGTTCCGACGATCGGCTGGCCCGGCCGCATCGATCGTGCCACCATGCCGCGCCATGACCCTCCGCCCGATCCTGTCCGCGCATGAGCGGCTGCTCGTCCGCCGCTACCTCTTTCCCGGTGCGGGCGGGCGGCTGATGCTGCTCGTCGCCGCGATCGGGTGCGCGGGGGTGATGATCGGCGTCGCCTCGCTGATCCTCGTCGTCAGCGTGATGAACGGCGCGGAGGCGCGGCTGGCGGGGCAGATCGCCTCGGTCGACGGGCATCTGGCGGTCACGCGGGTCGGCCACGACCTGCCCGACTGGCGCCGGCTGACCCGGCAGGCGGCCGGCGTGCGCGGTGTCGTCCGCGCCGTCCCGACCCTGAGACAATCCGGCCTCGTCACCGCCGCCGGCCGTGTCGCCCCCGTCGAGTTCCAGGGGCTGCGGTTCGCTGACATGCGCCGCCTGCCCGCGTTCCGGGGCGGCGACGCCTTCGTCACCGGTGGCCTGCCGGCGCGGACGGGAGAGATCGCGGTCGGCCTCGGCATCGCCGACCGGCTCGGCATCGGCACGGGCGACCCCGTCGCCGTCACCACCGCCCGGATCGACCGGGCGGGTCGGCTGGCCGTCACCAGCACCCCCCTCACCATCGCCGGCATCTATCGTACCGGCGCCGCCACCTATGACGACCGCCGCGTCATCGCGCCGCTGGCGGATGTGCAGCGGCTGTTCGCGCGCGGCGACGTCGCGTCGGGGATCGACATCACCGCCGTCGACGACGCGACCTCCACCGCGCTCGCCCCCGCCCTGCGCACGCACCTGACCGGACCGGTCGTCGTCCGGCACTGGCGCGACCTCAACGCCGCATTGGTGCAGACGATGGCGCAGGAGCATGTCGCAATGGCGGCGATCATCGCGATGGTCACCGTCATCGCGCTGGCCAACATCCTGTCGACGATGGGGATGCTCGTCCGGTTCAAGGCGCGCGAGATCGCGATCCTGCGCACGATGGGCGCGTCGGCCGGCTCGGTGGCACGGGTGTTCGTCGCGGTCGGCGTCACGATCGGGCTGACCGGCGAGGTGGCCGGCATCGCACTGGGGCTGGGGCTGAAGGCGGCGAAGGACCCGGTGGCGGACGCGATCGGCCGCTGGGCCGGCCCTTCGCCCGAACTCGCCATCTTCCGCGATCTGCCGCTGGTGCTGTCGCCCCCCGAACTCGCCGGGATCGCCGCCGCGGTCATGGCCGGCGTCGTCGCCGCCAGCCTGTTCCCCGCCCGCCACGCCGCCGCGCTCGATCCGGCACGGATATTACGCCATGGCTGACCGGGCGGGGTGCGATGCCGACAGCCGGTTGATCGTTGAGAACCCTTGCCGGGTCATCCCCGCATGGCTGCCGATTGTCCGGTAACGCCCAGTTTCAGCCGTTCATATTGGGAGGGCGATTACCTGAAACCGGACGTTGGTTCTGACTGTCAGTAGAAAACCTAGCAAACTGTCTTATTATTTTGGCTTCTATCCCCTGCCAATTACGGGCCCAATTCCGTCCGTACGAAACTTTGAATGATAGGCCACGGCTGACGAAATAGTGATCGCACCTTCTTACCCGTGGCATGTGTACTGTGTCAAAGTAGTTTAGAACGCAGACTAAGAAACTATTCGGGTTTGCTGATGAGCGCCATGCTTCATATTGTACATTCGATATGCCATCGAGCTTTGTAAAGCGACGGTATTGATCCGCTGCCGCATGGCCATGTTCGACCTGATCGCGAGTTTGAGAGTTGGGCTTCGCTAAAGTTAGGCTAGCAAATTTAGAGTTTTGTGCATCCACCGGTCGTACCCCTGCTCCAAATGGAGTTACAAGCAACATCGCAATGGGGCCGCTTTCCGTCGGGATTACACGCCCGGGGTCAGGATCCATTTTGCCGGGACACCTTGCATCAGGCAGCACGAAATCAATTAACATGGAATCCGTTCGCACGCGATCTGGGCTTACGGATCTCTCGGGAGGGCCAAGGCAGGACCGAGGAATGTCGAATTTACGACCCGATATCTCAAGCCTTTCAACGATAGGCTGCCGACCTTCACAGCCGGAGAGCTGAACCCATAGTAAAACTGTGAGGAACAGTCGGTGTCGTCTCATATCCAGCATGATAAACTTGATATCTAAATATCGTCTTTCGCGGCAGCTATTCCGGCCTTCTAATCGTAAGCGGACGTTCCGGATTCCACCAATACCGGCCGTTGTTACGGCGATTGGCAGAAGAGCCGCGCAGGGTTAGGCTGCCAGCGCTATGAGGCGTAGCTGTAACTTTTGGCTTATCGCCACCGTGGGGTTCTGGGTTTGGATGTTCGCCTTGAACTCGCGCCAAGCCACGACGGCGCTTATGTTTTCAACGATCATCGGGGTCGTTGTCGTGATCGGGCTGGCAAGCTTTTATATTATTCGAGCAAGGCTTGACCGGTAGGTCAGCGTTACGGCTGCCGGTCCGGGACGTAGAACGAACAAGCGTCCGCTTCCTACCACCACGTCGCGACGTTCGCGGGCGGAAAAGCGGAGCGGCGGAAGACGCCCGATTGCGGACGTCGGTTGAATCGGTCACCTTCGCGGCAGCATCAGCGGCGAGGCGATCAACCATGGGTTACCGGACGGACCGTCGAAGCCGGACGCGAGCCATCGCCGTGTACCTGACCCTGCTCCTCATCGGCGCGACGCTGGGCTTCCTCGTCAGGTTCGGGGTGATTACCGATCACATGCTCTGGTAGGAGCGGCCGACCGGCGCCTGAAGGTCCGGCCGTCCACCCCGACCCGACCCGACCCGACCCGACATCCGCCCGCCGGCAACGGCTACAGGAACGACCGCGCGCGCTTCAGTACCATGCCGCACAGCTGCGTCTTCACCCGGTCCTGCACCCCGGCCAGCGAGAAGGCGTTGTCGCCGGTCTGCACCTGTCCGCGCTGCCCCGCCTCGAAACCGGGTGACGCGGTCACGCCGCGCTTGCCGGTCAGCTGGCCGAGGATACCCGCCGCGCCGTTGCCGGCGACCAGATTGTTCTTGATGCAATAGCCCAGCAGCCCCGCCGCATTGCCCGCCCCCGCCGATGCGATGTTCGGCAGGCCGCCGCCACCCAGCAGACCGCCCTCCCCCAGCAGGCCGGCAAGGCCGCCGCCCCGCGCCGGTGTCGCGGCCGGCGGGACGGTCGCCTGTTGCGCGGCCACCGGTGCCGCGACGAGGCCGCCAAGGGTCAGGGCGAGGAGGACATGCTTCATCGGACACTTCCTTCATGGGCGACGCCGGGCGTCGCGGTCGAAGGAACAACGCACCGCGCGCCGGGAAGGCCCCCGCCCGGCCCCGACGCCCTAGTCAGGACCCGGGCATGCGCCCCGATTACGCCGGCGTCAGCAACCCTTCGCGTGCGATCTTTTCGCGCCAGACCAGCGGCGCCAGCTGGTGGACGTTCTGCCCCTCGGCATCCACCGCCACCGTCACCGGGAAATCGGCGACCTCGAACTCGTAGATCGCCTCCATGCCCAGATCCTCGAACCCGACGACCTTCGATCCCTTGATCGCGCGCGCCACCAGATAGGCGGCGCCGCCCACCGCCATCAGATAGGCGGACCTGCCCTCGGCGATCGCCTTGGTCGCGTCCGGCCCGCGCTCCGCCTTGCCGACCATCGCCAGCAGGCCCTGATCCAGCATCATGCGGGTGAACTTGTCCATCCGCGTCGCCGTGGTCGGGCCGGCGGGGCCGACCACTTCCTCGCCCACCGGATCGACGGGGCCGACATAATAGATCACGCGGCCCCTGAAATCGACCGGCAGTTCCTCACCCTTCGCCAGCATGTCGGCGATCCGCTTGTGCGCCGCGTCGCGCCCGGTCAGCATCTTGCCGTTCAGCAGCAGCCGGTCGCCATGCTTCCACGTCTGCACCACCTCGGGCGTCAGCGTGTCGAGATCGACGCGGATCGCCGCCTTGTCGGGCGTCCAGTCCACCTGCGGCCATTCGTCGAGCTTCGGCGGCTCCAGATACACCGGCCCCGCGCCGGTCAGCGTGAAGTGCGCGTGGCGGGTCGCGGCGCAGTTCGGGATCATCGCGACCGGCTTGGACGCGGCATGGGTCGGCCAGTCGAGGATCTTCACGTCGAGCACGGTCGACAATCCGCCCAGGCCCTGCGCGCCGATCCCCAGCGCGTTCACCTTGTCCATCAGTTCGATGCGCAACGCCTCGATATCATTCCGCGGGCCGCGCGCGCGCAACTGGCCCATGTCGATCGCGCCCATCAGCGATTCCTTGGCCAGCAGCATCGCCTTTTCGGCGGTGCCGCCGATGCCGATGCCCAGCATCCCCGGCGGGCACCAGCCCGCGCCCATCTGCGGGATCATCTCCAGCACCCAGTCGACGATCGAATCGCTGGGGTTCATCATCTTGAACTTCGACTTGTTCTCCGACCCGCCGCCCTTGGCCGCGACGTCGACCGATACCGTGCTGCCCGGCACCATCTCGACGTGCAGGACGCTGGGAGTATTGTCGCGGGTGTTGCGCCGGGTGAAGGCGGGGTCCGCCAGGATCGAGGCGCGCAGCTTGTTCTCGGGGTGCAGGTACGCGCGGCGTACCCCCTCGTCGATCACCTCCTGCAGGCTGCGGTCGCCCGACAGGCGGCAATCCTGCCCCCATTTGACGAAGACGGTGACGATGCCGGTATCCTGGCAGATCGGGCGATGCCCCTCCGCGCACATCCGGCTGTTGGTCAGGATCTGCGCGATCGCGTCCTTGGCCGCCGGGCTGCGCTCCGCCTCGTACGCCTCGCCCAGTGCGCGGATATAATCCATCGGGTGGTAATAGCTGATGAACTGCAGCGCGTCGGCGACGCTTTCGATCAGGTCGGTATCGCGGATGGTCGTGGTCATGGCCCGGCTTCATGCGACAGGGCGCGGCGCGATGCAATCCGGTGCGATCGCCGGCCCCCATCCCGCCGGGGTTCGGCTAACGCGGCGTTCACCACGGTCCATGGCCGCTTTGGTAAGGGCCGCACCGGTACCACAGGACCATGCCGATCCGCCCCCCCACCATTGTTTACGGAGACAAGCCGCCGCTGCCCGTGCTGCTGGGCTTCGCGGGGGGGCCTGACGATCGCGAGCCGGCCGAACAGCGCCTGGCGCAGGTCGCCGCCGCCTGTCCGCTGGCCGGCGGGGTGCTGGCACTGGCGATGGCGGCGGCGATGATGGCGTCGGGGTTCGGCACCGTCACGCTGGTCCTGTCGCTGGTCACGGTTCTGGCGTTCGCGGGGCTGACCTTGTGCGTGGGCACGCGACTCGGCTGGCCGCCCTACAGGCGCGCGCGCGGCGCCGCGCTGGCCGCCGGCCTGCTCGCGGTCGCGACGCTGTCGATGCTGGAGGCGGTCGGCATCGGACTGGCGGGGATGATGCCGCTGGGCGCGGCGACGCTGCTGATCGGGGCGATCGGGCTGGTCGGGCTGGCGGTGCAGCCGGTGCGCGGCGTGGTGCTGGTGTTCGGCGCGGGGCTGGTGGTGGCGATGGCGGTGATGGTCGGCGCCGTGCTGGTCTGGTTCGAGGCGCTGGCGCTGCTCGGCGCGCTGGCGCTGACGATGCTGCGCCTGGGCCAGCTGGATCGTCGCCGCACCGCCGAACAGGTCAGGCAGACCGGCCGCGGCCGCCACGCCGAACGGATGGTCGCCGAGTTCGAGGAACAGGGCACCGGCTGGTTCTGGGAAACCGATCGCCATGGCCGCATCACCTATATCTCCGCCCGCGTCGCCGCCGAGATCGCGGAGCACGATCCGCCCCCGCTCGGCCGGTTGCTGACCGAGATATTCCGCATGGACGGCGCGGGGGCCGGCACCGGCACCGAACGCACGCTCGCGTTCCACCTGTCGTCGCGCACGTCGTTCTCCGACTATCCGGTCTGCGCGGCGGGCGATGCGGCGGGCGGGCGCTGGTGGTCGATGGGGGGCCGCCCGCTGGTCGACGAGCTGGACCGGTTCCAGGGCTTCATCGGCACCGGCGCCGACCTGACGGAACTGCGCCGGTCGGAGGCGGAGATCACCCGCCTCGCGCTGTTCGACTCGCTGACCGGCCTCGCCAACCGCCAGCGGATGCGCCAGTCGATCGACAAGACGCTGGCGCAGGTCGCGGAGGGGCACCGCCCCGCCGGGCTGTTCCTGATGGACCTCGACCGGTTCAAGGCGGTCAACGACACGCTCGGCCATCAGGCGGGCGACGCGCTGCTGAAACAGGTGGGCCAGCGGCTGCAGCGCGGCGTCGGCGATCGCGGGCTGGTCGGCCGGATGGGCGGCGACGAGTTCAAGGTGCTGCTGCCGGGCATCGCCGGGCGCCAGTCGCTGGCGACGCTGGCGGACGATCTGATCGCGGCGCTCTCGCAACCCTATGCGATCATGGGCACGTCGGTCACGATCGGCTGTTCGGTCGGCATCGCGATCGCGCCCGATGACGGCGACGACCGCGACACGCTGGTGCGCAACGCCGATCTGGCGCTCTATGCGGCCAAGGCGGCGGGGCGCGGGGTCCATCGCTTCTATTCGGCCGATATGCTGGCCGGCGCACGCGATCGCCAGCAGCTGGAAGGCGATCTGCGCGCCGCGCTGCCGGCGGGTGAATTCCACCTCTGCTACCAGCCGGTGGTCCGCACCGTCGATGCCGTGGTGATCGGGTACGAGGCGCTGATCCGCTGGCGGCATCCCGTGCGCGGCCTGGTGTCGCCCGCCGATTTCATCCCGGTGGCGGAGGAATGCGGGCTGATCGGCGCGATCGGCGAATGGGTGCTGCGCACCGCCTGCGACGAGGCGGCACGCTGGCCGCGCGACGTGCGCGTCGCGGTCAACGTGTCGCCGGTGCAGTTCGCCAACCCGCAATTGCCCGGCATCGTCGCCAGCGCGCTTGCCCGGTCCGGCCTCGCGCCCGACCGGCTGGAACTGGAGATCACCGAGGGGGTGTTCCTGAAAGGATCGGACAGTTCGGACCGGATGTTCGCGGCGCTGAAGGGGCTGGGCGTGCGCCTCGCGCTCGACGATTTCGGCACCGGCTATTCCTCGCTCGGCTATCTGCGCACCGCCCCGTTCGACAAGATCAAGATCGACCAGTCCTTCGTGCGCGGCGCGGCGCAGCCGGGCAACCGCAACGCCGCGATCATCCGGGCGATCGTGATGCTCGCCGACACGCTGGGCATGGAAACCACCGCGGAAGGGGTGGAGATCCAAGACGAGATCGAACTGGTCCGCTCGCTGGGATGCAGCCATATCCAGGGTTATGTCTATGGCCGGCCGGTACCCGCGGCGGAGGTCGCCACCGCGCTGGGGATCGATGGCCGGGCCGTGCCGTCGGGCTTCCGCGTCAGCCGCCCGTCGCGCACCCGTCTGCTGCGCTCGGCGCGGGTGACGATCGCGGGGCGGACGCATGACGTCCGCGTGCGCGACATCTCGATCACCGGCGCGATGATCGAGGGGCTGCCCGCGCACGGCACAGCGGTCGATGCGGAACTGCGGATCGAACTGGTCGAAGGCCGCTCGATCGCCGCCCGGATCAGCTGGACCGATCGCAAGCGCGCCGGCATCCACTTCGCCGCGCCGATCGACCTGTCGATCCTCAGCGAACCCGGCCCCGTCGCCGCGATTCGCCGCATCGCCTGATTCGCCCCCGCCGGGAGGATCGCGGCGCGCCAGGCCGCCCGAAAGCGGCCGATTTTCCGCCCGGTTCCGCCCCGGCGGCGGTGACCGAAAAATAAATTTCGTCCGGATCGACGGCGGCTGGCGGACCGCCAGCCGCCGCCCGACACCCGCGCCCCCGTCACCCGGTACATCGCTCGATGGCGGCCGAAATCGGCGGAAATGCTGCGCTGCAACGAAGATAACGGTCGATCCGATCGGTCCGGGTCGCCGTCATCGGGCCGTTCACCGCCAAGATTTCACGTCCCGTTCGGCGCCGCCGGCACCTTTCCGATCCGACATCGCGGGGTCTTGAAAGCTTTGCCGCTATTCCCTTTCGCAGCTTTTATAGTTAACGGCTTGATCTCACCAACGATCGAACGAGGTACGCCCGCATTGCCGGCGGACAGCGGATCGGAACATCGGGGAACACGAGATGCGCAATACCCTTATCACGGCCGCGGTTGCTGCAGCCGCTTTCGCCATGCCGGCCTCGGCCGCCACGATCGTGTCGACCGGCGGTGCCTTCGCCGCGCCCGCCAGCGACCTGACCATCGATTTCAACAACGCAGTTGCAGCACCGTTCACGGCGTCGTTCACCAACGCCGATCTGGTTCAGGGCGATCTGGCCGGCTTCTACGCCCAGCCGGGTTTCAGCGACGGCAGCCGCTACGCCGCGGTGTTCGGCAACGGCAACCTGACGATCACGTCGGAACTGGCGTTCCGCACGGTCAGCTTCTTCGTCGGCTCGATCGACGCCGGCAACATCGTTGAACTGCTGGACGCCACCGGCTCGGTGCTGTCCAGCTTCAGCGGCACCGCTTTCTCGGCCGATGCCGATGGCGACCAGGACAGCATGCTGACCAACCGTCGCGTCACCATCTCGTTGACCGAGGGCGAGGCATCGTTCGCGGGCGTTCGCTTCATCAGCGCGCAGAACTCGTTCGAGCTCGACAACGTCGTGTTCGCGGTGCCCGAGGCTTCGACCTGGGCGCTGATGCTGGTCGGCTTCGGCATGGTCGGCGCGGCGACCCGCTATCGTCGTCGCAAGACCACCGTCGCCTTCTCGTAAGACGACGTCACCCGCGCGCCCCCGCCGGCGCCCGGGTCGAAATCGGCCGCCGTTCCGAAAGGACCGGCGGCCTTTTTCATGCGTCGCGTCCGCGCGCCCGTACCGAATATCGGCGGCACCGAACGCCGGACCCGGCGGTTGGTGCCATGCCGAATTTTTTTATCGCGGCAATTCCACGCTTGCCATTCCTGAACCCCGCAGACTTCCACGCGTCGTCGCCCATTACCGTCTTTTCCGGCATCGAAGGCGGCCGGATCGGCCATTGATGGCCCTTGCCTGATCGGCCGATCTGCCACAATCAGTGGGGGTAAGGACCGGGAGCAGACCCAATATGGTGTGCCGGACGAAGACGGACTCATCCGTGCAGGGGCCAGCCCATGGCCCCGGCCGCGATGCCCAGCCCGACTTCTTCCCGACCGGTCGGACGCCCGACGATACGGGTGCGACACAGACGAGAAGGAATGGCGCGGTGATGGATTTCAACGACAGCGGACGCGAGACCGCAACGATCGACACGGCCGAAGCACCGGTCGCGGCCCCCACGGCGGCCCCCACGGCGGCCAAGCCGGCCGACAGCCGCTCGGTGAAGCCGCAGCCCTATGCGCTCGACGTCGATCATTCGCGCGACGCGCTGCTCACCGACTTCGGCAAGGAGACGCTGAACGACCGCTATCTGCTGCCGGGCGAAAGCTATCAGGACCTCTTCGTCCGCGTCGCCTCCGCCTATGCCGACGATGCCGCCCATGCGCAGCGCATCTACGACTATATCAGCCGCCTGTGGTTCATGCCCGCCACGCCCGTGCTGTCGAACGGCGGCACCGGTCGCGGCCTGCCGATCTCGTGCTACCTCAATTCGGTGCCCGACAGCCTGAACGGCATCGTCGACACCTGGAACGAGAATGTCTGGCTCGCCTCGCGCGGCGGCGGCATCGGCACCTATTGGGGCAATGTCCGCGGCATTGGCGAGCCGGTCGGCCTGAACGGCAAGACCTCGGGCATCATCCCGTTCGTCCGCGTCATGGATTCGCTGACGCTGGCGATCTCGCAAGGCTCGCTGCGGCGCGGCTCGGCCGCCGTCTATCTCGACGTCTCGCACCCGGAGATCGAGGAGTTCCTCGAAATCCGCAAGCCGTCGGGCGATTTCAACCGCAAGGCGCTGAACCTCCACCACGGCGTGCTGATCCCCGACGCCTTCATGGAGGCCGTCCGCGACGGCGCCGAATGGATTCTTCGCAGCCCCAAGGACCAGACCGAGCGGGGCCGCGTCGATGCCCGCGCGCTGTTCCAGAAGCTGGTCGAAACCCGCCTCGCCACCGGTGAGCCGTACATCGTCTTCGCCGATCACGTGAACTCGACGATGCCCAAGCATCACCGCGATCTGGGCCTCAAGGTCTCGACCTCGAACCTGTGTTCGGAGATCACGCTGCCCACCGGCCGCGACCATCTCGGCAACGATCGCACCGCGGTCTGCTGCCTGTCCTCGCTCAACCTCGAAACGTGGGACCAGTGGAAGGACGACAAGCGCTTCGTGGAGGACGTGATGCGCTTCCTCGACAACGTGCTGCAGGATTATATCGACCGCCACGAGCCCGGCATGGAGCGGGCCGCGTACAGCGCCGGTCGCGAACGCTCGGTCGGCCTCGGCGTCATGGGCTTCCACTCGTTCCTCCAGGCGCGCGGTCTGGCATTCGAGGGGGCGATGGCGAAGTCGTGGAACCTCAGGATCTTCAAGCAGATCAACGCGCAGGTGAACGAGGCGTCGATGCAGCTCGCGGTCGAGCGCGGCCCCTGCCCCGATGCCGCCGACATGGGCGTGATGGAGCGGTTCAGCTGCAAGATGGCGATCGCGCCCACCGCGTCGATCAGCATCATCTGCGGCGGCACCAGCGCGTGCATCGAGCCGATCCCGGCCAACATCTACACGCACAAGACGCTGTCGGGCAGCTTCTCGGTCAAGAACCCGTATCTCGAAAAGCTGCTCAACGCGAAGTCGAAGAACTCGGAGGCGGTGTGGAGTTCGATCCTGGAGAATGGCGGCTCGGTCCAGCACCTCGACTTCCTCTCGCAGGACGAGAAGGACTGCTACAAGACCAGCTTCGAGATCGACCAGCGCTGGCTGCTCGAACTCGCTGGCGACCGCACGCCCTATATCGATCAGGCGCAGTCGCTGAACCTGTTCATCCCGGCCGACGTGGAAAAGTGGGACCTGCTGATGCTCCACTTCCGCGCGTGGGAACTGGGCATCAAGTCGCTCTACTATCTCCGCTCGAAATCGGTGCAGCGCGCCGGCTTCGCGGGCGGCGTCGAGACGGACAACACGCTCGCCAAGCCGAAATACGAGCTGGAAAGCACCGATTACGACGAATGCCTGGCGTGCCAGTGAGATGGACAATGAGCGCCCGTTGACCCCCTCTCCCCTTGTGGGAGAGGGAGGGGCCCGCGCCGCACGGCGGCGTGGGAGGGTGAGGGGGAACGCGGATGGCCTGACGAAGCGCCAACTGCTGCCTGCCGACACCACCGCTCATGCCAGAAGCCTGCGCCACGCCGCAACCGAACCGGAAAAACGGATGTGGAATGCCCTCCGCGCGACGTTTCCGAACGGTAAATGGCGCCGACAGGTGCCGATCGGTCGCTACTTCGTCGATTTCTGTTCCCATCAGGCAAGGCTGGTGATCGAGATCGATGGCGACAGCCACGCCAGTATCGACGCTCGCGATGCGATGCGGTCGACTTTTATCGAACGTGAGGGATACCGGATCGTGCGCTTCGCCAATGCCGACGTCATGGCAAATATCGATGGTGTGATCTCGGTGGTTGCGGGCGATCTCGACGTCACCATGCAAAAGGGCCGCCCCTGATGGACGGCCCCCTCACCCTCCCACGACCTGCGGTCGCGGGCCCCTCCCTCTCCCACAAGGGGAGAGGGAGCGACGGATCACTCCGCCTCTTCGAACATGTCCACCGCGTTCTGCGCGGTCGCGGACAGGCGCAGCGTATCGCCCTCGATCTCGGCGACCAGGCCGAGCGGCAGGTAGTGATGCGTGCGGCCCTGTCCGTCCTCGGTGGAGGGCGAGTCGTTCTTGGTCAGCTTGATGCGGTCGCCATCGACATGGTCGACGGTGCCGACATGCACGCCGTCCGCGCCGATCACTTCGGCATGTTCCTTGATCTGGGTGGCATCGACCATCGTCATTCTCCTCTGAATGGTTCGGCAGCTCAACGCATTACGCGGGCGATGGTCGCATGACATACGGCGTCACGGTGATGTACGCGGTCGCCGCGATCCTGACGCTGACGGGCATCGTGCTGCTCGTCCGGCTGCGCGGGCCGTTGTCGGAACGGCAGGTCTATGCCTATCGCATGATCGGCATCATGGCCGCCGCCGCCGGCATCGTGCTGGCGCTGTCGGCCACCGCGATGTGGCAATGGAGCGTCGAGCCATGACCCTTTACCCTTCCGCGTCGTCTTCCCCCTCCACATTGTCGTCCGGGCGCGTCGCGACCGGCCCGGCGGATACCGCGCCGGCGGCGGTGGTCGATGCGATGGCGCGCGGCGACAATCCCGAAGCGCGCAAGATCGAGGCGTATCCCGCGCTCGACTGGCTCCGCTTCGTCCTCGCCTCGGTCGTGGTCCTGGGGCACGAGGGGATCGCGATGCCCGGCCCCGTCAATGGCGGGCTGGCGGTGGAGGTGTTCCTGGCGCTGTCGGGCTGGCTGATCGGCGGCATCCTGCTGCGCACCACCGCGGCGGAGCTGCCGCGCTTCTTCTACAACCGCTCCACCCGCATCTGGGCGCCCTATCTCGCCACCGCCACGCTGGTCTACGGGCTGGCGGCGGTGCGGCAGGGGATCGACGGGAACTGGTTCAAATACCTGTTCTACGACCTGACGTTCACCCACTACACCTTCACCACCTTCCCGCGCGCGCTGACGGAGATGCCGCTGGGCGGCACCGGCGCGCATTTCTGGAGCATCTCGGTCGAGGAGCAGTTCTACCTCGCCGCGCCGATCGTCATGCTGTTCTTGGGGCGTGGGCGCAGCCTGGTCACCTGGGTCCTGATCGCGGCGTTGCTGCTGGTCGCGCAGTCGCAGTTCGCGGCGATCGCGCTCGGCGTCGCCGCCGCGGTCGCGCATCGCCGCTACGGCTTCGCCACGGGGGAGCCGCTGCGCCATGCGCTGCTCGGGCTGCTCGCCGTCGCGCTGTTCGCGGTCGCCTGGCGGTGGAACGTCCCGCCCGTCCGCGCGCTGTTCGCCTGTGCCGCCGTCGTCGCGCTCACCATTCCGGGCGCACGCGGGCGGTGGGGCGTGCTGTTCGGCGCGCTCTCCTATCCGCTCTACCTCAACCACTGGCTGGGCGGCTTCGTGATGCAGGCGGTCGACAAGCTGGTCGTGCCGCTGCCCGATGCGGTGATGAAGGCGACCTCCTATCTGATGGCGGTGGTCGTCGCCTACGTCGCCTGGTTCGTGATCGACCGGCAGGTGATGGCGCGCCGTGGCGGGTGGTACACCCCCGCCCTCGGCCGCGCGTCGCAGGTCGCCGCCTATACCCTGTTCGCCATCGGCATCGCCGGCGGCACCATTCTCTGGGCGAACGGACAATGATCCGCCGCCCGCATCCCTTTCCCGCTTTCGTACCGGAGTAATCCCATGTCCCTCCTTCACGCCTCCAAGCAGTACAAGCCCTTCGAATACCCCTGGGCGTTCGAATTCTGGAAGCGCCAGCAGCAGCTCCACTGGCTCCCCGAAGAGGTGCCGTTGGGCGAGGATTGCCGCGACTGGGCGCAGAAGCTGTCCGATCACGAGCGCAACCTGCTCACCCAGATCTTCCGCTTCTTCACCCAGGCGGACGTCGAGGTGCAGGATTGCTACCACGAGAAATACGGCCGCGTGTTCAAGCCGACCGAGATCAAGATGATGCTGACCGCGTTCAGCAACATGGAGACGGTCCACATCGCCGCCTACAGCCACCTGCTCGACACGATCGGGATGCCCGAGAGTGAGTACGGCGCCTTCCTCGAATATGCCGAGATGAAGGAAAAGCATGATTACATGCAGAACTTCGGCGTCGACAACGATCAGGACATCGCCCGCACGCTCGCCATGTTCGGCGGCTTCACCGAGGGGGTGCAGCTGTTCGCCAGCTTCGCGATGCTGATGAACTTCCCGCGCTTCAACAAGATGAAGGGCATGGGCCAGATCGTCACCTGGTCGATCCGCGACGAGAGCCTGCATTGCGAGGGCATCATCAAGATGTTCCACACCTTCTGTCAGGAGCGCCAGTGCCTGACCAAGGCGGTGAAGGACGATATCGCCGATGTCTGCCAGACGACGATCCGGCTGGAGGACAATTTCATCGACCTCGCGTTCGAGATGGGTCCGGTCAACGGCATGACGCCGAAGGAGATCAAGAAGTACATCCGCTTCATCGCCGACTGGCGGATGGGCCAGCTGGGCCTGAAGCCGATCTACATGATCGACGAACACCCCCTGCCCTGGCTCGCCCCGATGCTGAACGGCGTCGAGCACGCCAACTTCTTCGAACAGCGCGCCACCGAATATTCGAAGGCCGCGACCAAGGGCCAGTGGAACGACGTGTGGGATTCGTTCGACAAGCGCCAGAAGGCGAAGATCATCATGCCCCCGGCGAACGAGGATCTGAGCGGGATGGGTGATATGTTTTCGCGGGCTGGCGTGGCGGCGGAGTGAGGTGTGTCCTGCTGCGCTGAATCATCCGATTCGACGTATTTTTATCTTGATTACCTCTCATTTTCGATTTCAAATCGAGGATGGGAGGTGATGGATGACACTTGAACAGCTCTTAAATATTGCAAAAAACAATCCTCAGCAGACTACACTATTTCACTTTACCGACTTTTCGAATCTAGATTCGATTCGCAAGAATGGTCTGCTTAGTATGCGCGAGATACGAAAACGCCGACTTATTCATACACCCGGAGGCAATCAGCTTAGCCAAGATTTAGACCTTCATCACGGCATGGACGCCTATGTTCATCTTTGCTTTCGACGGCAACATGGCATGGCACATCAAGCCAAGCAAGATGGGCGTATTCCAAATTTGAGATGGCTAACAATATCTCCCGATGTTATGCTATTTTCAGATGTTCTTATTACTTTAGACAATGCAGTGAAAAACAATACGCCCGCCATGAAATTGGCAGATGCGATTGACCTTATGGATACAGATATTCTCTATACCCGTATGAATTGGAATGATTCCGAAGTCCTTTCACGCCTAAAACGTGTTGAACGCTACGAACTGCTTATTCCAAATATGATTCCGCCGGCCTATATCCGCTAGGCTATGGCCCAGCGACCTGTCTTTATACCATGGCCGGAGAACGGCGCACTAGTGAACGAAGTTCCGGTGGAGTTCACATGGCACGCGGGCATGGCCGCCAGTCAAAAGAAGAAAAATGTCGTAGCGCTTCATGATATGGCTGCGACGCATGGCCTTGCCCCATTACTAGAAATATCCAGTAAATCTGAAAGGGAAATAGGGCGAAAGTTAAGTGCTTTCAATTTGAAAGTTGATATATACGGAAGACAAACAACACTTGAATGCGCTTTTCAAGGAAGCAAGGTCTTTGAGGATGGCGGACCTTTCACCGATCTCTACTGGGTTGAAAGTCGAGAAGCCAAGCGTGATACTCGGCTAAAAGAATCGGGGCGCCTTATAGGATTTGTATTCGAGGATACGAAATTTCCGCTCTCGCCATCCACTGCTTTTTACGACTGGTTATATATCAGAGCGCTGTATCCACATCGGGATTGGCTAACCCGCTTGCACAAATGCGCCGGGTTTACAGACATCGAATTCAATCCTAATCGGTCGATAAACTGTCAGGCCCGGTCTTGCGCCACATTTCTAGCGCTTCAGCAGCGCGGTGAATTGGACAAGTCCGCAAATTCTTTCGCATATTTTTCCAACCTGTTAAACAGGTCTCACATATAAGCGTTCTGCTCCAAACCTGACTATGTTGTGTTGCGAATCAGTAGGGCGACGCGCTTTGCTCTGCTGATCCGTCATAGTACTAGTCGCAAGATTTATGAAGGCATCAATCTTGGTCTGGCGTCGCTCCCGCATCAGGTTAACGCCATCGCTGTACTACATGCTGCCCCTAGCATGACTGGTGCCACCCCTCAGTCCGGATGGAGCGATACCGGTCCGCCGCCCGCTCGTCACGTTCCCCGATCCAGTCCCGGATCGCGGCCAGATCATCCCGGGCCTGTGGGGTGAAGTTAACGTTCAAGCCCGAGATCGACCCACAACCGCTCGACCGGGATCATGCGGGACCGGTCGCGGCTTTGTTCCAGGCCGCGTTCGACCTTTGCCTGCTTCCACGTCACATAGCCCTGCTCGGGCATCTCGCCGGTCGGCGGTTCGGGTTTCGCTCGCGTCGCCATGCCGTCGAACATAGGCCGATGTACCATCGGGGCAATAGCCGCCCGCCCCGGCAACGCCCCGCTGTCCTACACGCCGACCTTCGTATAACTGGTCGCGCTCCTTAATCCGAAGGGAGCGACACCGATGCCATCATCCCGTCCCGTCACCCGCACCACCGTTGCCGACGATCCGGCTGAACCGACCCCGCGCGCCATCGTACCCCGTCCGCGCGCCAATGGCTGGACCGCCGACCGGCAGCGCCAGTTCATCGCCACGCTCGCCAATACCGGCTCGGTGGCGGAGGCGGCACGGGCGGCGGGGATCACCGCGCGTTCCGCCTATCGGCTGCGGGCCGATCCGCGCGGCGCTGCCTTCGCAAAGGCATGGGAGGCCGCAATCATGACCGCCGCCGGCCGCCTTACCGCCATCGCATTCGATCGCGCGATCACCGGCTCGCCCCGACGCCTGTGGCGTGACGGCGAACTGGTCGCTACCCAGACGGTGCCGTCGGACCAGATGCTGATGTTCCTGCTCCGCCATCTCCAGCCCCGGCTGTTCGGGGCGGAGGTCGATATCCGCGACGGGGAGCGGATGCGCGCCGGTTTCGGTGCGGCGGTGGAGGCGCTGGAAGATGCGCCGGTCGATTGCGATCTGCTGGGTCCCGCCGACATCCTGCTGGATGATGTGGACGAACGCGGGCCTCACGACCCCCTGTAGGATGCGACTTTAGTGCGACTCTACGCCGCGCCCGTCATGTCTGTCCCCTATCGGCTCCTGCGCACCGGCGCCTGGAAATCGGCGGGCTTGTCCGCGATCCAGCGCAGGAACCGGGCGATATCGGGATGCGCGCGCAGGGCGGCCGGGTCGGCCAGATCGCGCGCCAGTTCGGCGTTGGTCAGCGTCGCGTGGATCGTGCGGTGGCAGATTGGGTGGACGGGCGCGGTGATCCGCCCGCCCTCGCTCTTGGGCACCAGATGATGCCATTCCACCTTCGCGCCCAGCGACCGGCCGCACAGCACGCACGGGGGCGGGGCGGTGTGCCGCTCCGCCAGCATCGCGGCGGCGGCCAGCCCGGCCTTGCGCTTCACCCTGCCTGTCATGCCCCTGATATCGGGTGGCAAAGGCGCAACGAAAAGGGCGGGGGCGGCCCATCGGCCACCCCCGCCCCATCGCGGTCCTGCTGGGGGCGTCACGCGCCCCCGGCGGGATCAGAAGTGTGCGACCACACCCGCCTGCGGGCGGAAGCTGTCGGCGTTGCCGAAGGTCGTCACTTCGAAGCGGAAGCGCAGGCCGGAATTGCCGGTCAGGCCGCCCAGACCGATGTCCTTCGGGCCGACTTCGGCGCCGACGCCATAGGTGATCGCGTCGAAATCGGGGCTGTCCTTGCCGAACCGGTCGAAGTTGACCCAGCGGTAACCGACCTTGCCGTAGAACAGGCCGCTCTCGCCCGCGCGGAAGCCGAAGCGGCCGGCGGCGCCGTAGCCCCAGTCGATCGCGCCGTCGACGCCCTTGGTCACTTCACCCTCGGCACCGACGAACACCGGACCCAGCGGCACGTTCACGCCGACGATGCCGGTCACGATCGCGCCGTCCAGCTTCTTGCCGCCCAGCGGGGTGTTGGGGATGCCGTGGCCGACGCGACGGTCGAAACCTTCCCAGCCGCCCATGACCGCGACGTAGGGCTCCAGGCCGAACGCACGCGTACCATCGGGTGCGCGGGCGGTGTCGGCCGACATGCCATCGGTGGTCGTGGTGGTGGTGGTGTCGGTGGTCGTCGTCGTCGTCGACATGTCCTGCGCGAAGGCGGGAACGGCGGCGGTCGAAACGGCCAGCGCGGCGATGAGGGACAGCGTACGCATATTTGGTGGACCTTGATCTGCTATAACAACCGGACCGCGATGGGCATCACGCCCGGTCCAGGACCGCTCAAATCGTGGGACGGCCGCTTGGTTGCAACGCAACAGTATCGATTGTTGAAGCTGTTTGCGGAGTGTTGCCGATTGGCCACGGTATCTGTCGGGCGGATGAACGAAGCGCGGCGACATTGAGGCAAAACCACGGTTTTCCCGAGACGAGGCCGCACTGCTGACCCATCTCGACGCCGAATCACCGCATGTTGCATCGCGGTCGCGGTCCCGCGCAACCCCGATGCGAAACGACCGCCGCGCCGGGGGCGCAGCGGTCGTGCGGGGCCGGTGATCGGCCAGTGATCGGCCAGTGGCCGATGCCGGGATGTTACGGCTTCAGCGCGACGTCGTCGGCGTCGTCCAGTTCCTCGTCGTCGGTGGTGCCGTCGTCGAAGTCCGCCTGCGCATCGTCCTCGTCGATGTCGTCCTCGTCCATCGTCACGGTGGCGTCGGTTTCGCCGACCTCCTCGGAATCCATGTCGAGATCGTCGATCGATTCGTCCGCGCCGTCGTCGTCGCCCAGATCGGGGTCGAGATCGGTCAGCACCAGCCCGTCGGTCGGGCCGTTGCGCGTCGCCTCCAGGATTTCGGCGCGCTGGCTCTCGTCATAGCCTTCCTCGTCATACCCGTCGTCGCCGGTGCCCATGCCCGGAATCTGATGACCGCCCATATCCGTTCTCCTTGGATCGATAGGGCGCGAACGGCGCGGACCGGCCGGCGGTTCCGTTCAGCTGCGGAACAGGCGTCCGCGCTCGGTCACGGCGATCGCGGCCAGCGCCAGGACGCCTGCCACCAGGAACCCCGCGATCATCGGCACCGTCGTCCCGTCGAACGCCTGCCCGATCACCGCGCCGATCAGCACACCCATCGTGATGCTCATGAAGCCCTGCACGCTGGAGGCGGTGCCCGCGATCGCGCCCATATTCTCCATCGCCATCGCCGAGAAATTGGAGGCGGCCAGCCCGAAGCACGCCATCGTCAGCGCCTGCAGCACCGCGAACACCGCCAGCCTGTCCAGCCCCGCCTCCGCCAGCGTCAGGTGCAGCGCCGCCAGCGCGATCAGCGCCACGACCGCGCCATGCGCGATCCGCCGCGTGCCCAGCCGCATCACGAACCGCGCGTTGAGCAGGTTCGCGCCCGCCATCGTCGCCGCCGTGCCCGCGAACACCGCCGCCAGCAGTTGCGGGTGGCGGTACACGTCGAACATGATCTGCTGGATCGAATTGAGGTAGCCGTACAGCGCGCCGGTCAGCAGCGTCGCCGCGGCGGTATAGCCCAGCGATGCCCGGTCGGTCACCGTCCGCCGCCAGCCCGCCACGATCCGCGCCGGCGCGATCGGCAGCGCCGCCTCCGGCCGCAGCGTCTCGGGCAGGCGCACCGCCACCCAGATCAGCAGCGCGCCCGCGCTGCCCGCCATCACCCAGAAGATCGCGCGCCAGTCGCCGAACAGCAGCACCAGTTGCCCGACGCTCGGCGCCAGGATCGGCACGACCATGAACACCATGAACGCGATCGACATCACCCGCGCCATCGCCCGCCCCTGGTAACAGTCGCGCACCAGCGCGATCGTGCCGATCCGGGTCGCCGCCACGCTGGCCCCCGCCGCCAGCCGCGCCGCGATCAGCAGCGTGAAACTGCCCGCCACCGCCGCCGCCGCGCTGGCGACGACATAGCCGGCGATCGCCCACAACAGCACGCGCCGCCGCCCGTACCGGTCGACCAGCGGCCCGTGGATCAGATGCGCCAGCCCGAACCCGCCCAGGAACGCGGAGACGACGAACTGCCGGCTGTTGGCATCCGCCACACCCAGTGCCTCGCCGATCGCGGGCAGCGCCGGCAGCATCGCATCGGTGCCCAGCGCGCCCAGCGCCATCAGCGACGCGACCAGCGCCACGAACTCGACGAAGCCGATCGGCGCGCCGGGCAGCGCGGGCGTGGGGGTATCCGGATCTTGCATGATCGATCGTCCATAGCCCCCGCAGCATTACCGCGTAACCCTATCGCCGCGCCGCCGGGATGCTTATGTCGGCCACTTCACCAAGGGATTCCATATGCTCGACACTCAATCCGCGCAGGTGCCCACGCTCAGCCTCGCCGATCAGGATCGCGATCCGGACGGTTTCGCCGCCGCGTTCGGCTCCTCGTTCGAACGCTTCGGGTTCGCGATCGTCGCCGATCACGGCGTGCCGCAGGACCTGATCGACCGCGCCTGGGCCGACACGCAGTCGCTGTTCGCACTGCCCGAAGACGAGAAGCGCGGTTACCACGCCCCCGGCGGCGGCGGCGCGCGCGGCTACACCCCGTTCAAGACCGAGATCGCCAAGGGCGCCAGCGCGGTCGACCTCAAGGAATTCTGGCACGTCGGCCGCGAACTGGCCGCCGGCCACCGCTTCGCCGACGTGATGGCCCCCAATGTCTGGCCGCAGCGGCCGGTGGGATTCCGCGACACCTTCATCGAACTGTTCGCCGCGTTCGACCGGGCCGGCGACCGGCTGCTCTCGGCGATCGCCCGGCATCTGGGGCTGGCTCCCGACTGGTTCGATCCGGCGGTGAAGGACGGCAACAGCGTGCTGCGCCTGCTCCACTATCCGCCGATCCCGGTCGATGCGGAGGGGGTGCGTGCCGGCGCGCATGAGGACATCAACCTCATCACCCTGCTGCTGGGCGCGGAGGAAGCCGGCCTCGAACTGCTCGACCGCACCAACGACCGCTGGCTGGCGATCAAGCCGCCGGAGGGCGCGATGGTGGTGAACGTCGGCGACATGCTGCAACGCCTGACCAACCACGTCCTGCCATCGACCACCCACCGCGTCGTCAACCCGCCACCCGAGCGTCGCGGCCATTCGCGCTATTCGATGCCCTTCTTCCTCCACCCCGCGCCCGATTTCCTGATCGAGACGCTGCCGCAGACGATCACCGCGGAAAACCCGAACCGCTACCCGACGCCGATCACCGCGCACGATTACCTGCACGAACGCCTGGTGGAGATCGGCCTCATCAAGGCGTAGCCGGAAAAAGCCCTCTCCCCTTCAGGGGAGAGGGTTGGGAGAGGGGGAGTGCGCAACCAAAGTTCTCTGGCAAACGCCAAACGCCTTCGAACGGAAATGACGGTGGCGGAAATACGGCTGTGGCATCACCTGAGGGCGGGCCGTTTCGATAACCGGAAATTCCGCCGCCAGACGGTGATCGGTCCCTACATCGCCGACTTCACTTGCCGAGCAGCGATGCTGGTGGTGGAAATCGATGGCGATACCCACGCCATGCAAGTCCCTTACGATGCCCGCCGCACGGCATTCCTTGAGGAACAGGGGTGGCGCGTCATCCGCTTCACCAACGCCGGCGTAATGAGAAACCTCGAAGGCGTCCTGCAACAACTACAGTCATTGCTCTCCCCCTCTCCCAACCCTCTCCCCTAAAGAGGGAGAGGGCTTATTCTCAGTCGAACCCGCGCTCCAGAAACCGTGCCGCCACCGCGCAATGCATCGCCACGCCGCGCGCCATCACGCGTTCGTCGATCGTCATCCGGGTATTGTGAAGCGGCGGGTTGGTCGCGGGATCGCTGCCCTCGGGGGCGGCACCGATAAAGGCGAACGCGCCCGGCATCGTGCCCAGCACATAGGAGAAATCCTCCGCCCCCATCATCGGCTGCGGCATCGGGGCGAAGCCGGTCGGCCCGAACAGCCCGGTCGCCACGCCGCGCACCAGCGCCGCGCCGCGCGGGTCGTTGACGGTGACGGGATAGCCGGTGTCGATCCATGCCTCCGCGGTGGCGCCGTGCGCGGCGGCGATGTTCGTCGCGATCCGGGTCAGCGCGGCGTGCATCGTCGTGCGGGTCGCCTCCGACAGGGTGCGCAGCGTGCCGAGCATCGTCACCTCGTCCGGAATGATGTTGTGCGCGGACCCCGCCTCGATCTTGGTGATCGACAGCACCGCCGGGTCGGTCACCGCGATGCCGCGCGCCACGAAGGTCTGGAGCGCGGTGACGATCGCGCACGCCACCGGGATCGGATCGATGCAGTCGTGCGGCATCGCCGCATGGCCGCCCGCGCCGCGCACCACGACATGCACCGTCTCGGCGGAAGCCATGATCGATCCGGGACGCGTCACCACCACGCCCGACGGCGCATTGGGGGTGATGTGCAGCGCGAAGGCGGCATCGGGCGCGGGATCGGCCAGCAGCCCGTCCTCGATCATGAAGCGGGCGCCGTGATGCCCCTCCTCGCCCGGCTGGAACATGAAGACGACCGTCCCGGCCAGCTCGTCCCGCCGCGCCGCCAACGCCTTGGCGGCGCCGACCAGCATCGCGGTATGCGAATCATGGCCGCAGGCATGCATCGCCCCGGTAACGGTGCTGGCGAAGGACAGCCCCGTCTCCTCCGTCAGGGGCAGCGCGTCCATGTCGCCGCGCAACAGCACGGTGCGGTGATTGTCGCCCTGCCGCCCCGCGCCGCCGCGCAGGATCGCGATCAGCCCGGTGGTCGACGGCCCCTCGCGGAATTCCAGCGGCAGACCGGCCAGCGCCGCCCTGATCTTGTCGGTGGTGCGCGGGCAGTGCAGCCCGATCTCCGGTTCGGCATGGATCGCGCGGCGCAGCGCCACGACCTCGTCGAACACTTCCTCGCCCGCCGCGGCCCATGCACCGCCCATCTCGTCGAGGCTCATCGCATCATCTCCCTCATCCCCGGAACAGCCCACCCAGCACGCCACGCGCGATCTGCCCGATCAGGCCGCCGCCCGATGCCGACGAGCGCCGGCGCGATCCGCCACCGAATATCTGCTTGCCGACCTCGTTGGCCACCTGCCGCCCGATCGAGGACGAGGCGGCGCGGGTCGCCGATGTCGCCATCTTCGCCCATGGGCTGTCCGCCGCCGCGCGGTCGGCCGCCTTCGCCTGCCGGTCCGCCTCGCGCTGCGCCACGATGCGGGCGCGCTCGGCCTCCTTGGCCTGGCGGGCATCTTCCTTCGCCTGCACCGCGGCCGCCTTCTCCGCCTCGCCGGCGGCACGGGTGGCGGCCACGGCAGCGGCAGCCTCCTGCGTCTTGGCGGTGAGCAACTCCTCCGCCGATTCGCGGTCGATCACGGTGTCGTACTTGTCGCCGACCAGATCGGTGTCGATCAGCACCCGCCGCTCCGCCGGGGTAACCGGGCCGACCCGGCTGGCGGGCGGCGCGATCAGCGTGCGCTCCACCGGCGAGGGCGAACCATCCGCCTGCAACAACGACACCAGCGCCTCGCCCACCTTCAGCTCGGTGATCGCGGTGGCGACATCGACGCCCGGATTGGCGCGGAACGTCTCCGCCGCCGCGCGCACCGCCGCCTGATCGCGCGGGGTGAAGGCGCGCAACGCGTGCTGCACCCGGTTGCCCAGCTGTCCCGCCACCTTGTCGGGAATATCGAGCGGGTTCTGCGTGATGAAATAGATGCCGACCCCCTTCGACCGGATCAGCCGCACGACCTGTTCGATCTTGTCGAGCAGCGCGTCGGGCGCCTCGTCGAACAGCAGGTGCGCCTCGTCGAAGAAGAACGCCATTACCGGTTTGTCGGGATCGCCCACCTCGGGCAACTGCTCGAACAACTCGCTCAGCAACCACAGCAGGAAGGTGGCGTAGAGCTTGGGGCTGGCCATCAGCTTGTCGGCGGCCAGGATGTTGACGATGCCGCGCCCGCCGTCGTCGGTGCGGATCATGTCGTCGAGGTCGAGCGCCGGCTCACCGAAGAAATGGTCGCCGCCCTGCGCCCGCAATTGCAGCAGCGACCGCTGGATTGCCCCGACGGACTGTTTCGAGACATTGCCATAGGTCGTCGTCAGTTCCGCCGCGCGGCCCGCGACATGCGCCAGCAGCGCCTGCAAATCGTCCAGGTCGAGCAGCAGCAGCCCCTCCTGATCGGCGAGGTGGAACGCGATCGCCAGCACCCCCTCCTGCACCGTGTTCAGGTCCATCAGCCGTGCCAGCAGCAGCGGCCCCATCTCGCTGACGGTCGCGCGCACCGGGTGGCCCTGCTCGCCGAACAGGTCCCAGAACTGCACCGGGGTGTCGCGATACGCCCAGCCGCTGTCCCCCACCTCGCCCGCGCGGGTGGCGAAGGCGGCATGGTTCTTCGCGGTCGCCGATCCCGGCATGGCCAGCCCGGACAGGTCGCCCTTCACGTCCGACACGAAGCTGGGCACGCCCGCGGCGGAGAAGCCCTCGACGATCCGCTGCAACGTCACCGTCTTGCCCGTGCCGGTCGCCCCCGCGATCAGGCCGTGGCGATTGGCCCGCCGCAGGTCGATCGCCTGTCGCATGCCGCCGTTGCCGGCATCGCCGGTGCCGATGAAGATCCCGTCCGTCATGGCACCGACCGTAGAACCGGCGGCGTTCGCCGACAACAGGCCCGTTTCGACTGGAAATATTAACCCCCTTGCTCCTAAGCCGCCGGGATGACGAGGCACGCCCGATGATCCGAATCCTGCTGGCCGAAGACGATCAGGTCATGCGCGAATACCTCACGCGCGCGCTGGAGCGGTCGGGCTACAGCGTCGCGGCGGTCGATCGCGGCACCGCGGCGATCCCGTTGCTGGAGTCGTCGACGTTCGACCTGCTGCTGACCGATATCGTGATGCCCGAGATGGACGGCATCGAACTGGCGCAGCGCGCGACCCAGATGGCGCCGGGGATGCGGGTGATGTTCATCACCGGCTTCGCCGCCGTCACCCTCAAGGCGGGGGAGGCGATGCCCAACGCCCGTATCCTGTCCAAGCCGTTCCACCTGCGCGAACTGGTGATGGAGGTCGACCGGATGTTCGAGGATAGCCCGATCGACCGGCCGAATTGACCGCGATCCGCAAATACCCCTTGCCGCCCCGCACAACCCCGGCTAATGGCCCACCTCCGGCGGGCGTGTAGCTCAGTGGTAGAGCACTGTGTTGACATCGCAGGGGTCGCAAGTTCAATCCTTGCCACGCCCACCATGAAAAGCCCCGTCGCCCCTTTGGGTCGGCGGGGTTTTTTTTGACTGTGCCGCATGCCCGGCCAGAAAGCGTCATGCATGACTCGTCATCACGGGCCGGTGCCTGATCGCCCACCCGCCGCCCGGCGGCATCCGCGTCACCAGCCCGACCGGCCCCCGACGAACACCGCGACCAGACGCGCGACATAGGCTTCGCAGGCGGCATCGGTCACCGGACCGTGCAGCGTCTGGATACCGATCCAGCCGAGCAGCGCCGCGATGAAGGCGTGGACGACGCCGCGCGGATCGCCGATCGGCCAGCGGGCGCCTTCCGCCGCCGCCTTCAGCTCGTCCGCGAACAGGTCGATGGCACGGCCATAACCCTCGTCGTGGAACTGCCGCGCCAGATCGGGAAAGCGATAGGCCTCCGCCACGATCAGGTGATGGAAGGCGGCGATCTCCGGCATCCGCATCCGCGCGAGGAAGGCGATGCCGTAACGATAGAGCCGCTCCGATTCGGTGATCCCCGCCTCCGCCCGGATCGGTGCGGGGGCATGGTGCCGCCATGCCGCGATCTGTTCGAGCGCGATCGCGTGGAACAGCTCGGCCTTGCCGGCATAGCGGGCATAGAGCGTACCCTTCGACACCCCCGCCGCCGCCGCGATCGCATCCATCGAACTGTGCGCGAAGCCGTGTTCCAGGAACGTAGCGCACGCCACCGACAGGATGCGCCGCTCGATCGCGGCGACCTGATCGGCGCTCGGGCGTCCCCGCCGGGCGACGAACGGCGCGGCGCCCTTCGGCTGGGCCGTCATGCCGGCCTCAATGCCCGTGCGGGACCGACCGGATCGCCTCCAGCACGTCGTCGGTGCGGGCGGGGTCGCCGATCGCCAGCACATGGCCCTGGCTCGCGGCGGTCAGCGGATCGCCGTCCCAGTCGCACATCCGCCCGCCCGCGCCCTCGACGATCGGGACCAGCGCGGCGAAATCGTAGAGTTGCAGCCCCGATTCGGCGACGATATCCAGATGCCCCGCCGCCAGCAGCCCGTAATTGTAGCAGTCGCCGCCATAGACCGGCCCCTGCCGCGGCGATCCGCCGCTGGCCGCCGCGACCAGCGCCAGGAAATGCGGCACGTCGCCTTCCGCGAACAGATGCGGGCTGGTCGTCGCCACCGTCGCGCCCTCCAGCGCGGCACAGGCACGGGTGCGCACCGGCACGCCGTTCAGCACCGTCGGCCGCCCCGCCACGCCGACCCAGCGTTCGCGCTGCACCGGCTGGTCGATGATGCCCAGCACCGGCCAGCCATCCTCGACCAGCGCGATCAGCGTGCCGAAGATCGCGCGGCCGGCGGCGAAGCTGCGCGTACCGTCGATCGGGTCGAGCACCCATTGCCGGCCGGTGACGCCCTCCTTGATGCCGTATTCCTCGCCGTGGATGCCGTCGCCGGAGCGTTCCGCCTCGATCAGCCGGCGCATCGCCGCCTCCGCCTCCCGGTCGGCCAGCGTCACCGGCGAGCGGTCGGCCTTCAGTTCCAGCCCATGGGCCTTGCGGAAATACGGGCGGATCACCGCGCCCGCGGCGTCGGCAAGGGCGTGGGCGAGTTCGATGTCGGAAGCGGTTACGGGCATGGGGACGGCCTATCGCGCCCGTCCGCGCCGCGCTACATCCTTCGCAACCAGTCGAGAGGATTACCCGTCATGCGTCGTTTCCCCCGTTCCGCCTTCCTGATCGCCGCCGCCGCGATCGCCGCGACCCCGGCGGGTGCAGCCCTGAAACTGGGTGCCAAGGCCCCCGACTTCGCGACCCGTGGCGCGATCGCGGGCAAGGTGATGCCGGTGTCGTTGCGCGAATCGCTCCGCAAGGGGCCGGTCGTGCTGTATTTCTTCCCGGCCGCGTTCACCGGTGGCTGCAATGCCGAAGCCCATGCCTTCGCCGAGGCGATCCCCCAGTTCAAGGCGGCGGGCGCGACCGTGATCGGCATGTCGGCGGACGACGTCGATACGCTCGCCCGTTTCTCGGCGGAAAAGTGCGCGGGCCAGTTCGCGGTGGCGAGCGCGGGGCCGGCGGTGGTCAAGGGCTACGACGTCGCCCTGCCCCGCGCCGTGCAGGGACGCAGCGTCACCACCCGGACCAGCTACGTCATCGGGCGCGATGGCCGCATCGCCTATGTCCATGACGACATGAACCCCGCCGACCATGTCGCGCAGACGCTGGCGGCGGTGCGCAAGCTGGCGCGCTGATGCATCGGCCGGCCGGCCTGTTGATATCCCAACAGGCCGGCCGATACATCCATAATGGGGCGATAGTCGCGCCGGAACGGGAACAGTCACTGGTCGCTAACGATTTGCCGCTACCCATGACGATCGAACACGGGGAGCATGGTAATGGGAGATGCCAGTATGGTCTGGCGAACGCGCAACGAGGGGCTGTTCCTTCGAATCGGCGCGTTCCTGACGGAACATCGGCTGAGTCCCGATCCGGAACATTACCGGCTGGCCTACGCCATCCTGCACGATCTGTCGGGTGAGCCTGCACGGGAGGCCGTTCGCCTGACCAAGGACGGTGCGCGTCTTGGCCGGGAGGAGCTGGAGGCGCTGGTCGCCAAGGCGACGACCGCGGCCGATACCGCCGTGCCGCATTGGCAGGATGGTCAGGCCGATGCCATGCCGGATCAGCAGGTGCAGGATCTGGTTGCCGCCACCCAGGCGCAGGTCGACGGTGTCGCCGACATCGTGCGCACGATGCGGCGCGACAATAACGGCTTCGGTCGCGATCTGGCCCGAAGCGCCGCCGAGATCGGCTCGGTCCCGCCGAGCGCGTTCGACCGCCTGTCCAACATCACCGGCGGGATGATCGCCCGTGTCCAGGAAGCCGAACGACGCCTCGCCCGCGCGACCGACGAAACCGAGGAGTTGCGCCTGAAACTGTCGGAGGCGCATGCCATCGCGCGGCGTGATCCACTGACCGGCCTGCCCAACCGCCTCGCCCTGTCCGAAGCGCTCGCTGCCCGGGACGATGCCGTCTATTGCCTGGCGCTGTGCGACGTCGACCGGTTCAAGCGGATCAACGACCAGCATGGCCACGGCGTCGGTGATCGCGTGCTCAGCATGATCGGCCACGCGCTTGCCGATCATTGCGCCGGCCATCTGGTCACGCGGTATGGCGGCGAAGAGTTCGCGGTGCTGCTGAAGGGGCTGAACGTCGCGGAAGCGGCACGGCTGCTCGACCGCGCGCGCGCCGCGATCGCCGCCCGACGCCTGCGCAACCGGGAAACCGACGAACCGATCGGCGCCGTCACCTTCTCGGTCGGGGTCACCACGATCCGCCCCGACGAAACCACCGACACGGCGACCGAGCGTGCGGACAAGCTGCTCTACACCGCCAAAGCGCAGGGCAGGGACCGGGTCTGCGCGCGCTGAGGCGATCCGGAACGATGTCTGGCGGATTCCACCATACCAACCGGTGAAATCCGCCACCGGACAGAAGGCCCTCCATCGAAAACGCTGTAATATCAATGGCCTGATAAACTGGCACGGCAGGTGCAAAGCTTGGGATATCGGTGCCGATCGGCGGCACCGATACCTCGGAGAACCACCATGTCGACCACCTTCCAGTCCGCCCGCCAGTTCCTCTGCACCTCGGTCGCGGCGCTGGTCTTCGCGACGATCGCGATCTGCACCGCCGTTCCCGTCCTGCCCATCGCGTGATCGCGGCACCCTGCACGACGGAACGCCCCGCCATGAAACAGACCATCCTTGTCGGCCTGATCGGCCTTATCTCCACCGTGATCGTCATCGCCGGTAGCGGCCCGGTGATGATGGCATGACCCGCCCCTGATTTCGATCAGGCGTGCCTCACGCCACCGCGCCGACAGCCCCTACCGGCCCCACCGGCGCTTCCTCCATCCGCGAATAGGTGCCGACCAGCAGGCCGGCGGCCAGCACATGCCCGGTCATCGCCGCGACCAGCGCGCTGCGGCCGGGACTGGCACCGGGATCGGGCGCAGCACCGTCCAGCGCGAACAACTGAAACGCATAACGATGCTCGCCATGTCCGCTCGGCGGATCGGGCGGCAGCCAGCCCTCGCGAGCATAGCTGTTGCGGCCGACATCGCGGGCGCCGTCACCATCGCCATCCGCCATGATCGCCCCTTCCGCGAGCGACCCCGCCTCCGCCGCCAGCCCCCATATGACGGCATGGACCAACGGTTGCGGCGTCGGCGAATCGGCATCCTCGACGATCAGCGCCAGCCATCCGGTGTCCGCCGGCAGGTCGCGCCACAGCAGCGGCGGCGATACGCCCTCCCCGTCCGCGGTGAAGCGTTCCGGCAATCGTGCCCCGTCCGCGAAGGCGGGACTGGTCAATGCGATCTCGCCGAACGGGCCGAGCGACTGCTGCGCGATCGTCAGCTTGTCGGTGCCGGCCCGCACCCCGCGCAGCGCCTTGCCCAGCCATTGCGGTACATGTTCGAGCATCGCCTTCTCCTTTGCGTGGACAAAACGCGGCGGCCCGGCGTTGTTCCGCGATCAGGCCGTGGGACAGTTGCCGGGACGACGGTCGGTACCGGCCCGCGTGGTCCAGCGGCTGGTGTCGCCCATCGTCTGCTTGTCGTGATAGCAGAAGGCGGCACCGTTGGCATCGCCATCGGCCGCGACCAGGATCGTCCAGTTGCGCGCGTCGCACCGCTGCTTCTCGCAACCGTGCATACCGATCCGTGGCCCGTCGGCGAAGATTCGCCGCTGGTCGGTATCGCGACCGATGATGCGGCGGCGCAGGTCCGCCTCGGGCACCGCCTCGATCAAGGCGTTGGCGACCTCGGTGCGGTCGAAGAAGGAAACGCCATCGACGGCATCGCGGGGATGATGCCCGACATAGGCGGTCAGCGGCACCGTGTTCGCCTGCCCCGCGACCGGCGCGGGCGCCTGCGTCACCGGCGGCACGAATTCGGGTGGTGCCAGCGTGGCCGGATCGTCGTCGCGCTTGCCGCAACCGGCGATGGTCAGGGCGATGAACAACAATGCCATGGGCCGACCGCGCATCGACATTTTCCCTTTCCTCTCCCCACCTTGCGGGGGAACGTCCGAGCGCCGCAATGGGTTGCCGGTATCGGAGATTGCCGATGATCCATGACCTGTCCCGCTTCGTCAACGCGCAAGCCACCAGTTATGAGGCCGCGCTGGCGGAACTGCGCGCCGGCCGGAAACGGAGCCACTGGATGTGGTGGATCTTCCCCCAGATCGCCGGGCTCGGCCGCAGCGACACCGCCCGCCACTATGCGATCGTCTCGGCGGATGAGGCATCCGCCTATCTAGCGCATCCGCTGCTGGGGCCGCGCCTGCTGGCCTGTACGCAGGCGGTAGCGGCGGCACCGGGCAGCGCCGAGGAGATCATGGGCAGCATCGATGCGCTGAAACTGCGATCGTCGATGACGCTGTTCGCCGCGGTGGCCGACGATCCGGCCCCGTATCGCATGGTGCTGCAACGATTCTTCGATGGCGCGCCGGACAGGGCGACGTTGCGCCTGATCGAAGGATCGCCCGCCACCCCATAAGGGCGGCGGGCGACATCCGGCTTACGCCTCGGTGAGTTCGGCGCGGGCGTTCAGCTTCGACTCAGCCAGCTTGGTCAGCTTGTCGTCGGTGGCCTTTTCCTCGGCCAGCGTCTCGCTCAGCAGGCGGACGCTCTGTGCCTGACCGACCTGTCCGGCCCAGGCGATCAGCGTGCCGTAACGCGCGATCTCGTAATGCTCGACCGCCTGTGCGGAGGCGGTCAGCGCGGCATCCAGCACCGCCTTGTCGGCGATCTCGCCCGCGACCTCGTTGGCCTCCTTGATGATGCCGTCGATCGCCGGGCACGTGACGCCCTTGGGCTTCAGCCCTTCCAGCTCGAACACCTGCTCCAGCCGGGCGATCTGACCTTCGGTTTCGCGCAGATGCGTCTCGAAGCCCATGCGCAGTTCCGCATCGGTGGCCTTCTCGATCATCTTCGGCAATGCCTTGGTGATCTGCTGCTCGGCATAATAGACGTCCTGAAGCTGGTGGACGTACAGGTCACGCAGCGTCTCGATATCCTTGGTGAACAATCCCATGATAGTGTCCCGTCGCTGATGATGAAGATGGTCACCACGCGCGTTCGACCGTCGCGTGGTGTGTGGTATCAACGACTTGCGGGTCGCTAGGTTGCGCCGGGCCGCACAGTTCGGCCGATCGGCGCGACGATTCGCCGCCATCCGCCACCGATCGGCGCCAGATCGATTTCATTCGATCCCCCGGCACGCCGCCGACATCAAAAAATTGCGCGAAAAAGGATCGGATTGCTTCGGATAACCCGGATATCCGCCAAAAAAGAGACAGTATTGGGTTCGTAAATTTTACTTAAGCACAACCCTGCATTTTCCCCGGGAACCAATCGGGGATTGAAGCGTGCAGGCACAGGCGGACAGTAGGAAGAACGTCGCGATGCGACGCCTGCTGTCGGCGTTCGCCCTGCTGGCGGCCACCGGCGGTGGCCTGCCGCTGGCCGCGCAGACCCGTCCGGGCACCGTCATCACCAACACCGCCGCGGTCGCCTTCACGCTGGACGGAGAAGATCGCCGCGTCCCGTCGAACAGCGTCACGCTGACCGTCGCCGAACGGCTGGACATCGCCCTGGCGTCGGGCGGCGCGGCGCCGAAGCTGGTCGCGCCATCCACCCCGCTCGTCGTGCAGCTGACCAATACGGGCACCGGCCGCGAAGCCTTCGCGATCGAGGCGGAGGCGACCGTGGCGGGCGTGACCGTGGCGGGTATCGCGATCGACGTCGACGGCGACGGACGCTTCGATCCCGCGATCGATACCATGCTCGCCGGCACCACGCCGCCGCTGGCGCCGGGCGAGACGCTGCGCCTGCTGGTCCTGATCGCACCGGTGCCGGGTATCGGCGCGGCGGATGGCGTGGTGACGGTCACCGCCCGCGCCGCCACCGGTTCGGGAACGCCGGCCGATGCGTTGCCCGGCACCGGCGATGCCGGCGGCGATGCGGTGATCGGCGCGACCGGCGCGACCGCCACCATCGACCTGCCCTTCGTCGCGATGTCGCCGGATATGCCGACCGATGACCCCGGCGAGGCGCCGGTCGATGCGCCGACCCTGGTCAAGACGCAGACGGTGCGCGCCACGGACGGATCGGCGCAGGCGACCAGCGGCGCGATCGTCACCTATACGCTGGTCGCCCGCTTCCCCGGCGCGACGCGCGATGCGCGGATCGACGATCCGATCCCCGCCGGCACCCGCTACGTCCCCGGCAGCCTGACGCTGGACGATACGGTGCTGACCGATGCCACCGACGACGATGCCGGCGGCATGGAGGGGGACGTGGTCGCCGTGACGCTGGGCGACGTTACCCCCGCCGCGATCCGCACCGTCCGGTTCCAGGTCCGCCTGCCATGATCCCCCTCACCCCAAGGACTGTCTGCATGATCCCGTTCGCCAGCGTGGCGGCCATCGCCGTGGCCGCCGCGGCCGCCGCGCCGCTTCACCTCGAAACCCGTGTCCTCGCCGAACAGCCGGTGGCGACGGCGGGCGCCGTGCCGGCGCTGGCGCCCGCACGCCGGACCCTGCCCGGCGATCCGCTGGTCGTGGAGCTGGCCTATCGCAACACCGGCACGGCGGCGATCACCGGGCTGGTGCTGGCCAATCCGATGCCGCGCGGGCTGGCCTATCGGGGGGCGCAGCCATCCTCCCCCGCCCCCGAGCTGTCGGTCGACGGCAACCGCTTCGGCCCGCTCGGCACGCTGACCGTGGCGCTGCCCGGCGGCGGCACCCGGCCCGCGACCGCCGACGATGTCACCCATGTCCGCTGGCGGCTGTCCGCCCCGCTACCCGCCGGCGGTGCCGGCCGCCTCGCCTTCCGGGCCGTCGTCCGGTGACCCGTTCCATCAAAACCCATCAGGAGAACTCGATCATGCCTCCCCCCGCCCTGCGGTCCCTGCTGTCGGGGGGCGCCGCGATCGCCACCCTCGCCGCCGCGACGCCGGCCCTTGCCCAGACCGCCCCCGTCACGCCCGCCGGCACCGTCGTCAGCAACACGGCACAGGCCACCTATACCGTCAACGGCAACGCGCAGAGCACGCCGTCGAACACCGCGACCTTCGTGGTAGACCGCAAGGTGAACCTGGCGGTGGTCGCCGCGCAGAGCGCCACCACCTCGGTCAATTTCGGCGACACCAGCGTCGTCACCACCTTCCGCGTCACCAACAACACCAACGCGACGCAGGATTTCCTGCTGACCCTGGCGCAACTGATGCCGGTCGGCCTGCTGACGGGCGCGGACAATTTCGATCTCGACAATGTCCGCATCGTCGTCGACGCCGATGGGGACGGGCTGTACGATCCGGCGGTCGATACCGCGACCTTCATCGACGAACTGGAAGCCGACAAGACCCGCGCCGTCTTCGTGATCGGCGACATTCCGTCGAACAATCCCGCCGCCACCGGCGCGCAGATCGGGTTGCAGGCGATCGCCGCCATCGGCGGCGCGCGCGGAACGCAGGGGACGCCGCTGATTCCCACCCCGCTCAACACCGTGAACCAGGATGCGGAGATCGACGTGGTCTTCGCCGACAACGACAATGACGGGCTGCTCGGCTTCGATGCGGCGCGCAACGGCCGCGCCTGGGCCTATGCCAGCTTCGCGGTGACGACCACCAATGTCAGCCTGACGGTGACGAAGTCGGCGTCGGTCGTGTCCGACGGCATCAGCACGCTCAATCCCAAGGCGCTGCCGGGCGCCATCGTGCAATATTGCCTGACCGTGCAGAACGCGACGCCGTCCACCCCCGCCGCCAACGTCAACCTGACCGATATCGTCCCCGCCAACACCACCTACATCCCCGGATCGCTGTCGGTCGGCGGGATCGGCGCGAACGGGGTGTGCCTGTTGAACGGCGTCAGCATCGCCGACAACGGATCGGGCACCGGCGCCTATCGCGGCTCCTATGATGCGGGCACCCGCACCGTGACCGCGACGATCGCAACCGTACCGGGTGGAACATCGGTCGCCGCCAGCTTCCGCGTCACGATCGACTGATTTTTTACTCATACTATTGGAGAATGCCCAGTCCGGTGCGCGGCCCCCCGCGCGCCGGAACGGCCCCCTGCATGTCCGTGATCCACCGCCTCGTGCGCCTCGTCGCGCTGTATCTCGCCTGCCTCGCCATCGCGGCGGCGGGGCAGACGACGCGCGTGGAGAACACCGCGACGCTGCGTTTCACGGCAACCGACGGCACGACCCGCGCGATCGCGTCGAACACCGTCACGCTCGATACGATCCGCGCGAAGCAGCCCACGACGCTGCGCTTCTACCGCCCGCCGCCCACCTACGAGATGACCGGCATGGAATGCCGGACGACGCCGAGCCTGTCCTTCACCCCCGCCCCGATCGACCAGACGACGCTCGCCGCCTCGCAGGAGGTGAAGACGCTCGACGTGTACAGCGACATGCTGCTGGTGATCGAGAACCGCGCCGGCAACCACGATGCCGGGCTGCGCGAGACGACGGTCATCACGGCTGGTGTCGGCAATACCGTGATCAAGGTGCCGCTGCGTGAAACCGGCGGCGATACCGGCGTCTTCGCCGGTGGCGTGCCCGCGACGGCGACTGGCAAGCACCCCGAACTGCGCGCCTGCGACGGCCGTGCCCAGCGCGGCGTGCGCATCACCCTGTCGTTCGACGAGGATGCGGAAAGCCTTTCCTCCGCCCAGTCGCTGCTGATCGATCCCGCCGGCTTCGTTTTCGATTCGCGCACCGGCGCACTGATCGACGGGGCCACCGTGTCGCTGGTCGATGCCAATGGCCAGCCGGCGACGGTGTTCGGCGACGACGGGGTCAGCCGCTATCCCTCGACCATGGTCAGCGGCAGCGCGATCACCGATGCCGGCGGCACCTTCTATCCCGCCCAGCCCGGGCGTTACCGGTTTCCGCTGACCCTGCCGGGCGTCTATTACCTGCGCATCCAGCCGCCGGGGGATTATACCGCCCCCTCCATCGTGCCGCTCGCCACGTTGCAACGCCTGACCGATCCCCGCGGTCAGCCGTTCATCCTGAACGACGCCAGTTTCGGGCGGGCGCTGACGCTGTCGACCCCCGATCCCTTCTATGCCGATATCCCGCTCGACCGGCCCGACGAGGCGAAACTGCTGCTGACCAAGACCGCCTCAGTCCGCGATGCGGTGCCCGGCGATGTCGTGCAGTATCGCCTGCGGCTGGCCAATCGCGGCGACCGCGTGGCGCAGGCGGTGCGGATCACCGATCACCTGCCGCCCGGCCTGCGCTATCGTCGCGGTTCGACCCGCGGCACTGCTGAGCCAGAGATGGCGGCGGACGGCCGCTCGCTCGTCTTCCCGCTCGCGCCGCTGCGCGCAGGGGCGACCACCGAGATCAGCTATATCGTCTCGATCGCCCCCGGTGCGCCGATGGGCGAGGCGGTGAACCGCGCGCAGGCGGACGGTGACGGGCTGACCAGCAACGATGCCGCCGCCTCCGTCCGGTTGCAGCCGCTGCCCTTCACCGACGCGATGACCGTGATCGGCCGCGTGACCGAGGGCGATTGCGGTGATCCGGTCGACAGGCGGCGGGGCATCGCGGGTGTGCGGCTGATGCTGGAGGACGGCAGCTTCGCGGTCACCGATCGCGACGGCCTCTACCATCTCGAAGGCGTGCCGGCGGGACGCCACGTCCTGCAACTGGATACCGCCAGCATCCCCGCCAGCCATGCGCCAGTCGCCTGCGACGCCGATACCCGGCAGGCGGGCAGCGCGATCTCCCGCTTCGTCGAGGGGCAGGGCGGCCTGCTCAAGCGCGTCGATTTCCAGTTGAAGCCGACCGGGCGGACCGCCGCCGCCGCCGATGCGCTGCCGATCGTGGCCGAGGGCGATGCCCTCGCCGCCGGCAACCGCGACTGGCTGGCCGGCGCGCAGCCGGGCACCGACTGGCTGTTCCCCGCGATCGGCCACAATCCCCGCTCGCCCGCGCAACGGGTGGTGGTGAAGCACGCCCCCGGCCAGCGCATCACGCTGACGATCGACGGTGTCGCGGTCGATCCCCTCGCCTTTGACGGCACCGAACAGGGCAGCGGCGTCGCCGTGTCGCGCTGGACCGGCATTCCCCTGCACGAGGGCGACAACCGGCTCGTCGCGACGGTGCGGGGCGCGGACGGCGGCGTCGCCACCGTGCTGACGCGCGATGTCCATTATGCCGGCGCCGGCGTGGTCGCCACCTTCGATCCCGCCCACAGCCGGCTGGTCGCGGACGGCCTGTCCCGGCCGCTGCTCGCGGTCCGCGTCGTCGACCGCGACGGGCGCCCGGTCCGCGCCAGCACCCCCGTGCCCTTCCGCGTCGACCAGCCCTATCGCGCCGCGCCGACCGTGACCGGCGAGGGCGCGCGCGCCCGCACCGGCACCGACCGCGCGGAGATGACCGCGCAGGTCGTCGGCGACGACGGCATCGCCTTCCTCACGCTCGCGCCGACGACGCAGGCGGGCGCGGTCCATGCCGTCGTCACGCTGACCGACGACCGCCGGGTCCAGCGCAGCGAAATCCGCACCTGGCTCGCCGCGCCCGCGCGCGACTGGATGGTGGTCGGGTTCGGCGCCGGCTCGCTCGGCTACGACACGTTGCGGACCAGGGCGAGCGCGCTGCCCCGCGGTGCGCGCGGCGCGCTGGTCACCGACGGGCAGCTCGCCCTCTATGCCAGCGGCCGCATCCGGGGATCGTGGCTGCTCACCATGGCCTATGACAGCGACCGTCGCGACGATCCGCGGCGCGGCATCGCCGACACGATCGATCCCGACCGCTACTACACCGTCTATGGCGACAGCGCGGTGCAGGGGTATGACGCGGCGAGCCGGCGCAAGCTGTACCTGCGGCTGGAACGGCGTGAGGCCTATGCCCTGTTCGGCGACATCCGCACCGGCTTCACCGACACGCAGCTGACCCGGTACAGCCGCACGCTGACCGGGGCCAAGGCGGCATATGAAGGCCGCACCCTGCGCGCCACCGGCTTCGCCGCGCGGGTCGACACGCGCTATGCCCGCGACGAGATCCAGGGCAACGGCCTGACCGGTCCGTACCGGCTGGCGCAGCGCGGCATCGTGCCCAACACCGATCGCCTGCATCTGGAGGTGCGCGACCGCTTCCGTTCCGAACGTATCCTGTCCACCGTGCCGCTGACCCGGCACATCGATTACGAGATCGACATCCGCCTCGGCACCGTCCGCTTCCGCGATCCCGTGCTCAGCCGCGATGCCGGGCTGAACCCGCAGTTCATCGTCGCCGAATACGAGGTGGAGGCGACCCGCGCCAACCGCCGCGCCGCCGGCGGGCGGATCGCCGGCCGCACCGGCGATGGCCGGGTCGAGATCGGCGCCACCCTGATCCGCGACGAGACGCTGGGCAACGCGACGGTCGGGGGCGCCGATCTGCGTGCGCGCCTCGGCAATGCCACCGAACTGCGCGGCGAATTCGCGGGCGGCGGCCGGCGCGGGCTGGCCGACGGCCTCGCCTGGCTGGCGGAGGCGGAGCATCACGGCGCGGGGGTCGACCTGCTCCTCTATGGCCGGCAGCAGGACGTGGCCTTCGGCGTCGGCCAGCAGAATCTGGTCGAGGCGGGGACGCGCAAGCTGGGGATCGACACGCGCCTGCGCCTTGCCCCCCGGCTCGATCTGACCGCGACCGGCTGGTACCAGACGCAGTTGATCGGCACCGGCGAACGGATCGCGGGCGACGCGCGGCTGGAATATCGCCGCGCCGCCGGCACCCTGTTCGCGGGCGCGCAGATCGCGCGCGACCGGGGGCTGGACGGCCGCGACCGCGACAGCCTGCTCCTGACGCTGGGCGGCACGCACGCGATCACCGACCGGCTCACCCTGTCCGGCCAGACCCAGGTCGCCCCCGGCGGCCGCAAGGAAAGCGTCGATTTCCCCGCCCGCCAGCAGGTGACCGCATCGTGGCGCGCGACCGACGCGGTGCGCCTGATCGCCGGATACGAGCGGGCGGACGGCGCCGATTTCGCCACCAACACCGTGCAGGCGGGGTTCGACCTGACGCCGTGGCGCGGCGGCAAGCTGACCAGCACGCTGAACGATCAGGCGACCGGGGTGGCGGGCCGCCGCACCTATGCGCAATACGGCCTCGCCCAGTCGGTGCCGCTCGGCGGCGGCTGGAGCGTGGAGGCGACCGTCGATGCCGCCGACACCGTGCGTGGCCGGATACCCGTGGCGGGCGGGATCAACGCCTTCCAGCCGGCGGCGTCGGGTGGCTATCTGTCGGCCACGCAGGTGAACGGCGACTATCGCGCGATGACGCTGGGCGTGGCGTGGCGCGCGGCGCGCTGGGCATGGAACGCCCGCATCGAACAGCGCGATGCGACGGCGGAGGACCGGTTCGGCTTCACCGCCAACCTGCTGCGCACGCTGGGCGGCGGCGGCACGGTCGCGGGCGGGGTGCGGACGTGGCGCGTCACCGACCGGGCCGGCGCGCGCGCATCGCAGTCCGACGCCGACCTCGCGCTCGCGCTGCGCCCGTTCGACAGCCGCTGGTCGATCCTCGAACGGCTGGAGTTGCACCGCGAACGCGCCGACGCCGCCTTCACCGGCACGCAAATGACCGACCGGATCGTCAACAACCTCGCGCTCAACTATCGCACCGGGCCGGAAGGCGCGGGGCACGGCATGGAGGCGACGCTGCACCACGGCATCCGCTACATTCGCGGAAAATTCACCGGCGATGCGTATGACGGGCTGATCGACGTGACCGGGTTCGAGCTGCGCCACGATATCGGCCGGCGGTTCGATGTCGGCGTGCAGGCGTCCGTCCAGCACGCATGGAGCGGACGCGACGCCTGGGCGTGGAGCGGCGGACCATCGGTCGGCGTGTCGCCGGCGGGCAATCTGTGGCTGACCGCCGGCTACAACGTCGCCGGCTACCGCGACCGTGATGCCGGCGCCGACCGCTACACGCGCAAGGGACCCTATGTGACACTGCGGATCAAGGTGGATCAGGACAGTGCGCGCACCGCGATCGACGCGGCGCGGGCATTGCTGGGGATCGGGCGATGAGGGCGGCATGGTGGACCGCCGCCACGCTGCTGCTGGCGGCCACGGCGGCAGGGGCGGCGGACCTGACGATCACCAAGTCATCGACGCTGGTGTCCGACGATCTCAGCCTGCTCAATCCGCGCGCGCTGCCCGGCGCGGTGGTGGATTATGCGATCACCGTGCGCAATCCCAACCCGATCACCACCGTCGTGGGCACGGAGGTGATCGCCGACACCATCCCCCCCAACGTCTCGCTGCGGGTCACCGACTATGGCCTCCCCGGCAGCGGCCCGGTGGAATTCGCGGACGGCAACCTGTTGGGACTGGGGCTGCTCGGCACCGGCCTGTCGATGCGCTGGACGGCGCTGAACAGCACGACCGACGGCATCGAATTCTCGAACGGCACCGGCTGGACCTATGTCCCCGTCCCCGATGCCGCCGGTTACGACCCCCGCGTCCGCGCGATCCGCGTCACGCTGACCGGCGCGCATACCACCGGCACCAGTTACCGGCTCCGTTTCCGTACCCGGATCAACTGAGAAGATTGTTGTTTTCCGCCATGGCGAGCGCAGCGAAGCAATCCAGCGCCCGGTGCGCGACGCCCTGAATTGCTTCGCTGCGCTCGCCATGACGGAGTGAGGGCAGCGGATGTTGCCCCCTTCACCCCGAATTGCGCAGCGCGGTGGCGATGGCGTTGATCGACAGCAGGATGCCCTCGTTGATCCGCGCATCCTCCTCGCCCGCGCGGTGGCGCTTCATCAATTCGATCTGGAGCAGGTTGAGCGGTTCGATATAGGGCAATCGCAACCGGATCGACTTTTCCAGCGCCGGGCTTTTGTCCAACAATCGGGATTGGCCGGTCACCCGCAACAATCTGTCATGCGTCTGATCCCAACCGGAACGGATGGTGTCGAAGAACGGGCGAAGCGGTTCGTCGACCAGCGCGGCATAGCGCGCGGCGATCGCCATGTCCGATTTCGCCAGCACCATCTCCATGTTCGCCAGCGTCGCGGCGAACAGCGGCCACCCCTCCGCCATCTCGGCGAGCAGGCCCTGATCGGGATGCGCGGCGATCGCCTGCCCCACCCCGTACCAGCCGGGCAGCATCACCCGTGCCTGTGCCCAGCTGAACACCCACGGGATCGCGCGCAGATCCTCGATCCGGTCGGATTTGGTGCGGCTGGCCGGGCGGCTGCCGATCTTCAGGTTCGCGATCTCCGCGATCGGCGTCATCTGCCGGAAAAAGGTGCGGAACGTGTCGTCGCCGTAGACGAGGTCGCGATACGCGCGGAATGCGGTGGCCGACAGCGCGTCCATCGCCGCGCCGAACGCCGCGCTTTCCATCGCCGACACGCGCGGCGGCTCCAGGCTGGCGAGCACCGTCGCCGCGGCCATCGCCTCCAGATTGGTAGCGGCGCTTTCGCGGGTGCCGTATTTGGCGGCGATCATCTCGCCCTGTTCGGTGATGCGGATGCGCCCCTGCACCGTGCCCGCCGGCTGCGCGCGGATCGCCGCGAAGGCGGAACCGCCACCGCGCCCCACCGCGCCGCCGCGCCCGTGGAACAACTGCATCCCCACGCCCGCCGTCTCGAACACCGGGGTCAGCGCGGTCGATCCCTTCGACAATCCCCAGGTCGAGGTCAGGTAGCCGCCGTCCTTGTTGCTGTCGGAATAACCGATCATCACTTCCTGATGGCCGCGCGCCTGTGCGATCACCGCATTCTCGGGCATCGCCAGCCAGTCGCGCATGATCGCGGGCGCGGCATCCAGATCCTCGATCGTCTCGAACAGCGGCACCGCCATGATCGCCGCCTCTGGGGTTTCGCCGGGGCGGTACAGGCCGGCTTCCTTCAGCAGCAGGTTCACCTCCAGCAGGTCGGAGACGGACTTGGCCATCGACACGATATAGACGCGGATCGCCGCCGTCCCGAACCGCCGGTGCGCCGCCGCCGCCGCCTCGACGATCGCCAGTTCGGACGCGGTCTCGTCCGAATAGGGCTGGAACCGGCTGGTCAGCGGCCGCGCATTCGCCAGTTCGGCGCGAAGCAGCGCGACGCGCGCCGGCTCGTCCAGCGACAGGTAATCGTCCTCGACCCCGGCGACCTTCAGCAGTTCGGCGACGACGCGTTCATGGACGGCGGAGTTCTGCCGCAGGTCGAGCGTGGCGAGATGGAAGCCGAACACGTCGACCGCCCGGATCAGCCGCGCCAGCGCCCCGCTCGACGCCAGCGCGCCACCCCCGGCCCCGGCGGTCGCCGCCAATCCGCGCGCGATCGTGACCAGATCGGCGCGGAACGCCGCCGGATCGGCATAGGGTTCGCCGTGCAACCGTCCGGGGCGGGGCGCCGGCTTGCCGCTGAGCGCCAGATGCGTCGCGGCCAGCCGCGCATAGATACCCGACAGCGCCCGGCGGAATGGCTCGTCGCGACGGCTGCCGGCTCCGTCTCCGCTCGCGTCGGCCAGCGCCTCCACCGTGTCGCTCACCGCCGCGCGGTGCGACGAGATCGACAGTTCGGCGCCCAGCGCATGGACGGTATCCAGGTAATGGCCGATCACCGCCTCCGCCGCCCGGCCCAGCGCCAGCGACAGCGAGGCGGCGGTGACGTTGGGGTTGCCGTCGCGGTCGCCGCCGATCCAGCTGCCCGGCCGCAGGAACCCCGGACAGCGCCGGCCCAGCACCCGGTCCCATCGCTGATACAGCGCGGGGATGGTCGGCAGGAACACGTCGCGCAAATACGACAGCGCCGTCTCCACCTCGTCCGCCACGCCCAGCCGGTCGCGACGCAGCGCCCGCGTCTGCCACAGCAGCGCGATCTGGCGGCGGATCGCCTCCTCCACCGCATCCCCGTCCGGCGTTTCCGCCAGCCCGGCATCGCGCATCGCCATCAGTTCGGCGATGCGGTTGCGATGATCGATCATGCTCTTGCGGCGCACCTCGGTCGGATGCGCGGTTAGCACCGGCGCGACGAGGCCCTGTTCCAACAGCGCGACGACCCGGTCGCGCTCGATCCCCTCGCCCGCCAGCCGGTCGAGCACGGCGGCCATGTCCGCGCCCTCCTCGACCGCGATCCCCTGCCGGTCCTCCGCCAGATTGGCGAGCATCGAGAACAGCATGAAGCCGCGCACGAATTCCAGCGTATCGTCCAGATCGAGTCGTTCGAGTTGCAGGTCGATCGCGGTCTCGTCCGCCAGCCCGCGATGCCGCTCCACCGACGCGCGCCGGATCGTCTCGGTCGCGGCGAACAGCGTCTCCCCGCCATAATCGCGGATCACGTCGCCCAGCAGCGTGCCGAGGAAGCGGATGTCGGGATCGTTCGCGATCGGGGGAAGGCTGGTCATGCCGTATTGCTGCGCTGCGGCAGGGTGGAGGTCAAGTCGGGACGACCGCCAAGCCCATCGCGCACGGCCTTATTGTGCCCGCCCTGTCGCTCGCGCCTTATTGCTCGCGCCCTATTGCTCGCGCTTGTACGGCTCCGTCTTGTCGATCGCCGCCGACGCATCGGGATCGCTGCGCGCGGCCTCGCGCTCGTCGGAGGTGATGGTGCCGTCGTGATTGGCATCGACCCGGTCGAACCAGCCGAGCATCCCTTCCGAGAATTCGATCGCGGAGATGCGGCCGTCCTTGTCGCGATCCAGCCGGTTCAGGCGGGAATTGCGGCTGGGCAGCTCGGTCTTGTCGATGAATTCGTCGGCATCGCGATCCAGCGCGCGGAACCGGCGCGTCATCGCGCTGCCGAAATCGAGGCGGGAGGTGACGGAGGGGGGCGTGAACGACGCCGCCTTCGCATCCGCCGCCGCCCGCTTCTCGTCGTCGCTCGGTCCGCAGCCGGCCGCCGCCAGCCCGGCCGCGACAACCCCCGCCGCCATCCATCCCGCACCCGTCAATCGCATCATGATCCCCTGTCGGCCAGATACCGGCCACCCGTCGGTTCAGGGGGGTACCGGTCGTTACGCATCCAGCTCAACGTCCCAATACAGCCAGTCGTGCCATGTCTGGTGCAGGTAATTCGGCGGAAACGACCGGCCATGCTCCTGCAGGTGCCAGTTGGTCGGCCGGATCGGCTCGACGTGCAGCGGCATCGACGCCTGTCGCGGGGTGCGCCCGCCCTTCTTCAGGTTGCACGGCGCGCAGGCGGTGACGACATTCTCCCACGTCGTCCGCCCGCCCTGCGCGCGCGGCACGACATGGTCGAACGTCAGGTCGCGGCCATGGCCGCAATACTGGCAGGCGAACCGGTCGCGCAGGAACAGGTTGAACCGGGTGAAGGCGGGGAATTGCGACGGCCGCACAAACTGTTTCAGCGCGATCACCGAAGGCAGCTTCAGCGACAGGCTGGCGCTGTGCACCTCGCGCTCGTAATGAGCCACCACATCGACGCGGTCGAGAAACATCGCCTTGACCGCGGTCTGCCACGGCCACAGGCTGAGCGGATAGTAGGACAGCGGCGTATAGTCCGCATTCAGCACCAACGTCGGGCAACTGTCCGGATGTCGGATCAGGTCGGGATGAAACACGAGCCCTCCCAAGCAATACCAATCAGGTCCGGAGGCGCTGTCGCCGACGGGCGTGACAGGGGTATGACAGCACGCCGACCGATTCCGGGTCAAGGGGTTCGTGACGAACCGACCCCGACATCCGGCCCACCCCCCGCCCCCCGCCCCGGCTGCGTCACCCGTTTCGCGCCCAGCCCGACCGGGCGGCTCCACCTCGGCCATGCCGTCTCCGCGATCCGCGCGCACGATCTGGCGGTGGCGCGGGGCGGCCGTTTCCTGCTGCGGATCGAGGATATCGACGGCACCCGCAGCCGGCCCGAGCATGTCGGGGCGATCCTCGCCGATCTCGCATGGCTGGGCCTCGCCTGGGAGGGACCGGTGTTCCAGTCGCAGCGGCTGACCCTGTACGACGATGCGCTGGCGACGCTGACGGCGCGGGGGCTGCTCTACCCCTGTTTCTGCACGCGCGCCGATATCGCCGCGGCCAGCCTGTCCGCCCCGCACGGCACCGCCCCGCCCTATCCCGGCACCTGCCGCCGCCTGTCCGCCGCCGAGGTCGCGGCGCGGCGCGACCGGCCGCATTGCTGGCGGCTCGACATGGCCGCCGCCGTCGCCGCCACCGGCCCGCTCGGCTGGCACGACGCCACCGCGGGCCGCGTCGCTGCCGATCCGCTGTGCCATGGCGACGTGATCCTCGCGCGCAAGGATGCGCCGGCCAGCTATCACCTCGCGGTCACGGTCGACGATGCCGCGCAGGGCGTGACCGACATCGTCCGGGGCGCGGACCTGTTCGCCGCGACCCACGTCCACCGCCTGCTCCAGGCATTGCTCGCGCTGCCCACCCCCGCCTATCACCACCACCCGCTGCTGATGGGCCCGGACGGCCGTCGCCTGGCCAAGCGCGATGGGGCGCCGACGCTGGCCGCTATGCGCGACGATGGAGAAGATGGCCGCGCGCTGGCCGATCGGTTGCGCCGGGACATCCTGTCCTATGGCTTTTCGAGTGCGACCACCTAGATTGAGGTCATGAATACGTTCCTCGTCATTCTGCTGATCGCCGCGATGATCGCGACGGTCGTGGCACTGGTCCGCGGGATCATCGCCTTCCTTCAGGAATCGAGCGCGGCGGTGAAGGGCGGTGGCCCCAGCCAGGCATCGCTCAAATCGAACCGGATGATGCAGCAGCGTATATTCTTTCAGGCCGGCGCGATCCTGATCGTCGTGCTGATCCTGTTCGCCGCCGGCCGGACCTGACCCGGCCTTGGTCAAGCTGAACAGAATCTACACCCGCACCGGTGACGATGGCACCACCGGGCTGGTCGATGGGTCGCGCATCGCCAAATCCGATCCCCTGATCGCCGCGATCGGTGATGTGGACGAGGCGAACAGCGCGATCGGTGTCGCTCTCGTGGCGGTACCGGCAGGTGTGGTGCGCGACGAACTCGGCCGTATCCAGAACGACCTGTTCGATCTCGGCGCCGATCTCGCCACGCCACTGTCGATCGAAGGGGCGTTGCGGATCGTCCCCGAACAGACCGCCCGGCTGGAGACGGCGATCGATGTGCTGACCCATGCGATCCCGCCGCTTACCAGCTTCATCCTGCCCGGCGGCAGTCCAGGCGCGGCGGGCGTGCATCTGGCACGGGCGATCGTGCGTCGGGCCGAACGCTCGGTGGCGGCGGTGCCGGCGGTCAGCCCGGTGGCGGCAACATATATCAACCGCCTGTCGGATTACCTGTTCGTCGCGGCGCGGGCGTTGAACCAAAATGGGGCCGACGACGTTCTGTGGGTTCCGGGGGGAACGCGCTGAGCCGATCGGCCGGTTCGTGAACGAGGCATAGACATGGCGACCGCGGCAAAAGCATTCGACGCATCGGCCTTGGTCGATCGATACCGCGCGGTCCGTGCGCTCAGCATGGCGTTGGTCGAACCGCTGTCCGATGCCGATGCAACCGTGCAGTCGATGCCCGATGCCTCACCCGCCAAATGGCATCTCGCGCATACGACGTGGTTCTTCGAAACCTTCGTATTGCGCGACCACGTATCCGGCTATGCCCTGCACGATCCGCGCTGGCCCTTCCTGTTCAACAGCTATTACGAGGCGGAGGGTCGCCGGCACGCCCGTGACCGGCGCGGCATGATCACCCGTCCGACGCTGGACGAGGTGAGGGCCTACCGCGCGCATGTCGATGCCGCGCTGGCGGCTGCCTTGCCCTTGCTGCCCATCGCCGCGCGGGAACTGGTGGCACTGGGATGCCATCATGAGGAACAGCATCAGGAACTGCTGGTCACCGACGTGCTGCACCTGCTGTCGGAAAATCCGCTCGAACCCGCGTTGTGGCCGGCGGCGCGCAAGGTACCGGTGGCGATGCCGAACCCGATCCGCTGGATCGAGGGGTCGAACGGAATCGTGCAGGTCGGCCACGACGGCGCCGGTTTCGCGTTCGATTGCGAGGGACCACGTCACCCCGCGCTGCTTACCCCCCATGCCTTGGCCGACCGCACCGTGACCAATGGCGAATGGGCATCGTTCATCGCCGACGGCGGCTATCGCGAGGCGCGCTGGTGGCTGGCGGATGGCTGGAACTGGGTGAAGACGAACGCCATCGCCGCCCCGCTCTACTGGGAGGACGCCGATGGCGGCTGGACCCGCTTCGGCCTCGACGGTCGTCGTCCGGTCGATCCCGCCGCGCCGGTCACGCATGTCAGCTTCTACGAGGCGGATGCCTATGCCACCTGGGCGGGAGCACGCCTGCCGACCGAAATGGAATGGGAAGCCGCCGCCGCGCTGCACGATGCCGCTGGCGGCAACCAGATGGATACCGCCGGTCCGGTAGAACCCCGCCCCGCGACCGACGACGCCGGCGGCCTGTTCGGCGATGTCTGGGAATGGACCGGCAGCGCCTATCGCCCGTATCCCGGCTTCCGGACCGCCGAGGGCGCGGTCGGCGAATATAATGGCAAGTTCATGAGTGGGCAGTTCGTGTTGCGTGGCGGCAGTTGCGCCACCTCGCGCGGCCATGCGCGCGCCAGTTACCGCAATTTCTTCTATCCGCATCAACGCTGGCAGTTCACCGGCGTCCGTCTCGCAAAGGACCTGCCCGCATGTTGAAGCCGGAGGCCGAGGACGGCCAGCACAGCCTTGCCGATCCCGCCTTTCGTGCCGATGTTCTGGCTGGCTTCGCTCGCCGTCCCCGTGCGATCCCCGCGCGCTGGTTCTATGACCGGCAAGGGTCGGAACTGTTCGAGCAGATCACCGACCTGCCGGAATATTATCCGACGCGGACCGAGATCGGCATCCTTGAGACGCTATGCCCGACCCTGTGCGAGCATATCGGGCAAGGGCGCGCGGTGGTCGAATTTGGCTCCGGCTCTTCGGCGAAGACACCGATCCTGCTCCGCTCCGTCGCGCCGTCCGCCTATGTGCCGATCGATATCTCGGGCGATTTCCTCCGTGCGTCCTCGAAGACGTTGTCGGCGGCCTTTCCCGACCTGCTGGTGCTGCCGTTCGAGGCGGACTTCATGCGCCCGCTCGCCCTGCCGCGGACGATCGCCGATGCGCCCAAGCTGGGCTTTTTTCCCGGCTCCACGATCGGCAACATGACGCCGCTGATGGCGACCGACCTGTTGCGGGCGATGCGCGCGTCGCTGGGTGAAGGCGCGATGCTGCTGATCGGGATGGACCGGATCAAGAGCGCGGATATCCTCGTTCCCGCCTATGACGATGCCGCCGGCGTGACGGCGGCATTCAACATGAACCTGCTGGCGCGGATCAACCGCGAACTGGGCGCAGCGATCCCGCTCGACGCGTTCCGCCATGTCGCGCGCTGGAACGACGACCGCACCCGGATCGAGATGCATCTGGAGGCGGTCCGCGACATCGACTTCACGATCGACGACCACGCCTTCGCGATGGCTGCAGGCGACACGATCCATACCGAAAACAGCCATAAATACGGCCCCCGCGACGCCCGTATCCTGCTGCGCACCGGTGGCTGGACGCCGGTGGCGGAATGGACCGATCCCGATGGCCTGTTCGCGGTGTATCTGGCGGAGGCGCAGGCTGAGCGACCGGCCCCGTAAAGGCCGTTATTTCCCCTGCGAGCGCCAGCGTTTGATCGTCCGCGCGATGATCGCGTCCTCGCCGCCGACATCGCGCCATAGGGCGGAGAAGACGGGATCGTCGGAGGCGGGTCGCTTGCCCTCCTCCAGCGCGTCGAACGCGACGCGGATCGGGATCGCCACGCCCTCGCCACATATGATCGCCTCACGGTTGCGCAGCGCCGGGATCGTATCGAGAAACCCGCGCGCGCCCTCCGGCATCGCCGCGCGCACGAAAGCCTGATCGCGATCGTTGTTGAGGCGCATCGCGATGATCGTGCCGCATTGCGACAGCACGCCCTCCGCCAGATCGGAGGGCCGCTGCGTGACAAGGCCCAGCGAGACGCCGTATTTGCGCCCTTCCTTCGCGATCCGCCCCAGGATACGGCCGACCGCGCTGTCCGTTTCGCGCCCCGCCGGGATGTACCGGTGCGCTTCCTCGCAGACCAGCAGGATCGGCCGCTGTGCCTCGCCCCGCGCCCAGATCGCATAGTCGAAGGTCATCCGGCTGAGCACCGCCACCACCACGGCGGTGATATCCGATGGTACGCCCGATACGTCGATGATCGAGATCGGCTTGCCCTCCCCCGGCATCCGGAACACCCGCCGCAGGAATTCCGCCATCGTATCGGCAACCAGCATTCCGGAGAACATGAAACCGTAGCGCGGATCGGCCCTGATCTCGTCGATCTTGGTCCGCAGCCGCAGATAGGGCGCGGTATCACCCGCCCGGTCCATCTTGCCCATTTCCAGCCCGATCAGGTTGGTCAGATCGGACAACAGGTACGGCACCGGCGCATCCACCGTCAGTCGCGCGATCTCCTGCCCCAGCCGGCTCTTGGCCTTGGCGGCGAGCAGGCATTTGGCCAGGATGTCGGCATCGATCTGCCGCGCCGAGCCGGCTGTGGTCAGGAACACCTCGCAATGTTCCTCGAAATTCATCAGCCAGTACGGCATCTGCAGGTTCGACACGTCGAACACCGCGCCAGTGCCAGCGAAGGCGGCCCCATATTCCCCGTGCGGATCGACCATCACGATATGGCCTTGCGGCGCGAGAGCGCAGATGCGGTGCAGGATCAGCGCGGTCGCGGTCGACTTGCCGGTGCCGGTCGATCCCACCAGCGCGAAATGCTTGCCCAGCATCGCATCGACATACAGCGCGGCGCGCACATCGGCGGTGGGATGGACGGTGCCGATGCCGATCGTGGCGCGATCGTCGGCGGCATAGATGTGCGCGAGGTCGGCGGTCGTGACCGAATAGGCCACGCACCCCGGCATCGGATAGCGGGTCACCCCCCGGCGAAAGCGCTGGAGCAGGCCGGTCGCTGGTTCCTCATCGCCCTCGCCCAGAAAATCGATCTCCGCCGCGATGGCGTCATCGGCGGATGCCAGCGACCGGATGTTGGCGATCAGCCATTGGCCGCCGACCCGCAGCTTGATCTGGCTGCCCACCTGCCCGGCCGCCGCCGCGACAGGATCGGGCGACAGCACCGCCGCCGCCACTGCCGCCCGGTCCAGCATCGCCCGGCTGCCCGCCCCCGCCACTGCCGTGATGTGGCCGATCGGTGCGGCATCGGTCGGCATCGCGTGAAGAAAACCGTCGAGCCGGGGCAGTTCTGACATGGAATGATCTCATCGATACGCTGCTGGCCACCGCCATAGCCGGCAAGGCGTAAACAACGGATGACGGTGGTTTATTCCGCTTCCTACACCCGGCGCGCGACCCAGCCGGCGAACCAGCCCAGCGACACCGACAGCAACACCGCCGTCAATCCGTAGAGTACCGATGATCGCTCCGCCGCGCGCGCCACGAACCGCTCGAACCCCGATTTGCGGATATCGATGTCGCGTACCGCCGCCGCCAGCACGCGGCCGTCGCGGATCAGGAACGTCTCCGCAGTGAAACGTCCCACCGGCACGCGTGCGGGAATGGTGACGCGGGCACGGTAGAGGACGCCATCGGTGATCTCCACCGCGCGTGGCGTCTCGATGTACAGGCCGCTGCGGGCCTTCAGTTCCACCAGCCCGCGCCCGAACCGTGCCTGCTCCTCTGCCGGCGCGGTCGATACCGGCGACAATTGCAGGCTGTCGAGGCCCAGTTCGTAGATCGCGCGCGTCCGTTCATCGACCAGCTCGCCAATCGGGCGGGACGAGGCGATGGCATAGAAGGACGGCGCCGACCGGTATCGCGCCCGTGCGGCGTTGACCCAGATGCCGGCGACCTTTTCCTTCTCCCGCACCAGGATCGACTGGGTTGGCCCCTTCACCACCACGACGATGTCGGCGGGCCGCTCCCCCGCGGGCACCCGCCCGCCGGGATAGAGGATCGCGCCGAACAGCAGCAGATCGGCCCCGGTGAAGCTGTAGACGATCTCGATCGACCGTTGCGACACGTCCGGCACCAGCACCGGCTTGGCCTGCGCCAGCAGCAGCGGCGCCATCAGGGCGAGCGACAGTGCTGGTGTGGCGGCCGCCCTCACGATATCGTCACCGTGAAGATTTCCTCAGGCCGCCACACCAGCCCCAGCAGGATGCGGACCCCCACCGCCAGCACCATCAGCGCCAGCGCGAGGCGGAGATATTCGGGTTTCACCTTGGTCGCCAGCCGCGCCCCCACCTGCGCGCCGACCACCGATCCGATCAGCAACAACCCCGCCAGCACGATATCGACCGCACGGGTGGTGGTGGCATGGACCATCGTGGCGACGGCGGTGACGAACAGGGTCTGGAACAGGCTGGTCCCCACCACCACACCGGTCGCCATCCCGATCAGATAGATCATCGCCGGCACCAGGATGAAGCCGCCACCGATGCCCAGCAGGATCGTCAGCATCCCGGTTGCGAACCCCAGCAGCAACGGAGCCAGCGGCGAGATGTACAGACCCGATCCGTAGAAGCGCGTCCGGAACGGCAGCGCCGCGACCAGCGGATGATGCCGGCGCTTGGCGGCAAGCGGCGGCTGACCGCGTCGTGCCAGTCCGATCGCGACCAGCGATTCCTTTGCCATCAGGCCACCGATCGACCCCAGCATCAGGACATAGATGATCGCGATCACGGTATCGATCTGCCCCAGTTGCTGAAGCCACCGGAATATCCACGCCCCCGCAAAGGTGCCGAGCACGCCCCCCGCGACAAGCACCCCGCCCATCTTGAAATCGACCCCGCCCCGCCGGACATGCGCGAAGACGCCGGAGACGCTGGCACCGGTCACCTGACTGGCGGAGGAAGCGGCGGCGACGGTGGGCGGAATGCCGTAGACGATCAGCAGCGGCGTCGTGAGAAAGCCCCCCCCGACCCCGAACATTCCCGACAGCAACCCGACCCCGCCGCCCAGCAGCACGATCACCAGCGCATTGACCGACAGGTTGGCAACGGGAAGATACAGATCCACAACAGCGGCTTCTAGGTCGGATCGGCGGGCAAGAGAAGGTGCGGCTTGCTCCTAGCGCGAGCCCGTAACATAATGGTGATAGCGAAAGCGCCGTCTTCCCCGGAGATGCCGTCATGAAGCACCATGTCGTTCGCAGGGGCGAAAGCCTGTCCGCCATCGCCCGCCGTCACGGGATGCGCTGGCAGGACCTTGCCCGCATCAATCATCTGCACGATCCCGACCGGCTGAGTGTTGGGCAGAGCCTGATCGCCCAGCCCGGGGCGGCGACGCCCGCCCCGGCGCGGCCGACCGCATCACCCGCCCCGGCCGGCAGGACCGTGCCCGTTCCCACCCCCAGACCCGCTGCGCCCGCCCCTACGCCGTCCGCTCCACCGGGTGGCCCCGGCGATGCCGTCGCCGGCGAGGTGACGGAGGCGCAGCTGCGGGCGATCATGCCGGAGGCGGGCGGGCAGATCGGGCGGTTCATCGGACCGCTGAACACCGCGATGCGCGTGCATGGCATCAACACCAACGAACGCCGTGCCGCCTTCCTGGCGCAGATCAGCGTGGAAAGCGGCCAGCTGCGCAACGTCGAGGAGAATCTGAACTATTCGGCGCCGCGCCTGCGCGTCGTGTGGCCACGGCGCTTCCCCACTGCCGAGGCGGCGGCACCCTATGCCCGCAATCCGGAAGCGCTGGGCAATCATGTCTATGCCGACCGGCTGGGCAATGGCGACGAACGTAGCGGCGACGGCTATCGTTATCGCGGTCGTGGCCTGATGCAGACGACGGGTCGCTACAATTACCGCGTCGCCGGGTTCGAGAACGATCCCGATGCGCTGGCCCGACCGGTTACCGCCGCCGACAGTGCCGGCCTGTTCTGGACGACCAACGATCTCAACCGGCGGACGGCAACCGTCCTCGATCGAGAGGATTTCAACACGGTGTCCCGCACGGTCAATGGCGGCAACCACGGGAGCGAGGAACGATGGCAGGCATATCGACGAGCGTTGCGGGCATTACAGCCGGAATCGGAGGACTGATCGCACTGGCCGCGGTCGGTACGGCGAGGCCATCCGCCCCACGGCTCCGCGCCATGACGCAGCCCGTCGCCTTGTGCCGGCCGGGCGAAGCGCCGCTGTTCTCGTGTGCGATCGGACCGAAGCAGGTGGCGGTCTGCGGACGGAACGGTGCCGCCGTCTATCGGTTCGGCCGACCGGGTCAGGTCGAACTTACCTCTACCGCGCTGACAATGGCGATGCGTGGCTTTGCCGGCGGTGGCGAAACGCAGATCACCGCCTCCAACAAGGACTATCGCTATACGGTGTTTGACCGGACGACCCGGGCGGGTTTCGGCGATGACGGACGCCACGATGCCGGGATGACAAGCGGACTGCTGATCCAGCGCGCCGGCCGCAATGTTGCCGCCCGACGCTGTACCGGCGCGGCGACGATCTCGGCCAAGGCACAAGCCATCATCAGGCCAGGACCATATATCCCCCACTGAGTCGAGGTGTGAGGAGGGATCGCTTAGAAATCGCTGCCGATCGACAGCGCCGGTCCCGATCCCGGGGCGGCTTGGCCGGCGATGCGTTGCCGTCAGTCCAGCGTCACGCGCATCGTCCGATCCGTCACCGGGATCACGACGGCGAGTGTCGGGCCGACATCCAGCCGGGTGGCCCCCCGCTGCACCCCGCCCCAGCCGCCGACACCGAGATCGATCCGCATCCGCCCGATCGTCGTGACCGGCCGGGCGACGCGCAGCGCACCATCCGCAAAGGGTTCGGTGCGGGTGCGGCTAACCACGCCAGCCTGCGCATAGGCTTCGAGACGGAAGCCGCCGCCGATCGTGACCGGATCGATCCCGCCCACCGCCAACGCCGCCGGGCCACCCCGTCCGCCATCGAGCGCGATGCGATGCTCGACGATCAGGTGGATGGGGGCCGCGCCCGGTTGTGAATGCTCGAATAACTGGGAACTACACCGACGTGGGATTGGGCGGGATCAAGCGGGATGTCGAGAGACTGAAGTCGCAGAAAACGGCGGTTTTCGACCAGTGCAGCGACGTTGCACCGGGTTTGATAGTCCGTGGAGCGGCAGTTCCCACTTAATCGATGCGGCTGGTCAGCTTGTCTCGGCGAAAGGGGGCGACGTTCCCAGTTTGTGATGGCGGCATCGTTCCCAGTTATGCTGCCATCACCTTGGTCCATCAGTGGAGCACGCCTCGCAGCTTCGGTGTCTCGGAAAGCGGCTGACCCGCATATTCGCGAAGCCCCCATGCCCCGTGTCCGGAGATCGAGCCGGTGGCAGAATACAGGGTCAGGAGGTCCCCGCCGCTGACCTTCGACCAGCCCGCCAGATAATCGCTGTAGATGCGTTCCATGCGGGGATCGCGATTGGCGGCAACCATGGTGTCCAGGCGGGCCGGATCGATCAGATGCTGGCCCCCTTCATAGCCGATCAGTCGCTTGCCGGTCCGCTTCGCCAGGGCGGCATAGGCGGTCGCTTCCCTGGCGATCTGCGATCGCGACGCGTCTGCCAGCCGCGCCACCACATCACCGCCAGCCGCGAGGTCGACCGTGAAGTAGGGTGCGATGGCGATGGCATCCACGCTGCCGCGCAGCTTGCCGCCGTTCCAGTCCATCAGGATTTCGCCGACCCACGGATTGCCCGCCTGCGTCGCGACGACGCGGACCAGATCGCGCGGGCGATCCGCATAGACCTTCGACCAGACCGCCATCAGGTCGATCACGCGCTGGGCATAGCGATATTGCGCCGACTGGAACGCATTGTCGGAAAGCTTGGCCGCCACCCCTTCTTTCTGCAACTGATGCGCCTGTCCGAACTGGTAGTTCCAGACTTCGTTCGACAGCTCGACATAGACCGGGCGACCAGCGGGCACCTGATCGTGGACCATCTGCGCCATGCGCTGCTGGTAATCGGCGTCGGCATTCAGCGGCACGGTGAACCACGGGCTCGCGCCGACCGCATTGGTCAGCCCGATCTGGTATTCCAGCGCCACTCCGTCGCTGCCGCCGATCGACAGGCCGGCGGGCTTGCCCCGTGTCGCCCAGGTTACGGCGGCGGGGTTGCCGTTGGCACTCGACCAGTCGAGGAAACGCAGGACCCCGAACGGCTTCAGATAGGCGAGCAACTGCGGGGCGTAGATCGCGTCGGGCGCATCCGTCGTCAGCCGGCAGTCGATTGATCGGATCGGATCGCTGACGACGCTTTCCTGCACCTCGAACTGCACCGTCTGCTTTTGCAGAATATTCCTTGGCCAGACGAACGACAGGCTGTTGCCCTTCCGGCTGGTGTCGCGACGCGGCCCGCTCACCGATACGCGGCCCTTGCCCTTCCAGGTGCAGCGAGTCTCGGCAGCATCCGACGTGGCGGCGGCGGCCGGCGGCGTCAGAAACGCGATCATCGGACTGCCGGGTTTCACCTCGACGGGCTCACCATCCTTGACCATGGCGCCCGATGCGTAGCCCCAGCCCTGTGCGGGCAGGCGCCATTCCGCGCCCAGCATCTGGTTCGCGAACGACTGCTCACCCGACCAGTAGATGGTCGGCGCGAGATTGATGCCCAGTCTTGCGCGAGGGTCGGTAATCGGCGCCGGAGCCAGTGAGGACGTGGCACTTAAAGCCCGGTGGGCCGGGACCGTACTGCCGGCAGGGATGGCGACGGCGCACGTCTTCGCGGTGCCCAAGATCGGATCGCCGAACGTGGCGTTATTGCAGGGGACGGGGCCGGGAGCGATCCGATAGACGAACTTCTTCCCCGCCCCGTAGCGGATCAGCCCATTGGCCGGGGCGTCGCAGATCGCGCCCTCCGCTGCGCAGGTCGTCCACTCGGGAGCGGGAGACAGGGTGACAGATTGGGCGGCAAGCGGGCTTGCCGAAAACCCGGTAAGAGGCAATATTGCTGCCGTAATCTGCTTGAGGCGCATGATGCTTTCCTTAATCGCGCAAGGCGCTTTTATTGCTAGATGTAAAGCTGTCATTGTCGCGGCGGTTCGCGATCTATCTTCACCAATCCAACTGTCGACCGTGCGCTGCGAAGACTGTGCGGCCTTCGCAGCCGAGCACGACACGCTTTGCCCGTCATGCCGCACCATGACAAACGCGTGGTAACCATCACGCTAACAGGGCTGCCACGGGCGAGCGGAAGCCGAAGACGTCGTTGCCCTCTACATCAGCATCACCCTTGATCGACACCATCTGTGTCGCGATGTCGCTGCCGTCGACGACGGAAAAGGTCGGCGCTCCCGGCAGTCCCGCCGGGAAATCCACTGCGGCCGCGCTGCCGGGTACATAGTCGGCGATGACCGCGACCGCACCGGCAAGGGTGCTGCGTGGCTTTGCCGGCGGGGGCGAAACGCAGATCACCGCCTCCAACAAGGACTATCGCTATACGGTGTTCGACCGAACGATCCGGGCGGGTTTCGGCGATGACGGACGCCACGATGCCGGGATGACAAGCGGATTGCTGATCCAGCGCGCCGGCCGCAATGTTGCCGCCCGACGCTGTACCGGCGCGGCGACGATCTCGGCCAAGGCACAAGCCATCATCAGGCCAGGACCATATATCCCCCACTGAGGCGAGGTGTGAGGAGGGATCGCTAGAAATCGCTGCCGATCGACAGCGCCGGTCCCGACCCCGGGGCGGCTTGGCCGGCGATGCGTTGCCGCCAGTCCAGCGTCACGCGCATCGTCCGATCCGTCATCGGGATCGCGACGGCGAGTGTCGGGCCGACATCCAGCCGGGCAGCCCCCCGCTGCACCCCGCCCCAGCCGCCGACACCGAGATCGATCCGCATCCGCCCGATCGTCGTGACCGGCTGGGCGATGCGCAGCGCACCATCCGCAAAGGGTTCGGTGCGGGTGCGGCGGACCACCCCACCCTGCGCATAGGCTTCGAGACGGAAGCCGCCGCCGATCGCGACCGGATCGATCCCGCCCACCGCCAACGCCGCCGGGCCACCCCGTCCGCCATCGAGTGCGATGCGATGCTCGACGATCAGATGGATGGGGGCCGCGCCCGGTTGCCAGTCGATCCCGAGCGCCAGTTCGGCACCACGCCCGGTCGACGGTGCGGATACCCGCGCCGCCAGCGCCACCCGCCGCGCCGCGCCCAACCCATACGTAAGACGCACGCCCGCCTGCGATCCGCCAAGCTGCCCGCCCGGCTGGACGCTGGTGCCACCGCCGCGCGCGATGCCCCAGACGCTGCCGGCCCAGCGTGACGGGCCGGTCGCCAGCGGCGCGGGCGCAAGTGGTGGCGGCTGGACGCGATCGACCTGCCGCGGCGAGGGCGGGACGGTCACTGCGACGACGGTCGGCGGTAGCGCGGTTGTCGCCCGATCCCCCGCCACCGGCAACGAAACCGGCGCTTGTGGGACCGGCCGATGGCTTCCGACCCTTGCCGCTCGGTGCGGTGCCTCCGCGAAGAAAGCCTGGGCCTGCGTACGCGGCACCACCGCATCGATCAACGTCGGCACCGAATCGATCGTCGGCCACAACAGCGCAATGCGCAGCGTCGTCCATCCGCCCAGCGTGACCGCCAGAAACCGTAGCGGCCGGCCACCCTTCACGATGCGGCGGCTTCCGCGTCGGGGAAATGATGCGCGGTCTTGTCCCAGGCGGGCGCGGTTCCGCGCAACATGCCCCCATAGCGCCACATCGCCCGCGCGGCGGCGAGCAGCAGCACGACGTTGCCGACCACGATCCGCGGTACCGACCACCATGCCTGTCGCCAACCCGCGGCCCGCCCCGTGAAAGCCGCGCGCATAAACATCCGCCACGCCAGCAGCGCGGCATTGACCGGCAGCAGCATCCGCACCGGATCGGCCAGTGCCGTGGCGGTCGCCTCCCCCGTCCAGCCGTGCAGCGCCGCCGACGCCAGCCACGCGGCGATCGCACCATATGCACTCAACAACACCAGCACCGCGATCGGGGCACGCCGGTCCCGTGCGCGCATCCAGTGGTCGATCACCGCCAGTGGCCGTGCCCAGCCGGTGCGGTCCCAGCCAGCGAGCGCGATGCCGGTGATCCACCGCGCCTTTTGCCGTACTGCCGCGGCCAGCGTCGCGGGGAAATAGGCACGCACCGCGACCGGCTGACCGTGATCGTCCGTCACCCGTGCAAAGACGCCACGTCCGCCCAGTTCGGCGATGCGCAGGCCCAGTTCGTAATCCTCGACCAGACTGGCCGGATCGAAGGGATCGCCGCCCCGCATCGCCGCCAGCCGCGCGACGATCCACGGCGCCACCGCGCAGCCGGTGCCCGCCAGCGGCATCCCCGCACCGATAAATGTACGGACCGGCAACTGCTTTTGATGCGCCTCCGCGAATTCGTCCAGATAATGGCCGGAGACGAACGGCGATCCGGGCTTGACCAGCGGCATCACCGGTAGCTGCACCACCGCATGATCACCGATCAGCGCGTCGAAGACGGTCAGCTCGTCGGGGTGGACCAGATCCTCGGCATCGTGCAGCGCGATCGCACGGGTCGATGCCACCGCGCCGGTTGTCGCCAGATCGTGCCACAAGGTGTTGAGGCACGCCGCCTTGGTCGTCGGCCCCGGCGTGTCGCCGATCACCGCCCGCACCCGCCTGTCGCGCGATGCGACCGCCATCACCGCCGCGATCGTGCCCGGATCGTTGGGATAGAGCCCGACATGGATGCGATAATCCGGATGGCGATAGCGGTCGAGCGCGCGGGCAAGCATCGGGCCGATCACCGCCTTCTCGTCCCATGCCGGCACGAACACGACGATCCGCCCCGCGCGTTCCGGCCGCAACATGGCGACCGTCCACGCCGCCCCGCGGCGGTGCCAAAGCCTGCGCACGACGAACAACAGGTCGACCAGCAGATCGTCCAGACCACCGATCAGCAGCCCGATCGCGGCGAACAGCATCGCCTCGCGCAGGACCATATCAATCGCGGTCTGTATTGCCTCCATCACCACCGCCCCCGATCCGGCAATCCATCCGAAATGGATGTTTATCGGATCGGAAGCAATCAGACGGGGTTCAGGGCATCGTCCCGAACTGAAGCAGGTGGAACGTCAGAACCAGGTACGGACACCCAGAACGCCGACGATCCCCCCCGTCGTCGAAGCGCCGTCGGTGCGGATGTAACGGGCGCTGGCGCCATAGCGGCGTTCCCACGAAAGACCGACATAGGGCGCGAATTCGCGTCTGATCTCGTAACGCAGACGCAGGCCGATTTCGACGCTCGACAGCCCGGCGCCGATCCCGCTGGCGGGTACGTCCTGTGCCGCAAAGTTCATTTCGACGCGGGGTTGCAGGATCGCGCGCTGGGTCAGGCGTTGGTCGTACCAGGCCTCCACGCGCGCCAGCACGTCGCCCCGGTTCGAGACGAACACCGCCCCCTCGACGTCGAACCAATAGGCCGCGAGTCCTTCGATACCGATCGTCGCATAGGTGCGCCGCGCGCCGGCATTGATATCCTGCCGGACCCCCGCCTGCAGGTTCCAATAGGGGTCGATCGCGCGGGCATATAGCGCCTGCACCTCCGCCGCCTCGACCCGCCGGCCGAACCCGCCTTCGCCCTCGGTCTTCACCACCAGCCGATCGATATCGCCGCCGAACCAGCCTTCGCCGTCCCAGCGATAGCCGTCGCGACCGTTTCGCACCTGCATCTCGGCGAGGTTGAAGATGATCTGGCCGAACCGCATGCCGCCATGCTCCTGCCGCATCGCGCGGTTCGCCGCGTCCATCGCTGCGGGGTCGTGGAAGCGCGCAGCCGCCAGATCGGCCGGCGGGGCTGGCGCGGGGGCATTGCCGGCGAGCTGATCGGTGCCGGCCGGCATATCGTTCTTCGCGACAGGGGCGGCGGGGATACAATGACCCATCGCGGCATGCGCCGGCAGACACGGATCGGCGGGCGCGGGCATTGCCATGCCGGGCATGCCTCCGTGATCGGGCATCACGTCGGCCGACGGTGCGGGCGTCGGCGGCGTGGGGGTGCAATGCCCCATAGCCGCATGTTCGGGTGAACATGCCTCCGCCGCGGGCGTCGCCATTATCGCGCCGGACTTGGCGGGGGCTGCGGTTTTCGTCCGGCGCTGTGTGGCCGGAGCCTTCTTTACGACCCGTCTGACCGGCTTCTTCGGCTGCGGCGCGGGGGGGGACATCTTCATTCCCGGCATCGCCATGCCGTGCATATCGTGCATCTGCGCGGCGGCAGGCGTTGCCAGCGCGATCGAGAGGATCAATGCCTTCATGCCGCCGTCCCCTCTTCGCTATCGGGACGGACGGTGACGACCTGCATCATCCCGGCATGCATGTGATAGAGGAGATGGCAATGGAACGCCCAGTCGCCGACCGCATCGGCGGTCAGGTCGAAGGTCGCGGTGCCACCAGGGGCGACGTTGATCGTGTGCTTGCGCGGGGCGTGATCGCCATGCCCCGTCACCAGTTCGAAGAAATGGCCGTGGAGATGGATCGGGTGCGCCATCATCGTGTCGTTGACCAGCGTCACGCGCACCCGCTCGCCCTGCCGGAACGGGATCGGCGCGGTCACCTCGTTCAGCTTCACGCCGTCGAACGCCCACATATAGCGTTCCATGTTGCCGGTCAGGTGGATGCGTAGCTGGCGGGACGGCGCGCGCGCATCCGGGTTGCGATCGAGCGCCACCAGATCGCGATAGACCAGTACCCGGTGCCCGACGTCGGCAAGCCCCTGCGGCGGCTCGCCCGTTCGGTCGACCGGCATGGGCGCGACCGTCTGCACCGTCGGTGTCCTGGGCAGACCGGGGGCGTTGGCGAAGTCGCGCATCGAATGGTCCATGCCGGTGGCCATCGGCGGGCCACCGGGGGCGCAATGCCCCATCGCGGCATGTTCGGGCGGACAATCGGCGATAGCGGGGGCGGCCCCGTGATCCATACCGGTCATGCCGCCCATCCCCATGTCCTTCATGGTCGCGAGCGGGCGACGGCGCAACGCGGGCACCGGCGCCACCATCCCGATCCGCGGCGCCAGCGTCGCCCGCGCCATCCCCGATCGGTCCCACGCCTCCGCCACCAGCGTATAGGCATCGGGGCCGGCGGGTTCGACCAACACGTCATAGGTTTCGGCGACCGCGATCTGCAATTCTTCGACCGCGACAGGCCTCACATTCTGGCCATCGGCCTGCACGATGGTGAGTTTCAGCCCCGGGATACGGACGTTGAAGATCGTCATCGCCGAGGCGTTGACGATCCGCAGCCGGACCCGCTCGCCGGGCGTGAACAGCCCGGTCCAGTTGTCGGCGGGTCCATGTCCGTTGACCAGATAGGTGTAGGTCGCGCCGGTCACGTCGGATACGTCGGTCGGGTCCATCCGCATTCCGCCCCACATCCGGCGTTCCCCCGCCGGCTGGTCCCTGCCTGCCAGCAACCCGCCCAGCGTCTGCTTTTGGTAGTTGAAGTAACCGCCCTGCAATTTGAGTTTGCGGAAGATGGCATGGGGGTGAAGCGGGCTGTGATCCGACAGCACGATCACATGCTCCCGGTCCGACACCACCGGATCGGGGCCGGCGGGATCGATCACGATCGGGCCGTAATGCCCCATCTGCTCCTGCAGGCCCGAATGGCTGTGATACCAGTAGGTCCCCGCCTGGATCACCGGAAATTCGTAGATGAAGGTCGTTCGCGCGGGGATACCCGGAAAGCTGATTCCCGGCACGCCGTCCATCTGGAACGGCACCAGCAGGCCATGCCAGTGGATCGATGTTTCCTCGTCGAGGGTGTTGGTTACCGCCAGCCGGACATTCTGGCCCTGTTTCAGCCGGATCAGCGGGCCGGGCACGGTGCCGTTGATCCCGATCGCGTGCTGCTGCCGGCCGTCTATCGTCATCATCATGTGCCCGACCGTCAGCGCGATATCGGTGCCCGATACGGTCGACAGCGGTGCCGCCAGCCCCCGAGATATCGGCTGTGCCCAGGCCGGCAACCACGGCAGCGCCAGCGCGCCGCCGCCCAGCGTGGCGTCGCGCAGGAAACGGCGTCGGGTGGGTCGGGTCATGCGGGTCCTCGGGCGCAGGCGGGGCGGTGTCATTGATCCATACGGGGCGCGGATGGCGATCCCTCATGCCCGTCCTTCGGCGATTGCCAGCGCAGCGCGGGCGCGACGGATGCGCAGTTCGACCGCCTTGGCCGTGATACCCAGCGCCTCGGCCGCCTCGGCATGGCTCAGGTCGTCGACCCCGCACAGCAGCAGCGGCTCGCGCAGCGCGGCGGGTAGCCGGGCGATGCCAGCGAGCGTCCTGGCCAGATCGTCGCGGCCGATCGCCCATGCTTCCGCATCGGCGGCGGGATCGACGACGCGCTCGGCCGCCTCGATCGGCAGCACCCGTGTCAGGAAGCGGCGCACCTGCCGCCGCCGGTGCCAGTCCCGGCACTTGTTGATCGCGATCCGCGCCAGCCAGGCGCGCAGCGAACGAGCCGGATCGTACCGGGCCAGCGCGGCATGGGCCGACACGAAGCTTTCCTGGACCAGATCGAGCGCCTCGTCGGGCTCCCCGGTCTGCGCGACGATCAGCCGGTACAGCGATTGCTTGTGCCGCCGCATCAGCGCGGCAAATGCGGGTTGCCGTGCGGCGGGCGGGCCCCTCAGGTGCATCGCGACCAGCGCGGCGTCATCCAGCGCATCGGAGTCGGGCGCGTCCGGATCGACGTTCACGGTGCCGGGGTCAGCGCCCGCACCACGACCCGGTCGAACGCCGCCGTCTGGTCGGGTCGCATCAGCCTGCGCATGGCAAAGACATGCGCCAGCGTCGCTTTCTGCAACGCGCCCATCGTGTGATGCGATCGATCGACCGCTGCGGCGACGGCGGGGCCATTGTCGTGCTCCCGCTCGATCGCGGCGGCGAGGCGGGCGTTGTCGGCGCGCAACTGCGCCTCCAGCGCCGCCCGCTGTACCGCGAAACGGGCCTCCAGCCCGTCGATCGCGGCTTCCTGCGTGGCGTCGAACACGATGTCGTTATGGAGCAACGCGTGAAGCTCGGTACCGTGATGCGGCAAGGGCGACAGCATCCGGCCACCCACCAACATCCCCGCGACCGCCGCAAGGAACGCCAGCACGACCGTCAGCGCGTTGCGGCGAAGCGCCGATGTCATCGCCCGAGCAGCAGCGTCGACGGTGCCAGCGCGGTGTCGATACCGATCGGCCCCGCCGCCTGCGCCATGCCCCCACCCAGGCCGGTGCCGCCGATCAGCCCCAGCACCAGCGCCGCCCCCACCGACCACAGGCCGATCGTCCGGCTGGACGCCCGGTGGCGGGCATCGTCGTCGATCGCCGCAAGGACATTCGCTTCGAGCTGATCGAGCGCAGGCGGCACCGGCATCCTCGCCAGTCGGGCCAGTCCGTTGTCGACGGGATCATCCATGGTGGTACAACCTCCTGATTGCCATACGCATCGGCGGCCGCGATCCCTCTACCACCCGCCGTCAGGCAGCGACGCGCAGCGTGTTGCGACCGCCATGCTTGGCCGCATAGAGCGCATCGTCGGCCGCCTGCATCAGGCCGCTGGCATCGGCCCCGGGGTGGAACGTCGCGACCCCCAGACTGGCGGTGATGGTGCGGACGCCCGGTGCCACCGGATCGGCGGTGGCGATCGCATGACGGACCCGTTCGGCTGTGACCAGCGCCCCTTCCGGCGTCACTCCATCGATGACGAGCATGAATTCCTCACCACCGATCCGGCCGACAAGGTCGGTTTCGCGCAGCGCCATGCGGCACAATTCCGCCACGCGTACCAGCACGGCATCGCCCATCGCATGGCCATAATCGTCGTTGATCGATTTGAAATGATCGATGTCGAGCATCGCGATCGCTACCGGTTGGCCGCCGGTGGATGCGCGAACGATGCGCTCATCCAGCACGGCCAGCGCCTTCCGCCGGTTGGCGATACCCGTCAGTTGATCGGTTTCCGAGAGCGTGACCGCGCGGCGCGCCTCGTGCTCGGCGGCGTCGCGGGCGGCGTGGAGCGCCCGCACCGATTCGACCCGCGCGGTCACGTCCTGCATCATGCCGAACACCGCCACCGTCTGGTCATGACGATCGCGTTCCGCCTCACCGCGAACATGGACGTCGCGAACCGTGCCGTCCCGACGCATGATACGCGCGTCCAGGTCGAACGGCTCGCCCGTTATCATCAACTGGTTTACCGCATTCGTCATGCGTAGCTGATCGTCCGGATGGAACAGGCATAATGCATCATGACGCGACGGTGCCTCGCCATGTTCGTCCAGCCCGTGCATCCGGAACACCTCCGCCGACCAGAGCATCGATCCGTCGTCGGCGGCGAACCGCCAGTGGCCGACATGCGCCGCGCGCTCGGCCATCTCCAGCAATCGCTTGTCGCGACCGATGCGGGCCATCATCCGCTCCCGCGTGGCCAGCAGCGCCGCCAGCGGCAACGCCGAACCGAGCAGGGTCAGCAGATAGAACTGGAAGAACAGCACCGCGCGCTCGACCCCGTCGACGAACGTGACCGGCCCCAGTCCATAACCGGTGGCGACCGATCCGATGATCGCGATCAGCAGCACGCTGACGGTCGCGCCGTGCGGCCCCAGCCGATAGGTTGCGGCCAGCACCCCCAGCATCGGCAGCGTCAGCAGCGGATAGGTCGATTGCGCGAATACGCCGATGCTGAGCACCGCGACACCCGTCAGGATGAGGCCGCCCTCGATCATCACCCGCATCGGCGGCGTCGCCGGGCGCTCCATGACGATGTTCGCGCCCGTCAGCACCACGGGCGTCACGATCATCATACCCAGCGCCACCGTCGTCAGCCACGACAGGAAGACCGCACCCGACGGGACGGGCGACACCATACTAGCCAAGGTGGCACTCACCGTACTGGCGATCACCGCCGCCAGACAGAAACGCCCGACGCTCGCCGGATCGGCGAAGGACAGGTCGATCGGGCGTTGGCGCCGCAACAGACACGTCGCCAGCACCGATTCGCTGACATTGATGATCGAAAAGCCAAGCGCACGAGGCCATGCTGCGCCGGCATCCATATTAGCGGTAAAGCTAGCGACACCTGCCGCGATCATGAAGGCGGGCCACCATTTCGGCGGAGACAACAGCAGCGCCGACAGCAGGATGCCGCTGGCGGGCCAAATCGTCGCGACGCCGTCGACCCCGCGGGTGAGATGGAGCGACAGCGAGGCAAAACAGAAATAGGCCAGTCCCAACAGGATTGGCCATAGCAGGATATGGTCGATGCGGATTGAGCGGGCGGCCATCACCACCTGCTTACGATAACCAAGATTAACGTACCACCGCCAAGCATCTGATCGGGGTCAACGCATACAAGTTTGTGGTGAAACGATTTTGAGATCGATTGCGCAGGGCGGACGGCAACGCGGCCGCCCGCCCTGCCCGATCAGAACTTCACCCGCACGCCGCCATAGACGCGCCGGCCATAGGTTTCGATGATGTTGCGGCGATAGATGCTCGCCGCATTCTCGGTCCGTTGCGCGTTGAAAACGTTCACGCCTTCCAGGAACACCGAGACGTTGTCGGTCAGCGTCGCGCTGGCCGATGCGTCCCATTGCCCGAACGGCTCACCCACCGCCGGGTTGTTGCCGCGGTCGAGCGCCGCGATCACAAAACGCGACCGCCAGTTGTACGACAGCCGGGCCGAGATCGTCCCATCGTCATAATAACCCGACAGGTTGTAGCTGTGCTTCGACAGGCCGGGGAAGGTCAGCGAATCACCCGTGAAATAGTCCCGCTGATTATATCCCTTGTCATCCGAGTAGGTGTAGTTCGCCGTCACCCCGAAGCTGTCGAACGGCTGGGGCAGGAATTCGAACGCGAACTGGCCGCCGAGTTCGGCGCCGTTAATCTGCACCTTCGACGTGCCGTTGACCGGCAGCGTGATCGTGTAGTTGACGCCGTCGATCACCTCCTGCTGCGTGGTGCGGTCGACGAACGAGCTGATGTCCTTGCGGAACAGCGTCGCGGAGACGAAATTGACGCGGCTGATGTACCATTCCACGCCCAGATCATATTGCGCGGCGCGATAGGGCTGAAGGCCGGGGTTGCCCCGCGATCCGGTCAGCCCGAGGATGTCGAGCGTGAAGCGCGGCGCCAGATCGGCGGGCGATGGCCGGGCGATCACCTCCGTCGCGGTGGCGCGCAGCTGAAGCCTGTTGGGGATCAGCTCCATCTTCAGGTTCAGGCTGGGCAAGAACTCGGTATATTCGCCCTGCGACCTGAACGGCGTGACCGAACCCGGACGATTCTGCGCCGGCACAGGTGCGACCACGACCGATCCGCGCGTGCTGGTCTTGGTGTTGATGACGCGGCCACCGACCACACCGGTCAGTCGCTTGCCGAACGGTTCGAACTCGAACGCGGCGGAGACATAGGCGGCAAGGTTCTTGTCGGTGACGCCCCACGTATCCGCCGCCACCGGATTGACGAACGGATCGGGGATGCCCGCCGCATTGGCGACATCCATGCCCAAGTTCAGCCAACGCTTGATGCCGTTGAAACCCAGATCGCCGGTGTTGAAGAAATCATGGTCACCCAGCGTTGCGTTCGGACCAACGATATTCTGGATCTGGCTGATGATCGCGGCATTGGTGCCGGTCGACTGAATGATCGGCTGGGAAGACCCACTGGCATAGCTGGCCTGGGTGATATTGCCGAACCCCGGCGTATTCGCGACATAACCGTTATAGGTTCTGGTCCCGTCGAACAGACGGCTGGTGACCTTCACATCGCGCTTCTGCACGCCGATCTTGAGCGAGGTCAGCCACGTCTCCGGCTTGTATTCGCCGTCCAGCTTGAAATCGATCTCGCGCTGGTTGTTGTAGCGCGGTCGGCGCAGCACGGCGAACTGGGTGATACCCGCCGTGGTCGTCGGATCGATGGGCAGAATGATGTTGGGTGCCTGCTGGTCACCGGTGTAATCGATCGTGATCGACGGCAGCCCCTGGGCAGTCGCGGTGGCGTTGATCTCGTTGTTGTACGCCTTGGCCTTGGCATAGCTGGCGCGACCGGTGACCTTAAATTGGTCGGTCACGTCCCAGTCGGCCCCGACCTGCCCGTTGAACTGCTGCCGGTCAATCACGCCCAGGATGTTGCGATAGGACGCGCTGAGCCCGCCCGCACCGCCGGTCGGCCCGACGAACGTCACCTTGTCGACCGTCTGGTCTGGCCCCAGCGTCGTATTGGCGAGATCGACGCCGCCGTTCGGCAGCCCCGACTGCGTGGTGCCGAGTTGCAGGAACTGCGTGTCGATCTTCTGCTTGCCGCGGGTGTAAGTGCCCTCGACGAAGGCGCGCACATCGTCGCTCGGCCGCCACTCGACGATGCCGTTGAACGCATAACGCTCGGTCAGTTCGCGATTGATAACGTAGCGGGGCACATCCGGGAAGAAGTCGCCGAAGCCGTTATTGTCGATGTCGACGCAGCGGGACTGGTTGCGGCCGACGAGGCAGCCGGTGCTCGTCGGGTTGGCCGCGGAATTGGGAAAACGCTCGATCTGGCGCCAGCCGGTGGTGCGCGCCTGATCGTACCACAGGCTGCGCTTTTCATAGGTGGCGGAACCGAGGACGCCGATCGTGTCGTTGGCGAACAGCTTGCTGCCGATCAGCGCGAACTTCGGGTCGACGCGGTCGGCGAGGTCGCCGTACACCGCCTGCGCGGAGCCGGAGAGGAACCCCTCCTTGGCATCGAACGGCCGGCGCGTGATGATACGCACGGTGCCGCCCAGACCGCCCTCGGTCATGTCGGCGGTGGCGGACTTCACCACCTCCAGGCGCGAGACGAACTCGGCGGGGATATCGCGGAATTCGACCGAACGGGTGGCGACACCCGCACCGGTCGACAGCGCAGTCTGGCCGTTGATCTCGACGCGGTTGAGCGCGGGGTCCGCACCACGGATCGACACACCGGAGCCTTCGCCGCCCGCGCGGGTGATCTGCACGCCGGTGACGCGCTGCAACGCCTCGCCCACGTTCTTGTCCGGGAACTTGCCGATATCCTCCGCCGAAATCGCGTCGAGCACCTGCGCCGAGTCACGCTTGGCACTGAGCGCATTGGCCAGACTGGCGCGAATGCCGGTGACGACGATGTCGGGGCCGCTGGCGTCGTCAGCGACCGGCGCCGGCTGGGTCGGCTGTTCGGTGGTCGATTGGACAGGCGCCGGTGTCGGCGCGGGCGCGCCTTGCGGCGTGGTGGTGATCGGTGCGGTCTGGGCCGCGGCGCCGGACGCGGCAGCCAGCAGCAGGGCGGCGCCGAGCGCCACGCGCGAGGTGCCGCTGAGTACGGCGATAGTCGAATGGGTCATCGATCCCCTCCATCACATGGGAGTGTACGCACCCGCGTAGGGGTATTTGCACCGACGGTTTCCCATTATATGGCATTGGGTCTCGTTTCTTGGATTTGCCCTACGCTTGTTGGGATGGCGGCGTCAAGCGAGCGTCATTGGTCCTCCCATTGCGCCTGTCATTCGATTGCCGTTTTCCGCCAAGGCGTTGCGGATGCCGGACGAGCCGTCACCTGCAGTTCCCTGCCGTCATCTGTGGTCATGCCCGTGGCCATCGCGACGACAGATGGCCTATGGCCGGCGAACGACATGGGGGTGTTGCATGGAACCGGAGATTGGCCTGACGATCCTGCTGATGGCGGCGGCGTTCGTCGCCGGCATGATCGATGCCGTGGCGGGCGGTGGTGGGCTCATCACGATCCCGGCGCTGCTGGCGGCGGGCATTCCACCGATCCAGGCACTGGCGACCAACAAGCTGCAAAGCTCGTTCGGGACCGCCGGGGCGGTCATCGCCTATACCCGCCGGGGCCATATCGATCTGCGGCGGTCGATGCTCCCCGCACTCGGGGCGTTCATGGGGGCGGGGCTGGGCGCGTATCTGCTGACGCTGATCGATCCGGGCTTCCTTTCCGGCTTCCTGCCCGTGCTGCTGATCGCGATGGCGATCTATTTCCTGCTCGCCCCCCGGATGGGTGACGAGGATCGCCATGCCCGACTTGGACCGGCGATGCTGGTCGCGGTGGCGTTCGGCATCGGCTGCTATGACGGGTTCTTCGGGCCGGGAACGGGATCGTTCTTCACGACCGCACTGGTCGCGTTGTTCGGGCTGGGCATGATCCGTGCCGTGGCGCGGGCCAAGTTGCTCAATCTGGCGAGCAACCTTGCCGGCCTCGCCGTGCTGACGATCGGCGGCCATGTGCTGTGGGTGACGGGGCTGGCGATGGCGGTCGCCAGTGTCGCGGGCGGACAGGTCGGCGCCTATGCGACGATGCGGTTCGGGTCGGGCGTGGCGCGGCCGCTGCTGATCGTCGTGTCGTTGGCACTGACCACCAAGCTGCTCGCGGACCCCGCCAACCCACTGACCCGCACCGTGCTGGGCTGGTTCGCCTGACTTTGCCGTCAGGTCGGAATAGTCTCGGCAGCAACGAGGTTGATGGCGTCGCGGCAGGCTGGTTAGGGCACCACGCCCTCATCCAGCCGGCGCAAACGAGAAGAGTTGCGTCTTGATCGACGCCGGTGCCCCCGGCTTGAACCAGTTGGTGTCCTGGATATGGCTGGCGGTCACATACAGCCGCCCATCGGGCCCTTCGGAAAAGGTATCCGGCCAACGCAGGCGCGGATCGGTCAACACCTGCTCGACCCGGTCGCCCACCAGTCGCGACACCGCATTGTCGGTCGGCGAGGTCAGGTAGAGCACTCCCGCCCTGCTCATCCACAATCCATCGGCGACATGCGTCTGCGCGACCGTCGTCACCCCGCCAGCGCGTTCACGTTCGTCGATTTCCGGACGGAGCAACTGCGTATCGATGCTGTAGAGCGTCCTGCCGGTTAGCGCCTGATAGTAAAGCGTGCCGCCGTCGTTGGAGATCGCGATGCCGTCGGCGGCGAACGCCGGTTGGCGGCCGTCGGGCCGGACCAGCGGCTTGCCGTCGGTCGTTACCGTCACAGTCGGGTCAACCTGGGTGGAGGGATGACCGTCGAGCGCGCGGAACGCCGTGCCGCTTTCCAGATCGATCACGATGATCGCGCCGCGCGTACCGCTGTCGGTGATGTATCCCGTCCGGCCATCGGGCGAGAAGCGGATGTCGTTGAGATAGGTGCCCTGCAACGCGACATCGCCCGGTACCTTGATGACCTTCGTCACGCGATCGGTCGCGAGATCGATCTTCACCAGCTTGGGCGCCCCTTCGAGGATCTTCTCGTTCCCCGGTGCGCCGGGGTCGAGCACCCAGAGATTGCCCTGGCGATCCGGCACGATCGACTGGATGCAGACGAAATAGTCGCCGACCGGCAGTTCGTTGGCGCGCGCATTGCGCCAGCTGTTCCACTTGCCATCGGGATAGGGTTTGAGCGAACCGTCCTCCAGCACCTCCGCGACCGAGATCGGCGCATCGTCGGTCCAGCGCGGGAAGTTGACGAAGCGGCGGCCATCCGCCGTCACCGCGACGCCGGTGACCTGATGATCGAACTCTGCGACCTGCGTCAGCGGGCCGGCCGTGCGTTTCGCCTGCGCGACACCAATCGCGGCGGCGGCGATCACACCCAGCGCCGCGGCCCCGGCGAGGTAGGGCTTGCCCTTGTGCATGTAGAGGCTCCGGTCGGTGGTGTCGGCGAGATCGGCGGGATCGCCGGTGAACAGCGCCAGCAGATGCCGCGACACGGCCTGCGGGTTCTCCCGCTGCGGGAAATGGCCGACGCCGGCGAGGGTGACGACGGCGAACGGTCCGTCGAACCTGGCCGGCACATCATGGCCGGCGGATGGCGGATTGATGCCGTCGACCGCGCCCTGAACGTACAAGGCCGGCAGCGACAACGTCTTCGTCTCCCTCACCTTGTCGTCCAGCCATCGACTGCGGGGATCGGGGGACGCCTCGTCCCACCGGGCACGGTAGCTGTGCAGCGTGACATCGGCCCAGTCGGGATTGTCGAACGAGCGCGCGACCCGGTCGAACGTCTCCTCGTCGAACCAGCCGGACGGCGACCAGTTGCGCCAGTGGATATGGGCAAAGCCTGGGCGATCGTCCCGCACCGCCTGCGCGCCGCGCGCGGTCGCCATGAACCAGTGATACCATTGCCGCTGTGCCTGTTCGAACGGCGGGGTCGGCATTCCGCCCAGCCGGGGCGGGGTCGACAGCATCGCCAGCCGCTCGACCCGGTCGGGCCAGCCGACCGCCAGTGCCTCCGCGGCATTGGCGCCCCAGTCATGGCCGGCGACCATGAACCGGTCGACCCCCAGCGCATCCATCAGCGCGATCGCATCGAGCGCCAGCACCGCGCTGTCGCCGGTACGCGCGGCATCCCCGATGAAGGTCGTCGCCCCGACACCACGCAGGCTCGGCACGATCACCCGCAGACCGGCAGCGGTCAGGGCGGGTACGACCGCGTCCCACGTCGACGCATCATCGGGCCAGCCGTGCAACAGCAGGACCGGCGTTCCCGCCGGATCGCCATGATCGGCATAATCGATGTGCAGATGCTCGGTGCTGATGGTCGGCATGGGGAACGATGCTCCTGTCGTTCTTGGCAGAACCCGGTCCGCGCTGCCTGCGTTCCCGGAAAACATGCTTGATCTACGTCGGTTACATCGGATCGCGGCAGGTGTTCGCACCACCCGCCGCAAGAGCCGATGTAGCCATGCCCCCGGATCATCCGTTGAGCGGCCATGACGTCCGACCTTTACCCCGACACCTATATCCTCGTCATGACTGGCGCGGGGCTGCTGATCGCGCTGGTGGCGTGGTTGCCGCTCGCGTTGAAGCGGCTGCCGTTGTCGCTGCCCATCGTGTGCATCGCGATCGGCGCCGTGCTGTTCCTGCTGCCGCAGGTGACGCTGCGGCCGCTGCCGATCCGGTATCCGGAGGTGACCGAACGGTTCGCCGAATTCGTCGTCATCATCGCCTTGATGGGCGCGGGCCTGAAGATCGACCGGGTGTTCGGATGGCGGCACTGGTCGATCACCTGGCGGCTGCTGGCGATCACCATGCCGCTGGGTATCGCGGCGATCACCCTGCTCGGCATGACCGCGCTCGGCCTGCCGCTGGCGGTCGCGCTGCTGCTGGCCGCCAGCCTCGCCCCTACCGATCCGGTGCTGGCGGCCGACGTGCAGGTCGGGCCGCCCAAGACCGGCGACGAGGACGAGGTGCGCTTCGGCCTGACGTCGGAAGCGGGGCTGAACGACGGCGCGGCCTTTCCCTTCGTCCACCTCGCGATCATGCTGGCCGCCGCGCTACCGATGGGCAAACCGTGGCTGGCGGAATGGCTGACCTATCGGGTGTTGTGGGAGATCGTGGGCGGGATCGCCGGTGGCTGGCTGGTCGGGCGCATCTTCGGCTGGCTGACCTTCCACATTCCCGCCGAGACGAAGCTGGCGCGGACGGGGGACGGGCTGATCGCACTGTCGGCCACCTTCGTATCCTATGGCCTGACCGAGATCGTCCATGTCTATGGCTTCCTCGCAGTGTTCGTGACCGCGCTGACATTCCGCAGCACGCACCGCGACCATGAATTTCAGCGTGAAATGCACGCGATCACCGAACAGATCGAACGGCTGGCGATGATGGTGCTGTTGATCCTGTTCGGCGGAGCGCTCGTCAGCGGACTGCTCGCCTCCGTCACCTGGATCGATGGCGCGGTGGCGTTGGCGATCCTGCTAGTGGTGCGGCCGCTGACGGGGCGGATCGGGCTGATCGGCCACCCCGCCGATCGCGGCGAGAAGCGGACCCTTGCCTTCTTCGGCATCCGCGGTGTCGGATCGATCTATTATCTGGCCTATGGGATCAACCACATGGCGGTGCCCGACGCGACGCATCTATGGGGCATCGTCGGGCTGATCATACTGTTGTCCGTCCTGTTTCATGGCCTGACCGTGACGCCGATCATGCGCTCGCTCGATCAGCGACGCGGCGTCGATCCCGAAGCGGAGGGCGTGCCCCCGCCGGGCCTGCAAGGACCTGCGGCATAGCCGGCGGTCAATGGTCGGCGCGCAACCGGTAGCCGACGCCCAGCTCGTTGGCGATGACGCTGCCGACCGGCCCCGGCGCCTCCAGCTTCTGGCGTAGGTTGCGCACGACGATCCGCAGATATTCCACCCTTGGGTCCTCGTCGCCGGTCCACGCCGCCGCCAGGATGCGATCATGGGTGACGACCCGGCCGGCATGATGCGCCAGCATCGCCAGCACGCCATATTCCTTGCGGGTCAGATGCAGTTCCTCCCCCGCACGGCAGACGATCCGCCTGTCGAGGTCGATGACCAGATCGCCATGACGCACGATCTTCGCCGTCGCCACGCCGCCGCGATGACGCAGCGCGACGCGCAGGCGGGCGAGCAGTTCATCGGTATCGAACGGCTTGGACACGAAGTCATGCGCGCCGAGATCGAGGGCGGCGACCTTTTCGTCGGTGGCGTCGCGGGCGGAGACGATCAGGATGGCGGGATCGGCATCCTTCAGCAGCAACGGGATCAGCCCCAGCCCGTCCCGGTCCGGCAGACCAAGATCGAGCAGGATCGCGTCGGGATGGTCGGATGCCGCCCGCAACAGCGCCGTGCGGGCGTCCGGTGCCTCCACCACGGCATGGCCCGCGCGTTCCAGCGTGTTGCGCAACAGCCGCCGGATCGAGGATTCGTCGTCGACGACCAGTATCGTGGCAGGCATCAGATGTGACCTTCGGGAGCATGGCGGACGATCAGCCCGGCCGGAAAGACCAGGGTAAAGACGGCCCCGGGTTCGTCGTCGCGATTGCCCGCTTCGACTGTCATCCCCATCGCTTCGGCGAACGCCTTGACGATCGCGAGACCCAGGCCGGTGCCACCGACCACGCGGTCGGACCCTTCGAGGCGGTGGAACGTCTCGAAAACCTCCGCTTCCCGCCCCGGCGGCAGGCCCGGTCCATGATCGCGCACCGCCAGCCTGATCTCGCCGTAACGATGGGTCGCCGCGACGACGATGTCGGTACCGGGATCGCCATAGCGGCCGGCGTTATCAAGCAGGTTGAGCAGGCAATGGTGCAGCAGTTGCGGATCGACCCGGACCAGCGGCAGCGACGGCGGCACGTCGAGGCGCACGTCATGGCCCTGCAGCGCGCGGCGGGCATCATGTGCCGCGCCCGCCACCGCGTCGCTCAGATCGGTCGCCTCGATCGCCAGTTTCAGCGCACCCGCTTCGACACGGGCCATATCGAGCAGGTTGGCGACGAACCGGTTGAGCCGGGCGGACTCGCTGCGGATGGTCGCGACCAGTTCCGGGGTGGCACCATGGTCGAGCTGATCGGCGGCGGCCATCACCGCGGTCAGCGGCGTGCGCAAATCGTGGCTGACCGACGACAGCAGCGCCGTGCGCAACCGGTCGCGGGTGCGCACGGCCTCGACATCGCGCATCTCGCTTTCCAGTCGAAGCCGTTCGAGCACCAGCGCCGCCTGATCGATCAACCCGCTGAGCAGGGGCAACCGGTCGGCCCGCACCGGATCGCCGCCACTTTCCCGCGCCACCCCGATCACCGCAAGCATCCGGTCGCCCGCCGCCAAAGGCTGGAACAGCCATTCCGATGCGGCGAGCGTCCCCGATCCCTTGCCGGCAGCGGTGCCGTTGTCGAACGCCCAGTTCGCCGCCGCGATGTCCATCGTATCGAGCCGATAGTCGGTGGTGCTCGCCGCCTGCACCGCCAGCCCGGTTCCGCCGGAAGGAGCCAGCACCACCGTCTCCACGTCGAATAGCCCGGCGACGTCGTCACAGATCATCCGCGATGCGATCGCGGGATCGTTGACCGCGCTCAACCGGCGCAGGAAGCCGGCCAGCGTGGCGTTGGTGCGGGCGCTGGCCGCGGCCATGTCCGCCTGCGTTCGCACGCGCGCGGTCAACTGGCTGGTCGCGATCGCCACGCCGAGCAGGACGAAGACCGACACCAGATTTTCGGGGTTGCTGACGCTCAACGTCCCCACCGGCGGCAGGAAGAAGAAATTATAGGCAAGGCTGGAGGCGATCCCGGCGAACAGGCCGGTTCGCAGCCCGAACAGGCTGGCCGCCGCCATCACCGGTAGCAGATACAGCAACGCGACGTTGCCGAGTTCCAGGATCTGAAACAGCGCACTGGCCAGCGCCGTGACCAGCGCCACCAGCACCAGCGCGACCGCGTAACCCGCCCCCGGCTCCCGGACCGATTTCGACCGACCGGCGGGAGACGGCGGAGCATTGTCCTCCAGCGGTAGGACATGGATCGTCACCCCCGGCGTTTCGCGGATGAGACGATCGACGACCGATCCGTGGAGGAACTCGAACCAGCGCGACCGCCGCGACTTGCCGACGACCAGCTGGGTCGCGCGGGCATCGGTCAGAAAACCACGGATACCCTCCACCACCGATGGCGCCGGCACGGTGGCGACCGCCGCTCCCAGCTGCGTCGCCAGCGTCATCACCGCGGCGACCCGCTGATGCTGCGCATCGCCGAACTGCGCGGTTCGCGGGGTCTCGACGAACAGCGCGGTCCAGGGGCCGTGCAGCCCGTCCGCCACCCGCTTGGCGGCCCGCACCAGTCCATCGGCGCCGGGCAGTTCGTTGATCGCGACGACGATGCGCTCGCTGCCCGCCCATGTCCCGCCCACGCCCAGGGCGCGGACATGCTCCAGCATCTGCGCATCGACCGCCTGCGCCGCGCGGCGCAAGGCGAGTTCACGCAGCGCCGACAGGTTGGATCGCGAGAAGAAATGGCCCAGCGCGCGGGTCGCCTCGTGCGGCAGATAGACCTTGCCCGCCTTCAGCCGTTCGATCAGTTCGTCCGGCGGGATGTCAACGACCTCGATCTCTGCCATTTCCAGGATACGGTCGGGCACCGTCTCGCGCACCCGGACGCGGGTGAAGCCCGCGACGATGTCGTTGAGGCTTTCGACATGCTGGATGTTGACGGTCGAATAGACGTCGATCCCGGCGGCCAGCAGTTCCTCGACATCCTGATAGCGCTTGGGATGGCGGCTGCCGGGGGCGTTGCTGTGTGCCAGTTCGTCGACCAGCACCAGCCGGGGCGCCCGCGCCAGGACGGCGTCCATATCCATTTCGCCGAGCGTATGACCCGCATAGGCTACCGCGCGCCGGGGCACGATCTCGTGACCACGGGTCAGCGCCTGGGTTTCGACGCGCCCGTGCGTCTCGACCACGCCGATAACGACATCGACACCGTCGCGGCGGCGGGTCGTCCCCTCGGACAGCATCTCGAAGGTCTTGCCGACACCCGGGGCGGCGCCGAGAAAAATCTTCAGCCGCCCCCGCCCCTCCTGCGCGGCGGCGCGCAACAGGGCATCGGGATCAGGTCGGTCGCCGCCGTTGGCCGTCATCGGCGCGGCGTGGCGTCCAGCGCGCGGTTCAGACCAAGAACGTTGACGTGCGCCTCGCCGAAGGGCGACCGCTCGGTCGCCGCGATGACGATCCCGCGCACGGTCGCCTCAGGCAACCCGCGAACCCGGGCGATCCGCGAGACCTGCGCCAGCGCTGCCGCGGGCGACAGATCGGGATCGAGGCCGGAGCCGCTGGCCGTGACGAGGTCAGCGGGCAGCGGCCCCTCTACCCCCTCGGCGCGTTGCCGGGCGATGTCGGGCTTCACCCGGTCGACCAAGGCCCGACTGGCGGGACCGAGGTTCGATCCCGACGAGGCGAGCCCGTCATAGCCCTTGCCCGCCGCCGATGGCCGGGTGCGGAAGTAACGGTCGGCGGTGAAGGCCTGCCCGACCACCGTCGATCCGATCACCCGACCGGCGGCGTTGCGCACCAGGCTGCCATTGGCCTGCTCCGGAAAGATCGTCTGCCCGATGCCGGTCATCGCCAGCGGATACACGATGCCGAGCAGGGCTGCGAACAGGATCGTCATGACGATCGCGGGGCGCAGGGCGGAGGAGAAATCGTTGCCCATGATGGTCTTCCTTATGCGAGGCCGATGCCGCCGACGAGCAGGTCGATGGCCTTGATGCCGACGAAGGGGGCCAACAGCCCGCCTAGCCCGTAGATGGCGAGATTGCGGGCGAGGAGCGGCCCGGCCGCCATCGGCCGATAGGTCACGCCGCGCAGCGCCAGCGGTACCAGCATCGGGATGATGACCGCGTTGAAGATGATCGCCGACAGGATCGCACTCTGCGGGCTGCCCAGCGCCATGACGTTGAGCACGCCGAGATCGGGATAGAGCGCCACGAACATCGCCGGGATGATCGCGAAATACTTGGCGACGTCGTTGGCGACCGAAAAGGTGGTGAGCGCCCCGCGGGTCATCAGCAGTTGCTTGCCGAGGCCCACGACCTCGATCAGCTTGGTCGGATCGCTGTCGAGATCGACCATATTGCCCGCCTCGCGCGCGGCCTGCGTGCCGGTGTTCATCGCGACGCCGACATCAGCCTGCGCCAGCGCGGGCGCATCGTTGGTGCCGTCGCCGCACATCGCGACCAGCCGGCCACCCCGCTGTTCCTGGCGGATCAGCGCCAGCTTGTCCTCCGGACTGGCCTGCGCCAGGAAATCGTCGACACCGGCCTCCGCGGCGATCGCCGCGGCGGTGAGCGGATTGTCGCCGGTAATCATCACCGTGCGGATACCCATCTGCCGCAACTCGCCGAACCGTTCGCGGATGCCGGCCTTGACCACGTCCTTGAGGAAGATCGCGCCGAGCAGGCGGCCGTCACGGGCCACCGCCAGCGGCGTGCCGCCCGCGCGGGCGATCTCGTCGGTGATCCGGCGCAGTTCGGTCGCGGCGGCGGTTTCACCGACCCCCGGATTGGCCTTCAGGATCGAATCGACCGCCCCCTTCTGCACCAGCATGTCGGGCGTCCGCACGCCGGAAATACGGGTCTGGGCCGTGAACGGGATCACCTCCGCCCCCCGTGGCAGATCGGTGGTGCGCACCCCGAACCGGTCACGCGCCAGCACGACGATCGAGCGGCCCTCCGGCGTCTCGTCGGCCAGGCTGGCGATCAGTGCCGCCTCCGCCAGTTCCGCATCGGTCGAGCCGCCCACGCTGCGGAACGCGCTGGCCTGACGATCGCCAATCGTGATCGTGCCGGTCTTGTCCAGCAGCAGCACGTCGATATCGCCCGCCGCCTCCACCGCACGCCCCGACTTGGCGAGCACGTTGAAACGGACCAGCCGGTCCATGCCCGCGATCCCGATTGCCGACAGCAGTGCCGCGATCGTGGTCGGGATCAGCGTGATGAGCAAGGCGGCCAGCATCGCGACGGGGATCGATCCGCCGGCGTAGCTGGTGAAGCCGGGAATGGTGCCGACCGCGATCAGGAAGATGATGGTCAGTCCGACCAGCAGCAACGTCAGCGCGATCTCGTTGGGCGTCTTCTGACGCTCGGCCCCCTCGACCAGTGCGATCATCCGGTCGAGAAACCCCTGGCCCGGCATCACCGTCACGCGCACGCGGATCTCGTCGGAGATGACCCGCGTGCCCGCGGTGACGGCAGAGCGGTCGCCACCCGCCTCGCGGATCACGGGTGCGCTCTCGCCGGTGATCGCGGCCTCGTTGACCGAGGCGACGCCTGATACGACCTCGCCGTCCGACGGGATCAGGTCGTTCGTCTCGACGAGCACGATGTCGCCGACCTTCAACTGGCTGGCGGGCAGGTCGTCATACTGACGGCCATCGCCACGCAGCCGCTTGGCGGTCAGTTCCGCCTTGGTGGCGCGCAGGGAAGCGGCCTGCGCCTTGCCGCGTCCCTCCGCCAGTGCCTCGGCAAAAGTGCCGAACAGCACCGTCAGCCACAGCCAGACGACGAGTTGCAGCTTGAAGCCGATGGTCAGCCCGTCGTCGCCGATGGCAAGCAGCACCGTCATCAGGGCGGCGACGACAGCAGTGACGAACATCACCGGGTTGCGGATCAGTTCCGCAGGCCGGAGTTTGACGAACGCGGCCTTGATCGCGGGCACGACCAGGTCGGCGGTGAACAGGCTCTTGCTGGGGGTCTTTGCCATATCGGGCCCGCCTTTCAGGACAAGGTGCCGTGGATCATCGCGAGATGATCGGCGATGGGACCGAGCGCGAGGCTCGGCAGGAAGGTGAGGCCGCCCAGGATCAGCACGATCCCGACGAGCAGGCCGATCCACAGGCCACCGGTGGTCGGGAACGATCCAGCGCTTTCCGGCGTGTGCTTCCTGGCGGCGAGGCTGCCGGCGATGGCGAGCATCGGCACGATGATGAAGAACCGCCCGATCCACATCGCCACGCCGAGCAACCCGTTGTACCAAGGCGTATTAGCGGTAAGGCCGGCGAAGGCGGAGCCGTTGTTACCGACCGCGCTGGTGAAGGCGTACAGGATCTCGGTGAATCCGTGCGGTCCCTTGTTGAGCGGCCCGGCCAGCCCCTGCGCCAGCACGGACGACAAGGCGGTCAGTCCCAGGATCGTCAGCGGCAGCACCGCGATCGCCAGCACCGCCAGCTTCACCTCGCGCGCCTCGATCTTCTTGCCGACATATTCGGGGGTGCGCCCCACCATCAGCCCGGCGACGAACACCGCCAGGATCGCGAACAGCAGGAACCCGTAGATGCCCGCGCCGACACCCCCGATCACCACTTCGCCCAGTTGCATGTTGAACAGCGGGATCATCCCGCCCAGTGCGGTGAAGCTGTCGTGCATCCCGTTGACCGCGCCGCATGACGCGGCCGTGGTCACCACCGCGAACAAGGCCGAGGCGGCAATGCCGAACCGGGCCTCCTTGCCCTCCATGTTGCCGCCCGCGATACCCAGCTGGTGCAGCACCGGATTGCCCGCCGCCTCCTGCGCATAGGTGACGGTGGCCCCGGCGAGAAACAGGATCACCATCGCCGACAGGATCGCCCAGCCCTGCCGCGTGTCGCCCACCGCACGGCCGAACGTCCAGGTCAGGCCGAAGCCGATCAGGAAGATCGACAGCATCTGGATCAGGTTGGTCAGCGCAGTCGGATTCTCGAACGGATGCGCGCTGTTGGCATTGAAGAAGCCGCCGCCATTGGTGCCGAGCATCTTGATCGCCTCCTGGCTGGCGACCGGCCCCAGCAGCAGCGACTGTTTCGCGCCCTCCAGCGTGGTGACGTCGACCACCCCCGCCAGCGTCTGCGGCACGCCGCTGGCGATCAGGAACGTCGCATAGACGATGCTGATCGGGAGCAGCAGGTACAGGGTGACCCGCGTCACGTCCGCCCAGAAATTGCCGATCGCCGCCGCTTCGCGCCGCGCGAATCCGCGGAACAGGGCGAAGGCGAGCGAGATGCCCGTCGCCGCCGACAGGAAGTTCTGGATCGTCAGCCCCAGCATCTGGCTGAGGTTCGACATCGTCGTCTCGCCACCATAGCTCTGCCAGTTGGTATTGGTCGCGAAACTGACCGCGGTATTGAACGCCAGCGGCGGCGACAGCCCTGCCAGCCCCTGCGGATTGCCCGGCAGCACGCCCTGCAACCGCAGCACCGCATAGGTGAACCCCATCAGGACGACATTGAAGACGATCATATGGACCGCGTAACGTCGCCATCCCTGCTCCTGACCGGGGTCGATGCGGGCCAGCCGGTAGAAACCCGCCTCGACAGGGCCTAGAACCAGGTGGAGCGGCGTGCGGCGGCCTTCGTACAGCGCGAACAGCCACGCGCCTACCGGCTTGGTGAGCGCCAGCAGGATGGCGACGAAGCCGAAGATCAGGAACCAGCCCTGGATGGTCATGCGTCCGCTCCCTTCAGAAGCGTTCGGGGCGGATCAGCACCGCCACCAGATAGAACAGAAGGCCGAGCGCGGTCAGTGCCGCCAGCCATAGATCGAGGGTCATCGCGTCACCTCAGGCCCGGGTTGAAGCCGGGGTTCGAGCCCGGCACTAAGCATTGTCGCACAGGCGGGCATAGGCGAGCGTCGCCGCCGCCAATCCGGCCATGATGGCGATCCAGAGCAGGTCTTCCATTGCCGGTGCTCCTCAAAACGCCGCGGTCAGCGACGCGACGACGGTGCTGCCGGCGATGCTGCCGGTGCCGTCCTGCCCCTTGCTGAAGCTGGGCCGCAGATGGGTCGCCTCACGCCGCGCAATGTCGGTGTCGATGTACGAAAGGCCGACCGTCAGCTTCTGCCAGACCGCGTCGATGCCGAGCGACCAGTCCCAATATTCGCCGGTCGGCGCGATCGCGGTGGCGTTTGGCCCAAGCCCGTCCTGACCGCGACTATGGCCTATATGCGCCTTGCCGGTGAACGGCGTGCCCGCGACCGCCACGGCACCGTCACCCCACAGATACAGGTTGTCGCCCCCGTCGCCCGGATGGTCGTACACCCCGGCCGCCGCGGCGGCACCCGTGTCGTACCACTTGCCGATCGCCTGCTGTTTCGGCGCATAGGCGACACCGGCGGTAAGGGTCGCAGGGCCTGCGGTACCGGTAAGCTTGGCATAGGGCTCGGCGAAGTCGGTCTTGTCCGCGCCGCCCGGATACATGTACCAGGTCAGCCCGACATCCAGCGTCGCGTTGTCGGCCAGCGCCGCCTTGTAGCCGCCGATCAGGTCGATCTCCATATTGGCGCCGAAGAAGGTACCCCAGCCGGCAAGGTTGGAAGCCCAGGCGCCGACGTACGGGCCGCTGTCGTGGGTGATGGTGATGCCGCCCTGCACGGCCATGTTCCGATCGGATTGCGATACGCCGCGAAAGCGGTAGTCGGACGCGATCGATGTCGATCCGCTGACGGTGATCGCGGGTGGTGGCGTGGTCCCGGTCGCGACCTTGTCTCCGGATGTCGACTGCGCCAGCGCGGCGGCGGGCATCCCGACAAACGCGACGATCAACGATGGTGTAAGCTTCATTCTTGCCCCCGACGGAACCGGCCGCCGCTGGGTGCGAATGCGGCCTTAGGGACGGGGGATTAGGCGCATGTCGCGTAGCAATTCGAGATCGATTCCGGGAAAGGGCATATAGCGCGCATATAGCCGGCGCGTTTTTCGACCGTGGTCGCGGCACGAAGACTCCGCCGGGCAACCTATGTATCCCATCGTCGAGTTTTACCGCGTTCTATTAACCACATAGTTGGACATTGCGTCCCGGTTGGCTAGCCAGCCCGTCCAAACTTGAAGGACGAACCTATGGGCGAACGGGTCGGAATCGCAGTGATCGGGCTGAACGGGGCGGTGGCCACCACCGCTGCGGCGGGGATCGCGATGATACGGGCGGGATCGAACGATCTGTCGGGGTTGCCGCTGGCGGCGCGCGACGTCGACGGCATGGCGGCGTATCGCGATCTGTATTTCGGCGGCTGGGACCTCAGCCACGACGATCTCGCCACCGCTGCGATGCGTCATGGCGTGATCGGTGAAAAGGAACTCGCCAGCGGCGCGTCCAGCCTGTCGGCGATGCGGCCATGGCCGGCGGTCGGCTCGACCGACTTCTGCGCGAACATCGATGGCGCGAACAAGATCGCCGCCCCCGGCCACCGTGCCGCGGTCGAGCGCATCCAGCAGGATCTCGCGACGTTCAAGGCAGACCAGAATCTCGACCGGGTGGTGATGGTCAACCTTGCCTCGACCGAGCGCAAGGCCGATCTGGATGCCCCGGCGCTCGCCAGCGTCGACGGATTCGAACGCGGGCTGGACGAAGACGATGCGGCGATCAGCCCGGCGATGCTCTATGCCTATGCGGCGATCGCCAGCGATACGCCCTATGCCAATTTCACCCCCTCGGTCGCGGCGGATGTCGCACCACTCGCCGAACTCGCCGGACGGCGCGGCGTTCCGGTGGCGGGCAAGGACGGCAAGACCGGGCAGACGTTGATGAAGACGGTGATCGCCCCGGCGCTGCGCGACCGCGCGCTGCATGTCGATGGCTGGTTCTCGACCAACATCCTCGGCAATTCCGACGGGCTCGCCCTCGACGATCCCAAGAGCCTCGCCTCCAAGGTCGACACCAAGAAATCGGTGCTCGACCAGATTCTCGGCTATCCGGTCGAGGATCACATCATCATGATCCATTATTACAAGCCACGCGGCGACAACAAGGAAGCGTGGGACAATATCGACCTGACCGGCTTCCTTGGTCAGAAGATGCAGCTGAAGCTGAACTTCCTGTGCAAGGATTCGGTGCTGGCCGCGCCGCTCGCGATCGAGATCGCCCGCTGTCTCGCGCTGGCGCAGCGGCGCGGCGATGGCGGCGTGCAGGAGCAGATGGGTATCTTCTTCAAGATGCCGCAAACCGCCGGCGGCAACGAGGCGATCCACGCGTTCGGCGAACAGCAACTGATCCTCGACCGCTGGCTCGACACGCAGTGAGCGGACAGGCGTGAGACTCGACGCCTCGGCGCTGCCGCTGCTGCGCGAACTCGGCGACCTGAAGCGTATCCGCTCGGCGGAGCGGGACGGGTCGATCGCCGAGCGGCTGTTCCTCCGCGGCTGGGCGGCGCTGACGGCGGGCGACCCGCCCGTGTCGGTAATGCGGCGCATCGCCGCCGCCGCACTGGCCGCCGCAAGGCTGGGTGATCTGGATCGCGCGACGCTGGCCGATCTCGGCCTGTCGGATGCGGAGACGCTCGCGGTGCTGGAACGCGGGTTCGACGAGGTGACAGTACGGCTGCAACCGGCGCTCGCGCTCGAACTCCGCGAGGCGCTGGCGGACGGCGCGCCGCCCGCCGGGCCGGTGCCGCATTTCGCGGTGCAGCAGGCGGGCCAGCCGCGTGCGGGGGTCACCTGTCCCGGCCGGCCACGCCTGTTGCTCCAGCCGCCGGAAAATCATGCCGAGCATTGCCTGATGGTCGCGGTGTACGGCGTGCTGGCCGCGCCCGGCTACGGCGCCGACGCCACGGAGGTCTTCCTGGCAGGCATGGCGCATCATTTCCACAATGCCGCGATGCCCGATGCGGGCTTCACCGGCGAGGTATTGCTCGGCGACCTGCTCGACCGCGTCATCGTGCAGGCGCGTGAGCGGGCGATGGCGATGCTCGATCCCGCCGTCGCCGCCCCGGTGCGCGCCGCGCTTGCCCCGATCGGTGGCGATGCCACGCCGGCGGCGCGGGCCTTCCATGCCGCCGACGTGATCGACCGCGTGCTGGAGATCGAACAGCATCTGCGCGCCGCCTCGGCGACGATGGATACGGTGCTGCACACCTACGAACTGGTCCATGCCGGCCTGGTCAAGCCGTTCCACGACCGGGTGCTGGCGGAGGTCGGGCTGCTGTGAGCCCGCCGGCCGCGATCTGGCACTCGCCCGTCACCGGCCGGGTGCTGACGCCCGACACCCCGCACTCGCTGGCGGCGCCGGGCGAGCGGTGGCCGGTGGTCGACGGCATCCCCTATCTGCGCACCGACAGCGAGGGGCTGGTAGCGGTGGCGCTCGACCATCTCGATGCCGGATGCCCGGACGATGCGCTGGTCGCGCTGCTGACCGATCAGGATGCCTGGTGGACCGGCCCTGCGACCGATCTGCGCGAGTTGAAGCGGCTGGTGCGCGAGCGCGACACATTGTCGCTGCGTGACGCGATGGCCCTGCTGCGCATGGGCCCGGTGGCGGATTATTTCGCACATCGCTGGTCCGATCCGACCTATCTGGCGGGGCTGGCGTTGGTCGAGGCGCATTGGCGATCGCCCGCCACCGCGTTCGAACTCGCGTGTGGCATCGGCCATTATCTGCGCGATCTGACCGCGCGCGGCGTCGCCTGTCTGGGGGCGGATGTGGTGTTCGCCAAATGCTGGCTGGCGAAACACTGGGTCGCACCGCTGGCCGACTATGTCGTGTTCGATGCCGCCGCCGGCTGGCCGATCGCCGGGCGGCGCTTCGATCTGGTCCAGTGCCACGACGCCTTTTACTTTCTGCCCGACCAACCCCGCGTCGCGGCGCGGTTGCGCGAAGCGGTCGCGCCCGGCGGTGTGCTGGCAGTCGGCCATCTCCATAATGCCACCGTCACCGGCGGGGCGAAGGGGCCGGCGCGGCCGGCGGCGGACTGGGCGGCGCTGTTCCCCGATGGCGTGGTCTATGACGAGCGCGAACTCCGCCGCGCCTTGTTGGCGGCGGACGCACCCAAACCCACGCGGTGGTCGGACGATCCGGGGGTGGAGGCATGGTCGCTGGTCGAGGGCGCGACTGGGCCATCACAACCGCTGACGGGCGGGCTGGCGATGCCACCGGCGGACGCCAGATTGCGGCCCAATCCGCTGCTGATCGACGGCGTCCCGCACTGGCCATCGGATCGATACCGCGACGAATATGGCGACACCTGCACTTGGACGACGATGGCGGGCGATCCCGTTCGCACCCGTCGCTTCGTCGATCTGCCGGTGCGGTGGTGAGCGTGCGCTGGGGCATCGCCGGCTTCGGCTGGGTCGCGCGCGACTATATGGCGCCGGGTATAGAGGCGGCGGGCGGTACGCTGGTCGCGATCGCCGACCCCTCGCCGCTGGCGCAGGCGAGCGCCGAATCCGCCGGGTTGCTGGCACATGACGATATCGCGACGATGCTGGCCGGTGGCGGGATCGACTGCCTCTACGTCGCGACCCCCAATCATCGCCATGCCGATCCGGTCCGCGCGGCACTGGCGGCGGGCGTGCCGGTGCTGTGCGAGAAACCGATCGCCGCCACCCTCGCCGATGCCGAGGCGATCGGCGCGGCGGTGGGCGACCGCCTGTACGGCACCGCGTTCGATCAGCGTCATCATCCCGCGCACCGCGCGATGGCCGGGGCGATCCGCGATGGCGCGATCGGACGGCCGGTCGTGATCCGCATCGTCTATGCCTGCTGGGTCGATCCGGCATGGTCGCCGGACGGTGGCGAGGCGGGGGCAGCCTGCAACTGGCGCGCCGATCCGGCGGCGGCGGGGGGCGGCGCGGTGATCGACCTCGCGCTGCATGGGCTCGATCTGGCGGAACTGCTGCTGGGTGAGCCGTTGGCGCGACTGCACATCGACCTGCAACGCCGCATCCATGATTATCCGGTCGACGATGGCGGCATCCTGTCGGGCCGGACCGACAGTGGCATCCTGTTCCAGAGCCATGTCGCCTATAACTGCGCCGAGGTGCTGCCACGCCGCCGGCTGGAGGTGCTGGGCGAACACGGCCTGCTGGTCGCCACCGACACGATGGGCCAGACCGCCGGCGGCACCGTGACGCTGCGCTGCGGCCGGACGGGGACGGAAAGCGCCCTGCCCTTCGACGCCGCACTGTCCCCCTTCGCGGCGCAGGCCGCCGCCTTCGCCGCCGCGACGCGGGGCGAACCGCATGATTTCTCCATTGACCGGGATCTGTCGCTGATGCGCCTGTTCGACGCCGCCTACAGCCGGGCATTGTCATGCCTTTGAGCTGGTATGCCTGCGCGCATTGCGGATTCTGGCAGCGCCATTTCGCGCCCGCCGACTGCCCGGTCTGCACCGATACGCGCAACGATCTGCCGGAGGATGGCTGGCATTTCCTGCCCGAGGCGGAGGTGGCCGCGACGCATGACGGCGGTTGGCGGCAGGTCGCGGACGATCTGTGGGCGTTCACCACCACCCCGCATCTGGGGCTGGGCGGCACCGGCTGGCTGATCGTACGCGACGGTGGCAACATCGCGTTCGAGGCCGCACCCTATTACTCGCCCGCGATGCTGGCGCAGATCGCGGCGCTGGGCGGCATCCGCTTCCTCGCCGCCAGCCACGCGCATGGTTACGGCGCGCTGTTCCAGTTGCAGCGGGATTGCGCGCCCGAGATGCTGGCGATCCACAAGGACGATCTGGCGATGACCAAGGCGTTCCGCGTCACCACCCCGTATGACGACGCGCTGGGACTGGCCCCTGGCTACACGCTCCATCACGTCGGCGGCCATTATGCGGGGCAGGCCGCGCTGCACGACGCGCCCGGCCGCCGGCTGTTCTGCGGCGACATGTTCAAGATCGATCAGGATGCGGCCGGCGTCAGCCACGCCATTTCCAGCCACAAGGCGTTCCACAAAGACATCCCCCTCACGCACGGCGAAATCCGCCAGTACCGCGACGTGATCGCACCGCTGGCGTTCGACGCCGTGCTGACCCCGTTCGAATATGCGCCCGAGGTCGGTCGCGACATCGCGGTCGCGGTGCTGGACGAGGCGCTGACCCGCGCCCCCGGCGTGAAGAGGATATCGTTATGACCACATCCCGGATCACCGGCCTGCCGGGTGGCCTCGGCGCGGCCTGCCGCACCTATCTCGATGCGTTTCCGGCCGGCGACATCGTCGCCTTTCCGATCGATCCGATCGACCGGATCGGCATCCCGGTCTGGGTGGTGGCGCTGTTCCCCGACACGCCTGCGCTGGACGGCATCATGCCCTACGGCGTCGGCTACGGCGCGGATGCGGAATCCGCGATCCTCGGCGCGCTGGGCGAGATCGCGGAGATGGTGTGGCCGACGCTGACCCTGTCGGCGCGGGCGAAGACGCGGGGCAGCTATGCGGAACTGCACGACCAGGTCGGTGCAAGCGGCATCGCCGATCCGTTGACGCTATGCCTGCCCGCCGGATCGCCGGTCGGGCGCGATACGGTGCTCGACTGGGTAGAGGCGCGGCGCTGGGCGGACGGATCGGCGGTGCTGGTGCCGATCGACCTCGCCGCCTATTCCTCGCGCGAGTTGACGCCCGGCTATGTGCCGTTCACGACGATCATCTCCAACGGGATGGGCGCGGGACCGGACCTCGACTGGGCGATCGGGCACGGCTTGTGCGAAATCCTGCAACGCGACGGCAACGGGCTGCTGTTCCGCGCGCTGGACCGGGGCGTCGCGATCGATCTGGCCGAAGAACCGCCAGCGGCGATCGCCGGGCTGATCGAGCGGTTCGCGGCGGCGGACGTGCGCGTCATCCCCAAATTCGCGACCGACGAATTCGGGCTGGCCAACGTCTATTGCGTCGGCATCGACGAGGGTGCGGAACCGGCGGTGCCGATCATGGCGACCGCGTGCGGCGAAGCGGCGCATCCCGACCGGACGCAGGCACTGGCCAAGGCGATCGCGGAATATGCCGCCAGCCGCGCGCGCAAGGCATTCGCGCACGGGCCGATGGCGCTGGCGGAGGCGATCGCGCCGCCGGGTTATATCGCGCGCTTCATGGAGCAGGCCGGCGGTGCCGCCAAATCCAGCGATGGCCGTGCCTTTGCCGAGATGCGCACATGGACCCGGACCGATGCCGCGACGCTGCGTGGATGGCTGGCGGACACGATGCTGGCCGAACGCACGCGCATTGATGCCGCCACGCTGCCGGAAGCGACGGTACCCGATGCCCGGACGCGCGGACAACTGGCACGGGCGGCGGTGGAGGCGGCCGGGTTCGACATCCTCTATGTCGACATGTCCCCCGCCGATGGCGCGGTCGCGGTGGTCAAGGTGATCGTGCCGGGCATGGAGGTGGAGACGATGAGCTATTACCGGATCGGCGAACGCAACGTCGCCAAGCTGGTGGCGATGGACAGCCCGCTGATCGGTTTCGGCGGGGAGGCAAGCGCGACGCGTCGTCCGGTCTGCCTGACCGACGAGGCGATCGAACGGCTCGGCGGCCAGCCCTTCTTCGATACGGCGGCGGCGGATGCGATCGTCGGCCCGCTCTATCCCCTGTACCGCGAGCCGGAAGCGCATCACGTCGCATGGGCGGAGGCGACGGCATGACGCTGCGTTTCGCCTACAACACCAACGGCGCAGCCAACCACCGGCTGGACGACGCGCTGACCCTGATCGCGGAGGCGGGGTATGACGGTGTCGCGCTGACGCTGGATCACCACCATCTCGACCCCTTCGCCGATGGCTGGGCGCGCGAGGCGGAACGCGTCGCCGCCCGCCTGCGCACGCTGGGGCTGGGCGCGGTGATCGAGACGGGCGCGCGCTACCTGCTCGATCCCCGCGACAAGCACGAACCGACTTTGGTCACCGCCGATCCCGCCGGCCGCGCCCGCCGCGTCGCCTTCCTTGCCCGCGCGGTCGAGATCGCCGCGATCATGCAGGCGGAGACGGTGTCGTTCTGGGCCGGCGTGCCCAAGCCTGGTGTCACCCGCGCCGATGCGCTCGACTGGCTGGACGCCGGGCTGGCACAGGTGATCGACCATGCCACGCGCATGGCCATGCCCGTCAGCCTCGAACCCGAACCGAGCATGGCGATCGAGACGGTTGCTGATTACGACCTGCTTGCCGCCCGGCATCCCGATCTGCGGCTGGCGCTGGATACCGGCCATTGCCTCGTCACGCAGGATATCGCGCCGAAGGCGGCGATCCATGCCTATGCCGACCGGCTCGGCACCGTGGCGATCGAGGATATGCGCCGGGGCGACCACACCCACCTTCCTTTCGGGCAGGGCGACATGGACATGCCCGCGGTGCTCGGCGCGCTGGAGGCGATCGGGTTCGACCGGCTGGTCTGCGTCGAACTGTCGCGCGAAAGCCCGCGCGCGCATCTGGCGATCCCGGAGGCGATCGACTGGCTGCGCGGGGCGATGGCCTGATGCGCATCTGCTTCGTATCGCGGCGGTTCTTCCCGGCGATTTCGGGCATGTCGATCTATGCGATCAACCTGCTGCGCCAACTCGTCGCGGGTGGTCATGACGTGACGATGGTCAGCCAATATTACGGAGATCCCGCCCGCGCCCTCGTCTATGGCGGCGGGCCGCCGCCACCGGTGCCGGGCGTGCAGGTGATCGGTCTCGAAGCCGTGGGCGAGCAGGACGGCGGCGATTTCGAGCGCGATATCGATGCGATCGTCGCCACCATCGTTCGTGAACACGCCGTGCGCGCATTCGATGTCCTCCATGCGCAATATGGTTATCCCACCGGCTGGGCGGCGATGATCGCGGCAGCGCGACTGGGATTGCCCTGCGTGGTGTCGATCCAGGGCGGCGATGGCCACTGGGTCGGTTCCTGTTGCGAGACGCACCGGCTGGCGATGGTACGCGTGCTGGACCATGCCGGCGCGCTGCTGATCGGCGGCGCCAGTTTCGCGGGCGAGGTCCACGACCGGCTTGGTACCGCGCGCGACCGGTTCACGATCGTGCCCGGCGCGGTCGATACCGGCCACTTTACGCCGGCCATCGACCAAGGGGACGCACGCGACGGCCCCGTCCGCCTGCTCTATCATGGCCGCGTCGACCGACGGAAGGGCGTGCTCGACTTCCTTCATGCCCTGCCGAGGGTGACGGGCGACTGGCGGGCGATCATCTCCGGCATCGGTCCCGATGTGGAGCCGGCACGGGCACTGGCGGCAACACTGGGGCTGGACGATCGCGTCGCCTTTACCGGCTATGCCGATTACGACGCGGTTCCAGCGCTGTATCGCGCCCATGATGTATTCGTTTCGCCGACCTATGCAGAGGGTTTCTCGAACACGATTCTCGAAGCGATGGCGAGCGGGTTGGCGGTGCTGTCGTGCCACGCGGTCGGCGTGGTCGATTGCCTGCGCGATGGCGATAACGGGCTGCTCACCGAACCGGGCGACGTGCCCGCGCAAGCCGCGGCGCTGTCGCGGCTGATCGCCGAACCCGATCTGCGTCGCCGGCTGGCGACCACCGCCCTGGCGGAGTGTCGCCGCGTCTATAGCTGGGACGCGGTCGGACGGCAGATCATGGGCATCTACGCCGATCTGCACGGCCGGCCGCAGCCGGCGTTCGACACCGTCCTGCCCCTTGCCCCTTGTCGTTTCCGCCTGGAGCCGCACCTGCTGTGAAGCTCCTCGCCATCTCGCCGCATCTCGACGATGCCGCCTTTTCGGCGGGCGGCCTGCTGGCGGCACGGGCCGATCGGGGATGGGACGTGACGGTGGCGACCTGCTTCACCGGCAACGTCGCGCGACCGGCAGGTTTCGCGCTTGCCTGCCAGCTGGACAAGGGTTTGGCGGCCGACAGCGACTATATGGCGCTTCGCCGTGCGGAGGATATCGCCGCCTGCCGCGAACTCGGTGCGCGCGTCATCCACCTGCCTTTTCTGGAGGCACCGCATCGCGGCTATGACACGGCGGCGATGCTGTTCGAGCCACGGCTGGAGGACGATCATATCGTCGATCCGCTGACGACGGCCCTGGGCGCGCTGATGCAGGTGGAACGACCCGACCTCGTGCTGGGGCCGCTATGCCTGGGGGATCATGTCGATCACCATGCCGTGCGGGAGGCGATGACGCGGGCCTGCGCCGACCGCGACATGCTGCTGTGGGAAGACTGGCCCTATGCGGATCGACAGACCCGTGTCGCCGCCACCCCGGCGCTGATCCAGCCGCTGACCCCCGACCTCCACACCCGGCGGATCGCGGCCTGTGCCGCCTATGCCTCGCAACTGGGTTTCCAGTTCGGCGGTGTCGAGGCGATGGCGACGCGGATCGGCGCGATGGCCGAGGAACGCTATTACGCCCCGAACTGACCGATCGGTCAGGCCGCCAGCGGAAAGCGCAACAGCCGGTTCTCCACCGGTACCAGCGCCTGCGCGGCGGTGCCGACCGCGCGGACGATCGCGGGATGGCCGGCATCGAGCCCGCCGGTCAGCGATCCGAAGGCGGGCAGGATCAGCTTGGTCGCGCTGGCGACGAAGCACCGTCGTGCGATCTGACGACCGCGCACGCGGATGCGCAGCTTGGGATGGAAATGACCCGACAGTTCGGGCCGGCGATCGGCGGGATCGGCCTCGTGCCGCAGGACGAGTCCGTCGATCGTCACCTCGGTCGCGACCGTGCCGCCACAGGGTCCGGCGATCGCGGGATCGTGGTTGCCGGTGATCCAGGTCCACGCCACCGCATCGGTCAGCGATCGCAATATCGCCTGCGCGGCGGCGGGCAGACGCTCCCCGCCGCCCACGTCGTGGAAACTGTCACCCAGGCACCAGATCGCCCGCGCGCCCGTGCGCGTCGCCAACGCCGCCAGTGCCTCCAGCGTGGCGATCGAATCATAGGGTGGCAGGAACTGGCCACCGCCCGCCAGCCAGCTGGCCTTTTCCAGATGCAGGTCGGCGACCAGCAGCGCGCGATGCGCCGGCCAGAACAATGCGCCCTCGGACAGCGCCTGGAATTCATGTCCGCCGAACGAAAGGGGAACCATGACCCGGCCATGCCCGGCTCGTGCCGCCCGCGCAAGGGCGGGCAGCGATGGTGGCCCATTCGCCGGGTGCATGACGACACCACGGGGTCTATGCAGGCGATCCGTCACAAGGAATTGCCGATGATCCTGTCGCTTCTGCTCGCCGCCGCCACCCAGGCCCCCGCCGCCGCGCCGGCCCGCCTGTCGCCCGAAGCGGCGGATGCGCGCTGCGTCGTGGTGCTCGGCTTCATCAACACGCAGGGCAAGCTGACGCCCGAGCGCGCCGAGGCGGTGAAGAACGGCACGATCTATTATCTGGGCAAGCTGCGTGGCCGCAATCCGGGTGTGAACCTGCCCGCGACACTGGATGCCGCCGCCAAGCTGGCGACCGCGCAGAAGGTGAATGTCGGGTCGGAGGCGCAGCGGTGCGGCAGCGAACTGGCGCAATTGAGCGCCGCCACCGCCCGCCCCGCGGGCGTGTCCGCTACCCCGCGTAAGCCCTGACCAGATCGAACAGATAGTCGCGCGCGTCATAGAGCGAGCGCACGCGCACCCGCTCGTTCAGGCCGTGCGTCCCGCTGCCATCGCGATCGACGAACATGCCCGGCACCCCGTAGACGGGAATGCCGATCGCCCCCAGGAACACGCCGTCGGTCGCACCGGTCGACATGAACGGCGCCATCGGCACGCCGGGGAAGTGCTTCGCCGCCAGCTTGCGCGCCGGCTCGACGATCGCGGGATTCAACGGCGGCGGCACTGCGATCGGGCGGACCGGCTGGTTGGCGGTCACCGTCACGGCCGGCCCCGCCAGTCGTCGGAGCGTCGCCAGCGTGCCGTCCACCGTCTCGCCGGGGAAAATGCGGCAGTTGACGTTGGCGGTAGCGCGCTGCGGCAATGCGTTTTCGGCATGGCCCGCCTTCAGCAACGTCGTGACGCAGGTGGTGCGCAGCGTCGAATGGAACGCCTTGTCCGCGCTGACGATCGCATCCGCCGCCTGGTCGGTCGGATCGGCGAGCAGACGGGTGATCGCGTTCGCCATCGGCGGCGCGCCCGTCCTGGCGGTGGCGGTGAAATAGGCGCGGGTCGTATCGGTGAAACGGACCGGGAATTCATACCCCTGCACCGCCTTCACCGCATCGGCCAGCTGGTAGATCGCGTTGACCGGCACCGGTTGCGAACTGTGCCCGCCGGGATTGGTCGCCGTGAAGGTGTAGTTCTGCGCCGCCTTCTCCCCCACCTGCAACGCCAGAGCCTCGCGCCGGCCATCCGCGCCCAGCCGGCCGCCGCCACCCTCGTTCAGCGCGAATTCGGCAGCGATCAGGCCCGGCCTGTTCTGCGCCAGCCACTGCGCGCCGTTCCACGCGAAGGTCGTCTCCTCGCCACAGGTCAGCGCCAGCTTGATCGTCCGTTTCGGGCGCGGGCCGGCGGTGCGCAGGCGGATCAGCGTATCCGACCAGATCACCGCCTGCGCCTTGTCGTCGATCGTGCCACGGCCATAATAATAACCGTTCTCCTCGATCAGGGTGAACGGATCGCGCTCCCAGTCGGCCCGGTTGGCCTCGACCACGTCGAGATGCGCCAGCAGCAGCATCGGCTTCCTTGCCGGATCGCTGCCCGGCAGCGTCGCGACGATCCCGCCTTCCCTCGGATGCTCGGGCACGGAGAAGGACACGAGATCGGCATCGGCGAACCCCGCCGCCTTCAGCCGTGCGCCGATCTGCGCCGCCGCCTGTGTACAACTGCCCGCCGACAGCGTCGTGTTCGTTTCGACCAGTTGCTTGTAGAGGTCGAAGAACGCCTTTTGATCGGCCCGGCCCTGTGCCGCCACCGGCGTCGCGCCGCCCAGCGCGGCGATGATCGCCACGCCCGTCATCGCCCTGATCCGCCGCATCGCCCTATCCCCCAAGTCGCTGACCGGGCAGTAAAGCCGGTCAAGGCACGCCACGCAACCGGCATCGACCGACCCCGGCTGGCGGACCGATCGGGGGCGGATCGAAACAGCGGTCAACCTCGTTAGCGACTGTCTACCCCCCGGCGGCAGCTCGTGCCCGATGCCCGCGTCGCCGCCGATATCGCCATCGATCGATCCGTCGATCATGTCGGGCGCGATGATGCCGGCCGGTGCCGCGCGGTATCCATCCGGATGCTTACCTATTTTTCACTTGGCGTGGGACAGATAACGGCGTCACATCGCGTATACGCACCACGCCCGCAATTTCAGGATCGGATCGATGACCAAGGTGGCCGACACGCCAGCGATCGATATTGCACTGGATCATCTGCAATCCGTGCTGGCCATCCTCGATCAGGCGGATCTGACCGTGGAAGCCGCCATGACCGATCATGTCATCCAGATGCTGAAGGCGACGCGTACTAGCCGGTAATCGGTGTCAGGGTCGCGGTCAGCAGCCGCTCCACCTTCACCAGCCCGTGATGCGTCAGTTGCACGGCATCGGGGCGCGCCGCATCGGATTGCGCCAGCCCATGCTGCCGCAACGCCTTCAGCCAGCGCAACACCATCCCCGGACTCATTGCCAGTGCCCCGGCAATGTCGGCGATGGTCAGCGAGCGCCCCTCCGCCTCGGACAGATAGATCTGGATCAGGATCGCCCCGACATAATCGCCGAACAGATCCTCGCCCAGTTCCACCATCCGGCATGAATACAGATGCCGCATCTGGACCGCCGCCTTCCACATGTGCAGGGGCGACACGGCGAGCAGTGACGGTTCCTGCCAGAACAGGGTCGACACCAGATGCCCGGCATCGTCGAGGCGCGACACGAGCAGGTCCGCCTCGATCACGCTGCCGTCCGGCCGGTGGTAACGCTTGCGCAATTTCGTCGGGACGGCCCGGTCGACAAGCCCTTCCAGCATCTGCTGGCTTTTGGCGATATCCCCGGCGACGGTGATCGCCCGGTACGACCGGCCCACCAGATCGCTGCCCGGCCGCCGCACCATGTCGCAAAAGGCGGCGTCGACGCCGCGGATGATCCCCGTCCGGGTCGATACGCAATGGGCCGTAGGCATGATCGCTCCTTGATCCGGTGGGGCGGCACGGCCCACTGGACAGACTAGTTTGATCCGTATCAACCTTTTAGTGCCAAATCATCCATGATGGTAGTACGACGCGGCACCGGTCGCGATGTCCGCGCAGCCGGTTATTTGTCCGGGGTGGCGACCGGTCCGTGAAAGTCCGCCTCGACGATCGCCAGCCGCCAGCCGACGGGAACCGCATCGGCACCGGTATCGCCCGATTGCCTGGCGGTGCCGAGTTCGACGATGCGGCCGAACGCATCGCGATCCGCGGTCGGCCCCGTCTGGGCGATCCGCAGGACGCTGCCGGTCGCCGCCGGAAAGGCGATCGTGGCATAGCCCAGTTGCCGCTCGGTCTCCCCCTTCCACACTTCCCTGCCATCGAGCGTCAGGCACAGGGGATAGGCACGCGATCGCCAGCCGATCAGCTTCAGTTCGATCTCGTTCAGCGTCACGGGCCGGTCGAAACGGTATTCGATCCAGGCGGTATCGGGCTTGCCGTCGCTCGCCCAGCGCGACAGTTCGTTGTCGTCGATGGTCTTCGCCGCCTCGGCCGGATTGGACCCCGCGGCGATGCCCGCCGGTACCATGGTGGCGCGGGTGATCCGGTAGGACGGCCCCGCCGGGGTCGGGCCGCGGGTCAGCAGGCCGGGCTGCGCATCCTCGGCAAAGCTGCGCGACAGCCCGCCACGCACCTTGCCCGCCGCGACGGTGGGGATGACGAGCGTCGCGCCCTTCAGACCCGCCGCCGTGACGGTAAGCCGGACCGGACCGCGCTGCGTGCCGGCACGCAGCAGGATACGGTTGATGCCCGCTTCCACCGGCAGCGTCCTCGACAGGATGTAATTGTCCTCGCCACGTGCGGTGCCGGCGGTCGGCGTCGTGCCCGGAATGGCTTCGGCCTGCACCGCGACGGCGGCGCGGGGCTTGCCGGAACTGTCGCCCTGCGCGATCCCGCCGCGCCATTCGGCAGGGCCGGTCAGCGCGAAGGCGACCTTGTCGTTGGCGGTGGGCACGCGTCGTCCCCGGGCATCGACCACCTCGACATCGACCAGCGCGATGTCGGCGCCGTCCATCACGAAGCCGCGCGGGCCGGTACGCGGCACCAGCCGCAACGCGACCGGCGGCCCGGCGGTCTCCACTATATGCCCGGACCGGCGGCCATCGGCCCCCGTCGCCACCGCGCGCAACGTGCCCGCCTGCCAGGCCACGCCCGGCCAGGTGAACAGGAACCCGGTCGACCGCTTCCCCGGCCCCAACGAGCGACCGTTGAGGAACAGGTCGACCGCCTCGCCATTGGAGACGACGCTGACGTCCTTCGTGGTGCCCGCCGGATAGGTCCAGTGGCCGATGATGTGGGTGGCGGGCGTATCCGGATCGACCCAGCCGTTCCACATCACCTGATGTACAAAGAAACCCTCCTTGGGCAGCCGCACCGCGTCGACCTCGCCAGAGCGGCGGTAGTTATTGTCGCCGCGATAATGGGTGTTGCTGTCCGACCAGATGATGTTGACGCCGCCCGAACTCACCCGTCGGCCGGTACCGGGGCGGATACGGTAATAATCCCACCAGCGCCGCACATCCTCGATCGCGTGGCTGTCCTGATTGCGATTATAATCGGGCGCGTTCTTGTGGAAGGGTGGCGTGAATTCGTCCTGATACAGCCTGGCGCCCTCGTCGCGGCTATATTCCATCGCCCACATCGGGTGCTTCGCACTCTTGTTGATATAGAGCATCTCGCCGCCATATTCGGCGATCCTGCTGTCGAGCATCTCCCGCGATCCGATCGCACGGCCGCCATGCGGATCGTAGCGGTCGCGGATCGCCTTCATCTCGGCCATGTGCGGCTCGCTGATGCTTTCGTTGCCGCTTTCGTAGAACAGGATCGAGGGGTTGTTGCGGTTGTAGACGATCGCGCTCCGCATCTGCTCCTTGCGCTGCTCCCAACGGCGCCCCTCCACGTCGTGCTCGGCATCGCCCGCGGGCATCGCCTGCGGCATCCCGACCCGGTCGGCGGATTCGATATCCTGCTTCGACGGGGTGATGTGCATCCAGCGGACCATGTTGCCGCCGCTTTCCACCAGCATCGCATTGGAGAAATCGCTGATCCAGGGCGGGATCGACACGCCGACCGCCGGCCATTCGTTCGACGTCCGCTGGGCGTAGCCATGGACCTGCATAACCCGCCCGTTCAACTGGATCATGCCGTCGCCGAACCGCGTGCTGCGGAACCCGGTCAGCGTGTCGACCGCGTCGATCGCCTTGCCGCCCTCGATCAGGCTGGTCGTCACCCGGTAGAGATAGCCATAACCCCAACTCCAGAAATGCAGGTCCGACAGCCGTCCCGCCGCCGCCAGCACCCGCGTCTCGCCCGGCGCCAGCGTCACGGTGCCCCCGTCCAGCCGCCCGACCAACCGGCCGTCGCGGTCGCGTACCTCGGCCCGGCAGGTCAGCGTGCGCGGGCGTGCCTCCTCGTTGCGGACCTGCGTTTCGGCATGGACGGTGGCGGCGCGACCGGCGATGTCGAACCCGTCCGCCCAGATATACTGGCCGGTGGTGCCCAGATCGGCGTACAGCGGCAGTGTCTGGTAGGTGCGCGGCGTCAGGTGGAGCCGGACGTTTCTGGTGATGCCGCCGTAATTGACGTTGAAGTTGCGGTCGTTCCATTGAAAGCCGCTGCCGCCGGCCCGCTCCTTGTAGCGCCAGTCATTATCGACGCGTACCGCGATCAGGTTCTCACCGGGCCGCAGCGCCGCCGAGATATCCGCGCCGAACGCCATCGCGCCGCTTTCCGACAGGATGACCGAGCGGCCGTTGACCCAAACCTCGGCGGCCTGCCGTACCCCTTCGAACTCCAGGAACGCCTTGCCCGTCGCGGCACCGCGCGGCACCGTGATCCGCTTGCGATACCAGATGATGCCCGTCGACAGGTCCTTGATATCGCGCGCGAACGCCTCGCGCTCGTTGAACGCGTTGGGCAATGTCACCGTCTGCCAGCCGCGATCGTCGAAACCGGCTTGCACCGCGCCTGCCGGATCGCCTGTCGTCATCCGCCAGTCGGGATTGAGGTTGAAGGTGCTGCGGCCCGAGGCGACGACGCTGGAGGCATCATGGGCGGATACCGCGGACGTGCACAGCGCGATGGCGGCAACAGCGGCAAGGGAGCGCCAACGCATCACCCGCGACACGGCAGTACGCGGCTTCGAGCGCCACCCGATCTGGGTCTTCAACATCCTGCCCGCTCCATCCCCATCCGACGATTTTCAGGACGGTTCGGCAACTTCCGCTCCCTCCCGGTTTCTCATCTGGCCTGAGCAGAGTGCACATGTTGGTCAGACATGGCAAGCCGGTCATACCGGATCGCTGTTCTAACAGCTTGTCTTGCCTCCATATCCCCTCTGCCCGAAAAGGCCCCATGATCCACGGCACCCAGAAATTGTACCAGCGCGTTGCCGAAGCACTGGCGGCGGCGATCGCGGCGGGGCGATATGCGGTGGGTACCCGCCTGCCGGCGGAACGTGATCTGGCCGTGGAGTTCGCGGTGAGCCGGCCGACGATCCGCGAAGCGATGATCGCGCTGGAAATGCGCGGCATGGTCGAGGCGCGCAACAAATCCGGCGTTTATGTGATCGGTGACAAGGCCAGCGATGGGCGACTGAACGAACTGGATGTCGGCGCCTTCGAACTGATCGAGGCGCGAACCATGGTCGAGGGGGAGGCGGCGGCGCTGGCGGCGGTGGCGATCGACGAGGTGACGATCGGCAAACTTCGCGAACTGCTGGACGCGATGACCATCGAGGCGGACCAGCGCGACAAGGTCGATGTCGACCGCGACTTCCATCTGCTCGTCGCGGCCGCCTCCGGCAACAGCCTCGTCAGGTCGATGATCGAGTCGCTCTGGGACATCCGGGAAAGTTCGCCGATGTGCGTCCACATGTTCGCCCAGGCACGGCGCAACGGCGTCGCCCCACGGGTCGGGGAACACCGTGCCATCGTCGACGCACTGGCCGCCCGCGACAGCAAGGCGGCCCGCCATGCGATGCGCAGTCATCTGATGCGCGTGACCGAGGACCTGCTGGAAGCGACGAGGCTGGAACTGATCCAGCGCGCCGAAGCCGATTACGATGCGCGGCGCAGCCACATCAATCGGCGGACCGGCGCCTGATGGCCGCAGCCTGTCGAAGACCGATGGCGAAAGTCATGGGAACGCGACCCGCTGTGCCGCTACCCGTTGTCTCTGCTCGTTATCCTTGCCCGTTGCCGATCGCCCGATCCATCACCTGGCATGGCACGTTCTGCTGTCCCATCGGTTGAAAGCGACTGTAGGAGAACAGCCGTGCCGTCGGACCGTATCGTAGCAGTGGGCTTCCTGACCCAGAGTGATCTGAAACTTCTGGGTCAGGGTTTCGATCGCCTGTTCCCGGTGACCGACGATGCGACATTCGACGATCTCCTGAAACAGCTGGAAGGGATCACGGGCGTTCCAACCAATGAAACCACCGGTAAAGCGGCTGGAAAATGACCCGTCTTCCCGACGTCCCATACGGATTGCCGACGCCGGCAATGCAGTGTGCCTGTCCTGGCAACGACTGCCACCGTCCTTCCGATCAATAGCTCCCGGCTTTCAGGCAGCGCATGACGACAGTTGGCGTTGCTGTTGCCGATCTGTGACCCATTGCACGAATGGCGCGGGCTGCATCGGCCGGGCGAACCAGAACCCCTGCGCTTCATCACAGCCCAGACGGATCAGCACGGCGGCGGCTTCCGCCGTTTCGATGCCTTCCGCCACGACCCTGAAACCCAGTTTATGCGCCAGTCCGATCATCGTCTCGACCAGAACGAAATCAGGTCCGGCCGCGCCCGTCAGGTTGCGGATGAAGGCCTGATCGATCTTCACGACCCGCGCGGGCAGACGCTGCAGATAGGCGAGGCTGCTGTGCCCGGTACCGAAATCGTCGATCGCGAGGCAGATGCCCGCCGCCGCTAGTTCGTGGAGCATGGCGAGCGCCCGGTTTGGCTGGGCCATGATCGCGCTTTCCGTCAATTCGATTTCCAGCCGGTCGGAACGCAACCCCCGCTTCAGGAGGCCAAGCTGGATGCGCTCGATCAGATCGTCCTCGCTGAAATTGGCTGCGGAGATGTTGACGGACACCGCGATATCGCAATCGCTCCAGTCAGCCAGTTGGGTCATGGCGGCGTCAAGCACCCACTGCGTCGTCGGCCGGGCCAGCGAGGTCTGTTCGATGATTGGAATGAATTCGCCCGGAGATATCTCGCCCAGACGGGGGTGACGCCAGCGCAGCAGCGCCTCTGCGCCGATGCAGCGCCCCGTCGCCAGTTCGATCCGCGGCTGATATTCCAGCCGAAGCTGGTCGCCCGCGTCCAGCGCCGCACCGAAATCACGCAACAATGCGTATTGGCGGCGATGCGCGATGTCGTTCGATGGGGAATAGAGCGCGATCGCGCCGTCGACGCTGCGCGCATCCTGGGCGGCGCTGGCGGCCCCGCGCAGCACGTCGTCCGCCGACACGTCGCCGAGGATGAACGGGCGTAATCCGATCGCGACGTTCGTGACGAAGCGGACCGACGACGATGCCCGGATCGCCGCGAAACCGGCGCGCAGTTCCTCCTGGTACGCGGCATGCTCGACGCCGGGGGGCGACAGGAACGCGAACTGTGCGGCCCCGACATGATAGGCGGGACGCGCCGATCCCAACGCGTTGCGCAACGCCCGTGATGCCTCGCGAATCATCTCGTCGACGCGCGCACCGCCCATCGCCCGGGCGATACGGCTGATCTGGTCGTCACGCGCCAGATCGACGACGACCGCCAGCCGTGACTCGCCCGGACGATCCCGGGCGAGATCGATCAGATCATCGTGGAACTGGCTTCGCGTCGGCAGGCCGCTGACGGGATCGATCCGCCCGAAGGCATGTTGCAGTTCGATCTGCGCCATGACCATCGCCGCCAGATCGACCAGCGCCGCCAGTTCGGCCGGAGACGCCCGTCGCGGCGCCATCCCCAGCACGCACAGCGCGCCCAGCCCATGCCCGTCGCGGGTGACCAGAGGCGCCCCGGCATAGAAGCGGGTCCCCGCCCGCCCCAGCACGCTGTCGGCATAATATGGGTCCGCCTGAAAATCCTCGATCACCAACGGCTGCGTCGTCGCCGCCACCTGCGCGCAGGGCGCCGTGTCGCGAGGAATGCTCCAGTGATCGATCCCGACCCGTGACTTGAACCATTGGCGGTCGCGGTCGGTCAACGAGACGGCCGCCACCGGCAGGCCGAATATCTGGCTGGCCATCCGCGTGATGCGATCAAAGCTCTCGCTGGGCGAGGTATCGAGCAGCGAGAGCTGGTACAACGCGTCCAGTCGAACTTCCTCGCGATGATCGCAGACTGAATAACTCATCATTCGAGAAGTAATTTCAATATCTTAATGGTTGGTAAGACCGACTGTCGAAATCGCCTGCCCGCCCAGTGCCGATCCGGCCGGCCGGCCGGCCGATGTACCTGCGTGGTCCGGAGCCCATGCTGCGGGTGGTGACCCGACGCCCCATGCGCGCCCATGCGCTTGCTGACGGCGAATCGCGGCAGGACAGACCTCTACAGGGCCTCGCCGGCAGGATTACACCGACGCCTTCCCCCGTTCGGTCGCGACGATGGGGAACCGCTACGGCCCCTGCACCGTACCATCGGAGGATCATGGGAGCATTCGCGTTTGGACGTCGTCACCCTTTGCCTGTTTCTGCTGCTCGCCGTCGTCGTCAGCGGCATTCTGTCCCGCCTCCTGCCGTCCGCGCTGCCGCGACCATTGGTGCAGATCGCGCTGGGGGCGGTGATCGGCACTGCGGCGGGAACCAGGGTCGAACTCGATCCCGAACTCTTCTTCCTGCTGCTGGTCCCGCCGCTGCTGTTCCTTGACGGCTGGCGCATCCCCAAGGACGAACTGTTCCGCGACGGCAAGGCGGTGCTGGGCCTCGCGCTGGGACTCGTGTTCCTGACCGTGCTGGGTCTTGGCCTGTTCGTCCACTGGCTGATCCCGACGATGCCGCTGGCGGTGTCGTTCGCCCTGGCGGCGGTCGTGTCGCCGACCGATCCGATCGCGGTGGGCGCCGTGGCGCAGAAGGTGCCGATCCCCAAGCGCATGATGCATATCCTGGAGGGGGAGTCGCTGCTGAACGATGCCTCCGGACTGGTCTGCCTGCGTTTCGCGATCGCGGCGGCATTGAGCGGCACCTTCTCGCTGGCCACCGCGGCGGGCACCTTCGTATGGATGGCCCTGGCGGGCGTGGCGATCGGTGGCGCGGTGACGTGGCTCGCCATCAGCGGCAAGGCGCTGTTCGCCCGGCATTTCGGCGACGATCAGGGCTCCAGCATCCTGGTCAGCCTGTTGTTGCCGTTCGGCGCCTATCTGGCCGCCGAGCACCTCCACGCATCGGGGGTGCTGGCCGCGGCGGCAGCCGGTATCGCCATGACGTTCGCCGGCAGCGGGGCCGCAGTCGGCGCCTCTACCCGCATCCGTCAGCGGGCGGTGTGGGACATGCTCCAGTTCACCCTGAACGGCGTCATCTTCGTGCTGCTGGGCGAGCAGTTGCCCGGCCTGCTCATCGGCGCGCGGGCGGCGGTCGCCGGCACGGGGCACGAGGGCGCCGGATGGCTGGCCGTCTATGTCATCGCGATCGTCGCCGTGCTGGCGGCCCTGCGCTTCGGCTGGGTCTGGCTGTCGCTGCAACTCACGCTGTTCCGGGCGCGGCGCAGGGGCGGTGCCGATACGGGCAGTCCCCCGCGACGGATCATCGGGGCGATGTCGGTGGCGGGGGCACGCGGGGCGATCACGCTGGCCGCCGCCCTCACCCTGCCGCTGACGCTGTCCGACGGCACGCCCTTTCCGGCGCGGGATCTGGTGATCCTGCTGGCCTCGGGCGTGATCCTGGCATCGCTCGTCATCGCCTCGATCGGATTGCCGCTGCTGCTTCGGGGGTTGCGACTGCCGGTCGATGAGGGCGCGGCGGGCGAGCGCGACCATGCCCGGATCGTGACGGCCAAGGCGGCGATCGCGGAGATCGAACGCGTCCAGCACGACCTCGCGGTGAACAGCGACGAAGCCGATCGTTACACCGATATCGCGGCAAGGCTGATGGCGCAGTATCGCGAGCGGATCGAAAGCCTCGGCGCCGACGAGGAACGGCGGATCGAAGAGGACAGGAATCGGGGCATCGACCGGGAACTGCGCCTCGCGGCGATACGGGCGGAACGGCAATCGCTGTTCGCGATGGCCGAGCGACGGGAGATCGGCCTTACCCTGGCGGAACAGCTCGGCCGCGAACTCGATCTGAGCGACGCCCGCCTCACCCGCCTGGGCGGCTAGGCGCGAGGAGGCGGAGCATGGATCGATCTGGCCCGCCCCACGCTCTGGTACCGAAGGAGACGACGATGAAGGCGATGACACTGCATGCCCCGGCGGGTCTGGACAATCTGCGCTTCGGCAAGCGGGCCGATCCGGGCGAGCCGGGGCCGGGCATGATCCGGGTCGCGCTGCACGGCAGTTCGCTCAACTTCCACGATCTCGGGGTGGTCACGGGCAAAATGCCCAGCACAGACGGTCGCGTGCCGCTCGCCGATGGTGCCGGTATCGTGGAAAGCGTCGGCGTGGGCGTGTCGGAATTTGTCGCGGGCGATCATGTCGTATCCTGTTTTTTCCCCGACTGGCTCGATGGCCCGCCGACGATCGCGGATTTCAGCCGCACGCCGGGTGACGGCATCGATGGCTTCGCGCAGGAACATGTCGTGCTGCCGGCGACCGCGTTCACCAGCGCGCCCAGGGGTTATGACGCGGTCGAGGCGGCGACGATCACCACCGCCGGATTGACCGCCTGGCGCGCGCTGGTCGTCGATGGCAAGCTGAAGGCCGGCGATACCGTGTTGCTACTGGGCACCGGCGGCGTCTCGATCTGGGCGTTGCAGATCGCCAAGGCGATGGGGGCGATCGTGGCGATCACCTCGTCGTCGGATGCCAAGCTGGAACGGGCCCGGACGCTGGGCGCCGACTTCACGGTGAATTACGGACGTGAACAGGCATGGGGACGACAAGTGGCCGACTGGACCGGTGGCCGGGGCGTGGACCATGTCGTCGAGGTGGGCGGGCCAGCGACCCTCGCCCAGTCGATCGAGGCGGTGCGCGTGGGCGGGCATATCTCCCTGATCGGCGTGTTGACCGGCCGGGGTGGCGAGGTACCGACCGCCGCGCTGATGGCGAAGCAGGCGCGGTTGCAGGGGTTGATCGTCGGAAGCCGACGCGAGCAGCAGGATTTCGTCCGGGCGCTGGAAGCCACGTCGATCCGGCCCGTCGTCGATCGCCGTTTCCCGCTCGAAAAGCTTGCCGAGGCCTTCGCGTTCGAGGCGGGCGGCGGCCATTTCGGCAAGATCGGGATCGAATGGTAGGAACCTATCGCCTTTGCGCGGTGGTAAAGTGGCCGGTGAACGTCGCGGCTTCCACGGACAGCTTATGCAGCATCGCCTTTAGCGCCAGACTGCTTTTCCGTACCTGATCGAGCGAGACGGTGTTGTCGTTGACCGAGACGATGATCTCCCGGCTCGCTTCCGTCAGTGCCTGGCTGCGATCGCCGACCGCCGCGATGCGACCGTTGAGGTTTTCGATCGAGGCGGTCTGGCCCCGCGACATCGCCGCGACCCGGCCGGCGCCGTCGTCCATCTCGGCGATCAGCGACCCCAGGCTTTCCGTGCTGGTGACGATGGACCGAATCTGCCGCTGGACGTTCTCGATCGCGGTACGCACGTCATTGGCGTTCTCGCCGGTGCGCCCCGACAGCGACTTGATCTCGGCGGCCACCACGGCGAACCCAGCGCCAGCCGGCCCGGCCCGCGCCGCCTCGATCGTGGCGTTCAGGGCCAGCAGGTTGGTCTGCTTGCTGATCGAACCGATGACGTCGGCGATTTGTTCGATGCTGCTGGCCTGCGCCTGCGACAGCGCGACGTTCTCGTTCGCCTTGCGGGCATGGACGCTGATCGATCGGGCGGCGCTGCTCGTCCCTGCCGCTTCGCGGTCGATCTCGTCGAAGGCGCGGGCGAGCGAATGGGTTTCCTGACCCGCCTCGTGCATCTCGGTGGCGAACAACTGCGCCACGGTGTCCAGTTCGGCCGCAAGCCGCCGGTTGCCGTCGATCAGGCCGGCCAGATCGCTGGCGTTGCATTCCAGCTGGTCCATCGCCTGCTGCGCATCGCGGATGGTGCCGGCAACCTGCCGCTCGAAAGCATCGGCCAGCGACCTGAGGGTCGCGCGGCGTTCCTCCTCGCCCTGCCGTTCCACCGATGCGATCACCTGCGCCTGACGCTGTTCCTCCTGCTCCGCCTGTCGGCGCAGTGCCGAGGTCTGGGTTTCCAACTCGCGGGCCTTGTGACGCTGCGCCTGGAACCCGGCCAGCGCGGTCACGACATGGCCCAGTTCGTCGCCGCGTTTGAACGTACCCAGATCGATGGCCCGGTTGTTCATCACCGCATCGGTCGCGGTGGCGATATCGGTGATCGATGCCACGGTGGAACGGCCGATGACATAGGCCATGAGCAGCCCGACCGCCGCCGTCACGGCAAAGGCGAACAACAGGATGGCCAGGGTCAGCCTGGTCGCGAACAAGGCACCGGCCGCGCTGTCGGTGGCCTGCGTGACCCCCGCCGCGGTGATCTGCCGGATACGCATCTCCACCTTGCGGGCATTGGCGCGGAACGGCTGGATCATCGTCGCGGTGCTGGCGAAATCGATCTCCAGCATCGATGTCAGCACCTCGACGGTTTCGACATAGCGATCGATATCGGCGATCAGGCGAGCCAGCTCGCCTTGTGCCGGGTGACGGCGGCGATAGTCGATGACGGCGACCCGGACATCGCGCAGTTCGTCGCGCACCGCCTGTGTCTGTTCGCCGATCGGCGTCGCAGGCGCGGCGGCGCGGGTCACCAGCAGGTGATACACGTCCGAATTCGCGCTTTCGAACTTGCGGGCCGCGGCGTTCAGCTGGGCGATGTCCCGCATGTCGTCGTTGACGATCTTCGACACGCTGTGGCCGGCGACCAGCAGGGCCGCCGTGCTCGTCGCGGCCATGACGACGAACAGCACCAGCATGATGACCGGCGTGGCGGCGACCTTCAGGGCGATCGAGCGGTCGGACAGCCGCAAGCGGCTACCCAGCCGCCGGGATAGCGCATCCAGCATGTCAGATCGCGAACCGCAGACCGGCCCGGATGCGCCGGTCGGCCGGAATGGGCGAACCCGCCGCACCACCGGCCAGCGTCATGTTCTCACCCGCACCGAAAACCTCGATCCCGCGAGCAAGCGAGAAACCCGCCCGCAGATCGACCGCCATCGCATCATCGACCGGATAGAGCGACAGTTCGGAGGCGGACGAGAAAGCGAATTGACGGGTGCCGGAGGTATATCGGGCCACGCCGGACAGTGACAGCCGTCCGACCGTATAGCCCAACGTGATGTTGGCCTTGTGTGCCGGTGTGGTCGATCGGGGCGACAGGGCATAGGGAATGGGTATCGTGAGGGAGGCCAATTGCTCGTCCGTGCGCGTCCAGGTGTAATTGCCACGCCATGTCAGGCCACCGGTCATGCCAGAGACGGACAATTCCGTACCATAGGTCGTATAGTCGCCGATCGCCGCGAACCGCGCCACCAACGAGGGAAGCGGGGTCAAGAACAATTCGGTCCGCACACCGTCGCCCGGCGAGGCGATCGCACCGTCCGTTCGTGTGACGAATGCCGTCAGTTCCAGTTGTGCCGGGCCGACCATACGCACGTACCCGACCTCGCCGCTCCACATGCTGGCCGGGTCGATACGCGCCGACCCGACCGCAAAGACGGGAACGGGCAATGGCGTGATGATCTGCAGCCTCGTGCCGAAATTGACCAGCGACGGCAGTTGATAACCATGGCCGCCATTGATCCGCAGCGAACCTTGCTCGTCGAGGCGAACCAGCAGCGCGGCGTTGAAGCTGAACCTAGTGAACGCCCGATCGAACGCGCGCGGATCGTCATAGGCGGGTTGAACGATCGCACCGCCCTGATGCAACCACAGGCGATCGAGCCGTCCCGCCACCGTCAGCGACAGGCGATCGTCGGGATGCAAATCCAGCATCGCGTTCGCCGACGCCACGTCATAGGAGATCCGTTCCGCGAACTGCTGCGCCGAACGCAGCCGGTTGTTGCGGTACTCGGCGCCGAGGCGCAGTGTGTCGCTAGTACCCAGCCGGACCAACGTCGACGCCTGGGTGACGATGATCCGGTTTTTCAGGATGACGGGAATACCGGCATCGGCCGTCGTGCCGATGCCATATCGTACGTCCAGCCAGTTGACGTACCCGTTCAGCGTGATCCCGCCCCATCCCGTGTCACGGGTCGCGGTGGCATGGACATTGTCGTTGCGGTAACGCTGGTTGGACAGCAACTGGCTCGGCAGATACTCGATCTGTTGATTGGTGGCATGGCCACCGCCCACCGTCATCCCCAGTCCGTCGAACGAACCGATGACCTCGCCCGATATCTGACCGCTGTCGGTATCGACCACCATCGGAGGTCGCAACAGAGGCGCGGGGATGCGGCGTTCGTTTTCGCTGGCATGGCCCCCCGCCACCTTAAGACCGATCTTCGGCGTGACGGGCAGCATCACCGATCCCGCCAGCCTGCCGATACCGTGATTGCCCCATTCCGCCGTGGCCGTCGCAGCAGGTGAATTACCGACGCGGCGGGTAATGATGTTGACGACCCCGCTGGCGGCGTTGAATCCGAACAGCGCGTTGGCGGGCCCCCGCACCAGTTCGATCTGCTGTATTTCGTCGAGCTGGACGCCGAGCAGGTTCCAGTCGGTCATCCCGTAATGGTCGAGATAGACCTGCCGGCCATCGAGCAGCACGAGCAGCCGGGCGTTGTAGGTCTGCACCCCGCCGCGCACCGCGACGTCGCTGTGTCCCGCCGTCCAGCGGTTCACGTCGATGCCGGCATAGGTCTTCAGCAGCCCCGGCACGTCGCGCGCCGGGGAACGGGCGATCTCCGCCTGCGTGATGATGATCGTCGAGGCGGGCAGTTCGGATGCGCGTTGCGGCTTGCCGGTGACGCTGGTCGTCACCGGTTCGCCGATCGCATCCTGCAACGCCTGATAGTCAATCGATTGCGCGACCGCAGCCGGTGCTACGGCGGTGGCACCGGCAAGCATGACGGCAGGAAACGCGCTCTTTCGCAAGGACGCGGGCATCAGATTTCCTTGACCAGCATCAGGAATGCCGATCCGAACCGGATATTGGCTGCCCGCGCCGCGGCACGGCTGACGGTGATCTGCACCTTGGGACTGGTGGCGATCCCGACCACGCAATGGCCCGCCTGCACGCAGGCGGGGTCCGATGAGATGGTCAGCACCGACGAGCGCGCGGCCGCCGCTGATATGTCGCCTTGCTCGCCGCGCAGGCCGGCCGTCACGAACGCGACCTGATATCCCGTCAGGTTCCCCATCGATCCGATGGGCACGCGCCGCGTCTTGAGCGTGCCACGGCCGGCAGCGATGCCCGACCCCGTCATTCGCTCGATCGCGTCCGCCTCCGCTTCGGATGCCTCGTTGCCGGGGGCGAACAGGATCGCGGCCGGGACGGCACCGGCACGGGCCGGCTGCACGAACGACACGACCCGTGCCGCGATCGGTACGTTAAGACCAGCCGACGTCGGCGTCGCCCATCCCAACACTGCCAATCCACATGCCAACCTGCCTGAATGCAACGAAGCGCCCCTATCAATCTGCGAGGTTTCATAGGGGGTTGCCACTATCCAACTGGTTAACGCCGCGTGCGAAACACGGTCGCAAACGCTGAATCCATCACGCGGACAAACGGTAACCCCTTGGGCCGTCGGCATCGCTTGCGCTGCCACCCGGGGCGCTTGGAGTGGTCCGAGTGCTGGCGAGAGTCATCGGCGAATCGCGGGGCCGCGAGGCATTCCGTATCCGTCGCCGCGACAGCGACCGTATGCCCCTACCAGACGAACGCGACGGACAGCGTCGCATGGGGCACGATGCGCGCTGTCGTGCCGCCGGGCGAATCGAGCCGACGCAACCGGTCGTCGCGGATCAGGGCGAACATCGCGGCCTGAAGCGTCGCCCTGACCCCACCGAGCCGAAGCGGCCGGTCGAGCGTGACCCCGCCACTACCATATATCCGGTCGCCGCTGCCGGCGGCGTAGAAACCATGCCAGCCGATGCCGACGGTGACCGGCAGGCCCAGCGTCGTCGCATCCTCGCCATCGGACAGCGCGACCGACGGCGCGATTCCCAAGATCGTGTAGAACCCCCCCTCACCTTTCGTTCGCCGTGTGATCGCGACACGCGGCCGGAGTCGCCCGATCCCGCCATCGGTCGCATGAAGAAACGTCAGGCTGGCCTCGTGGCTCGTCGGTGCGACGCCGTTCGGGCTGGTCTTGATCGCATAGGTGACGGCCGCATCGACACCATCGGCCGGCCGCCAGGCAAGGCCGATCAGGTTGTTGCTCTCATACCAGGCGCGCGGACCCGCCCGCTCGTCGCGACGTGGCGCATGGAAGCCGTTCGAACTCTGGCCCATCAGGAACACCGTTCCGCGTCGTGCCACGTCACGGTGCAGCACGACCACGCCGCCGACCGCCACATGGACGGGTATACGCCCCAGCCCCGCGTCGTCATCGTCATAGGCACCGCGCGCATAGTCGCCATTGCGCCAGTCGATCGACAGGATCGGATGGACCTTGGCATCGTCCACATCGATCCGCGCCAGCGTCGCGTCCTCGGTGTCGGCAAACGGAACCGTCTGTGCCGGTGCCGCGGTCGCACCGGTCAGCGCGGCGATCAGAAAAAGAACGCCCCTGCCTGGATCGCTCACGATGTTCGACGAACAAGCCACACCGTGTCACCGGCATCGTCGACCACGAAGATCGCCCCGTCGTCGCGCGTCTGGATACTGACTGGGCGACCATAGACGTCGCCTTTCTTGGCATCCGCCACGAAGCCGGTCAGGAAGGGCTGTGGTGCCGCGGTCGGCCGCCCCGCGGCGAACGGCACCGCCAGTACGTCATAACCGCTGAAGCTCGATCGGTTCCACGAGCCATGCCGCGCGACGAAGGCCGTCTGCGGACCCGCCTTGGAAAAGGCAAGCCCCAGTGCGGCACTATGCGGCCCGACCGCCACGTCGGGCAACAACGTGGTCGGCAGCAGATCGCGACGGTCGTTGGCGTGGCGGGGATCCTGCTTGCCGTAATAGCTGTAGGGCCAGCCATAGAATCCGCCCTCGCGCACCCCCACCAGATAATCGGGGGCGATGTCGTCGCCGATCTCGTCACGCTCGTTGACGGCGGCCCACAACGTCCCGCTATCCTGCGCCCAGGCCATGCCGACCGGATTGCGCAGGCCGGAGGCGTAGAGCCGTTCCCGACCCGTCGCGAGATCGACCGCCAGGATGGCGGCACGGCGCTTCTCCTCGTCCATGCCATGTTCGCCGACATTGGATGCCGAGCCGACCGACACGTACAGCGTCCTCCCATCCGGACCCAGCAACAGGTTTCGGGTCCAGTGGTTGTTGTAACCGCCCGCCGGCAGCGCGATCAGCGGCCGGGGCGCATCGGCGATCCGCGTCTGTCCGGGGCGATAGGGAAAGCTCACCACCCCATCGGTATTGGCGACGTACAGGCGACCGTTCGCATATTGGATACCGAAAGGCTGGTTCAGCCCCTCGCGCAGCACGAAACGCTGCTCGGCGACGCCATCGTGGTTCGCATCGCGCAACAGGGTCAGGCGATTGGCGCTATAACCCGTCGTCTTCGACAACGCCTGTCCGCGTTGTACCTCTGGGTCCGCATCCAACTTGGGTTTGGTGCGGGCTTCCGCAACGATCACGTCGCCATTGGGCATCAGCAGCGCCTGACGGGGATAGTCCAGTCCGCCGGCGAACCTCACCACCTCATACCCGCGCGGCGCCACCGGCTTGCGCCCCTTGGGCCAGCCGATCGTGCGGGGATGGTTGACCACCGACCCGGTGGCATAGGGTTCGGGCTGCGTCCCCAGTCCGATCACCTTCGCGGAGGTTTGCGCCTGCGCCGTCCCACCAGACATGGCCGAGGCGAGAATCAGGCTGGCGAATACGGCGTTGGTCATGACGGCTCCCGACTTGCTGGGACGAGAACAATCCGAACTGGCCGTTTATCCTCGGGGCCAAAGCATTATTTCCGGCTTATGTCGCTATCACAGGTATCTACGTCGATGGCACGGCGGAGCGTCAGGACAGCACCACGTTCCGCCCCGCCCAGTCGTCGACGGCAAGCGCATCGATCTGCCGCACGATCCCACGAGTCATCGCCCGCGGCACGACCACGTGGAAGCCGCGCGCCAATAATCCCTCCACCGCCCAGCGCACGCAGAAATCGGCCGCGACGCCCGTCACGATCACCTCGTCGACGCCACGCGCCTTCAGGTCGGCGAAGAAGCGGTCGCGCGGTATCGCCGGTCGATCGGGCGCCCGGACATCATCGATCGTCACGTCCGGTTCCTCCCACATCGCGAACACGCCCTTTTCCAGGCGGTAGAGCGGCACGGCCGGATCGATCGCCGCCGGGTCGAGCGCCGATAGCCACCCGGCGCTGCCGCGCACGCAATGCAACGGAAACTGCGCCGCCTCCGCCGATGAGGGATAGGTTGCGGTATCATGCGTGTCGAAGGTCATCAACACGCCGTCGATATCGCGCGGATCGAGCGCGGCCAGCCAGTCGTTCATCGGTTCGACCAGCGTTTCGGCACCCGCCACGTACAGCGCGCCGTCAGGCAGCATGAAATCCCGTTGCGCATCCACCACGATCACGAACCTGCTGGTCATCTTCCCATCCTCCGTATCCGCAACACCCGACATAAAGGCGAAACGCCTGTCATCGGGCGATCGCCCACGCGGGCGAAGCCTCGCGTCCATGATATCGGGCGATGCATACATCGTCGCCATCGACAATAATTCTACTTGGCCCGAACCACCATGCGACGGCAGTATGGCCGATATGGCACCAATATCATCCATTCTGATGCTGACAGCCGCGTTGAGCGGCTTGGCGACCACCGGAATCTCACAGTCCGCCCGGCATGCGCAAGACCCGGCATCGATGGGCGAAGATAGCCCGGCTACGCGCTTCACGCTCGCCAACGGGTTACGGGTGGTGGTGCAACCCGACCGGCGGGTGCCGATCGTCTCTGTGGTGGTGACCTACGATGTCGGCGCGCGGGATGAAAAGCCGGGTGAGTACGGCTACGCCCATCTGTTCGAGCATCTGATGATCGACGGCAGCGAGCACTGGAATCAGGTTTCCAACCGCTCCCTTCGCGATCTCGGCGCGACCAACTCGAACGCGACTACCACCGAGGACCGGACGATCTTCTACGAAACGGTGCCGCGCGCCGGGCTGGAGCGTACGTTGTTCCTCGAAGCGGATCGGATGAGCTTCCTTGAGGCCGCCCTCACGCCCGAACGGGTGGCGCGCGAGGTGGACGTCGTGCTCAACGAAAAGCGGCAGCGGGGAGACGCGCCCTATGGTCAGGATTGGGCGACGATCTTCGCCGATCTTTATGAACCGGATCACCCCTATCGCCACAACGTGATCGGCAACGAGGCCGACCTGCGTGCCATCACCGTGGAGAGGGCACGACAGTGGTTCCGCGATTTCTACGGCCCCGCGAATGCCACGCTGATCCTCACCGGCGATATTTCAGTCGAGGAGGCGCGCGCGCTGGCGACCCGGTATTTCGGCGATCTGGCCCCGCGAACACCGGTCGACCGGTTGCTGACCCGCCATGCGCCGTTGCCTGGTCCGATCCGGCGACAGAGCTTTCGGGCAGTGCCGGCATCGCGCGTCTACGTTACCTATCGCGCACCACCCGTCGGCTCCCCCGAGATCGCCGACATCGACCTGATCGCGCAGATCATGGGCAACGGCACCACGTCGCGGCTGTCGCGACGACTGGTCAGCGAACTGGGCATCGCCAAGGTCGCCATGGTCACCTTCAATGAAAAGCAATTGTCCAGCGAGATGGGCTTCGTCGCCGACGGCGTATCGCCCGACCGGACGGCACGCGTGGAAGCGGAAATCGACGCCGCGCTGGCACGCTTCGTCCTGGAAGGACCGACGCCCGAAGAACTGGAGCGCGCCCGCACCGCGCGAATCCGCTATGTGCGCCGATCGCAGGCCAGCACGTTCGGCAAGGCGTTCCTGCTGATGCGCAATGCGCTGGTGCCCGATGATCCCGATTATGCCGCGACCTATCTGCGCCAGCTTGGCGACGCGACGCCGGCGCGGTTACGCCAGACCGCGGCGGCAGTGTACGGCAAGCCCGCCCATCACCTTATCGCAAACCCGATCCCGCCGTTCAGGCAGGGGACCGGCGGCTACGATATGGCCAAGGGGCCACCGCCGATGGCACCAGTGGCGCCGATCGCATTCCCTGCGATCGAGCAGGCCCGGCTGTCGAACGGGCTGGAGGTCGTGCTGGTACCCCGGCGGGCCGCGATGACGGCAAGCCTGCTGCTACGCATCGAATCCGGGGCGGCAAGCGCGCCGAGGCCCGTCCCCGCTTTCGCCATGGCGCTGCTGGCGGGCGGCGGCGGCACGTCCGGGGGCGACGCGCTTGCGGCACGGGTGGAGGCACTCGGCGGACAGTTGAGAACCGATGTCCGGCCCGATCATGCCGACCTTGCCCTGTCGATGGACAAGGCGAATCTGACACAGGGCGTCGCGCTGCTCGGCGAACTGACGGCAGAACGGCCGGTTTCGGCGAATGCGCTGACTCTCCTGCGGCAGCGCCGGATAGCGGCGCTGCGCAGCGAGCGGACCCGCGCATCGACTATCGCCCAGCGACTGGTATCCACTAACGTCTACGGTGCGGCGCATCCCTATGGGCAGAACCGTTCTGCGTCAGAAGATATCGGTGCGGTGGAGACGGTCGACGCCACCGCGATCGAAGCATGGCGCCGCGGCCACGTCCGACCGGATCATGCCATGCTGTACGTCGCCGCGGATACCGACATGGCGCGGCTTCGCCCGCTGCTCGAATCGGCGCTGCGCGACTGGCAAGGCAAGGGGCCGGCAGCACAGACGGTCGTCATTGCACCGGCCGCCAGCACGCCCACCCCATCGCTGACCGTGGTGGACATGCCGGGCGCGACGCAGTCGATGGTGGTCGCAGGCCGCACACTGCCACCCAGCACCGCGATCGACGATATCGCCCTGAACGCCGCCAACGAAGTCTACGGCGGCAACGACACCTCACGGATCGGCACCAACCTGCGTCAGCAGAAGGGCTGGACCTATGGTATCGGTTCCGGTGCGCAGGATGCCCGCGGACCACGGCTGTGGCAGATCGCGGGCAGCGTCGCGAGCGACCACACCGGCGAAGCGGTCGCCGAACTGATCGCCGAACTGCAAGCGCTGGGTGGACGCCACCCGCCCGAACAGGATGAACTCGACCGAATCGTCAATAACAGCGTCAACCGGGTCGCGACCAGGTTGGAAGGGGGTGCCGATCTGCTCAGGGCGATGGCGGACGCGCACAGCTATGGCCGGCCCTATGATTCGATCGTGCGCGATCCCGCACGCTACCGTACCCTCGCGCTCGACGACGTCCAGGCAGCGGCACGGACCCTCGGCGACCCGTCCACGCTGCACTGGGTGATCGTCGGTGATTGGCAACGTATCCGCAGCCAGTTCAAGGCCCTGAATCTCGGGGTTCCGGTCGTCCTCCGGGCAGGTGCGGATTGACCGGGAACCATGGGGCGTCGGCAAACCCCTGATCGGGACAACCGCAATGGCTCGGCCATTGCGCCTGGACGCTTTCGAGGCGGACAGTGCAGCGGGATGGCACAACGAACCTTGTCATCGACGGGCTGTCGATATGCCGATCGCTAACCCCCACCGTACCGTCGGGTAGTAAGCCCAGCTAATATCAACACCATTATTATTAGCTTGAGATAATCAGCATCTACCTGCACCATTGGAACCGATCCGGATACAACTGCCGCAGCCGGTATAACCGGCGAGACGGCACACCCCGGATCCGCAGGGATATTGCCGGAACATCAAGATCGGCCCGCGATACGGGACCTGCCGGACAGGTTGGCTCCGTGCCGGTGTCGCATCGTGATTACCAAATGGGGGAATAGAATGAACCGTCGTGTCGCCTTGTCGATCCACCTCGCCGCCGGCGGTTTCGCCGCCCTGACGCTTCCGGCGTCGGCATCCTCCGCGCGCGCGCAGGACGGTTCCCGGAACCGCTCGATATCGCAGCCGGCGATGCCGCTGGATCAGGCGCTGCGCCGGATCGCGGATGCATGGGACAAGCCGTTGGATATCGATGCCGATGCAACGAAAGACCTGACGGCACGGCCGGTGGTCGACGCACGCAACGCGCGCGATGCCGTGCATCAGGCCACGCGGGGGCTTGGCGTGGCGGTGACGGTGAACGACGACGGCATCACCGCCCGGAACGACATCGTGGTGACGGCGCAGCGCGACGAGGCGGAAACCAACGTGATGGTTCGTGGCGATACCACATCGTCACGCCTCGGCCAGTCGCTGCGCAATCAGCCGCGCAACACACAGGTGATTTCGGCGAAACTGCTGGAAGAACAACAGGCCCTGACCCTGTCGGAGGCACTGGCGAACGCCGGGGGCGTCGTGGTGAACGGCGCGACCGTGCAGGGTGGCGTCGGCTATTCGGTTCGCGGCTTCTCGTCCAACGGATCGGTCAACGGACTCCCCTCCACATCGAGCAGCAGTTTCGCCGCCGGTTCGAGCCAGCCGCTCGCCAACATCGAACGGATCGAGGTGCTCAAGGGGCCGGATGCGATCCTGCTCGGCGGCGACAATCTGGGTGGCACGATCAACATCGTGACCAAGAAACCCAGCGCGGAGGAACGGCTGTACGTGTCGTTGGACACGGGATCGTTCGGGCTGGCGCGCGGTACGATCGACGCCAACCGCGCACTGACGGACGATAAACGCGTCTCGGCACGCATCATTGCCAGCGCGGCGACCGCCAGCCGCAACTTCGGCGGCTATCGCGGCAATCAGGATTATCTGTTCGCGCCGTCGCTACGCTTCAAGAACGGGGTGACCGACCTCATCCTGTCGGCGACGATCGGATCGCAGGTTTTCGGTGCCGTCCCCTATGCGGCGATGAACCAGACGACGCGGGAACCCTACGACGTTGCGCGGGATCGGCCACTGATCGGGGGCAAGGACCAGGGGTATCGCATGGGCGTCACCCAGTTCAACGCCGAGTTCAAACAGAAGCTGACCGACTGGGCAACCGTGGTACTGCGCGGGCAGCATCAGGATTCCACGTTCGAACTGCGGCAATATTCGCCATTCACTCCACCGACGGCGGCAGGCGTCATCGTGGTGTCCTTCAGCGGGGTGACCCAGCAGTCGAACACCGATGCGCTCGATGGCTATGCGCGGTTCAACGTCAAGACTGGTCCATTCCGGCATACCGTGGTCGGCGGGTTCACCTATGTCGATGGACAGGTGACCGCGGACAATGCCGTCAACGGCGGCATGGCCTCGTACAATTTCCTGAATCCCGCAGCGACCCCGCCGCTGCGCCCCCTGGCGACGAATTTCAGGTTCGGCAATTCCACTGCGCGGGAACAGCGGGGTCGCTACGGCCAGTATCTGCTCGATTTCTGGAAGGTGCATCTGCTGGCTGGATTTCGCCGTAACTCGGGGGACCTGACGACGAACGTCGCCCGTATCGCGCCGACGGGCACGACGATCGTCACGACCGAGACGAAACTGAGCGGCGTGACGACGCCGAACTACGGCGCGGTCGTTGACGTAACCGATAATTTATCGGTGTTCGGTACCTTGGCCTACGGCTTCCTCCCCACGCTGGTCCCGGACCGGTTCGGCAACCGCCTGCCCGACGTACGCAGCCGCAACGCCGAAACCGGGATCAAGTGGGACCTGTTCGACAAGGCGGTGTACTTCACGGGATCGTGGTTCAGTATCCGCCAGAGCAACATCCTAATCGCAGACCCCGTCGCCCCCCGGTTCCAGATCGCAGTGCCCGGACAGCTTGGTCGCGGCATCGATATCAACGTCAGCGGCACACCGCTGCCCGGACTGACAATCACCGGCGCTTTCACGCGCACCAAATACCAATATCTGACGCCGTCCGCCACGCTGGGCAACGTCGTCTTCGCGCAGCCGCGCGACGTCTACAACGTCTACGGCTCCTATACCCGGCCGATCGCACACGACATCAAAGCAGGTCTCGGTGCGGGTGTATCCGGCCGATCGCGTGCGGCGGTCGACCGGCGGGGCCTCTATTATATCCCACCCGCCGTGCAGGTGGCATTGAACGGATTCCTGACGGTCGGCGACCTCAACATCACCGCAGGAATCCGTAACCTGTTCGATCGCCGCAATTATGGGACGACGAACGCAGTAAGCTACATCCCTCTGGGCGAACCACGCAGTTGGCGCCTCTCGGTCGGCTACCGATTTTTCTAGAACGGTTTTCAGGTGAACTGAATCATCAAGGATTCACGCGGCGACCGTTTTTTGATTCATGATCCGTGCTGGCGAAGGAGGCTGGCATGAATGGGTCGAGCTTTATCGCGTGATCTGCGGGACCGTGTCGTTGCTACTGTTGAAAGCGGGCTATCGTGCCGACAGGCGGCGGAGCGGTTCGGCGTCAGCGCGGCGAGCGTGATTCGCTGGCGCAAACTGGTGCTCGCGCATGGCACGCCAGCAGGCAAGGTCAGAGGTGGTGATCGCCGGACGGCAAAGATCGAGGATCATGCAGCCTTCATCCTGGCTGCGATCGAACGGCAGCCGGACTCAACACTGGCGGAGTTGCGGGAGATGCTGGCCGGGCGCGGCGTAACCGTCAGCATCGCTACGCTGTGGCGTTTCTTTGCCCGGCACGGGATCACGCGCAAAAAAGACCGGCCACGCGAGCGAGCAGGACCGCCCCGACGTCCTGAAGCATCGCGAGGCATGGTTCGAGGGTCAGCTCGACCTCGATCCCGACAAGCTGATCTTCATCGACAGCGGGAGTGTCAGGAATTTCGTGTGCGGGCGGGCATAATGGGAAAGAAAGAGACCCCATATGTCCCGACGCAAAGAGCCTGCGATACCGACCGAGTTGCTCGACCAGCTGCTGGCCGGCGGTGATGCCGGCACCGCCCTGGCGCAGGGTGGCTTGCTGGATGTCTTGAAGAAAGCGCTGACCGAGCGCACGCTGAATGCCGAGATGGATCACCATCTGGCTGGCGATGATGGTGTTGGCAATTCGCGCAACGGCTACGGTCGGAAGACCGTAATGACCGATACCGGCAAGCTGGCACTGGACGTACCGCGCGACCGGCAGGCCAGTTTCGATCCGCAGTTGATCGCCAAATACCAGCGGCGCTTTCCCGGTTTCGATGAAAAGATCGTGTCGATGTACGCGCGCGGCATGAGCACCCGGGAGATCACCGGGCACCTGCACGATCTGTATGGCATCGACGTGTCGCCGGACCTGATCAGCACCGTGACGGACGCGGTGCTCGACCAAGTCGCCACTTGGCAGCAACGGCCGCTGGATCCGGCCTATCCGCTGGTCTTCTTTGACGCCTTGCGGGTGAAGATCCGCGACGAGGGCATGGTCCGCAACAAGCCTGTCCCGAGCAAGTCGAGGGGGCGATCCACATTGCCCTGGGGGTTCGCGCCGATGGCGCCAAGGAAGTGCTGGGTATGTGGCTAGAGCAGAACGAGGGCGCCAAATTCTGGCTCAGGATCATGAACGAGTTCAGGAACCGCGGCACCGAGGACATCCTGCTCGCCGTTGTCGACGGTCTGAAAGGCTTTCCCGAGGCGATCACGGCCGTGTTCCCCGACGCGGTTGTACAGACGTGCATCGTCCATCTGTTTCGCAATTCCATGGACTTCGTCTCCTGGAAGGACCGCAAGGGTCTCGCGACCGCGCTGAAGGAGGTCTACCGCGCCCCCACCGCCGAGGCGGCCGAACAGGCGCTGGCGGCATTCGAAGCCGGCCCCTGGGGCACCCGCTACCCTGCCATCGGCCAGAGCTGGCGGCGCGCTTGGGCCGAGGTGATCCCGTGCTTTGCCTTTCCCGACGAGGTTCGGCGGATCATCTACACCACCAACGCCATCGAGGCCCTAAATTCGAAACTGCGCCGGGCCGTGCGCGCCATGGGCCATTTCCCCAGCGACGAGGCCGCCACCAAGCTGCTCTATCTGATCTTGAACCGGTCCGAGAAAGAGTGGAGAATGCCGCCACGTCAGTGGACCATGGCCAAGGCACAGTTCGCCGTCATCTTCGGCGAACGCTTCATCAGGGCCATGGCGGCGTAATGGTCAGCCGCCCACCCGCACACGAAATTCCTGACAGGCCGGCAAGCGGGCGCTTCTGGAACGCGTTCACGCGCTCGTCAATGTCCTTGCACAGTTTGGACACCGACGACTTCGAGATGCCGCTCATCCCCATCGCCTGGACCAGATCGTCGACGCGCCGCGTCCTGACGCCGGCGATCCAGGCCTCCTGGATGACGCTGACCAGCGCCTTCTCGACCGTCCTCCCCGGCTCCAGGAAGCCGGGAAAACAGGCGCCGGTGCGCAGCTTGGGGATCTTCAGGTTGAGCGTGCCCAGCCGATTGTCCAAGCTGCGGTCACGGTAGCCGTTGCGCCATGTGCTACGCTCGCCGGACCGGTCGTGGCGGCCGGCGCCGATGAGGCCGTCGAGACGCCGACGCCGGGGTGGGGCATCGGCCCCACCCCGGCATACACCGTCATCTACCCCAGGAAATTACACCACGAGCGCGGACACTACCGGCCTACAACGTTCCGGCGATGTAAAGCATTGTCGGAAGGCGGGCGGAGGGGGCGACTTCCGCCTGCTTCAACCACTCATGCAGTGTCCGTGGCGCACGGCCGATCTTCTTCGCCATGGCAACCACCGCCGCCGCCGATCGCGACGGATGGTCGCGCACGTGCCCGCCGTCCCTGATCAGGTGATCGCCATCGATCCAGCCAGCAGGCGCACCTGCCGGGCCAGGTCGCAGACCGTCACCGCAACGGATTGGCCATCGACCTGCGTATGGATGAAGTGGCCCTGCGATGTCCCAGGCCGGGGCTGCGGCACGGTACGGGCGACCGTCTCCAGTTTCTCGACGACAAGCCCGTTGAAGGCGCCGTCGCTCTCCACGACGATGATCATTCGCCCAGCCATGCCCGCGACCACCGGCGCATCGGCGAAGTCGAACAGCGGCAGGGGCGCGCCGTCATAGCTGGCGATAGCGCACAGGGTAGAGCCAGCAAGGCGCGTCGGGGCGGCATCGACCGGAAAGGGGACGATCTGTTTGACCGAGGCAAGCGATGCCGCCCCGTGCCCCGCACCCGTCCGGAACACGACATAGGCCTGTGAACTGCCGGCATGCGTCTCGCCCGGTCGATCGGCGATGGTCTTCCCCGTCCGTCGGGTCAGCGCGGCGATCGTCCGCAGGACGGCGCATTCCCGTACCGCATCGTGATCCAGCATCAGACTCTGCCGCGCCTCATGATCGACAACGGCACCGCGGAACAACGGCAATTGCCTGGCCAGTTCGCAGGACAATGGCTGCAGCGACCGGAAACCCAGCGGCAGGATGCGGCGGATACGGTCGATCTTCAGCCCCAGCATCTGATCGTCCGCCAGTTGCACGATGACAACGGCGCCGCGCGCGCCTTCGGCCGCGCGACCGGTCAGGCCGAGCAGCGCGAGATCGTCGATTACCGGCACCTCCCGGTCGAGATAGCGCACGACACCCATCCACGGCCCGGCCGGCTCCGGGCTGGGCATGATCGTATCGCCGGGCACCGTTGCCACGACGAAGCCGGTATCGATGGCGATCTGGGTATCCGCCACCGACACTAGCACCACCGCGCCGCGCACGTCGACGGTCCGTCGCTCGTCCTTCCCCACCTCGACCGCATGGATCACACCCGGCAGAGTGAATATCGCCGCGTGATCGATCAGGCCGAAAAGCGCCTGGCCATGCAAGAAGCCGCTCGCGACCAGCGGTCGCTGGTCGCCGCCGACACCCGTCAACGGTTGCACCTCGTCGGCGGCAATGCGAGCCAGCCCCGATACCATGTCCATGACGAGCCCGAGCAGCCTGTCCCCTTCACGCAGCACGACAACGACGCCGGTAGCCCGGGATGGTCGCGCGAAGCCCAGATGCCCGGCAATGTCGAGCACGGGGATCGCGCGTCCCCGGATCACGATGGTGCCGAAACAGGCGCCCGTCCCGGAGAAGTCGGCATGCAGCGTGTCCGGCAGTGGCACCACCTCGCGGATACTGTCGGCGCGGATCGCCAGATCGTATCCGCACAATCGCATCAACCCGACATCGATCGGTGCGCGCCGCCCGCTGGCGCCGCTTTGCGCTTCATGGTCCGTCATTCCCGGGTGCCCGTGGAGGCTGCCAGCTCCCCGATCATCCCCACCACCTTCACCGTCACCTGTCGTTGCGTGTCGGCCGCCTCGGCGATCCGGTCGATCGAACGCGCGGTCTTGCCGACGCTGGCGACGATGCCGTCGAAGGCGGCCCGCGCGGTATGCGAGCGTTCGGTACCGTGCGCGACGCGTTCGCTGGATTCCTCGATCAGCCGGGCGATCTCGGCGGCGGCATCGGCGCTGCGTTCGGCCAGCTTGCGGACCTCTTCGGCGACGACGGAGAAGCCGACGCCGTGCTCGCCCGCCCTGGCGGCCTCGATCGCGGCGTTGAAGGCGAGCAGGTTCGTCTGGCTGGCGAGCTCGCCGATCACCCCGACGATCTTGCCGATCTTGCCCGAGGACCGGCTGATGAGTTCTATCGACTCGATCGCCTTGTTGATCGCGCCGCTTCCCTCCGTCGCGGCGCCGTCGGTTTCGGCCGAGAGCGCACTCGCCCCCGTCGCACCGTCGAAGATGGTGGCGGTCGCCTCGGTCAGCTGCTCGACCATGCCGTGCATTGCTTGGCTCTTGGTGGCGATCTGCTGCTCCAGTTCGACCTGATGACTGATATCATAGGCGTGTTTGATGACGCGAACCGGTTTGCCGGACAGATCGTAGACCGGGCTGTAGCTGGCCTGGATATGCACATCGCGGCCATATTTGCCGACCCGGTGGAAACGGCCCGAATGGGTTTCCCCCGCATTCAGCCGTCGCCAGAATTCGCCATATTCGCGCGATTTCAGGTAATCGGGCATACAGAACATGCTGTGATGCTGGCCGACCAGTTCGCGCAGGGTATAGCCCATGACGGCCAGGAAATTGGCGTTCGCCGTCAGGATCGTGCCGTCCAGATCGAACTCGATCGTCGCCTGGCTGCGCTCGATCGCGGCCAGCCGGTTCTCCGTCTCGATCGAGCGGAGCTTGTCCTCGGTCACGTCCATCGCATAGGTGACGAGCTTGTACGGCTTGCCACAGGTGTCGAAGATCGGGTTGACGGTGGCGCGGATCCACACTTCCCGCCCGCCCTTGGCGATGCGCTTGAACTCACCCGACAGGAATTCTCCCTGTGACAATCCTTCCGCCCGCTGGCGATAGGCCTCGCTTTGCGCCACTTCGGGTTCGACCAGCATCCGCTGGTCCTTGCCGCGGATTTCCTCGATCGCATAACCGACCATGCGCAGGAAATTCTCGTTGGCCGCCAGCACGGTGCCGTCGAGCGCGGTTTCCAGCACGCATTCGGCGCGGCTGATCGCCTCCACCTTGCCTTCGAATTCCAGGGTGATGCGCTTTGCCTCGGTGATGTCGGTGGCATATTCGACCACCTTCCACGGGCGGCCGTCGAGATCGAGGATCGGGTGGAAGCTGGAATTCACCCAGACCTCACGTCCATCCTTGCCGACGCGACGGAAATCACTGGTTTCGTGCTCGCCGCGGCCCATGCGGACCCAGAACTGCCGGTAATCGGCATGGATATGACAGCCGGGATGGCAGAGTTCCTGATGGTGCAGCGCCGCGATCTCATCGGGACGATACCCCATCATCGAGCAGAATATGTCGTTGGCGACGAGCAACTTGCCTGACAGGTCGTACTCGGCGACGCCGTGCTGGCGGCCGACCGCCTCCACCTTGCCCTCGGCTTCCGCCGCGGCAAGTCGCTGCGCCGTGACATCCATGGCATATTTGACGATCTTCACGGGGCGGCCACGCAGATCGAGGATCGGATTATAGGTAGCCTGAATCCAGATTTCCTTGCCGCCTCTGGCCACGCGCTTGAACGCACCGGCATGATACTCGCCACGCCCCAGCTTTTCCCAGAACTGGCCATATTCCAAAGAGCGGGCAAAGTCGGACGTACAAAACAGGCGGTGGTGCTGCCCGACCACCTCATCGAGCGAATATCCGCTGATCTTCAGAAAATTCTCGTTGGCGGCGAGTACGTTGCCGCCAAGATCAAACTCGATCACCGCCTGGGCGCGGCTGATAGCCGCCAACAGCCCCTCATGGAGGATCGCTTCCTGCTTGGTAGCCGTCACGTCCATGGCGATCTTGATGATGCGCGCGACGGTGTCGCCTTCCATCACCGGGCAGTATTTCGCCCTGATCCACACTTCGCGGCCGTTACGGGCGATCCGCTTGAATTCACCATCCTTGTGCGTGCCGCTGCGCAGGCCAAGCCAGAACAGTTCGTAATCCGCGCTCTTGGCATAGCTGTCGTCGCAGAACATACGGTGATGCTGTCCGACGACCTCTTCGGGCGCGTAATCCATCAGCCGCAGGAAGATGTCGTTCGCGCGCAGGACTGTTCCGTCGACCGCGAGTTCGATCACCGCCTGCGTATCGTCGAGGATCATACCGAGTTCGTGCAGACCCGCATCGGCGGCCGGTGGCTGAAGGGTTGCCTGAGGAAATTGTGCGGTCATGACGTGTCTCTTCGCCGAGGGCTGGGGCGCTAACCCGATCAGCCCATTATAGAGCCGGCGCTCCGCCTCCGGCGGCAGTGGGCGGTTATACGCTTGAAATTTCGGCAGTTCGGCGGACGCCGGGATACACACCGGCCCGAACAAGCCCGAATGGGCGCGAACGGGCGCGAACGGCCGCGACACAACAGGTCCTACACGGTGACGTTGCACCCGATGTCCAAGCATAGCCCAGAGCCGATGCCGTGCTTCCGGCACAGGTCGGCGGTCGTCACGCCGGCCTCATGCTCGCGCAACACGCCAATGATCCGATCCTCAGTAAAACGGCCTCGCCGCATCGCCCGTCTCCATCAGATAAGCTGACGTGCCGATGGCCTGATGCCTGGGGAGCAGGTCAGTCGTCGGTTTCGGTCAAGATTCGGCGCGTACGTCGTCGATCGCATCCGGATCGATAGGCAGCGCCGTGACGTGCCGTCGGCAAAGGGGCAAGTTAACGGAAGGGCTTTGGCAGGTCGTGCGGAGGCAACGTCCAGACCACATCGGATGTTGACGATCTTATTGAAGTCGGATGCAAGTTTGCCAATAGGTCAGCAGTTATCCAAAATTTTACTAGTCCTTGCACCGTCACCTGTCATCAAATGTAAAGAATAAGATACAGGGGTTCGATCGTCATTTCCGTCAAAAAGTCGCCACAAATTCCGTACAGGCAGTCCTGGCCGGGCGGTGTCGCTCCGGCCGTATCGATGGAGCGCGGGAATGGTGATCGGGATTTTCGCCTGTCTGTCCGCCGTCACGATGCAGGCAGGAACGGCCACGGCGGATGCTGGCGGGCAGGTCGCGATACCGACGGCGAACGATGCCGACATCCTCGTCATGGGCAAGCGCATGGCAGGCTCTGCGATCGGCGAGATCGAACCGGTCGCCGTGCTGAACCCGGATGCGATCCATGCGCTGGGCGCGGTCAGCATGAAGGAGTTGATCGAGCGACTGAAGCCGCTGACGACGTCGGCGACTGGCGGCGAGCCGGTGCTGCTGCTGAATGGACGGCGCATTTCCGGCTATCAGGAGCTGCAGTCGATCCCGCCCGAGGCGATCGAGCGGACCGAGGTGCTGCCGGAGGCGGAGGCGGCGCGTTTCGGGTTCGCGCCGACCGTGCGCATCCTCAATTTCATCACCAAGAAGCAGTTTCGCGCGGTAACGGTGCAGCTGCTGCCTGGCACCGCCACCGAAGGTGGCGGCGAAACCAATTACGCCGAGATGACCGCGACGCGGATCGACGGGCCGCGGCGCACCTCGCTGTCGGTGTCGCATCTGCGCATCAACCCGGTCGAACAGACGCAGCGCCGCATCCTTCCCGATCCGGCGGTGCTGTATGCCGTGCAGGGCAACGTCACCGGCATCAACGGCACCAGCCTCGATCCGCGGCTGGATGCGCTGGCGGGGGCGGCGGTACCGGTCGCGGCGGTACCCACCGATCCGGCGGCGCGTGGGGCGCTGGCCGGCTACCTTGCGACGGCCAACCGGCCGGCGATCACCGATCTGGCGCCCTGGCGCTGGTTGCAGCCACGCAGCGACCGGGTGACCGTGGACGCGACGATCGGATCGCCGATCGGCCGCTCCCTCGATGGATCGCTCAACCTGTCGATGGAGGCGCAGCGCAGCGTCGGGCGCAACGGGTTGGCGCCGGTGCTGCTGACGGTGCCGGGGGACAATCCGGCGTTGCCGTTCGCCGATGACGTGCTGCTCTATCGCTATCTGCCCGATACCGTCCTGCGCCAGCGCAACACCAGCCTGAACCTCCATGCCGGCGGTACCCTGCAGGGCGGCATCGGGCGGTGGACGTGGAACACCACGACCAATTACGACCGGGTGCGCGGGGTGGCCGTGTCGGACCAGGGGATCGCGGTCGATCCCTTGCAGGATGCGGTGGCGGCGGGCGGCGACCCGCTGGCGCCGATCGATCGCGCACAGGCGGTGCTGATCGCCAATCGCAGCCGTACGGTGACCGGTACCGTGGTGAGCAAGGTGGTGGCGACCGGCCCCACGCTGCGCCTGCCCGCCGGCCCCGCGCAGGTGACGCTGACGGCGGACTATGCCCGGTCGTCGAGCAGCGGGTTCCAGTCCGCGATCGCCGATACGCGCGTCGACCTGACGCGGACGACCAGGGGTGGCAGCATCAACGCGACGCTGCCGATCGCCCGGCCCGACGGGCAGTTCCTGACCCGCCTGGGCCAACTGAACGCGAACGGGATGATCGGCCTGTCCGACGTGTCGGATTTCGGGCGGTTGCTGAACCTGAACTATGGGATGAACTGGGCGCCGATGCGGCCGGTCCAGTTCAACGCCTCGGTCAACGAGACGCAGGCGGCCCCCGCGATCTCGCTACTGACCGATCCGACGTTGGCGGCCCCCAACATCCCGTTCTTCGACTTCGCGACCGGTAACAGCGTGCTGGTGACGACGGTGGCCGGCGGCAATGCCGCATTGGCACCCGAGCGGCGGCGGGTGACGACGCTGGGCGTCGCGGTCACGCCGCTCAAGGGCAAGGACCTGCGCTTCGGCCTCGATTATCTCGACACGCGCATCCGCAATCAGGCGGTGATGCTGGGGGCGGCGACACCGGCCGTGCAGCGCGCCTTTCCCGACCGGTTCGTGCGCGATGCCGGGGGCGTGCTGACGCAGGTCGACCTGCGTTCGGTCAACATCGACCGTGAGCGCGAGCGCAAGCTGCGGCTGACGACCAGCCTGTACCTGCAGATCGGACCGACGCCACCGCCACCGCCCGCCCCGCCGGCCGGACTGTCGGCGACCTTACCCACACCGCCCCCTGCGCCGCCCAAGCCCCGGCCCAGCATCTTTGCCTCGGTGACAACGTCGATGCGGCTGGACAATGTGGTGACACTGCGCCCCGGCCTCGCACCGCTCGACCTGCTGGACGGCGAGACGCTGAACGGCACCGGCGGGCGGCCGCGCTGGGAGGTGGAAGCCAATATCGGCGGCAACATGGGCCCGTTCAATCTCGGCACCTTTTCGCGCCTGCAGGGGCCGACGCGGATCAGGAGCGATCTTGCCGCCTCCGACCTGCTCTTCTCGGCGCGGACATGGATCGTGCTCTACAGCCAGATCGATATCGAGAAGCTGGTCGCGCGGCCGTGGACGAAACGCCTGTCGATGCAGTTGACGGTCGAGAACCTGCTGAACGACCGCATCGACGTGACCGACCGGACAGGGGCGGTCCCCAACCGGTTCCAGCCCGCCTTCATCGATCCGGTCGGCCGGTCGATCCGGGTGGGCGTCCGCAAGCTGTTCTGATGGTCATACCCGCCCGATCGGGCCGCCACGCCAACACTCGTCGGTTCGCCGGTATCTGATGGACAATATCGAGATCGACAAGGTGATTGGCCGATCTGGCGTCGGTGGCCAGGCCATCGGCGCCAGCCGTTTGTGCAGGCATTGCCGATGACCCACACCGGGGTCATCGGCTCAAGGGGCAACCAAGCGGGACACATTGGTCTGTTGGCCGGCGCGACTCCGCCCTGATGCTATCGATCGATGTTTCCGGTCGTTACAGAATTCATTGCCCTAGGTGTTTGGTCCCGGACTTTGCTGGTGCGGGTTTGATGTAAAGCGATTTGGGTCGTTTTGCCAAGCCTTGCAGATGGCTTCGTATGGAGTGAGCCCTTTGAGGGTCTTGAGCCTGCGGGCGAAGTTGTAGGCGGTGACGAAGTCGGCGAGGTGCTGCCGCAGCTGGTCGTGCGCCTCGTAATGATAGCGCTTGACGATCGCCTCCTTGATCGTCCGGTTCATCCGTTCGACCTGGCCGTTGGTCCACGGATGCCTTGGCTTGGTTAGGCGGTGTTCGATGTCGAGGTCGGCGCATGCGGCTTCGAAGGCGTGGCAGAGGAACGGCAGCTTCTGCGCCCGCATTTCCTTGATGTCCTCGGGCGTCCAGCCATCGCCAGTCGGATCGGTGAAATGCGTGCCCCCTTCGACTGCCTGCCTGCGGCAGTCGCTCGGCAACCGTATTGGAGGTCAAGCGGGATCGGCATGCCATGGTCGATCATAGGTGAGCATGGAGTTGGCGACCGTGATGAGCTTTCGCATGGCAGCGACGATGGCGACCTTGGGCGGTTTGCCC